>Ga0180217_1000064_pt1 | contig 232474 bp, 152 predicted proteins | sample eDN3rd37CBELigOP_FD_128521 | JGI IMG/M metagenome (GOLD analysis project Ga0180217, IMG submission 128521) | Enriched Organic Plus compost microbial communities from Emeryville, California, USA - eDNA 3rd pass 37_C BE-Lig OP (version 2) (version 2) ... | reverse complement strand
TTGTCGAACGCGCGTCTCGGTCGATTACTGACGGTCTGGACCCTGGCTGTCCTGACTCTCTGCGGAACGCTGGTCGCTCAGACCACGCCGGTCGGCAACGCTCCGCAGGAAGGGGAACGCACGGCCACTCCGCGCCCCGCCGAGACGGTCTCGAAGCCCGCTTCCACGACCCCCTCCGCGGCTCAGCAGACCGTGCCCGCGGCTCCGGGAGCAGCCCCGCCCCTCAACATCATTTACGTTCCGGATGAACAGGGACGTCCGGTGCCGATTCCCGTGGGCGTGACGCTCAAGGAACTGTTGCGGCAACTGCAGGAGCGGCGCACCGTCTCTCCCCCGAAGGTCGAACCCGGCTACAGCATCTCCCGAATTTCCCTCGAGGGGGAGATCATCGGCGAGCGTGCCGACCTGACCGCCCGCCTGCAACTCGAAGTCACCGACGCTGAGGGTGGTGTGGTCGTCCCTCTCCGTATGGGAGAGGGGGTGCTTCGTGATTTCACGCATGAGGGGCCGGGGAGTGCGGAGTTCGACAGCTTTGATCCGGAGGCCGGTCATCGCTGGCGCATCAAGGGGGCGGGACGGCATACCCTTTCGCTGATGATCAACATGCCGGTACGTCGCGAACTTCCGACGCGGCGACTTCAGCTTTCGCTTCCCCCTGCGGCAGTAAGTGATCTGAAGCTGCGCATTCCGCAGACGCGACTGACCGCCCGCACCGACGAACGCTCGAAGGTGACCACTACAACCGTCGACGATCAGCATACTCTGGTGACGGTTATCGGGCTGGGGCAGCGGCTCGATCTGAGCTGGCAGCCGCAGGTTGATCTGAATGGCGTTGAGACGGTTCTTGAAGCCCGCACGTCGATGAGTGTCAGCCTCGATGGCGAATCGGTCATGATCGAGGCCACCCAGCGGATCCGCCCGCTCCAGGGGAGCTTCAGCGAAGTACTGGTCCGGCTTCCCGCCGGGTTCGAGCTGCTCAAGCTCGAAGGCACTGCTTACAAAGAGCATCGGGCCGCGGACAACCTGAATCAGGTGCTCGTCACGTTGAAGGAATCGACGAACGCGGCGGTCGATCTGCGCTGGACATTGCGATCGGAACTCGAAAACAGCTTCGAGCCGATCCTGCTTGAAGGCTTCGAGGTCGATCGCGCGCGGATCCAGACCGGACATCTGGCCGTGCGCGTGCTGGGGGCATACGTCGCCACCCGCTTCGGGGATGATGACCGCTTTGTGCAGCGGCTGAATGTCAGCGATGTCGCGCGGCTCAATCCTCCGATCCCCGCACAGGGGGAAATCTCCAGCGCTTACCAGTTCTTCCGTCAGCCGTTCCGGTTGATGATGAAGCTGGAGAAGCTGGAACCCTACATCACCGTTGAGCCATTCATTCAGTTGAATCTGAGCGCCGACCGCGCCGAACTTGAAGGGACTTTCAAGTTTCAGGTTTCGCGGGGAACAGTCGAAGAGGTCCTGCTGAACTGGCCCGGATGGAAAGAGGAAGGCTGGAGCCTTGATCCCGTTGAACCCGCCCGACTGGTCGAGCAGACGCTCGAAGGGGCAGCGGACGGATCGATCCGGGTGCGACTCACTTCTCGCACAGCTGCGGCGTTCGAACTGAAACTGAGGGCGCGGCGGTCTCTGGAACCGGAGAACGGGCCGCTCCCCATCAGTTTTCCCGCCGCGCAGGCCTCCAGTCAGTTGCCGACGGTGGCCGTCATCGCGATGGCGGATAACGTCGAAGCCGACTTCAAACCGACGGGAGAGACATCGGCACGTCCGACCTCTCAATCGCTGCTCGATACTTTGCCGGTTGCCCGCGAGGCGACGGATTCGCGGCGGATGTCGTTCTGGGTGAACCCCGGGACACAGACCTTCACGGTGAACCTGACGGTGCACAAGCGGCGGGTGCTCACGCAGACCGAGGCCGATGTGCACTTCGAGGGGACGCAGCTCGGCGTCACGCAGCGGATCATCTACGACGTGGCTTACGAACGGCTGGGGCACGTGATGCTGAGCGGACCGCCACAGCTCATCGAACGCTGCCGCTTCCTGACGGGGACGGGAGTTGAGCTGCTCCCGACGTCGGTCGGCCTGTCGGAAGCCGGCCGCCAGGAGATTCGTCTCACATTGGACCAGCCCCGGATCGGGCGCTTCGAAATCGTCGCCGAGTATTTCCGCGACGAGCTTCCCCCGATGGCCGGCGAACCGGGCGATGTTCAGCTTTCGTTGCTTCAGTCCACCGATGCGGAATACAGCCAGACCCAGATACGGGTGCATCACCCGCCCGGTTTTCAGGTCGATCTCGCAGAACGGGGCTGGAAGCGGCAGGTGGCCGGCAATGCCGGAGGGACCTGGCTCGCTGAAGGAAGCAAGGCGGATGTTCCCCTCACCTTCGAGCGGCAACTGACTCCCGAGCAGCAGCGGGTCAACATACCGCGGGCGCTGATTCATGCGCGCTTCGATGCGCAAGGGGGCATCTACTGCCGCGCCCAGTACCGCCTGATCAATCCCCCGGCACCTCTGCATCTGCGGCTTCCCGGCGAAGCCCAGGGAATCCGGTTCTGGTGGAACGCCCTGCCCCTGACGTCCGAGCAGGTGCGGATGGTCTCCGAGACACCCGGGGATTACGAACTGGGACTGCCCGGCGATGCCTTCAATGACGAGCACCTGCTGACGATTGAATACAGCCTTTCCGGGCGGCAACCGCTGGGAGCGTCACACCGGAATACGTTTCCCGTTCCGCAGATTACGGGTGATCCGGGCGTCACGCAGACCTGCTGGGAGCTGGTGCTGCCTTACGACCACCATCTGTTTACGGTTCCGACGGGTTTTGTTCCGCTGTTTCACTGGGAACGACAGGGGGTGGTCTGGGGCCGGGTGAATCGACAGACACCCGAAGAGGTGGCGACCTGGATGGGGGCGAATGACGGCCCTGTGGAACCGACCACGTTCGTCGGCCGCAATTCGTATCGTTTCAGCAGCTTCGGGGTGCCCCCCTCGTTTCAGTTTCGAACGATTCGCCGGCATATCGCGGTCCTGATCGGTGCGGGAACGGCACTGCTGGTCGCCTTTGTTCTGATCTACGTACCGGTGACGCGACACGTGCTCACGCTGTTGTTGCTCGGATTCCTCACGGCCGTCGCGGCGCTCTGGTATTCCGAGCCGGTCCTGGTTCTGTTGCAACCCGCCGTGCTGGGAATCCTCCTGGCACTGGCATCGGTGGCGATTCAGGCGGTGGTGCGACGGAGTCGACAATCGCGGACGCTCACTCTCAGTTCGCCCAGCGGCTTCATGACGCCCGCTTCGTCGATGCAGCAGGAGCTTGGACTGGGACAGGAGACGACGTCGCTCCCGGTGGCCGCGATCGCGCAGCCTTCTCGGATGGAGTCGAGCGAATGAGCCCCCCTGTTCTGTACGGGAGACGTCTGCGTCCCGAGGGGAGAGGCGGTCTCGTTCTTCTCGGGCTGCTCGCGGTCCTGCAGTCAGTGGCTGCGGCACAATCACCTGCCGCGCTTCCCGCCGTGAGAACGGTACCGCTGCCGTTGCGGGAACTCGAACGACTTGTCCCTGCCGACGTGCAGCCGCTGAAGCAGTCCGAGTTTGAAGCACTTCTCGACGCCGCGCGTCAGGCAAGCGAGAGATCGCCCACGCTGCTTCGAGCCGAGTACTCGGCGACTCTCGCGGGAGATGTGCTTCGCGATGGCGAGTTTGTCGCGACGGTGCAGGGTTCTTCGAAGACGGCCCGGGCACTCGATCTGAGTCCTTTCCGGGTCGCGCTGCGTGAATTGAGCTGGAGTGATCGTGACGCCGTCTGGGGACAGACCGCGCCCGGCCGCACCGAACTGCTTGTGGACCGTGCGGAGGGAAATCTCCGCGGTCGCTGGGAACTGCGCGGGCGCAGACTCTCGCAGATCATCGAATTCACTCTCGATGTGCTCCCGGCCACGGTGAGCCGATTGAAGCTGCGAATCCCTGACACGCTCACACTGAGCACCGCGGGAAACCTGATTGTGGCCACCGAGTCCGATCCACAGGAAGGGTGGACGGTCTGGCGGATTGAACTGGGAAACCGCACGCAGTGCCAGCTGACAGTCAGCCCGACTGCGGACAAGACGCTCTCCCGGCCGCGAATGTACTACCAGCAGACTCTGATGTACGCCGTTCGCCCGGAAGGTCTTCGCTTTCAGGCGGATCTCGATCTCGAAGTTTTTCATGCTCCGCTCCGCGAAGTGGAATTCGAGGTCGATTCGACTCTGCAGATCTACGCCGCCAGCTATGGCCCCGACCTGATGCTGCCGCTTCAGGAGAGCCCCGGTCCCAATGGGAAGCGGATTGCAGTGACCCTTCCCGACCCGCTTCTGGGGCAAGGGCGAACGCTGCATCTGAAGGGACTGGCCCGCGTCAACATCGACCGGATGTGGAAGCTTCCCACGGTCCGGGTGAAGGATGCCCATCTGGCGACCGGTACTCTCACGCTGCAGGTTCAACATCCGCTGGAAGTCAAGGATTTCCGGACCGACGGCTGTCGGCAGTCGGCAGTCGACACCAGCGCCTCGCAGGAGAAGTTCGAGTTCCGGCTGCTGCACGGGAATGCATCGGTTGAAGTCCTGCTGGGAACCCCGGCACTTCGGATCGCGGCCCGCGTCAGCACCGACGTGCAGACCTCCAAGGAGAACTGGTCGTGCGTTTCGCGAATTGACTGGACTGCCCTTTCGGGGAGCACGTTTTCGCTCGATTGCCAGATCCCTCCCGAGTGGGAAGTGACCGACATCCGCAGCGATGCCTCCAGCCCGCAGGGAGATCTGGTTCGCGGCGACGTGGTGACTCAACCCGACGGCAGCCGGGTCCTCAAACTGGCGTTCCTCGAATCGCTTTCCGCGGATCGGCCGAAGCGTGTCGAGATCTCGGCGCGGCGGCTTCCCGTTCCGCCGGATCAGCAGACTGCCGTTCCCGCGTTTGTGCCGCTGCATGCACACGACCTGAAGATGCTGGTCTCCATCGGTTCCGACTCGACTGTCCGGCCGGTTCTCGAACCCGAGACGACATTCGATCCGGTCCTGCCGGAGAATCTGCCCGCCGAATGGGCGCAGATGGAGTTCTGGAGGTTCCGCATCGACCGCCGCAATCCGGTCCCCCTGTTGCTGCAACTGACCGATGCCCTGCCCGACGGGGACTTTTACCTGCAGTCGCTGCAGACTCCAATCGACGTGATCATGAACGTCCGCGCGGAGTTCGAGACGGGGCGGTTGTCCGAGCGATTTGATTTGTGGATTTCGCCGCAGCACGGGCGGACCGAACGGGTGCTGGTCTATCTCACCGAAGCGGGGCCGCCGGTGAACTGGGTGCTCGAAGATCTGGCGGCGGTGCCCCTCAGCGCGAAGAAGCTCCCCGCCGTCCGACATGCTGCGTGGGATTTGCCGCTGGCCGGCGAACTCTGGGAGATCCGGCTCTCGACACCCCAGGCAGTCCCGTTCGTCATCTCCGGGGCGCGAAGTCGCGGTGTCTCGGCAATTGGACGCGTGGGGCTGGCGTTCGTTCCCCAGGCGAATTCCTTCACGGGAGAGCTGGTCGTCGAGCATTCGCACACCGGCGTCCAGTTCGAATCGAAAGATCTTGAGCCGCGCCACGACGAGCAGCGGGCGGTCGCGAATGGACAGCTGCCGGGTGAAGAGGTTCGCCGCGCTTTGTGGACCTATACCGACTCAACGGCGGCATTGGAGTTCCGCATCCCGGAAGACCAGGCGTCGACCGGGGCACTCTCGATCCCGCGGTTGCTTCTGGAAACGCGCCTCGTTCTGGAAGACGACGGCCTCGACGTCTATCGGGCCCAGTATCACCTGGGAGAGAACTTCGTGGCGTCCGCCTTCTCCTGGAGTCTCCCGGAAGAGGCGACACTGCTGAGCGCCTCGCTCGACGATCGGCCTCATCCGGTTTCACAGGAGTCGGGGCGTTACCAGCTTGCCGGGGGAGGCCCGGCGCGCCCCCGCACACTGGAGATCCTTTATATGGTTCCCTCGCGGCGGCAATTCGGCATGCAGCACCGCCGCATCGTCGTGCCGCAGGTGAATGCCCCCGTGCTGGAATTTGACTGGCAGGTCGCGGTGCCGCCAGGAGTATGGATTGGTGACCTGCCCGCAGGGGCGGAGCGGACAGGAGCCACGTTCGATTTCTCGTGGCAACAGCGATTGCTCGGCCCTCTCGGGCGTCCCAGGCATCACCCACGGTTCAATCCCTTCCGGACGGCAAGCTGGAAATCTCTCTTTGCTGCGTCCGCGTCGGGCCGCGACGAGGCGGAGAGTTCAACGACAACTCAGCCTGCTGTCGAGCACGGGCGATCGCTCATCAGCGAGAGCGGCTGGAAAGTCAGCCGGCTCACAGCCCCGGTTGTGCCTCAACAGCTTTCCATCGAGATCTGGGACGGCCGTCAGGCAACCGTGCTCGCCTGGGTCGGAACACTCGCGAGCCTGCTCCTGGGAATCGGTCTGCGGATCTTTCAGGTACCGGGACGGGGACGATGCGGGTTGTTCCTGTTGACCGCGTCGATTGTGCTGGCGGTAAGCCTGACTCCCGTCCTCGGACAGATTTTCGGAGGCTGCTTCCTGGGGACGCTGCTGGCCATGCTGATCCCCCGCCGCATGCTGGAGTATGCCTTTGTCAATCCGCCCCCGGCACCGAGTATTCCGCCCGGCAGCACGCAATCGTACAACCTGGCGCCGGGAATGTTCTCTGCCCTGTTGATCGGCTTGCTGATCACATCGCACGCATGGGCGCAGGAGCCGGCGGCGGGAACACCGCGCTCCCCTGCACCGGCGAAGGATGCCAATGCGGCCAGCGCGACTTCGTTCGACGTCTACCTGCCGGTTAATGAGTCAGGAGCTCCCCTCGGTGCCGACCCGCTTGTGTATGCACCGTCAAAGTTGCTGCAACTGCTCGACGCGCGTCAGGCGGAAGTGACCAGGCTCGCGCCCTACTATCTCAATCGGGCTTCCTACCGCGCCACGATCGATGCGACCGGACAGGCGGTGATGGATGCGGAATACGAAGTGTTTTTGCCGGTGTCGGTAGAACGAGTGCCGGTTCATTTTCCGCTGACGAATGTGAATCTCGGTTTCGACGATGCCTGCACAGTAAACGGTCAGCCTCATGCGGTCTTTAACGATCCGGCAAGAAGAGGATTAACCATCTATCTGGGGGGGCATCCGTCGACGGTCGCCGCAGCGGAGCCAGTCGATGGCGATCGGCCACCACCTCCCGCGCTTCCGACAGCATCCTCTGCGGGAACTGCGGTGCAGACGTACCGCGTCCGGTTCCACCTGCATCCGATCGTCACGCCTGCCGAAGGGGGGGGCAGTTTGCGCGTGGGCATTCCCGCGATTCCAGCCGCCCGTCTGGAGGCCGGCTTCAGCGACTCGCAGTCCGTCATCGAGCTTTCCGAGTCGCGGGGTGAAATCCAGGTTACCGCAGACAGAAAGCATCTCGATGCCGATCTGGGTGAAGTCTCGCAGATTCAGCTCCGCTGGTCGCGGCAGACACCACGGGTCAGTCCCCGGACACGTGCCGAGGTGTCAGCGAACGGGCTCATCGACATTCAGCCCACCCTGATTCGCGCGCAGTATCGTATCCAGTATCAGGTTCATGAGGGGCGGATTGATTCTCTTCGCTGGAAACTTCCCCAGCAGGTCTCGATTCGCTCGATCAGCGCGCCGGGACTGTTTAATGCTCTGCCACGATTCGAGCCAGATAAACCGACGGAAGTACGGTTGAACTTCAGTCAGCCGCAGGAGCGAACTTTTGTCGTGAATCTGGAATTTGCGGTTCCCAATCGAGGCGGTCCGAATTCCATTCTCCTGCCGCCGCTCCCCACCTTTGTCGATGAAGGGGACGCCGCCGATTTACGGCTCGTGCACCATCATTTCGCCGTCCGGACCCCTTCCGAATTTCAGCTCGACACGCTCGCCGACGGCGGCGAGCATGTTTCGCCGGTGACAGTGGAGGCCTTCCTGCAGGGTTGGGGGACGGAGGGCTCGCGCCCGCAGGCCGCTTACAAGCTGCTTGATCCCGTGCCGCTGACGTTTCAGATTCACCCCCTGCTCCCCTCGCGCGTCGTCCGCTCGAATGTCACCGCCCTGATCGGGGATCGACGGCTTGACTGGACGCTCACCGCCAATGTTTCGCTGGAGGCCAACGCGGCTGCCGCCTTCCAGCATCAGATCGAAATCGATCCGCGGCTGCAGGTGGTTTCCGTTTCGGTTCAGGAGGACTCTGCGAACCGGCTGTTGCGCTGGTCCCGCGTCGGCAATCGCCTGGTGCTGTACCTTCGCGACAAGACGTTCGGAACGCAGACGGTGACCATCACCGGATCGATGGCGGTCCAGGTGCCTCAAGAGTTTACCCTGCCGGATTTCCGTTTCGTCGATGCGACCCTGGCCGATGCCAGACTGGTCCTGTACCAGGCTGCCGAGCTAAGCGTGGAAGTCGACGAAATGACGCTGCTGGAGCGGCTGGAGCCGCTTCCCGAGCAGCGACAGGGACCGCGTCACAGTCTGCTGATCGGCCGTTTCCGCCGTCCCGCGGACTCGCCACCGCTCGTCGTTCGTACGGCCCGCAACGATCCGGAACTGACTTGTGACGCCGTCACGACCCTGCAGGCACGCGATGCCCGCTGGAGGATGACGACGAGTCTCCTCTTCCAGGTGCGGCGGGGGCATGGTTCCCGCTTCATGATCCGGATTCCGCCGGAGCTGCCGCAATTCGAAATTGAGGCCGAGGACGTTCGGCGATTGCAGGAGCGGGATGCGGACGGTGCGTTGCAGGTCTCGCTGCTTCCCAACCAGCCGATCCGTGATCAGTTTCTGGTGACGATCCGTTCGTCGATCAACTTGCCGGGCGATGTGCAGTGGCGCGTCCCGGAAATCAGCCCGGTGAACGCCACACTCAGTGACAGTTATCTCGTCGTCGCACCCGCGGAGACGTTCGATGTGGGCGAAACGCATGTGTCCGGACTCGCCCCGACGGCACTGCCGCAGGAACTTGAACGACTGCTGCCGACCGCCGAGCTGTTGAACGTCAAGAGTGCCGTCTACCGAGGCGAAACGCGCCCCTGGCACGTGAGTGCGGCCCGCAAGCTGGTCACCGATCGTAATGCGGGAGTGTTGCTGGCCGAGTCTCAATTCTGGTTCGACCCGGAGATGTCGCTGACGGGACGGACGTCGCTGATCGTTCTGCCCTCGGAAATCCAGTCGCTGAAGCTGCGTCTCCCCGACTCGTGTCAGGTGCGGGCTGTGCTTGTCAACGGACGGGCCAATGCATTCCAGCTGGCGTCAGACCAGCAGCTGGCGATCCCGTTGCACACGCCCCAGCTCGGACAGATCGTGACGGTCTGCTGGACGCGGGCGGCAACTTCCCGGATCGACTGGGCGGGGCAAACCGGTCTCGATCTTCCTCAACCAGAAGGTCTTCCTGTCCTGCGCACCATGGTGATGGTGGTGCCTCCGCCCGGTTATACCCTCCAGCCGGAATTCGGCCTGGCGACGGAAGAGCCCGCCAGTCTCGGGGTGCGAAGGGCTGAAGCGCTGATCGAGCTGATCCGCGTGCAGGCGGAGGCCGGGCAGACGGTCCACGACCCCGAGTGGTGGTTGGCGGTGCAGGAGACGGCCCGGCTGCTGCATGAGTTGGGGACTCACGAGGGGGTCGACAGTTCACATCAGCGATTTGTCCGCACGCTGCTGGAAGAGTTGAAACAGCTCGCCGGTCCGCTCGATCGCGAAAGTCTCACCCGGTTGCCGAATCAGGAAGCGGACGCGATGTCGGCGATCCTCCTGCCGCATCCCCTGCTCGACTCCGAACCACAGATCGTCACGGGGCGATTACTTTCCGATTCTCCGCTGCAGTTCCGTCTGGTGCGGCAGACCCTCTGGGATCTGGGGCGGGGGCTTCTCGCCGGGCTGCTGGTCGCCGTGGCCGGCTGGCGATTGATTCGTCTCCTGAGAGACTCTCGCTGGTTCCGCGATCCGGTCGTAACGTGGATCCTGCTGGCCGTGATCTGGTGGCTCTGGTTGACGCCCGTCTGGGTGGCCGCTGCCATGCTGCTCGCCGCCGCGGTTCATGCCGTCCTGCGGCTCCCCAGGCATTCGCGGTCCGAGTCCTCCGTCAGCGTGATCGTCCCGAGTCGCTGACTTGCCTCGCACTGAGAAGAGTCGTCGTTCAGTGTCGCGAGTGAGTCTCGTGTCGCTGCGCGATATCTCGTGGATGCGTCAGTTCCTCTGGCTCGGCACTGTCACTGGCTCAAGCTTCCGGCGGAACACGTTCCAAAGCGGGACGCTGAATTTCGCAAAGCAGCTGTGGCAACGGACCCGGACCAGCAGCAGGAATCTCCAGTAGAGATTATCTCCCCGCTGGCTTCGGAAGATCTTCTCAGAACCGCAACGCGGACACCTCATCTCCACCTCTCCGCTCTGCTGGATCAAAGTCGCCGTCGCCGCCACGTGGTGCGCACTGACTTGTTTACCAACATCGGAACGGAAAAAGGGCTGCGAACGAAGATTCGCGGGGAGACCAAACATCCGGATCTGCAGCAAAAACTGACAGATCGGGAACTCTTCCAGGGCTCCTCACGACCCGGTGACTCACGGCCAGCCGCGCGAAGCCGCAGAATCAGGAGGAGGCGTCACTCTCTGCAAAATAAGATGCCCGTGCAGAGTTCCCCTACTCTCGTCACTCTGGACGCGGCCTTCATGAAGTCCCCTGTTCTTCGAGGAAAAAGGGCAACATGAAGTGCGCAGGTGAAGGTGAGCTCTTCCCGGGAGGATGTGAGTGCACTTGCTGCCGCAGCAGATCGCCGCTGAGGGCAATGCGCCTGGGGAGGACAGCAATGGCGCTCTTCTACCATTCGCGCATTCGCAGCGGCAGCGCCCGCCTCCCCAGTCGACAGGCGAGCCGGTCAACGAAGTAAGCGGTTGTGACGGCTGTCACGATGGGACTCTGTTTCCAGAGTCCCCCGGCCCGCGGCCTCACTCCCACTCGATCGTGCTCGGCGGTTTCGAACTCACGTCGTACACGACGCGATTGACGCCCCGTACCGAGTTCGTGATTCGGGTCGAGATCCGCTGGAGAACGTCATAAGGGAGCGGATACCAGTCGGCGGTCATGAAGTCATCCGTCTGGACGGCCCTCACGGCGACAACGTCCTGGTAAGTGCGGTCATCGCCCATCACGCCGACCGACTGGACGGGGAGCAGCACGGCAAACGCCTGCTGGATCTTCCGGTAAAGCCCGGCCTTGCGGAGCTCATCAATGACGATTGCATCCGCTTCGCGGAGTATCTGCAGCCGCTCTTCGCGGACTTCACCAATGCAGCGGACGGCGAGCCCGGGACCGGGGAACGGATGCCGCCAGATCAGGTCGTCGGGCAACCCCAACTGTTTCCCCATCTCGCGGACCTCGTCCTTGAACAGGTCGCGCAGCGGCTCGATCAGTTCAAACCCAAGTTCATCCGGCAAGCCGCCGACATTGTGATGGGCCTTGATGGTGGCGGCGGGGCCGTCGGCCGCGGCACCGCTTTCAATCACGTCCGGATAGAGCGTCCCCTGAGCGAGGAAATGCGCATCGGGAATGGAGAGGGCTTCCTGGCGGAAGACGTCGATGAAGACCCGCCCGATCGTCTTGCGCTTGTCCTGCGGATCGGTCTTGCCGGCCAGTTCGCGGAGGAACAGTTCGCGCGCATCGACCACGTGCAGGTCGGTTTTGAAGTGCTGCGTGAACCGCTCGTGGACCGCTTCGGCCTCTCCCTTGCGCAGCAGGCCGTTATCCACGAAGATGCACGACAGTTGCATGCCGATCGCTTCGGACAGCAACGCAGCGACGACCGAGGAATCCACGCCCCCCGAGAGGGCACAGATCACGCGCTTGTTGCCGATCCGTTCGCGCAGACTGACGATTTCCTTCTCGATGAACGAGCTGATTTTCCAGGTGCCGCGGCAACCGCAGATCTTCTTCACGAAGTTCCCCAGCAGCTTGCCGCCGTACTCGGTGTGGGTCACTTCCGGGTGGAACTGAAGCCCGTAGATCTCCTTGGTGTGATGCTTCACCGCCGCGTAGTTGCAGGTGCCGGTCGTGGCGAGTGCGGTGAAGTGATCGCTCAAATCCTGAACCTGATCGCCGTGGCTCATCCAGACCGAAAGGTCGGTCGGAACGCCGTCGAAAAGATCGTTGGGCATCGCCACGCGGCAGGTCGTGCGGCCAAATTCGCGGAATTCGCCCGCCGCGACGGCACTCCCCTGCGAGCGGCAGGCAAGCTGCATGCCGTAGCAGATACCGAGAATCGGAATCCCCAGATTGAAGATTTCCGGATCCGGCTGGGGGGAATGAGGACCATAGACGCTTGCGGGCGAACCGGAAAGAATCAGCCCCTTCGGCTGGAGTTCGCGAATCCGGTTAGCGGAGATGCTGTGCCGCACGAGCTGACAGAAGACGTTCTGCTCCCGGACCCGACGCGCGATGAGTTGAGAGGTTTGCGATCCGAAATCGAGGACCAGTACCAGCTCTTCAGTTTCTGCCGGATTGACAACCGCTTCGCCAATCGAATCGACAGTGGCATTGAGAGAGGACGAATCATTCATCAGGAGCTTCCAGCCGCGAGAGGACGTGGGGAAAGAATCCGTCATTTTAGAGCCTGGGATCACAAAATCAATTCTCGCCGCCTCTTCGCGAAGTTGTCCAGGGGGGCGCAGTGTGACGGAGCGGCACTCCGTTTCGCTATCGGCACGAGTTGCCCGGAGTGCATCTTCCGCGGAACTGCTGCAATCCTCACTGGCTGTGGAATCGTCGCGAGAGAATCGCGGGGCTTGTGTCGGCACCGTCGAATGCGTCGTGCGACAGGCGGCTTGAGGGCCAACTGATTTCCGGCGTTCCTGCATGCCCGCATCTGCGGCAACTTCCGTTTTCCGCACCTGCGGCAGTCCGGCAGTGTGCTGACGGACGTTCTCTGGGATTTTGCCGGAATTCACAGACGTATCGTTATTGGTTGATGTCTGGCGGTTCGATGATCACAATTAAGGATAAGGACCGGAGCAGAAAGGGAAGACGAATCGCGGGGCGATCGGTCAAACTTCGGCATCGGTCAGGCAGTCGCAGACAGTCAGCGGTCAGTTTCGGTCCACCGATAGTGATCGAGGCGCCGTCACGCCGCCCCTCTTTTTTCTTCGAAGCTCTGTTCACAAAAGATCTTGTTGATAGATCGGAAAGGCTTGATAGAATGGCGAACGGGGCGAGTGTTCAGGTAACGCAGTTTGGCGCGTGGTCGGCACCTCGTTAGAATGAGGTGCGTCTTTTCGCAGAGCGGTTAAAGTCATTGGATCGCATAGAGGTTAGGTGCGGAGTCGCCGGAGAGCCGGGGATCGTTGAGGGAGCCCCGTGGGAGCCGCCGGTTCGAAATCGAAGCGGAAACGAGGAGCGACGCTGTGAAGACTAGCCGTCCAGGGCGCGCACAGAATGATTCGTCGAAGGATTCCATGTCTCCCGGGGCGAGTGCCGTACTCGAACCCCGCACCCCAGCCTCGGCACGGCCGAGCGTGTCGCATCCTCCTCCGGAGCTGGAAGATGACGACTACATTCCGAGCGACCCGCTGGCATTCCTGAAGAAGTTCGGGGACGCCCCGGCCTGGGTGTTGAGCCTCGGGCTCCACGTGCTCGTGCTGCTGATCCTCAGCTCGTTCGTCTATGACACGACACGAGACCTGCCGTCGATCCTCACGACGACGATGGAAGATGTGGAATCGAACCCCGATTTCGACGCGGTGGTGGTCGATCAGGTCGGCACCAACGGCGAGACGTCGCTGGCGCTCACCGCCGCCGACATGGCGACGAACCGCGCCGAATCGCCTCAGGAACAGGTGCTGCAGCAGCTGGAGCAGGAGATTCGTCCGGTCAATATTCCGTTGACCGACGAGATCGTGAGTCTGCCTGAATCCGATCTGGTGAGCACGCACAATTCGCGGGGGCCAGCGGTCACCGAGAACACCGGCGGGACGGAAGGGGCGCTTGACCGCCTGACCTTCGAGATCGCCTCGTCCCTTAAGGAACGCAAGACGCTGGTCGTCTGGCTGTTCGATGCGTCCCTTTCGATGAAGCAGCGGCGTGACGAGATTGCCGACCGTTTTGAGAATGTCTATCGGCAGCTCGATGCCCTCGATGTCGGAGCCGACAAGGCTCTGAAGACCGCCGTCGCGGCCTTCGGTGAGACGACTACCCTGCTCACCCCCAATGAGCCGATTGACGACATCCGCACGATTACGCAGGCGGTCCGCAACATTCCGAACGACGTGTCGGGGGTTGAGAACGTCTTCACGGCGGTTCGGATGGTCACCAACAAGTGGAAGTCATATCGCGCGCAATCGCGCCGCAATATGCTCCTGATTATCGTCACCGACGAGCGCGGCGACGATTACGCCCAGCTGGAAGAGGTCATCAACCTCGTCCGCAGCAATGGGATTCGGGTGTACGTCGTCGGTAACGCGGCTCCCTTCGGCCGTGAGAAAGGTTTTCTGAGCACGACCTATTCGTACTCCGACGGCGGCAGGATGGTCGAAGTGACCGAAGACCTCCCTGCGGACCAGGGACCGGAGACCGTCGCGCCCGAATACGTGCGTCTGGCGTTCTGGGGCTCGAACGGGGGAGACCTCGAACGGATGTCCGCGACGTTTGGTCCATATGCTCTTACACGGCTCTGTGCCGAGACGGGTGGACAGTACCTGATTTCGCATGACGACGACCGGGCCCACAAGTTCCCGCTCGACGTGATGCGAAATTACCTGCCGGACTATCGGCCGATCCGGGAGTACGAAGCCGAGCTGCGAAAGAACAAGGCGAAGGCGGCCCTGGTGGCCTGTGCCCGCCAGACGTTCATTGAGAATATTCCGGTGCCGCAGCTGCAGTTCCAGGCGACGAACGACACCGTCCTGCGGCAGCAGGCGACCGAGGCCCAGAAGCCGGCGGCTGTCCTCGAAGCCAGGCTCGCGGAGATGATGACGATTCTCAGCGAAGGGGAAAAGGACCGGGAGAAGCTGACCGACCCGCGCTGGCAGGCCAGTTACGATCTGGCAATGGGACGTGTGCTGGCGATGCGGGCGCGGCTGTACGGCTACAATATGGTCCTGGCGGAAATGAAAGCCTCGCCGAAGACCTTTGAGAAGCCGGGCAGCAATACCTGGCGGCTGGTCCCCTCGCCCGAGATTACTTCGGGGCCGAGTATCAAGAAGCTCGCTCAGAAGGCGACCGAATACCTGAAGCGGGTTGTTGACAAGCATCCCGATACGCCGTGGGGCCTGCTCGCCGAGCGGGAACTCAGTCAGCCGATGGGCTGGGAGTGGAAAGAGTCAACCGTTGACTATGCCCGGTTGGGAATCGACGAGAACGGAAAGAAGCGAATTCTGCTCGCGGACGAAGAAGAAAAGCAGAAGAAGGAGCAGGAGAAACGCAAGCAGATGCAGAAGCAGCGGCCGAAGCTCTGACAGCTGGTGGCTGGATTTGTGGTTTCTCTCCCGGGGGCAGCGTTGCCCTGCCCCGCCTGGTGATTCATTAAACTGGTTACCCGGGCTATCCGGCGACGTGCTCGTCGCATCCTGAATACCTACTTTTGAGAGCCTGTTGCAGGGGCGTCTGAAAGCATCATGTTCAAAATCCGCGAAATGTCGGCCTTCATGATCTCGCTGGTGATCCATGCGATCGTGTTCATCGCACTGGGTATGGTTCACTACGCCGTCCAGACTGTCAGCCCCGAGCTGCTCATCGAAACCGTCTTCAGCGAAGACCGGACGCAGGAAGAATTCGAACAGAAGCTCGAAGTCGCGACGGATGTCGCGGAAACGATGAACGTCATTCCCGGCTCGGTCGCCGCCGCCAACGCGATCGGCGGGACCGGCGCTCCGGCGGTCAATCAAAAGGCGATCGAGGCCTCCGAGACGCTGAAAACACCCGATCTGACGGTGAACGTCGGCACGATCGACGTGAGCGGACTCGCGGCCTTGGGAACCGATCTGGGGGACGGTGAAGTCACCGGCGAAATCGGGGCGGCGGTCGAAGGCTATGGCGCCGCGCTCAAGCGGATCACCCAGGAAATCATTCGCCACATGCGGGAAAGCCGCGTCATCGTCGTCTGGCTCTTCGACGAATCCGACAGTATGAAGGATGACCAGATCGAGATTCGCAACCAGTTCCACACCGTCTACGAAGAACTGGGAATCGCCACCAAGACCGACGAGAATTTCAAGGCGAACAAGGAGGTTCTGCAGTCGGTCATTCTCAGCTATGGCGAGAAGATTAACCAGCACACCGAACGACCGACTTCCGACATCCCCACGGTGCAGGCAGCGATCGACAAGATCGGCATCGACGAGTCGGGCAAAGAGAACATGTGCATGGCGCTCGCGGCCACGCTCGACAAATATGGACCGATGGCGCGTTCGTCCCGCCGCAAGCTGGTCGTGATCCTCGTCAGCGACGAATCGGGGGATGACGGAATGCATGTCGACGCCGTCGTCGAGAAGGCGAAGCGTTACGAATCGCCGATTTACGTTCTTGGTCGTGAAGCGGTGTTTGGTTATCCGTATGCCCGTCTGCGCTGGCAGGATCCGAAGTACGGGCTGACGCACTGGCTGCAGATCAATCGCGGACCGGAAACCGCGTATCCCGAAGCACTCCAGTTTGACGGACTGCATGCCCGGTGGGATGCCCACTCGAGCGGTTTCGGTCCCTACGAGCAGGTGCGGCTGGCAAAGGAAAGCGGTGGGATCTTCTTCGTCCTTCCGGGTGAGGAAGAAAACCTTGTGGGTAAGGAGGCCGCCGAGAAGCGGAACTTCCAGTTCCTCGACATGAAGCCGTACGTCCCCACCCTCGAAGCCCGCCGCAAGTACGAACAGGAGCGCGACGCGAGCAAGTTCCGGCGGACCTTGTGGGAGGTCATCGTGCGGCTCAACCCGCATCTCGACAAGGAACTGAATATTCGCGAGCATCATTACCCGATTGAACCGGCGGCCTTCCAGAAGGAAGGGGCCGTGAACTTCCAGCGGGCGATCCGGGCCATGACGCTTCTCCAGCAGGCCACCGACGAGCTGAAGAAGATCCGGCCGCTCCGCGACAAGGAAGATTCGGAACGCTGGCGTGCCAACTACGATCTGATTCTCGCGCAGACGATGGCCTACCGGGTTCGGCTCTTCCAGTACTGTCTCGCCCTGGATCAGCACAGCAAGAATCGGCCCCAGCCGAAGGACGCCAAGAGCAACGAATGGAACCTCCGACGGGTGCAGAAACTGCTTGAGCCTGATCCGCAGGTCGTCAAGCAGACGAAGATCGATTACGACCTGCTCAAGAAAGAGGAGCAGGAAGCGCGCGACCAGTTTGCGTTCGTCATCCGCAGTCACCCCCGGACTCCCTGGTCGAACCGTGCGGAGTACGAACTGCGGCAAGGGTTCGGGTTCCAGTTCGTCGACGGCTTCCGTGATCCCCGCTACAAGAACCTCGAAGGGATCAAGTTCCCCAAGCCGTAATCGCGGCGATTCGCCCGGCCTGCTCCGCGGCGTTCATTTGATCGATTCGACGCAAAGTAAAACCGCCTCAGCGACTGGCTCGCTGAGGCGGTTCTTTTGTTGCCAGGGCCGTTGAAGCGGGCGAACTGAACACCGACTCGCGCGGGGCGCTTGGCCCGCGCGAGTCGAGTCAGGCGACAGTCACCTCAATCTTCTCCACGCCGTTCCATTCGTATCCGGAGGGATTCCAGAAGATCGTGCCGTCGAGCGGTTGAGTGCGGCCAAGCGCATCGACCGCCCGAGACCAGATTTCGTGCCTTCCGGCGGGAAGCGACAGGTCGGCCTCCCACATCGACCAGGCGTACGGGGTCGCAGCACGGTCGAGTTTTGCCTGCGACCAGCTCTTGCCGCGGTCAGTTGAGATCAGCACCGATTCGAGGGCCGCCTGGCCATCGTTCCACGCGATGCCCCGGACGGCAACCTTGCCACCCGTAATCTTCTCCCGCGGTGCGGGCGTGAGAATGATGCTCTTCACCTTCATGTCATAGTTCGGCGAACTGTTCTCGAAGGTGTACTCGATCGCTTCGCCGGGGCGGATCAGTTTGTTGGGCAGTCGATACCGCGGGATCTGGTTGTAGTTCGAGGTTTCCTGCTTCTCGAAGCGCAGCTGGGTGAGCCACTTGATGTTCATCGTGGCGTAGTACCCGGGGGTGATCAGCCGGACCGGCCCGCCGTGGGCTCCGGGGATCGGCTCGCCGTTCATCCGCAGCGCCACGAAAGAGCGTTCGAGCGCCACGTCGAGCGGAATACTGTGCTCGAAGTCCTCTTTACCCGGCGAGGGATTGTCTTTCCCCTGAGCAGTCAGATAAGCCGCCGACGGATCGATTTCCAGCCCGAGCGATTCAATGAGCTTCCGCAGGGGGACGCCGGCGAAAGCGACATTTCCGACGCCGCCGCGGCCCCACTGGGTTCCCTTCGACTGCACCGCCTGGGCAAACAGTGCGCGGCTGTTACCCGAGCACTGCATGACGACCTCGTGCTCGACCTGTTCCATGCGGGCGAGCTTCGTCGCCTCGATCTTCATCGGCCGGTTGACGAGTCCCGTGAACTCGATCTCCCAACCCTCGGGGGAGACCGGCTTGAGGTTCATGAACTCCGGAATGTCTTCGTTATCGCGGACGAACAGCAGCTCTTTCGGAGTGACCCGGTGCTTTGCCAACAGGTCGAGCGGCGTCTCGAGCACGATCGGTGCGACCGAGAGCACGACGAGTGAGGGATCTTTCCCCGGAACGAGATCGGTCGCTTTGGGGGTCTTCTCGGCGGCGAGTGCGCCCAGCGGCAGGCCTCCCTGAAGTGCGGCGAAAGCGGCGAAACCGCCGGCACTCTTCAGGAAATCTCGTCGGGCAAGGCGTTGCCGTCGACTTGGCAGGTCAGCAGGCGTTTCAGGTTGTTGACGATCCACGATGTCTCCTTGTCAGGAACAAGGTCACTTTCCGCAGCGGTCCAGATCGCTGGGGGCACAATTGGTTTCCGTCGGGGGTTCAATGTGCCAAAATTCAATAATTGTGTCTACCGGTGTGTAGATTTTCCGCCGCCCGGAATCTGGACGATGAAAAGCGCGCGGAGATCCGCCCGGTCCGGGGCCGTCCGGTCGTCGGGAATTCCTGTGAAAGGTAACGCGAACGCGCGGTCACGTCGATCGCCGGGCGTGAGTTGCATTCGTCCGCCGGGCAATCTACAACAGGGGCAGTCCGGGCTGCGGCTTTTTCGGCAGGATTCTTGTCGCCGGACGCCCCCGGGAAGGACCGTCGAGCAGACAGAATGACCCAGATCAACGACCATTACCTGAAACTGACCGCCGGCTACCTGTTTCCCGAGATCGGGCGGCGGGTCAAGCGCTTCTGTGACGAGAATCCCTCGGCGAAGGTGATCCGCATGGGAATCGGCGACGTCACCGAGCCGCTGCCCCCGGCAGTGATCCAGGCAATGCACGCCGCGATCGATGAAATGGGGGATCGCGCCACTTTTCGCGGCTACGGCCCCGAACAGGGATACGATTTCCTGCGCGAGGCGATCGTCGAACATGACTTTCGTGCCCGCGGGGTCGACATCGATCCCGACGAAGTGTTCGTCTCCGACGGTTCGAAGTGCGACACTGGCAACATTCTCGACATCTTCGGCCCCGACAACGTCGTGGCGGTGATCGACCCGGTCTATCCCGTGTATGTCGATACCAACGTGATGGCGGGACGCACCGGACCGGCCATCGGTGACGGCCGCTACGAGGGGTTGGTCTACATCCCCGTGACCGCCGAGAACAACTTCGTGCCGGCAATTCCCCAGCAGCATGTCGATTTGATCTACCTGTGCTACCCGAACAATCCCACCGGGATGGTGGCGACGAAGGACATGCTGCGGCAGTGGGTGAACTACGCGAAAGAGCATTCGTCGATCATCCTCTTCGATGCGGCGTATGAGGCCTTCATCACCGATCCGGAGATCCCGCACTCGATCTACGAGATCGAAGGGGCGAAGGACGTGGCGATCGAATTTCGCAGCTTCAGCAAGACCGCCGGTTTCACTGGCGTTCGCTGTGCCTACACCGTGGTTCCCAAGACCCTCAAAGGGAAGACGCTCACCGGCAGCGAAGTCCCCCTGCATCCGCTCTGGAACCGTCGGCACTGCACGAAGTTCAACGGCGTCTCTTATCCCGTGCAGCGCGGAGCCGCGGCAATCTATACGCCCGAAGGGAAGCAGCAGGTGCGGCACCTGGTCGACTTTTATCTCACGAACGCCCGCCTGATCCGCGAAGGCCTGCAGGATGTGGGGATGCACGTTTACGGTGGTGTGAACGCTCCCTATGTCTGGCTGAAGACGCCCGGCGGACTCTCCAGCTGGGACTTCTTCGACAAGCTGCTCGCCGAGGCTCACGTGGTGGGGACACCCGGCAGCGGCTTCGGGGCGAGCGGCGAAGGTTACTTCCGCCTGAGTGCGTTCAACAGCCGTGAGAATGTCGAAGAGGCCGTCCAGCGCTTCCAGAAGCTGGTGAGCTGACTGCGACACGGGGCGAGCGCGCGGGCGACATTGCGTTTGAGACGCAGTAGTACGTCCGCGGGAGCGACGCCTATAATGGGGCATCGGGCGGTGACCGGCGGTTTGTCCGCCGGTCACGTCTTTTCTCCCCGCAGACTCCCTTCCCTTCGATGAGGCACTTCGATATGCCGCGTCGCTCCGCAGCGGTAGCCTGGCTGGCAATTCTCGGAGTCCTGCTGACTCTGGCGGGGCCGACCTTCGTTGCAGCACAGGAACGGGGGCGAAGCGCGGCGGCCTTTCAGCAGGCACTGCGTCTCGACATCAACAGCGAGGCGATCAAGAAGATCGGTGTTGCGAGGGACCATCTGCAGGTGGGCCAGTGGAGCGAAGCAATCGACCTGCTGCGACAGATCGCGGATGCCCATGGGACCGATCTGGTGCCGGTAACTTCCGATCGGTACGTGAATGCCGGCCTCTACAGCCAGATGTTGCTGGCCACGCTGCCGGCGGAGGGATTGAAGCTCTATCGCGAGCGTGTCGATCCCGCGGTGCGGAGCCTCTTTGAGAAGGGGCTTGCACTTCGCGATCCGGTTCGGCTCGAACGCGTGCTCCGCAACGGCTACGTGAGCAGTTACGGAGATCAGGCGCTGCTCGCCCTGGGGGACATGGCGTGGGAGCGGGCCGAGCTCGCGCGGGCGAAAGGCTATTGGGAGCAGATTCTGCCGCCGGCTGAACCTCCCGTTCCCGGTACTCCCGCCCGCTGGTTTGGATATCCCGATTCGGATATCGCTCCGGAACTCGTCCGCGCGCGGCTGGTGCTGGCGACGATCGCGCAAGGAGATGCGGACCGGGCTGACTGGGAACTGAAGGCGTTCGAGTCGCTCCATCCTGATGCGGAGGGGACACTCGCCGGGAAGACGGGAACACTCGTGGAGATCCTGCGGGAAGTTTCCGCTTCGGCGGCAGACTGGCCCTCGCCCGCTGTGGAATCCGATACCCTCACGTTCGCCGGTAATCCGCAGCGGAATCGCGTGCTGCCCGAAACACTCGGTACGGTCGTGCCCCGCTGGTCGGTGCCGCATCCGGAAACTCGCGTGCAGACTTTCCCGAGGCGGGCGGGATTCCAGCCGGAGTCGCGATTGAACCAGTTTCCTCTCGTCTACGGAAATCTCGTCCTGGTCAACGATGCCGATTCGGTTCTCGCCTACGACCTGCAGACCGGCAAGCCGGCCTGGCCGACCGGAAATGACAATGATGCGCGGATCTACCCGCCGGTGGCGTCGTTCCCCTCTGGAGGGGCAAGTCCTCCCGTGCGGTGGGAATCGTTTCGGACTCTCGGAGTTCCGCGATTCACAATGACGGTTGCCGACGGCCGACTGTACGCCCGCATGGGGTTTGTGGGAACTGCCTCCGTCACCCCCGGAGTTCGCGAGACAAACAGCCGGCTGGTGTGCCTCGATCTCGACCGCGGCGAGGGAAAACTGCTCTGGGAGACGGTGGCGACGGACATCGAAGAGCGGGGAGCCTGGTCGTTCGAAGGTTCGCCCGTCGTTTCGGGAAGCCGGCTGTACGTGGGATTGCGCCGGCTGGAACCTCAGCCGCAGTCGAACGTCGCCTGTTTCGATGCCGAGACCGGCACGCTCTTGTGGAACCGCAAGATCTGCTCCGGCGTCGCTTTCGTCGCAGCGGACTACCGCGAAGTCAGTCATCAACTGGTCACGCTCGCCGAGGGAACGCTGTACTACAGCACCAACCTGGGGGCGATTGCGGCGCTCGATGCGGTCGACGGGACGATTCGCTGGATCTCCACCTACGAGCGGACGCGCGAGGATGAGGCGGAGTTGATCGCGTCGCAGATGCGGCGGGGACTGGTCCCGTGTGTTTTCCATCAGGGGACAGTGTTCGCCGCTCCGCAGGACAGCCGCTCGATTCTGGCGTATGACGCGGCGACGGGCATCCTCAAGTGGCAACGCGAGTTTCCCCGCCAGGTGCAGTGGCTGCTGGGAGTGGGCGAGGGCAACCTGATTGCCGCGGGGGATTATCTCACCGCGATCGATGCACGCAGCGGCCGCCTCGTCTGGCGGACGGGGAGCTCCGATCCGGAACAGCATACGTATGGGCAGGGAGTTCTGGCCGGGAATACCGTGCTCTGGCCGCGGCATCACGAGATCCGGATTCTCGATCTGCGGACCGGGGAGCCTGTTCGCGATCCACTCCCGCTCTCCGCGTGGGGCCGGACGGGGGGGCATCTCGCACTGGCGGAAAGTTTCCTGCTGGTGGCCGAAGCCGACCGGCTGGTCGCTTACGGAGCCGGGGAAGCTCCCCTGCCCCTCGAGAGCGGGCCGCGGTTCTCGTGGATCGACAGCGGCAGCGGGACTGACGCGGGCCGAAATCAGGCCGCATTCACTGTGCTTCCGCCATCAGCCGGTGACTGGATTGCGGGACTTAGCGGGCGCGTGGAGCGGGAGCAATCCGTTCTGCTCCCCGTTGACAAGGTGCGCTGAGGCGGGAGAAGATTCGAAATAGACATTCGCCGGGCGTCACCGGACGCTGCTGGATCACCGCGAGGAGAAAACGCCGAGTGGCTGCACACGAAGAATCGACCCAGGACATCACCGACGCCGACCTGCAGGCCGTCGACAAGCTCGAACAGGGATATCGCCGGATCACGGCGGAACTGGGGAAGGTGATTGTCGGGCAGAAGAACGTCATCGAAGAACTGCTGATCTCGATGTTCGCCAAGGGGCATTGCCTGCTGGTCGGCGTGCCGGGACTGGCGAAGACGCTGATGATTCACACGCTCGCTGATGCGCTCGACCTGTCTTTCAGCCGGATCCAGTTCACTCCGGACCTCATGCCGGCGGACATCACCGGCACCGAAGTCATTCAGGAAGACCGTGCGACCGGCACTCGGGCGTTCAAGTTTCTCAAAGGGCCGATCTTCGGCAACGTCGTCCTCGCCGACGAGATCAACCGCACGCCTCCCAAGACACAGGCGGCGCTCCTCGAAGCGATGCAGGAGCATCAGGTCACGATTGGCGGCGACCGCCACCCGCTCCCCGAGCCGTTCTTCGTCCTCGCCACGCAGAACCCGATCGAACAGGAAGGAACGTACCCGCTTCCGGAAGCGCAGCTCGACCGCTTCATGTTCAACATCTATGTGGACTATCCGGACGAGGATGAGGAGTTCGAAATCGTGCGGCAGACGACTGCCGACCAGAAACCCAAAGTCGAGAAAGTGCTCGGGCGTGACGAGGTGCTGGCGCTCCAGTCGATCGTCCGGAAGGTGCCGGTGGCGGATCATGTCATCCGCTACGCGATGCAGTTCAGCCGGCTGACGCGCAAGGAGAAAGGGCAGGTTCCCGACTTCGTGCAGAAGTTCGTCAGCTGGGGGGCCGGCCCGCGTGCGAGCCAGTATCTGATTCTCGGTGCCAAGGCCCGCGCGATGCTTCACGGCCGCGCGTACGTCAGCACGGAGGATGTGCGTGCGGTCGCATTGCCCGTCCTGCGGCACCGCATCATCACGAACTTCAACGCAGAGGCCGAGGGCGTGACTGCCGACGACATTATTCGTCGTCTCGCCGAAGTTATTCCCCAGGATGCCTCGCAGGGAAGCCTGCGGTCGCGGCTGCCGGAAGTCTTTAAATCGGCCGACTCCAAGTGACTGACCGGCGCGAGCCAACTGAGTGAGCCAACCGAGTGGAATCGTATCAGCAGTATCTCGACCCGCAGACGCTCTCGCGGATTCAGGGGCTTGACCTGAAGGCCCGGCTGATCGTCGAAGGTTTCGTGGCGGGCATGCACAAGAGCCCGTACCACGGCTTCTCGATCGAATTCGCCGAGCACCGGGAGTACGTTCCGGGGGATGATCTGCGCTACGTCGACTGGAAGGTCTTCGGCAAGACGGACCGCTTTTACCTCAAACAGTACGAAGAAGAGACGAACTTCGCCTGTTACCTGCTGCTCGATTCGAGCGAGTCGATGAAGTACAAGTCGGACGAGGCGGCGGTTTCGAAGCTCGAATACGCTCAATATGTGGCGGCGGCGCTCGCCTACCTGGTTTTGCAGCAGCAGGATGCCGTGGGGCTCGCGACGTTCGATTCCGGTGTGCGGCATTTCGTGCGCGCGTCGAGCCAGCCTTCGCATCTGAAGCAGATCTGTCATGTGATGGAGGAATCCCCCGCCTCCGGTGAGACGGCGATGGGCCCCCTTTTTCACGATCTCGCCGAGAGAATCCGCAAGCGGGGACTGATTCTCGTCATCAGCGACTTCTTCGACGATCTTCCGAGCCTGTTGCTCGGCCTGAAGCACTTCCGTCACCGTCGGCATGAAGTCATCGCCCTGCAGATCATCGATCCTGCCGAGCAGGATTTTCCCTTTCGCGATCCCACATTGTTCAAGGGGCTTGAAGGGCTGCCCGAGCAGATGACCGATCCCCGCGCCCTGCGTCGCGCCTATCAACGGGAGTTCGAGAGCTTTCTCACACAGCTTCGCGGCGGTTGCCGCGATCTCCGCATCGAACATCGGTTGATTCGCACCGATGAATCGCTCGACGTGGCCCTGTCGAGTTTTCTGGCGGAGCGGAAATAGACTCCAGGCTTCAGGCGATAAGGCTTTAGGAAGTACGATCGGGATTAGTTCGTGGCGGTTCACTAATTTATGTTTTCAGCTCCCGTGTTACCGATGGCTCTCTTTGCCAGTCCGGCCCTGCTCTGGGGGCTGGTGCTGGCGGCGCTGCCGCTGTTGATTCACCTGCTGAATCGGCGGAAGCATCGGGAGACCTCGTGGGCGGCGATGCAGTTCCTGCTCGAAGCGGTGCGGAAGAACTCCCGCCGCCTGCGGATCGAGCAGTTGATCCTGCTGGCCGTGCGGACGCTCATCCTCGTGCTGATCGTCCTCGCCATGGCCCGGCCGCATTTACAGGAACTGGGCATCTACTTCACGGCGGATGTTCCGGTTCACAAGATCCTTGTCGTCGACACGTCGTTCAGCATGCTTTATGAGCCGGCGGGACGCAGCCGCCTGCAGCAGGCGAAGGGGATCGCCCGTCAGATTGCCGAGGAGTCGAAGCAGGGCGATGCGCTGAACCTCGTGCGGATGTCCGCGGCGGAGCCGCGCGTCATTGTCGCCCAGCCGGCGTTTCGCCCGTCCGAAGTCGTCGAGGAGATCGATGCGCTTCCTCTGCAGCACGTGCGCGGTGATGTGCACGCGACGCTGGTCGAAGTCCGGAATCTTCTGCAGGCGGCTCCCGAGATCCCGAACAAAGAGGTCTACCTGATCAGCGACTTTCAGCGGAACGGCTGGATTCCGGACTCCGCCGGCCGGCCCGCCGAGATCCGCAATCTGCTGCGGGAGATCGGCGAGAAGGCACAGATTGTCTTGCTCGATCTTTCACAGGGGACCGCACAGAACAGCGCGATCACCGATTTTCGCAGCCTCGACTCCTATCTGGCGACCGGGCTGACCGCGCGGTTTCGTGTGGCCCTGACGACGTTCGGCCCGGCAACGCTGCCGAATCAGAAGCTGGAATTTTTCGTGGACGGCCGGCTCCGTGAAGAGCGCACGGTTGATCTCCAGCCCGCGACCGAAACGGTCGAGTTCTTCTCGCACACGTTTTCCTCTGCCGGGCCGCATCGTCTCGAAGTCCGCCTGCAGAAGGATCTGCTGGAACTCGATGACAGCGCGCGGCTGGCGGTCACGGTGAAGGATCAGATCAAGGTCCTCTGTGTGAACGGCAAGCTCGCGGGCGATCCTCGGGAAACCGCAACCTATCACCTGCAGATCGCGCTGGCGCCCCGCACGCGCGAAACGGCCGCCCCGTCGCTGATGCGGCCGCGGGTGATTCCGTTTGGCGAACTCCGCGGGATGGATCTTGCCGGGTTTGATTGCGTTTTCCTGTGTGATGTAAGCTCGTTCGACGCGGGAGAGGCACAGATCCTCGAGTCGTATCTGAAAGGCGGGGGCAGCGTCATCTGGACCCTCGGTGCCCGGGTACAGCCGGAGAACTACAACCGCATCCTGTTCCGCGATGGTCAGGGGATTTTTCCCGCCCGGCTCGGCGCGCGCCGCGGCGATGCGGAGAAACGCGAGCAGCCCATTCTGTTCGACGCCTCGCGGCTGGCGCATCCGATCGTGAATGTCTTTCAGGGAGCGGACCACGCGGGACTCAATACGACCCGGACCTACGAATACTACGAAACGCGGCTGCCGGAGAACGGCCGGGCGCGTACCGTCTTGAGCTTTGAAAATGGCGATCCGGCGATTGTCGAGATGCCGGTCGAGTCGGGAAAGGTGCTCCTCGTCACGACCACGGTGGATGAGAGCTGGAGTAACTGGGCGATCTGGCCCAGCTTCGTGCCGATGATTCACGAAATGGTCAGCTACGCGATCTCCGGTGCGGGGGCGGATCTGCGGGTGGGGATGCCGCTCGCCAGGGTGGTGCAGACGAGAGGGGCCGATCCCGTCGCCACGGTGCTCCGTCCCGACAACCGCAGCGACCCTGTCCAGGTGACTACGAAGGGGAGCGTGAGCGAATTCACCTACGAAGCCACGAATCTCAGCGGCTTCTACGAACTGCAGTTCGGCCCTCCCCTCTCCCGTTCCGAATCGTTCGCGTTTAATGTCGATCCGCGGGAGAGCAATCTGGCGCGGCTGGAGCAGGACGAGATCGACCGGGAACTGCTTCCCGGCACACAGTATGTCTATCAGACCGAGTGGGAAGAGATCGAACGGCAGGCGAGCGGTCCCGTCCGGCAGCGGGGTGGGCTGACCCGCTGGTTCCTCTACGCGGCCCTCTACCTGCTGTTCGTTGAACAGATGATGGCCTGGAACTTCCTTTACGGACTGTGGATGCTCTTCCCGCCGCTGCTGCTGGTGAGCTGGTTCTGGCGACGCGCCTGATCGATTTCTGCCTGTCTCAATCTCTTCTCGCCTGGTGTGCCCTTTCTCAGGATGTTCGGACATGCTCCGCCCCGGGCGGCAGGCGAACCCGGCGGCGATTCTCGTGTCCCCTTGACGGCTCAGGGATCCTTTATTGATTCAATGAGTTGTGCCGGTTGGAAGACCGGCGCTGAGGCTGCCCCACGGGAGCGGCGGATCGTGTCGCAGCAGAAGGTGGGGAACCGCGACGAATTTGCCGATTGCAAGGTGTTTTCGGGTTGATTGGCCTGTCGAGAGGTGTCCCGCTGCCCGGAGAGTCTGGCCGAAAAGACGCCCGGGCAGTATGAACGCCCGGTTCGGTCGGTTGCAGGACTCCCGAGGGGACAAAAGTTGCCTCCCCCGGGGCAGAAATGCCGGGGACGTCTCGAAATTGCCCGGCAGTCAAGTTACACTCTAGAATTGGCACGTTCTCCCCTGGACGGTGTATGGAGATTCGAGGAACACTTGTGGCCACTGAAACGACGACGAAAACTGAGCAGCAGGTCCTGAACGGGGCCGATATCCTCATCGAAGCCTTGATCCGGCAGGGTGCGGATACCATTTTTGCGTATCCGGGCGGCGCCAGCATGCCGCTGCACCAGGCCCTGACCAAGCGCCGGGAAGAACTGCGGACGATTCTTCCCCGCCACGAACAGGGGGGAGTATTCGCCGCCGAGGGGTACGCCCGCAGCACGGGGAAGGTCGGCCTGTGCATGGCGACCAGCGGCCCCGGCGCGACGAACCTCGTCACGGGACTCGCCGACGCGAAGATGGACAGCTGCCCGGTCATCGCCATCACCGGTCAGGTGGCGCAAAGTGTGATCGGTACCGATGCTTTCCAGGAGACGCCGATCGTCGAAGTCTGTCGGGCGATCACCAAGCATCACTACATGATCACCGACTTCGAGGATATTCCCCGGGTCGTCAAGGAGGCGTATCATGTGGCGACGACCGGCCGTCCCGGACCGGTGCTGATTGACTTCCCGAAGAACCTGCAACTGCAGACGCGGGTCGGCCATCCCGATTACGATCCGCCGATGAAACTGCCCGGCTATCGCCCGGTGAAGCCGAAAGCTGTCGTGCCCGAGCAGATCCGGCAGATCCTCGCCGCCATCAAGCGGTCGAAGAATCCGATCCTGTACGTGGGTGGCGGGGCGATCAATGCGGAGTGTCACGAGGAGCTGACGAAGTTCGCGCTCCGCACGGGAATTCCGGTGACGATGACCGTCATGGGACTGGGAGCCTTCCCCGGGTCTCACCCGCTGTCGCTGCACATGCTCGGCATGCATGGAACGGTCTACGCGAACTATGCCGCGAACGAGTCTGACCTGCTGCTCGCCTTCGGCGTGCGGTTCGACGACCGCGTGACGGGCAAACTCGAAGAGTTCGCCAAGCACGGCAAGATCGTGCACGTGGATGTCGATCCCTCGGAGATCCACAAGAACAAGCTGGCCCATATCCCGGTTGTGGCGAATCTTCGCGAGGTGCTGCAGGCACTCAACGCGATGATCGCGGACGATGATGTTCCCGATCTGACCGAATGGCACGCGCAGATCGCCGAGTGGAAGAAGAAGTATCCACTTCGCTACAAGGATGCCGGCGACCAGATCCTGCCGCAGTACGCCATTGAAGAGCTGTATCACCAGACGCGCGAACGCGATACGTATATCACGGTCGGTGTCGGTCAGCACCAGATGTTCGCGGCCCAGTTCTACAAGTTCGATCAGCCGCGACGGTGGATGAGCAGCTCGGGACTCGGTTCGATGGGCTTTGGACTGCCCGCGGCGATGGGTGTCCAGTCGGCGCACCCGAACAGCCTCGTGGTCGATATCGACGGCGACGGCTCGTTCCTGATGAATATTCAGGAACTGGCGACCCTGTACTGCGAGAAGCTGCCGGTCAAGGTGCTGCTGTTGAACAATCAGCACCTGGGGATGGTTGTGCAGTGGGAAGACCGGTTCCATGAGGGGAACCGGGCTCATACGTATCTCGGCCCGATCGACCATCCGGAAGCGATTGGTCGCGGCACGGGTGAGTTCGGTGTCACCTATCCTGACTTCGTGCAGATTGCCAACGGCTTCGGCATTGCCGCCCGACAGGTGCGGAGCAAAGCGGAGTTCCCCGCGGCTCTGGATGAGATGCTCAACGCGCAGGGCGCTTACGTGCTCGAAGTGATCTGTCCGTATCAGGAGCACGTGCTGCCGATGATCCCCGGTGGCAAGACCGTGCACGACATCATCACCGAATAGTCGGATCATCACCGAATAGTCGGTCGCGGTGACTCCCCTGCCCGTGTGCTGGAAACGCGAAGCAGGAGTAACCGACCAGAAATGAAGATGGCCCCGGCGGAATTCGAATCGCCGGGGCCATTCATGTTTCTTTGAAGCGGTGGAAGTCGTCTCCGCGAAGGGGTGATTGCTGCAGCAGGGTCTATCGTGACTTTCGCTCCCAGGTCCAGCCGGTGCGTCCTTTCAGATTGCGGACGCACTCCGGCGGCGGCCATTCTCCCCGGTACAGTCCGATGATCGTCCGGGCGAACATCACCGCCAGGTCGTGGTTCGCTTCGTTGTCGATGCCGGCGACGTGGCCGCTCAGGAGCACGTTGTCAAATTCGAGCAGCGGGCTTTCAAGCGGCAGCGGCTCCTGGTGGAAGACGTCCAGCCCTGCTCCGCCGATCTGACCGGAGCGCAGCGCTTCGCAGAGATCCGCTTCGTTGACGAGCGGCCCGCGGGCCGTGTTGATCAGCACCGCCCCGCGCTTGATCTTCGCGAAGCGTTCGCGATTCATCAGATTGAAGTTTTCGGGGGACATCGGCAGATGCAGCGAGACAAATTCGCTCCGGGCGAGCAACGTGTCGAGATCGACGAACTCGATCCCCCACTGCCGGGCAAAGTCGTGGTTGGGATAGGGTTCGTAGGCGAGGACTTTCAAACCGAGTCCCACGGCCCGCGTGGCCACGGCCTGCCCGATCTGCCCGAGGCCGAGAATACCCAGTGTCTTTCCCATCACCCGCGGGTGTGGAATGCGTTCCCAGCGTCCGGCACGGACCTGCTGATCGAGACGCGGAAAGCCGCGGGCGAGCGCCATCAGCATGGCGATCGTATGTTCGGCGACCGAGTGATGCAGGGTGCCGGGCGTTGTGGTGACGACGACATCATGGTCATCGGCGGCGGCGAGATCGACCGCGTCAAAGCCGACCCCCCGGCGTGCAATGACCCGCAGACGGGGCAGCGACTCGATTACCCGGCGGGTATACGGTTCGGAACCGGCGACTGTCGCCTCGGAATCCTTGAGAACTTCGATCAGCTGTTCCTCATCCCGGAGATTCGCCCCGGGGGGCGGAAAGGCGACCTCGAAACCGGCTTTCTCGAAGATTTCGATGTGGGGACCGACATCGGTATTCAACGCACAGCACGTGACCTTCGGCATGGGAGGCGAGTCTCCGGGACTGGGGGGACGCAGACTGGCGGGAGGACGGCAACTGGCTGTAGAGCCTAGCGTTCCGGGCAGGTGGCTTCCAGCATCGATTTTGAAAAAACGGGACAGGCGAGCGGCCCCGGTTGCCGATGCCTCTCCGTCGGCTTTCGCGGGGGAATTCCGCGAATCAATGGTTGTCCAAAGCCCCTCGGAACGAGTAGAATCGCAACAAGAGTTGAGATTGAGTCTCAACTCCCGCGCTCCTGAATCCGGGGCAGTGAACCCGCCTGGCGGGACTCTCCGCAGCATGGCTGCGCTGGCTTCCTTCCCCTCAGACAAGAGACTGCAATCTTGGAACCAATTGTCCCCCTCGATACGTTGAGCTCTGGCGAACTGGGGCGGATCTGCGACCTCTGCGGGAATCAGGAACTGGTCGCCCGTCTGGAGGAGATGGGGCTGCGTGTCGGCACCGAGCTGCGGATGGTGCAGCCCGGGCGGCCGTGCATCATCGCCGTCGCGAACCAGCGGTTGAGCCTTCGCGCCGACGAAAACATTCTGATCCTCGTCGAGGTGTGCCGCGAATCTTCGACCCTCCCGATCAGTGCCTGAACAATTGCGGACGCACGGCGAGCGACCGGCGTCTTCCTGAAGAATGGAACCGGACGTGGTGGAGAACACGACTCTCGATTCGCTCCGCATCGGGGAGCGCGGACGGATCGTCGATATCGACGGAGACGATGCTGTCTCGGTCCGCCTGCTGGAAATGGGGCTCATCGAAGGCGAAGTCATCGAGGTCCTCGCTCTCGCGCCGCTGGGCGATCCGATCGAATATCTGATTCGCGGTTATCGTTTGTCCCTGCGAAAGAGCGAAGCCCGCCGCGTTCAGATCGTGCCGCTCAACGGCGGCTGAGATCCCGACCGCCAGCCACACCTTCCCCCCTCACCGCCGCAGGCACACGTTCGTCCCGCGGGCTCCGGTGCGGATGGCCCTCTCACCTGCTACCTCCGGTCGACAGAATGGCTTCCACGAAGACTGCGGAAAGGACTTCAACCCTGAAGATTGCTCTCATCGGCAATCCCAACACGGGCAAGAGCACGCTCTTCAATGCTCTCGCCGGGTTGCAGTCGCGGGTCGGCAACTATCCCGGCGTGACGGTCGAGAAGAAAATCGGCCACATGCGCTGGGGGGACCGGAACGTTCAGCTGATCGACCTGCCCGGGACCTACAGCCTCGCGCCCCGGTCGCTCGACGAGATGGTCGCCGTCAATGTACTGCTCGGGCGGCAGAAGGACGTCGGCTCTCCCGATGCGGTCATCTGCATCCTCGACGCCTCGAATCTCGAACGGAACCTGTACCTGGTGAGTCAGGTTCTCGACATCGGCCTGCCGACGGTCGTCGTGCTGAACATGTGGGACGTGGCGCAGGCGAAGGGAAGTCAGATCGACGCCGCGGCGCTTGCCGAACGAATCGGCGTTCCCGTCGTCACCACCAGCGCGCATCGGAAGCAGGGGATCGCCGAGATCCGTCAGGCGGTCGAACGTGTCGTCGAACAGCAGATCGCTCCCCGCCCCAAGCTGTTCCCGGCCGAGTTTGCCGCCGAATGCGATGCACTCGGCCAGAAGCTGGAAGCGTGGGGACATAAGAACACACCGTACTACCTTCTCGAACGCCTGCTGCTCGACGTCGGCGGTTATCTCGAAGGACACCTGGCGGGCAGTCACGCGAACGAACTTTCGACGTATCTCAAGGAAGCGCGCGAGCGACTGGCAAACGCCGGTTGCCGCGTCCCGGCGATCGAAGCCCGTGTCCGCTATGGCTGGGCGCGGGAGCTCCTGCAGGGAATTGTCACCCACCCGACCGAGCGGCCGGTCACCTTCAGCGACCGCCTCGACCGCTGGCTGACGCACCGCGTCTTCGGACTGGTCGTATTTGCCGGCCTGATGTTCCTGGTCTTCCAGGCGATCTATCGCTGGGCCGAACCGCTGATGGGGCTGTTTGAAGGGGGACAGGAATGGGTGGCCGGGCTGGTCACGGCCTCAATCGCTCCCGGCCCGCTGCGCAGTCTGCTCGTGGACGGCGTGATTGCCGGCGTGGGGGGCGTGCTCGTCTTCCTTCCGCAGATTGTCTTCCTGTTCTTCTTCATCGCAGTTCTCGAAGACTGCGGCTACATGGCTCGTGCCGCCTTCCTGATGGACAAGCTGATGACGAAGATTGGCCTCAGCGGCAAGTCGTTCGTGCCGCTGATGTCGTCATTTGCCTGTGCGGTCCCCGGTGTGATGGCGACCCGCGTGATCGAAAATCGACGCGACCGCATGGTGACGATCCTCGTCGCGCCCCTGATGAGCTGTTCGGCCCGTCTGCCGGTGTACCTGCTGCTGATCGCGGCCTTCATCCCGGCGACGACCTATTTCTCCGGGTTGATCGAACTCCAGGCGCTCGTGCTCTTCGCGATGTCCTCGCTGGGGGCGCTCATCGCGATTCCGATTGCATGGCTGTTGAAGAAGACGCTCTTCAAGGGCGAGACGCCTCCCTTTGTCATGGAGCTTCCCAGTTACAAGTGGCCTTCGCCGTGGATCGTCGCGAGCCGGGTCTATGACCGGGCCAAGGCGTTCGTCCAGCGGGCGGGGACGCTGATCTTTGCGACGACCATCGTGATCTGGGCGGCGGGATACTTCCCCGGCGACCATAGCGAAGCCGATCGGCTTCAGGCGACGATCGAGTCATTGGAAGAAGAGAAATCGAAGGAGCTTGCCGCGCAGGAGAAACTCGCCGAGCAGCAGGCCGAGCTGACTGCGCAGCAGGAAGCCACCACTTCTGACGAAGAGAAACAGAAGCTTGCGGAGGAACTCGCGGACGTCGAAGCAAAGCTCGCCTCGCTGGAGGAGGAACTGGCGCCGATCGCGCAACTCAAAGCGGAAGAGAACGTGGTCAGCAGTCGACTGCTCGAGCAGAGCCTTCTCGGCCGCCTGGGGCACGCGATCGAGCCGGTCGTGCGGCCGCTCGGCTGGGACTGGAAGATCGGCGTCGGAGTGATCGCCTCCTTCCCCGCGCGGGAAGTGATCATCGCGACCCTGGGAACGATCTACAGCCTCGGAAATGAAGTCGGAGAAGACGATCCCGGTCTGCAGGCGGCACTTGCGAGTTCCACCTGGCCCGATGGACGTCCGGTGTTCACAATTCCGGTCGCCCTATCGATCATGGTCTTCTTCGCGCTGTGCGCTCAATGCGCGGCGACGTTGATGGTGATCAAACGCGAAACCAACAGCTGGCGCTGGCCGATCTTCACGTTCGTCTACATGACCACGCTCGCCTACATCGCCGCCTTCATCACATACCAGATCGGCACTCGACTCATCTAAAGTATTGGCGTCCTACAGTCTCCAGCCTGCAGTCTATAACCTGATCCAATGCCCCCTCTCGACTGGCAACTTGTCATTACGCTCGCCTGCGTCGCCTGGGCTGCCGGCGTGTTGATTCGGCGTGGACTGAGGTTGTGTGCATCCAGCCGGCCGGGATGTGAGCCACGCGGTTGCTCGGGGTGTCCGTCGAGTCCATCGGCTGCGGTCAAACAGTTGCCGTTTGTCGGGCTGGAGACGCTGCAGTTACCGCCGGGCCGCGATGAGGAATTGAAACGCCAGCGGTGAGCGACACGCGGCGGACCGATCGATTCTGCACGCGATGACGTATTGCCTTGATGTTGTGTCCCCGCTGACTTGTCGGATTCCTGCGTGCGTTTCGGCGGGAAAGACGGCTCGTTCCGGAGTCGCCTTTCTCATTTTCTCATGAGGTACGCATTGCCGACTTCGCCGAGAATGCGGCCGGACAAAGAGTCGATCTGAGGAGTGACCGCGGCTGTCGGAGCGAGACCTTCTTGCTCCGGGGCGACCAACTGATTCTCGAATCACAGAGGGCTTCATGTCGAAGTATGTGCTCGCTCTCGACGAGGGGACCACTTCCGCCCGGGCGATTGTGTTCGGGCAGGATGGGCGGGCGATTGCCGCCGCTCAGCAGGAGTTCGAGCAGCTTTTCCCGAGTCCCGGTCACGTCGAGCACAACCCGGAGGCGATCTGGCTGGCCCAACGGAAAGTCGCGCGGGCTGCGATGGCGGAGGCCGGTCTCACGGCGAGCGACGTTGCTGCGATCGGCATTGCCAACCAGCGCGAAACCACGCTGCTCTGGGACCGCACCACGGGACAACCGGTGGCGAACGCGATTGTCTGGCAAAGCCGCATCACAAGCCCGATCTGCGAACGTCTGCGTGCGGAGGGGCTCGAAGAGACCTTTCGGGAGAAGACGGGGCTCGTCATCGATGCGTACTTCTCCGGCACGAAGATCAAACATCTCCTCGATACGATCGATGGTCTGCGTGCGCGGGCTGAGCGCGGCGAGATTCTCTTCGGGACGGTCGATTCGTTCCTGATCTGGCGGCTCACCGGCGGACGTCGGCATGTGACCGATTACAGCAACGCCAGCCGCACCCTGCTCTTCAATATTCATACGCTCGACTGGGATGAGGAACTTCTCCGCGTGCTGGGAATCCCGCGGGCGATGCTGCCGGAAGTACGCCCGTCGAGTGAAGTCTATGGCGAGACGGACCCTTCGCTCTTTGGGGGCGCGATTCCGATTGCCGCCGCGGCGGGAGATCAACAGGCGGCGACCTTCGGCGAAGCATGCTTCGAGCCGGGAACGGCGAAGAACACCTACGGCACCGGCTGCTTTCTTCTCATGAACACCGGCGAGACGCCCGTTCCGTCCCATCGCGGCCTGCTGACGACGATCGGCTGGGGCATCGGCGGAAAGATCACCTATTGCCTTGAAGGGGCGATCTTCGTCGCCGGGGCGGTCGTTCAGTGGCTCCGCGACGGTTTGAAGATCATTGGCAGTGCTGATGAGATCGAGACGCTCGCCTGCGGGGTGCCCGATTCGGGCGACGTTTACTTCGTACCCGCGTTTGTCGGGTTAGGGGCACCCTACTGGGATCCGCGTGCGCGGGGGACGCTGGTCGGTTTGACGCGCGGAACCACGCGCGAGCACATCGCCCGTGCCGCCCTTGAATCGATGGCCTATCAGACTCGCGACGTCGTCGGCACGATGCAGGAAGAGGCGGGGCTGGAACTCGCCGCCCTGCGCGTCGATGGCGGTGCAGTCGTCAATAATCTGTTGATGCAGATCCAGGCCGACCTGCTCGGCGTCCCTGTGCAGCGGCCGGCGGTTTCAGAAACAACGGCACTCGGAGCAGCCTACCTCGCCGGACTCGCCGTCGGCTACTGGCACGATCAAACGGAGATCGCCCGGCAATGGGCACTCGACCGCGAATTCACGCCTCAGATGTCCGCCGCCGAACGGGACCTCCGCTACAGCCGGTGGAAACAGGCTGTCGAATGCGCGCAAGGCTGGGCTGTCGGTTAATTCGATGTGTGTTCGGCGATCGACTTCCGCACTTTTTCCCACGCGCAGGAGATGTGACGTGCCTTGCAACCCGGGACGTCGCCGGAGAAACCGGCGCAACCCCGGGTCAGCTTCTGCCTCGGCACGCCTCCGCCAGCGCTCCGGACAACATTCACTGAATCCTTGAAAGGCATCAGCATGGCCGAGCAGCCCGTGGCGCTCATCACCGGCAGCGGGAAGCGGCGGATCGGTTCGTTCGTCGCCGATGCGCTGGCGGATCGGAATTACCGCATCGTCATCCATTACCGGACTTCCGAAGAGGAAGCCCTCTCGCAGGTCGAACAGTATCAGATGCGCGGGATCGAAGCGATTGCCGTGCAGGCCGATCTCTGCGACGAGTTGCAGGTGCGGGCGCTCGTTGATGAGACACTCCGCCAGTTCGGCCGCATCGATGTGCTCGTGAACTGTGCGGCGATCTGGAACAAAAAACCGTTTGAGGAAGTCACCGCCGCCGACGTCCGCGCGCACTTCGAAGTGAACACGCTCGCGACGTTTCTCTGCGCGCAGTATGCCGGGCTGGCGATGGTCTCGCAGGAGAGCGGCGGGAACATCGTCAACGTGGGGGACTGGGCCACCGTTCGGCCGTATCGTAACTATGCGGCCTATTTTCCGTCGAAGGCGGCCATCCCCGGGCTGACGCGGAACCTCGCCGTCGAACTGGGGACGCGAAACCCCAACATCCGCGTCAACTGCGTTCTCCCGGGACCGGTCATGCTGCCGGCGGATCTCGGGCCGGAAGAGCGGAATTCCGCGATCCGCGCGACCCTCGTGAAACGAGAAGGAACTCCGCACAACGTCGTGCAGGCGGTGCTCTTCTTTCTCGATAACGATTTCGTGACCGGCGTCTCGCTCCCCGTCGACGGCGGGCGATCGATCTACGCACCCGATTCCTGATCCGCCGCAGCAACTACCTGGCCTTCTGTTCGGCCTCCCAGCGGGCCATTTCGGTGGCCACAAGGAGCGCCATCGCCCCGCCCCGCGGATCGGGACCGAGAATGGCAGTGCGGTCGAGGTAATCCCGGAGCGAGCGCTGTTTGCCCGTTCCGGTGCAGACATCGACGAGCCTGCCGTCAGCGGCGACGCGCTGCCGGATTCCTTGCCACGCCAGTTCCGCGCGCGGCAGCCAGGTCTCCCGATCGAGCCACCCCGAGCGAATACCGCGCAGAATCGCGTATGTGATCATGCAGGTGCACGAGAGTTCGCGGTAGCTGCCCGGATGGTCGACCACCTGTCGCCACATCCCCGTGCGATCCTGATGCGGGGCGAGCGCGTCCAGATGCGTTCGGAACTCACGGAGCATTTCTTCGCGGATGGGACTCTCTTCGGGAAGCTCGCTCAGGCAGAGCACCAGCCCGAGCGCGGGAAAGCCGTTACCACGTCCCCAGGCCGTCTCATCGAGCGGCGAATGGCGGTGCAGTCCATCCGTTCGGAGATTCTTCTGCAGCATGAATCGCAGGTGCCGCAACGCCATGTCGTAGTACTTCTGCTCTCCGGTCAGCCGTCCCGCCTGCACGAGGATCGGGCAGCCCATGAAAACCGCATCGCTCATTTCCGAATGGGACGGCATTGCCTCCTTCGGGCTTCCATCCGCTTCGAAAGCAAGATCCGCCGCCGCGCGGACGAGTTCCACGTAGCGTCTGTTTCCTGTCGCGTGGGCCAGCTCGCCGAAGACGAGGTGCCCCGAAAGCACGCTTCCCGAGGGATTCTTCGGAAGGGCCTCCTTCTCACCCGCAACGTAAGGAGCGACGATCCGTTCGACGTCCTTCAGATGCGATGCATCACCGACAAGTTCCCCCAGCCGCATGCGGCCCATGAGTGCGACGGCCGGTATGTACACCACCGAGTTCAGCTCATGCCCGTAATGTCGGCTCAGTTGTTCGGCGACCTGTCGCGGCGTGCGCGAGAGCCGGCTCTGCAGTTCCTGCCGCGCAGGTGACGGACCAAGCGATTTGAGGCCGGAGTCACTCAAGGTTGCGGTCATCCGTTCGGCAAGTCTGCTGCTGTCGTCCTTTACCGCCACGGTCAGCCGCAATGCCGGGATCGTTCCCGTCCCGCAGGCGGCCGTCGTCATCAATCCGGTGACCAGATCGTCTCGGGCTTCATCGGCGGGGAGTTCATGAACCGACGCGAATCGTGACGCCAGTTCCCGGAGCGGCGGTTTCGCTGCTCCGGACACGTAGGCACGCAAGTCGGTTCCCTGACGGAGATCAATCACAAGGTCGGGGCCATAGATGCCGATCCACCGCCAGAGGTAAGCGGCTTCGGGATCGGTCGGACTGCTGTAAGCGTCGCCGCGGGGTGGATAGCCGCGCGTGGGATTGCCCCCGGAGAGATTCGCCGGCCCTTTCTCCGCGAACCAGCCTTCGGGGTTGGCGACAGGGACAACCGCCAGCGTGAACTGCTCGCGCGCCTGTTTTCCCTTCTCACCGAAATACGTTTCCGCAAGTGCGAGCGCGGCATTGGTCGAGCTCGCGGAGCTGTCAAGACCGCCGATGAGGAGCAGCCGAAACTTCTCCGAGCGGGGATCGAGGTCATCCGCGGAGTGTAGAGCCGGGATGGTGATTCCCTGCCTTGTCACGCCGACCGTTGAACGAACCAGGCCAGGAGTCTCGCGGAAGCGTTCGAGCAGACGGTCGAGCGCTGCTGAAGCATCGCGCGCGACGTTTTCCGCCGATTTCTCTTCTGCTGAAGAGATTGCCAGAACGCCAAACAGCAGCCAACCGCAAGTCAGCAGTCGCAGCATGACAGACTCCTGCAGAGTGTCACGGAATGAGGGGGATTCGAAGGCGGGCGCGGATGCGAATCGTCGCCGATTGCGGTTGAATCGTAACGGAAATGAATACAGATCACCAGAACGGCGACAACTGCGGAAACCCTTCATCTTGCCGTGCGAAGTTCTTGAGTGCTGTCGCTCGCGGCGCCTGTTGTCAGGGAGCGCGAGCGGGTACGATGTCGCGAGAGCGCCTGATTCGTCGATACTCCAGCCGCCGAGGGACTTGCATGGATCGCCGACTTCTGAATTCAGCGGAACTTCGCTGTACTGCATTCGCTGTTGCCGCATGGATGTTTCTGGCCGTGCCGCTGTTCGCGGGTGACTGGCCGCAGATTCTCGGTCCGCAGCGTGACGGTACCGCGGCGGGCGAACAGATCGCCGATTCGTGGCCGGCGAGCGGGCCTCCCACCCTCTGGCAGCGAAATGTCGGCAGCGGCTTCGCGGGAGTAGCGGTTGCCAAAGGAACGGCAATCCTCTTTCATCGGCAGGGGAACGAAGAGATCGTCGAGGCCCTCGATGCTCTCACCGGGAAAACTCGCTGGCGGGCGAGTTATCCGACCCGGTATTCGGGTTCGATTGTCGATGATGATGGTCCCCGTTGCGTGCCGGTCATTCATCAGGATCGGGTGATCGTCTACGGCGCGCAGGGGGATCTGCACTGCCTCGAACTGAACGAGGGGAAAAAGCTCTGGTCGCGTGCGACCCTTCGTGAGTTTGGTGGCTCAGAGGGATACTTCGGGGCCGGCAGCACGCCGATCGCCGAGGGAAATCGCGTCTTCGTCAACGTCGGCGGATCGCGACAGGGAGCGGGAATCGTCGCTTTCGATCTGCAGACCGGCAAGAGCGTGTGGAAAGCGACCGATGAAGCGGCCAGCTATTCAGCTCCCACCGCAGCGACGGTCGACGGCAAGCGGCACATCATCTTCGTCACGCGGTTGAATGTGGTCTCCGTCGATCCGGAGAACGGCGATGTCCGATTCCGCTTCCCCTTTGGGGCACGCGGCCCCACGGTCAACGCGGCAACTCCGCTGGTCCTCGACAGGAACCTGCTCTTTGTCACCGCCAGCTACGGTGTCGGAGCGACACTCGCCCGGATCGGCAACGACGGTGCGGAAGTCCTGTGGAACTCGGACGAGATCCTGTCGAGTCAGTATCCGACGCCGGTGGTTCACGAGGGTAAACTCTACGGCACTGATGGAAGGCAGGATGTGGGAGTCGCCCGACTGCGGTGTATCGATCCCCTTTCGCAGCGCGTGCTGTGGAGCGAAGAAGGCTTCGGCATGGCCGTGGCGATCCTGGCCGGTGACAAGCTGATCCTCGTGAAGACCGACGGCGAGCTTGTCCTCGCGGCCGCCGATCCGGAGAAGTTTCGCCCCCTGGCGAAGGCCCGGGTCTCCTCGCAGACGATCCGTGCACTGCCCACGCTTGCCGACGGGCGACTCTATATCCGCGATACTTCTGTATTGAAGTGTCTCGATCTCCGGCCGCAGCGGCAATGAACCGGGCCGGCAGGCGCGAGCACCGCATTCAATCAGGACCCGGCGCAGGAGGAATCGGCGATGCCGGACGATTTTCAGAGAAAGTCACAATGGCCGCGCGGCGAAGTTCCCCCCGTCCCGGCGGTCCCCTATCCGGATGAGCACTTCGACTGGGAAGCTCTGCACTGCGAGCCGGTCATCGATCCGACTGCATGGATCGCACCCGGGGCGATTGTGCTGGGGCGGGTTGAACTGAAGGCCCGCAGTTCCGTCTGGTACGGCTGCGTGCTCCGCGGCGATCAGGAGTACATCGAGGTCGGCGAAGAAACGAACATCCAGGATGGCTCGATCCTGCATGTCGATGTGGACCACCCCTGCATTCTCGGCAAGCGAGTCACGCTCGGACATCGGGCGATCGTGCATGGAGCGGTGGTGGAAGACGGAGCGTTGATCGGGATCGGGGCGACGGTGTTGAGTCGCTGTGTGATTGGAGCCGGGGCATTGATCGCCGCCGGCGCGCTGGTGCGGGAAGGGACGAAGGTTCCCCCGAATACGCTCTGGGGAGGCGTTCCCGCGCGGCAACTGAATGAACTGACCGCCGATCAGCAGGAGCGGCTGGCGCGGACGTACCGTCACTACGTCAACAATGCCGCGGCTTTTCGCGCGCGCTTCACTCCGCCGGCTTCGTAAGGCGAGCCCGGTACCGGGAGCGCAGGCGTCCCCGGCGGCGCGACGTTGCCGCGCTCGTCAGGGGGCGCTCGGCAGCGCGTCCGCTACTTCTGCGGTCGGATGTACATGATCCGGCCGCAGGTCTTGCAGAACAGGATATTCCCTCTGCGGAGCTCCACCAGCATTTGTGGAGGCACCTGCACGTAGCAGGACGAGCAGATGTTCCCTTCGACCTCGGAGAAGGCGCCGGAACCGTGGGCCTGCACCAGCCGGCGATAGGGAACCTTAATGTCGGCCGGCAGGGTGACTTCCGCCTGGGCAATGGCCCCTTCGAGCTCGGATGCCCGCGAGCGGAGGCCCGCCTCGGCCGAAGCGACTTCCCCGGCCACGCGGTTCTCTTCGGACTTCGCGGTCGCGACCTCTCCCTCGAGCTTTCCGACCTCGACTTTCGCCTGGTCGACCTTTTCGAGGAGATCGAGGATCTCATCTTCGAGGACGCTGTTGGCCATGGTGTCGGCCTCGATCTGCGAGCGGATGATGTCGAACTCCTTGTTCGAGCTCGCAGTGTTCAGCTTGCCCCGCAGCTGCTGAATCTTGCTCTCGTTGGTCTTCAGTTGCAGCGCGCTCTGGTCGGCAGCGAGCTTCAGCTTCTTCAGCCGCTCACGCTGGGCCTCCAGTTCGGCCTGCTTCTGTGCCACCACCTGCTGGCGGGCTTTGATCTGCTTCGGACCTCGCTCCAGCTTGTCGAGCACCTCCCGCAGTTGCTGATGCAGCTGGTGCAGTTCGATCAGGCCGTTGGTCTCAGATACCATGCATGCACTCCATAATCTCGATCTCACGCTTCCGTGCCTGAACGCGGCAGCCGCAGGACACCGACACGGCAAACAAAAAACCGCCGGTCGAATCGACCGGCGGCTGATGATCAGTTGTTGGCGTTACTGACCAGCCCGTCCAGGAAGCCTTTCAGCTGCCGGCTGCGGACCGGATGCTGCAGCTTTCGCACAGCTTTGGCCTCAATTTGACGCACGCGTTCGCGCGTCACCTTGAAGATCCGTCCGACTTCTTCCAACGTATAAGTATATCCATCTCCGAGTCCATAGCGAAGCTTGATGATCTCGCGTTCGCGATACGTGAGCGTTTTCAGGACATGATCGATCTTGTCCTTGAGCATCTCCTGCGTCGCCGCATTGACCGGGCTTTCGATGTCATCATCTTCGATGAAGTCGCCGAAGTAGCTGTCCTCGCTCTCCCCGACCGGGCGGTCGAGGCTGATCGGGTGCCGCGAGATTTTCAGGACGCGGCGGGTCTCTTCGAGGCTGACGCCGGCGGCTTCGGCCGTTTCTTCGATCGTCGGTTCGCGGCCGCGTTCCTGGAGCAGCTTCTTGCTGACTTTCCGCAGCTTCGACATCGTTTCGATCATGTGCACCGGAATGCGGATGGTCCGGGCCTGATCGGCGATGGCGCGGGTGATGGCCTGGCGAATCCACCACGTCGCGTAGGTCGAGAACTTGTAGCCGCGACGGTACTCGTACTTGTCGACCGCCCGCATCAGGCCGGTGTTCCCTTCCTGGATCAGGTCGAGGAAGCTCAGGCCGCGGTTGCGGTACTTCTTGGCGATCGAAACGACCAGCCGCAGGTTACCGCCGGAGAGTTCGCGCATCGCCTGCTCATAGGCGGCATAGCGGGTCTCGACCGACTTCAGCCGGGCGCGGAGCGACTGCGGCGTTTCGAGCGTCATGTTCATCAGGTCCTGCAGTTCGCGCTGCAGGTTGGCACGCTCGTCCTTGGCCGACTTCAGGTTCTTCAGGTTCTCGATCTGCGTCTCGAGCTCGGTCATCCGCCGTGAGATCTGCTCCAGCCGCTTCAGCGACGGCTGCAGCCGCTGCGTCCGGAGGCTCAGCTCTTCGACGAGGGTGACCATCTTGCGGCGGCGGGTCTTCAGTGACTCGGCGGCGGCCTGCTTTTCCTTTGCCGAGGCCGTGGGCGACTGCATGATGGCGAAGTCGGCGATGTTCTGCTTGTGCAGGTGCTCGAGTGTTTTCAGGTTGTGCGGCATGCGGCCGAGCACCTGATTCTTTTCGAGCCCTTCGGTCACCGAGACCTTGATCGTCCGGTCGAATGGGAGTTCGCTGCTGTAGACGCGCGTCAGGATGTCGATCGCCGCCTTCATCGCATAGTCGCATTCGAGCAACTGGCGACGGAACCGCTTGCGGGTGACTTCGATCTTCTTGGCGAGCGCGATTTCTTCGTAACGCGAAAGGAGCGGGATCTCGCCCATCTGCGTCAGGTACATCCGCACGGGATCGTCGATGCGCCGCGAAGTCTCTTCCGGCCCCGAATCGGCACGCTTCCGACCCTTTGCGGTCTTGGTCGTCCGCTTCTTTTCGGTGGTGCGGGTGGCAGCCTGCTTCTCATTGACGATCTCGAGCCCCAACTCCTCGATGGTGATCAGCAGCTGGTCGAGCTTCTCGGGGTTGACGGCCTCGTCGGGCAGATAGTCATTGATCTGCGCAAACGTCAGGTACCCCTGCTGCTTCCCGCTGTCGATCAACGCTTTCAAGCTTTCATCGAGCCTATGCACAAGTGACTCCTCTAAGGTTGTTTTCGCCAGGGCTATTGCCTGTTGACGCGCTTTCGATTGAATTCCATCGCACGCTGCAGCAGCGTTTTCGACTCTGTTGGGGGCTGCTCCCAGTCCTCGAGCGTTGATCCAGCCGATCCCGCGGGAAGGCTGTGCGAGGCGAGGTCGCGGCGCTGCTGAAAGCACTTCAACGTGTGCACGAGCAAATCCGGCTCGATTTTCTTCCTGCGTCCCTGCTCATCCAGAAAAGTCGCCAGTTGCTTTAATCTTGAATCCTCCAGCTCAGCCAGGACCATTTCGCAGGAGGAAGGTCTTCCACGGTCGTCGAGTTCGTAACAGAGTTGCAACAGTCGTCGCAAGGCCGGGTGATTCACCTCTTCCAAACGGATTTCCGCCCGGACCGAGCTAACTGTTTCGGGATTTGAAAACAGAATCTCCAGCAATTCACACTCAAGTTGCTCGTCCCGTGTCGGCTTGCGAATCAAGCGTTCGAGCTGTGCCGACGAAGGGCGAGTCTCCGGCTCCGTCCGAATCACAGCACGCGTCTCCTGACGCTGCTGACGCTGCGTCCGCAGCTCGCTGAGCCGCTGACGCACCGTGGTTTCGGGAATTCCCAGTCGCTGGGAAAGTTTGCCTAACAGAATGTCTTCACGGACCTGCCAGGGCCCGGCGAGCGTGGCACCCATAAAGGTCGGCACCTGACACAGCACCTCGAGCATCTCTTCGAGCACGCGGTGACAAGCGTCAATGGAATCAAAACCATACCGCTCGCTGACGCTGCGGAATTTATATTCCCAGACCTCGACGGCCTGGGACAGCTGCTCCTCGAACCACTCTCTGCCCTCCGTGAGCAGCACATCCGCGGGATCGGCCCCTCCGGGCAATGTCAGGATCCGCAGATCGACTTCCTGATTCAGGAATCGGGCGAGCGAGCGTTCCGCCGCATTGCGGCCCGCTTCGTCGCCGTCATAGACCAGCACGACCTTGCGGGCGAAACGCCGTAACACCGTTACGTGCGACTCGGTCAAGGCAGTGCCGAGCGTTCCCACCACATGCGGAATCCCGCACTGATGGGCCATGATGCAATCTGTATATCCTTCGACAACGACCGCTGTGTCGGCCGTGCGGATTCCGTCACGGGCGACATCCAGTCCGTATAATAGGCGGCTCTTGGAAAACAGCAAGCTTTCCGGACTGTTCCAGTATTTTGCCCGATCGGCCCCCTCCCGGCCGGGGAGCACCCGCCCGCCGAACGCCACCGGACGCCGCTGCTCGTCGCGGATCGGAAAGAGCACGCGGTCGACGAAATAGTCGTAGCAGCCGGAGCCGTTCTGCCGCTCCCCGACGAGACGCGCCGCCAGCAGTTGCTGCGGCGTGTACTTTCCGCGGGCTCGGTTCAGCAGCCACTCCCAGTCGTTCGGGTGGTATCCCAAGCGGAACCGTTGAATTGTCTCCCCGGTGAAACCTCGCCCGGCCAGATAGTCCCGCGCGGCGGCCGCGGCGGGCAACTCCAGCAGGGCCTGATGAAACTGCTGCTCGGCCCAGCCCAAGATTTCGAGCAGCCGCGGCTTGCCGACCGGATCTTCCGGCGACGAATGCGACCGCGAACGCGGCATTTCCAGGCGGGCGCGCGCGGCCAGCATTTCCAGGGCTTCGCGAAAGCCGACCCGTTCCCGCTGCATCACAAATTCAAAACAGTCTCCCCCCGTGTTGCACGACCAGCAGCGGAATGTCTGTCGCTCCGGATAGACGCGCATGGACGGTCGATGATCATCGTGGAAGGGACACAGGCCCACATATTCCCGTCCCCCGTGCTGCGCCTGCAGCGAGACGCTCTCCCCGATCAGGCTCACCAGATCAGTCCGCATGCGAACCTGTTCTTTGAAATCCTGAAGATCCTGGTGAGACAACGGTGACGCCCTGACGCGGATTGGAGTGCGGAATAAGGACCGGCTGAGAGTGAGACAGTGCCGGCGGCTGATCCGAACAGGCCCTTGACTTTTGGCGGTGTCCAGTTGAAATCCGAACACAATTCGGCAGGAGCGGCGAAATGCGCCGCACACCGTATTCTACAAGGTGAATTTTCGGCGTCAAGAAAATCGAAGCGGAGTTAGGGAGTGTTGTGCACACGTAACCTGAGAATTCATCATGGGTTCTCCCGCTTCAGTAACACGTAACCTGCTTGCAGACGTGAATCCTTGGCCCGCTTTCCCGATCCTCCTAACCATCAATCTCAGGCCAGTCTGTGCCCATCCTGAGGATTCTACTGGACAGTTGGGAAATGTGAAGTTTACCTTCTCAAAGATAGCATTTTCTTTGAAGAATGCGGTTCCTCTGGCCGACTGCGCATCCCCGCAACCGGCAGAATTCAACCTGTCACAACGGGGATGACGGTAGTACTTGTCCTAATGCGGCACGGACGAGTTCTCGGGAGATGTCCTTGAGAATTCGGTGGACTTTCCCGCAAACACTCGCACCAGATTTTCACACCATCAGTGAGCCCATCGAAGTCGACATTCTCGCTCGCATCCGGGTGACAACCACTGTGGTGAATCATAGTCCGAGGTCGGAATCGGGAGAACGGGGGCGACGGTATTCGCGCGACATTTGCCCTCCGGACATCAAGGGATTGTCAGGCGGTTCCGCCGGGCAAGGCGAGCAGAAAGTCCTGATTACAGCCGGCTTGTGGACGCAAAGAAGCACAGGAGGAGGGCCAGACATGTCTGACCCTCCTCTGTACGAATTCCCGCGAATAGCTGCTCCAGGTCAGCTTCCCGCAACTCGAACGGCGGAGGATGAGTCCCTGCGTCCTCGCTGAGCACTGCACTAGCCGATTCTGAGCCCTCTTGCGGTGAATTTCACACCGCGGGGGGAGCGACGTTCAGTTCCTGCGCGAGTGTCACCAGGGCGTTCCAGTTGCCGTCATCGAGCGTGATTCCCTGTTGCTGCCGCGTCGCCAGCACCGAACGCTCGGGGTCGCCGGGAAGCGTGATCTTGTCCACGCCGTCGATCCGCGGCACTTCGCGCACATACGTTTCGAGCTTCGAGACTTCCGTTTCCAGGTGGGCCATCCCGGCGAATTTCTCGGGGTTCATCACCAGGAACATCGCACAGTTGCCGATCGGCGGCGGGGGATTCGGGTGGGCGCACAACCCGCCGGAGAGACCGCCGCAGAGCATTTCGATCATGAACGCCAGCCCGAAGCCCTTGTACGCCTGATCACCTCCCATCGGGAGGATGGTCCCCGGAGGATCGCCGTAAAGCTGGTTCGGATCAGTGGTTGGGTTGCCGTCTGGGTCGAGAATCCATCCGAGCGGCACCGGCTGCCCGGCAATTTTCTTCACGCGAACCTTTCCCTCGGCGGTCGCGCTCGTACCGAAGTCGAGCACGAACGGCCCCTCCTTTCCGCCGGGCATGCCGACACACAGCGGGTTGGTGCCGAGCCGCGGCCGCTTTCCGCCAACCGGAGCGACCCGCTGGGCGGCACCGTGAGTATTTGCACAGATGATCGCCGCCATACCCTCGGCAGCCGCCATCTCGGCGTACTCTCCGAGCCGGCCGATATGGGCGGTGCGACGGATTGTTCCGCACGCCAGCCCCACGTCGCGGGCTTTCTCGATCAGCCGCCGCATCATCTCCTGCGAGAGAACCTGCCCGAATCCCCAGTTTCCATCGCAGACGAGGACGGCGGGAGTCTCCTGCTCGACCCGCAACGTCGAGCCCGCGTTCAGCCCCCCATCCTTCATGCGGGCGATGTAGAACGGAATCCGCATCACGCCATGCGAATCGTGCCCGCGGAGATTGGAATCGACGAGGCTGTCGGCGACGATCCGGGCTTCGGCCTCCTGGGCGCCCGCCGCGATGAACAGGTTTCGGGAAAACTCTTTGAGGGTGTCGGCAGCGATGACGGGCAAGGTGGGACTCCTCCGGGAAACGGGGCGTGTAGCACAAAATCCAGTCTGAAAATTCAGCGAATTGCCGGACAGACATGATAGCGGAGGCTGCCCGCGGCGCAGAGTCAACGCAAACGGATTCCTCGAAAGTGCCTCTTCGTGGCTCTCTGCAACCACCGGGGAGGCAGGCGACTGCTCCATTGCGGCCTTGTCCTCTCCCCTGCCCCGCAGGCACTTTCGCAAGGGGGCAACTGGCCGCGGACTTCAGCCTCGCTGCTCAAATTCCTTCTGGGAAAACTTGACCGATTGCTCGGCCCTTGCGGATCGAGTCGCGCCCATTGCCGACTGCGAAGGTTCGCTGGGATGCTCGCCGATACCCCCCTTTGCATCAGCTCTCCCATCACCCGGAGAGCGCTGTGAAGTTCTACGGCCCAGGACGAGCCTCGCCGCATGAGTGAAGCCCCGGAGGACATCCGCACCATGGAGGATCTGCGGAACTATATTCATGAGACGCTCTGCAATCGCGAGAACCTGCTGCGCGACCAGTCACCGATGACGGAGCTGGAGCTGACGCGGCAGGGGCGGGTTTGCGGGCGTCAGTACTGTGTCCATGGCCCGCGAAGTGTCCGTCTCGGAGCAATCTGGGCCTCCGATCACAACATCGTGTACTTCTACGATGCGGCGGGCGAGCGGTACCTGAAGGTCAAGCTGCCGCATCGCCTCACGGTCGCCGCGGGATCCGCCGACGCCGCCTGAATCTTCTTGTTTGCGGCGGGGTGAGCTGGGCATTCCCTCCCTGTGCGGTAGTTCACCGAGTAGAGCGGCTCCGATTCCGCCAGGCCAACCGGCGATCCGCGTGTTAGACGAGCCAGCCGCAGTCGCGGAGAGTTCGCAGGCTGTCGGCAATGCGACGCTGATACTCTTCCAGTGGCAAGGCCCCTTCTTCGTCGATGCCGTCGATGCAGAGACTGCACGGCCCGTCGTAGCCTACATCGCGCAGCAGTTCGCGGATGCGCAGGAAGTCCACGGCTCCACCATAGCCGAGCGCGGGGAAATACCACTGCCGCATCTCGCCCATCGAGTCTTTCAGATGGACGTGCCGAACGAGGTGACAGACCTTCGCCAGGGAAACTTCGACCGTCGGATTCTCGTTGTAATAGAGCAGATTGCCGGGGTCGAAATTGATTCGCAAATGCGGGTGATCCAATTCGGCCATCGTCTGCAGCATCCAGCGGTGATTGAGGCAAACGCCGGGGAGCGTATCGCAGCAGTAGACAATTCCGCGTTCGGCCGCGTAATCGCCAATCTGCCGCAGGTGACGATAGAGCTGCTGCCGTTCTCCTTCGTCTCGGGCCGCACCGGCCCCTCCGACTGCCAGGGGAACGCCGAGTTGATGCATCAGGTCGAGTTTTCGCAGGATCGACCGCAGGTTCTCCGGATCGAGGGGATTGCCGCTCGTAATCAGACAACTGGCAATCCGGACGCCATTCACGGCGAGCAGCCGTTTCAGCTCCGCGACATCGTTTGAACCCGATTCAGAGGTCAGCAGCGGCTCGTCGTGATAACGCGAGCGCGCACCGGCGGTCGGGATGGGAAGCTCGATGGCCTCCAGTCCGACTTCACGCACGTTCTCGATCGCCGCGCGGGCACCCAGTGCCCCATAGCTGGTGGTCGAACAGCAGATGGATGGAGGCATGATTTCCGTTTGCCGTGAAGTCTGAGAGAGAGTGGTCGCCCGGGAGAGACCGGGCGTTTCCGCCGCAGCCTGCCGCCCGTCACTGTACCGGCCCAATTTACCGGCATTGATCGATCGCGACAAACACCCGGGGAGCAGCCTCCGTGACGGGGAGCAGATTTCGCGGCGGCAGACTGGTTCGGAACGGCCTGAAATGTCACAATCCAACGCTCGGCACGAAGCTCCTCAATCTGGATGGCCAGCAGACACTCATGGACGACCTTCAGGCGTGGTACGATCTTGCCGTCGAACAGCATCAGGCGGGTGAGCTCGAAGTCGCGGAATCTCTCTACCGCAAGATCCTGCAGGAGAACCCGGGGCATCTCGATGCGACCTACCTGCTCGGCACGCTGCTGTTGCAGCGCGAGCAGTTTGCGCGAGCGGTCGAGCTGCTCGAACCGCTGACGAAGATTCGCGACGACATCGCCGACCTGCACAACAACCTGGGAATCGCCTACAACGGACTGGGACGCCAGGCGGATGCGGCGCGGGCCTTCCAGCAGGCGATCCGGGCGCGCCCCGACTATGCGAAGGCGCACTTCAACCTCGCATCACTGCTGGAGCAGCGGGGCAACTACACCCAGGCCGAGCATTGCTACCGGCAGGCGATTGATATCAACCCCGACGATGCGCAGGCACACTTCAATCTCGGCCACCTGCTGAAGCTGCAGCGTCGCTGGGATGATGCCGAGGATTGCTATGTGCGCTTGCGGGCCTTCCGCCCCGACGACCTCGACGTGCTGGTGAACCTGGGCTTTGTGCTCGTAAAGCAAGAGAAGCTCACCGAGGCCATTGCCATCTTTCGCGAAGTCCTGCGGCTGCAGCCTGACTACGCGCAGGTCCACAACAATCTCAGTTACATCTTCGAACGCCAGGGGAAACTCCGCGAGGCCGAAGTCGCTGCCCGGCGGGCGCTCGAGCTGATGCCCGATTATCCGGAAGGATACAATAACCTCGGCACCGCTCTCCGCTCGATGCATCGCCTCGATGAAGCGAGCGAAGCCTTTCGCCGCGCCGTCGAACTTCGTGGGCGCTTCCCGCTGGCCGAGTTCAACTACGGGACGACACGGCTGCTTGCCGGGGACTGGCCGGCTGGCTGGGCGGGATACGAACAGCGGTTGAAAACTCTCGATGAGCCGCCGCGGCATTTTGATGCCCCTCAGTGGAAGGGGGAGCCGCTTCCGGGAAGGAAGCTGCTGATCTACGCGGAACAGGGTTTCGGCGACACGCTGCAGTTTGTCCGCTATCTCCCGCTTGTGCAACAAACCGCGCAGGCGCGCATCATCCTCGAATGTCAGCCTGAACTCCGAAGCCTGCTGGACGGATTCCCCGGAATCGATCGGCTTGCGGGAGCTGGCGAGGCTGATGCCGAGTGTGACGCACAGTGTCCGCTGGGGAGTCTGCCGGCGATCTTCCAGACCCGGCTTGACTCGATCCCGGGCCGATCACCGTATCTGCACGCGAATCCCGATCTCATGGCCCGATGGGGGGCGGAGGTTGAACAGGTCGCGGGCGGAAACTATCGCGTCGGCATTGTCTGGCAGGGGAACCCTGCTCAGGCCCGCGACATCATCCGTTCTTGTCAGCTTGAGGACTTCGCTCCCCTGTCCGAGATTCCCGGCGTCACCCTGATCAGCCTGCAGAAAGGTGCGAATATCGCGGACTTGCTCGCCAGACTGCCCGCGGGGATGCGTGTCGTTGATCTCGGCTCCCGGTTTAACGACTTCGCCGATGCGGCGGCGGTCGTCGCGCAACTGGATCTGGTGATTTCCGTCGATACGGCGATGGCGCATCTTGCGGGCGCACTGGGGCGGCCGGTATGGACGCTCCTCGCGCATGCGGCCGACTGGCGCTGGCTGACCAACCGCAGCGACAGCCCCTGGTATCTGACGATGCGACTGTTCCGCCAGCCTGCCTGGGGTGACTGGCGGGGACTGTTTGCCGAGGTCGCGAATGCTCTCCAACAGCGAGTGCAGACGCGGTAACAGCAGTGTGTCCGTCCAAAGTCGGCAGAGCGGAAAATTACTCGTCCCGGCAGGCGGGTGCAGCCGTGAGGGTACGGTTCAGCTCGGCAGACACCCGCTTCGATGAACTCACTGCATCGGTCTGATCTCAGGCGATAATCGCGTCGATTGGCTTTCCGTAATCGATGTCGAGACGTTTGCGGCCCGGGATTTCGAGCCGTCGGGCATCGAGGCCGAGCTGCTTCATGATCGTCGCATGCACGTCGGTGACGTAGTGCCGATCTTCGACCGCGTGGAAGCCGAGCTCATCGGTTGCTCCGTGAACGACACCCCGCTTGAGGCCGCCTCCCGCCATCCAGATCGAGAAGCCGTACGGGTGGTGATCGCGTCCGTTTGAGTTCTGCGCTCCGGGGGTTCGTCCGAACTCGGTGCACCAGACAACAATCGTTTCGTCCAGCAATCCGCGGCGCTTGAGATCCTTGATGAGCGCGGCAATTGGCTGGTCGACCTGGGCACAGAGGGCCGAGTGCCCCTTCTGCAGATTGCTGTGGGCGTCCCAGGCACCCGCGCCGCCGTTGCTGCCGTGGAAGATCTGAATGAACCGCGTCCCCCGCTCGACGAGGCGGCGGGCGGCGAGGCACTGCTGGCCGAAGGCTGCCGTCGTCTTGTTGTCGAGTCCGTAGAGTTTCTGCGTCTCTTCGGTTTCCGAGGCGAAGTCCACGACTTCGGGAACGGCGGTCTGCATGCGGAACGCCAGTTCATACGACTTGATGCGGGCACGCATCGCTGGATCGTCGGGATACTGCACCCCGGCAAGCCCGTGAAGTTCGTTAAGCAGCTCGAACTCCGCCTGCTGTTCCTCGCGGTAGACCTGCGGACCGGGAGCGGCGAACGGCAGCGGGTTCTTCGGGTCGACGTTCAACTGCACGCCGTTATGTTCGGGGCCGAGATAGCTCGCTCCGTGGCCTCCCATCCCGCCGCAACAGTCGGCAATTGGTTTGCCCATCACGATGAACTGAGGCAGGTTGTCGTTCAACGAGCCCAGCCCGTAATGCACCCACGATCCGATCGTCGGGAAGAAGCCTTCCAGCGAATGACGGCCTGTGTGGAACTGCAGCTGCGCCCCGTGGTCATTGTCGGTCGTCCACATCGAACGGACGATTGCCAGATCGTCAATGCAGCTGCCGACGTGCGGCCACCAGTCGCTGATCTCGATTCCCGCTTCACCCCGTTTTCGATAGCCGACCTGCATCGGGTAGATTTTAGGCTGCACCGGATGCTGGCCGGGGATGATTTCGCGCAGGTTCTTCTTCAGGTACGGCGAATCGAGCACCTCTTTGAAGGGAGATTCGGCGATGGTCTTTCCTGCATGTTTGTTGAGCGCGGGCTTGGGATCGAAGCTCTCCATTTGACTGGTGCCGCCGATCATGAAGAGCCAGATGACGCTCTTCGCTTTCGGAGCGAAATGCGGGAGGCCGCTGGGCGGGCTCCAGCCGGCAGCCTCGCTCGCGCGGACGATACCGTCGCGCTGGAGCATTGCTCCGAGCACAAGGCCGGTGAAGCCCATGCCGACGTCAGCGAGAAAGCCGCGACGTGACTGGCGGGCTCCGCCGAACGAAGTACCGAGCATTGAATTCCGCATGGCGTTCTCTCTCCTGCCCGAAACTCAGCGAATCGTAATGAATTCGTGATGATTCAACAGCACGTGCGCGAGATTCTCACGTGCCCGCATCCGCGGATCGCTTGAAGGCTCCACTGCCGCCGCTTCGCCTGCTGTGAAGGAGACGAGGCCCGCCGCCTGAAGACGTGCCGGCTGCTCGGCGAGGAACCGTGTGCACGTTGCCACCTCGGCGTCGGTCGGAAGACGGCCGAGCACCTGCTCGAAAGCGGCTGTAATGAATGCTCCGTCGGACGCGTTTTCCTGTCCCACCTTATCCGACAGCTTTCTCGCCAGCAGCCGGGCCTGACTCAACGCCAGCGGACTGTTCGCCAGCGCCAATGCCTGCTGCGGTGTGATGCTCTCATCACGGCGATAACATTCAGTCACACTCGCGGAGTCGAAGAGCGAGGCGAAGAGCATCCGCTTCTCGGCGGCATGGCGGAAGTAAATGCTTCGCCGCGGATTCGTCTGGCTGAGGTTCTCGTCCAGGTCCGGACCGCCCATCGACGGATCGAGCTGTCCACCGACGGCGAGGACGCTGTCCCGGACGACTTCGGCTTCCATGCGGCGTGCATTCATCCGCCACAGAAAGCGATTGTCCGGATCGAGTTTCGCATTCGCTTCCAGCGCGGCTCCCGCCGAGTCCATCCGGTAAGTACTGCTGGTGACCATCAACCGGTGGATGTGTTTCATGCTCCATCCCGACTCCATCAACTCGACCGCCAGCCAGTCGAGCAACTGCGGGTGGCTGGGAGGTTTTCCGTTCACGCCGAAATCGAAAGTGGTTGGCACCAGGGGCGAGCCGAAATGCCGCATCCAGAGATGGTTGACGGCGACGCGTGCGGTGAGGGGATTGTCCCGGCGGGTGATCCAGCGGGCAAGCGCCAGCCGCCGCCCGGTGCTCTGCTGAGGATAGACCGATCCGAAAGATGTGTAAGTTGCCCCCGGCTGTTCGAGTGCTTTCCTCGCAGCCTCGACCGCCTTGAGTGCGTCCGCATTCTTTTTCTCCGCCGCGGTGACTGCCTGCTTCGTCTTGTCGTCGCCTTCGACGACGGCGTTGCGGGCGGCGATCAGCTTCTGCTCTTCGCTGGCGACAGTCATCTCCGCCTTGAGCAGATTTGCCTGAGCTTCCGCCAGAGCAGCAGCACGCGCAAGCTCTTCATGGTTCGCCGCCGGGGGCGTTGCATACCGCGCCTGGTCCGCGGCAATCCGCGCCTTCACCGCGGCCAGCGATGCTTCGGCGTGAGCCAGCTTCTTCAGCGTGAGGACAGCCGCGGCTTCCTTCTCGGCCAACTGGTTAGCAAGGGCTTTGTCGTCCGCAGGTTTCGCTGCGTCTGGAGATGCCGTCGGTTCAGCGGAATTCGTCGAGGCGGCGGTCGTCGTGGTTTCAGCAGACGCGGCGTTCTCACCCTGCGGCGCGATTGCAGCGAGTTGTCCGCGAAGTTTGGCGATTTCACCTGCGATCGTTTGCGTCTCCGCGCGGGCCTGTTCGATCTGATGTTCCGCGGCGGCCAGTTCTTCCTGCTGGATGAATGACCGCAGACCCGGGTAATAGCCAGGAGGCGGCAACTCGACCGCCGATATCGTCAGCTCGCCTCCAAGTGCTGCGGGGACACCCGGTGAGAGCGGATTCTCCTTGAGGGGATCTTTCTCGTCCCCGCGGACGAAAAGATAGGTGGGCGTGTCGGCTTTCGCATCGTAAACACGCGGCAACCCGTCTTTCATCAGGTCTGCTTCGCCCGGGACACGGTCAGTCCGCACGTCATAGGGTTCGAAGATCGCGCGAAACTCATAGTATTCCTGCTGCGTGAACGGGTCGTACATGTGGTCGTGACAGCGGGCGCAGTTGAGCGTCACTCCCAGAAAAGCCTTGCCGGTGTGTTCGACGGTATTGTCGAGCCACACGTTGCGATTGAACTTGAACCAGTTGCGGGCGAGAAAGCCGGTGGCGCGGAGCGTCTGCGGATCGTCGGGAGCGATCTCGTCCCCCGCAAGCATTTCGAGGACCATCTGGTCGTACGGCTTGTCGGCATTGAGTGATTCGACGATCCAGTCCCGCCAGCGCCAGATGTGGCGCTGGCTGTTTCGGATCTCCTGGCGATAGCCGTCCCAGTCACTGTACCGCCAGACGTCCATCCAGTGCCGTCCCCAGCGTTCGCCATACTGCGGCGAAGCGAGCAGGCGATCGACGACATTCTCGTAGGCACGCGGCGAGTCATCCGCGAGGAATTCATGCAGCTCTTCGCGCGTCGGAGGCACGCCAACCAGGTCGAGATAGATCCGCCGCAGCAGGACGTGCTTCGGTGCCGGAGATTGCGGCGTCAGGCCGCGTTCCTCATGCCTGGCGGCAATGAACCGGTCGATCGCATTGCTTCCCCAATCGGCCCGTGCGACTGCGGGGGGGGCCGGACGCTGCGGCGGCTGGAAGGCCCAATGCGCGAGTGGATCTTCGGGAATCGCTTCGTCCGGGGCGGCGGCACCGTCCGCGATCCAGCGTCTGAGGAGGGCGATCTGCTCCGCTTTGAGCGGCTCGCCTTCCAGCGGCATTCGGGTGACGCCGTTCGCGCCGAGCACCGCGTCCAGAAGCAGGCTCTCCTCCGGTTTGCCGGGAACGATCACGGCACCGCTTTCTCCCCCCTTGCGCCACAGAGGCGATGCATCGAGGCGGAGATTTGCTTTCTGCTTGAGTGCTCCGTGACAGATCGCGCAGCGCTCCATCAGCAGCGGCTTGATGTCCCGCAGATAATCGACCGGGGCGGTTCCCGCAGCCGTATCCGCGAACAATAGCGCTCCCATGACCGCCGCAACCAGTGTGCGCATCGTGAACCTCGGCGATTTGGGTTATTGTCGCATCAATCGGTGTTGATTCTATCTTCGGCCGATCGGAAGAACAACTTGGAAACTTCTCTGGCGGCGTTCCGGAAACCTGCTGTGTCATGAAAATTTCCGTGTTCAAGTCGCGCCGCGAGACGCGCGTCCCGTCGGGACGCGACTGAACAATGATGGAGGTCAGCACAAGAAGCTCTTTTCGCGGGCGCAACAAACCTTGCCACAATTCATCAGTTCTCGCGAAGTTCATTGCTGCGCAATCGCAGAATCCGCACAATACGTGGCGACGGGGATTCGCTTCATGACGGGGCGGAAAACCGGCGGCCATCCGAGGCCCGCCATGCTCCCATCTGGGAGAGGTGCCGGTCTGATGTGCCCGACGGCGCACACGCACAGCCTGAATTTTCCAGCAGAGGAGACTCCACGATGAAGTGTCCGGCGGCATACTTTTGCGGAGCGACGATTCTCCTGTCACTGTCGGTCTGGCTCACTCCTGCACTTCCGTCGTATGCAGCAGAGCCGAAGGAATGGATCGCCGATAAGGCGAATCTCGACTCGCTCGTCGAGCTTTATCAGGAGTTTCATCGGAACCCGGAGCTCTCGTTTCATGAGAAGGAAACCGCCGCCCGATTCGCTGAACAGTTGCGAAAGATCGGCGCTGAAGTAACGACCGGAATCGGCGGACACGGCGTCGTGGCCGTTCTGAAGAATGGCAATGGGCCGACCCTTCTCCTGCGAACGGACCTCGATGCCCTGCCCGTCACCGAGCAGACGAACCTTCCCTACGCCTCCAAAGTGCGGGTGAAGGATGCTTCAGGCGTGGAAGTCGGCGTGATGCATGCCTGTGGCCATGACCTGCATATCACCAATCTGATCGGCGTCGCCCGTTATCTCGCCGCAAACAAGCCCCGCTGGCAGGGAACGATCGTGTTCATCGGCCAGCCTGCGGAGGAACGCGGTGCCGGTGCACAGAAGATGCTAGCAGACGGGCTCTTCACAAAGTTCCCCCGGCCCGATTTTGCGCTTGCGCTGCATGTCGATTCGACACTCCGGACGGGCAAGGTGGGCTATCGCGGTGGATACTCGATGGCGAATGTGGACAGTGTGGACATCACCATGCAGGGCCGCGGTGGTCACGGCGCACAGCCGCATACGACGATCGATCCAATCGTCCAGGCCGCACATCTCGTGGTCGACCTGCAGAGCATTGTTGCCCGCGAACTCACTCCGATTGAACCAGCGGTCGTCACGGTCGGCTCCATTCACGGTGGTACGAAGCACAACATCATCGGCAACACATGTCACTTGCAGTTGACGGTTCGCAGCTACAGCGACGCGACACGGAAGCAACTGCTGGATGCGATTGTCCGCAAGGCCAAAGCGGCCGCCGCCAGCGCGCGGGCACCCGAGCCGACGATCAAGATTTCGGATGGAACGCCCGCACTGTTCAATGACGAGCGGCTGGTCGACCGCGTCGTGCCCGTCTTCCTGCGGGAACTTGGGGAGGAGAATGTGATTCCCGTCGACCCGTCGATGGGGGGCGAGGACTTCAGTGAATACGGTCGCGCCGGCGTGCCGATCTTCATGTTTCGCCTCGGTGCGGTGAATCCCGAACGGATGGCGAAGCTGACCGAAGGGGGCAACAGGCCGCCGTCGCTGCACTCGTCGACGTTCTATCCCGATGCTGCCGAAGCGCTGCAGACAGGTGTGACGGTCATGTCGGCCGCGGTTCTTGAACTCCTGTCGGCGAAGACGCCCGCTGCCAACGAAGCGAGATAGCCGTTCGTCCCGTTCCTGTCAGTTCGGTTCCCCCTGCCCTTCCACTGCCGAAGCCTTCCATGCAGCAGTTTTTCGAGGCCCTGTCCGATTTCGTCAACGATCACTGGATCAAGTTTCTCACCGGTCTGGGCCTGATGGCGATCGGCTGGTTTTTCGGGAAGCGTCGCGCCCGCTCGGAGTGGCAGAAGCGGGAATTCTATCAGCGGCTGAACATCTCCCTGAATATCGTGCAGGAAGGACAGCCGTTGCGCATTCGCACGATCCTCGAAAAGAACTGCAGCGAGGTTTTTCTGAACTCGCTTGCGGTCGACGCGATCTGTGCGGCTGCGCGGAACACCACGGAGAAAAATCCCATTCTCCCCCTGCCGGAGCATGACTACTGGTACTATCTGAATTCGGTCCTCAACGAGATCGCGGAGCATTTCTCCGTGGGAGAGATCCGCCGCGATCTCGGCCTCCCCGTGCAGTGCGGCACCTACCTGGTCTGCCTGACGAGCGAGTGCACGGGCGAGGTCCGGACGCGCAAGATCCGTGCGATGGTGATCCGGAAAGAGGTTCTGCTCAAACTACCGGCCGAGCGCCCGCCGCTTGAATTGCCGAACCACGCCACGCGCTGGGAGACCTTAAAACTTCTCGCTGCCGAGTATCAGAAGCAGCCGCACCAGTTCCGGGAAGTGGAGATCTGCGCGTAGCGCGGCAGTCTCCGGGTAATGTTTCGGGGGCTGTTCGCGCGGCGATTCCGACTCTACGCGGCGCTTGCCTGCGAGAAGTTCCGGTAAAGCTCGGCGTAGGTGCCGTCACGCGCGATCAGCTCGTCGTGCGTGCCTCGCTCCACGATTTTTCCATGATCAAGGACGAGCACCTGGTCGGCGTGGCGGATCGTACTCAGGCGATGCGCGACGACGAAACTGGTCCGCCCTTCGAGCAGCCGGAACAGTGCCCGCTGGACGCGGGCTTCCGTGATCGGATCGATACTGCTGGTGGCTTCGTCGAGGATCAGGATCCGCGGATCGGCGAGCATCGCCCGTGCGAAGCAGACCAGCTGCCGCTGGCCGAGAGAAAGACTTCCCCCGCGTTCGCCAACCAGCGTCTGCAGGCCGTCGGGGAGTTTCATCAGCAGGTCGAGGCAGTCGAGCCGGCGGGCGGCCTCGATGACCTCTTCATCGGTTGCGTCCGGCTTTCCGAGACGGATGTTGTCCATCACGGTGCCGCTGAAGAGGAAGTTCTGCTGCAGCACGATGCCGATCTGCCGATGCAGGCTGTCCGTGCGAATCTGGCGGATGTCGATGCCGTCGATCAACAGGTCGCCCGACCACGGGATGTAGAATTTCGCCACGAGATTGATGATTGACGACTTGCCGCTGCCGGTATGTCCGACAAGGGCGATGCTCTCGCCGGGAGGCGCTGTGAAACTGATCTCCGAGAGGACCGGCCGTCCTTCCTCATAGCCGAAGGTCAGGCGGCGGAACTGCACCCGCCCGGCGATGGGAGGGAGTTCGATCGCGTCCGGAGGATCACTCCAGGCCGGTTCGGTATCGAGCAGCCGGAACACCCGTTCGGCTCCCGCCATCGCGGTCAGCGCCTGGTTGTATTGAGTGCCGAGGTTGGCAATCGGCGTGAAGAACAGGTTCGCCATGAAGAAGAAGCCGACCAGATCGCCGATCGACGCTCCGACTTCGGGAGTCAGCACGCGATAACCGCCCACAAGGAGCAGGCTCGCGAGGAAGACTTCGCTGTTGAGGTCGAGCAGCGGCAGAAACATCCCCTGCGTGCGGTTTACCGTGTAGTTGTACGTCGCATGATCGGCGACGAGCTCGGTGAACATCTCGGCATTTCGCTCCTGCCGGACGAACCCCTGCGTCACGCGAATACCGTTGACCGATTCCGCCAGCGTCGCCGTCACCCGGCTGAACGACTCCTGCACATCGCGATGCGCCTGGCTGAGGATGCGGTGGAAATAGCGGTTGATGCCCCACAGCACCGGCGCGAGCAGCAGGACCATTCCGAACAGGATCGGGTCGTACCAGAGCATGAACGTGGCGGCAACCGCCATCTGCCCCAGTTGCACGAGACTCACGAAGAGCACTTCCTGCACGCCGATGCGGACGTTCTCAATGTCGGACGTCATGCGGCTGATGATGCGGCCGAGCTTCGTCTTGTGAAAGAACGCCATCGGCAGCCGCTGCAGATGTGCAAAGATCGCGTTCCGCAGGTCATGAACGACCAGTTCACCCAGTTCCAGAGCGAACCGCTGACGGAAGTGCAGGACCGTCTGTGTGGAGATCGCGAGGGCCGCGAACCCGGCGACTCCCAGCATCAGGCCTTGAGAATCCCCTCGGGAAATCGGCCCCTTGATGATCGCGGCAATCGCCCAGGTCAGACAGGGAAGCTGCAGCGAACGAACAATGACGCACAGCAGCAGCCAGTTCCGTTTGGCGGCATAGGGGCGGGTGAATTCGTAAAGCCGGCGGATCAGCCCGAGGTCGAGCGGACGCATGGGGGCGTCATGTTCGTCGAGCCGCTGCCACCGGGTCAATGTCGATGCGGGAGAGACGTTGCTCATGCCGAGATCCTCCTGGCCGTCGGGGGCGACATCCCCGGATGGACCGCGTGCTGCTGCAGGCCCGCCGCCTGCAGGTAGTGCCCCTCATCGGCCATCAGCTCGGCATGAGTCCCCACCTGCACCACGCGCCCCTGATCGAGGACGATAATCAGATTGGCCCGGCGAAGAGTGCTCAGCCGGTGGGCAATGACGAACGTCGTCCGCCCGCGCATGGCGGCGTCCATCGCCTGGAGGATTTCGAACTCGGTCTGCGGGTCGATGGCGGCGGTCGCGTCATCGAGGATCAGGATTGGCGGGGAGAGCAGGACGGCCCGGGCGATCGCCAGCCGCTGCCGCTGTCCGCCGGAGAGGTTCGCCCCGTATTCGCCGATCACGGTGTCGTAGCCTTTTGGCAGATCGCGGATGAAGCGATCGGCACAGGCGATCTGCGCCGCCCGCTCGATTTCTTCCCGCGTAGCGTCCGGGTGTCCGAAGGCAATGTTCGCCGCCACCGTATTGCTGAACAGAAAGGATTCCTGAAAGACGACGCCGACGTTGCGGCGGAGGTCGTCGAGATGCAGGCGGCGGATGTCGATTCCATCGACCTTGATGGCTCCCGCCGTGACTTCGTACAGCCGCGGGATGAGGTTCACGAGGCTGGTCTTTCCCGCGCCCGTCTCGCCCACCAGGGCGACACACATTCCCGGTTCGACGGAGAATGAAACGTTCAGAAGCACCGGAACATCGTCGCGATACGCGAACGACACATCCTCGAAGGAGACAGCACCCCGGGCGCGCGGAAGCCGGATCGCATCGGGCGCGCTCTGAATCTCGATCGGTGCATCGAGGACTTCGAAGACCCGCTGCGCTCCCGTGAGGCTCGTCTGCACGCGGTTCGTGATGTTCACAATCTGGTCGACCTGAGAGGCGAACTGCTGCAATAGCCCGGCGAAGACGAACAATCCCTCGCCCAGCCGCAACTCCCCGGCGATGATCAGCGAGCCGCCATAACCGAGGAGCACGATCAGGTTGATGTTGGTCAGGAACGCCATGCCGGGCTGGAAGACGCTCAATCGCCAGAAGATCTTGTGCTTCTGGGTGCGGACATCACTCGTCGCCGCCCGGAATTTGGCGATCTCCTCGGGTTCGCGGGCGAATCCCTTGACGACACTCACCCCCTGAATGTTCTCTGAAAGGGTGAGAATCATCTTGTCGACGAGTGTGCGGTTGTGCATGTACTCCGGCCGCACCATCCGCGAGAAGACGACCGCACTGATCCAGAGGAGCGGCGTCGTCGCGAGGCAGGCGAGCGTCAGGCCGGCATGAATCTGCAGCATGTAGGCGAGATAAACGGCCAGCGAAAGGCACACGACAGTTACCTGGACCATCACGCCGTCGACGAACATCCGCACCGCCTGTACATCCCCCGAGACCCGGTTGATGAGCGAGCCGGTTTCGTTCGCGTCGAAGAAGCGAAAGCTCAACCGCTGCAACCGGGCATAGACCCGCGAGCGCAGATCGACCACGATCCGCTCGACGAGTCGGGCCTTGCTCACTTCGGCCAGAAAACGGACGAAGGCATGCGCCAGCGAGAAGAGTGCGATGCCCGCGGCGATGGTGGCGGTGACAGCGAGCGGGGACCAGGAGGCCGGGGGATGGATGCCCAGCGGCCAGTTCGGCGCGGTTGCCGTCGGATCGACATACGAGCGGAGGACGTCGATTCCCAGCCCGATCATTCCCAGCCCGGCGAGCTGCAGCACGACGCGCAGCATCTGCTGGGCAATGACGAGGAGACATCTCGCCCGGTAGCGCCAGCCCAACCCCAGCATCCGCCCGATGAGGGCGGCGTTGGAGACCGACGGGTTTGTGACCAACCGTGCAGACGCAGAGTGTCGCGAGTCGGACAAGGAAGCAGTTCCAGGCGAGTCGACGAGGCGAGCCCCCGAACACATCCTCCTGATGGTTCTCCGAGGGATGAGACGAGACGCCATTCCCGCAGCGTCTCCAGGGAGGGTTGCCCCGCGGGAAGTATATCGGCGCGTGGATTCCGCTCAAGAGCGGAATCCACGCGAGGCTGCAGGCTGGAGACCGGAGGCTGGAGTATGCGCTCCGATTGCCGGCGCTCGGACAGCTGCTGCCTGGGGCACTCCGGTCTACAGTCTCCAGACTCCAGCCTACTCCGCCTCATACCCCAAATTCGGGGCGAGCCAGCGTTCGATCTCTGCGATCGACATTCCCTTTCGGGCGGCATAGGCCTCGACCTGGTCGCGGGTGATCCGGTCGACCGAGAAGTAACGCGCTTCCGGATGGGCGAAGTACAGCCCCGAGACCGACGCTGCGGGGTACATCGCGAAGCTCTCGGTAAGCGTAATCCCGGCGTTCTTCTCTGCGTCGAGCAGTTCGAACAGAATCCGCTTCTCCGTGTGGTCGGGGCATGCCGGGTAACCGGCTGCGGGACGGATTCCCCGGTATTTCTCGGCGATCAGGTCGTCATTCGACAGCGACTCCTCGGCACCGTAGCCCCAGTCATCGCGGGCCTGCTTGTGCAGCGCTTCCGCAAAGGCTTCCGCCAGCCGGTCGGCGAGGGCCTTGGCCAGAATTGACTGATAGTCGTCGTGGTCCTGCTGGAAACGGGCGACGAGCTGATCGGTCCCCAGTCCCGCAGTCACGGCAAACGCACCAAGGTAGTCAAAGCGTCCCGAGTCGAGCGGAGCGATGTAATCGGCCAGGGCGCGGTATTCAGTTGTTCCCTTGCGCTCCCACTGTTGCCGCAGGGTGTGGAAGCGGGTGAGCTCCGTCTGCCGGGATTCATCCGTGTAGAGAACGATATCGTCGCCGATCGAATTTGCCGGCCAGAATCCGTAGACTCCCTTCGCCGTCAGCAGCTTCTGCGAAATGATTTCCTGGAGCAGCCGCTGTGCGTCGTTGAGGAGCTTTCTCGCCTCGGGGCCGACAGTCGCGTCTTCGAGAATCTGCGGATATTTTCCGCGGAGTTCCCAAGTCTGGAAGAACGGGGACCAGTCGATGTAGGGAACAAGCTGTTCCAGCGGATAGTCGTCGAGCACCCGGATGCCGAAGAATGCGGGGCGATCGATCCGCACCGTCTGCCAGTCGGTCTGGAAGCGGTGTTCGCAGGCTTTGGCATAGGGAACGAGCGTCTTCTGCTGACGCGCGGCAAACGCCTTGCGGTCGCGTTCCTGGATCTCGCGGTTCTTCTCGTCGAACGCCGGCTTCAGCCTGGGATCAATGAGATTCCCGACGACGCCGACCGCCTGCGAAGCATCGAGCACGTGCACCGTCGTCTGCTTGTAGTGGGGGGCGATCTTGACCGAAGTGTGCTTGCTGCTCGTGGTCGCGCCGCCGATCAACAGCGGGATGGTGAACCCTTCCCGCTGCATTTCCTTGGCGACGTGCACCATTTCATCCAGCGATGGCGTGATCAGGCCGCTCAGGCCGATCATGTCGACCTGTTCCCTGCGGGCCGTCTCCAGGATTTTCTCGCTGGGGACCATGACGCCGAGATCGATGATCTCGTAGTTGTTACAGCCGAGGACGACCCCCACAATGTTCTTGCCGATGTCGTGCACGTCCCCTTTAACGGTCGCGAGCAGAATTTTTCCGCGTGTCTGCTCACCGCCCGCGGCGGCCTTTTCCGCCTCCATGAAGGGGAGCAGCCAGGCGACCGCCTTCTTCATGACGCGGGCGCTCTTCACGACCTGCGGCAGGAACATCTTGCCCGCCCCGAAAAGGTCGCCGACGATGTTCATTCCGTCCATCAGGGGGCCCTGGATGACATCGAGCGGCGTCGGATACTTCAGCCGCGCCTCTTCCGTGTCCTGATCGATGTAGTCGACGATTCCTTTGACGAGGGCATGCGAGAGGCGTTCCTCCACCGTTCCCCGCCGCCAGGCTTCGTCCTTCGTCACCACTTTGCCCCGCTGCTTGACGGTCTCGGCGAAGTCGACGAGCCGTTCGGTCGCATCGGGACGGCGGTTGAGGAGCACGTCCTCTACGTATTCGAGCAGTTCCTTGTCGATCTCCTCGTACACGGCGAGTTGCGTGGGGTTGACGATCCCCATGTCGAGACCGGCCTGGATCGCGTGATACAGGAACGCCGAGTTCATCGCTTCGCGGACGACGTCATTTCCACGGAACGCGAACGAGACGTTGCTTACGCCGCCGGACACCTTCGCCAGCGGGAACATCTGCTTGAGCTGTCGGGTCGCTTCGAAGAAGGCGACGGCGTAGTCGTTATGCTCTTCGATTCCCGTTCCCACGGTGAGGATGTTCGGGTCGAAAATAATGTCGGTCGGCGAGAAACCTGCCTTCTCGGTGAGCAGCCTGTACGAACGGGCGGCAATCTCGACCCGCCGCTCGACCGTCGTGGCCTGCCCTTCTTCGTCGAACGCCATGACGACGACCGCTGCGCCGTAGCGACGGAGCAGCCGCGCGTGTTCGAGGAACTTCTCCTCCCCCTCTTTGAGACTGATTGAGTTGACGACCGACTTCCCCTGCACGCACTTCAGGCCCGCCTCGATGACCGACCATTTTGAGCTGTCGATCATGATGGGGATGCGGCTGATCTCGGGCTCGGAGGCGATCAGGTTGAGGAACGTCGTCATTGCTTTTTCGCCGTCGAGCATCCCCTCGTCCATATTGACGTCGAGGATGTTCGCTCCCCCTTCGACCTGGTCGCGGGCGACGGCCAGTGCCCCATCAAAGTCGCCGGAGAGGATCAGTCGGGCGAACTTCTTCGAACCGGTGATGTTGGTTCGTTCCCCGATCATGATGAAGTTGCTGTCGGGGCGGATTGTCAGTGGCTCAAGGCCGCTCAGCCGGGTCAGTTCGGGGATTGTCGGGCGGACTCGCGGAGGCGAGTTGCGCACCGTCCCGGCGATCGACCGGATGTGATCGGGAGTCGTTCCACAACAGCCGCCGACGATATTGATCCAGCCGTTGTCGGCGAACTCCTTCAGCAGCTCCGCCATGTACTCGGGAGTCTGGTCGTAGCCGCCGAACTCGTTGGGCAACCCGGCATTCGGGTGGCAACTGATGTAGACCGGCGCGATGCGGGAGAGCTCTTCCACGTAGGGCCGCATCAAATCGGCACCGAGGGCGCAGTTGATTCCCACGCTGAAGATGCGGGCGTGGGAGATCGAATTCCAGAAAGCTTCGACCGTCTGCCCCGAGAGAGTCCGGCCACTCTGGTCGGTGATCGTCACCGAAACCATCACCGGCAGCTCGATCTGCCGCTCGTCGAAGAACTGCTCGATGGCGAACAGGCACGCCTTGAGATTGAGCGTGTCGAACGTCGTCTCCGGCATCAGGATATCGGCTCCGCCGTCGACAAGCCCGCGGATCTGTTCTGTGTAGGCAGTCACAAGCTCATCGAAGGTGACTCCCCGATACCCGGGATTGTTGACGTCCGGCGAGAGTGAGGCGGTGCGGTTCGTCGGGCCGATACTGCCGGCCACGAAGCGCGGCCGGTCGGGATTGGCCGCGGTAATTGTGTCGCAGGCGCGGCGGGCGAGTTCGGCGGCGGCTTTGTTCAGGTCGTAGACGATCGATTCAAGACCATAATCCGCCATCGAGATCGAGGTGGCGTTAAAAGTGTTGGTCTCGATGATGTCCGCCCCCGCCTCGAGATACTCGCGGTGAATTTCCTCGATGATCTCCGGGCGGGTCAGACAGAGAAGATCGTTGCACCCCTTCAGCGGACGCGAGTGATTGCGAAAAAGCTCGCCACGGAAGTCAGCCTCCTCCAGCTTGTGCCGCTGGATCATCGTCCCCATCGCCCCGTCGAGGAACAGGATCCGTTGCGAGAGGAGATGATCGAGAAGTTCGCGCGTGCTGACGTGGGGGGCAATCGACATGGGGGACTTGCAATCTCCGGGTGCGAGGCGGGCGGGCGAAGCGGCAGGCCGTCGCGGGGAAAAGTAATTCACCTCCGGCTGGAGGCGCACCGACGGGCAGAGGTTCACCCTCGACGCGTCGGAATATGGCAATTGTGGCTCAACTCGCGGCAGGCGCATAGTCCAGTGCGCCGAGAATCGCTTCGCATGCTTCGGCGCGGTTCAGCACATAGAAGTGGATGCCCGGAACTCCGTTTTCCATCAGGTCGCGGCATTGCCGGATCGCGTGCTCGACCCCGATCTCGAACTGCGCCTGCTTGTCATCCTGCACCGCTTCCAGACGGGTCGCGAGTGTTTCGGGAATCGCCGCCTTGCACAGGGACGTAATCCGCTTGATGCGGGCGAACTCGGTGATCGGCATGATTCCCGGGACGAGCGGGACCGTGATCCCCGCGCGCTCGTACGCTTCGCGGAAGCGGTAAAAGCAATCGTTGTCGTAAAATAGCTGGGTGAAGACCGCATCCGCTCCCGCGGCCACCTTGCGACGCAGATTGTCGAGGTCGATGACGGCGTCGGGGGCTTCGGGATGCTTTTCGGGATAGCCGGCCACCCCGATTCCCATGTCGGGGAACTCGGCGCGGATCAGCTCGACGAGCTCGTTGGCATATTTCAATCCGCCCTCGACCTGCGCAAATCCTTCCTGACCCGCCGGGGCATCGCCGCGAAGGGCCATGATGTTCCGGATTCCCGCTGCGTAGGCCTGGCGCAGCCAGTCCCGCAACTCGTCGCGGGTGGCCCCCACGCAGGTAAAATGGGCGGTCGCGGTGACCCCGAACCGCTGCTGGATCTGTGTACAGAGTTCAAGGGTGCGGTTTCTCGTGCTTCCGCCGGCTCCGTACGTGCACGAGATAAACCCCGGCTGGAAGCGGACGAGGCGTTGCAGGTTATCGAACAGGACGGCATCCCCCTCGGGAGTCTTGGGGGGGAAGATCTCAATCGAGAGGCCGAATTTCGAGGGGCCGTAAAGTTCGCGGATCCGCATTCGTTCTCACCTGTTCGCAAGCTCGCGGCTGGCGCTTCAAGTACAGGAACTCGGCTGGAGGGGAACGAGACGATGCCGCCGCAAGTGCGGCGACTGGTCGCCTGACGCTCAGCCGATCGGCCCTGCGAAGGAAGCCGCTTCTCCCGGCGGGATTGCGGCTCCATTCGCATTGGCCGGTAGACGCTGGCCCCTGGAAATCCAGGGGCCATGCCGTAACGCTCTCTTGTGGGATGGCTCCCCTGGATCAGCCAGCGACGAACTGCGGCGCGCCGGTCTGGGCTCCCAGTCCGGCATCTTCCCGCAGCGCAGCCGCCTTGTCGGTCGCTTCCCAGGTGAAGTCGGGATCGTTCCGACCGAAGTGTCCGCCCGACGCGGTCTTTCGGAAGATCGGCCGCCGCAGCTGCAGGTGGTTGATGATTCCCTTGGGCGTCAGCGGGAAGTGCTCGCGAACGAGGGTGGCGATCTTCGCTTCGTCGATGACGCCGGTCCCCTTGGTGTCAATGTGCACGCTGACCGGGTCGGCAACGCCGATGGCGTAGGCCAGCTGGACTTCGCACTCCTCGGCCAGGCCGGCGGCGACAATATTCTTGGCGACGTAGCGGGCCATGTAAGCGGCCGAGCGGTCGACCTTCGTGGGATCTTTTCCGGAGAAGGCTCCCCCGCCGTGCCGGCCCCAACCGCCGTAGGTGTCGACAATGATCTTCCGCCCCGTGAGACCGCAGTCGCCGTGCGGGCCGCCGATCACGAACCGGCCGGTCGGGTTGATGTGGTATTCGACCTTACCGTTCAGCAGATCCGCGGGAATCTCCTTCTTGATCACCTCGGAGACCACAAAATCGTTGATCTCCTCCTGAGTGACGTTGTCGGCGTGCTGCGTGGAAACCACCACCGCACCAACGCGAACCGGCGTGGCACCGTCGTATTCCACGGTCACCTGACTCTTGCTGTCCGGGCGGAGCCAGTCGACCACCCGCTGCTGCCGCAGTTCCGTCAGCCGGTTCAGAATCCGGTGCGAATAAGCGATCGGCACCGGCATGTACTCGGGGGTCTGGTTGCAGGCGTAGCCGAACATCAGCCCCTGGTCGCCGGCACCGTCCCGGTCGACCCCCTGGGCAATGTCGCGGCTCTGGCTGTGCAGGCCGAGGAAGATCCGGCAGGTGTCGGCGTTGAAACCCATGTCGTCGCCGGTGTAGCCGATCTCCCGAACGATCTGGCGGACGAGTTTGACGTAGTCGATCTCGGCGGCGGTGGTGATTTCGCCCGCGAGAACGACCAGGTCCGTGGTGCAGAGCGTCTCGCAGGCCACGCGGGAGTGAGGATCCTGGGCCAGCAGGGCGTCGAGAACCCCGTCGGAAATCTGATCCGCGACCTTGTCGGGATGCCCCATACTCACCGATTCACTCGTAAACAAATAGTTGGCCATGCGGTACTCCAGGAGAAGTCAGCGGCAGCGTCTTGCGCTGGTCGAACGAGGGGGATTCGCCGTAGTTGCAGTCCATCGCATCCTGAACGATGGACCCTGCCCGCGAACGTGATTGCGCCTGATTCTAGTTATCGTTGCTCGTGTCAACAACCGTCGCCGAACGTGTTCAGTTGACAATCGGTGGTCAACCGTAGCGCAGGGGCATCGATTCGCTCGTATGAATTGAAGAAGTACGCGAATTGCGGGGGTTTTGCAATGTCGGTCCGCAGAAGTTGGCTGTCCGGGGGGCTTCGGCGGATTTCTGAAACCGCCCTCAGGCTGCCGTTGCTGTTCTCTCGTGATTCTCCTATCCTTGTCACGCAGACTACTCGATACACGCTTACAGGAGTTGATGAATGTCTACTGCGACGGTGTTGCCGTACAAGGTCAAGGATATGAGCCTCGCCGAGTGGGGCCGCAAGGAAATCGAGCTGGCCGAGACGGAGATGCCCGGCCTGATGGCCCTGCGCGAGAAGTACGGTCCGACGCAACCGCTCAAGGGGGCCCGCATCGCCGGCTGCCTGCACATGACGATCCAGACGGCAGTGCTCATCGAGACGCTCACCGCGCTCGGAGCCGAAGTCCGCTGGTCCAGCTGCAACATCTTTTCCACGCAGGATCACGCGGCCGCCGCAATCGCCGCGACCGGCGTCCCCGTTTTTGCCTGGAAGGGGATGACCGAAGAAGAGTTCGACTGGTGCATCGAGCAAACCCTCTTCTTTGCGGACGGCCAACCGCTCAACATGATCCTCGACGACGGCGGGGACCTGACGGCGATGGTCCATAACCGCTTCCCCGAACTCCTCAAGGGGATTCGCGGGATCAGCGAAGAGACCACGACCGGCGTCCATCGGCTGTATCAGATGCACGCCAAGGGGAAGCTCGGCGTCCCGGCCATCAACATCAACGATTCGGTCACGAAGAGCAAGTTCGACAACCTGTACGGCTGTCGCGAGTCGCTCGCCGACGGCATTAAGCGGGCGACCGACGTCATGGTCGCCGGCAAGGTGGTTGTCGTGTGCGGTTATGGTGATGTCGGCAAGGGGTCGGCCCATGCGATGAAGAGCCTCGGGGCCCGGGTCATCGTCACCGAGATCGATCCCATCAACGCCCTGCAGGCGGCGATGGAAGGGTATCAGGTCACCACGCTCGAAGAAGTCGCTCCCTATGGCGACATCTTCGTCACCGCGACCGGCTGCTGCGACGTCATCCGCCGCGAGCACCTCGACGTGATGAAGAACGAGGCGATCGTCTGCAACATCGGGCACTTCGACTCCGAGATCGAAGTCGCCTATCTGAAGAACCGCAGCGACATCACCCGCGTCAACATCAAGCCCCAGGTCGACAAGTTCGTCTATCCGGACGGCAAGGCGATCATCGTGCTGGCCGAAGGCCGCCTGGTGAATCTGGGCTGTGCGACCGGCCACCCGTCGTTCGTGATGTCCAACAGCTTCACCAATCAGGTCCTGGCGCAGATGGCGCTGTGGGACAAGGACGCGAAGTACGAGGTCGGCGTGTACATGCTCCCGAAGAAGCTGGACGAAGAGGTGGCCCGCCTGCACCTCGACAAGCTTGGCGTCAAGCTGACGAAACTGACGGAGAAGCAGGCCGATTATCTCGGGATTCCCGTCGAAGGCCCGTACAAGCCCGAGCACTACCGGTACTAAGCCGCGTCGCTCATTTGAATTGATCACGATTCTGCCGGGGAACTTCACCAGAAGTTCCCCGGCAGCTTTTGTTGAGGGGTTGATCACTTCTCACTCGTCATTCATGCCCGGCGACTCTCATACGCGAGGCCGTTGCATCGCCTTTCATACGCGATTGACAACGGTCCCTGGCGAGTAACCCCCTCAAGCCCCAACGCACCGACACTGTGCGGCGAGACCCGCCATCGGGCCGACGACGAAGTGAGTCATGACTGCGACGCTCACGGCCGGTTCCGGCGGTTTCTGCTGGTGGTGTTCATCCTCCCTTGTCCGGCTCGACGTCACGAAAGGATTGATCGGGGAAGGGATCGGCCAGCCATTTCCGCGCGATTCCCGACTCGCTGCAATCAGCTTGATGACAGCTGCTGCGCTTCCACGACATCGCGCTCGCTGGATGGTTGCCCTGTTCTCCGGTTGCGTACGTAAAAACAGCGGAATTTTCGCTCCGTGACCGACGAGCTCCGCCAGGTCAACCCCCCGGCACGGAATCTGCTAAATCAAGAGGTTAGTAAGCGGGACTTGCACTTCTCGCAGTGAGGAATGCAGGGCCGAGCGGTGCAAGTCCGGGGATCCTGGGCAGGAGGAGAGTCCATGTCCGATGCACGACGAAAACGGCGGTATTCAAAGCAGGAGACCAAGCGCCGTTGGTACGCATCCTGGCGGGCAGTCAGATTTGCCCGTCGTTTCGGCGGACTGGCAGAGCCGGTGGGGGGTGAGCGGACCGCGGGCACCAGCAGCAAGCTGCGGCAGAATGTGGCGTTCGTCGAAATTTCACGCTCGCGCGAGCCGGTCCGTACTTCTGAGGCTGCTGCTCCCGGAGCGTCTCGCACCGCGGCGGCGATCAGCTGAATCTCCGAGTTCGTTCCGGATCGGGCAGAATCCAACGCGTTGAGCAGACATACGGCATCCAGGACCATCTCGACATCGTGGAGCGATGCTCAATCTCGGGAAGACCACTTCGGTGGAAATTTCCCGTGGCGACAGGGCCTGTGAAACCGCCGCAGATCGCCTGAGTTTGCTCCGCCCCCCCGCCCTTCTCTCCCCCCGATCCCGCTGATACAAACCTGTCCGCGCTTCTGGAGGACATCCCGTGCTTTCCTGAATTCGGTCCACGCGGGCTTCCATTCGTGGCCGCCGCCTGCGGACTGACGACTGAAGCGGCAGGAATCAGTTCGCAGGGGCCGGGTTCGCGGTTCTCCCGGCCAACTCCCCGCCTAGAATTGACTGAAGGGGCGTACAGGATCGCGTGGCGGGCGGACCGGGTTTTCTTCCCCCGACAGTTTTCCGCCGCCCCTCGGCACCAACGTTGCCGTCAAACTTCTGAACCTTCCCGTCGCGCGTGCAGAGGGAGGGACAGGCCAACCGTGGGGGGAGAGCTGAATGGCCACGCCTGAAACGAGGAATGCGGGCCAATCGGCCAGCGCCTTGACGCAGGCCGAAGCGGAGCATTTCCGGGTTCCGTTTCACAGTTCTTTGCAGGTGAAGCACACGATCTTCGTGCTGATTGTCGTCCTGATCACGACCGGCACACTGGGACATCTGGGTTATGTGTTCGCGCGCGATATGCTGCGAGACAGCATCCACGAGCGGTTGACGTCGCTCGCGTCGTCGCGCTCGCTGCTGCTCGAAACGTACTCAGCGAACCAGTTGCAGCATGTCGCTCTGGTCGCAAGCCGACCGCGGCTGCGGCAACTCGTGGCCGCCGAGGCCGCCGGAGGCATGCAGAGCATCGCATTCCGGAACGAAACGGAACAGATTCTCCGGGATGCACAGGAGAGTGCGCGGGATTTCGGCGAGCTCTGGATTACGAACCTCCAGGGGACCGCAATTGCCGCCACCGACGAGAAGCTCGTAGGACGCTCATTTGCCGAAGATCAGCTCTTCCTCGCGGCCGATCGGCATCCCTTCCTGGGAATTCCGTGGAAAAGTGGCGAGAGTTATTGGGTTCACGCCGGCGTTCCCATCGACACCGATGGAGGTATCACGGTCGGAATCCTGATGGCGGAAGTGCGTTTCTCTCCGCTGGTGCGAGTGCTCACCGATCGCACGGGGCTGGGGAAGTCCGGCGAGCTGCTGGTGGGCACTCAGATTGGAAACGACCTCGTCTTCCTGCTTCCGCCACAAAACGATCCTGCTGGGCCGGCGATTGACTCCTACCGGGGGCCGCTGCAGGCGGCGATGAAGGGGGAAGCGGGGGCCCGGGTGACGGAGAGCGACGGCCGACAGTTCCTCGCCGCTTACCGTCCGGTGTCGTACGGCTCCGCCGCCCGTTCGCATTGGGGGCTGGTGGCCAAGATGGATCTGGCGGAAGCCTATGCCCCGGTCCACAACCTCCAGCGGATGTTGCAGATGCTCCAGGCGGCATTCATGCTCGCCGGAATTGTAGCCGCCTACCTGCTGGCGCGGCGGCTGACGCGGCCAATCCTCAAACTCGCCGCGACGGCCACCGCGATCTCGCAGGGGGATCTGGAGACGCGCGTTCCTGTCACCTCATCGGATGAGATCGGTCTGCTGGCCGCGTCCTTCAACCGCATGAGCGAACAGCTCGCCGACTCGCGAAGTCAGCTTGAGCAGAAGGTCGAGGAGCGGACCGCCGAGCTGACCTTCTCGCAGGGAGAGTTGCGACGGCAAACCCGGATTCTTCGCTCGGTGCTCGACAGCATGGGGGACGGGGTGATCGTCGCCGACCAGAACGGGAAGTTCCTGCTCTGGAATCCGGCGGCCGAGCACATCGTCGGCATCGGCCCGCTCGATATTTCGCCGCTCGAGTGGTCAGATGTCTATGGATGTTATCTTGCCGATGGCAAGACCCCCTGTCCGCCGCAGGACCTGCCGCTGGCCCGGGCCATGCGGGATGAAGCGGTGGATGCGGATGAGCTGTTTCTCAAGAATCCCGCCGTCCCGGAAGGGCTGTGGATCAGCGTCACCGCTCGCCCCCTGAAGAACGACCAGGGAGAGCTCCGCGGAGGCGTGATGGTGTTCCGCGATGTCACGGCATCGAAACGTGCCCGGGAGGAAATTCGCGCGCGCGACGAAATTAACCGCGCCATTCTGGCGACCGCTCACGAAGCATTCGTCGCGATTGACCGCGACAGCATCATCCGGAAATGGAACGGTCAGGCGGAACTGACGTTCGGCTGGTCGGCGGATGAGGCGATCGGCCGCAAGCTCACCGAGACGATCATTCCGGAACGCTTCGTTCTGGCGCACAACAATGGCCTGGAGCGGTTTTTCGAAACGGGGGAAGGCCCCGTCCTGAACCGGCGGCTGGAACTCACCGCCCGCCATCGCGACGGACACGAATTTCCGGTCGAACTGACCATCTCGCCGGTCTGGCAGGGAGATTCTTACCTGTTCAGCGCGTTCATCCACGACATCACGGAGCAGAAGCGGGCCAAGCAGGAATTGCAGCGGGCGAAAGAGATCGCCGAGGCGGCCAGCCAGGCCAAGAGCGCGTTTCTGGCCAACATGAGTCACGAAATTCGCACGCCGATGAACGCCATCATCGGCATGACCGAACTCGTGCTCGATACGCCGCTCACCTCCACGCAGCGCGAATACCTCACCATGGTGCAGGAATCGGGCGAAGCGCTGCTGTCGGTCATCAACGACATTCTCGACTTCTCCAAGATCGAAGCGGGACGGTTCGAGCTCGAGAGCGGCGCATTCGATCTTCGAGAAACCCTCGGCGACACGATGAAGTCGCTCGCCCTGCGGGCGCACCGCAAGGGGCTGGAGCTCGTCTGTCACGTCGATCCGGAGATCCCTCCCGTCATTGTCGGCGACAAATACCGTCTGCGGCAGATCGTAGTGAACCTGGTCGGCAACGCCGTTAAGTTTACCGACCGGGGGGAAGTCGTGCTCCATGCGCGGGTCGAATCCCGGTCGGAGGACAGCATCGAACTGCACTTTGCCGTCAGTGACACGGGGATTGGGATTCCCGCCGACAAGCAGCAGGTGATTTTTGAAGCCTTCGAACAGGCGGATGAATCCACGACGCGCCGCTTCAGCGGGACCGGCCTCGGGCTGGCGATTTCATCGCGGCTCGTCGAGCTGATGGGCGGGCAGATCTGGGTGGTCAGCGAAGTCGGAAAGGGAAGCACGTTCCACTTCACTGCGCAGTTTGGTCTCTCGGCGGACACGCTGCGCGCCCCCTCTCCTGTCCGCGAAGACTCGCTCCGGGGAATCCGCGTGCTGGTCGTAGACGATAACTCGACGAACTGTCTGATCCTCGAGGAAATGCTGCGGAACTGGGGCATGCAGCCGGAGTCTCTCACCCATCCCTCCGAAGTGGTGGAGCGGATGCACGAGCAGCAGCGGCAGAATCAGGGGTTCGACGTCGTATTGATCGATGCCAACATGCCCGATACTGACGGCTTCCAGCTGGCCGAGGCGATCAAACGCGATCCAGAGTTGTGCACGGCCATCACCATGATGCTGACGTCGAATGCGCAAAGCGAGGATCTTCGCCGCTGCGAACGACTCGGTGTCTCCGCCTACATGATGAAGCCGATCAAGCAGTCCGAACTGCTCGACGCGATCTGTGAATCTCTGGCGGGCACCATCCTCGGTCAGCAGCAACCGGTGATTGCCGCGCAGCAGCAGGCCGGCAACGGCTTCCGCTTGCGGCCATTGAAAATTCTCCTGGCCGAAGACAGCCCGGTGAACCAGAAACTGGCAGTTGCACTGCTTCAGCCCCACGGGCACACGATTGCGATTGCCAACAACGGGAACGAGGCGGTCGAACACTGGGAAGCCGAACACTACGATCTCATCCTGATGGACGTGCAGATGCCCGAAGTCGATGGACTGCAGGCGACACGTATCATTCGCGAACGCGAGCAGGGGACCGGCAGGCATACGCCCATTCTGGCGATGACCGCGCACGCCATGAAGGGGGACCGCGAACGCTGTCTCGAAGCCGGCATGGATGGTTACGTCGCCAAGCCGGTGCGGGCACGCGAACTCTACAGCGCCATCGAACGGCTCTTCGCAGCGGATGAGAGCACTGCGCCGGCCGAGGCAATCTTGCCACCTGTACCGATTCCACTCCCCCCTCCCGACGGCAATGTCACCGCTGAAGGGACTTCCGTACCGGAAGAACGACAGGAAAGTCCCCCTGCCCCTGCCGCGCCGAGCGCACCCCCATCTGCGGAACCGGCCCGGGCAGACAGCGAACCGCCCCGGGAAGAAGCCTCGCCCGACACGAAAACAGCGCATCCCAAAGAGGCCCGCGATGTGTTCGATAATGGGGACGGGCCTCCTGTGTTCGACTGGCAGGAAGCGCTTAAACAGTCCGAGATTGACGAAGAGATGCTGCGCGAACTCGGCGCGCTGTTCCTCGAAGAGGGGCCCAAGCTTCTCGGCGAGATTCGCTCCGCCCTGGCTGAGGCCGACGCCCCGAAACTCCGCCGCGCCGCACATACACTCAAAGGTTCGGCGGCCATCTTCAGCGCGCGTCCCGTCGCGGAAACGGCCCTCGAAGTCGAACAGCATGCGAAGGCGGGGGATCTTGCGGCGGCGGCGACCATCGTCCCGCACCTCGAAGAGGAACTCGAGCGGCTGATTACGGCAATGTCACCGTATGTCACATCGGAATCCAGGACAGGAGAGCGGCGATGAGCACGGGGAACGGCAATCCGGTACGCGTCCTGCTGGTCGAGGACAATCCCATTCATGCCCGTCTGATCAGCGGATTGCTCGCCGAGTCGAGATCGCCCACCTTCCGGCTTGAAACCGTGGAGAGTCTGGCCGATGGCCTGCAACGGCTCGAAAAGGATCAAATCGATGTGGTGCTGCTCGATCTGACGCTTCCCGACAGCCAGGATCTCGATACGTTTCATCGTGTCCGGCTGCGGGCGCCCCACGTGCCGATCGTGATTGTGACCGGGATGGACGATGTGAATCTCGCGGCGAAGGCGGTCGAAGCCGGTGCCCAGGATTACCTGGTGAAGACGCAGCTTCACAAATCCTCGCTGACCCGTTCAATCCGCTATGCGATCGAGAGGACGCGTGTCCGCGACGCCGAGTGGGATTCTCAGATGTTCCGCCTGGCGCAGCGGCAGTTCCTCAAGGCTGCCCAACTGATGTCGCTCGATGACAACATCCGTCAGCGGCTGCTCTTCCCGCAGCGAACACTGGTCGTGTCGTTCCCCTTCCGTCGCGACCACTACACCGAAGTCGAAAATGTGTTCGGCTATCGTGTGCAGCATGTCCTCACAATGGGGCCGACCAAGGGGGGCATCCGCTATCACCAGGATGTGGGGCTGGGCGAAGTCTCGGCCCTCGCCATGTGGATGACGTGGAAGTGCGCGCTCATGCAGCTTCCCTACGGAGGGGCCAAGGGAGGCGTGCGGATCGATCCGACGGGGCTCACAAGCCACGAACTCCAGCGACTCACCCGCCGCTATGCCTCTGAGATCATCAGCATGATCGGGCCGGACAAGGATATCCCGGCTCCGGATCTCGGAACCAACGAGCGCGTCATGGCGTGGATCATGGATACCTACAGCCAGCAGGTCGGGTACACGGTGCCGGCGGTTGTCACCGGGAAGCCGATCGTCCTGGGGGGGGCCCAGGGACGGAACGAGGCGACCGCCCGCGGACTGGTCTATCTGATCCAGGAGGCGGCGCAGCGGCTGGGGATCAATCCGCGCCAATCCACGGCGATCGTGCAGGGCTTCGGGAATGTCGGTGGCAATGCCGTGCGGTTCCTTGCTGAACTCGGCGTGAAAATTATCGGTGTCAGCGACGTGACGACGGCCATCACCAATCCCGCCGGGCTCGATGTGGACGCGCTGTTCAAGTACGTTGCCGAGCATCGCTTTCTGCAGGGTTTCCCGGGGGGCGAGGCCATCAGCAATCGGGAACTGCTGGAGCTTCCGTGCGACATCCTCGTACCGGCGGCACTCCAGAACCAGATCACGATTGAGAACGCCAGCCGCATCAACTGCCGGCTGCTCGCCGAAGGCGCCAATGGCCCAACGACGCTCGAAGCCGATGAGATCCTGAACGAGAAGGGAATCTTCATTCTGCCCGACATTCTCGCCAACGCCGGGGGCGTGACGGTCTCGTACTTCGAGTGGGTGCAGGACACGCAGAACTACATGTGGACGCGGGACGAGGTGAATGCCCGATTGCACAAGATCCTCATCGATGCATTCCACCGGACCTGGAACCGGCATGAGCGAGACCGGATCGACATGCGGACCGCCGCCATGATCGAAGGGATCGAACGGGTGGCCGCCGCCAAACTCGCCCGGGGACTCTTCCCCTGATCAATCGGTGTGCCGCGAGAGAGGTCGAGCGCGAAGCGCAGCTTTGATCACACGCGTGACGAGCCTTGTGCCTGGGTGACCGGCTCGCGCTTTGTCGTCATGGCGTTGGTCGCTGCCACGATCGCTTTGGTCGCTGCCGCTTCAAGACCAGTGACGACCTCCGACGCGCCGGCCTGAATCAGCCGCTGCTTTGTCCGCACCAGTCCATTTCCGTTCCACAGGCCGACGACGATCGGCACTGACGGATAGCGGGCCCGCAGACGCCGGCAAAGCAGGCGACCGTCCCGCGTCGCGAGCGGAGGCATTGCCGAGATCACGACCGCATCCGCGTTGACTTCCGCCACGCGTTCGACGGTCTCACTGACGAGCATGTCAAGCGACCCTTCTTCCACATGGACGCCGCGGCGGAGCAGCAGTTGACTCAACATCTCGGTCGCAATCTCGTCAGCCTGATCTCCCACTGGAACCAGGAAAATGCGCGGCACCCGGCCGTTCCCTTCCGGAGGAGGCTCCGCGGGTTCGACCGCTTCCTCCAGATCCTCGATCAGCTCCCGCGCTGCCTGCAGAACGAACCTTTCCTGCTTTTCGCTCAGCAATTCGGCGTGGCGGTCACGCTCGGCCAGGAAAAGCGTGGGGATCATCACCTGATCGTAGCAGGCCCCGAGATTCGAGGTTCGCAGCGACTCCTGGGCGAGTTTGTAAGCCTCGTCGTAATCGAAGGCAAGCAGCCGCTGATACATTCGCTCTTCAATCGAAAGCGTCGCCTGATCGCCGAACAGCACTGAAATGAACCGCAGCGGCGGAATGTAATGCCCCATCACAATCAGGCAGACCGTCAGCGGGACCGCGAGGACAAGACCGACGGGGCCCCACATCCATGTCCAGAAGATGGCGGCAATGATGATTCCGACTGTCGAGACTCCGATGCTGCTGCCGTACGCCAGCGGCTCGATGACGTTATTCACTACGAGCTCAAGGACGAGGAAGAGCCCGATCGTAAGCAGAGGTACCGTCCAGCCGGTGAAGATCGCCAGCGACAGGAAAATCGGCATCACCGCTGAAAGCCATGGGCCGATGTAGGGCAGGAAACGCAGGCAGAGGCCGAGCACTCCCCAGAGGAAGGCGTTGGGAAGCCCGATGACCGCGAGTCCGATGGCGACCGCAACGCCGTACGAACTGTTCACCAGCAACTGCATCCGCAGGTAGCGGCTGACGCGCGACGCTGCATCGTTGAAGGCTTCGGTCGTGGCGTGCAGGTGCGATCTGCCGAACAGCTGGATCAGGCGGTTACGCAGGTCCTCACGTCCGAGCAGAAAGAAGATCACCAGCACGACGACCATACCGGCCGTCGCGAGGGGACCGACCAGGGGGCCCAGCCAGGTGCTGATCTGGTTAATTGGAGACGGAGGTATTTCGACGACCCGCACCGCCATGACCGGTTCGGCTTCCTCCGCCGGCTTCTGCCCCGATTGTTCGGCATCGAGTCGCGACTGCATCCAGGCAAGCCACTCTGCGGGGGGAGCTTCGAGGTTTGAGGAGGACGTCTCTGTGGGTTGTCCCTCCGGAGTCAGCTTGGTCGCCCCCTTCTCGCTGTTCCCTCCGGAGAATTCCTCGCCGATTTCCTCAATCGTCCTCGTGACACGCTCGAACCGGCCTTCGGTTCCCCCGCGCAGGGCGCGGGCTCGTGTAATCAGGTTGTCCTTGTAGGCCGGCAGTTGCTCACTGAGCTCGACCAGCTGTTTCGTGACGACGTATCCCACACCTCCGATGACGACGAACGCGAACGCCACGACCAGGAGGACCGAGGGAATCCGCCCCAGATGCCAGCGTTCAAGTCGAACGACCAGAGGCGTCAGCAGAAACGTGAAGAGCATCGCGAGCGTGATCGGCAGCAGAATCTCTCTCGCGAAGTGCAGGATGGCCATCGTCAGCGCGGTCGCGACCAGCGTGACAAGCCGGGAGAGATTCTTCGAATCCTGAGATCCGGTCATGAGGGGCGTTCCTGAGCAGCGCTTCCGCGGCGTGCGGAAGCATGGCGCGCATCATCTGCAATCCATGTGCCGCGCAGATCGCTACGCGAGCGGCCCGGCCGCTTGCTGCCCCTGTAAACACAAAAAGCCCCGGGGAGGCGGAAGGGCGTCCCCGGAGCAATACCAGTCAAGAATCGGGCTGGCTTGGCGTCAGGGCGTCAAAGAAGCCCGTGGCGTGAGCCGGTTCAGCTCTTCAGGGCCTGATCGAGTTCCTGAAGCGCTTTCTCAGCGGCTTCTCGCTCCACCTGCCAGTTTTCGAGGTCCGCGGAGCGAACATCGCTCAGCTTCTCTTCGACCAGGTCGTGCTTCTCCTGCAGCCTGTCAATCTTCGCTTCGGTCGCCTCTTTCGCGGCTCCCTCCTGAGTCTCGGCCTGCTGCTTCAACTGATCGATCTGTCTCTTCGCAGTCGCGAGACGCTGTTCGGACTGCGCGACGAACTGGTCGCGATTCTGGGTGACGTTGGCTTCAGCCTCGGTCCTCCGCAGTTCCTGCCGCGCCTCCTGCGTCTCCTGTTCCTCCTCCATCACTTCCTGCTGCGCTTCCTGGCGGGCTTCAGCCGTTTCCTGTTCTTCTTCGCTTACCTCCTGCCGGGCCGAGTTGACGTCATCCTGATCGACGCTGTCCTCGCAACCAGTAATGGCAAACAGTCCCAGCCCCAGAATCGAAATCCCCGCAAACATCTTCTTGAACAACATGACGCATTCCTCCTGGTTTTCCTGTTCAATTCAGGAGACTGGGAAGCCCCCCGAAACATGGCCGTGGTCACACAGATCACTTCTTCACAGTTGTGTTCACAACATTCTCAAACGCGCGGGCCTGAAAGAACTCGTTGTTGAAGTCGCTGCCGACTGGTGTCGGTGTGAAGCTTTGTTAAGGACGTTTGAATTTCTCTTCTTTGTCTTACTCGTGTATTGCTCGCAGCGCCTTCAATCAAAACGGACTCACAAGTGCTGGACCTGTGAGGCCCACCTGCACCAGACTGCGGTGACCCTCAGGCCGGCGGGAGTGACTAATGCATCCGGCGTGCCAGCGAAGTGGAAGTGAACGCAATCAAAAGAAAATTCACAGCTATTTCAGGGCGAATGCCGCTGTCTGAAGGGGGTGAATAAGAAAGTCCCGCCGAATTGTTGGCGGTTTCATGAGGCCTAAATGCACAACTCCTGCATCGCGAAAGAACATGATCCAGGTGGGGTCGGGCTGGCCGTCGACAGACCATTTCAGCGAATCAGGTTCGCATCACCCGGCGCGGGAATATTGTGCGAGATGCTTTCAGGAGAAGCGCTCTGAGAAAGAGAGCCGGTTCCCGGTGTTTCGCCAGGAAGAGCCGGTCTGCACAACGGAAGGAATCAGCGGGGGTTTCCGAAGTCCGGCACAGGGGCTGCTGGTGGAGCCCCCGGCGTTCGTCGCAGAAGACTGTATCTCGGAACGCCGACTCAATCTCCGCTGCAGCGTGCCGAAGGCGCCAACCGATCCACGGCGGGGAGCGAGCATCCGTATAAGAAAGAATTCAACCGGAAGGATGTGATCGCCCTGATTGCGGGCGCACTAGGCTTTACCAACGTGGCGGCGGGGGCGGCGGCAATTGCAAAGCTGCTGTTTGGAGTCTTCCTCCTGATCGCGCTCGCGCTTTTCGTGCTTGTTCTGCTGGGGATCGGAGCCGTTACCTGACCGGCGAACTTCTCTCGCGGGAGTCGTTGCGATCAGTGGTTGCCTCATGGAGGCGGACTCAGTAGTCGTGACGCACTGCTCAATCGATTCAATGACACGACCGGCGTCATCACTCCCCTGTGTGGGGAAGCGATGACGCCGGTCGGTCTCTAAATTCGAATGTCTCGAATTCGAGCGAGGCCATCGACTCTCTCAGGCAATGATGTCGTGGACGACCCGTCCATAGACATCCGTGATGCGGAAGTCGCGTCCGGAGTAACGGAACGTCAATCGTTCATGATCGAGCCCCAGCAGGTGCAGGATCGTCGCGTGCAGGTCGTGCATGTGCACCTTGTCCTGAATCGCTGCATGTCCAAATTCGTCGGTCGCGCCGAAGGAGAAGCCGGGCTTCACGCCGCCGCCGGCCAGCCAGACCGTAAACCCACCCGGGTTGTGGTCGCGGCCCGTGCCGTTGTTCTGGGCATAGGGGGTCCGGCCGAATTCTCCGCCCCACCAGATGAGTGTGTCCTCGAGAAGCCCCCGCTGCTTCAGATCGTCGAGCAACCCGGCGATCGGCTTGTCGACAGCGCGGGCATGGTCGGCGTGTTTGGGCATGTTTGAGTGCTGATCCCAAGCAGGGTTGGCACTGTTGTCTCCATAAGTCACCTGGATGTAGCGGACGCCCGACTCGCACAGGCGGCGGGCCATCAGACATTGCCGACCGAAGTTGTCGGTCTCCTTCTCTCCGATCCCATACATCGCCAGCGTCGCGGGAGTCTCCTTCGAGATGTCGAGCGCTTCCGGCGCGTTCTGCTGCATCCGCCACGCGAGCTCATAGGAACTGATTACGGCTTCGAGCTCGCTGTCACCGGGACTGCGGCTGAGCTGCTCGGCATTCAGTGCCCGCAGAAACTCGAACTGCTGCTGTTGCTCGCGGGTGGTGAAAACCGGATTGGTGAGATTGCGGATGGTCGCTTCGCTGGCCGGAGCGCCGGCACGTCCAACCGCTGTTCCCTGATAAGCCGCAGGCAGGAACGCATTCCCGTAATTCCGCGGGCCGCCGTTCCCCGCCGAGGGAGCAATCGAAACGAAACCGGGCAGGTTCTGGTTTTCGCTTCCCAGTCCGTAGGTCACCCAGGAACCCAGCGAGGGCCGGATGAAGTTTGTCGAGCCACAGTGAAGGAACAACGTGGCCGGACCGTGGGCCACCCCTTCCGTATGCAGCGAGTGGATGAAGCACAGGTCATCGACGCGTTTCGCCATCTCCGGGAAGAGCTCCGAGGCCCAATGGCCCGACTCGCCGTGCTGGCTGTACTTCCACAGCGACTTCATGACCCGCTGGTTCGTTCCCCGCTTCCCGGTATTAGCGAGGACGCGGGCGTCGTCGAACGGCATGGCCTTGCCGTCATCCTGTTCGAGGCGTGGCTTGTAGTCAAACGAATCAACGTGACTCACCCCGCCTTGCATGAACAGGAAGATCATCCGCTTGGCCCGCGGGGCGAAGTGCGGCAGCTTCGCCGCGAGCGGGTCGGATGCGGCGCGAGCGCTTTCCGCCGAAAGTCCCGCCAGGGCAAGATAACCGAATCCGCAAGCGGCAGTCTTCAGCGCCTGGCGACGAGTCAACGGAAACGAGTCGTACATAGCCTCTCCTCACAATCGGGCGGCAAAGCCAACAATGGCGACTTCCCGGTGAAGCGATCTTGCCGAATCGAACCCGGCGAACCGCTGTGACTTTGCCGATTTTCGTGATTCGGGTTTTGTCGCTATTAAAAGCGACTCACAGCCGCTAATTCACATATCGGAAATCGATTGCCGCGAACAACACCTGATAGAAACGTGCCCAGGTCTCTTCCTCCGACAGGTTTTTCTCCCCTTCCGCGTGCGGAGACGTGACATAACTCAAGGCGAGATCGGTCTCTACTTCACTCGGAAGCCGGCCAAACGTCAACCGGTAGGCCCGGGCAATCCGGCCGCGGTCGTCGAGGGATTCCTCGGCCAGGAGCCGGCGTGCGGCGTGTCTTGCCTGCTCCTGCACAAACGGATGATTCATCAGGAACAGGGCCTGCGGGGCCACCGTGCTGACATTTCGCACGCCCGTGACGATGCTTGGGTCGGCAAAGTCAAAGGCGAGGAACAGCTCGGGAAGCGAATTGCGGAAGACCGGTGCATAGACACTCCGACGGGTATCCTTGTGCTTGAAGGCGTAATCCGCACCCAACGTCGTATCGAAGGTCGGGCCGCCGATGTCGAGCTGCAGTTGTCCGCTCGTGGCGAGAATCGCATCACGAATGCACTCAGCCTCCAGACGGCGGCGATTGCGTCGCGAGAAAAGGCGATTCTCGGGATCGGTGGCGAGCGACTTCGGGTCGGCAACCGTAGATTGACGATAGGTCCGCGAAAGCACGATCCGCCGCACAAGTTGCTTGACGGACCAGTTCTCTTCCATGAACCGTACCGCCAGATCGTCGAGCAGTTCGGGATGCGAGGGGCGCTCGCCGACGGTCCCGAAGTTATCGGTCGTCCGCACGATCCCGGAACCCATGAGCCAGTGCCAGACGCGGTTCACCATCACCCGCGCGGTGAGCGGATTGTTGCTGCTGGCCAGCCAGTCGCCGAGCTGACGACGGCCGCTTTCGTTCTCCGGGATTTCCGGCGGCGTTCCGTAAGTGGCCACCTGGATGAATCCGCGGGGAACTGGTTCTCCCAGGTTATGAACGAGGCCGCGGATGTGCACCCGCGTGTCGCCGATCTCCTGCGGAGCTTCCTCCTGGACGCCCATGACCATCGGACGCTGCGGCCCCTTCGCCCGCCGTTCCTTAAGTTCGGCCTCGAGCTCCTTGAGCTTTTCCATCCGCTCATCCGCACTGGCCGCTGCCAGTTGATTCTGTGAGGTGGTTGCTGCCTCTCCATCAACGGGCAGGAACTGCACCGCATCGGCGATCACGTGTCCGGTCGTCCCCTCATTCGAGATGAGGACGAAGCCCTGACCGGTCGGCTCGAACTGATGCTTCCCGAGCGAGACGAACCGCCCCTCGACGGGCGGGGTCTGCTGCTGGTTGACGAAAACGGTCTCTTCGCCGTCAGCACTGAAGATCGTCACCGGAACCTTCGTCGACCGATTGCCTCCGGGAGTGTACGCCAGGCGAACTTCATAGGTGCCGGCCTTCGGCAATTCCGGGAGGAAGGTGAGCGACTTCTGCCCCTTCCCCTGGTTCTGATCGTGCAGGTAACCGCTGCCGATATAGCGATTCGAGTACTTGGAGTGCTCCCACTCTCCGACTTTCCGGGCCTCGCTGTCATCGATGACGATTCCGGGAAGTTCTTTCGTGGCGATGATCGGTTTGCCGGTCCCCTTCTTCATCGCCGCGATTTCGGCTTCGAGGGCCGCGATCTCCGACTCGTGCTGGCGGTAGACGGCTTCTTCTTCTGAGGTGAGCGGCAGGGGCTGTTCGACCCATTTCGAAACGTTCGCGTGTTCCATGCAGCGCGTGCTGCGGAGGATGCCGGCGAGCGCGTAGTAATCGCGCGCCGAGATGGGATCGAACTTGTGGTCGTGACAGCGGGCACAGCCGATCGTCTGGGCCAGAAACGCCTTGCCGAGTGTGTCGAGCTGCTCGTCAACGACATCCATCCGCAGTTGCTTCTTGTCCTGCTCTTCGAGATTCGTATTCCCGAGCATCAGGAACGTGGTGGCGATACGGTTCCGCTGCGCTTCCTCCAGCGAGTCGGACGGCAGCAGATCTCCAGCGACCTGTTGGCGGACGAAGTCGGCATAGGGGCGATCTTCGTTGAACGTCTGGATGACGTAATCGCGGTAGCGCCAGGCCTCCTTGAAAATCAGCCCGCGCAGGGTGACCGATTCGGCATATCGCGCGACATCCAGCCAGTGTCTTCCCCAGCGTTCGCCGAAGTGCGGTGAGGCGAGCAGGTCATCCACGAGCCGCTCGTACGCGTTCGCCGAGGTGTCCTGCAGGAACGCGTCGATCTGTTCGGGAGTCGGCGGCAAGCCGATCAGATCAAAATAGAGCCGGCGGACGAGAGTTGTCCGGTCAGCATCGGCGGCGGGACGCAGTCCCGCGTCTTCGAGTCGTGAGAGAATGAAATAGTCAACTTCGTTCCGCGGCCATTCCCTGTCCTGAACGGCAGGCATGTCGTGCCGTTGGGGAAGTTGATAGGACCAATGCTGACGACCTGCCTCGAGATCGATTCCGCTACGGGACGCGGACCGAATCTCGCCTTCCCGTGGATCGGCGGCACCCAGTTTCACCCACTGTTCGAAGTCGCGGATGACGTTCTCGGGGAGCTTCCCCTTCGGGGGCATCTGCAGATCGCCCGTGTAGCGGATGACCTCGATGAGCAGGCTTTCGTCGGGATTGCCCGGTTCGATCGCCGGCCCGGAATCGCCGCCATTCATCCATCCCTGTCGGAGATCGAGTCGCAGACCTCCTTTGACCTGCTTGTCGCCGCTGTGACACTCATAACAGTGCTGCGCGAGGGCCGGGCGAATCCGCTTCTCGAAGAATTCCAGGGCGGCTGGATCAGGCTCCGCGGCGGTGACAGTCGTACCAACCCACAAAGACGTGAGGGCAACGAGCCAACGGGTCCGCATTGGTCGAATCATGGGGCCTCACTCGAAAATCATTCCAACAACTTCCGCCGTAATCCCTTGGGATTGCGCGATTCTACCATCTTCTCTCGAAGGGGAACAGAGGTGAAGACATGATTCACCGCTTGCGCAACCGCTCCATCCGGCCCCTGCCCGCGGGTAACAAAGATAGGGCCGCGCAGTGAAAGCTGACTGTGGCGAGTCGTCTGAGGGACGGTGTATCGTGAGAAGATATTAGCCCGATCACTCACCTTCTCGCCTCGTGGGCCGTCGCCGAGACCTCAGGCGGCGACCTTCGCGACCGCAACCGGATCACCTGGGCGGGTGTGCTCCCCGACCTGGACGGCTTGGGGATCGTGGTCGATCTCGGTAACTATGCCCTCGGGCGGCCGGAAACCGACTGGTACACGGTGGCCCATCACGTCTGGCTCCACGGACTCTTCGGGACATTGCTCATTCCCGCGATTCTCGCGATCGGAGCGACGAATCGGCTGCGATGTTTCCTCATTGGAGTCGTTGTCGTCCACCTGCACCTGTTCTGCGACGTCGTCGGTTCGCGCGGTCCCGATATGATCGACGTCTGGCCAATCCACTACCTGGGGCCCTTTTTGGACCACCTCTCGATTGCATGGGCGGGGCAGTGGCCGTTGAACGCCTGGCAGAATGTGGTTACCACGTTGGCGCTCATCGGATTCGTGTTTGTCCGCGCTGCAACTGTCGGGCATTCTCCCCTGTCACTCGTGAGCGTGCGCGGCAATGAGGCGTTCGTCGAGCGCGTCCGGATGCGCTGGCGGCAGCTGCGCGGCAGCGACGTCTGAGTTGCTCTCCGGTTGGTGAGTGTGTCGCCGATGATCGTCGGCGGGAAAATGAATGGCCCGTTAATGCTCGGTGAGTCCTGCGGTTGGTCCCTCGTTGGCCTGTGTCAGTTCGCGTTCCTGCGGCCGGTATTCGCGAGGGAAACCGATGCACTCATTCTCTATGCTGGAGCAAGCGTATGTGGCGTTGCGGGCTGAAGGAACAAGACTCGCCGGCGGACTGAGGGAACTGGCCCAGCGTGCCGCCGTCTATCACCATCTCTACGAACACTCCGGAAGGAACCATATCTTTCCCCTCATTGCGGCTCACGGAGCACTGTGGGCGGGCGGTTACTTTGCCTTCGGAATGAAACTCGGCCGCTGGCTCTCCTGGACGCACTCGTTGAAGGCTGCCGAACGGACGCAGTTACTTGAGCGTCTGGAGGCCTTTGCCGATGCTTTCCGCGAGGTCAATCGCCAGGTGTGCATCGACACCTACACCAACTATCACTTCACTGAACGCTTTGGTGATCATCCAGAGGCAAACCGGCTTGTCAGCCCCGAGTTACTCGCGGCCCTCAATCGGGTGCACGCAGCGCGTCGCAGCGGCATTGAGCTGGCGGATTCCGAGCGGCGAAAGATCTTCTCGAGTCACTTCGAGGACGAACAGGTGCGGGTTGTCGGTCCGCGGATCGAAGCGGCGGTTGCCGAATTTGACTGGCCGCTGATGAAGTTCATGGCCCTCCGTCCGGTCATCCGGTTCGCCTACTTTCCCGGTGCCTGCCGGCTTCGCTTCCGGCGGTTCGATCGAAAGGCAGAGCGAGTCGAGAAAGGCTACCTCGCCTTTGATTGGGGAGCGGCGGCGGGATGGACACATGTCGAAAACGCACTGCGCGATTACGACATCCTCCCGGAACAGTTCTTCGCCAACTCCGCGAGGCATTTTGCTGTGCTGCGGCAATCGATCCTCGCGAGCGCCTGAGTCTGCGTCGCTGAATAGCGTACGCCCGGGACGAGAGAATCGTGCAGATCGGCACGAGGGAGCAGACAGAAGAACATTTCTGTTCGCTCCTTCGCCGCTAGCCCCCGAAGCTGGGTATGGGGAGTTCGCCTTTGCGCCAGCGTTCCGCTTCCGGGCTGTCGGGAGTGGTCGAGCGGACCCGTACGCGGAAGGTGCGCGATTGACCGGGAAGACCACCGTTGCGCATCGCCTTGGTTACGAATTGCGAGGGGAGCGGGGCGGTCCGGGAGATTCCGAGATCATCGATCCACCAGTCGGCATAGGTTCCGGCATCGGTCTCGACGGTCACGTGAAAGGACATCGATCGCAACGGAGAGAGATTGACGAGCTTCCCCTCAACCTTCAGCTGTCCCACATCGACAAGGCTAACCGCGCTCAGTTCCACGCGAGCGAGATTATCGGTTGTGACGGAGATTCCGGGGGGCTTGGGAGCGGTAAGCCCGATCCGCTGGCGTTTGGCCGAGGCGGAGAGATACGTCGGAAACTCGGCTTCCAGCTCATCAATCGATTTCTGGATTGCCGTTTCAAAGTCCTTCTGCCGCTGTTCGATGCTGTCGACTTCGAGGGGCTGCTTCGCCGAGAGGATGCGGACATAGGCCCGGTACTGGTCGCGGTACTTCGTCACCAGCAGCCAGTGCAGCCCCCACGCCTGCCCGTAAGCCTCTCCGGCCAGGACGTCTCCCATGAACACCTTGTCGTTGGCCGCCATGGTTTTCCAGTCGAAGTTGTCGCTGGCCAGCGCCTGCTGTGCGTAACGCGGGCTGATCTTCACCGGGCTGACGGTGATCCGACCATTATTCGCTTCGAAGCCGGTGGCGATTCCTTCATCGAACCAGTGCGGGACCGGAGCGAACCGCTGAAAAACATTCCGGTTATAGACCTGTTGATGAATGGCTTCGTGGAGCGGAACGTCGAACGTGTTGCACTCGCTCAGGCGGATGGCCAGGAAGTTCGTCAATCCGGAGTAAAAGCCGGAAATCCGGGAGGCACTGAGCGAACCTCCGCCGGTCGCTTCCTCCGCATAGGCTTCGAAGTCGGCGTCCGTCTCGAAGATCAGCACGACAAGCGGGTGGCGGGGGGGAGTGATCTTGATCTGGGCATCCCCGACAAAATCAACAAAGGCCGCCGCCACGCTCGTCATGAAGCGGGCTCCCTTCTTCATCAGCGAACTCGCCCGCAGTTCTGAGGACTTGGGGAGCGGCGAGCCGAGAACAAGCCCCATGACGAACGGCTTCTGAATGTAACTGCGGAAGTGGTCGGCACCGAATCGCTGTTCGAGCGTGGCAGCCATCTGCTCCTCCGTGAGCGGCGTCGGACCGTCGGACAGTTCGCGTTTCATCACCGCTCCCTGTGGGACGATGCGGTACTGCCCATCAGCGAGTTCGAGCAGGTGCACCCCCTGCCCCGACGCCACCAGCCGCGCTTCGATCCGGACCTCGCTCCCCTCCTCATCAACGTAGGTGAAGTGATCGGCCCGCGCGATCGAATGGCCCATGACGGCCAGAATTGCGAGTCCCGTCCATGCCGCGGCCCGGATCCGCGTCCTCGACTGCATAACGATGGCTCCGTCGAATTTATCGCGAAATGGTTTCGCGCTGCCCCAGCGCACCTGAAGATTCTGCATTCTTCAGGGTAACAGAACCGGAGGTGGAGAACCAAGCCTCCTCCGGCAATAACGATCCGAAATTGGAGGAATCGGAATACCGTTCCGGTGGGGGAAGAAACACGGGGAGGAATTCCGCATCCACCGGCAAATCGCCAATTCCTGCTGCGCAATGACCACTGTAGAATGAGAGGCACCGGTGGCACGTCTTCCTCCAAGGCACACCTGCCGGGCGTGACGCTCGACACGTTCTTCTTCCCTCGACGGCTCCCGAATGTCCTTCGACTTGCTCAATCCCGCGATGCTGCTGGGATTGGCGGGGCTCTCCCTGCCGATTCTCGCTCACCTGTTGAGCAAGCGCAAGTATGACATCGTGCAGTGGGGAGCAATGCAGTTTCTGGAGCTGGGGCGGAACACCCGCCGCCGCATCCGTCTGGAAGAACTGCTGCTGCTGCTCCTGCGGATGGGGCTGATTGCGTTTTTTGTCTTTGCACTCTCGCGGCCGTGGATTTCCGGGGGGATGCTGGCGAGCTACGTTTCCACGCAGAGCCGCGATGTCGCCATCGTACTCGATGCATCAACCAGCATGGGCTGGGAAGGGAAAGCGGTGACGCCGCACGCGGCCGCCGTGCAATGGATTCATCGCTTTCTGGAAGAACTGCGTCCGGGCGACACCATCGCGCTTTTCGAGGCACGCGATCAGCTTCGCCCGGTGATCGATCCCCCTTCGTCCGACTTCAGTCTCGTGCGGCGGATGATTGACGAGCTTCCCCCACCGGGAGGCGCGTGCGACCTCGCCGATGCGACCGCCACCGCACTGCGGTCACTCGCGCGGACGAGCAATATCGGCCGGGAGGTGATTGTTCTCACCGACAGTCAGGCGCGCGGCTGGTCGGCGGAGGACAACACACGCTGGTCGCTCCTGGACGATCTGCGTCGGCAGGCCACGGTGCCGCCGCGGATCTGGGTGGTGGACGTGAACAATCTCGGCAGCGGGGACCGGCCCAACTTCAGCCTCGATCGGCTGCGGCTCTCGCGCGAGACGACTGCACCCAGCCTCCCGGTGCGGATCGAAACAAAAGTCCGCTATCACGGCGGGCGGGAAGCGATGTCGCGGCGGATCTATTTCGAAGTTGATGGGCAGAGATTAGCCGCTTCGACCATCCAGACTCCGCAAATTCCTCCCGGAGGGGAGTTCAGCGTTTCCCTCGAACATCGCTTTCAAACGCCCGGCTCGCACGTTGTCAGTCTCGTGCTCGATGCCGATCCTCTGCCCGGAGACAATCGTGCCGATGCAGTGGTGGAAGTGACCTCCGCGCTCCCGGTTCTGCTGGTCGATGGCGATCCTCATCTCGACCGGACGCGAAGCGAAACCTTCTTTGCGCGGGCCGCGCTCACCGCGCCGGAGAATACAACGCCGCTGGTTCATGCGACGACCATTCAGGCGGATGCCCTCACGGCGATGGATCTCGAAGCGACGAGCGTCGTTGTCCTGGCGAACGTGCCGCGGGTGACGGCAAACCAGGCGGTCTCATTGAATGCGTATGTCGCCGGTGGTGGCGGGCTGCTGATTGCGGCAGGAGACAAGGTGCATGCGGGAACGTACAACCAGTTGCTCTATGATCGCGGGCAGGGAGTGATGCCGGCCGTCTTCAATGACATTGGCCGCCCGCCCGCCGAGCCGGCAGCGCCGGTGCGGATCGACAGCAGCAGTCTGGAATTGTCGTTCCTCGCCCCCTTCCGCCCGGAGAACGGCGGGACGCTCGGCGATGTGCGGTTGTCGCACTGGTGGAAAGTCACAATTCCCTCCCCCCGGCCGCCGAGTGCCGCCGATGAGTCGCCCGAGATCGGTACAGACGGAGCACCAGCCTCGGAGCCCAACCAGGCGGCCGGATCAACCGTCGCGGAGGATGCGATTCAGCGTTCCGCAGCAGTGGTCGCGGCGCGGCTGACGACTGGTGATCCCCTGCTCCTGAGCCGCGACTACGGGCGCGGCCGGGTGGCGCTGATGACCATTCCGCTCGATTCCGACTGGAGTACGCTTCCTGCCAAGCCCGACTATGTACCGTTCCTGCATGAGCTGATGTTCCACCTCGCCCGCGGTCGCTCCGCGACCCGGAATGTCGCGATGGGGGAAGTCCTGCTCCTGCCGGTCGCTGCCGGGACCCGCGCGGCGGACTATGTTTTCCGCGCCCCCGACAGGACGACGTTCGTTCCCGAACGCGCCGGCGATGAATATCGGCCGCTGCTGCGGCTCAGCCAGACTTGTCAACCCGGTGTGTACACGTTGGAACGCAGCGGCAAGGGAGCGGGCGGCCCTGACAATGGAGACAACAAAATCGCGGGCGAGAAGTTCGTCGTCAACTTCGATCGGGCCGAGTCCGATCTCACTCCACTCGACGAAGATCAGCGAAAGTTGCTCGTCGGCGAGGGACGCATGACTTTCGTTTCGACGATGGACGAGTTGCGGCAGGGAATGTTCCGTGACGAATCGCGATTCGAACTGTGGCGGTTGCTGCTCCTGATGACACTGGGAGTGTTGATCCTCGAAGTGTGGATGACGCGGAGACTCGTACAGGGGGGACATGCCGAGATCGAGGAAGAGATCCCCGCCGAATCGCCCGAGGCTTCTGTCTGAGATGTCCCCTGTGTCGCCACCGCCGGTTCATTCACTGCCGGGACCAAGGTTGCCCGGACAACTGCTGCCGATCATGCAGGTCGAGTCTTCCGGTCCGCAATATCCGGTCATGCTACCTGTGAGCGAGGACGCCGCACTGTGACTTCGCACCTGGAATTCCTCGGCTGGTCGCACTCGACAGGATGGTCGCTCCTCCTGATCGGCTGTGTGGTGCTGGCGGTCTCGCTGATCGTCATGCTTTACCGGTACGAACGGCGGCTGGTGCCGCCCCAGGTGGGAACCTTGCTCCTGGCGCTGCGGCTGGGGGTGATTGCATTTGTCTTTCTTGCGCTGCTCGAACCGGTCGTCAGCTGGAAACGGGACGAACGTCGCAGCGGCCGGATTGTCGTCGCCGTCGATCTGTCCGGCAGCATGGATACGGCAGACACGCATGCTTCGGCCGGTGAAAAACTTCGCTGGGCACGAGCCGTGGGGATGATCGGTAATGCGGCGGTGGATGCCCGACTCGACCGCTGGCAGAAGGCGCTCGATGACGGGCAGGAACCGGCGTGGCTCGATCCCGAAGAACCGGCAACCGGCGAAGCCGCCACGCAACTTGCGAGCTCCCGGAAGTCCAATCTGGATGCGATCCTTGCGGAGGCGGGGCAGCTTTCACGCAAGGAGCTCGCGCGACGGCTGCTGCTCCAGTCCCCGCGCCCCCTGCTGCCGGAACTGGAGAACCTGGCGGTAGTGCAGGTGGTGGGATTTGCGGGGCGTGGAACGTCGATCGATGCGGCCGGCCTTCCCCCGTTGCTCGACAAGCCGCCGGAGAGCCTGCAGGCCCAGCGATCCGATTTGACGCAGGCGCTGCTCCCGGCGGTCGCCGACTCGGAAAGCAGTGCCGTATTAGGAGTTGTGCTGTTCAGCGACGGTCGCGATAACGCGGGAATGAATCCGCTGCCGCTCGCGCAGCGGATGCACGAGATGCGCGTGCCTCTCTTTCCCGTAATGCTTGGATCGCGGCACCGTCCGAAAGACCTGGCGATTGCCACGCTCGATTATCCCCCCTCGGTGTTCAAGGATGACAAGCCCCTGCTCAAGGCGGCGGTTCGTCTCTCCGGCTTCGAGGGGCGCGAGGTGGAAGTCATCCTCGAATGCGAAGGGGCCGAACCGGTGAGGCGCACGGTCGCCTCCCTCGAACCCACTGCGACGGTCGAATTCCCGCTGGAAGACCTCGACCTCGGGCGGCACCAGTTCACCTTGCGAATGGATGTCCAGGAGGGAGAAACCCGCAACGATAACAACAGCAAGTCGTTTGCCATCTCGGTCGTTGATGACAAGGTGCGCGTGGCACTGCTCGAAGGAGAGGCCCGCTGGGAGTTTCGCTTCATCGACAATGCGCTGAAACGGGACACGCGGGTTGAGATTGAATCGGTCCTCTTCCAGCAGCCGTATCTCGGCATTCTGCCCGATACATTCTTCCCGCGGCAATGGAGGCTGCCTCCCGCAGATGCGGAAACGGCGCAGTCTCCGCTCGCACGCACGGACCTGCTGGTTCTCGGAGACGTCGCCCCCGGCGCGCTCCCTCCGGGGGCATGGGAGCGAATTGAGAAGTTCGTTGCTGAGTCCGGGGGAACACTCGTGCTGACTGCCGGCAAACGGCACTTCCCGCTGGCGCATCCCTCCCCGATCGTTGAACGCCTGTTGCCGGTGACCAATCTGCGTCCCTTGGAAGTCCGGGGTGACCGTGCGAAAGCGCCGCCGACCGAACGGGGATTCCGACTGCGGCTCACTCCCGAAGGAGAGGCAGAGCCGGTGCTGCAGTTCGACGCGGATCCCGAGAGAAATCGGGCCATCTGGCGGAGGCTTCCCGGTCATCTTTGGGGACTGGTCGGAGAAGCCAAGCCCGGAGCGACCGTATTTGCGACTGCCGAGGGAGTCGGGCCTGAAAATCCGCTGCAGGCCGAGCGGGAAAGCGCCCTGCTGGTTCATCAGCATTATGGACTGGGGCAGGTCCTCTGGATCGGGATCGACAGCACCTGGCGCTGGCGGCATCGGGTCGGCGATCGTTATCACCATCGTTTCTGGGGCCAGCTTGGTCGATGGGCGGCGAATACAAAGGCCGCGGTTGGCAACGAGTTTGTCATGTTCGGCCCCGAGCGGACTGACATCGAAGTCGGCGAGGATGCCGTCATTCGTGCCCGCTGGACTCAGGCGGCACTCCAGCAGGCGCCCGATGTGAAAGCACGGGCCGTCATCTATCGCGAAGATGAGAAATCTGACCTCCCCTTCTCGACGATTGACCTGGTTCCTGAAGAGAACCGGCCGCTTCTTTACGAAGGGCGGGCGATTGCCCTGCCGGCCGGTTCGTATCGCGTCAAACTGGAAGCCGACGGCGTCGCGCTCGGCGACGTGCCGATTGAAGCACCGCTCTACGTCCAGGAGCCCGCCACTCCCGAACTGAGCGATCTGAGCGCGAACGAAGAACTCCTGAAACAGCTTGCCGAGACAACCGGCGGACGGTTGCTGCGGCCCGACGAAGTGGGATCGATCCCAGAGTTGATCAAACCGACGGAGCAGACAACCAGTCACCGTGAGGAACTGCTCCTCTGGAATCACGGCTTCATGCTCCTGATCTTCTTCGCCCTGCTGACGGCCGAGTGGGTAACGCGAAAACTCAATGGCCTGCCGTAAATGGTTGTAAGGCTTGTTATTGCCGAGACTTGTTCAGCAGAGGTGCTCTGTGCGGTTTGAGATGGCGTGATAGAATGAGGTTCTGCAATCATGTCGGCCACCGTTGTGAAACGCGGCGAATCATTGCGAAGAGTTGCAACGAAGCGTGCGAAGTTCGGCAGGCGGAATCGGACTGGAGTTCGTGACGTGAGTTCCCGTTGGCATCGCTGCAATCACGCTCCTTGAGGAGTTCGACATGGCTCGCAAACCTCCTGTGCTGCTGCCGGAAGAGTTGTGGGACAAGCTCTGGGCGCTTGAAATCCGCGTGAAGCGGCTGAACCTGCTGCGCGGAGCAGGCATCACGGCGATTGTTGCCGCCACGGTGATCGCCATCGGGCTTATCGTCGACTGGCGCTGGGAATTGAGCCTGTGGATGCGGATCGCGCTCCCTCTGGCTGCGTTCACGACCATCGCGTCGACTCTCTGGTGGGTGGTGCTGCGGCCGTGGTATCAGGAATTCTCGCCGGCCGATCTGGCCGCCCTGATCGAACAGCAGCATCCCGAACTGGGCGAACGCCTCACCTCCACGATTGAGCTGCACGATCCCGACATCCCGGCAGAACACAAGGGCTCGCAACTGATGCGGGACCTGCTCACCCGGCAAACGATCCGGGCGGTCGAGCATCTCGAATTTCGCGATACGGTCGATGCGACTCGACCGCTCCGCATCGGGCTTTGCGGGCTGGCGGCCGCGCTGCTTCTCTTCGTCCCCGCCCTGCTCTCTCCCGACGGCTATGTGCTTGCCCTCTCGCGGTTTCTGATGCCGTGGGGAAATTTTGAACGGCCGAGCAATCTCTATTTTGAAGTCGAGCAGGGGGATCGAGTCGTTGCGCGTGGCTCCGATGTCACGCTCCGTGCTTCCCCCCGCTGGCACGCGATCACCGGCGAACTGCCCGAGACGGCCTGGCTCAACTGGACCGATGCGTCCGGGGAGACCGACCGCCGCCGGATGCAGTTTGATGCCGCGACGGGACATTACATCACCACGCTGCCGCACGTTTTCAGCCCGTTTCAGTTCGAGGTGAGTGCTGAACGTGCCCGCTCGCGGTCGTACCGCGTTGATGTCGTCGATGCCCCGGCGGTGACAACTCTGCAACTGCACGTGCAGCCCCCGGCTTATACCGGCTATCCGGCAACAACACTCGACGGAGTGGTTGGCGAAGCGAAGGTCTTCGAGCAGAGTCAGCTTCAGTTCCGCATTCAATTCAACAAGCCGGTCACCCGGGCTGAGTTCGAATGGCAGCGTTCGACATCAGGTGCCTCCGGAGAAGTTGAAGCTCAGGGCGCTGCTGCCGAGGCAAATCTGGCCCGCGTTGCACTAACGCTGGCCGAGGATCGAATGTCGGCGACCTACGAGATGTCGGCGACGGAAAGCGGTGCATTTGCGATCCGCGTCACGGATGAGCACGGACTCAGTAACGCCGACGATCCGCGGCGATCGGTGGTTGTTCTCGCCGATCAGCCGCCGCAGCTCGTACTGGCGGGGACCGATCGTCCGGTTGAGGTGCGCCCGAGCGACATCTATCCGATTGCCGCGACGGCCACCGACGATGTGGGGATCGGCGCGCTCGAACTGCACTATCAATCGAGCACCGGTGAGAAGGGTGTATTGGAGTGGAGCGCGGCCGATCTCGGGCAGCGGAGAATCGAAGCGAAATTCGAACTCGATCTGTCCTCGCTGCAGCTCAGTGCCGGGGCGGTCGTCAGTTATCGCGTCCGGGCGGCGGATGACCGTCCGGGGCCCAGGCCGCAGGAAGTCTGGTCAGAGTCGCGCACGCTCCGCATCAACCCGCACGCACCGCCTCCGGGGGGTGAGCAGATCGCCGCCAGGCAGGATGAACTACGTAACGCGCTCGATGAGATTCGCGAGGACCTGCACGCTCATCGCGAAGAGCTGTCGCGACTGCAGAAGAGTGCCGATCAGGCAGCTCGGCGGAATAATGGCTTCCGGGAGAACGATCGGCTCGTTCCGCTGGCCCGCGAAGAGTCGCAGCTGGCGGATCGACTCGAACAGCTCGCCGCGGCATTTTCGCGACATCCACTGTTTGCCAACCTGAGCGAAAATGCGCAGAACGTCGCCCGCGAGGATCTCGCCGAATCGAGCCAGCATCTCGAAGCGGCGCGACAGGCCGAGACCCTGGAAAAAGCCGCTGAGTTGCGGCGGACACTGGACCGGGTGGACACGGCGGAGGGGAAGCTGGATCAGCTTCGCGAGCGTTTTCAGGATCTCGCCGGTCTGGAGAATGATCTGCTCGAACTGAGCCGCCTCGCCCGAATGGCCGAGAAGCTCTCAGACGAGGCGATCGCACTGGATCAACGCCGCGAGGAGGCTCTCCAGGCCGCCGAAACTCCGGAAGAGCGCGAGGCTCTCGCGAAGAGGATCGAACAGGAGCAGACGGAGCTTGCCGCGGCTCAGCAGGATTTGGTCGAGGCGCTCGAAATGCTCCTCGACGAACGGCCCGAGCTCCTCGAAGCGGCGCGCGAAGCGCAGCTGGCGCGGGCCGCGGAACTGGCGCAGCAGGCGGGGCAGCTTGCCAGTCCGCAGGAACGTCTGGCCGAACAGCTTCGCAAGCAGGCCGATACGGCGGTGGAGCGAGCGGCAGATCTCGCCGAAGCCCAGGAGGAACTGCTGAAGCAAGCTGAACAACTGGCCGCTCAGGCCGCGAATATGCAAGCAGGGAATACGTCGAACTCCGCTTCGACAGAGAACCGGCGGCCGGAAGCAGAGCGGCTCGACCCGGAAGTCCTCCATAAAGCGGTGGAGGAACTTCGCGCGGGAAATCTCGCCGCTGCGGAACAGGCTCAGCAGCAGGCGGCGAGCGAACTGGCGCGACTGGCCGATGAGTTGCGCAAAGCCGCGAATCCACCGTCGGAGATGTCCCCGGACAACGAGCCCTCTCCCGCATCGCGAGCGGCAGCGAAGACTGCCGAACAACTGGCGGCTCTCGCGGAAACGCAGCGCGAACTCCGGCGGCGAACACAGCAATCGCAGGCGATGAACACCGCGCCCTCTACGGGGGAGCAGCCGGACACTGCGGATGCGTCTGCTCCGCAATCCGCTTCCTTTGCCTCCAAGGGAGAAGCTGCGTCCGCAGCCGAATCCTCTCCCATGCCTGCGGCTCCGCCAGAACGATCTCCAGGGGGGCCGAGTCCGTCGGGACAGACTCCAGCAAAACAAAATCCCGCAGGTCAATATTCGCCAGGTCAGAACCCTGCGGAGCAAGCGCCGGCGAGACAATCGGCGGCTGAGGCCCCGCGGGCAGTCGCCGAAGCACAGGCCGCACAGCGCGAACTGGTCCGCGAAGCGATCTCGTTGACCCGGGCCGTTGCTGCGGAGGCGGGGCTCGAAGCCGCTGAGACGCGCGAAGCGATGGCGCTCGCCCAGCAGGTCGCCAAGACGAGTGCCGAACTGGAAGCCGGGCAACTGCCCGATGCGGCCGCGACGGCGCAGCGGGCGGCTCAAGCGGCCGCCGCAGTTCGTGAACAGCTTGACACTGCCCGGCCGGAACCGGCGGTAAATCCGACTCCCGCGCAACAGCGGGCGCGGAATCTCGCCTCCCGGCAATCCGAGCAGGCCGAGCGGCTTCAGCAGCTGGCCAGTGATCCGGCGGCCCGACAGGCTGCGCAGCAACAGGCACAGGCCCAACTCGCCGAGGCAACGCAGGCGTTGGCGCGGGAGCTGGGAGAAGTCGCGGAGAACCTCGCACAAGATCCGATCGACCTTCCTGAGAACAGTGCCGAGGCGCGCAGCGCCCAGGCCGCGGCCCAGCGGGCGAGTGAAGCCATGCAGCAGGCTCTCCAGCAAATGCAGTCCGGCCGCCCCGCGAGCGCGGCACAGGCCGCGGCGGCTGCCGCGGAGGCATTGCGCCAAACCGCTGGCGTAGCATCTGCTTCTCCCGGGGAAGCGTCGGCGGGGGCAAATCCCGTTCTTCAGTCGACCGCCGAGGAAGTCGCTCGCGCACTCGCTGCGCTTCAGCAGGCGCAGACGGAGATGACGGCCCGCGCGATCGGCAGCGAGCCGGGCGCTCCTTCCTCTGAGCAAGCCTCGGCCCAGGGTTCTCCCATGGGGCAGCCCGCCTCGGGACAGGCAAACCAATCGCCGGCAGGGCAGGCACAATCACCGCAGGCGGGACAGCCGCAATCCGGGCTGTCCCAGTCGGGGCAGCCCGGTGCGGGTCAGCCGAGGGCTTCGCAACCAGGTTCCAGCAGCATGAATTCCGGACAGCCGGGGCAGAATGGCCCCGCGTCGGCGCTTGCCCGTTCCGCCGAGCGACTGCGAAACGCCGCTCAGGCTCTCGCGCAGGCAGCCCGGCAACTGCAGCCGGGCGGAACATCCTCTTCGTCTTCGGGATCGCCGGAGAGTTCTTCGGAATCATCGCAGGGGGACTCTGGTGCGGGAGCCCGCGGCGGCACGACACCCGCCGACATGCAGGCACTCGAAGCCGAATTGCAGAAGCAGTCGGGCCGCCGCTGGGGAGAACTGCCGGGCCAGTTGCAGACCGAGATTCTACAGGCCGCATCGCGTCAGCCGAACGGCGACTACGCACGGCTGATCAAAATGTACTTCAAGGAAATCGCCCGGACGCAGGAACCCGAGCGGCCGCAGCCGGCGGGGCACGCACCATGAAATCGGCCTCTTCCCTCTTCGTTCGCTGGGGGCTGGCGGTCACGCTGCTCGTCATGTCTCCGGCCGTCAGTTTCGCCACACTTGATCCGGACGAACAGGCGCGGGTCGATGCCGCCATCGTCCGTGCGCTCGAATTTCTCGCCCGCGAGCAGCAGTCCTCCGGAGCGTGGCGCACGGCGTCGGCAGGCGAATCGACCGCTGCGACGTCGCTGGCCATCATGGCCTTCATGGCGGCTGGTCATGTGCCCGGCGAAGGGCCGTATGCGGTCGCAATCGACCGTGGCATTCGCTGGCTCCTCGCGCAGCAGGATGATGAGGGAGTCTTCAGCGACAGGAATACGCACGGCCGGATGTACTGCCACGGCATCAGTACCCTGATGCTTGCCGAGGTGCTCGGAATGACTCCCGAGGCCGAGTCGGCGAATGTCCGTCGGGCACTCGAAAGGGCCGTGCGCGTCATTCTCCTCGCACAGAATGTCCGCAAGGATGGGCGGAACGCCGGCGGTTGGCGGTATCAGCCGACCAGCAACGACAGCGATCTGAGTGTGACCGGCTGGCAACTCCTCGCGCTGCGGGCCGCGAAAAACGTCGGCTGCGATGTCCCTGCCGAGAACATCGACCGGGCCGTGGCCTACGTCAAACGCTGCAGCGTGCGCGACAACCAGGGGTTTGCTTATCAGCCGTCAAGCGGCGCTTCGGCCGTGCGGACCGGCACGGGAATCCTCGCTCTGGAGATCTGCGGCGAGCACCATTCCGCGGAAGCGATGGGGGGCGCCGACTACCTGCTCCGCCGCCCTCTGCAGTACAGGGATGCATTCTTCTTCTATGGTGCCTATTATTGCGGGCTCGGAATGTTTCAGATCGGCGGCCGGCACTGGGAAGAGACCCAGGAGCACCTGGTCGATATCCTGCTGTCGAATCAGCAGCGGGACGGAAGCTGGGAATCGGGCAACGGGCTCGAACGCGACGCCGGTCAGATCTATTCCACGAGCATGGCCGTCCTCTCGCTGGCGGTCGAGTACCAGTATCTCCCGATCTATCAGCGGTAACGGCACGAATGCACGGAGCGGAAAGCGTCGCCATCGAGACGCACGAAGAATCTGACCTGGTGATCCTGACGCGCGGCGACTTGCGGCTGGTCTTCCGCCGCGGAGAGGATCGCTGGGAACACGCTATCGAGGCGCGGCAGGGAGAGGGCTGGCTGCCGCTCCTCGGCTCGGTTCCGGGGACGCCCGCCGAGGAGCTCCCCCTGAGTCCGGTTTTTCAGGATCTGCGGACTGAGACAGTCGCGGGGAATTCGCTCGAAGTGCAGCTCTTCGGGCAATCGCGGAAGACAATCTATTCGGCGGCGGTCCGGTTCGATGCTGATTCCGGAACAATTGAATTTGACGTCGCCGTGCGCGTTCCCCGAGGCGAACGCGCAAACCTTTTCAGCAGTTATGAGTCCGACGGAGCCTTCCGCGCAGGGGCGACCGAAGAATATCAGGTCGACTGCGGCACGGCACGGCTGGAACTGGGGGGGATGCGGCTTCCCGACGACAGTACAGCGGGCTCGGGGGCGGTCGTGGCTTTGAGCACCCCGGTTCCGCGGGCGCGATTCACGATTGGATGCCGGGAGAGTGTCGCTGACGGGACGTCTCGTTCCGCCGTAACTTTCCGCTGGCAATACTGGATGCGTCGTTATTCGTAGCTTGATTTCAGTCTTTGCATCATACAGAATGCCCTTGGGATAAAATCGGCGATTGTCCGGTCGCACGGAATTCGCGCCGGCCGCCCCCCGTCGTGGACCCGAATTTCGAATCGAAGGAATCGTATGTCTTTTGAAACCATCGAAAGGCTCAAGCGGGATTACACCGACAAGTACGTGGTGGTCGATTCCGATACGCCTGAGCTGAAACGATTCGTCGGACTGACCGGGACCATCAAGACGATCAACATGAATGGTCGGGCGCTCGTGCAATTCGACAACCCGGTCGACATTGCCTGGTACGACATCGATCTGGCTTATCTGAACGTCGTCGATCAGCCCTTGCCGAAGAAGTCCGCGGAGACCGAAAAGCACGCGGAAGCCCCGGCGAAGAAGGCAGCGCCCAAGCCGGCCGGCAAGAGTCCGCTGGAACTTGCCCGCGCTCAGGGAGCGGCGAAAGCCGCGTCCCAACCCGCTGCTGCGGAAGCGGGCGCGAAGCCGCTCTCGAAGCTCGAACAGGCCCGGCTCCAGGGGGCCGCGAAGCCGGCAGCGGCCGAGGGAGAGAAACCGCTTTCGAAGCTCGAACAGGCGCGCCTGCAGGGTGCCGCCGGGGCGGCCAAGACTCCCGCCGCGACCGGCGAAGGGGGCAAGCCTCTTTCCAAGCTCGAACTCGCCCGTCAGCAGGGGGCGGCAAAAGAAGCCGCGGCCGTTGAGGAGGGGGGAACACAAACCGCCACTGAGGAGCGTGCTCCCGCGCCGAAAGCGGAAACTCCTGCCCCGGCTTCAACGGGCGGCAGATCTCTCTCCAAGCTCGAGCTCGCCCGCCAGCAGGGAGCCTTTAAGAAGAAGGACTGAGCGGGATCGGAGATGTGACGTCGTGTGCCTCCTTGAAATCGGCACACTGGGGGAATGTGCACGAAGAGCGCCCGATCGTGACCCTCGTTTGACGCTACTGGCAGCCTCCGTATTCGAGACATGACTCCAGGCTGGTCTGGCGAACCGTCCGGGACCGGCTTGGAGTTTTTTTGTGCGGCACCCGCGCGCTCGCGGGGACTGCGGATGCCGAGTCCGGGTTCGAAGCACATTGGCCTGGCGTCCCGGCGAAGGTCGCCCTTCCGCGCAGCTTCGCTGCCCTCTCTTCTCGAACCATCCGTCGGGCGATTGGTCTTGGTCGTTCGCTCCGGCTGGGGTAAAATCTGGCCTCCACGGGCGATGCATTTCGATCGCCTGATGCGACAGCCCCTATTCTCCCCGTGAAAACAACGAAGTGCGAATCGCCTATTTTGATTGTGCATGCGGCATCAGTGGCGATATGACCCTTGGTGCGCTCATCGATGCGGGCATCGGTGTCGAACCGATTCAGTCCGCCATCGCCTCACTGGGCCTTGAGGGAGTAAGTCTGCGGGTGGAACCGGTCGTCAAGGGCGGTTTCCGCGCGACTTACGTCCGCGTCGAGCACCCGCCGCAACACGCGCATCGTCATCTCCACGATGTATTCGAGATCATCGACCGGGGGAGCGAACTGACTGCGCGGCAGCGCGATCTCGCCAAGCAGATCTTCATGGCGGTCGCCCGGGCCGAGGCGACCGTCCACGCCTCGACTCTCGAAAAGGTGCACTTTCACGAAGTCGGAGCGATCGACTCGATCGTTGATATTGTCGGCGCGGCGGTGGGACTCGACCTGTTGCAGGCGGACCTGATCGTTTCCAGTCCTGTGCCGACCGGACGCGGACAGATCCACATCGACCACGGAATCTGCGCTGTACCCGCCCCAGGCACGGCGGAGCTCCTCAAGGGGATTCCGCTCGTTGACGTGCCGGTTGAAGCGGAACTCACAACTCCCACCGGGGCCGCCATCCTTTCGACCGTGGTGGACCGGTTCGGTGCCCTGCCCGAGATGACCATCGAGCAGATCGGCTACGGAGCGGGGACAAAGGATTTCCCCGGTCGCGCGAATCTCCTGCGGTTGTTCGTCGGCACGGCGGCGGTCTCGGCCGACACGGATCAGGTGCTGCTGCTCGAAACCAACCTCGACGACATCTCTCCGGAAGTCATCGGCTATACCCGGCAGCGTTTGTTCGAGGCCGGCGCGCTCGATGTCTTCACGACACCGATCCAGATGAAGAAAGACCGGCCGGGAACGATCCTCAGTGCGATCTGCGCCCCGGCGGATCGCGAGGCAATGGAAGCGATCCTCTTCGCCGAGACACGGACGTTTGGAGTCCGCTGCACGACCGTCGAACGGCGGAAGCGCTCGCGGCAGGCGTATGAAGTGCAGACTCCCTTCGGGGTGATCAGCGGCAAGCTGGGCTGGTTTCGTGGCTCGGCGGCCGTGTTCACGCCCGAGTATGCCTCCTGTGCCGAAGCGGCCCGGCGGGCGGCCCGTCCCCTCCACGAGGTCTATCGGGCCGCGGAAACGGCCTTCGCTGAGAGTCCCCCGCTGCTGCCGCTCCCGGAAGTTCCCGATGCGGCCGCGGTGGTGAAGCCGCTTCTCCTGCACAGTCATGATCACGATCATTCGCACGATCATGACCACAGCCACGATCACGATCATGGGCATGACCATGATCACCACCACGATCACTGAATTTTCTTTCGGTCTCTTCTTCCGCGGCGTTCGTCGCGACGGCAGGTTTCAAAGGATTGAAACGCATGCTGCTGGCCCAGTCGCTCAGCGGGTCTCAACTCGCGCTGTTAGGTCTCGCTGTCATTGTGCTCGGTTTGACGCTTCGTCGGGGGATGCTTCGCGCCCGCCGCATCGAGGAGCGAGACCCTCTGCGTGAAGTCAAGCAGGAGTTTCAGGTCACGGAACAGCGTCCGGAGGCAATGCTCGGACGCATGGAGATTCGCGTGCACGAGTACGCCCGGGAAGTGGAGGCCCGCATTCAGACCCGCCTGGCGGTCCTCGACCAGCTGATCCAGGACGCCGACCGGCGGATTGCGGACTTGCAGCAAACCCTCGACCTGCTGGATGCCGAGGAACGGGGGCTGCCCGTGCGGGCCGGTTCGCCGGGGCCGGACCTGCTCCAGTACGCCCGCCTGCCGGGAGCGTCGGAATCACTTCCCCTCACGAACCCGACAACAGGCGATGTCCGGCTGGTGCGACGGCTCGCCGCCGCGGGGTTGACAGCTCAACAGATTGCTCAGCGGCTCGATCTTTCGCAGGAAACGATCCGCAAGCTGTTGAACACACCCGAACGCGAGCGCCCGGAAGACGACTCGCATGCCGACGCGGCCTGACCGGTTCACGCGAACAGTTCGGCGATGGGCGGTCGATCGGCGAGGGGCAGCGTGCCCCCGTTCGCGAGATTCAACTGCGTCCGCCCATCGATCCCCAGGGAGTGATAGATCGTCGCCGCGAGTTCGGCTGGCTCAACTGGACGTTCCGCGGGAGCACTTCCGCGGGAATCGCTGCTGCCGATGACCTGTCCGCCGCGTGTTCCGCCCCCCGCGACAAGTGCCGACCAGACGCCTGGCCAGTGATCCCGTCCACCAAGGTCATTGACGCGCGGCGTCCGCCCGAACTCTCCGGTGGCGACCACGAGCGTCCGCTCGAGAAGACCACGGTCGCTCAGATCGTCGAGCAGTGCCGAGCAGGCGCGGTCGAATGCCGGGCAGACCGTGTCGCGGTAATCCTGAAGTCGCGACGGTGCCCCGTGTCCGTTCGCATGACAATCCCAGGTGACCGAATTCACGAGGCTGTCGTACATGTTGACGGTGACGAACCGCACCCCCTGCTCCACCATCCGGCGGGCCAGCAGGCACGCCCGCCCGAAGTCGGTCTCGCCGTAGCGGCGATGGGTGGCGACTGTTTCCTGGTCGATGTCGAACGCCGGGTGCTGCGATCCAGCGGCCGCGGAGAGCGAATCCCGGCTCCGCAGCGATGCCGGATCGATCACGAATGGGTCAAACGAGGTTCCGAGGGACCCGGCCTGCTGGCCGTGGTTCGTATAGACGCCTGAATTCTGCAGAACCCGCGGCAGAACGACGTACGGCGGAAGTTCGTTCACCGCCCCCTGCACCTGCGCCACGACCGAGCCGAACGACGGGGAGACTATGCCCCGCTGCGCGAGTCGGCCGGTCTGCATCAACTGCTGGCCGGTCTCGTGGATCGGGGCCGCATCGTGCCACATCGAACGCAGCAATGAGAAACGGTCGGCCCGCTGGGCGAGCGCCGGCAAAGTTTCACTGAGCTGGATCCCCGGCACAGAGGTCGCGATCGGCCGGAACGGGCCACGCACTGCGAGCGGTGCTTCGGGCTTCGGGTCGAAGGTTTCAAACTGGCTGGGGCCGCCGGTCAGGAAGAGGAAGATGCAGCTTCGCCATTCGGTTCCGGCACTTCCGGCTCGGGCCTGCTTTAACGCCGCCTGCTCGGCAACAGACAAACCAAGAACGCCCAGTCCGCCGCAGCGCAGGAAATCGCGACGAGAAACTTTCACCTTGGAGCGCGACTGCGCATGACCCACTGCGAGCATGGGAGTTTCCTTGCCTCGACTCCAGGTTGAAAACCAGCCTTACTGCTTAATCTATCAGCCACCCATGGATCGGAAAAGCATTTTCGTTCGGTGCGTTGGTGAAACCGGAATTTCCCGATCGAACCGAATCACCGCGAAATTTGCCGCGCCTCCACCGGTCCTGTTTCCCGTGACAGCAGTACCGCTGCGCACGCTTTCACAAGCAGTTACGGCTGACCTGAATCGAATTCGCCGGGGAATCGATACAGTTTCGCGACCTCTGTCTTCGATCACCGTCGCGACCTTGCCCCCGCCAGCCACACTGACAGGGGTGATCGCCGCAGTCTGTTGCCGCGGGAGGCACCGGGAGCGGCATTGGTCGGCGCATGCATCTCGCGTGCCGGTTGTGCATCGGGGCCGCATCTCCGCTCGTCTCCCCTGCCGCTCCCGTACCTCAACTGTGGCCGCCGTACGTGTCACCTGCTAACATGGGGCGCGCCGCAACGTCCTCGCCGCCGAGCGACTATCGGCATCGACTGGCTGTTTCCCGCGACCGATTCCCCTTGTCTGGCAAACGACACGATGATTCTGGATCTGTTCAAACTCAATGGACGGGTGGCGCTCGTTACAGGAGCCAGCCGCGGTCTCGGACAGGCAATGGCCTGGGGACTGGCGCAGGCAGGTGCCGATATCATTGGCGTCTCCAAAGCGGGACAGGATGAAGAGACGCGCCGTCTCGTCGAGGAAACCGGCCGCCGCTATTTCGGCATCCAGGCGAATCTCGCCCGGCCGGAAGAACGGGTGGGACTGATCGAACGGGCGACCGCCGAGCTGGGCCGCGTCGACATCCTCGTGAACAACGCGGGAAGCGGAACCCGGCATCCTCCCGAGAACTACCCAATGGAGGAGTGGCGCGACCTGCTGGAAGTGCATCTGACCGCGTCGTTCGACCTTGCGCAGCAGGCCGCCCCGGCAATGCTCCGGCGGGGACGGGGCAAGATCATCAACATCGGCTCGGTGATGAGCTACGAAGGTGGCTGGTACATCCCTGCCTACGCTGCCGCCAAGCACGGCATTGCCGGGCTCACCAAGTCCCTTGCGACCGCCTGGAGCAAGGGGGGAATCAACGTGAACTGCATCGCCCCCGGCTATTTCGAAACGAATATGGCGAACTCCCTCCGGGATGACGTCGTTCGCGCGCCGCAGATCCTCGACCGCATCCCGTGCGGACGCTGGGGACAGCCCGAAGAACTGATGGGCCTCACCGTCTTCCTCGCTTCCGATGCGTCGAACTACATGCACGGCAGCATCGTCCCGATCGACGGCGGCTGGCTCGCGCGGTAACCGACTTCGCCTGGTGTTGTGAGCAGCTTCGCGCAGACGCGATGAAACCACGCACGCCCTACTCCGCCGAGGTCTCCGCTTTCGATTCGGAAGAGGCCGGTTTTCCCCAGCGGGCCGCGTGCGTAATTCGCTTTCGCTGCTGCTGGATCCCCGACATCAGCACCTGGATGGCGTTGCCGAGTTCCTGCAGGGCCGTGACGTAACTGCGCGACTGCAGCGAATTCTTCGCGCGCTCGTACGCGGTCTTGTGTTCAGCCCAGTCGATGGACCAGCCCTCTTCGGCGGCGGTCTGGTGCAGCACGTGTTCGAGGCTCGCGAGCTGGCTCAGAAAACGCGGGTTGAGCCGGGCCGAGGCCGTTCTGTACGGTTGCCAGTGGTGCGAGCGATCGGTTCTGCGGGGGCGGAGACCCTGGTTCAGTTTGATCCACGTGAGCAGCATCCCGCTGGCGCAGAATGCAAGGACTCCGAGGATCAGCACCCCTTCCACTGGTTTCCCGAACAGCAGGAGCGAGACGGCAGCCACGAAAAGAATGGCGAGTGCCCAGTTGCCGATCAACCAGCCCCACGCCTGCCAGTTCCGCCCGTCATCATCCCGCACGCCGTCCACATCGGTCAGACCCTGCGGGATTCCGCCGACACGGGCGATGATCACGGTGATGTTGTCGGTTCCGCCCCGAAGGTTTGCGAGATTCACCAGCAGCCGGCAGGCATCGGCGGGGGCAAGCGTGCGGCCGATCATGCCGATTTCTTCATCACTTACGAGTCCGGTCAGCCCGTCGCTGCACAGCAGGTAGACATCTCCCGGCAGGACGGGGAGCGGCCCTTCGATGTCCACTTCGACCGCTGGCTCCGGCCCCAGACAGCGGGTGATGACGTTGCGCGGTTCGTGCAGCAGGATGTCTTCCCGGCGGCGGATTCCCTGCCGCAACAGTTCCCATTGCAGACTGTGATCGAACGTCAGTTGTTCGATTCGCTCGCCGCGGATGCGGTAGAGCCGACTGTCCCCGACATGCCCGACGACCGCTCCTTCCGGGAGCAGTACGAGAGTCGTGCAGGTAGTCCCCATGTCGTGAAAGTCGCGGTTCTGCTCGCCCCGTTCGTGGATCGCGTGGTTCGCGTCGATGATCGCCCGCCGCAACGCTTCATCGGCAGCAAGATCCTTGATCTTCTGGAAGCTGTGCGGGACGGTATCGACGGCGATCTTGCTGGCGAGCTCTCCGACAGCATGTCCCCCCATGCCGTCGGCGACCATGAAAAAATGCCCCCGTCGCCGCCAGCTTTCTTCATTGGCAGCGATCAGGACTGTACAGCAATCCTGGTTGTTCTTCCGTCGAAAGCCGATGTCGCTGAGCGACGCATATTCGACGGTTTGCTGCCAAAGCATATTCACCTCCGGCCGGCTGCCCTTTCGCCTTGTCGCGCAGCCACGCCTAGCAGGACCAGGTTCCGATCCACAGGTCGCCGCGGGAACTTCCGGTTCCGAACCGGGGCGGATTCCGCCCGACGGAACCCTCTGCCGCGAACCCTCCCGGCGGCTTCAATCTCTCCACAATCGAGGGACGCACTTTATCATACCAACACAACCTGAGTGCACGATGAACGAAAATTACCGTCAGCCGGGTACATTTGAAAAAAATCTCGCGGTCGTGCCGGCATGAGCTTCCGTTGTCCTACGTCGGCCCGGACGAAGCGGTTGTGGCAGTTCGGCGGGTATTTCTCCCACGCGATTTCAGGGGGCAGGTTCCTGGACTTGGCGCTGAGAGAAGGGATGACTATTATTCTTGCTTCCGGGGCACAAACCGCCGGAGAGGTGACAGAGTGGCCGATTGTGCTGGTCTCGAAAACCAGTGTACCTTCACGGGTACCGTGGGTTCGAATCCCACCCTCTCCGCTTGCCCCAAAGCGGCAAGAGAGGAGATTCGAGAGAGTCGTGAGTAGAACGTACGACTCTCTCGAATCTCCGGTCTACTCTCTACTTTCCACTCTCCTTCTCAAGGCTTTCGCCTTCAAGAAAGTGGTCGTCTCTCAGAAGTCCATCGACTTCGCCGACCGAGTCTGCCAACTCACAGAGGAGTTCACTCGGGGTTAGGGCTTTCTCGCCGATCAACTCATCCGGGTGGCACTTTCCATCGCCGCAAATATCGCCGAGGGCACCGGTCTCTTCACCCGACCCGATCGCAACAATTTCTTTGGGATTGTGCGAGGATCGGGTCAGGAATGCGTCCTGTTGCGGGAACTGGCGCGGTGACGACGTTCACTGCGAAATGGACATGAGAGATCGTCTGGAGGAGATGGCCCGACTGCTGTCGGAGTTAATCAATGGCCTGCGGAACCGGGAAAGCTGATTACGTGGTAATCCCGGTGCTGCACCCCGACGATAAAAGTTCAATTGGCGTCCTGTCCCCTCCGCCTCGCAGAGCGCCTATCGCACGCTGACCGGCGTCAGCGGGCGAATGGCGTTTTGCTTTTGCGGGTGATGGTCCAGAGAGCGCTTTCTCTCTGTCGGCCAGCGTGTTCCTGCTTGCAGAGACTACACCACGCGGCACCTGTTCGCGGCGCGCTCGGGCCGTGGAATTGCCGCTGGTCCATGGATGGGGCGCCCCACTGCGGGCGCTGGTATCAGCAAGGGCCCGGAGCGGTCCGATGTGCTGTATCCAACGCGACTTGCTGCTTATCCTTCGCCGGCATTTTCCAGCAGGTCGTTGTCGTACGCCTCTTCGAGTTTGCGGACGGTGGCGGCGAGCTTCTCGTCATCGTCAACGACGGTCGAGATGTGCAGTTCCCATTCGGTACTGGCTGCCCGGAGTTCGTCCAGATCGAGCGGCAACTGGAGGATTTTCGCCAGCCGGCGAGTGACCGCTTCGATGCTTGCCGGGTTGGTTCCCTGGAGATAACCGGGGATCTCGGCGACCAGCGAGACCATTTCGACTCCCCCTGCCGGGGCGCGGGTCATCAGGTAGCTGGTGAATGAGCCGGGACCTTCGTAACCGGTGCGGCGGACTCCGTACTGCTCCATCTCGGGCAGCAGTTCGGGATCGGAACAACTGACGTACAACCGGGGTTCGCGCGTATGCGGAACCGAACCGCCGAATGAACCAACGAAGAGAATCCGCTTGACTCCCGTCTCGCGCGCGAAGCGAAATACGCAGTCGCCGAATGTCCGCCAGCGAAGGTTCGGCTCGCGTCCCACGAACAGCAGCAGGTTCCCCGGCCGATAGCAGTAGAACGTGTTCTCCGGCAGATCGATCGAGGTCACGAGCCCGTCTTCGATTTCGATGTGCGGCCGGAAGAGGGCCGCGATTTCCATCGAGCCGGGAAAGTTGTAGATGTAGAACGGTTCTGGATCAATCGTGGCGATCGGCTCGGCGGCGAGCAGGTCGACCAGCCGTTCCACCGTCCCCGTGGAGACATCTCCGCCGTCCATCCATCCCGTGAAGGCAAGCACGAGCGTCGCGCCTTCGAGCTGCTGCGGAGAGTGAATCTGAAGCAGTTCATTGGGAGAATCGGTCATCGGCAGGATCTTCGTACGGGCCTCGGGATATCGGATCAGGTTCTCTCCGACACGGGGCCGCACAGTCGTGCTGCCCGGCGACGGTCGCCGTATTTTAACAGCAATTGATCCGCCCGGCAGTCCTCAGCGCGAGGTTGTCGGGGAAGTTTGACGGACGAGAAAGGATCAACACGTTCACCCCGCGCAAGTTGCCTTGGCGCTATTGCTGGACCTTGATGCTGTCCGCAATTGCCATGACGGGAACGCGCGAGCAGGAGCGTCCACACACTTCTTGAAGGTTTCCCTCGTCCTGCATTCCCCGCCCCTGTCACACGAATTCCCGACAAGGCGCGTCCGGATTCAGATTTGGGCCGGAGGGCTTGTGGGAATCGGGTGCTGGCGCATCTCGTTGTTTTCTTCAGCGGCACGATCGCTCAAGCGGGTCAGAATGGACGGGGACCAGGCCGAGTGGCTGTCGTATCCGCGGGCGGATTGCCGGCCGATGCCTCCCATGCCGGGAAGCACGCCGCCCACAAGGCAGAGCAGTTCGGTCATGAACTGCGGGGCGAGGTGCTGGGCCAGCACTCCCGGATTGGCCCAGTTCGAGAGGGTAACCTCTCCCTCGCCTCGCTGGCAGGCACGCAGGATCTGCCGAGCTGCTTTCGTCGCGTCCATCGAAACGACAGGCAGTGCATCGCCGATGCTGAACCAGGTGTACTCCTTGCGATGCTGACCTTTGAACAGCGCATTCCGGGGGCTGCCGGTTCGCATCAGGCTCGGGCAGACGGTCGTGACGAGAATCCCTTCGTGCGCGAGTTCCGTGCGCAGCGCGTTTGACAGTCCGACCAGCGCGAACTTGCTCGCCGAGTACGGGATCAGGTGAGGGACTGCCTGCTTGCCGCCGATCGAGGAGATATTCACAATCCGCCCCCATCCCCGTTTTCGCATGTGCGGCAGCACGGCCTCGATCGTATTCAGCGGTCCCCAGAAGTGAGTCGCCATGGCGTTTTCAAAGTCGTCGCGGGTCATCGCATCGAGTGGCCCGACCTGAATGATGCCGGCGACGTTGAACAGCACATCCACGGTCCCAAACTGCTTGACGACCTGCTGCACCATGCGGTTGACGTCTTCGCGATCACGCACATCACAACGGATGGCGAGCACCTGGCCGCCACGGCTGCGGAGATCGCCCTCGGCAGTCTCCAGGTCGGCCTCGGTCCGCGCACAGATAGCGATCCGCGCCCCCTGCTCCACCAGCAGGCGGGAAAGCACCAGGCCCAGCCCGCGCGAGCCTCCGGTGACGATCACCGACTTCCCGGCAAACTCGAACCAGCGGAGGTGACGCAGCAGCGCGTGCGTCCCCCAGATGGTCGCGGCGGCAATCGCCCCCCCCTTGAGCAGTTTTTTCGTCAGCGTGTTCACGGCTCGGCCTTTCGAATACCAGACAGATCGTCCTGCGCGCAACTGGCGACACTTCGAATGCCGCCCATTGTTTGCGACCCGCGCGGGCAGCCGTCTCCAGCCGTCCGCGCAGGCGCTTCAGCAATTTCGCAATGTGGCTCAAAGCGAACTGCGAAGAATTATTCCGAGCCGGCGACTTTCACCAACTTGTTGTAGAGCCCCAGGATGAGGAAGGTGGGGGCCCACTGTCCCACGAAATTCGCTTTCTTCTCTTCGCCCATCATCTGGAAGAGAAGGGCTCCAACGATCGAACCACCCGCCGCCCAGAGGAACAGGTCGGACGGAAGTTTGGAGGTCTGCTCTTCGATTGCCCGGGCCAAAGCTCCCTCTTTGCGCTGATGGGCCCCCACGCCGCTGCGGAATCCTCTTAACATTTCCACCATGATTGCGACTCCTCGCATCTGCACAGTTGTCCCGGGAACCCGAGGTTCCCTCCATGCTGCAAAAGCGGGGCAAATCGGGTGCCAGATGAACCGGGCGGCAGCCTTCCACACATCGTCGGAACTTTCCGGACCGCTGGCGATGATGCCGCATCAGGAACTTTCTTGACCGTCGAATTGGACCTGCTACGATCGGAACTCGCCTGGTCGCAAGCGGTGCCGGTCTGTGCATTCAGCGGGGCACAATCCGCCTCGGGTGAGCATTCGCACTCACGAGAGGTGCCGCGACACTCTTCCGCTGACAGCTTCGATCGTAGTTATCGGCGGACTCCGGACGCGGGAATGGTCATCCGCCGGGATGATGCGTTCTGTCGAAGAACCTTGCTGCTTCCAACATCCCGAACCCGAACCGATTCCATGCCGTCACGCTTCGCCTCGCGATTTCTTGCACATTGTTCCCGGCCAGCGATTGTGGCTGCCTTGTCAATCGCAGCGTTGTGGGCCTGGGTCTTCCGGGATGTGTTGTTTCGCGATCGGATCTGCGGATTCCGGGATGCCCTGTTCTTCTACTATCCCCTCTTCGAATATGCGCGCGTTGAATGGGGGGCGGGGCGGATTCCGTTGTGGAATCCGTTTGAGAACGCCGGGCTTCCCTTTCTGGCGAACCCGGCGACCAGCGTCCTCTATCCGGCGAAGCTGATCTTTGCTCTTCCACTCCCTGCTCCGCTGCTGTTCAACGTCTATATCGCTTTGCATGTGCTGCTCGCTGCGGGGACGATGTACTGGGTAGTGCGTCGCTGGGGGCACACACTTGCCGCCGCGGTGCTCGCCGCGATTTCCTATGCATTCTGCGGGAACGTACTCTTTCAGTATTCGAACGTGATCTATCTGTGCGGAGCGGCATGGCTGCCCCTCGCGTTGTATTACGGCGAACGAATGCTCACGCTCCGCGAGTGGCGATGGGGGATTCGCCTTGCGGTCGTCCTGACCCTGATGACGCTCGCGGGTGATCCGCAGATGGCCTATCAGGCCGGCCTGCTGGTGGCATTGCTGGCGTTCCTCTTCTGGCTTGCGGGGGATGTCCTTAAACTCCCCGCCGCGACGCAACAGAAGCCGCAGCGTTCCCCTCAGGCGAATCGGCAGACGGGGAACGCTGCGCCCGCAGCCGGTCGATCGTTGTCAGAGGTCCTGACTGAACGGTTGAGGAGCCGCGTTGTGCTGCTCGGAATGACGGCTGCGCTGTCGCTTGTCCTGGCCGCGGCGCAGATCCTGCCCACTCGGGAATTTGCCAGCCGCAGTGAGCGGGGAACAACCCAGGTCCCGCGGAGCCTGTGGGGCATCCCGGGTTATCTGGTGCGGAGTCATTACAACCTGGAGCGTCCGGATACCGGAAGGCTGCCGAACTGGTACGACACGCTGATCGGCGATCCACCGCCGCCGAGCAAGCATGAGTCCGACATGTACGACTTCAGCGTCGAACCCTGGCGACTCGTCGAGTACCTCTGGCCGAACTTCAGCGGCGATCTCTACGGGCTGAACAACCGCTGGACGACTCTCGCAGGCTGGGAGCGGCAGCCGTGGACGGCGTCCCTGTATATGGGGTTGATTCCAGTGCTGCTGGCGGTGGGAGCATGGAGTCTTCGCGGCACCGATATACGAATCCGGTGGATCAGCCTCCTCACGCTGTTGGGAGTGCTTGCCAGCTTCGGAATCTATGGTCCGCGCTGGCTGGCAGGTTGGGGGACGCACCTCTTGAGTGGCTCGCCCCAAGCCTTCGAGATGCCGCCCGGCGGCGGAGCAGGCGGGCTTTACTGGCTCTTCGTGGTGGCGATTCCTGGCTTCGCGGAGTTTCGCTATCCCGCCAAACTGCTCGTGGTATCGGCGGCGGGATTGAGTCTGCTCGCGGCGGCGGGGTTTGATCAGCTGCGCGACTTGCAATGTGTGACCCGCCTGCAACGCAGGGCGAAGATTGTCGTCGTGGCGAGTGCTGTCGCGTTTGCCTGCTTTCTGGCGGGAATGACGCTCGCCTCTCCGCTGGTGCAGGCGATGTGGCCACGATTGCACGCGACTTTCCAGGTAGAGGCGGCTGCCCGGGCACCGCTGGAAGCCACGGCTCACGCGGCCGTGCTGGGATTGCTCCTTTGGGGAGTTCTCTCGAGGGCAACGAAGCGCGGCTGGCTCGAAACCGGGAGAATCCCGGCAGTACTCCTCGTGCTCTCGGTGCTGGACCTCGCGATCGCCCAGCGGGATATGATCCTGAGCGTCCCCTCAGAGACCGTGAACCGCTCATCACCGCTGGTGAAGTATCTCGACCGTGCCGCCAGCAGCACCGCATCCCGGGAGGACTCGGCCGCACCACTGCGAATCTATCGTCTTCCGGACTGGAATCATCCCGCGAGCGCCGACTCGCTTGACTGGAACTATGAGCAAGTTGCTGGCTGGCGTGTCGATTCACTCGCCGAGCAGATGTATCTGCTGCCTCGCATCTCCGTGGCTCACAGTCACACCACCATTGTCCTCAACGACTATGAAGACTGGTTTCGGCTCCTGCCGGTTCCGGATCGTGACGAACTATTGCGGCCGCGGCGAGCTCTCGACATCTGGGGGGCCGAGTATTTCGTCCTGCCCACGTCCGGCGACAATACTGATCCCGATTTCACGACGCTCGGCTTGCGGCGGCGCTGGCCTCCGCAGAAGTCACCGGACTGGCATCCGATCATTCCCACCGGAACGCCGCTGGAACCTCCCCTTGCTGAGCCCTCCTCACCCCCGCTGGAGGGGTTGGTCGCGCTGGAGAATCCCGACCGATTTCCCCGTGCGTGGGTAACACATGTGGCGGGATTCATTCCGTCGGTCGATCCGCTCGATCGCCGGACCTGGATGCAGTTGATGCAGTCGTTCGTCTATCCGGTCAGTGAGTGGTTCGACCTGCGGCACGCTTCGGTCGTAGAGGATGATGCGCTTTCCCGGGAGTATGTGGCGACGGGGCTGCAAGGGGCGGCAGCCGAGCTTCCGGGAGAATCGTGCCGGATTATCAGCTATATCCCCGACCGGGTCGAAATCGAAGCGGTGCTCCGTGAGATGGGGCTTGTTGTCCTCAGCGATTCATTTTATCCCGGCTGGCGGCTGGAAGTCCTGCGGGACGGGCAGCCGTTCCCCGAAGCGCGGCTGCTGAAGACGAACCGGGTAATGCGCGGCACGCTTCTCCCCGCCGGGACGTACCGCATCGTGTACCGCTACCGCCCGTGGTCGTTCTGGCTGGGAGTGGTCCTGAGTGCGATTGGCTGGAGCGCCGTCGTTATCGGTGGCGCTCTGGTGGTGGTCCGCCGACGACAGCACCCGCGCACCGAAAACGCCGAATCCGTATCTGCATCATAGGGCCACGCGTGCTGCCGTGATTTCGGGCGGGAATCTTCTTCACGATTGATTCGCCGCGTCCGTTTCGCTACGTCTCAAGAATTGGATGCGCGTATCATTGCAGCGGTCGCAACAAACGCGAGCCTGAACGCATCCGCTCCCCTGGAAGAGAAGCCTTATGAGTGCTCCCGTTCTCGTCTCGATTCAGGTAGGATTGCCCACGGAGTACGGGCAGGAGGATGCCGCCGACCCGTTCGACCGTTGCTGGAGGACCGGGTTTTTCAAGCAGCCGGTTTCTGGGCCTGTTGCTGTCGCGCAGACAAACCTCGCGGGAGACTGTCAGGCCGATCTGGAAAACCACGGCGGCCCCGACAAGGCGGCGTGCGTCTACTCCCTCGATCATTACGAAGCCTGGCGAAACGAACTCGGGCTCGATATTCACGCCGGCGGCTCGTTCGGTGAGAACCTGAGTGTGGCGAATCTCACCGAATCGGACGTCTGCATTGGTGACGTCTGGAAGATTGGGAGCGCCCTGTTTCAGCTGTCGCAACCCCGCCAGCCGTGCTGGAAGCTGGCCCGCCGCTGGAAGGTCAAAGACCTCGCACTGCGTGTTCAGCAGTCGGGCCGGACAGGCTGGTACTTTCGCGTGCTCTCGGAGGGGACAATCGAAGCGGGGCAGGAACTGATCCTCTGCGAGCGTCCCTGTCCGGAATGGTCGGTGGCGCGAGCCAATCAGATCATGCATACCGACCAGGAAGATCTCGACGCGGCGGCGGCTCTGGCGGAGTTGCCGCTCCTCTCGAAAAGCTGGCGGAAGACGCTGCACAAGCGCGTGCTGCGGACAGCGCCGACGGATGTGTCGCTGCGCCTTGATGGTCCGAACCGCGAATCGCCTCAGGCGTGAAATTCACATTGCTGCCGCCGGGTGGAGACGTCTCGCCGACTTGACTTTGCGGCTCGGGATCTTCGAGTGAAGCAGGCAAATTACGTGGTACAGGAAATTTCCTGATCCCGTGCATCCGGAAAGGGCGGCAGGGAAAGCCCTCCTCTTCCCCCATTTCTTTCGCTGCCGCGTGCTCTACGATTGGTTGTTCCGTGGAAGGACACGGAGCATTGAGCCCGATCCAGGAAAAGGAATGAGCAATGACTGCTTCGACACGCATGACGCATTTTTACGAAATGCCCGAGCACCATCGGTATCTCCCCACGCCCGAAGAGATCGCTGCGGCCTGTAAGTCGATCCAGCAGAACTGGTCGGAACGGGAATTTGCCGCCCGCGCGGGACTTCCGGAGCGGCGTCCAATTACAGTTCGGCGGGCACGCAACTTGCGACTTTCGGATTCCGAGGACCGCTGGTAAGTGAATTCGCCGATTCCGGCGTGAACCTTTCTCTCACTTGCCCGGTCTATATCAGCGGATTCCTTCCAATTCACGAAGCAAGCAACGACTTTCCCAATTTTCCTATTTTGTGGGGGAATGTGTCGGTTCGCTTCGCTCTCGTCACGTCGTCACCACTGCGAAAGAAGAGTATTTGGCCATGGCCGTACTGACCCGAGACGCTGTCAATCATCGATTGGCGAATGATTTGCGATGCGTGCTCATCGATGTCCTGGATCCCGAAAGGTACTGCGACTATCACTTGCCGGATGCCATTAACATCCCCTACGGAAACGACTTCGATTGGGAGATGCAGGCAGCCGTTCCTGATCGGACGACACCGGTCATCATCTACTCGCTGAATGCGGGATGCCCCGTAGCCAATGCGGCCGCGCAACGCGCCAGACAGCTTGGCTATCAGGAAGTTTACCGCTATGCGGGCGGCAAGGAAGACTGGGCAAACGTCCGGCTTCCCGTCGAACGCTGCCCACGCGAGGAAGAGGTCGTGGTCTGCTGAACGGAGTGGCAACGGAACAGGAGATACCCACCGATCATCCCACTTCACTGCACCGCCTGACAACCCTTAAAGGCGGTGTGATGGTCAAAATCTGATCAGCACACGGCAGCGGTTGATCGTCAGGAATCCAGCGACGCTGTCTCAATTTGTCTTTCTCAAACCCTCGGCAATGAACCGAGGGATTTTTTTGCGCGCTGACCCTGCCCAATCCGGCCCGCTGGTGGTCGCTGGAAGGGGTGATCTCCCGGCACCCGGCCGTCCGCGAGAGTGGGAGTCAAGCGGCAGAAATTGCAGGTTGACTGTGTCAAATCTGCAATGGGGTCCCCTCTTCGAGCTCCATCTTCAGCGAAAGATACCGCAGCATATCGCGGCCACTGACAATTCCGCGAAGCTGTTCGTTCTCGACGACCATCAACTGCGAAAGCTCATTCTGCCGCATCTTCAGGAAGGCCGACATTGCATCCTCATCCGGCCGCACGGTGTTCTGAACGGTGCACGGGGTGAGCAGTTCCCCGACGGTGCGGTGATCCCACTGGTCGCGCGGCACCTGTGAGACCTGTTTCGAGGTCACGCACCCCAGCACCTTTCCATTGGAGGTCACCGGAAACATCTTGAAGTGGTAGCGATAGATGTAGTCGTCGACAAACTCGCGGACGGTCGCGGTCGGCGGGACGGTGCGCACCTCCGTCTGCATGAGACGGGAGATCGGCTCCCCTTCCAGGGCCCGCCGCAGGATGAGTTGCTGATACGACATCTGCGCCGCTCCGCGGAGGAACATCCCCAACAGGAACCACCACATGCCGCCGATGAAGTTTCCAGAGAGCACGCTGACGACGCCGAGAAAAATGAGCACCATGCCGAACGTCGAACCGATCGTCGACGTCACCTGCGTTGCCCAGCGCAGGCTTCCTTTAACCTTCCAGAGGATCGAACGCAGCACGCGGCCGCCGTCCAGGGGAAAGGCCGGGACGAGATTGAACCCGACCACCAGCAGGTTGATAAAACCGAGATACCAGAGGACGCCGCGCACTGGCACTCCCCACGCCAGGCCTCTGCCGAGGAGCTCAAGCCCGAAGCAGACCAGCACAATCGCCACGCTGACCAGCGGCCCGGCAATGGCTACCCAGAACTCGGCACGCGGGCTGCGTGGCTCCTCGGTCATCTCCGCCACCCCCCCGAAGATGAACAGCGTGATCCCGCGAATCGGTAACTGAAACCGCTGCGCCATCAGCGCGTGTCCGAGCTCATGCAGGATGATGGACGTGAATAACCCGAGTGCGCCGACGACCCCCATGACCCAGTACGTCCGCACCGAGAGACCGGGGAACTCGTTCGGATAGAACCCGGCGGCGAGCGACCAGGTGATCAGTACGGCGATGAACACCCAACTCAGATCCACCCGGATCGATATGCCGAAGAGCTTGAAGAGCTCGATACTTCTCGTGAGCATGACGGCCTCGTACAGGTGTGAAGATGTCTCCCGCTGAACCCGTTTCCGTGTGCTGATTCCTGACAGTGCTGGAGGCCAGGAAGCAAATGTTGCGCAGCGTACCTCGCGGCAGCTTCCCGGGCAATGCGACCGGGGTGACCGTAGAAAAATCGATGCCTCGCAATTGTGCAAGGTTGTCGCCCGCGAACGCTACGATAGGCGAGTCTGGAACCGTGTGCGTATCCGAAACCGCCGCTGTAACCCGGCGCGGCGATTGCGGCAAACCGCGAATGTATCACCTGTATTGCACTCTGGGAAGCTGTGGGATCACACCTTCCGTGCATTGCGGCATGTAAGCGGTAAAGCTCGACTCCTGCGTGTCTCTCCGCCGAAGGACATCCGCATGTTGCGTCAGTTGATTCAGCACCTGCATCGACTCTTCACCCGTCCGCAGGCCGAACTCTCGCTGGCCCGACGGACCTGGCATTACCTGGTCGAACTGGTGAAGCACTGCGCCCGGCAGTTGATGGAAGACCGGGCCGAGGAAATGGCGGCGGCCCTCGCCTACCGCACCATCTTCAGCCTCGTCCCGATGCTCGCGCTGGGACTGGTGATCTTTCGCCTCTTCGGCGGCATCGATGAAGTGCAGGCGTCACTCCAGTCGCAAATTTTCGAGTACTTCGGCGTTCCCGAAGTCACCTACAGCGAAGCAATCGAGGAATCTGAACGGATCGACGAAACGACTCCTGCCGACGGACTGCATACTCCTTCGGGGTCAAGCGGGCCCGGTGCCCCGGCGAAAGACGCGGAGACCCAGCGGCGGGTCCAGGTCAGCCTGCAGATCACTTTGGCCGAACTGATCGAGAAGGTTTCGAATCTGAGCTTCACGAGCATCGGCGTCATCGGGGCGATCCTGTTCATCTATGCCGCGATGGCGCTTGCCTTTTCGGTGGAGTACGACTTCGACATTATCTTCAACAGCCCGACCGGCCGCCCCTGGCACCTGCGGATCGCCATCTACTGGTCGATTATCACGCTCGGCTCGGGACTGCTCGCGCTCAGTCTGTACTTCTCGGGCCAGGTGATCGAATGGGTGGGGGGATTCAACGTCTACGGTTCATTCGTTTTTCTGCTGAGCCATCTCCTCGCCCTGCTGGCGACCTGGTTGCTGCTGTTCCTGCTGTATCGGCTGATGCCCAACACGCATGTGAAGTCGAAGCCGGCGCTCATCGGCAGCGGAATCGCCGCCCTCCTGTGGGAAGCGGGAAAGATCGGCTTCCAGTTCTATGTGAATCGGACTCTTCCGTATGCGACGCTTTACGGGGCGCTTGGGTTGATTCCGCTGTTTCTCTTCTGGATCTACATCAGCTGGTTGATCGTGCTCTTCGGACTGGAGCTCGCCTACACGCTGCAGGTCATGCACGGAAAGGTTCCCACCCCCGAAGAGGAAAAACCGCCCCCGCTTTCGGGAGATCCCGACTGGGTCGTACCGGTGCTCGCCGAGGTTGGCCGGGCCTTTGTGGAAGGAAAGACCCTCGGGCGGCAGGATCTCGCGGAGAAGCTTGGCCTGCCGACGCGCATCATCAACGACTACGGACGCGAGCTGGCAGCGGCCGGTCTGATCCACTGCATGCCCACTGGTGCCGATGGAGACCAGAGCTACGTGCTGGCGCGTCCTCCGGAATCGATTCGGATCCGCGATGTGCTGCGGCTCGGCCATGAGCTCACCCGCCACCGCGAGCGGCTGGCCACCTCCCGCGACTGGGAACTCCTCGACCGACTGCAGCAGGCCCAATACGACGCCGTCGGCGATACCACCCTCGCCCACCTGCTCGCTGAACAGACGCCCTCCGAGCCTGACGCAAACCGCGGTGACGGACGACCAGCCGCCGAAACAGACAGCACCACCGGAAGCGGTTGCAATCTCTAAGATGGCAACAGGAAACCCGCGCCCCCATTCCGGTCTCCGCCCACCATTCACTTCGAAGCCCAGTAATCGACGACCAGCACCTTCTCCAGCAGTGGTCCGACGAGTTTGACAAACTCCTGGTGATCGGGATGCGGCAGGTACTCATCCCGCCCTGCCGCATCGCGGAACGTCACCAGAAAGCAATGCGTAAACCCGGCCGCCTTGTTCTCGACGCTGACATCGGTCCCCCACTCGAAATCCTCGATCGCATCGATCTTCTTCGGCAGCGCCCGAAACGCCTCCTCGACCGCCTTCACCTGCTCCGGCTTCGCCTCCTCCTTGAACTTGAACAACACAACGTGCCGCAACACTTTCTTGCCATCCTGCTTCTCTGCCTGAGCAAACGGCAAAATTCCAGCCATGACCAGCGACCCGACGACCAGCAGAAGCATCGTGACCTGCGCCTGATTGATCCGCATCAGCATGTTCTCCTGAAAAAGCAACTGAGGAAGCGATAGAATGCGTGGTGAACCTGGACCGGCGAACGGACTCCGCACCGCGATAAATCCCCTTCGCTTGCGATGCTCCCTCTATCGAGAAGCCACCACCTGCGGCCCATCGTAAAGGCTGCCCCTCCGGAATGCATCTGTTTGCGATCGGGAAGTTTCCTTTCTCGGATTGTGAGCACAACTCCTGTGCGCGCCCGGTGGTCCTACCACATGTGACTGAGTGACGCAGGCACAAGGTGCTTCACCATCGCAGCCATCCGGGCTCAAGTCGACTTTCGTACTTGAGGTTCACGCATCGTCGGGTGTCGCGGTGCAGGAAGGCTGATGTGACACTCCGCGAGAACGGGTGTGAATGAGGTAGTCAGTCGGATGTTGCGCTTCTGTCAGTCCCGAATGGTCGGCCCGAAAGCAGCCCGGGGCGCAGCCGGCGAAAACGGCGCAGCCCCAGGATGGCGGTCATTACAAATTCACCAAGCCCCAAAGGGGCGGACCTATGTGACGCCGCACTCTTGGCGTGCGCGATCCGCGCTGCCTCGCTGGGCTTTAGTCTGCTGTCGTATTGCACATTCGGAGACGTCAATAATGAACGAGAGCAGCGCGGCCTGAGGGGCCGCGGCGAGACATTGATGGGGTGGGGTGCGAGTGGTTGCAACCGACGAATGCCAGCGATTGGGGACGTATCACCGACTGATCCGGCCAACGGACTGGCCGGATCAGAAGGCAGTTCTGATAAGCGCGACCTACGGTTTGCAGCACGAGCAGACGTCCGGGACGAAGACCGTCAGCGTTGCCGAGTATTTGGTGGATGTGTAGCCCTCGCCTTCTTCTTCCGGGGCGGCGTGATGGGCGGCGATCAGGTAGTAGTTGCCGGTGCGGGGGGTGAAGCTGGCGCGGCCTTCTTCGTCGGTGCGGCGTTCAAACTCTTCATCAAAGCCCTCGGCGAGTTCGTGGCCGCGGGGGATGAACGAGACGCGGGCGTTCGCGAGCGGTTTTCCCTTGTAAAGCACACGCACCTTGATCGCTTCACCCGGCCCCATCGGCGTGACCGGGTTCGCTTCGGGCACGAGTTCCAGGGGATGGCCGTAGATGCGGTCGAAACCGGGGTTGTCGGTGGGGACTTCATCAAGAGTCTGGCTGGCGACGAAGAAGGTCTTGCCGCTCTTGATGCCGCGGGTCTTGTGATGAACGCCGTCGAGTGTGTGTACGACGGCGTGCAGTCCGGGATGGGCCGTGACGAACTTCGCCGACCAGAAGCCTTCCGTCGGCGTATAGCCGGTATCGATCAGGCGGTCGCGGATGTCATAGCGTTTGCCGTGTGGCGTGACGAGTTCGAACGTGCAATTGTCGAGCTGGATCTTGCTCGCCAACTTGTAGTCGCGGTGATCGTTCCCGTGGTTGCCGAGCATCAGGTCGATGTGAACGCCGTCGCCGATGCGGACGATGTTCGTGTTCGTCTGCACCCAGGTATCGTGCGCGTTCACTGAGGAAATCGCGAGAATGAAAAACATCGCCGAGGCACACAGCAGCAGTCGCATACTCAAGTCTCCCGTCGAGAGGATGAACGGTTGGAGCCCTCACGAGGCGGTCGTCTCTGTGCTTGCTGTAAGCCGAGGCGAACTGTCGTGAGGAGTGAGATCGATCGGTAATTTGTCAGATGGATCAGCGAAATAGAGGTCAGAACTCGCCGAGGACTTCTCCCTTGCTGCGGGTCGCGAGTCCGCGCCAGATTGTGAGGTTCACACTGTCGCTGACGAAGCGGACGCCGCCGTCACAGAGGAGCACATTCACCCCGCCGACGTGCAGGCTGCGGGCGGAGGTGATCGCCATGTTGTGATAGCCGTTGTGACAGTCCCAGCTTGCCGAGTTGGGGCTGTAGTAATGGTTGTAGAGCGTATCGGCATAGTGGCCGTTGATCCACTTCGCTCCCCGCTGGCCCGACCAGGCGCCGCCGCTTGCCGACGCGCAGCTTGCCGGATCGGGCACTGAAGCCGCCGAGCGTTCGAACACTTCTCGCTGATGATCCGCGGGTACCGATCCGGCCGAGGTGACTCCGTTGCCGAGCAGTTGTTCGCTGAAGGCGGCAGTATTCGAAGTGCCGTCGGTGATGTCGCGGAAACCGATCCGCGACATGGCGAAGATCACGCCATCGGCATCCGCGGCGGCATGCGATCCGTTATTCACCGTCCCGCTGCCGACGCACGCGGCGTAGTTCGTCCCGCCATAGTCGGAACCGGGTACGCGGTCGCCGTCACTCGGGCACAGGAACAGCGAGACGCGCGTTCGCGCCGCGACCGCGTTGTTCGCTCCGTCCGGGGCGGCAAGTCCGAACGGGAGCGGGTTGTCATCGAAGTCGATCAAATTCCGGAGCGCCGCCTGGTCGACATAGGGAAGCAATTGGGCGAGGCAGGAGAAGACCTTGGGAAAGCCGAGTTGCCCCGGGGGGAAAACGCTGTGACTCGACTCATAGTTGTGGAGTGCAAGGCCGATCTGCTTGAGGTTGTTACGGCACTGGGTCCGCCGGGCGGCCTCGCGGGCCTGCTGTACCGCGGGGAGCAGCAGCGAAACCAGCACTGCGATGATGGCGATCACCACGAGCAGTTCAATTAGCGTAAAGCCGCGGGGAAATGTCGATGGGTGTCGTTTCATGGGTGGGATATCCTTCAACTGCAACCGGTCCGTGGGTGCAGGTCGTTCGGCATCTCGTCGAAGAAGCATCCGCGAACACTCGGTCGGGCGGCACTTTGCCGCGCGCTCATAACTGATCCAACGGTCGTTTGAGGAGCGAGTCGTTGAGGCAGCCTGAGCGCGCGACAGAGTGCCGCGCGCACGCTGGCGCGGCGGATGACTGACGGCGGGTATCACGCCGGGAACCCGGACCGGACAAAAATCGCTGTCACACCGCGCGGAAGAGTCGAACGACTGTTCGCGACAGAGTGTGAGCGTCCACAGGGAGGACCGGGAGCACGCGACTCGCGGTGCGGGACGGGCACTCACGTGTGTCCCGTCACTGCGGAGAGGCAGCGGCTTCGTCGTTCCGGGGGCGTCGGCGGAGAAGATGCTCAGGCGCGCGGAGGGGGGACAGGCGGCGCGAAGAGGAGCGCGCAGGCCCGCTCGGAATGCAGACAGATCGTTCCCCGCAGCGGGGCCGCTTCGCTCGCTTCCTGAACGGAAGGAAACGGCAGCGCGGTCGCCAGCAGCGACCAGAGCGGCGTCAAGCCACGGCACTTCTGCAGGGCGACGGAAAGGACGAGCGACGATTCATCGGAAGACGCTGCCTGCGCGTCCTCCGTGTCGTGTTCGCGGCTCACTTGTTCTTGTGAGCAGGTCATTCGCGCGGAAGCATGTGAGCATCCATGTGCTCCGCAGGTTTCGCCGCGGAATGAAAGGAGAGCACGCACCGAGTTCTCTGGGGGAGATTCAGGCAGAGGTTTCGATGCAGGTTTCGTCTTCAACGTTTGAGCGTGACTGCAGCAGTCGCGTTCACCCGAAGCCGTCGCGGCAACTGTCGCGGGCTTCGCGGAAGCGGTGACGGTGGCGAGCCATGCCGCTGGGGGTGTCACGCCGTTGTTCTCGGCCCAGGCCAATTTCTGGGCGTGCGAGAGGCAGCAGCAGTTCTGCCAGCATTGCTCGGCACTCAGGCAGCCGCAGACATGCAGTTCGCACGGATAGCGACTCGAGCGATCCTTGTCCCGCCGGACGGGAAGTGGATAGCCGAGGCTTCCTCCGAGCAGCGCAACGATCAGCACAGCGGAGAGACACCGCCGGGCGAGTGCGCAGAGCCTGAGTCGCCGCCGATGAAACATCGGACGAAATCCCCAAATTCTGGGTGATACAGTTAGTGAACGACTCGCTCCTCAACGTAAGATGATACAACCCGGCGAATGCCAAAGCAATTCGCCGGAGGCACGCGGATTGCGTTTTCCCGCGTGCGGGAGTGAGGCTCCCGGCTTTGAGAATCGGAGCGGTCCACGTGGGGATGAATCCATCACGAGCGAGGTTTCACTCGTATCGGAATGGCAACTCGCTTGCAACACGGTTCACTTGCAACACGGTTGCAGGAAGCACTACGATCGTCGGCCATGCCGCGGGCGGTGCCCTCCCGGCGTTCACTTCGGTGACTACAGACCAGTCGACTTCAGGAAGGTATGCGATGAACAGGATTTCGCGTTGGGGTACAGCAGGCGTTCTGGCGGGTGTGCTGGCGGTGGCCGGCTGCAGCGGCGGATCAGACGAGTACAAGACGGCCGAACAGCTCAGCAAGGAACGACCGGCTGTTTCGGATCACGATCATGACCACGACCATCATCATCACGAGGCTCCGCATGGCGGTCATCTCGTGATGCTCGGCGATCACGTTGCCCAGGTTGAGCTGGTCCTCAATGCCGAGACTGGTGAGCTGGGGGCCTATATCCTCGACGGCGAGGCGGAGAAGCCGCTTCCGCTTGCGCAAGAAGAACTGCGGGTGACGATCACCCCGCATCACGAGGAGCATGCCGAGGGGGAGAAGAAGGAAGCGGAGACGGAAGCCGAGGAAGCCATTACGCTGGTCCTCACCGACGCCAAACCCGCTGAGGAAGGCAAGGAGCCGGTCGCCGGGATCATGTATCGCGGTCAGTCCGACAAGCTGAAAGGACTTGAGCACTTCGATGTCGTGATCGAAGAGATCAAGGTCGGCGATCAGAGCTTCTCCAACACGAAAGCCCATTACGGCGGCAATCATGATCACGACCACGATCATGCTCACTGAGCTTCCATTCTGCGGAAAAGTATAATCGGTGTGTGAACCGTTCCCCCGGCGATCCGGGATCGCCGGGGGTTTCATACGCTGGTACTGTAACTCACGGGAACAGCCGGCTTCTCCCGCAGCGCAATCCTGTGAAGGCTCGCGTGTGTCTGGATTGTATGATCGCGATCTTCCGACGACAGGTGGACCGGCAGGATGATTGAAGTCCGCGGACTGACGAGACGCTTCCCGTTGTCGCAAGGGCGCGAACTCGTGGCCGTGGATAATCTTTCCTTCACAGTCGCTGAAGGCGAGGTTTACGGCCTGCTGGGACCGAACGGCGCGGGCAAGACCACCACGATTCGCATGCTGCTCGGACTGCTTCCAGCGACCAGTGGCGAAGCGGCCATTGCGGGCTTCCGCTCGTCCGCGGAACCCGAAGAAGTGAAGCGCCGCGTCGGCCTGGTCGCGGCAAGTGCTGGCGTTTATCAATGGCTGACCCCTCGCGAAGTGCTTTCGTTCTTTGCCGATCTCTACGGCGTTCCCCGCGAACGGGCGCGGAGCGAGATCGCGCGGCTGAGCCGGCTGCTGGGACTCGAATCTTTTCTCGACCGCCGCTGTGGTTCGCTGAGCACCGGACAGAAACAGCGCGTGCAACTGGCAAGGGCGCTGGTCCACAATCCGCCGGTCATGCTGCTGGATGAGCCGACGCTCGGCCTCGACGTGCTCGGCAGCCAGGTGGTGAACGAATATGTCGGACACCTGCGCGACCAGGGGAAGTCGGTCATTCTGAGCACGCACCGCCTGGACGAGGCGGAGCGGCTGTGTGACCGATTCGGCCTCCTGCATCAGGGACGACTCGTCAGCGAAGGCACACTCGCCGAGCTGCGCAGCCGTAGCGGTTGCGAATCGCTGGTGGATATGTTTCTGAAGCTTGCCGAGACTGGCCCGGCTCTGGCGAGTGGCGAATTTCATTGAAGTTTCATTTCCTCCCTTCGATCTTCCTCAGGTGAATCCGCCGGATAAGTGTGGTGAAATGATGTGATACGATTTCACCGTCCGGTCGTGTTCCCGCGACTCTCCTCTCCCTGTAAGAACAGCACTTCCCGAGTTCGCGTCGTCGGAGTGATCGGGTGTCTCCTGTCGAACCGCCAGAAATGAACGCGTGGGAGCTTCCGCCACAGCCGGAATCGGGAAAGATATCACTGTGGGAGCGCGCCGGGAGACTGGGCCGGCTCACGCTGAAGGAGCTGCGGGAGATCCTGCGGGACCGCCGGACCATCGCGACCCTCGTCCTGATGCCGCTGTTGCTCTATCCCCTGCTGAGTGTCGTGTTCCAGCGTTTTCTGCTGGCGGGTTTCGACGCGGCACGAATGACGGTGTTCCACATCGGCATCGAGAATGATCGCGACGCTCTCCTGCTGGATCGCTGCCTGAAATATGCGGAATGGGATCCCGCCCGCATGGCGAAGGGGGAAAGTCCGCCTCCGACCCGATCGGGGCCGGTGCTTGAGCTCTATCAGCTTCCGGATCTGGAGGCCGGCGTCCGACAGCAGACGGTGGACCTGGCCGTGAAGTTTGGCGGGAGCGGGCCAGTGGAGTTCGATCCCGCGAAAAATCTGCAACTGGATTGTGAGCTGATCTTCGTCGAAGGTTCGCCGCTAGGCGATCAGGCGCGCGAGTATATTGAAGATCAGCTGCAGCGGGCGGGAGCACGGTTCCTCACGGCGCGGCTCCGGCAGTTGAACGTCTCGCAGTCGCCGACGCCGCTGGCGATCCGGACGGTTTCAGTCGAAGCCCCGCAACAGCGGGGAGCCGTCTCGCTGGCGTCGCTGGTTCCGCTGATCCTGATTCTGATGACGATCACCGGAGCGGTTTATCCGGCGATCGACCTGACTGCGGGGGAGCGCGAACGAGGCACACTCGAGATGCTCATCGCCGCCCCGGTGCCTCGACTCGGGCTGCTCTTCGCAAAGTATGTTGCGGTGTTCACGATTGCGTTTCTGACGGCGACCGTGAACCTGGTGGCGATGACGATCACGCTGCTCTCGAGCGGTTTCGGCTCGTGGCTGTTCGGGAGCGAGGGATTGCCGCTCGCGACGGTGCTGCAGGTGTTCGGGCTGCTCCTGGTGTTTGCGGCGTTTTTCTCGGCGGTGCTGCTCACGCTGACCAGTTTCGCCCGGAGCTTCAAGGAGGCGCAGGCGTACCTGATTCCGCTGATGCTGTTCTCGCTGGCTCCGGGGCTGGCGAGTCTCATTCCCGGGATTGAACTTTCAGGCTGGCTGCTTGTGACGCCGCTTTTGAATATCGCGCTGCTTGCCCGCAACCTGCTGGAAGGTCATGCGGACCCCGCCTCCGCGGCCATCGTGGTGCTTTCGACGTTGCTGTTCGCCCTCGCGGCGATCTCGCTGGCGGCACGGATTTTTGGAACGGACGTGGTCCTCTACAGCCGCGAGACCGGCTGGTCCGACCTGTTCCGCCGCCCTCCGGAGGCGCAGCCGGCGGCAACCGTGTCGAGCACGCTGTTGTGTCTGGCGCTGATGTTTCCGACGCAGTTCGTCCTGGTGAACTGGATTGCCAGGCTTCCCGAATTGAGCATCGCAGCCCGCTTCAGTCTGATGACCGCTGCGACGGGAGTGATTTTCGGGATCTTCCCCGGGGTGTTCGCGTGGCTCGGCCATGTGCGGTGGAGCACGGGCTTTCGTTTCCGCCCTGCCCCGCTTCTGGCTTTTGTCGCAGCCGTTCTGCTGGGCGTATCGCTCTGGCCGTTTGCAACACAACTGACGCTGCTGGCCCGTCAGGCGGGCCTCGGGACGCTGCGGGAAGAACACTTTACCGCCGTGCGGTCGATGCTGCTTGAAGCGCGGGAACTCTCGCCGTTCGCCCTGCTTGTTTCGTTTGCAGTCGTTCCAGCCGTCTTCGAAGAACTGTTCTTCCGGGGCTTTCTGTTCAGTGCGCTGCTGCGGCGGACGACTCCTGCGATGACGATCCTCACGTCCGCGGGGCTGTTCGCACTCTTTCACCTCATCACGACCGACGGCTTCGCCCTGGAGCGGTTGATCCCGAGTCTGCTGCTCGGGCTGGTGCTCAGCTGGGTCTGCTGGCGGAGCGGAAGTATGCTTCCGGGGATCGCCCTGCACTTCGCCAATAATGCAGTGCTGGCGATGCTGGCGTACTACGCACCGGCGGCTGCCCGGGAGGGGGACTCCGCCGCGGTGAAAGTTCCCCTGCTGTGGCTAATGATCGCGGCAGCCGGGGCCGCAGCCGGTTGGTTCCTCTTCAGTCGTGTGCTCGCCGGAGAAAAAGACGGCGAACGCGACGATGCCGCCGGGAATGAGATTTCGCGCGACCCGTGAGTCGCCGGGGTGTGGGGGGACCGGCTTTGTGAAGCCTGGAGAAATCAGACCGGACTTTGTGGCCACCGGTCGCGATGCTGCGAATGAAGCAGTGCCGATTCTGCCGATGAAACGGGTGAAATGCATCGCGCGTGGCGTCCCCGGGGCATATGGGGGTTCCGTCGGTGGATGGCTATGGAGACGAATCAATTTTGGCTGATTTGAAAGTTGGTGGGGTGCAGGCGCAATTTTCGCTTGTCAGCCCGCAAAATCGCGATAGAATATTGAATTCCCAAGACCGGTCCGTCGCGAACTCGAGCGGGGCGGTGTATTCAGACATCCAGGAAAGGGAAGTATGGCGTCGAAGTCCAAGTTCGAGAAGATGAAGCGGAATGAGCGGCTGATCGCCAAGTATGCGCAGCTGCGCAAAGAGCTGAAGGAAAAGGGCGATTATGCGGCTCTGTCTCAGTTGCCGCGGAATTCGAGCCCGACGCGCCTCCGCCGTATCTGCACCCTGACCGGTCGCCCCCGCGGGAACTACCGGAAATTCCGCCTTTCCCGGAATATGGTTCGCGATCTGGCCCTCGACGGCCTCATCCCCGGGATGCGCAAGGCCTCCTGGTAGGCCTTTCGACGCGGCAGCTGCCGAACTGGTGAGTTGCTGCGCCCTGAAAGAGAAAACAGAAGCCCCTGCCGCAATGCAGGGGCTTGTTCTGTTGAGGGACCTTCGCACCGCCTCGGCACAGGACGTGGCGATTGGGACGCATTCGGGAGCATCGCCATGAGTTCCCAACGGCGTGCCCCAATGCCGTTCGATTTACAACGGCGCACGTAGGCCCGCCCCCGCGCGACCTTGCCGTAATGGCACAGTATCGGCACGCACGTTGAGGTCTCTCCTTTCTCCTCTCCCCCCACTCCTCTCTCGCGCAGCGCCCTATCGGTTGAACAGGAAGGCGGGGCTGTTGATCAGCGCCCACATCAGGTCCTGGGCTCCTTCAGCGGCGTTCCCGACGCTCGCCAGGTACTCCTCGCCCTGGGCCTGCTCTTCGGGAGTCGGGTACCGGCAGATGACCGAGAGATAAACCTCTTCCACGATCCGTTTGGGCTCGGCCTTCTCCGCTGTCAGCCGGGCCACCAGCGCCTGGGGATGCACGATCGCATCGCCGATCGTCGGGCCATTGATCAGGTTCAGGGTCTGCGAGAGGCTCACTTCGCTGGTCCGCTCGCACTCGCAGGGAGACTCACGCGGCGGACGGCCGAACATGTCGAGGAAGCTCAGGTTGATCTTGTTGTCCGGCAGCTGCGTGGCCCGGAATCCCGCCGGGACGCCGGGAATACTTCCCGGACTGCCGGTCGCCGTCATGATCGCGTCGTACAACTGCTCGGCGCTCAGCCGTCGCGGCACGGCGTGCGAGTAGTTCACCAGATCATCCTTATTCCACTGATTGGTAACGATGCTCCGCTGATAGGTATGCGAGCGGACGATCGTGCGGATGAGCTTCTTCAGGTCGAAGCCGCTCTCGATGAAATCCTGTTCGAGTGCGGCGAGGAGCTCCGCGTTGCTCGGCGGGTTGCTTGAACGGATGTCGTCGACCGGATCGATGATGCCGCGTCCGGTGAAGTAGCTCCAGTAGCGGTTGACGAGGCTCTTCGCGAAGTACGGGTTCTCTTTGGCGGTGAGCCACTGCGCCAGCCGGGGCCGCAGTCCGGTGACCGAGTCGTCGACCCCTTCATGTGTAAAGGGGAAGGTCGGGGTGACCGGCTTGCCGTGCTTCGGGTGCGGCACGGCCTGCGGGCTTCGCAGGGTATAGATCACCTCTTCGTCCTTCACGACTCCGGGTTTGCGGCCGACGTCGGCGAAGAAGGCAGAGAGTTCGTAATACTGATTCTGCGTCCACTTTTCGAAGGGGTGGTCGTGACACTGGTTGCACATGAAGCGGGTGCCGATGAACACCTGCGTCATGTTCTCCATCACGAGCCGGGGCTCGCGGGCGATGCGGTAGTAGTTCGCCGCCGGGTTCTCGAAGGTGCTGCCGTTGGCGGTGATGATCTCGCGGACAAATTCATCGTAGGGCATGTTGCTGGAAATTGCCCCGCGAATCCAGTTGCGGTAGGCCCAGACTCCCTTTTCGGTGATGTACTTCCGGTTGCTCAGCAGCAGGTCGCTCCATTTGAGCGTCCAGTGATCGACGTACCCCTGGCTTTCGAGCAGTTCATCAATCTTCGCGTTTCGCTTCTCCTGCGAGTCGCGGGGATCATCGAGGAACGCCCGGACCTGCTCTGCGGTCGGCGGGACACCGGTCAGGTCGAAGTGAATCCTGCGGAGGAACTCGGCATCGGTGCAGAGTTCCGCGGGCAGGATTTTCATCCTCTTCAGCTTGTTGTTGACGTGGGTGTCGATGTAATTGTGCCCGGGGGAATCAACCCAGACGAATCCTTCCCGATCGCCGAGAACAGTCACCACATTCGTGGTGTATGCTCCCTCATAGCGGACGAGGATGCTCGTCTCGCCGCGGCGGACCGCCTCGATCGTACCGGCGGCATCGACTGTCGCGACTTCGAAGTTCCCGGTCTCGAAGACGACCTCGCGGGTCACATCGCGTGAAGTGCCGTCGGGAAAATAGCCAATCACGACCTGCGACTGCTTACGGCCCGCGCGGTCAAGCAGGAGGCCGTTCGGATAGACCTCGAGCCGTTCGACGCGGGTGTTCTCCCGGTATTGGCAACCTTCCGAGATCCACTGATGAAGGATCTGATAAGCGCGGGAATGTTCATCGAAGAGGAAGCCCCCTTCGTGCGGCACTCCCTGTGTCGGCTTCAGCAGCATCAGGCTCTGGTCCGGGCGCGAGCGGTTGAACCGGCGGCCGGCGATGTCATCCACCAGGGCGCGGTAGTCGAACTCCAGGTCATAACCCCGCAGTGACAGCTGGAAGCCTGCCTTTCCCTGCTGGCTGCCGTGACAGGCTCCCTGATTGCAGCCGACCTTGGTGAGCACCGGCGCGACTTCGCGAACGAAGTCGATCGGCCCCGCCGTCACATCCTTGACATTGATGGGCACCGTCGCTGAGTGACCTCCCGCCGAGACGACGACGGTCGCGGTTCCCACGGCCTTCGGTGTGACATAGCGATCGGAATCGAGAGTGGCCGCATCCCCCTGAATGTTGAATACGGCCTCGGCGGTCAGATCGTACAGTTGGCCATCGGCGGCTTTGCCGGTGACGAGAATCCGCCGGCTGTCGCGGGCTCCGTTCAGTTCGAGTGCCTGGGGGTAGACCTGAAGTTCGACGATGGCCGGAGTGCTCGCCGGCTCCGCCCCCGTTGCCGAGGGGGCCGCGGACGCCAGCAGGACCGTCAACAACGCGGGAATGACACAGCGAACGCCGAGTTGCACGCGTTTCATCAGACATCCTCTCGCTGAAATACGTCAGCCAGCCCCGTTCGATGGAAACCGTCGACGGGATCTGTCGTGAATGTTTTCGGTTTCCGCTCGGCCGAGTTACTGGAGACACGAGTCCGTTTCCGCCCCTGGTTTGTCTCCCGCACAATCTCCGATCACTGCGGCAGATCGGGGCTGCTGATGCGTTCTCCTTCGATCCGACACAGCCTGACCTCTCCTTGTGGACCCTATGGCTCTGACTTCGCGGTGGCGACCGCAGGGGAAAGTTCGACCGGGACAAACTCCCTGACCAGTTCTCCGGTGAGGGTATTAAACAGGCGGATATGCCCGTCAAATCCTCCGGTGGCAACCTGCTGTCCATCCGGGCGGTAGGCGACTGCGAAGACGCCCCGCTCGTGCCCTTTGAGCTCGTGGATCTGCTTTCCTGTTTCGGTGTCATAAATCCGGGCGGTCCCCCCCATTCCGGTGCTGGAACCGACAACGAACCGGCTGCCGTCATCGTTGAAATCGAGGCTGAAGATCCGTCCGGGCAGCGCGGGATAACTGCGGATGCGGTTGAAGTCGTCGCCGATCCGCCGGGCCTGGGTGCGGATCATCTGATACAGCTTCGGTTCGCCGTCGGCTCCGCCGGTGAGGAACTCGTCCTTTTGGGGATGTCGGCGGACAGCGATCAGGCCCCCTTTCAAGGCCCCGGGGGTGATGCTGGTGATGTTGTCGACGAACTGGCCATTCTCGACGATCGAGAGCTTCATCGCCATATCGCGGCTGACGGTGACGATGTGCTTGCCATCCTGCGAAAATGCTGTCCCGAAGACCCAGTCGGAATGCGGATCGAGCTTGCGAAGCAGTTGCGCGTTCTCGACCTGGATGATGCGAATGCTGTTGTCGGCACCGCCGAATGCGAAGAGTGTCCCGTCATCCGAGAAGCGGCCGCCGAACAGTGTGTCGGTCGAGAACGTCCCGGAGCGCAGCAGGGTGAAGTCTTCGGTGCTCCAGAGTTGCACCTCGCCGAAGAGGCTCGGCGTCCCTCCCACGGCTGCGAGAATCTTGCCGTCGGGAGAGAACGTGAGGGATTCGATCCGCTGCGAGCGGCCCACGAGTCGATGCGCCAGACCGCTGCCGTCGGCCTTGTGGACGAGGACTTCGCGAAAGCCGGAAACGGCGAGCCATTTGCTGTCGGGAGAATAAGCGAGAGCCGAGATGACCGGCGGGCTGGTGTATTTCGGCGGGTTCTCCGCACTGATTGTATCGCTCACGGACTGCGGCGTATCGTCCTTCGCCCCCTCGCTGATCCAGCGGCTGATGAGCGCGACTTGTTCGGGCTTGAGCGGTTCCGCCTTCAGCGGCATCAATGGTTCGTCGCCCGTGATGTATTCGATGAGGAGGCTTTCGTCGGGCTTGCCGGGGGTGAATCCTTCGCCGTTGTCGCCTCCTTTGGCGAGTTCGGCATAGCTCGTCAGCACGAGTTTTCCGCCTGCTTTCGCCGGCTGATGACAACCCGAGCAATGCCTTTGTAGAATCGGCCGGACATCGCGATAAAAGCTGACTTCCGCCGGGGGGCTGGCGGCCTCCGATTCGTCCGCACGGGCCAGACCGGGCAGCATCAGGACGATTGCCAGGATCACGCCGAGAAGCCTGGAGAACGAGTGCGGGGAGTCGTGCGACATGAATCTCTCACTGCAGCGAGGGTGAATCGGGGGCAGCGACCGGACTCCGGTGACTGTCCGAGGCAGGCTGTCGCGGGGAAACTCAGAGACGCGTCAAATGACACGTACTTCTTGATGTATGCTAGCAGGCTCAACATGGGATTTGAAGAAGATTTCAGCCGTCACTCCGAGGAAGCGGAAGATTACCTGGTACTGCTCGTTTCGCGGGGCCTTCCTGGAGAGTTAACACCGATTTACGACTCGTAACGAAGCTTCCAGCCCGGTGCGGTGACCGGTGGCTCGGCTGCTGGCTCCGCGAGCTGGGCATAGAGCTCGGGCCGGCGGGCGCGGAGATAGCGTCGGCCGCTGGAGAGTTCGAGTTTGTCTCCCATGCAGAGGGCCACAACGACATCGTCTCCCAACGCGTTTGACTCAGCAAGAATTTCACCGAACGGGTCAAGGATCATTGCGTTGCCGTTCTTGATCGTGTCGTCATCGACGCCGATCGGATTCGTGAACACGGCATAGACGCCGTTTTCGTAGGCCCGGGCGGGAAGCCAGCGCATCAGCCACCCGCGTCCTTTGGGGCCGAGGAATTCCTGCCGGAGCCGCACCGGATCGCGATCGCGGTTCTCCCACAGGGCGCGGTCGACAGTCCCCCTCCCCGGCATGACCGAGGGAAGGCAGCCAGTGACGTGCGGCATGAAGATCACCTCCGCCCCCCGAAGAGTGGTCATCCGGACGTTTTCGACGAGGTTATTGTCGTAGCAGATCAGGATGCCGAACCGGCAGCCGAGAAGGTCGAACACCACATAATCCTCTCCGGGCGAGAGGTGCGGATTGACAAAGGGATGGAGCTTGCGGAACTTCGCGACGAATCCTTCCGGCGAGACGCAGACATAGGTGTTGTACAGCTTCTCGCCGTCACGCTCGAAGAGTCCCGCGAGCACGGGGACGCGGAACTCGCGGGAGATCTCGATGAGAGCGCGGGTGCTCGGACCCTCGGGAACCGGTTCGGCGAGCTCCGCGAGCTGCTCGCGGTTGAACGACTGCACGAAGGTGTAACCGGAGATGCTGCACTCGTGAAAGCTGACGATCTCCGCCCCCTGCTCCACCGCCCGGGTGGTGAGCGCGCGAATCCGCGAAAGATTGTATGCCTTGTCGGCGTTGCGATGTTCGAACTGCGCGGCCGCTATGCGAATGTCTCTCATCGTTCGGTTCCGACCGCATCTTCAGGGGGCAGTCCGGAGGCACTCCGCACATCTGCAGGCAGTGCGACACGCAGGCCGATCAAGTGGGAACAGAATCAGCCCCAGAACCGTTCGCCGTGCCAGTTGACGGTGGGGTGGGTCTCGACCTCGATGTCGCCGTTCACCCGGGTCTTGCAGGCGAGCCGCAGCGTTTTCTCGTTCCCCAGCCGCGCGAACGCCGTAATGGGGCCGAGCAGCAGTCTCAGGTATTCGAACCAGGATTGCGGGCTGACGTTTTCCGCGCCTTTGGTGATCAGCACGCGGCAACTGGCGCACTGTCCGAGGCCGCGACAGTTCGCAATCCGATGCACGCCGGAGTAGAGATCGACTCCCTCGCGGAGTGCGACCTTGCGGAGGTTGGCTCCCGGTTCGACTTCAACCGTCTTCTTCTCGTTGACGAACTTGATCGTGGGCATGCTGGTTTCTACAAATTCGATAGCATCCGGTTGGACCTCCGGTCCGCCCGTGACGGGACAGGTACGGCGGCGCGACTCCGAGGGGAGCGCCGAGATTTTTTTCGAACAGGCACATCACAGACATTTCAGAAGGGGGCAGTCCGCGATCATAAAAGCGGGGCACGCGAAATGCCAGACTCGGATTCTGGAACGATCCCTTCGCGAACAATCAGAGAGTCTGGGAAAAAGATGAGGCTCGTTTTCGACTCCCGCTGCTCCTCGCGATTCGACTCTGCAGGGGTGACGAAAGCCTTTGGAAGCTGATCGCGGAGCGAAATCCGCGGTTGTTGCACAAATTGCTGGTTCCCGGCGGCCGTTCCGCACGAAACGAGAGTGTCGAGTGAAAGTCTTGCCTTTCCCGCACGCTTCCGATTGAATTGGGCGACTTCCCGGGCCGATGTTCGTCACAAAGGATCGAACCAGGCCGCGGTCAACGGCCGGCAGCGTGTGTGTGATTCCTGCTGATCGTCCGATCAATTTGCTTCATACGAGTCACGAACCGAGAGAAAGCCTTCAATTATGGATTTTACAATCGACCGCACCCCGTGGTCCCAGGCGGCGGGGGACTGGCTCATCGTTGGCGTTCCGGAGAATGCCGCGATCGAGGGGGCTCTTCGCTCGCTGGACGAGGCGCTGGGAGGCTCGCTGGTGCGGCTGCAGGAAGCAAAAGACCTCACCGGAAAGCTGGCGGAAGTGTTGCCCCTGCGCGATGTCCGGGGAATCGCCGCCACGAGGCTCCTGCTGGTGGGACTTGGCCCGGTGGAGCAGCAGACGGATGTCACGCTCTACAAGGCAATGATCACCGCCGCCCGGCATATCTCGACGAAAGAAGGGCTGCGCGTCGCCGTCGCGCTCCCCACGCATGCCGCCAGTGGCGAGTTGCCGGCAGAATGGATTCGCGCGACCGCGACCGCAATGCAGGTGGGGTGCGTCGGGCAGGACCTGTATCGGGGAGAACGGGCCCGTTTTGCGTTCCAGCACGTTCATCTGCTCATGCCCGAGAGCAGCAACGAAGAAGAGGCACAGGCCGCCACTGCGGCAGGTTTTCACATTGCCGATGGAATCAATCTGACGCGCGAGCTGGTCAATCAGCCGGCGCAGGTGATCTTTCCGGCAAGTTTTGCTGACCGGGCGCGGCAGATGGCCGAGGCCGAAGGCCTCTCGTGTGAGATCCTCGATGAAGAGGCACTTAACCGGGAACGGATGGGGGCACTGCTCGCGGTTGCCAAAGGGAGCGATCAGCCGCCGCGGGTGGTCGTTCTCGAACATCGCGGCGGAACGGAGAGCGTGCCGACCATCGCGCTCGTGGGGAAAGGCGTGACCTTCGACAGCGGTGGACTTTCCATCAAGCCGAACGACGGCATGCTCACGATGAAGTGCGACATGGCCGGTGCGGCGACCGTGATGGGGGTGATGCTTGCCGTCGCCCGTCTCAAGCTGCCGGTCAACGTGGTCGGCTATCTGGGACTGGTCGAGAACATGCCGGGGGGACGCTCGTTCAAGCTGGGAGACGTTCTGCACGCCCGAAACGGAGTGACGATCGAAGTCCACAATACCGACGCCGAAGGTCGTCTCGTGCTCGCCGATGTTCTCAGTTACGCGGTCGATCGGGGAGCGGATTACCTCATCGATCTGGCGACGCTCACCGGGGCCTGCGTCGTGGCTTTGGGGGAAGATGTCGTCGGGGCGTTCTCGAATCATCAGCCGTGGTGCAACTCGGTCCTGAGTGCAACCCGGCGTTGCGGCGAGGATACCTGGCAAATGCCGATGTACGACCACTACGCAGAGCTGATCAAGAGTGATGTCGCCGATATCAAGAATGTCGGCGGGCGCTGGGGTGGCGCGATCACGGCGGCGAAGTTCCTCGAACGCTTTGTGAGTGAAAAGCCGTGGGTGCATCTTGATATCGCGGGCCCGGCCTTTGCCTCATCGTCGAAGCCCCACCGCGAAGGCGGCGCAACGGGCGTGATGGTCCGTTCGCTCGTTGAACTTCTGAGCACCTTTGATGCTCCCATCGAGTAATGCGAAAGCGTTCCGGCAAGACGAGAACGGATCGGTCAGTGCATCAACCGGTGTGCCGACGAGGAATTCAAATTCGAAAATCACAGCGATTCACGCAGCCTGCACCAGCGGCAGGCGCCGCTTAGGGGAAACGGAATGAACGACGTCCCGACTTCAGCCCGCGGAATTTACTGGAACCTCTCGGATCTTTACACGGGGATCGACGATCCGCGAATTGAATCCGATCTCGCGGAATGTCGCAGTGCCTGTGAACGCTTTGCGGAAAGCTACCGCGGGCTCTTTCAACGGACGCCGGCCCCCGACGCCGCGACTGTGCGCCAGGCCCTCGCGGAGATCGAGCGGATCTATGAAACGCTGGGGAAGCTGAACTCGTACGCCAGCCTGCGAACCGCCGTCGACAATTTGAATCCCGCCAACCGTCAACTCGAAGACCGGATCGAGCAGGCGACAGTTGAGATGCAGAACCTGCTGACCTTCTTCGAGCTCGAATGGCTGGCGGTTGATGATGAGACCGCATCCCGCCTGGCTGCCGAGCCGGAGCTGGCGAACTATCAGCACCATCTGCTCTCCGCACGTCGGTACAAGCCGCATACGCTTTCCGAACCCGAAGAACTGCTGCTGAATCAGAAGTCGCTGACCGCCCGGAGCGCCTGGATCAACCTGTTCGACGAATTCGTTGCTTCGCTCGAATATCAGCTGGAATACAAGGGCGAAAAGCGGACGCTCACGCAGTCGGCCCTTCTCGCATTGAACTACGATCCGGATCGGGGGCTTCGCAAGGCCGCACAGGAGTGCCTTTACACCGAGCTTTCGCGGCACGAGCTGGTGCTGACGAACATCTTCAACGCGATCACCCAGGATCACGCCCTCAATGATCAGATTCGCCGGTACGAATCCCCGATGGCGAGCCGGCATTTGGCGAATGAGGTCTCGCCCGAGGTTGTCGACCGGATGCTCGAAGTCGCCGAGGCGAACTACGGCGTTGCCCACGATTACTACCGAGTGAAGGCGAAGCTGCTGGGGCTCGACAAGCTGGCGACCTACGATCAGTACGCCCCGGTCGCCACAAATCTTCCTTCCTGCCTGTACGAGAACGGCCGCGACACGGTGCTTGCCGCATTCGACCGCTTCTCTCCCAGGATGCGGGAGATTGCCCAGAAGTTTTTCGACGAGCACTGGATCGATGCGGAGGTTCGTCCCGGCAAACGGGGCGGCGCGTTCAGCGCGAGCACCGTGCCCAGCGTCCACCCGTACATCATGCTGAACTGGACGGACAAGCTGCGGGACGTCTCGACGATGGCCCACGAACTGGGGCACGGAATTCACCAGTATCTCTCGCGGAAGCAGACGTACCTCAACTTTCACCATCCGCTCACGGTCGCCGAGACCGCCAGCGTGTTCGGTGAGTTCCTCACATTCGACTACGTCATGGAGATCGAGAAGGATCCGCAGGTCCGCCTCGGACTTTTGTGCAGCAAGATCGAGGATGCCTTCGCGACTGTCTTCCGGCAGAACGTGCTCACCCGCTTCGAGCAGTCGACGCATGCGGCGCGGCGGCAGCGGAAGCTCGCCAGCGACCAGATCTGCGAGCACTGGTGGAACGCGAACAAGTCCCTCTATGGCGATGCTGTCGAAATGCTCGAGCTGTATCGCTGGGGCTGGTCGTACATACCGCACTTCATCCATACGCCGTTCTATTGCTATGCGTATGTGTTCGGCGAGCTGCTCGTGCTGTCGCTATATCGCATGTACCAGGAAGAGGGGCAGGCGTTCGTTCCCCGCTACCTTGAACTGCTCGAATCGGGTTCGAGCGCCCCGCCCGAAGTGCTGCTGAAACGCGTCGGTGCCGATATCAGCGATGCCGGGTTCTGGCAGAAGGGCCTGGACGTGCTTCGCGATATGGTGGAGAAAGCGAAGACACTCGCGGCACAAACCTCCTGACGAAGAATTGACCGGCGATGAGCAACAACCCTGTGACGCAACCTGATTCCCGCGTCCTCTTTCGCGCGGCCCGCGAGGATGCGGTCTTTTTCGACCTGTCCGATCGGATTCATGTGGAGCTGACCGGGAGTGACCGCGCCAGGTTCCTGCACAACTTCTGCACGAATGACATCAAGCGTCTGCAGCCCGGTCAGGGATGCGAAGCGTTCGTGACCAGCGTGCAGGGAAAGGTGCTGGCGCATCTTTTCGTGTTTGTTGCTCCTGATTCCCTGTGGATCGACAGCACTCCCGGCAGCGAAGACCTGCTCGTCGCACACCTCGACAAGTACCTCATCACCGAGGACGTGGAGATTGTTCGTCGTTCCGCCGAGTTCGGCGAAGTTCTGGTCACCGGTCCGCGGGCGGCGGAACGTCTCGGCGAGGCCGGTTGCGATGTTTCGGCACTTCAATCTTTCGAACACCGGATGTGTGAACTCGGGGGGATTCGAGTGGCGGTGCGGCGAGTCGATTTGCTCGGTGCTCCGGGATACCTGTTGCTGGTCGGTCGGGATTCGCTTGACGCCCTGAAGAACCTGCTCGCGAGCCGTCTCCCTCAGGGAGAGGTCGAGCTGTTTCATATGCTGCGGATCGAGGCCGGTTTTCCGCTCTACGGGATCGATATCAGCGACAACAACCTGGCGCAGGAGGTGAACCGGACGGCGGAGGCGATTTCGTTCACCAAAGGCTGCTACCTCGGCCAGGAGCCGATCGCGCGGATCGATGCGCTGGGGCACGTGAACCAGGAATTGCGGCGGCTCCGCTTCGAATCGGGGTCTGTTCCCGCTCCTGGCACTCCGCTGGTGACTGATACGCCCGATGCCAAACCGGCGGGAATCATTACTTCCTCCTCCCTCTCATTCATGGATGACCGCCCGATTGCGCTGGCTTACGTCCGCCGGCACAGTCTCGCCGCCGGCACCCGGCTCCGCTGGCAAACCGGCGAGGAGTCGCACGTGGGCGTTGTGGAATCCTGAGCGGGGTTGCCGGTCCGCGTGAGGAATTCTCCCCTGCTCTGTTTCACTCCAGTGCCGACATTCCCGCGAGAATGCTGAATCGGCACCATGGCAATCCGTGGGGATGGTTTTCCCCTTCGGGCCGCGGCGATAAACTGGAATTAAACCCACCCCACCCTTCTCCCCTTCTCGCTGAGGTCTGCTGATGCGTCTGAAGCTGGATTACGGCCGGACCGGACTGGAAGTTGAGCTTCCCGCTGAGCGGCTTGTCGGCCCCCTGGAGATCAAGCCCGCTCCCGCACTCACCGATCCCGATGCGGAGATCCGCCGGGTGATCGCGAATCCGAACGGCACTCCGGCGCTTGCTGAACTGGCCCGCGGCCGGAAATCCGCCTGCATTCTCATCTGCGACATCACCCGCCCGGTGCCGAACCAGCGGATCCTGCCGCCCATCCTGGAGACTCTTGAAGAATCCGGTATCCCCCGGGATCAGATTCTGATCCTGATTGCGACCGGGCTGCATCGTCCCAATGAAGGCGACGAGCTTGTCGAACTGGTCGGCCCGGAAATCGCCGCGAACTACCGCGTCGAGAACCATCACGGGAAAGTACAGGAGGAGCATACCTACCTCGGCACGACCGATCGTGGAGTTCCCATCTGGATCGACACCCGCTACGTCGAGGCGGACCTGAAGATCGCCACTGGTCTGATCGAGCCGCACCTGATGGCCGGTTACTCCGGCGGCCGCAAGCTGATCTGTCCGGGAATTGCCGGGCTGGAAACCGTGAAGGTCTGGCATGGGCCCGATTTCCTCGAACATCCGAAAGCCGACTGCGGCTTCCTCGAAGGGAACCCGGTTCACGAGGAGAACACCCGCATCGCCCGGCTGGCGGGGTGCGACTTTATCGTGAACGTCACGCTCGACAAGGATCGCCAGATTACCTCCGTGGTCGGCGGCGACATGGAGAAAGCGTTCCTCGAAGGGGTGGCCTTCGTGGAGAAAGTCGTGAAGGCCGAGGTGCCCGAGCCGTGCGACATCGTCGTGACCAGCAGTGCCGGCTATCCGCTCGACACAACCTTCTATCAGGCGGTGAAGGGGCTGACCGGCGCGCTCCCGATCGTGAAAGAAGGCGGGACGATCATCATCGCGGCGAGCCTGTCGGAAGGGATCGGCAGTCCCGAGTTCCAGCAGCTTTTCCGCGACAACGATTCGCTCGAAGGGTTCGTGCAGCGGATTCTGGGCAAGGACTACTTCGTGATGGATCAGTGGCAGCTTGAAGAGCTGGCGAAAGTCTGCCGCAAGGCCAAGGTGAAGTTCGTCAGCGACGGGTTGCCCGCAGAGACGCTCGAGAAACTGTTCGTGGAGTCCGCCCCGACTGTCGAACAGGCGGTTGCCGATTCCCTGGCGGAATACGGTCCGGAGGCCCGGGTTGCCGTGATTCCCAAAGGGCCTTACGTTCTGCCGGTCGTGGCAAGCTGATTTGCCGGGGAGCGGTCCGGCGGGCGGTCAGCACGGCATCGACATCATCGCATCGACGTGTGATTCCCGGTTGCTGGCTGGTTCACGGAGACAATCGTTGCGCTTGTGAACGCTCTGACGGCGGAATACGATGTGAAATACAGCCATGCGGCAGACGTCGCATGCCATCCAGGAGACCCTTCGACCGAATCGCGGGCCGTGTGAGGCTCAGCTTGCGGAGGGGACGAAACGCCCGCGGGATGCCGTGGCGTACAGGAGACACGATTCGAAATGACCAGCGAGCACACGATTCTTCTCATCGAGGACGATCGAGAGATCCAGAGTACGATCCGCAGTGTTCTCGAGGCCGCCGGGTACAACGTGCTGACCGCCCCGAACGGGATTGAGGGCCGCAAACTGGCCACCTCGCGCCAGCCCGACCTCGTCATCACCGACATGATGATGCCCCAGCTCGGCGGATTTCCGGTCCTCGAGTTCCTTAAGGGGCTTCCGAACCCGCCGAAGGTGATCATGATCACCGCCAACGAAGGTGGTCGCCACAAGGCTTACGCCGAGATGCTGGGGGTGGATGATTATCTGCGCAAGCCCTTTGCCATGGACGTGATGCTCGAAGCCGTCGAACGGGTTTTGGGAATCTCGGAAGGGACCGATGCCGGCGCGAAGCGCCGCGGCGCTCCGAAGAAAAAGACCCCCTGAGTCGTGCCGGCCGCAGGCTCGGCGCTCATTTCCCTGCTGCCGGCTCTGCGGTCGTGTCGGCCGGCGAATTCTTCCTGCCTTCGTTGCGGTTGCCGGGAACTCTCTGCCCGGCAGTCTTGCCCCGCTGTTCTTGTTTTCTTACTCGATGCTTCACAGGTGCCGCGCATGTCGCTCGCTGACAGCCTCTATCAGTTGATCGTCCAGACGTCGACGAATCTCCCCTCCGATGTACGGCGGTTGATGGCCTCAGCGACGCAGAAAGAAGAGCCGGGGAGCCGCGCCTCGCTCGCCCTGCAGACGATCGCCCTGAATGTCGACATGGCGTGCGAATCGGAACGCCCCATCTGCCAGGACACGGGGATGCCGACGTTCATCGTCACCACCCCGGTCGGCTACGATCAGCTTGCCCTCGAAGAAGAGATTCGACGGCAGGTGGCGCGGGCGACGAAGGCCGGCAAGCTTCGTCCCAATTCGGTCGATTCGCTCACGGGCAAGAACAGCGGCGACAATCTCGGGCCGGGTACTCCGGTCATCCACTTTCACCAGCATCGCAAGCCGGAAGTCGAAGTGAAGCTGCTTCTCAAGGGGGGCGGCTGCGAGAACAAGAACATTCAGTATTCGGTCCCCTGCGAGCTCGAAGGGCTCGGGCGGGCCGACCGCAACCTCGAAGGGGTCCGCAAGTGCCTGCTGCACGCCGTCTACCAGGCGCAGGGACAAGGGTGCTCGGCGGGGTATCTGGGCGTGTGCATCGGCGGCGACCGTACCAGTGGCTACGACCACGCGAAGATGCAGCTTTTCCGCACTGCGGATGATGTGAACCCCGTCCCCGAACTCGCGGAGCTCGAACAGTACATCGTCGAGAATGCTAACAAGCTCGGCATCGGCACGATGGGCTGGGGAGGCCAGCTCACGCTGCTCGGCTGCAAGATCGGCGTACTGAACCGTCTGCCGGCCTCATTCTTCGTCTCGGTTGCCTACGAGTGCTGGGCCTTCCGCCGTCTGGGTGTTGTGATCAATCCCGAAACCGGGGAGATCGATCGCTGGCTGTATCGCGAGCAGGACGAAATCAAGAAACTCGCTGTCGGGCAAGGCTTCCAGCTCACCGGGCGCGAGGTGGTCCTCGAAGCCCCGATCACCGAAGAGAAGATCCGCAGCCTGAAAGTCGGCGACGTGGTGATCGTCAACGGCCTCGTGCACACCGGCCGCGATGCGCTGCATCATTACCTGCTGCACCACGATTCGCCGGTCGATCTCAACGGGCAGATCATCTATCACTGCGGTCCGGTGATGATCAAGGACGAGGCGGGCAACTGGAAAGTCACCGGCGCCGGCCCGACGACCTCCAGCCGCGAGGAACCGTATCAGGCGGATATTATCGGCAAGTTCGGCATCCGCGCGGTGATCGGCAAGGGAGGCATGGGGCCGAAGACGCTCAAGGGGCTTCAGGAACACGGAGCGGTCTATCTGAACGCGATCGGTGGAGCGGCCCAGTATTACGCCGACTGTATCAAGGCTGTCGAAGGGGTCGACCTGCTGGAAGAACTCGGCGTGCCGGAAGCCATGTGGCACCTGCGGCTGAACGGGTTTGCCGCGATCTGCACGATGGATTCGCACGGCAACAGCCTGCACAAGGAAATTGAGCAGTCGAGCCGCGAGGCTCTGGGCAAACTTGCCACGCCGGTCTATTAAGGGCCGCCGCGTCAGCGCGGCGTTGTCGCGTTACTCGATCCCCAGGTTGTTCTGGATGGCAAGACTTTCGGGACTTTCGATCAGCCGGGAAATCGGATCGATCTCCTTGCTGACGCGGTGTCCCTTGCGGCGAATTTCTGTGGCGGTCGACCAGTCCTCACCGGAGGCCTTGCTTGGATCGAGCAGCGGAGTTCTGTCTTCGTCGGCGACAGTGGGCGGTGTGGAGCAGCCGGCGATGGGCAATCCCGCGAGCAGGAGCAGCAGTCCAAGTATCCAGGTGGCTCGCATGGCCGAAGTCTCCACGGCCGCGCGCCGGTCACTCGGACGCTGGTCAAGCGGCTGTCGTTCTGTTCTAAATGAAAGGACGGACGGTCCGCGACGACAGGCGCAACATCTCCTCGGCGGAGTTCCGCCGGGAATCGAGGCTGTCGCAGGGCCGATGGATTGTTGTGAGAGTGAAATGCGGGCGGAGTCTCTCAGAATTTCCCCATTTGGTCCAGAGCAGTTCCGTGTCTGAATCTCTCGATGTGCTCGTCGTTTCGCCGCACCCCGATGATGCCGAGATCAGCGTTGGCGGCACGATCGTCGAATCGCGGAAGCAGGGAATGCGGGTCGGCGTCCTCGACCTGACAAATGGCGAGCCGACCCCTTACGGGAGCCCGGAGATCCGCGCGCGGGAGACGGCCCGCGCCACCGAAATACTGGGGCTCGACTGGCGCGAGAACCTCGGGTTGCCGAATCGCAGCCTGACCGAGTCGCTGGAGGCCCGCCGCGCGCTGGCGGAAGTTTTCCGCCGCACCCGGCCGCAGATCATCCTGGCCCCCTATTGGGAGGATGCGCATCCCGACCACATCGCCGCCAGCCGTCTTGCTGACGCGGCCCGCTTCTGGTCGAAGCTGACGAAGACCGACATGGCGGGGGAACCATACTGGCCGCCGCGGATCCTCTATTACTGGAGCATCCATCTGCGGATTCATCCGCCACCGTCGTTCGTGCTCGATATCAGCGAGGCGATCGAGACGAAGATGGAGGCTATCCGTGCCTACGAGAGCCAGTTCTTCGCCGGTCGCCCGCAGGACTTCCCTTCCCCCTTGGACAATATCCGCGACCGCGCCCGCTACTGGGGCTGGGCCATCGGCAAAGCCTACGCCGAGCCTTTCGCCAGCCGCGAGGACATCGGCATTGCGAGCTTGAAGTCACTGTGCTGATTCGCGAGCGGAGATGCTGTCACCGCTTCACTGCGCCGCCCGGCCCGTTGCCTGACCGGCTGCGATCACGTCGACGTTCGTCTCGGCGATCACCGGCTGGCCGTCGATGCGGGCGGTTGCCCGGATCAACAGCGGCTTGTTGAAGGGACCGATCTCGTCGCGGGCGAACTCGACGGGCAGCATGGCCCGGTCCGCGTTCGCCGGCACTTCGACAGTGCGAGCCTGCACTCCGCGGATGTGCTCGGAGACGATCAGTTCCAGTGTGATCGGCCGACCTTCGAGCCTCTGCCCGCGTCCGATACGCACCTCGATCTGTGAAGTCGTACCCGCAATGGCTTCGAGCGAAGGCCGCATCGTCTCGACACTCAGCTGGCCCGGGTCCACGAGAATGATGATCTGATCGGCCTGTGCGGACGAGCTGTAACTGACCTTGTGCGGGCGTCCCTCCTCATCGGTGACCACTCCCGTGACGGCGATCACCGAGCGGCTGGTCCGGCCGATCTCCATGAACGGCGGCAGGTAAACTGGATAGTCGAACTCATCGACTCCCGGTGGAATCGTGATGGTCGGCCCGGTGACCCCCTGCAGGTGCCTCGTCTGACGATCCGCCAGGCTCACCTCCAGCGGCCCCGCGAAACCATTCCTTTCGAGCGTAAAGTGCCGATGGAACACTGCGCCGCGCGAAGAGTATTTCGTCTCGAATTCGCCGGCGAACTTGAACGGCGTGGGCATTGCGACGGCGAGCATCACGGTTTCCATCGCCGGTTCGCCGGCCGGGACGGGAAACTCCGCCACGCGGGTGACCGTCTCCTCGTCGATCACGGCAATTCCCTTGATTTGAAGGCGGGCGATATCGATGCGTGCGGTTGGTTCGGCCTTCAGGACGAGTTGCGTTTCGAGCTTGTTCTCCGGGATAGTGTTCCCGGTGACCGTCACCTTTGGCGGCAGTCCTTCCACTTGCAGTTCGATCGGACCTTTAAAGCCGCCCAGACGCTCCGCGGTCATCTTCAGTCTGGTTTCCTGTCCGCGTTCGAGGTTGACGGCATTGGCCGGCAATCGCAGGCGAAAACCGGGACGGGCCGCTTCGATTCGCAGTCGATAAGCAAACCGCGGCCCGCCGCGCGACGAGACTCGTTCGGAAATCTGAATGCGATACGTCCCGTCCGCGGGGAGTTTGTACTCCAGGCGGGAGTCGGTCTCGCCACCGGAAAGGTCGTCGGAGCGGGCAAGCTGTCGCCCTGTCGAATCGAGCAGGACAAGCACCGAGTCGAGCGGCGAACCAAGCCGGGACGCACGGACTTCGAACTCCAGCAGCTCATCTTTCCTCCCGTCGAACGCCCACAAATCGACGTCTCCCGGGCGATCGATCCGGCCATTGAGCATTGCCGGAATCGAGACCGTCAGCGCCTGTGCCGAATCATCGTTCGGTTCGATTTCCAGCTGCTCCGGCAGGTCGGAGAGCTCGATCAGGAACGGATTGCTGCGATTCCCGCTGACTTCAATCTGATGCAGCGATGTTTCACCCTCGCTCGGCAGCGCGATTTCCACCGGTTCCGCGGAGAGGTTCTGTCCCGAGAGCGTGAACCCGGCCACCATCCCGCGCTGCCCCCCGAGCGGGTATAGCTGTTCGACAATGGGGCCCGCGGTGATCGTCAGTCGATACACGTAATCCTGCAGGCCGCCGAAGTTGATGTCGTGAATCCGTACCTGATAGGTGCCGGATGTCGCCGCTGTGAAGTGCAGCCGCGCATCGGCACCCGCTCCGTCGATCGCCTCCGCGACGCGACGGCCGTTCGGATCGAGTACTTCCAGTCGGGCTTCGAGCGGCGAACCGAGCCGCGTGGCATTCACCTCGCAGGTGTACGTCTCGCCCGCCGTTGCCGCAAACGACCAGATGTCGACATCCTCGCGGGGGAAGATGCGGCCGTTGATGGTGACGGGCAACTGTACCAATGTGGGCAGAGGTTCGCCGTCGATTTCTTCTTCGATGACTTCGGGGAGGTCGCCGACGATAAACCGCATGGCCGGTGTGACTCCCTGTGAGGTCCAGACGTTCCAGTACCGCATCCCCAGAGGAGCATCGGCGGCAATCACGATTTGCCCCGCCTGATCCTTGGGATAGTCCTCTTTTCGCTGCGAATCCGGAAGCGGAATGACTGGTCCCTCGAACCAGATCGTTTTCGTACGCTTCAGCGTGGGAGAACCCTGGACACCCGGTCCGCGAATCTCAAACGGACATTCCTCATAGAGAAAATGCCCGCCGACACGTACATCGACCGTCGTCCCCCGCTGGCCGCCGGCGGGAAAGATGTAGGAGACGGAGGGGGGCTCTCCCCCGACAGCGAGCGCCGGCAGCAGGCCGACGCCCATCAGAAAACAGCCTGACAGCACGATGCGCATCGGATTGACGATCGGGGGACGAAGCATCGGTGTGGGCACTCTCACAGTCAGGAGATCAATCGAGACGCGGCAACCATACGGAAGCCGGTACATTCGCGCGGAGCGACGGGACGCTCGCGGATTGTGTCGCTTCCAGCGGGCGTCTCGCTCAGAGCAGATCGGAAATCAACCGGCCATTGTTCGCAATCTTGATAGGCCGTCCTTCGGGCGTGTAGAACTCCTCGTCAGGGTCGATCCCCAGCAGATGGAACAATGTCGCCGAGAGGTCTTCGGGGCCGAGCGGATCGCTGGCCGGCTTCTCGGCTCGTTCGTTCGAGGCGCCGATCACGCGGCCTCCGACAATGCCGCCGCCGCCGACGATGATTGTGTTACTCGGTCCCCAGTGGTCACGGCCGGCGTCTTTATTGATGCGCGGCGTGCGACCGAATTCGCCGTAAATCGCGACAAGCGTGTTCTCCAGCAGGCCGCGGTCGGCCAGGTCCCGGAAGAGGGCCGCGAGGGCCGCATCGAGGTGCGGCAACAGATCCTTGCGCAGCACTTCGAAATTGTTGTAATGCGTGTCCCAGTTGGAGTGGTCCACCGTCACGCTGCGGACCCCGGCTTCAACGAGCCGTCGCGCCATCAGGCACGACTGCCCGAGCGAAGTGCGGCCGTACTCGTCGCGAAGCGAATCCGATTCCTGATGGATGTCGAACGCCGCCTGGGCCGAGCGCGAGGTCATCAGCTCGAACGCCTTCTCCTGGAAGACGCTCATCGCCTGCGCCCCCGAGTTCGCCCGGATCTCGGCGGCGCGTCGATAGCGGTCGATCTTGCCGAGCAACTCGGTCCGCGCATCGAGTCGCGTCGGTTCAATGGTGAGCGGGGGCATCAGATCGGGAACCGAAAAGCTCGGCGAGTTCGGATCCGCCTCGACCACAAACGGTGCCGCCGTCGAACCGAGATAGGCCGGCCCGCAGGAATTGTGCATCCGCGGCAGGCAGACATACGCCGGCACCGAACCGCGGGGGCCGAGCTTCTTCGCGATCACCGAACCGTGAGCCGGGAAGTGATTGTTCGGCTTGAGACTCCCGTTGAAGCCTGGTCGCGGATAGTAGCCGGTCAGCATGTAGTGGTCCGCGGCACCGTGGTTCGAATCATGGTGCGTGAACGAGCGGATCAGCGAGAATTTGTCGAGCTGCTGCGCCACCCGCGGGAGATGCTCACAGACTTCGATCCCCGGGACATTTGTTGCGATGGGATTGAACTCGCCCCGGAACTCGGCCGGCGCGTTCGGCTTCATGTCGATCGTGTCGATCGTGCTCAGCCCGCCGTGCAGAAAAATCGTGATCAGAGCGGATGCCCTGGCGGGGGGAGTTGTGGCCTTCGATTCGCTGGCCCGGGTCTGCCGTTCGAGGATTTGCGACAATGGCAGTCCGATGCCGAACAGCCCGGCGGTTCCGACTCGCAGCAGATCCCGCCGCCGGATTCCGTCGCAGAACGTCTGTGTCCGCATTGCCGTCTCCTTCCGCGTGACTGTCGGGATTCGCCGCGGGGCCTCCGCGGATCTGATCTCTCGCAACCCGGGGCGAAATTCATCACCCCGGCACGAGTCTCAATGGTTGAAGAGAAACTCCACTGTGTTCAACAAACTCCAGGCAAGATCCTCCGCCGCCTGCCGGCGACGGGTTCCCTGCGACTGGAGATACTCGGTCGCAATCTGGCGTTCTTCCGCCGTGGGAAAGCGGCTGTAGAACGTGAGATACAGTTCTTCGACCAGTGCCCGGTCGTCCGGCCACCGATCCACAAGCTGCCGGATGCGGCCTCCGTCGTGAGAGAGCTTCGCATGGATTTCCGGCGAGTTCAGCACGTGCAGAACCTGCGCGACGCTTGGTTCGACGGTTCGTTCACATTCACAGGCTGAGAGTCGTTCGGGGCGGCCGAACAGCTTGAGGAAGTAGTGCCGAACCTTGCTGTCCCACAACTGGATCGCCCGATAACCGGCGGGCACGCCCTCGAACTTCTCATCGATGCCGGTCGTCTGGCAGACGGCGTCGAACAGCACTTCCGCATCCAGTCGCTTCCAGAGAGCGCGGGAATAGTTCTGCTGATCGCGCTCGTTCGTTTCATTCGGCTGCGAGGACAGCTGATACACCTGCGAAGCGGTGATCGTGCGAATCAGATGCTGGAAATCGAAGTCGTGGGCAATGAAGTCGGCGGCGAGTGCATCGAGCAGTTCGGGATTGGTCGGCGGATTCGTGAGCCGCAGGTCGTCCACTGGTTCAATCAATCCCCGTCCGAGGAAATGCGCCCACACACGATTCACCAGAGCGCGGGCCAGCCAGGGATTTTCGGGAGCGGTCATCCAGTCCGCGAGGACCTGCCGGCGATCCCCTTCGAGCTCGCGCTCCGGCAGGGAAGTTCCCAAGGCATGTGCGAAAACCGGCTCACCGGTCCGGGGATGTTTGACGGTGCCGCCGCCGTCGGCAATCAGCATCTCGCCGCGCGGCGACTTCTTGAAATTCACCGGAGTAAAGAATGCCTGCATCCCGGCGTAGTCGGTCTGCGTCCAGCGGTCGAACGGATGATGGTGACATTGGGCACACTCGATCCGCACACCCAAAAAGACCTGCGAGACTGTGCTCGCCCGGTCGCCCGGCTTTGTCACCGCCTTGTAGAGATGTCCGGCGGGAGCCTCGGTCAGCGGCCCCTCCGCCGTAATCACGCCGCGCACGAACTCATCATACGGAACGTTCGCGGCGATGCTGTCGCGAATCCAGCGATAGTAGGCATACGCGCCCTTGTGCCCCAACGCCTGGCGATCGACCCGCAGCAGATCGGCCCAGCGGAGGGCCCAGTAGTCGGCGAATTCCGGACGCTTGAGCAGTTGGTCCACCAGCCGCGCGCGGCGATCGGGCGCGGTCTCCGCGAGGAACGCCCGCGTCTCCTCCGCAGTGGGGAGCGTGCCGATGATGTCGAGATAAACCCTGCGCAGATACTCGGCATCACTCGCCGCAGCGGAGGGAGCGATGTTCAGCTTTCGCAGTTTCCGCCAGACGTGGCCATCAATGAAGTTGGTTTCGGCGAGTTGCGGGAAGGCGATTTTCTCGGGGCGGGGAACAAACGCCTGGAAGATGTCGACGGCTCCCATGTAGTTCGCCATGACGGCGACCTCACCCGGGAGATCGCCAATCGTAACCAGCCCATTCTCATTGACCGACCCCAGCGCCTCGTTGTTCGACTGGAACCGTGCGTAGGCGGTGACATCCTCGGTTCGGCCGTCCGAGTAGGTGGCCACCACGCGCAGCTGTTGCGTGGCTTCCATGCGCATTGTCCGCTCGCGGGGCATCACCGCGATCGAAACAACTTTCGGATCGTCGGGATCTCCGAAGGGCATTCCCGCCGCGATCCAGTCGCGAATCAGCTTGAGCTCCCGCGAACTGCGCGGCATGCGAATTCCCCCTCCGTGCGGCATTCCACCGGAGGCTTTCAGCAGCAGGAGACTCTGATCCGGAACCGCCGGGAAGACCCGACGGCCGCGGGCTTCATGCAGGAGCGCCGAATAGTCGGCTTCGGGATCGAAACCAAACACCGAGAGTTTGAAACCGTTCTGCCCCTCCGCCTTGCCATGACACCCCGACATGTTACAGCCGAAGCGGGTGAAGAGCGGAATGATGTCATTCTCGAAGTTGTACGTCCGGGAAGCTGCTGCCCCGCTCACATGAACGGGAACACTCTGCGACTTGCCGCTGACGGTGACTTCGATGACGCCGCGGCCATCGGCGACCGGGCGGATGACTCCCGCCGCCGAAACCTCACAGACTTCGGGGGTGAGGCTGCGATAGCTGGCGTTGCCGGTCAAATCGTGGACCGCGCCATCCGCGGTGAAGCCATCGACCAGCAACGAAAATCGGGCCTCGGGACCGTGCAGCCTGACCTCGGGCGGATCGACCTGAATCCGCACGGAGCGAGTCTGCACAAGGGGCGAGGTCGCCTCGGCCGCAGCGAGGGGGCAGGGAGCCGCAACGAGCACGATCAGTGACAGCAGTCCAGCTCTCATAGGCGGCACAGGGCAGGTGTGAGGGATTCAAGGCGGGAGAGATTCCGGACGCGGCTGCACGTATCGCCTGGCAACGACTGCAGCTTTCCGAAATCTCACGAACGAGCCGACAGCAGCCTGATGCCCGACTCTGTCAACTTCCTTCATCGGGCGACGTATAATTACATGTTTAATTTTAAGGGGTGGAGAGAGGTGCGCCAAGACGACAGGCAAAGACGGCCTGTCGCAGCCGCAAATCCGGAAGAAACGCACGGCCAGACGGGTGCCCGGCGGCCGCTCTGCGAAAAGGCCGGGTTGATCGACGCGAGGATGAGACTCAGCGTCCGCCGCGGATGGTCGTCGGCTCCGAGGCGGTGATCGGCTCCTCGCTCAGTTCGCTCCGCAGGCGGGCGGTGAACTCGGCGCGTGCCGGCTCCAGCGCCTTCACCTGGACGAGATAGGTGAGCGATGTGGCGGGGTCCAGGCGGTTGATCGGCTCGAAGACCACCGTGTTCCCCTTGAGTTGATGCCTGAGTCCGATGATCCCGCCGGAATCGCGAACTTCGGCGGTCAGCATACGGACACTGCGCGGAAGTTCCGTTTCGAGCCGAATGTGCCGCACCGGTTGCGAACTGCGGTTGTCGATGATGACGACGAAGGCGGTCTGATCGCCCACTTCGATTGGATCGGCCCGGTCGAAGACCTGCATGCGCAGGCCGGCAGTGGCGGGTGCGATCTCGACGCATGTCTCGGCTCGCCCACCGAGTTCATCGCCAACCATCACTTGCGCGGAGATGCAGCTGCGCGAAGTCTGACGCAGACACTCGAACTCCATCTCGAGAGAAACGGCTTCTCCCGGCTTGAGGCGGCCGAGCGACCATTCGAGCCTCCCGGGGGCCTGAGCGACCCCTTCCGTCGCCTCGCGTGCGGCGAGAGCCGGGTCAAAATCGACGACAGCGAGGACATCCGTGAGCTCCTCCCGGGCCACATTGATGATGTTCAGCACATACTCGCCACGCGTCCCGACGGCGCGCTGTGCCGGGCCGAGCAGCCGGACGTCGAGCCGTTTGGGAACGAACTCCACGCAGACCGATTTCCAGACCGACTCGACGCCGTCCGCGGTCAGTGAGAATTCACAGCAGTGCCGCCCCGTCTTCTCGCCGATGAGCGTCAGCGCACTCGTGCGGACTTCGCCGGGGGTGAGATCCCCCAGCTCCTGGCGGGCCAGCTTGTCGTCGGTGCCGGGGAACGTCAGCGGAGCATCGAACTGACACTCGATGGCGACATTCCGGACGATCTGGTCGCTCGTGTTTTCGATCCGCAGCTGGTAAACGACGTCCCCCCCGACTTGAGTTTGCAGCGGGACTTCAACCGAAAGCTCAAGATGTGACTGCGCACGCCGCGGAATGATCTGTGGGGCGAGCAAGGCGGGCCCCGATTCGGGAGGTAGGGGAGCTTCGTGGGCGGCACGTTCCAGGGATTCCTGCTCCCTAGGGGAAGGAGTCGGACGTACCGGCGTCGGAAACTCATCCTCCCGCGCACCAGTCCGGGGCGGATCGGCCGGAAGCTGGGCCGCTTTGGAGGCGTCGAAGGGAGTCGCGGCTGGCGCCGCGCCGGGCCACGTTGGACGCAAGGCAGCCGACGGACCCGAGAGCGCAGCACAACCCACCAGCAGCACGAGGCTGCCCGAGACGGCAAGACGCATCATGGTTCGTCGTGGCTGTCGAGACATCTTCGACTGTCCCTGCGGCGTTCGCTCCCTGAAGACCATGAACCGGAAAGGCACATTTGCCGTCCGAATCCCGCATCGCATGCCGTGCGCAGCGATCCGAATGGCGTGGCTATTTTGTCTCAAGTCTACCACCCGATGCCGCCGTGTGTCGGGTCGATTTGATACAAATCACACCGGGAAATCGTGGCAAAACGTGCGGTTCAGCCCGGTGTTTCGCGTTAGAAGGAAACCCGCTGAAAGGCAATTTAATTGTCCCCAATTCTGGCCAGAATGAGGGCCGAAATGTGACTTGCTGCGGACTGCGGTGACCTCGCCTGTTGCGCTGACGTCGCTGCTGCAATCGGTCCGGTGATTGAGTGCTGAGCTGCTCAGCGATGCGGCTGGCAGTGGAGAAATCGATCCTGCCGATTCGGCCCTGTTTACCTGGACATGCGCTCAGTGATTCGCGACAATGCGGCACATGGCCGGGTGTGGAATCGTCGGGCCGGATTGACCGGGAACAGTATGAATCGACCGTCACGTCCTTCGCAATCGAACCGGGAGCCGACCGCTGCCGGACGCGGAGCGCAGATCGAACCGGCGAACCGCTTCGAGGCGATGCATCGCGAGCGCGATTTCGAGCACTGGGAATACGACGAGGAACTGCACGCAGACTGGCGCAGCATCCCGACCGAATTCCTCCCGGACACCTCGCGGAGCATCGTTACGGAGAACAATTCGCCCGACATCAGCTTCCGCTACAGCCTCAATCCGTATCGAGGCTGCGAGCATGGTTGCAGCTACTGTTACGCGCGGCCTTATCACGAGTACCTGGGGCTCAACGCCGGACTCGATTTCGAAACGAAGGTGTTCGTCAAACACGAAGCCCCTGCGCTATTCCGCGAGTTCCTCGCCCGCGATCAATGGAAGCCCGAGATGATCGTCTTCTCAGGCGTGACCGACTGCTATCAGCCGGCAGAACGAAAGTTTCGCCTGACTCGCGGTTGTCTCGAAGTCGCTCTTGAATCCCGCCAGCCGATCGGCATCATCACCAAGAATGCGCTCGTGGTACGGGATCTCGATCTGCTGCGGGAGATGGCGGCCCTGTCACTCGTGCAGGTGAACCTGAGCGTGACCACACTCGATGAGGAACTTGCCCGCACCATGGAGCCGCGAACCAGCACTCCACGGGCGCGACTGCGGGCGATTCGCGAGCTTACCGCGGCGGGGGTGCCGGTGCGTGTCATGATGGCTCCGCTGATCCCGGGACTGAATGACCGCGAGATTCCCGCGGTTCTTCAAGCGGTGGCCGAGGCGGGCGCACAGGGAGCGAGCTATGTCATGATCCGCTTGCCGCTCACCGTGGAACCGGTATTTCGGGATTGGCTCGCGAGAACGCATCCTTCGCATCGCGAACGCATTGAAGGACTCATTCGGAGCGTCCGTGGCGGTGAGATGTATACCTCTCAATTCGGCAGCCGGATGCGTGGCAGCGGACCGATTGCCGAGCAGATCGCGCAAACGTTTCGCGTCTTCGCCCGCAAGCATCAGCTTGACCGTCCATTCCCCACACTCGACTGCAGCCAGTTTCGTCCGCCGCGAGCGAAAAGCGGCCAACTGCGGCTGTTTTGAGGCGATCTCGCGTAACCAGGCAGTTCAACGGGATTCGCCGGGACACGATCTACCTGTCTCGCGACCAGAGCAGGCCGAGGACTCCCAGACCGTAGAAGGTGTATTCGATGTCGGCCTGCTGATCCCAGAGAGCTCCGCGAAAGCCTCCCGTGGGCATCTCGAGCGACATGATGAACTGCTCGATGTTCGCAGGGGGAATGAGGTCGCCGAGTTGCAGGTCTTGCGCTGTCAGCAGTCCGGTGAAGGTCGAGAGCCCGTCGGCGAAGGGGACCCGGGTATTGGCCTGGAAGCCCCCTTCACTGCTCCGCACTTCGCGAAGAAATCCGCTGACATCGCTGCGGAGCTCGTCGTCAACACTCCCATAGATGGTGAGCAGCGCCGCTGCGGCAGCGGTCGGGTTGGTGCCGCTCCGCTTCATCTGCTCGATCTCGACGAATCCGCCATCATCTCGCTGGCGGTCGTAGAGAAATTGAATCAGACGATTTGGCTGCGGGACTAATTGCCCGATCAGTTCGTAACAGAGGGCCACCAGGAATGAATGATAGGTGCTCCCTGCGGCCCCTTCTTCGGTCTTCGCGTAACCGCCGTCCTTGGTACGGAAGGTCTCGAAAACTTCACCGAGACGGGCGGCGAAGTCGGGGACCGAATCGGCGAGCAGGTCCGCGCCCCCCGAGGCCTGGACGACGAGAGCGGAGTAGAGCCAGCTGACGAGATCGATCACCGTCAACTGCCGGCGGGAGTTCTGGCGGAGATAGCCGGCAATCCGCTTGCAGTCGTCGTTCGTCAGTCCGCCGAGAATCGCGAGCGTCCGCACGGCAAAGCCGGTGTAGTAGAGGTCGCTGTCCCCTTCGCGGCCGCGAAAGCCCCCGTCCGGCATCTGCTGGGAGAGGGTGAAGCCGCGATGCCGCTCCCGCCGCGCTTCGTCCAGCTGTGCAAGCCCCCGAGTGAGGCGGTCAGCCAGTCGGAAGAGATAAGGCGTGGATGACGACATGACGTTTCGAGAGCCTCAGCAGTGATCCGGTCAGCAACAAATCTTTCAACCGGGAATCGTCTCCTTCCCCGCACCCGAATCGACTATCCCTACAGCCTAAAGTCTAGAGCCTATAGCCTACCCCCTACCTCAGCTTTGCTCCCAGTCGTGCTTCGCAGGCTTCGACGACCTTCTTCTGGGCCGCGTCGATCTCTTCGTTCGTCAGCGTTCGTTCGGGAGAACGGTAGTGCAGGGTCACGACATAGGACTTCTTGTCGGCGGGGATTTGCGGACCACGATACTGGCCGCCGAACGACAGCGATTCGAGCAACGGCCCGGCAGACTCGCGGACCACGTCCGACAGTTCCTGCCAGGTGACCGCTTCGTCGAGGACGAAGTTCAAGTCGCGTTCGCTCGCCGGGAACTGAGGGACGGGCGTGTATGCAGGGGTCAGGTCGGCAACCGTTTCCAGGTTTGTCAGCCGCAACTCGGCGACCGTGACCGGATCGCGCAGGTCAAGCTGTTTGCGCAGCTCGGTCGAGAGCTCGCCCAGCCAGCCCCACGGCTCGCCGTTCAGAAATACCTCGCAGCCGCGGCCCGGCTCGAAGGCGGCCAGCTCGCAGGGGCGGACGGTGATCGCTGCCGCCCGATTGCATGCAAGGGCCAGCGCTTCGACAGCGCCTTTCGCTTCGACGAACGGTTGCTCGGTGACGAAGCTCACCAGCGGTGGTTCGGCGTCCGGCTTGCCGGGATCGGCGGTGAGGTAACCCCGAGCCAGCTCGAACAGCCGCGCATCGAAATTGCCATGACGTTCGTTGTCGCGGCGGCAGGCGAGAAGGCTGGGCACCAGGCTTTGCCGCAGGATGTTCTCGCGCTTTCGCGACGAATGTTCGACGCGCAACGGTTGCCGCTCTCCCCACGGCTGGAAGATCGAGAACGACTCATCGTCAACGAACGAAAGCGTGATCGCTTCGAAGTATCCACCGGCGACGAGCACGTTCCGCACGCGATCGCGCACACGGTCGCGCAACGGCCGCTCGCTCACCGCAAGCGGAACGAGCACATCTTCCGGAATCTGATGATAGCCGTGGATCCGCGCGGCCTCTTCAATCAGATCGATTTCCCGCGTCAGATCCCGCCGCCAGGAGGGAGCGATGAACGTTGCGGACTCGGCAGTCGCTTCTCCCTGCTGCTCGATGCTGAGGGCCGCCAGGATTCGCAGGACTTCTTCCCTTGGAATGCTGATCCCCAGGATCCGCTGGATTTCCGAGAACCGCAGCACAATGGGAGCACGCTCGATCGCGCGCGGTGCACCGGCCACGACCGCCCCGGAGAGGAGTTCGCCTCCGGCTGTTTCCAGAATCAACTCGGCACAGCGGCGACTCGCCCAGTCGAGGTTCTGCGGATCAACGCCCCGCTCGAAGCGATAGGACGACGGGCTGTGCAGGCCAAGCTTCCGGGCCGTGCTGCGGATGGAAATCGAAGCGAAATCGGCGACTTCGAGCAGCACATTCGTGGTCGTGTCGCTGATCTCGGTCTCGAGCCCCCCCATCACGCCGGCAAGGGCGACCGGACGATCGGCATCGGCGATCACGCACATTTCCGGACTCAGCTCGTACTCACGCCGGTCGATCGCGATCAGCTTTTCTCCCTGTCGTGCGTGCCGCACCACGATCCGCCGACCGTGCAGCTTGTCGAAGTCGAAGGCGTGGAGCGGCTGCCCGCACTCCATCAACACGTAGTTGGTGGCGTCGACGATGTTGTTGATCGGACGAATTCCGAGCGTTGTCAGGCGGCGGGCCATCCACGCCGGGCTTGGCCCGACTTTCACGTTCCGGATGACACGCGCGGTGTATTGCGGACAGAGGTCCGGAGCGGCGATCTCGACCGCGGTGACACTCGTCGCCGGCGTGGAAACCTCCGGCGGCCGGGCCGGGGGGATCTTCAGCTCGCGCTCGAACAGCACCGCCGCTTCACGGGCAATGCCGATGTGCCCCAGGCAATCGGGACGATTGCTGGTGACCTCGAGATCGATGGCGATGTCCCCTTCGACATCGGCGATTTCTTCGAGATTCAGACCGGCCATCATCAAGCGGTCGGCGAGCGTCTCGACCGGCATGTCGAGCCTGATGTATTCTTTCAGCCAATTCCAACTGACAATCATGATTTCAACAGCATAAACAGTGAGCGGCGACGCCAACGCGTGAAGGTTTGTACTGTAGCGTTTCGCCCGAAGAGTGACCAGTGGTCCCGGCGAACGGGGCAGTGCCGCCGCAGGTTTTCGGGGACAAAGCCCCTGTGGGACGGGAGCGGTGGGCGACCTCGCCACCTTTAGGCGAACTTCCCGGGAAGAACGACAGCCGCCGGACACTGGCGGGATGCGAGCGTTCGAAGTGGGCGCACCGAGCCCTATTTGCCCAGGTTGGCCGCCGCGTGCGGGTGAGCCTTCTCATACGCTTCACGGAGACGCTTCGTGCTGACGTGCGTATAGATCTGGGTGGTGGTGAGGCTCTTGTGGCCGAGCAGCTCCTGCACACTGCGGAGATCGGCTCCTCCATCAAGCAGATGCGTCGCAAAGCTATGACGCAGCGTGTGCGGCGTCGTCAGGCGGTCGAGTCCCGTCTGCTGCAGGTACTTTTCGAGCATCCGGCCGACGCTGCGGGTTGTCAACCGCCGTCCATTCTTGTTCAGGAACAGCGCCTGCTGGTCGGCCGGTTTCGCGGTGGGATCGGGTTGACGCACTTCCAGCCAGCGATCAAGGGCGGTGGCAGCATGGCGGCCGATCGGAGCAATCCGTTCCTTTTTCCCCTTACCGAAGACCCGCACGATGTCCGCATCGCGGTCCCAGTGGTCAACATTCAACCCGACCAGCTCAGCCACACGGAGGCCGGCCGAATAGAGAGTCTCAAGAATCGCCCGGTCGCGCAGTCCAAGCGGCTCGTTTGCCGGGGGCGCTTCGAGCAGCTGCACGACCTGTTCGGTCGACAGGAAGTGGGGCAGCTTGCGGCCGGTTCGAGGAGTCCGCAGCGCCTTCGCCGGGTTCACCTCGACGATTCCTTCGCGGCAGCAGAAACGGAAAAAGCTGCGCAGGCACGCGAGCCGTCGGGCGATTGTCGTACGGGCATACTGGCATTCGTGCAGGTACGCCACATAGCCGCGGAGCATCGCCACATCCACCGCAGTGGCTGGAGGGATGAATCCGACGCGATCCTGAAAGTAGTCCTGGAGGCTGGCGAAGTCCTCGAAGTACGATTTCACCGTCAGGTCCGACGCATTGCGCTCGACCTTCAGGTAGCGAAGGAAACGGTCGATGGCATCGTGCATGCGAAGCGAGCCGGGAAATGTGTGCGGAGGCTCAGGAGTCAGTGTTGGCGTGAGCCAGAGCGAACGAGAAGAGGGAGATTTGGTGGGGCCCGCTGCTATCGCAGGGTTTCCCGCTGCCGTTCCTCGGCCTGTTCGCGTTTCAGCCGTCGGACTTTCTGGCTGAGCATCGCTGCGTCATACCAGGAAAAGCTCAAATCGGAATCTGCCGCATAGCGACCCAATGTCTGCAGGAGGCTGGCAGAGCTCTCGTCATCATAGAGGAAGACGTAGCGTTCGCCGTCTTTGACGAGTGCCAGTACATTTACGCCGCGTTCCATAAGTCGGCCCTCCCTGGGTGGATACAAGCCGGTGCCGAATCCGGAGGCTTAACGCCACCCGGTGGGAATTTACATCACTTCAAGGTTGTCGCAATTGCTGTGCCGGATTTGCCGGCGACGCGGATTGCCTCAGCGTTCATCCTGTCGGACCAGCGACGGCTCGGGGCCCGCTCCTCCTTTATCGGTTGCCCCTGGAGACCCGCTACTTGTATTTCCGCCATTTGAAGACGATTTGGGTTTTGACGGCGCCGCCATGCAGGGAGAGCATCTCCACAATCATCAGATGCGACGCAAAGCGGATGAAATCTTCGCTTCGATGCAGATGTGCCTCCCAGCCTCCGCTGCGGCGATCGCCGCGGAGTTCCAGGTAATCCCGGAGCCGGTTGACGAGATCTGCATCGGCTCCATCGAAGAGCCGCGTGTAGGACATCAAGGGAAGCGTTGGATCGAACTGGTAGGTCACGGCGGGAGCAGCCGGAGCGAGCGGAGTGGGAAGCGCTTCGTTTGACGCCTTCGTGGTTGAGGTCGGGGTGGCTTCCGCTTGTGCCGTCTGTGTCGGCGACGCGGGTTGTGCGTTTTTTCCGGATGCAGGTTGGGTGGAGTTGGGTACAGGGGATTTTTCCGGAACCATCTCCAGGGCCGCGAGACGTCCCTTCGGCCCCGGCTCGAGGAAACCGAACGCCGATCGGACGCCGGAACGGGATGATTCCTTTTCGGGGGGCGCCGCTGTGGGGGGCGACGCCGCGTTTCTCACCGGCGGCGAGCCGTCGCCGTCTTCTTCCTCGTCGGGAGACTGTCCACAGATCCGGTTGATTCCGTCCACGGACATGCCCGGGAGCCAGCCTCCTTCTCCTGCTCCCGCGGCAGCACCCTCGGCCCCCGAAATCGGAAGCGCCCACTCCCAGGGCGAGTACCAGTCGACCTGCATGCCGATCCGCGGCGGATAGTACGGGCTGTAATCGGTGACCGCCCCGACCACGACGGCATCGGCTTTCAGAATCCGGGCGAGCTCCAGTGCTCCCTGAGGAGTCCGCAGATCGAGGTTGTTGTGCAGCATTGCCGCTTCGACCACGCCGACCGGGATCACCTCAAAGCCGGGAGTCTTCTGGAGTTCCGCGTAATACGCGAGCGCAAACCTCCGCCCGTCAACAACTTCGTTCGGTTCCTGCGTCAGGTTGAAGAAGGGAGCGACGGCGATCGTGGTCATTCCGGGAATCGGATTGCGCGCACCAACCTTCATCACCCAGCAGCCGGGGAGACACAGGCAGATCAGGAGAGCGAATAGCCGCAGGCGCATGGGAACAGTCCCGCTTCCGGAGAAACTTCCTGTTCCTGCCTATCGGCAGAATCGCCCCGCCCTCTTCAACCGTTAAAGTCACTTCAATTGGAATTCTGGAGATTACCGGTGAAGTCGGGGCACTTCCGGAAACAAGGCCCATGAGGCTTTGCGCCGTTCGGCCCTCCCCTGACCTGCCCTGAAATAACGCCCGCGTTAGGGAAGCCCCCTTCAGGCAAGCCCGAGTTCCTGTGTCAGGACACGGAGAAACGGCTCAACGTCGGTCACGAGCCCGATCGTCTGGAATGAGCCGCGGTCGGCCAGCTTGGTAACGGTTGCCGGGTTGATGTCCACGCACACGACCTTCACCCGCGCGGGAAGCAGGTTGCCGACGGCGATCGAGTGCAGCGTGGTGGCGATCATCAGGCAAAAGTCGATGTCATGGACGTACTCCCGCATGACGCGCTGCGATTCGATCACGTCGGTGATGACGTCGGGAAGCGGGCCGTCGTCGCGAATGCTGCCGCACAGCACGTAGGGAACCTGCCGCTTGACGCATTCGTACATGATGCCGCTGGTGAGCACTCCCTGTTCGACCGCGGGTTTAATTCCTCCCGCGCGGCGGATGCGGTTGATCGACCGCAGATGATGTTCGTGTCCCTCGTCCGCTGCCGCCCCCTGTTCGAGTGAAATTCCCAGGCTGGTGCTGAACAGCGATTGTTCGATGTCATGCACCGCGAGCGCATTGCCGGCGAAAAGGACATTGACATAGCCACCGCGGATCAGCTTGCAGAAGTGTTCGCGACTGCCGGTGTGCACGACTGCCGGGCCGGCGACGACCAGAATCTTACCATTCGAGTCTTTGGCCTTGCGCATGGCGGTCGCGACGTCCCGCACGGCGACCCCTTTCGGTTTCTCGCTCGATACGGTGCTGCGCATGAAGCTGAAGGCGCCGGGAGATTCGCGGTCGCGCTCGGACGGTTCGACACGCACGCCCCGTCGGCCGATTACGATGAGATCGCCACGCTTCACATCGGACATGGGGATGCAGGTCGCCGACTTGAGATCCGGGGAGACCTTCAGCCCGCAGTCCATCTCCTGTCGCGACACCTTGATCCAGTGGCCATTAAGGCGAACTTCGGTATTTTCGTTCGTGGTGCAGTAGAACCCTTCCGGGAATGCACCGTCCATGTCGGCTTCCTGCAGCTGGCAATCCTGTTGATGAACAGGGACCGCCCCGTGCCGGTTGATGGACGTCAGAATCTCTTCCAGCAGCTCTGCCGAGGGAGCCTCGACTTCAAGTCGCGCGTAGCTGGGATCGTTCCGCCGTTCGCCGATCTGGATCGTCTGGATGTGGAACTTGCCCCCCAGGTTCATGATCTCATCGAGCACCTTCGGCAGCAGGAGGCTGTCAATGATGTGTCCGGACAGCTCCACCTGTTCGACGAACGATGGAGCATTTTCGCCTGATGACGGTGATGTTGTGAGGCGCGATTCGCCACTCATGCTTCAATTCCTTCTCCCTCGGAACGCCGCTGCGAAAGCGCGAGCGTCCCGGGGCAAGAGTCGCTGTTCGATGCAACGAGAGGTGCATCCAGCACTGCGGGGAATATGGCTGGGATCAGGATCACGCAAGTCGCTGGAATTCTAGGGCCACGACAGAAGTCGATCAACATCCGCGGGCCGGCAGCGCGCCTGTGGCCCGACTGTGGCCCGACTGTGGTGCCTCGGCGGCAGGCAGCGGACGTTGAAGATTGCGAGTGTGCGGGAACAGATTGTCGAGGGCGGCATCCCGGCAATCCGACATGCTGGAGAGGTACGCCAGAGGCCCGTTGCGGCCTGAAGAGTCCGCCTGTCGCGGGGCCGGAGATCGGGCGGGGGAGCGGCGGCTGATGTGCCGACGATGGGATGTGCTGGTGGAGATGTCAAGCGGGCCGCTGGTAGCCGGCGCTGCTGATCCTGTTCTTCCGGGCAGGCGGACGTCTTCCGTTCCCACGTGACTCCGCCCCGTGGGAACTCTGCCCGCGAGCGGCGTCGAATCTCCCTCTTCGCCGCCGCTGTTCTCCGGTCGAATCCCTGCCGACCGGCTGCCTCTGATCATGCTTCTCCGGAGAGCCCCTGGGCCAGCTTGCTGAGCGCCTCGTTCTCGATCTGCCGCACGCGCTCCCTCGTCAGCCCCAGACTCTCGCCAATCTCCTTGAGAGTTTTCGGCTCGGCATCATCCAGTCCGAAGCGCATCCGCAGGATCGTCGCCTCCCGCGGGTCCATCGTTTCCAGCATCCGGAAAACGTGCTTCAGGTTGTCGTGCTCGACGAGCTCATCCTCGGGATCCTTCATCCGCTCGTCGGCGATCATCTCTCCGAGTGACCAGCCGGAATCGGTCTGATCGGTCTGCGGAGTGGCGTTGTAAAGCTGGATCGCCTTCTTGACGATGCCCAGCTTCTTCTTGGGGAGCCCCAGCTCGGCGGCGATCTCCTCCGCCGTCGGCGTCCGCTTCAGTTCATCCTGGAGCTTGGCGGTCGCGCGCCGCCATTTCGAAAGCAGCTCGACCATGTATGCCGGAATGCGGATCGTCTTCGCCGAGTTGACAAGCGCCCGCTTGATCGACTGCTTGATCCAGTAACTGGCGTAAGTGCTGAAGCGTGTGTTCATGTCGGGGTCGAAGCCCTCGACGGCACGCAGCAGACCGAGGTTGCCTTCCTCGATCAGGTCCTGAAGCGGCAAGCCCTTCCCGGTGTAGCCGCGGGCAATGTTGACCACGAGCCGCAGGTTGGCCCGGACCATCTGGTCGCGGGCTTCCTTGTCGGCTTCGGCGATTCGATAGGAGAGTTCCTTCTCTTCCCCGGCGCTGAGCAAAGCGGTTTCGTTGATTTCGCGGAGATAAGTCTCCAGCGGGCTTTGCACGGCGGAAGACGTTCGTCGTCTCGTCTTTTGCATAGAGTTGCCTGAAGTTTCTCTACGTGGGGTGAGGGGAATGCAGCAACGCGGCAGCCCGACACTCATCCGGTTCGACCGGTCCTGGATGCAGGGATGGTTGCCGACAGCCGGGACACAGTCTGTCCGGGAGGCGAAGCCTGTCGTCCTGGCGGCGGGTCTGCAGGGGAGGCCCGGGCTGAAGAAATGCGTTGTAAAAATGACTGACCATGTCTTCCTATATCGGCCCGATGTGAAAGGGGGCTGTAACGGAAGCGTGGGTCGCAAAATAATGATTCGGCTGACAGGGTAATTGGCGCAATAATAACGGCCCTCCAGCTCGTGCCGGAGGGCCGTATATTCTCACCAGAATGTCTGAACTCTTTCTCCTGCGTTACCACCGCTTCAGGCGGTGCGGTTGGAACTCAGGATCAGCAGAATTCGTGCCGATCACTTGGAGTCGGAGCCGGTATCCATACTGAACAGCGGACCGGAGCCACTTCCCATTCCCCCCTTGAGGTCTTCGCGGGGTGTGCTGGGGGTGCTCGAAGGCGCGGCTTCGGCTTCGCTCTCCGCCTCGCCTCCCATCTTCCGGCTGAGTCCGATTTTCCGCTCGACGGTGTCAACCCGCAGGATGCGGACTTCGATCGATTCTCCGACCTTCACCACCTCTTCCGGATTTTCGATCTTCCGATCGGAAAGCTCGGAAATGTGCAGCAGGCCTTCGAGGTTCGGCTCAAGCTCCACAAATACACCAAAGTTGGTGAGCTTGGTGACCTTGCCTACGACGACCGCACCGGGGTGGTACTTCTCGGGGATTTCGTGCTCCCACGGATCCTGCTGCAACTGCTTGAGTCCCAGCGCGATCCGCTTGCGGTCCTGGTCGACCGAGAGAACCTGGCAGGTGACCTTGTCTCCCTTCTGCAGCATTTCGCTGGCGTGGGAAATCTTGCGGGTCCACGACATGTCGCTGACGTGCAGCAACCCGTCGATCCCTTCTTCGATCTCGATGAAGGCACCGTAGTTGGTCAGGTTGCGGACCGTTCCTTCGACAGTCGAGCCCGGCGGGTACTTCGCGGCGACGTTGTCCCACGGGTTGGGCTGCGTCTGCTTCATACCCAGCGAGATTTCCTGCTTCTCCTTGCTGATACCCAGGACGACCACCGGAACGCGGTCGCCGATCTGCACCAGTTCGCTGGGGTGGTTGATCCGCTTGGTCCACGACATCTCGCTGATGTGGACGAGCCCCTCGATTCCTTCTTCCAGCTTGACGAAGGCACCGTAGGACATGACGTTGACCACTTCCCCTTCGACCTTCGTGCCGACCGGGTACTTCTCGGAAACGAGATCCCACGGGCTGGGGAACTTCTGCTTGAGTCCGAGCGCGATCTTCTCGCGTTCGGTATCGACGTTGAGGATCATGACCTCGATCTCGTCGTCGATCTTCACCATTTCGCTCGGGTGGTTGATGCGCCCGTAGCTCATGTCGGTGATGTGCAGGAGGCCGTCGATGCCGCCGAGGTCGACGAACGCACCGAAATCGGCGATGTTCTTCACGACACCCTTGCGGATTTCGCCCACCTGGATCTGCTGCAGCAGCGAACGCTTCATCTCTTCGCGCTGATCCTCGATCAGCTTGCGGCGCGAGACGACGATGTTACGGCGTGCTTCGTCGATCTTGAGGATCACGCAGTCGATCTTGCGGCCGATGTAATCGCCGATATCCGCCGGGCGGCGGATGTCGACCTGGCTCGCGGGCAGAAAGACATTCACGCCGATGTCGACCAGCAGGCCACCCTTGATCTTGCGGATCACGGTGCCGCTGACCACGTCGCCTTCCGCGTGCTTGGAGATGACCATCTCCCAGCTGCGGATGCGGCTGGCCTTCCGCTTCGAGAGCAGAATCATGCCGACGGCGTCTTCAACTTCTTCGAGCAGCACCTCAATCTGCTGCCCGGGGGTCGGAGGCTCTTCGTCCTCTTCCCATTCATTGGCGGGAACCACGCCTTCGCTCTTGTAGCCGACGTCCACCAGGACGTCGTCCCCTTCGCGGCGAAGCACAACGCCCGGCAGGATGCTGCCGACTTCGAACGAGCTCGAGGTCGCGTGATAAAGATAATCGAGGTCCGCTTCTCCTTCGGGAAATCCCTCGATCTCTCCTTCTGCCAGCGCCGCCGCGAACGTCGCCTCGAACTCTTCCTCGTCGACGTTGAATTCCCGAATGAGGTTACGGTCAACCATACTGAACCCTGTCCACTCCATCCCCCGCGATGGCGCATTCCCGGCCCCTGTCCCTCAGCCGTGCTTTCCTCGGGAAAGCCGTCGCCGAAGCAACCGCGCGCGTCGAACTCACCGCCACCGGAACGAATGTCTGAAAGGAAATCTCCCTCTGCCCGGCCGAGCGCCCTGCTCTGCCTGATCAGGCCGAGGTCTGAACCGGAACAGTATATCAGAACGCAAGTTCAATTGAACAGAACAATTGAGCGATTTGTACGGGGGCCTCGGGATTTTCAAAAGCCGACAGCAGATTTGACTGAGCTACCTGGCTCGATGCACCAGTCATGGCTCACCGACGGGGGCGATGGATGGTCCCTGACTCCTCCTCGCGAATTCGGGATGGGGGATCATGGCTGTAAGCATATGTGTTGTTTTTGGTTGGTGTTTGCAATTGGACGAGGTGATGGCTAGACTGGACGCACCGTCGTGATCTGTTTGCGCATTTTTACCAGATTTTCCGGTAACACGATCATGCACCACAGCAAGTGCGCCGTTTCACCTCGCTGGTCCATCTCCCCGCGACATTGGCTGAAAACGCTCGTTTGTCTTTGCGTGCTCTGTTTCGCGGGCATCGTCGGCTGCAACGACCAGTCAGCGCCGACCGAGGCCCCCCGCGAGCTGAAGCCCGATCCAAACGACACGACCTTCATCCCCGACGCTTCGCCCCTTCAGATCGGTTGATCCCGGTACGTTCCCGCTGCGAGGTCCATTTCATGGGCTGTCGCGTCTCAAGAAGAGATTCACGTCCGGATCGCGCCGCGTGATGTCATTCCGTCCAGGGACGGCTTCATTTCTTCGGGCGTCCGACTATCGCCTCCTCCCGAGTCAGGCTTGGGATGGCGATGGATATGCGTCCTGTTCAATTCTGCTTGGAGATCGGCATGAGTCAGTACGAATCGATGTCATCACACTTGCCTCTCCCGCGTCTCATATCGCGGCGGTACCGGGGATTCACCTTGATCGAACTGCTGGTGGTGATCGCCATCATCGCTGTGTTGATCGCACTCCTCCTGCCAGCGGTGCAGCAGGCCCGCGAAGCGGCAAGGCGTTCGCAATGCACGAACAACCTGAAACAGTTCGGGCTCGCGCTGCACAATTATCACGACGTCCATCAATGCCTGCCTCCCTTGCGGGGCGGGGCCGGCGGCGATGTGACCGGTTTGGGGCTCACCGACACCGGCACGGGGAATCGAAGCTGGCTGAGTGGAATCGTGTTTCTGCTGCCGTTCCTGGATCAGGCCCCGCTGTGGAACCAGATCACCAGCTTGCCTCATCAGGGGGGCCGGCCGAATGATGCAGTGAATTTTCCGCAGCCGGAACTGCCGATCATGCTTTGCCCGTCGTCGCCCGTGCCGCCGCGGGCCGAAGGGGGACTCGCCCAGCGATCCTATTGCCTGAGCGTTGGTGACTCCATTACCGATAACAACACGTTGAAGAATCCGCGCGGCCCCTTTGGCTGGATTTCGAGCACGCAGTTCCGCGATATCACCGACGGAACCAGCAATACCATCATGATGGCCGAGCGCGAACTCGGGGGAAGCGGGACTTATCTGGGGCGCGCGGCAGCGAACGTGTCGGGCCTGGATACGAATCCGACGACCTGCCTGAATCTCGTCTCGGGAACGTACTACAATTCCTCGGCCACGGTTGCCGGTCAGCGAATGGGCCAGCGATGGGCGACCGGCTATGCTTTCTACGGCGGGATTACGACCGTTTTGCCGCCGAACAGCCCTTCGTGTTCCAACACTGATCACCAGGGGTGGGGGCTTTTCTCCGCCAGCAGCATGCACAGTGGCGGCTGCCAGGTGCTGATGGGGGATGGAGCGGTCCGCTTTGTGAGTGAGTCGATCGACACCGGCTCGCTGTCGTCTCCCCCCCTCACTTCCGGACGCAGCCCGTACGGGGTGTGGGGCGCTCTGGGAAGCAAGAGCGGTGGCGAGGTCATCGGCAACTTCTAAGTGGCGGCTGGATTTGTTCAGCGGCGGTCAAGCTGCTGAGACCGGTCGGGCATGATGTCGAGTCGGCACGACTTCCGTCGGGACCGGAGTCCCTCGTCACGGGCCGTCCGGAATCATGACACGGCCGTCGGCACAAGTACGAAAGCCCGGCCCTCAACTGCCGAGGGCCGGGCTTTGCTTCATGACAGACACCGAGTCTGTCCGGAGCCCTGCGAGATTCGCGACTATTAGTTGCCGCCGCCGACCAGATCCCAATCGATCTTCTGGCGATCCTGTCGATTGTGCAGGTTGTTCTGCACGGTGTGGTCAATATCGAAGGGGAAGGTCTTCACGCTCCCGTCCCCCATGGCGAAGTTCGTGACTCCACCGGCGTGGGCACTTCCCCACCCCTTGACAAAGATTCTATCGCCGCCGGCCACATCGCGATTGATCCGCTGGTAGTCGCGCACGTAGTGGTTCGGGTGGCGGGCATCGAACACGTCGCCGTCGCCCCAGCCGGCGGCCGCATCACGATGGGCCGTATCGTCCGAGGTGTACTCGTCGATCGTGTAAGCGTTCCCCATGAAGTTCACGTTGACCCACTTCTCGCCAAACAGGATGGTGTTCGTCAGGCCGTCGGGAATGTTGGAGAACGTGAGTTGCCCGCGCCACTTGAAATACATGTTGTTGGGATTGGTCCAGGACGGAGGCGATGCCTCGTTGTGGTCCTTCCAGGTGACCTGCGCGGGAACAAACAGGCCGACCGTTTGAGACAGGCTTGCCGACAGGGCCGGACGGAAGTACGGCTGGCCCGTCGGGCTGTTCGAATGATGACCGGCATTTCCGGCGTAATCGCTGCAGCTGCCGGGAAGGTCAATGCTGTGCAGTGCCCCCATCCCGTCCCGTCGCGGCATTCCCGTAGTGGGACTCTGTTGCCGCATGGGACTGCGACGGCTCGGGCAGAAGTACGTGCGGATGATCGCGCTCTTGCGGTCGGCGCCGTGAGTGACGTCCCAGGGGCGGCGAAGCTCGATGCCGTACATCATGCCCTCTTCGCCCATGAACGGGAGAATCATCGCGGCCCAGGTCTGACCGTTCAGGCGTTCTCCTGGAACCGTGTTCACTCCCGAGACCTGAAGTCCAATCGATGCGGGCGTCATGCATTGATAGGTGTCGTGGAAGTTGTGAACGGCAAGGGCCATCTGCTTCAGGTTATTCAGACACTGGGCACGCCGTGCGGCCTCACGTGCCTGCTGGACGGCGGGAAGCAGCAAGGCGACCAGAATTGCGATGATGGCGATCACGACCAGCAGCTCGATCAGCGTGAACGCCGTGCGCCGCCTGTTTTCCGACTTCTGCCCGCAGAAGCACTGCCTGAACATGAATGAGACCCTTTCTGAAAGGAAGAGAAGAACTACCGACAATTGAATGGCAAAGGAAGTGAGAAATGAGTGCCGTGTCGATACCTCTCCATCTATATCGCCGCGAAACCACACATCAAGAATATTTCAGGCGTTGATCCCGCATTTTTGGAATTTCGCGGAATTCATAAAGTGATTGACGGTGTCCGCGCAGGATCATCCCGAAATCGGATCGAGCCCCTGTCGCCGGTCGCGGAGTACGGATTGGCGTGCGAAGTGTTCATGAATTCTCCTCAAACATGTACTCGTTAATCCGTGGAAATATTGGAGTAAGCAGGATGGTTTCCTGGCCGATCTCTCCGCTGATACGAGGCTTCGATCATTGAGGAAGATGGATCACACGAACGGTGCAGCTCACCGCTCTAGTCCAGAGCACCGGCTTGAAACTCGACGCCGCGCATCCTGTGGGTTCGCACTTCCCGACTGTCCACTCGCTGGCCACCTGTCCCTTGCAGTGACCACCGTTCGAGTCCGGTCACTGTGGAACTCATCCGCCTCGAGTGCATGTGTAGTCAAACAAAAAGCCCGGCTCTCAATGATTGAGAGCCGGGCTTTCATTTTCAGCAATGACCGGTACTTCAACGGTGTGCAGCAATACCACGGCGCGGCATTGTGCGCGCAGTGCGCAGACAGTTCACAGAGAAAACTACTCGATTAGATCCCAGTCAATTTTCTGCCGGTCGGTGCGACTCAGCAGGCGGGCGAACGCGGTTCCGTCGATGTCCCAGCGGAACGTCTTGACGCTGCCGTCACCCAGGCAGAAGTTGACCACGCCGCCGGAGTGAGCGGCTCCCCAGTGTTTCGACCAGGTGCCGCTGTCCGAAGTCACGTCACGATTGATCGAAGCCGAGAAGCGAAGGAAATGCAGCGGGTGGCGGGCATCGAAGATGTCGCCATCGCCGCGGTTACGCTCGCTCGAGCTGGCGCCATTCAGGGTGGTGTCGTCGGCGGTCAATTCATCGACGCGGCTCGCCTCTCCCATGAAGTTGACATTCAGCCATTTCTCTCCGAACAGAATCGTATTCGAGAGACCATCAGGGATGTTCGAGAACGTGAGTTGTCCGCGCCACTTGAAGTACATGTTGTTTGGATTGGTCCACGTAGGAGGCGAGGCCTCATTGTGGTCCTTCCACGTGACCTGACCCGGAACGAACATCCCGCGCGCCTCGGCGAGATTGTTGGTCAGCGCCTGCCGCAATCCGTTGGAATACGTGTTGCTGTCGCCGGCGTTGCCGGCATAGTCACTGCAGCTGCCGGGAATATCACTGCTGTGGATGGGGCCCATCCCGTCGCGCCGCGGCATTCCCGTGGCCGGGTTCTGTTGCCGCATCGGACTGCGACGGCTCGGGCAGAAGTAGGTCCGGATGATCGCGTTCTTGCGATCCGCTCCGTGTGTGGTGTCCCACGGGCGGCGGATTTCGATTCCATACATCATGCCGTCCTCGCCCATGAAGGGAAGAATCATTGCGGCCCAGGTCTGCCCGTTCACCCGCTCTCCGGGCACCGTATTCACTCCGGGAACCTGATTCCCGATCCACGCCGGTGTGACACAGTTGTAGGTGTCATGGAAGTTGTGGACGGCAAGCGCCATCTGCTTGAGATTGTTCAGGCACTGGGCACGCCGCGCCGCTTCGCGCGCCTGCTGGACGGCAGGCAGCAGCAGCGCGACGAGAATCGCAATGATTGCGATCACCACCAGCAGCTCAATCAGCGTGAAGCCCGAGTGCCGCACGCCCTGCGAATTCTTCCGCCACCATTGTCGCTGGAGCATGAGATGAGCCTTTCTGAATTGAAGTAGAACGACTACCAAGACTCGAATGAGATATGATGAGAGTCCTGCCGATCAGTCCCTTCTACCCCTTTCTCTAAGACCACTTCAAGAAAAATCAGCATGAGTTTGGACAATTCATTGGATTACTTCTGAGGTGACAGGGGCTGTCTCTACTGGTGATTCCGGGGGACTGAAATGTCGGGGGCTCGGGTCTAGGGGTTCTATTGGTGCGTCTGTGCGGGATTTCACCAGGGGTGATTAAGCTAGTGCATTAGTAGATGCACGAGGTATGTGCGAATGTCCAGCGGATCGTTATACAGATGAGTCCACAAGGAATCCGTGAACTTGCTTTGTTGTCCTCAGGGGCGGGTGAACACGCACCGATCCCTGCGATCACACCTGTGTCGCGACTGCTTCCTTCTTGGTGGACCGCAAGTCCCGGCGGGTTTCCCGATTTGTGGAGTCTAATCACCGGCCACCAGCATCGGCGTGGAGGATTCCATCGCGCCGCATTGCTTTCGCTTCGCCCCCGCCGATTGCCGCGTGGACGTTCCTCCGGATGTGTGATCGTGGAATTCAATTTCGTGTTGAGGTCCAGTTCGACCGGCCGAACCAGGGCGGTCAGGTCGTCTCCTTCCCTGTTAGAGGTGGCCGTGCCCGCCGGGCTGAGGGCGGTCTTCGGGGAGCGGAATTGTTCGCGCAAGTCGCGGGGGTCTCGAAACGGCGCGTCTCAGCGCGGAGTCTCCCCGCACATCTCTTCAGGAAGAGTCGTGCGAGCGATGTGGGGCAAGAGATGCCCGCCGGGGTTCGATCACCCGCATCCAGGCTCCAGGCCCGACGGTTACATCGCGGGCACCGTGCCGGGGCACTGAACAGCCGATACGGGAGGCGGTCCAAGGGCGAGTTCCCTGTTCCCGAGGGAGGCAGCAACACCCGCGGAAGCCTCGGGAGCGATGCGAGGTGTCCTGAGACCGACCTGTCCCGGACGCGCAGTTGACCCAAACGTACGAGATTCCTAAAGTTTGGGTAGCACGCTGGGACTGTTCCGGACAGGGGATGGTGTTTCTCCACGGGGATGGGTTCGCGGTGTGGCGAGCATCTCGGTTGCTGTCTCGGTCCCGTCTTCCGATTCTCTTTTTCTCGACTTCGGATCTCACGCCAACGATGTCAAACTCCGAACCCGGTCCGTCCGCTCCACCCCCTTCAGGACCGTCCTCCCGAAAGCCTTCCGGCAAGGGGTCACGGCCGGATCGCAATTCTCCGACGAACGTCGTGTTCTTTGTGGTGGCGCTCGCGCTTCTGGTGAGCGGCGTCATCTTCTTTTACAACGACTCGAATGGCTCGGAAGAACTGTCGTTCGCGAAGTTTTACAACGGCCTGCAGGAAGGCGCGTACTCGGAGGCGAACGTTCACGAGCTCAAGATCGGGAACGGCTACATTCGTTTTCAGGACCGCCCCAGTCCTCAGCGGAGCCTGCGGCTTTCCTCGCAGTCGGCTCCGAAGGAATTTGCGGTTCCGGTCGTCAATCTCCCCGAGAAGGATCTCGAAGCCCTCACGGCACTCTTGCGCGAGAAGAAGATCGACTACTCCTCGGTCAATCCGCCAAGCGAAGTGCTGCCGCTGCTCTATCTCTATGTCCTGCCGATCGCCTTCCTGGTCGTGATTTTGATCATGTTCCGCAAGGTGAGCGGTGCGGGCACCGCGATGTCGTTCGGCCGGAGCCGGGGGCGGATGCACGCCCAGGAGGATCTGGAAGTCACCTTCGATCATGTCGCCGGGATCGACGAGGCGGTCGAGGAGTTGCGCGAAATCGTCGAGTTTCTCCGTACGCCGGCGAAGTATCATGCGCTGGGAGGCCGCATTCCGCGCGGCGTGCTGCTCGTCGGCCCGCCCGGTACGGGAAAGACACTCCTGGCGAAGGCGGTGGCGGGCGAAGCCGGTGTCCCCTTCCTGAGTCTTTCCGGCTCGGACTTCGTGGAAATGTTCGTCGGTGTGGGGGCGGCCCGCGTCCGCGACATGTTCGCTCAGGCGGCTGCGAAATCCCCCAGCATCATCTTCATCGATGAGCTGGATGCACTGGGCAAGGTTCGCGGCAGCGGAATGCCCGGCGGTCACGACGAACGCGATCAGACGCTCAACGCTCTGCTCGTCGAGATGGACGGCTTTTCCTCCGACCAGAGCGTGATCGTCATGGCCGCGACCAACCGGCCTGAGACCCTCGACCCCGCCCTGCTCCGCCCCGGTCGGTTCGATCGGCACGTCCTGGTGGATCGCCCCGACATCAAGGGACGTGAGGCGATCCTCAAGGTGCATATCGGAAAGATCAAGGTCGGCGACGACGTCGACCTGAAGCATCTCGCCCGTCTCACTCCCGGTTTTGTCGGCGCTGATCTTGCCAATCTTGTCAACGAGGCGGCACTGCTCGCCGCGCGGAAGGACAAGACGAAAGTGTCGATGAGCGAGTTTGAAGAAGGGATCGAGCGGGTGGTGGCGGGGCTCGAAAAGCAGACCCGGATCATCGCCCCCGAGGAGAAGCAGCGAGTCGCCTATCACGAATGCGGCCATGCACTCGTCGCGTGCAGTCTTCCCCACACTGACCCGGTGCACAAAATTTCGATCATTCCCCGTGGACTCGCGGCGCTCGGCTATACGCTGCAGCGGCCGGATGAAGAACGGCATCTGGTAACGCAATCCGAGCTGCAGAACCGGATCTGCGTTCTGCTGGGAGGCATCACGGCCGAGGAGATCATCTACAAGGAAACTTCGACCGGCGCACAGAACGATCTCGAACGCGCGACCGACATCGCCCGCCGGATGGTGATGGAGTTCGGGATGAGCCCGAATCTGGGACGCGTGAACTATCGCACGAGCAACCGCTCGCCATTTCTGGCGAACTCGGCAACTCCGAGTGATTACGCCCACAGCGAGGCGACGGTCCGCGAGATCGACGTTGAGGTGAAGCGGATCATCGACGAGGCCGGGCGGACGGTGCACGAGATCCTCACCCAGCGACAGGATGTGCTCGAGCATATGTCCCGCGAGCTGATGGAACGCGAAATCATGGATGCCGAGCATCTCAAACGCATCCTCGATGAGCATGTCACCAGTCCCCATATCAAGCCGGGGACTTATGTGGCAACCACCCGCGATACGGAAGCAGAGCCGGAATCTCCGATCATTCGCAAGACCGCCGAAGGAGGCTGATTGCGGATGTCGCCGGGGCAGTTGCGCGGGTGCACCGCCGTTCTGTGGATGAGTGAAACTTTGTCGGGAGTGCGTTGAGTTCAGTTCTGATCTGACCCGCGTGGGGAAAGGATGACTTGTTTCCGCTGACAGGGAGTGTCGGCGGCCCGGCTCGATGGTGAAAGCCGGAATCTGAAAGAAAGAGGGAATTGTGTCGCGCGAACAGCTTTGGGCCCCCTGGAGGCTGCCGTACATCGTTTCCACGAAGGATTCGGAACCTGCCGGCTGTTTCCTGTGCCGCTATGCGGCCGAGGATCGTGATGCGGAAAACCTGGTCGTCAGCCGGAGCGAGGCGACGATCAGCGTCCTGAATCGCTTTCCCTACAACAACGGGCACATTCTCGTCGCTCCTCGCGCTCACAAGGGGGAACTGACGGATCTCAACGACGCGGAGTTGCTGGAGTGCATGCACGAGCTACAACGGCTCGTGAAAGCGATGCGGCGATTGATGAATCCGGACGGTTTCAACATCGGCGTCAATCTCGGCCGCGTGGCCGGGGCGGGACTTCCGGGGCACCTGCACTGGCACATCGTCCCCCGCTGGAACGGCGACACGAGCTTCATGCCGGTGCTGGCCGATGTGAATGTCATTCCCCAGTCGCTGGCAGCGCTGCATGAGCTGCTCACCGAAGAGCTGAAACGCCCGTCGGAGGCTTCGTCAGCGGAGGGGCCATGAGCCGGAACGAACAGTGCCCGCGGCCTGAGATGCCCCAGCGCGGTGAAGATGTGTGAGGCGTTCGCGGTTTCCAATTGCCGTGCCTGGTACCGGAGCTGGCCGCTTTCCCCGGCATCAGGCAAAGCGCGAGAGCTGCACGACACATCGCCTCATTCGCCACATGTCACCTGTCGGAACTGCTGCGCCGCATGCGGTGAACGTGCGGGGTTGAAGCGGGGGCCATTCCTTTCGTGGGGAACTCTGGTAACTCCTGCAAACTCCGGTCTCGCCGAGTCGGCAGTCTGGCAATTTGCACGGCCTGCCTTTAAAATATGCAGCTTGGCAGGGGGCAAATGTTCAGCGGAAACATGGCTGCGGTAAGGAGTCTGAAATGAATCGCTCGAACAGGGGCGCAGGCTCCGGACGCGGTATCGGCGTTCGTTGTTGTCTGCGGAACGAGTGCATGAGCTCATCGACGTTTGGGTGAGTTTTTCCCGGAGTGCTGCGACTCGCGGAACTGTGGACTTACGGTTCATCCCGCCGGAGAAGACCTGGTCCACACTGCTGTCGGATCTGCCGGTTGCAAATTTTCTAATGTCACTCCGCGAGCAGGCGCAGGTCCGACCTGGTGTTGCTGGCGTCGGTTGAGAGGCCCTTGGCAGCGGCCGTTCGCGAGATTTCGGCGTTGCGGGGCGCGGTTCTCCCCGTCCCGCAGCTTGTTCTGTGTGTGGAACGTGAGTGTTCCTCGGTACTGTTGAGTCGAACATGCTTCTGATCATTATTCGCGTTCTGTTCGCCTTCGTGTGTGCAGGCGCTTTCGCCACTTTTGTGAGCTCCCGCGGCAGCACGCCGGAATTCGTGCAGGATTCACCGTTCGTCACCTTTCTCGTCCTGATGCTCGTCAGCCAGGCCGTTATGCTGGTGGATCTCTGGATCCCGCGCAAGCGGCTCGACGATATTTCCGGCATCTATTTCGGGCTGCTGATCGGCATCTTCCTGAGTTACATTTTGAACCTGGCGTTGGCGCCGCTGGTGGATAACACCGAGTACCGCGGACTGACGTTCATGATGACGACCCTGATCCTCCCGTACATCTGCATCTCGCTCCTGCTGCAGACGAAGGATGATTTCCGGTTCATCATCCCGTACGTGGAGTTTGCGAAAGAGGTCAAGGGAGGGCGTCCGTTCCTGCTCGATACCAGCTCGATCATTGACGGCCGGATTGCCGATGTGATCGAAACCAAGATACTCGAATCGGAACTGATCGTGCCGAACTTCATCCTGCAGGAGCTGCAGGAGATTGCCGACAGCAACGACAAGCTGCGGCGCAACCGGGGGCGGCGCGGCCTCGATGTCCTGAGCCGGTTGCAGTCGAACCCGAATATCGAAGTTCGCCTGTACGATGCCGATCACCAGGACATGAAGGGAATGTCGGTGGATCAGCGCCTGGTGGCGGTCGCCAAGCATCTTGGCGGCCGGGTGGTCACCAACGACTTCAACCTGAACAAGGTGGCCAGCGTACAGGGAGTCGACGTCATCAATCTGAACGATGTCGCGAACTCGCTCAAGCCCCGATATCTTCCGGGTGAACACCTCCAGTTGAAGATCATCAAGCCCGGTGAAGCGCCGGGCCAGGGAGTCGGCTACCTCGATGACGGCACGATGGTCGTCTGTGAATCGGCGAGCAGCATGATCGGCCGGGATGCACACATTGTCGTGACCAGTGTCCTGCAGAACAGTGCCGGGCGGATGATCTTCGGCAAACTGGCCAGTTCGCCGACACACTCAGGGGCGCACGCGGCGGCCGCCGAGCGGTCCTGATCGACAAGCTTTTCGCCATCTCCTTCGCAGTACCGGGAACAGGGCCAGCAGAATGCAGGTGATCATCACCGCGGTCGGGCCGGATAACCGCGGCCTCGCGGATCCGATTGTTCATTATGTGACCTCGGTCGGCGCGAACATCGGCGAGATTCAGATGTACGATCACGACGCGGAGCGGATTTTCGCCATGATGCTCCGCGTCGAATGGCCGGTCGAACGGGAGTCGGTCGATCAGCTTCGTCAGCGAATGGATGCCATCGGCCGCGAGAAGAACCTCTCGATCCGCACCTGGTCACGCGACGAACACACCCGTCCGCCGCGGTTGGCGATCTGCACGACCTACCGTCCGGAACCGGCACTGGCGCTGCTGCGGGCAATTCGCGATGGCCGTGTCCGCGCCACGCCCGCGTTAATGATCGGCAATCGTCCCGCGTGCCGCGGCGTGGCCGAGCAGTTCAACGTCGACTGGCACCAGATCGACGATGGGAAAGGGAATCCTGACAACGAGCGGATGGTGCAGCTCTTCGATGAGTATGCAGTCGACTACATCATCCTGGCGCGTTACATGCGAGTGCTTCCTGCCGGCACCTGCTGGCGCTTCGCCGGGGGACGGATCATCAACCTGCATCACGGCCTGCTCCCTTCGTTTCCCGGCGCGCGTCCCTATGATGATGCGTACGGGCACCGGATGCTGACCTACGGGGCGACGATCCATTTCATCGTCCCGGAACTCGATGCCGGCAATCAGATCATCCACCAGTCGACCTTCACGGTCGCGCCCGGCACCCCGTTGGAAGCGATCGTGCGCACCGGACAGTCGGATCACGAGCCGAGCTGCCTGGTGGAAGGTGTCCGCCGGGTTGTCGACCGCGAAGTAGCGCTGCACTTTCATCGCGTCGTTCGCGAGCCCGGCCGTGGATGAGAGGGGCGACTGCTTTCGCACTCTCCTTTCCGGGCACGTGTTTCCGCCCCCCCCCCCCGGCCCTTCCGGTAATCGCCACTCACTCATGGGGGCGCGAAAATACCAGCATTATCCGTCTACGTTTGATCCGCCTGACGAGGGCGAATTGGGGCTGCGTCGCGGCGGGCGGAACGCAGTGGTTCTGGTCGACATTCGTCGGGAATGCGGGGCCACTTCCCGGTCGGGCCGCTTTTCCGAATCACTCTTCCTGCATTTCGATTTCACATGGGTTATCGCAACCTTCAGGAATGTGTCCGCGATCTGGAACGGACCGGCCAACTGGTTCGGATCGATCACGAGATCGATCCGTGCCTCGAAGCGGCGGAGATTCAACGCCGCGTGTATGAGGCCGGAGGTCCGGCGCTGCTCTTTATGCGTGTGAAAGGTTGCCGGTTTCCGATGCTCGGCAACCTCTTCGGAACCATCGAGCGGACCCGTTTCCTGTTTCGGGATACGCTGGATGCGGTGCGGCGACTGGTCGAGCTGAAGGTTGATCCGTCGCTCGCGGCGCGCCATCCCTGGCGCTATCGCAGCCTTCCTCGCGTCGGCTGGAACACGCTGATTCGAAAAGTCTCACGCGGCCCGGTCCTCGAAGGCAAGACGACGATCTCCGAATTGCCGCAGCTGAAATCGTGGCCGGAGGATGGCGGTGCCTTCATTACCCTCCCCCAAGTCTACACCGAAGATCCGAGCCGTCCCGGCTTCGCCCGCTCGAATCTGGGAATGTATCGGGTGCAGCTTTCCGGAGGACGCTACGCGGTCAATCGGCAGATCGGCCTGCATTACCAGATTCATCGCGGCATCGGCGCTCATCACGCGGCGGCATTGCGGCGCGGTGTTCCGTTTCGTGTGAATATTTTCGTGGGCGGTCCGCCGGCCATGACGCTCGCCGCGGTGATGCCTCTCCCCGAGGGACTTTCCGAACTCAATTTCGCAGGCGCACTGGGCGGGCGGCGGGTGCCGATGATCTGTCGGCCCGGCGAACTGCCGATCGCCGCGGAAGCCGATTTCTGCATCACCGGCACCGTCGATCCCGAACTGCTGCTGCCGGAAGGCCCGTTTGGCGATCATCTCGGATATTACAGTCTCTCGCACGATTTCCCGGTCCTGAATGTCGAGCGGGTGTATCACCGTCGTGATGCGATCTGGCCGTTCACGGTCGTCGGTCGACCGCCGCAGGAGGATACCTCGTTCGGCGAGATCATCCATGAACTGACGGGACCGGCAATTCCGACAGTCGTTCCCGGCGTCCATGCCGTCCATGCCGTGGATGCGGCCGGCGTGCATCCGCTGCTTCTGGCGATCGGCAGTGAACGCTACGTCCCTTACGCGAAGCGTCGTCGACCGCAGGAGCTGCTCACGGTGGCGAACGCAATTCTCGGCCAGGGGCAACTGTCGCTGGCCAAGTACCTGTTGATCACCGCGGAGGAGGACAACCCGCAACTCGACATTCACGACATCCCGGCATTTCTGCGGCACCTGCTTTCGCGCATTGACTGGCAGAATGATCTGCACTTTCAGACTCGGACGACGATCGACACTCTCGACTATTCGGGAACCGGCCTGAACGAAGGATCGAAAGTGGTCATGGCCGTCGCGGGGCCGGTGCGGCGCGAGCTGCTGAGCGAGATTCCCGGTGAGCTCGATCTTCCTTCAGGATTCCAGAACCCCCGTGTCTGTCTGCCGGGAGTGCTGGCGGTCCAGGCACCTCCCTGCCGTCCCTCTGTTGAAGGGACGGACCGGGTCGCGGAACTCTTCGCGCAGCATTATTCGATTCGCGATGTGATTAACTGGTTCCCGCTGATCGTGCTTGTCGATGACAGCGAGTTCACGGCACGCACGTTGAATAATTTTCTGTGGGTGACGTTCACCCGGTCGAACCCGGCGGCGGACATTACGGGAATTGAAGCGTTCATCGAGCAGAAGCACTGGGGCTGCCGTGGCGCGCTGGTGATCGATGCCCGCATCAAGCCGCACCATGCTCCCCCACTGGTGGAGGATCCCGAGGTCACCCGCCGTGTCGATGCCCTCGCCGCCCCCGGCGGGCCACTGCATGGGGTTTTCTAGACTGGAGACTGGAGCAGAGCCGCAAATGATGTGCGTCCGCGAAAAGCGAAGTTGACGTCAGGATGATCGTACGTCTTGCCGCGTCCCGGCTGGACGCGTGCATTTGATCCTCAACCCCGGGGGACGCTGCGGCCCGCAGGGCCGCGGCGAAACAAATTGCCCGCAGTTGGGCAGTGAACTGGGGTAAACCGCACAGCCGAAGGCACTCCGGTCTCCAGCCTAAAGCCTAATCTCTTGACGACTTTCCGGCTCAGACCTATACTCGCGATGCGCGATCCGGGCGGGCCGAATCCCGGGATTTTCGCCGTGTTTTGCCCGCAGAGAGATGCTGAAACGGCCGCTCGCGGAATGTCTCGCGGCGGGCTTTGCTGACCGGGTGAGCGAAGCCGCCGAAGGAGTTCGGGCGGCTGATGCGCCGCGACATCGATGCCCGGCGTGAAGACGAACCTCCCCCGGGAGTGTTTTCTCACACGCCGCGTCCCGCGTTTCTCCGCCGACCTTTTTGGTCATTGACGACCTTCCAGAAGATACGAGCATGAAAAGCGAACATCGCCATGAACTGCAGACGAACGATCTCAGCAAGCTGGCCGACAAGGCCAGCCACACGCTGGAGGCGTATTACAATCAGATCATGATCGGCGTCTGCGGCGTGCTGCTGATTGCCGCCGTCTGGATCTGGTGGGTCCGGTCGGAGCGGGTTGCCGAGGCTGCGGCCTGGGCCGACATCGCCGCCTGCCGTTCTCCCGAGGAGTTCGCGGCAGCCGCAGAAGCGCATCCCGGAACCGAAGCCGCTCGGTGGGCACGCCTCCAGGAAGCCGAGGGATACCTTTCCACCGGCCTGCGCGAAACGTTTACCGATCGCGAAAAGGCACTGACCGATCTCGGCAAGGCTAAAGAACGCTACGAAGCGCTGCTGGCAGACCGTTCGCTGGGGGCGAGGCTCCGCGAGCGGGCCATGTTCGGCTACGCGCGGGCTCTCGAAGCGACGGCTGGCTCCGATCTCACTCCCGCCATCGAGGCTTATGAGAATCTCCTCAAGGAATTCCCGAACAGCCCCTTTGCCGCCGAGGCGAAGGAACAGGTCGCGGCATTGAAGGACAGCCGGATGCAGAGCTTCTATGCCTGGTTCCAGCAGCAGAATCCCAAGCCGCCGGAACCGGCGAAGCCGCAGGATGGGGGCGCGCCGACAATGGGGAGTGTTCCCGGCAGCTCACCGACGGGAATTGAGCTCCCCCGCCTGGATCTGAACCAGTCGACGGAGACTGCGGACGAGAGTGCTCCGAAGTTCGATGTGGAAAAGGCGCTGAATCCGCAGGGGCCCGCGACGGAAGGCGCGGCTTCTGCCGCCCCCGAGAGTGCGGCGCCGGCCACGTCGCCTGCATCGGACGCTGCTCCGAAGACGGAGTCGACGCCGGAAGCGGCGGCGAAGCCTGAAACGCCGGCGGGCGAAGCGAAGCCGCAGGAAAAGCCCGCCGAATCGGCCGCACCGGCTGACGAGAGCCGATGAACGGAGACTTGTCTCCCGAGCCGCTTCAACTGACAGTCGAAGCCCGCGCACATGGCTGGCGCGTCGATCACTACCTGTCGCGACTCTTTCCGAATTACAGCCGCGCGCTGTTTCAGAAGGCGATCGAACAGCAGGGGGTGCTCGTCAATGGGCTTCCCGTGAAAATGTCGAAACGGCTGCGGGTGAACGACATTGTCTCCGTGCGGCTGCCGGAGCTTCCCGACCAGAGTCTGCCTCCGGAGGATATCCCCCTCAACATCCTCTATGAGGATGATGCGATGGTGGTGCTCAACAAACCTGCCGGGCTGATCGTCCACCCCGGAAAAGGGAACTACCGCGGAACCCTCGCCGGGGCACTGCAGTTTCACTTCGACCGCCTCAGTGATATCGCCGGGAAGCTCCGCCCGGGAATTGTGCACCGTCTCGATCGCGATACGAGCGGCGTGATGGTGGTCGCCAAGGACAACCAGGTCCACCACGCCCTGAGCGGCCAGTTCGAACGGCGTGAGGTCCGCAAGGAATATCGCGCGATCACCCACGGAGTGATCGAGCGGGACAGCGATTACATCGAGACGCACATGCGTGTGCACCCGCAGCAGCGGGAGAAAATGTGCGTCTGTCCGCCCGGCGGCAACGCCCGCGATGCGGTGACGTTTTACGAGGTGCTCGAACGCTTCGAGAATGCGACTTACGTCCGACTGCTTCCGCGTACCGGGCGGACGCATCAACTGCGTGTCCACATGCGGCACATCGGACATCCGATCGTTGCCGACCGTTTGTACGGGGGCCATTCGCCAGTGGAACTCGCTGAACCCGTCCCGACTGATTCGGGAGTTGCAGTCTCTGCCGAGTTCCCTGATGAGCCCGAAATTGAGACGGACGAGACGACTCCACCCGCAGCACCGGGAGAACCGATTTCACGTCAGGCACTTCACGCGTTTCGCCTCGAATTGGATCACCCTGTCACGCGAAAACGGTTAGAATTTGAAGCACCGCTGCCGACCGACATCGAAGAGACGCTGACTCGCCTGCGGGCGCGTCGCAAAGCATAAAGAGAGGAGCCGGTATGAGAGTCGCGAAGGTCGAACTGGTCGACGGAGAAGTTCGTCTTGCAGTCGTCGAGGAGACTGCCGTGCGACTGCTCGATCTCGAACAGGTCGATAACTGTCGCAACCTGTCGGAACTCGTCCACGCTCCCGATCCGGTGGGGCTCGCGAAGTTTCTGATCGACCAGAATCTGGATCCGGTCCCGCTCGATGAGGTGACGTTCCTCGCGCCGATGGATCGTCAGGAAGTCTGGGCGGCGGGAGTCACCTACAAGCGGAGCCAGGTGGCCCGCATGGAGGAATCCGAGACCGGCGCATCGCATTACGACCGCGTCTATACGGCTCCGCGGCCGGAACTGTTCTTCAAGGCGACTCCGAATCGCGTGGTCGGCCCCGGCGAACCGCTGCGGATTCGGCAGGACAGCACCTGGTCGGTTCCCGAGCCCGAACTGGCGCTCGTCATCACTCCCGAGATGCGGCTGGCCGGTTTCACGATCGGCAACGACATGAGCGCCCGCGACATCGAGGGGGAGAATCCGCTCTACCTGCCGCAGGCAAAGCTTTACAGCCAGTGCTGTGCGATCGGCCCCTGTATTCTCCTGCCCCAGAAAGGGCTCAATCGCGAGGAGACAAAGATCCGGCTGACGATCCGCCGCGGAAACAAGCAGGTTTTTCAGGGGGAGACCGACCTCAGCCAGATGGCCCGCAGCTTCGAGGATCTCATCGGCTGGCTCGGACGCGACAACGCGTTCCCCAACGGTGTGATCCTGCTCACCGGCACCGGCATTGTGCCCCCCGATGAATTCTCGCTTGCCGCGGGCGATGTCGTTTCCATCGAAATCACCGGCATCGGCACGCTGACCAACCCGATCGTGCAGGGATGAGTCTCAGGCGAAGGTCGCATCGCGTTCCTTCATGCACTCACCTCGCCCTGCGCGCCGATCTGCCGCTCGTCCCGTATCGCTGCACCTGAACACTGGACCTCCGTTTTAAGCATGCTGCAGACCATTCACAACACTGACTGCATCGAAGGCATGAAACGGCTCGAAGACGGGGTGGTAGACCTCGCCTTCGCCGATCCTCCGTTCAACATCGGGTATGAGTACGACGTCTATTCCGACCAGCTCGAGGATGAGCACTACCTCGACTGGAGCCGACAGTGGATGGCCGAGGTCGTCCGCTTATTGAAACCGACGGGCACCTTCTGGCTCGCTATTGGCGATGAGTATGCGGCGGAGCTGAAAGTGCTGATGCAGCGGGAGCTGAAGCTCACCTGCCGGAGTTGGGTGATCTGGTATTACACGTTCGGCGTGAACTGCAAGCAGAAGTTCAGCCGCTCACACGCGCACCTCTTCCAGATGGTGAAAGATCCGGAGAATTTCACGTTCAACCTGGATCAGATTCGTGTCCCCTCCGCGCGGCAACTCGTCTACGGCGACAAGCGGGCGAATCCGACAGGCCGTCTGCCCGACGATACCTGGATTCTCCGCCCGCAGGATCTCCCCGAAAGTTTTCAGCCGGATGAAGACACGTGGTACTTCCCGCGCGTCAACGGCACGTTTCGCGAGCGGAAGGGCTGGCATGGCTGCCAGATGCCCGAACAGCTTCTCGGGCGGATCATCCGCGCGTGCTCGAATCCAGGGGAACTCGTGCTCGATCCGTTCGCGGGCAGCGGGACCACGCTCACCGTGGCGAAGAAGCTCGGCCGGGACTTCATCGGCTACGAGCTCTCTCCGGAGTACGCACGACAGGCGCAGGCGCGGGTGGATGCCGCCTTCCCGGGAGAGCCGCTGCAGGGCGCGCCCGAACCGCTGGTGAGCGCTCCGAAAACGGCTGAAGGGGTGCGGCTCGAAGATCGGCAGGCCCGGTTGAAGTCGACCCGCCGCGACAAGCGGACGTCAAAGGAAACCTGACAGGCTCTCCGGACGAGAGGGCTGATGCCTCTCAAGCGAGAAAGAGTCGGGCGGGAAACGACACAGCCCACGCTGATGCGTGGGCTGTTGCAGATTCGACCGCATTGTGGCGGAAACCGGGCTGCCTGGGAGCGCGGCCTAGAACACGTCCAGGTAGAAGTGGTGGCCGCTGTGGTACGGCCGTTCGCTCGGGTAGAAGTTGTGCCACATCTTGTTGTACACCGGAATCTGCCGGTTCTGGGGATAGCGGTAGTACAGGCTGTCGTACTGGACCGGCGGCCGGAAGTTGTCGGGGTAGTAGACGTAGGGGTAATAATAGAAGCGGCCCCAGTCATGCGGCTGGCCAACTCCCCCCTGGGCCTCGGCGGTCGAGGGCATGGCCCAGAGCCCCGCGGCGCAGGCCGCCCCCAGGATCAGGCTCGTCAGGAGCTTTCGTTTCGACATTTGCGCTCTCCTTGAATACTTGATCGTCCCGCGTTCGCGCAGTGGCAATCCGATGGGTGGGGCCGACTGCCGGTTCCGCCGTGGCGTACTCTCACCGGAGGGGCATGCTCGTTCCGTCACTGCCCTCACCGGCTGTTTGCGACATCTCCATATTCTTCATCGGCCCCGGGGGCAGCGTTACAACAGGAATAACTGGAAACTCCCGCACAATCTCGCCCTGACGAAACTCGCCCGCAGCTCTCCCGGATGGGGAACGGAATAACACCCGGAAGTGCCCTGCGGACGCAGCCTGCCTCGCTTGCAGATTGCCGGTCATCGCATTAAGTTCAATCGGGGAACGGAGTCCGATCAACAACACCTCTGTGGAGACAGGGATGCATCATCAACTCGCGGCTGGCCTCGTCACCCTGATTCTGATTTTCGGTGTCCCGGCGGCCGGGGCGTATGCCGAGCCTCCGGCGACAAATGCCGCTCCCCCGGAAGTGACCGCCCGCGAGCTGCCGATTTCGGTCGAGCGGGTTCGCGAACATATCGAATACCTCGCGAGCCCGAAGCTGCAGGGACGGCGCGAGGGCGAGGGAAAACGGCTCGCCGCCGAGTATCTGATCCAGCATTACAAGAAGCTGAAGCTCCAGCCCGTCTTCGAGAATCAAACCTACATCCAGGAGATTCCCGGCCAGCGCGGCGCGGACGGAAGCTCATCAATTCTCGGGGTCAACATCGGCGCGTGGCTGCCCGGCTCGGACCCGGAGCTCCGGGATGAAGTGGTGATCGTCAGTGCCCACTACGACCATCTCGGCGTGCGCAACGGCCAGATCTACCCCGGGGCGGATGACAACGCCAGCGGCGTTGCGATGGTTCTCGAAGTGGCCCGCGCCTTCGCGACCGCGAAGAATCCGCCGCGACGGAGCATCGCCTTCATCAACTTTGATCTCGAAGAGCACATGCTGTGGGGCTCGCGCTGGTTCGCGGCCCATCCGCCGTGGCCGCTCGAACAGGTCAAGCTGTTCATCACCGCGGACCTGATCGGCCGCTCGCTGGGGGACCTTCCCTTCCCCGTGGTCTTCGCGCTCGGGAGCGAATCAGGGACATCACTGGCGGCAGCACTGGGCGAAGTGGGAAGCCCGCCGGGACTCGAAGTCGCACTGCTCGGCGCCGATCTCGTCGGGACGCGGAGCGACTACGGCCCCTTCCGTGATCGCAAAGTGCCGTTCCTGTTCTTCTCGTGCGGCGAGCATCCCGATTACCACACGCCTCAGGACACTGCTGATCGCGTGGATATCGCCAAAGTGGCGCGGGTGTCGACGGTGATTCTCGGCGTGATGCAACTGGTCGCCTCAGGTACAGTGACGCCCGAATGGCAGGAGACCGTCGAACCGGATGTGGATGAGGCCCGGACGCTGCATCGCATCACGGAGCTTCTGCTTGCCGAGGCGGAGGAACGCAACTTCAGCGGTGTGCAGCGGATGCTCGTCTCGCACGTGCATACGCGAACCGGTCAGATCATCAAACGCGGTACCATGACGGGCGACGAACGTCGCTGGCTGATCCGCAGTGCGCAGCTGCTGCTTTTCTCGGTCTTCTGAGAGCGCCCTGCGTCTCGTTTGAAATGTGAGTTTCGAAGGCGAAGTCGAAGCTCAACGAGAACGAGAACGCGATAAAACAGAACGGCCTCTCGCTCTTCCGCCGATCGGAGAGCGAGAGGCCGTGTCATTTTCGCTGGTCGAGGTCGGAGATTATCCTTCCACCACGAACGGCTTGCGGTAGTTCCGCGTGAGGAGCCGGTTCGCCTCGTCGTCGCCGACGATGGTTTCCGAAGCCGCGTCGATAGTCAGCTTTCGACCCAACTGATAGGTGAGCCCGCTGAGCTGCAGCTTGACGTCGTTCTTCAGATGCTCTTCCATCCGGGCGAGCGTCTCGTAGGCTTCCTTGTTGTCGCCCAATGCCTTCGTCTGCGGATTGAAGGGAACCTGCTCACCCAGTCGATAGGAGATGTTTGCGAGGTGTCCCAGGGCGCTCGAGTAGTGCCCGTCGAGAATATCCGCGTTGAGGTCGGAGACCTGACGGCTGCGGACGGCCTCGATGAAGTTGGCGATGTGGTTGCCTCCTCCGGGGCCGCGCTTCGCCGTGACCTTGGGCAGCGGAGCCGGCTTGGTGCTGCCTTTCGGGTAGAACGTGTTGCCGGCGATGGTTCCCCCTTCGAGGTGGAAGACGTTGCCGATCCCCTGGTCCATGTACTTGTCGCAGGGACGTCCCCGGACTTCGAAGATCAACTGTGTCTCGCCGAAATCCATGATCGCGACCTGCGTGTTGGGCGTCTCGCCCTGATCTTCGTAGCCGAAGCGGCCGCCGAGGCTGATCACGCTCTTGGGAAGCGTCGCGCCGGGGATGCCCCAGCGGGCGATGTCCATCTGATGGACTCCCTGGTTGCCGATGTCGCCGTTGCCGGTCTCCCAGAACCAGTGCCAGTTGTAGTGCACGAGGTTGCCGTGGTACGGCTGTTCCTTGGCGGGGCCGAGCCAGAGATTGAAGTCGACTTCTTTCGGCGGCGTGCTCGTCGGCTTGAAGCCGATACTGTTGCGGTTCTTGTAGCAGAGGCCGCGGGCGACCAGCAGCTTGCCGAGCTGTCCCGATTTGATCACTTCGACCACTTCGGCCCACCGCTGGCTGCTGCGGCTCTGCGTGCCGTGCTGCACAATGCGACCATGCTTGCGGGCCACATCGACCGCCACATGACCTTCGCGGACATTGTGGCTGCAGGGCTTCTCGACGTAGACGTCCTTGCCGGCCTGACAGGCCCAGATCGTCATCAGCGCATGCCAGTGGTTCGGCGTGGCAATCGAGATGGCGTCGAGGTTCTTGTCTTCGAGCGCCTCACGCACGTCCTGGACGGTCTTCGGCGTCAGATTGCTGAGCTCCTTCACCGTCGGCAGACGCTTGGCAAAGGTCCGCGTGTCCACGTCGATGAGATATGTCACCTGCACACCGGGAAGCTTGCAGTAGCTGTCGATGTGCCCCGCGCCGCGGCCGTTAATTCCGGCGACGCCGACGCGAATCGTCTCGTTCGCTCCGAGAATACGCCCCGAGGACTTGGTTCCGCCAATGGCAAAGGTGGCACCGGCGGCGAACAGCGATTGCTTCACGAAGTCGCGGCGGCTCACATTTGAGCGTTTGATTTCTGACATCCGCAGATCCTTACTTCTTTCCGGAGGGAGAGTGAAAAGTCCGGCAGTAGACTGCACGTGGCCGGGCCCTCTGGGAAGCGGCCGACCGGTCTCGCTTCCTTATACAAATCCGCACCGGTACGATCAACCATCAATAGAGTTCGATCGATCGGCCTGGCCTTTGTCGAGCGGGAAAGGAAACACGCATGCTCGTCGGATATGTGAGTGATGAACGCTATGTCGCCCTGCCGGATGTCCTGCTCGAATTCGAGAATGCCGAATATTCCGTCGAGGCACGCAGCCGCGCGTCGGGAGCCGTTCATGTCGATCTTCCTCCCGGCGACTACCGCGTGACACTCGCCAAACCGGGCTACGGCGCGAAGCGCGTCACCGTTGAACTCCACCCCGATCGCCCCCTTCAGTTTCGGCTGCTTTCCGACTGTCTGCTCGGATACGCGTGGCCGAAATGCGTGCGCTCCGGAGAATCAGCGGAGTTCCGCGTTCACTCACCCGAGGCGTATCACCTCGAACTCTGGCGCTACGGGTGGAAAAAGGAGCTTGTCCGCGAACTCGGCTGGTACGACGAGCACGGACCGCGGGCGACCGTTCAGATTACTCCCGACGGCGACTACACGCAGACCGGAGTCGAATGGAACAAGCACGGCTATTCAAGCCCGCACCACGTCCAGAAAGTTGTTGCGCCCGATCGCTCGGGCCTCTACTACTTCCATGCACGGACTGGCTCCGGAGATTTCTTCTCGTTTCCGTGGGTGGTCGCGCCACGGGAACCATCGGCACCAATTGCCGTGCTCGCCTCGAACATCACCTGGAACGCCTATAACAACTTCGGCGGACGGAGCAACTATATCCTTCCCGATCGTCTGCCTCCCACGCCGACGGTGAACTCGCGGCTCGAACTCCGCCGCTATACCGATCCCGAGCACATCAACTACAACACCGATGATTACGACCCGCTTTCATTCGATCGTCCTGAGCCGATCAACTTCGTCCCTCCGGATGAAATGGTGACGAATCCAATCGAAGGTCGCGCCGCGTGTCACCTCGCCCCTGCCGAGTGGCGGATGCTCGGCTGGCTCGAACGGGAAGGTTTCGCCTACGACCTCTACGCCGAGACGCAGTTGCACTTCGATCAACTCGATCTCGACCGCTATCGAGTTCTCGTGCTGGGTCCACATCCCGAATACTGGTCGCAGAAGATGTATGCGAAGGTGAAATCCTGGGGGCAGGAACGGGGCGGACGACTCGTCTATCTCGGCGGGAATGGCCTCAACTGTGAGGTCGAATTTGTTGATGAGACGCGGATGATCGTTCGCAACGGAGATGACCGGGAGCATCGCCGCCGCGGCCTCGAGAGCCGCTTTCATCATCGAGTGGAGTCGGAAGCCAACCTGCTGGGAGTCGTCTTCAGCTATGCGGGGATCATGACCAGTGCGCCCTATCGCGTCGTGGATGCGGATCACTGGATCTTCGCCGGGACCGGCTTAAAAAACGGCGATCTGTTCGGTGAGAAGACGCTGCACAAACGCTGTCCCGGCGGCGCATCGGGGCATGAGACGGACAAGATCTCCCCCAGTTCTCCGGCGAACGTGAAACGGCTCGCGCAAGGTTTGAATCCCGACAACGGTGGAGCCGATCTCGTCTGCTTCGAAACGGGCGGGGGCGGGTCCGTCTTCTCGGCCGGTTCGATCACCTGGCCGAGCGCGCTCCTCGTCGATGATGCCGTTTCGCAGATCACCTCGAATGTATTGCGACATTTTCTCCGCTGAGAATACTCGTGGACTCTGGAATACAGTCCCACTCCAGTCTCCAGCCTGTAATCTCCAGTCTATTTCATCAGCATGTCCTGCCTGCTTCAGAGGCAGTTTTCGCGGCCCGTTTCCTGCGCGCGTCTGGCGTGAGATTCCTCTCTCCGCCGGAAGCTGCGTGAATTCAACAGCTTGCGTCCTCCCGCAAGGTTGAGGAAACGGGTAGGCACGCGAGTTGCTTTGCCTGCCGGGCACCCCACGCCGGTGTCAGGTGACACCCTTTTCGTTTGCATTTCCTCTGCAGACGCAGTCCGCGACAGGTGAATTGCGCTCGCGGTGCGCGCCGGCGAGGATGCGCTCCCCCAAGTATTTGACATCCTGGAGAACCTCATGCTGCGATCCACAGCGCTCACCTCGCTCCTCTGTGTGCTTGCCTTCACACTCTGTGCTCCACGGGCCTGGGCTGATCAGGACGAGCCGGCCGCGGCGGCCGCCGAAACCGTCGTCGAAACCGAAACGCTTGTTGAAGCCGCTGCCGAACCGGAACTGGACCTCGCGGCGAAGCTGGAGACCCTGCTGGCACAGATCAACTGGTTCTGGACGTGTGTGGCGGCTTTTCTTGTGTTCTTCATGCAGTCTGGTTTTGCACTGGTTGAAGCCGGACTCACACGTGCGAAGAACGTGGTGAACATCATGATGAAGAACCTGATGGACTTCGCCATCGGTTCGATCCTCTTCTGGGCCGTCGGTTTCGGCCTGATGTTCAGCGCGACGAATGGCCTGTTCGGCACGGGTGAGTTCTTTCCAAATCCTGACGCACTGGCCGGCGACAGCACGGGGCTGAACATCTACGGCAAGCAGCCGAACGAAATGTATACGTTCCTGATGTTCCAGACTGTCTTCGCTGCGACGGCGGCGACGATTGTCTCCGGCGCGATGGCGGAGCGGACAAAGTTTGTGTCGTACCTGGTGTATAGTGCGGCGATTACAGCGGTGATTTATCCGATCAGCGGTTCGTGGGCGTGGGGCGGGCTGTGGAACGGTGGTGGCTGGCTTGAGGCACCCGAGGGTGGTTTGCTGGCGAAGGCGGGACTGCCGGGACTGGTCGACTTCGCCGGATCGAGCGTCGTGCACCTGTGTGGTGGGGTTGCCGGCCTTGCCGGTGCGATCGCACTTGGCCCGCGTAAAGGGAAGTACAATCCGGACGGAACGTCGAACGCCATACCGGGCCATAACCTCGCCCTCGTGACGCTCGGCGGCCTGATCCTCTGGTTGGGATGGTTCGGGTTTAACGCTGGGTCCACGACGTCGATCGAAGGCGGCGACTTCGCCCGCATTGCTGTCGTGACGAATGTTGCCGCCGCCGCGGGGGCCCTGGGAGCAATGTTCACGGCCTGGGGGCTCTTCGGCAAACCGGAGATCTCGATGACGATCAACGGCGCACTGGCAGGTCTGGTGGGCATCACCGCTGGATGCGCCACGATGACCATCTGGGGCGGACTGATCACAGGACTTCTGGCGGGCGTGCTCGTCGTGTTCTCGGTCCTTGCGTTCGACAGGCTCAAGATTGATGATCCGGTCGGAGCCATTTCGGTTCACGGCGTCTGTGGCGCCTTCGGGACGCTGATGTGTGGCGTGCCGTTCGTTTGCCGTCCCGGTGAAGCCGGCAGCCTGGTGACTCAGGCGATCGGCGTGAGTGCGATTGCCCTCTATACCTTCGTTGCCACCTTCGTGCTGTTCATGATCATCAAGGTAACGATCGGGCTGCGTGTCAGTGAAGAGGAAGAAATCCAGGGGCTCGACATGCTTGAGCACGGAGTCGCCGGTTACAACCCGTAACCTTCTTCGCCTGGTCGAGAGGATTTCGCCAACGGAATGCGGAACTGCTGGGGAACCACTGTCGTGCAGGGATGCGGGACGCGGTGGTGATTTGCTGCCGGGGAAGAGGGCAAGGAACCGCCCTCCCCCCGGCTTTCTTTATGCGCGATGAATTTTGGCCTGATGCGTCTGGTCTGCGCAACGACACGGGGGAGAACCTCGCCACAACCGCGATGGTCGGGACGGGGATTGTTCAGAATCAGAGTGAATCAACGCAGGGGGGGCAGGCCGCTGGTGTTCAGATTGGAAGCGACTTACAATAGATGCATCCCTGTTGATGGGTGCGGTCGAAGATTTCGCGGATACTGGAGATTCACCCAGCGGCAGGGGGACTCGTCAACAACGATGCGGCAAATGCCCTGGTGCGTCGCAATGATTGCCGCGGGCTTCTCACCGCGTGCGGTCCTTCCGACGTTGTGAAGAAGTGCTCTCTTGTGGCCTTTTGAGGATGTGAGTCAGCATGGATCGGGATCGTCAGAATCGCCGCCAGTTTCTGCAGACCGCGAGTGCCGCCACGCTCTCGGCACTCGCCGCCGGCGTGCCGCGGCAGATCTGGTCGGCGGAGCAAACCGGGGCGAAGTTTCCTGCGACCGCCGATACGGTCATCGTCGTGTGGATGGCCGGCGGGATGGCGCACACCGAGACGTTCGACCCGAAGCGGTACACCCCCTTCGAAGTCGGGCTGGAATCCAACCGCGTGCTGAGCACTTTCCCGGCGATTGATACGTCGGTCGATCACATCAAGGTCTCGCAGGGGCTCGAACAGATCGCCCGCGTGATGGATCGCGGGACGCTGATTCGCGGCTACACCGCTGCCGATCTGGGGAAGATCCTGCACTCCCGGCATCAGTATCACTGGCATACCGGTTACGCGCCTCCGCAGACGGTCGCCGCGCCGCACATCGGTGCGGTGATCGCGCGGACGCTCGGGCCGCTGAATCCGGCGGTGCCTCCCTTTATCGATATCGGCCAGTCGTTCGATGTCGGCGAAGGGGAGGAACTCAAGGCGTTCCATACGGCCGGATTTCTGGGAAGCGAGTACGGGCCGTTCCTGATTCCGAATCCGAGCCAGGCAATTCAGGCCGTACAGCCACCGGCGGGAATGACGCCGAGCCGGTTTCAGAACCGCTACAAGTTTTACCAGCGGATGGTCGAGCAGAGTCCCGCTGCCGAGGTCGCCAGCGACTATCAGAAGGAATCGCTGCTGCGGTCGATCGATAATGCCTATCGGTTGCTCGACTCGCCGGCCGCCAAAGCATTCGACCTGACGCTTGAGCCACGGGAATCCTACGAGAAATACAACACGGGGCGGTTCGGCCTCGGCTGTCTGCTGGCCCGGCGTCTGACGGAAGTCGGCGCGCGTTTCATCGAAGTGACCACCGAATATATCCCGTTCAAGCATTGGGACACGCACGATAACGGGCACACCCGACTGGTCGATTTGAAGCGGGAGATCGATGGGCCGATTGCGCAGCTGGTCCTCGATCTCGATGCGCGGGGACTTCTTGATCGGACTCTGATTATCCTCGCGAGCGAATTCAGCCGCGACATGATGCTTGAAGGTCGTCCCGAGCAGAAAGTTCCCGATCAGGTTTCGGTCCCGGATGTGGTGACCGAACTGAAGCATTACGGCATGCATCGCCACTTCACCGGTGCCGGCTGCGTGCTGCTGTTCGGCGGCGGAATCAAGCGGGGACATCTCTACGGCAAGACCGCCGACGAGCGGCCGTGCAAGACGATCGAGCACCCGGTCGTCATCGAAGACCTGCACGCCACGATCTTCCATGCGCTCGGCATTCCGCCGAATCTCGCGTACGAAGTCGAACGGCGGCCGTTCTACGTCACCCGCGACGGGTTGGGAAAGCCGATCCTCGACCTGTTCGGATGAGCAAATTCCGCAGCGAGACTCGCATTGATCGAGAGCTCACGTGCCGGGAGTAAAAGTCTCCGGGAACTCGATCACGGCCCCCGTGTTGAGCGGAGCGGCGATCGAGAACTCGCAGTCACCCCAGGTCGAGGTTGCGAGATCGTTGATCAGCGCTTTCGCCGCGGATTCATCGTGCATCAGCACGAAGAGGGTCGGTCCCCAGGACGTCTGTCCCACGCCCGAGATGCCTCGCTGCCGGAGATGTTCGACGAGTGCGGCCATCCGCACATCGGCATAGATCCCCTGCTGCGCCGGCGCGAAGTATTCTCCCACCGTGCGTCCGAACTCGTACAGAGCTTCGCTGCACGCGCTGAAATCAGCCTCGATGATCGCCGGCTGCAACTCGGTCAGCAGCAGCCGCGCAAGAGTTCCGGTCGTTTCCGTCGGCATCGCTCCCAGTTCGGCGAACGCGTGAATCTCGGCATCACCCGAGAGCCCTTCCACCGCGCGGGGGCGAATGAGGATGAACCGCCATGCTTCGGGGAACTCCAGACGCGAGACGAGTGTTCCCACGGTGGCCTGTGCTTTTTTCCCCGCTTCGACGAGAAAACCGCCCGCGTGAAAGCCATGGATACCGATTGCCGATCGCTTTCCCCGCAGCACGCGTAACGCAAGCTGTTCGGGAGAGGTTCCCCCCTCGCCTGCAAGAAGTGCGAGCGCCTGGGCCACCGCCATCCCGAGCTGCGTCCCGGAGCCCAGCCCGATATGCGCGGGGATGGTGTTGTGCAATTCAATCGTGCAGAGAGGGGAATGCCGTTCTGGCGGGAGACTCCCGCGGTACGTCTCGATGAACCGCTGAACTCGTGATCGCCAGGGTTCTTCGGCAACGACCTCATCCCGTTCTCCGATCGATGCGCGGATCCGGTATCCCGGAGGAGCGATCATCAAACCGGCTCCGCCGTACTGTCGGCCTTCGCGCGCACTCGCCAGCAGGCCGAAATGCAGACGGGCTCCAGTGGTGATGACAACCTGTCGGGGCATGTGTTCAATCAAGAGCAGAACTGCGGCCCGGCCGCCAAAAGATCACAACAGCAGCCGCGGAACAGCCTCACATCATGCCGCGTGTGAAGCGTTTCGTCCATCGTCCGCAGTGGGCTGGCGAATGTGTGTGGTCGAAGACAGAGGCCGCGACAGTGGCCTGCGAACGGGACCGGCAGGAACCTTCATGCGGATTTCTCGGGCCGGTCCCGCCAGATTCGACTCACGTGCCGCGCGGAGCGTTGGCTTCGACGTATTCCCGCAGAAGCTCAAAGGCCTGCCGCTCATCCGGACCGGCGGTCTTTTCGACGGGAATCTGCAATCGCTCGAATTCACGGAGCACTTCGTCGCGCGGAATCAGGTGCAGCCGTGTCGCGAGAATCGCCGCTTCGAGCACGGCATGCTTCGCACGGTTGAAACCGAAGAAGTCACGCAAGCGGCCCGTATGCACCACACGAGCTTCGATCCGCGTCCGTTCACTCGCATCATCGAGCGATTCAACAACAAATTCATACCAGCGGCACGCGCCGGCAAGAACCTGCCCCTGCACCACGCTGGCGGGAAAGAGGTCCGGCAGCGGTTCCACCCGGCCGATCGCGCCACAGGCCAGCAGGAGCACATCATCCGTGACGTGGAAGACCCCCTGCGGATGCTGCTTCAGATTCTGATAGGTCCGTGAAGTCCGAAACGGGCGGAGGATCAGTCGCTGCATGTCCGGCTCGACGATCGGGCCCATCGGTGCGACATTGATCCGCCCGGAAGGATCGACGCTCGTGACGACTCCTTCAAGAATCATGAATTCGATTCCGTCAACTCTGCACAGACCTTTGTCCGCCTGACAATAGCTTCCGGTAGCGATCACCGGAACCGCGGTTTAGAGTGTAATCGGACCGCTACACTGTCACCACGGCCAGCGCAGAGAACACGGCCCGGCGGCCCTGGAATCCCGCTTTGCGCGCGTCTGAGGTCTGTCATCAAGCTGACGACACAGAATCTGGAACGGCATGAATCGCTGTTTGCGGAGACCGGACCGAATCAGGCGGTCATTGTCCGCATCCGTTACGTGCCCGGAGGCGAGGGAGAGCGGGAGGTCCGGGCCGAATGCTTCAAGCTGCTCGAGAACCATGCGGACGAAGAGGGCTGGGTGCTCACCGGCCCCTATCTGGATGAGCCGACGGCCAGCGTCGAGCAACTGCTTGAACGCTGTCCCGAACTCGCCCGGCTGCACTTCATTCCGAGCCGCAATGTCGATGTGTGGTGATCGTCCCCGGCGACTCGAATGGAGCCTGGCCGGGAGATTCGCCGGTGAAAAGCGCCTCCCGACTTTCGCCACGCGGGAGAGGCGGTGAGCATTGGCACGCATCCCGCCTTGCGCAGATCTTCTGGATTAACAGTGACTGGGCCGTGCGGGGGCCGGATTTGCGGCACTCACGGTGAATTCGTCAAACTCCGCCGGGATTGACAGAAGTCGACTAATCGCGCGGACCGATATTCCGGGTACATCCCGTAATTTTGATACGGCGTGCTCCCCTGCTCCGTGGAGTGGTGCGGGTACGGTTCATCGAGCGTCCGTCCCTTTCATGCAGTCGAGCGGACCGCCCTGCCCGGCTGTCTGCGCCTTCAAGCAGCGGTGTTGACGGCGGACCGATTCGAAAACGCTGTAGTATCAGGAAGATTAACATGGCGCGCTTCTTCACGCTCGGCATTCTGGTAGGGTTGAGCTGTGTCGCTTCCTTGAGCCCGTCTGCCTTCGCTCAACCGCCGGCCGCGAGTTATCCGGGGCCGGCACCGGAAGCCGCTGGCTACAATCCCTATGCCGCGCCGGCGCTCGGTGGGTATGGCGAGTACTGTCCGCCGGGAATGCCTCCAGCGGGCGTCTACGCCGAGACTCCGGAAGAGACAGTCTGGTTCAGCCGCGTCGATCCGCTGCGGAAGCGCTACCGCTCGTTCGACGGCTGGTTCATTCGCACCGAGTACCTGAACTGGGACTACGACCGTCCGGGTGATGTGCTCCTGGGCTCGCGTGTCCTGTCAGTGCGGAATCCGCGGCGCCCCTTCCCCGTCTATGACGATCAGATTCCGCCGACCGACCTGGGGGATGCATTCGTGCCTTTCCTCGATGAGATGCGGCTCGATGACGCCAGCGGAGTTCGCGGGACGATCGGCATCCCGTTGACGTTCGGCTCGTTCGAGGCGAGTGTCTTCGGCTTTGGCAAGAAGGAAGAGACGGTCGGGTTCTTCGATACCGAGATCTGGGATCCGATCCTGAACGAGGTCCGTCCCCTCTTCACGGGAACGAGCACTCTCGAGAACGGCCTCGTCAGCAACAACATCTTCCTTTACAACGACGGCTTCGAGGCGACCTTCACTTCGCAGTTCTACGGGGCAGAGGCGAACGTCTTCGTGGACGGCTCGCAGACGAACTACTTCTTCTTCAAGCCGTTCGTCGGGTTTCGCTACTTCAACCTCGAAGAGAACCTGTTCCAGACCGGCCGGTTTGTTCCCGATCCGGATCTGATGCAGCCGACCGTGACCAGCGAGATCGATTCGCGGTCGAAGAACCGGATCTATGCACCGCAGATCGGTCTGCGAATGCAGTTTGAGAGCCGCTGGGTGTCGTTCGCCTTCGATCCGAAGTTCGCCCTGGGTGCCAATGACTACTTCAACCGCGTCCGCACGAACGATCTTCGCGGCCTTGGTGATCCTGAAGTTGTCACGACCGACGGCGCGACGCAGATCACGCCGGTCATCGATCTTGGCTTTACCGGCAAGTTGCACGTGACGCAACACCTGTCGCTGACGGCGGGGTATAACTTCCTCTGGCTGGGCGGAATCACCCGCCCGCAGAACAACATCTACTACAACGACAATGGCCCGCTTCCCACGCCTCCCGGAGTCGTGGTGGAAACGAAAAAGGGAGACATGAAGTTCCAGGGAATCTCTGTCGGTGCGGAGCTGAATTTCTGAAATCAGGACCGGTCGAGTGTCCGGCGGCAGAGAAGCCTCGAAGAGCGTGGCTGCCGGCGGACACAGCCGCTTTCTGCTGGAATAGCCGAATTCAAACCGATATGATGACAGCAGACAGGCGCATCGGACGTTCCCCTTGTTGACCCGAACGCGGCGCCGGTTGGATCGAGTCGCCGGGACGCGGAGCGAAGGCATTTCGGCACTCAGAGAATTCTCTCTGGCTTCAGGTCAGAAAGGGATCGTACGATGCCAGGCACGACCTCGCTGCGAACGCTGTTGAAGCGGGTCCATGAAGATGATCGTGGAGCAGTCAGTCTCGAGACGATCCTCATTATCGGGGCGATTGCCCTGCCGATTCTGATCTTCCTGATCAAGTTCGGCTGGCCGCGCATTCGCGATTACTTCTTCAAGGGGCTGGAAAATCTTGAGAGCGAAAGCGATCGCGTGATGCAGAACAACTGACGGTCGCCCCCCGGCTGTTATTCTTCTGCCAAGCTGCTCGTCAGGCCCTTCAAAACGCACGCGCAAGACATCAGGAACGACCTTGCCGGTGATCTCCCGGCAAGGTCGTTCTTTTGTTGGCGGGGTGACGTTATTCTCCGGAGCGACTCAGGCCCGCGCGTTCTCAGGAGAGGGCGGTCGGGATTGTCAGTGGTGTTTCGACGCCCGGATTGTTGTGGGGTGCCTCAAACAAAAAACCTCCCCATCGAAACGCGGTCGATGGGGAGGTTCGGTTTGCTTTTGGACTCGGCCTGTCGGCTGAGTGACAGCGAGAGCTCAGGGAGTGCCGACGCCGACGCGGTCGTTCCGCTGATCACCGTCGATGGTCACGTTAAACCGTTCGAGTACGATGTCGATCGGATTGCCGAAGGTCACCAGCGTACTGCCGGCGAACAACAGCGCGACGGGATTCTTGCCGGGATTCGTGACGATCAGCGAGCCCGAATCCCCTGGAGCACCGAGGGCCGGTGAGTTCAGGTCCATGAATTCGATCTGGTCGACAAATCTCGCGATACCGGCGGTGTAGTTGACGTCGACCGTGACGTTCAACGCACTGACGACCGAAGTCCGCCAGGAGGTTGTCCGTCCGTACTTCTGCACCTTCATACCCAGACGAGCCGGGACGATCAGTACGTTGGGCGTGCCGTAACCGGAGCACGGCGTCGATTTGCCGACATTGTCGGCGGTTACGGCAGCAATTGCCGCATCCATGACATTCTCGCCGTCAACGGAGAAGTCGATCGGCTCGAAATCGAACAGCGTGCCGATGCTGTCCGCGGTGTTGACGTTGCACAGGATGTCATTATCGAGGGGACCAGGCTGCAGGATCAGATCGCCGACCCGAGCCACGTTCTCGTTGGCGAACACGTGATTGTTGCTGAGTGCAAAGAGATTCCCGTTCGCGTCAATCACCCGGCAGCCGATGGTGCCGGTAGCGCAACCCGCCGACATATGGATGGCGGAGACGCCGATCGGAACCGGGCGCTCGAAGAATGTCTGCGGGTTGTCAATGCAGTCCGGATCGGTGGAGCCGGGAGGCGGCAGGGGGTCGCGGGCGCGGGCCCGCTTGCCCTGCGGGGGAAGTTGCCAGAGCGGGCGAATCTTGCCCGTGGTCCGAGTGACCACGGGGATGCCGTCGATCTCGGTGGGGAGGTTGTTGCGGATGCCTGCCCGCTCGACGTACACCCGGATAGCCAGTTTGCCATCTTCACCAAGTGCGGTGGCCGTCCCCACGACCCCTTCCTTCGCCATCAGTTCAGGGGTCGCGCGGTCCTGGATCTTCATGACGCGGGCGACTTCCTCATCGGTGGGGAGGTTCGCCTCGGGGTTCTTCGGAGCCTGGCCTTCACCCGCCTCTTCCGGCGGTTGCGGCTCGGCGGGAAGCGGTTCTTCCTCGGGAATCGGTTCGAGACGCTCATCTGCGGCACCGCGACCGGCACCACCATTCCCGGAATTCCCGAGATTGATGTTCAGACCAGAAGCGGGGCGCCGCTGCGGCTCTTCCGGCTCATCCAGCGGCATCAGCTCATCGCCGACAATATCCGCGCGGACCAGCTTGTAGTCGAGTTTCAGTTGCTTGCGCTGCTCGAACTTGAGCCGCTCGTGGGCACGGAAGCGAATCCGCAGCGTTTTCGAGCTCCGCCGCGGTTCGAGCTTATCACCCTTCTCGACCACCGTGAAATAGGCCTCGCCCGACTCAAGCGTTCCCTCGTGGTTGGTGACGCTCAGTCCCGGAATCCCGGTACCGCGAACCAGGAGCAGAATCGGCCCTTCGACCGCTTCATGGGCGGTGTTCGTGACGGTCCCATGCACGTAGTACGCGCTGCGTTCAGAACCGAGCAGCGTATCGGGAAGCTTCAACTCAAGCATTTCGCTGAGATCGGTTGAGTTGACAGCCTTTTCATTCGCGACGATGGGCTGGCGCGTGATCGCGGCAACCGTGAAGGCCGCCCCGACCAGAGCCGCCGCTGTCAGGCACCAGAGCGCACGCTGTTGGAAACGCATGGGTCAATCCTCAAAACTCGGGGGATGCACGGATCGTGCGGCCCATCCCTCGGCCGAGCACAGGCAGACGTGAGAAATTTCGGTATTCTCCAGACTTACCGGCCCCCTCAAGCCAAGTCAATGAAAAACTGGGGAAATAATAGTGGCTTTGCGGGAGCTGGGGGCTTGGCGGCAGATAATGCCAATGCGGCATGTTCCAGACTTGTTGCGCAGGCGGACGGCCATCGGCTTTCCCCGCGAGGCTGGCGGGATTCCGACCGTGCAGTGAGTCCCATCAGCACCGCCTCGTTGCACCGGGACGCAGCCCCGTCGGTGGGCGTCGAATTGCGCGTCCCGACGGGACCGGTTAAACGGTTACCTGACGTGACGGCCGGCCGAAGCGGCTATTGCTGAACCTCTTCGACGACAATAAGGACCTGCAGCGGCGATCCAGCAACCTTGCGCTGACGGAACTGCTGCGCCCGGGTGTCCGACGGCGCTGCTCGGGGAGCGGGGATCTTTTCCGCGGCAGATTCGCCGGCCGACGCGATTGCGTTCGGGGACGCTTCTCCCTGGTCTTTTCGCTCAGCCTTCGTTTCCGTTTCCTTCACCGGGGCGCGACCGAGGGGCTCGGCGGTCCGATTCGCCGTCTCAATCAGCCGGGAGGCGGGTGGAGGAACATTCAGGACCATCTGACGGGGGCCGGAGTAGTTGCGCTGCTGGAAGCCGCGCGTTTCCCCGCGGGGGGCCGGGCGCATCGGTTGGGCGGCGCGTGGGCTTCCTGATGCTTCCGGGGCAAAGCCATTCGTGGCGTCACGCGATTGCCTCTCCGTATTATTTCGGGCGAGCATTCCTGGGGCATTGCCGGCAGTACTCGTAATGTTCCTGTCTGTTGCCCCCCTGTCCGCAACTCGATCGGCATCCTTTGTCGCCGGTTTTGCATCGGCGAGGGCCGGCGAAACAGACGTAGGAAGTGCCGGCGGTGGAGGACGATCGGCGTCGGGCATCTCTGCGGCCGTCATCGCGGCTTGAGTGGTCTGAAGTGCGAGCGCAAGGTCAGCTCTCGCCACGACACCCTCCGTGACCGGCAGAGGGACCGGAGAGTCGATGCCGATTTCCACGAAGGTCTTGTCGTCCCGCCGCAACGCTTCGAACGCGGCAGCCAGCTGCTCATTGCTCGCTTCAACATAGACGGCAATCAGGTCGTCGGGGCGTTTCCCCGGGCGCGTCTGCTTGTCTTCCGGAGTCTGCTCCGGCTTGGCAGCCGCCCGGTCGGCGGCGAGTGTCGCGGGAGGCTCGCCGAAATTGGCGGAAGGTTCCTCCGGGATCTCCTGCCGCGACAGCACCAGTTGCAACTGCTCCAGTCCCTGCTGGCGTTCGACCACCCAGAGCCGCACGACCGCAACCTCATTCTCACCCGTCTCAAGCGCCTCGATCATCTCGCCAACGCGAACGCCCCGCAAATTCTGACGCACCACCAGCGGGGGAGCGCCAGCGTCCATCAGCGGCAGGAGACGGCGATCCGGATGGCTTTCGTCAGCAGCGACAGACGAATCCGCAGCGGCCGCAGTCAAAGCGGCAGCCGGTTTCTGAGTTGACATGGTCGCCGCTTCCGGAGCGGCTGCCGGCGAGTGGCCCCGTGACTGCCTCAGGAGTTCGCCCTGTTCCGAGCGGGCCATGAGCGGCTGGACGGCCTCGGCATTCCCGGCGGACTCGGCGTCAGGTGAACTGGCCGCGGCAAACTCCGCCGGGCGGCGGAGTGGAGCCGCAGCGCCTTGAGGCTCGAAAGTCGCGACCGGTGGCTTGCCGCCTTCGAATTCACCGATCTTCCCTTCCGGACGTGGCCAGAAAAGCGCGAGGAGCACGACCGCAGCGCTCGCGAGCGGCGCGAACGTCCAAAGCCAGCGCGGCCGTCGCGTTTTCGTGGGCTCGCTCGAGGCGGCTGGCGGAGCGAGGAGCATCCGGCGCTCGGCGGCCTGCATGACTTCCGCGGCAAACTCGCGGGGAAGCGTCTCGCGCGGCAGTTCGCGGAGCATCTCCGAGAGCAAGCGGTATTCCTCGAGTTCCTGGCGGGCTTCCGAAGACTCCGCGAGGGACTGTTCGACAGCCTCACGTTCCGCCGGTGTAAGTTCACCGTCGTAGTAGGCGGAAATCTGGTGGTCAGGATACCGGTTAGTCATGATCAGTCTAAACCGCGTGGCAGGCCGGGGTGACAGGTCGGGGGAGATTCAGTCCCGCTGCAGCATGATCTGCAGCTTCGTGCGAAGTTCGTTCCGCGCCCGATGGATGCGGCTGCGAACCGTACCGATCGGGCATCCCACGATTTCGGCAATCTCCTCGTAGGAGAGCCCCTCCATTTCCTTCAGGACGAGAACCGTGCGATATTCGAGTGACAGTTCCGAGAGGGCCGTCCGCACCATCGACTGGCGCTCGGTCCGTTCCAGGGAGAATTCGGGCAAGGCTTCGGGGTGGGGATCAGAGGGTTCCGAGCCAGACTGCTCGCGGACCGCCTCGATCGAAACCGAGACGCGCGGTCGCTTGCGGTGCTGGTTGATAAAGCTGTTCAGGGCGATCCGAAACAGCCACGAGTAGAAAGCCGAACGGCCGCCAAAGGTATTCAGCTTCTGAAACGCCTGGATAAAGGCCTCCTGAGCGGCATCGCGTGCATCTTCCCCCGAACCCAGCATGCCGAGCAGGCTGTTGTAAAGCCGGTCCTGATAGCGCAGCACCAGATGCCCAAACGCTTCGGTTTGGCCCTTCAGGCAGTCGGCGATCAGATCGTGGTCGGATTTGTTCACGGCCGCTCGTTGATTGAGACGAAACCAGAGCCCGATCAGTTCCCGGAATCTTCACTCCCCTGCCCCGAAAAGCAGGTCCGGCAGAAGCGATGTTCCAATTCAGCGGGGTGTCGGGAGATAACCCCATTCTGACAGAGACTTTACGCGGCCGCCAGCGCGAACCGGCTGTTTCCGCACGTGCAGCGGTCAGCCCTTCACGCCTTCTTCAAATCAGAAGTCAACCGTGCGGAATCGCTTATCGACCCGGTGAGCTCTCCGACGCAGTCCCCGCACCGGCCGTCGAGGCGGTTAACCGCATTCCCCCGCCCGGATTTCCTGGGTGCGACCGAACCTCCAGCCGCAGCGGACGCCGCGACAGGTAGTACCAGTACACTAACGCAACGGAAAACAGAACCAGGCTCACCCACTGCGAGATTGTCAGCACCGTGCCGAACTGTCCGGGCTCGTCGCCACGGATAATCTCCAGAACGAATCGCGTGATCGGATAGATCAGCCAGCCCAGCAGCAGTACTTCCCCATCGCGACGGCGATAGGGATAGTAATTCCAGGTCAGCACCGCCAGCACAAGACCGTTCAACGAACTGTACAGTTGGGCCGGGTGCAGCGGCAGGCTCCGCGTCGATCCCGGCGGGAGCATCCCCGCCATCTCCTGCACCTTGAACGGAGCCCCTTCCGGCGGGAAGGTCACGGCCCACGGGAGCGTGCAGAAGTCGCCGTAACAGCAGCCATTCATGAAGCAGCCCAGGCGCCCGAACATCAGACCGATAAAAACCGACGGCGTAATAATGTCCGCGAGCACCAGTGGCGAGATCTTCCGGCGGTAGCAGAACGCGAGATATCCGAAAATGCCGGAGATCACGCCGCCATAGAGCACCAGCCCTCCTTCCGGGAGATTGAAGATCGAAGTGATCAGCTGCAGTCCCTGCTTGCCGGCGAAGAACTGGTCAGCGTGCTGAATGATATAGAACGCCCGCGCCCCCGCGATTCCGGGGATGAAGACCCACATCGCCACATCCCACGCGAGCTCCGGATCATGACCTTCCCGCTTCGCCCGCACGGCGGCGAACCAGCCTCCCACCAGAAAACCCGCCAGCAGCATTGCCCCGTAGCCATAAACGGGCACCCGTGGAAACCACTTGGGAGCGACGACGATCGCGGCGGCGACCGCCAATAGAATCATCAACTGCGAAACGACGTCGGCATCTTTGCCCTGCCGGCGAATCGACCGCACGAGAAACCAGCCCCCGAGCGCCAGCCAGACAACCAGGAGCACCCCAAAACCGAAGAGCGGGATCGTGCCCCCCGGAAGCGGAATCTGAAAATCGAGGGGAATCGTGAACAACGTTGGACGCATGAACGAATCTCCTGTTGCGGCTTTGTCCTGCCGCGCCTGTGACAGTGTTGGTCGACGCGTGTCACAGGAGAGCCCTCCGTGGCCCGCGCATCTGGCGGAGAGATCTTGTTGTCGTCGGTGAAGGGTGGCTGTCTGAAGTTGCAGTCTGATGTTGAAGAACGGGCTGCTGCGAGTTCCCTCTCCCGCCGCGGGAAGGGGTCTCAATCCATGAGTCCCGGCCGCCGTTATGAACGTCAGCAGCCAGCCGGAGTTCTTGTCGTCAGCCGGCAACCTCCAGGGGAAGGTTATCGATGAGCCGAGTCTGCCCGACTCGGGCCGCCACGATGGCGGTCATCCGGGAAGTGACCTGGGACACTTCTTCCATTGTTTCCGAATCGACGATCGTTGCATACTCCGGCTGCACCAGCGGAGAGGTGGTCAGCACTTCCCACATCTGTTGACGCAACCGGGCGAGGTCGGTTTCCCCTTCCGCGAGACTCTGCCGGGCATGAAACAGGCAGCGCGAGAGAGCGCCGGCGGCTTCCCGTTCAGCGTGGTTCAGATAGACATTCCGGCTGCTGAGGGCCAGCCCGTCCGGTTCGCGGATTGTCGGACAGACCCGGATCTCGCACGGAACGTCGAGATCGTGGCACATCCGCCGCACGATCAGCTGCTGCTGGAAATCCTTCTGACCGAAGTAGGCGATATCGGGCTGCACAGTATTCAGCAGCTTCAGGACGACTGTCGTCACTCCGCGGAAATGTCCGGGACGGAACTTTCCCTCGAACACGTCCGAAAGTCCCTGCACCTCCACGAAGCTGCAGAATCCCGGCGGGTAGACGGTCTCGGGCTCGGGGTGAAAGACGAGCTGAACCTGCTCCGCTTCGCAGATTTCGAGATCCTTGCTCAGCGGACGCGGATAGCGCGACAGGTCCTCATTCGGACCGAACTGCGTGGGATTGACGAAAATCGACACCGCCACGAAATCACAATCCTGCCGTGCGGCCTCCATGAGGCTCCGATGTCCCGCGTGCAACGCGCCCATTGTGGGGACAAACCCGATCCTCGCACCACGGGCCCGGGCCGCTCGCACCGCCTCACGCACTTCCGCAACCTGACGGACAACCGTTAACTGACCAGACTTCGAGACAATGGCCGACAATGGGAACTCCCGGAAACTCGAGGGAAATGGCGACCGCCGGTGAATCGCTGCGCGATCGAAACTCACCTGAGCCGCGAAAAGAGGGCATCCCGCCGATGGATCCCCCTGCAGAGAGGCCTCCCGGGACGCAATGGTCCGACGGAAGCCTCCAGCCGCCGGAATTCTAGCGGGATGTGAAAAACTTGACGAGGGAGGTTCGTGGCGCGGAAAGGGGGCAAGAAAGTGGATTGTGACCGCTCATGCGGAGGCGGGCTGGATCGGCATGAGAGGGGGCATGCACCGGCTCTCCCGGAAGTCGGGGGCCGCAAAGTGGCCGTGGCGATTCAGCCGCAAAGAGGAGCAATGTTCCGCGAGCCCCACGAAGATTCCGTCACTTCTGCACAGCTCCACGGAGCGCGACGATCGCCGCTTAGAAGCGATACGCCGGGTTGTGGGGATCGAAATCGCGATCGGTCAGGCCGACGTTGGTGCGGAGGTTCGTGTACGTATACATCTCGTGCAGCGGTGCCTGAGCGCCGGGGCTCGGCGGCCAGCCGTACTGCTCGACACGGACAGGCAGGTTCGTCTCTTTCGAGAGATACAACCGTGTCATGTGAAAGCGGAACTGCCGTCGCGGCTGAGGATGCGAGGTCTCGATCACCCGGCAGGCGACGTTTCCAAGTTTCGCGTTCGGAAAGTAACGGACGTCGGTCTCGCCGTACTTCAGCTCCTGCTGCCATTGATTGACGATCGTGTCCAGCAGGTTGTGCAGGCCGATGCGTGTAATCGGGTAGCGGTTTTCCCGCATCGCCTCCTCACTGGTGGGGGCCAGTGCCAGCGTCCCCGCGAGCGACTTGATTCCTTCTTCATGCACGAGAAGGTTCCCCTGATTCGCACCCGCGACATAAATCACTTCGCGCCCTTCGTGCGGCTGCTGAAACCGCAGGTAGACGCTGAACGGTTCCTGGCGAACCTTCATGTCGATCGTGTGCGACGAATACCGCTTGCCGATCAATTCGCGTTTGAGAAATACCGCCGTATAGTCGCCCACCTGGTCGAGTGCCTCGCGACTTTCTCCGGCGATCTTGAGGGCGGGGATCAATGGATGCGAGTCCGCATCGACTACATCCCCACCTCCCGGGATTGATGAGGGAGTCGTTGCGGGGGCGCCCGCCGGCACCCGGCTGGTCGCACGCGACTGCGCTTCACTCAGATTGGCGAAGCAGAACGTGAAGAGGACCGCGGGAATCATCCCCGCGAGCCGCGACGTGGATTGAAACGAGCCAACGCGCTGATCGCTGTCATGCATGACGTCACCCTTCCGTGCGCTCTGCGAAACCTGCCTCCTGAAAAGTCCGGCCGGAGTCTCACGGCAACCATCTCGAAAATGATCGCACGCAATGCTGTGACCCCGCTCGGAAACCGGCGCTCCACCTCCTGTGGGCACAGTCCGCACACTGTAACAGATCGACACACGCACTGCCAAGGAGCTGTCGAGGGAGAGCCCTCCACCCTTGCTCACGGAGAGATGCGTGTCCATCGGAGGGAACTGCAGGAAGCGTGCCCGGCGACGTCGTTTCGGAGCCAGGGGACATCGTGACGCGGGACGGCATTGGCTCGCGTCGAATGACAATGATGCTGGCCTCTTTGGAGCCAGCGGTTGCATTCGGTCCCGGGCATGATTCCGAATAGTCGGACGTTCGCCCTGGTCCTTTCAACTGCAGTTGTCTGTAGTTTCCACCGTAATTTCGCGAGGTTTGGCGACAACCTTGCAGCATCAGACATGGGCTGCTCCAATGACCTCCGACTTCGCAGCAGACTTACCGAAATGGCCGCGAACCGAATTTTGCTGCCGCTGAGTTTTCAGGCAGGGAAAAAGTTCTTCAGTTACAGAAAAAGAGGGATCGGGTGACTGCCGAGACGTATTCGCTGGATGTGATTGTATCGCCTCCGTTCATGGAGAACACGTATATTCTCCGTCGGCCGGACCGTACGGATTGCGTCATCGTCGATCCGGGGTTCCAGCCGCAACGGATTATCCAGCACATCGAAGCGGCGGGCCTGACGCCGACGCACATTCTGCTGACGCACGGCCATGTAGACCACATTGCCGGTAACCAGGCACTGAAGGAGCGCTGGCCTCAGATTCCGCTGCTGATCGGCAGGGGTGACGCGCACATGCTCACCGATGCGGTGGCCAACCTGAGTGGCCTGTCCGGACTGGCGATTACCAGCCCCCCCGCTGATCGGCTTCTGGAGGAAGGGGAGACAGTAGACGCGGCGGGCTTTACGTTCGAGGTCCGCGAAATCCCCGGACACAGTCCGGGGCATATCGTCTATGTACTCCACTCCGAATCGCCTGTGATTGTGCTCGGTGGCGATGTCCTGTTTCAGGGGAGCATTGGACGTTGCGATTTCCCGGGGGGGAATCAGTCGCTGCTCGTTGCGGGCATCCGTAACAAACTGTTTACGCTCGGGGATGAAGCGGTGGTCTATCCGGGACATGGCCCGCATACCACCGTCGGAGCCGAACGAAAGTCGAATCCGTTCTGCGGCGAAAAGGCGGGCCTTTACGGCCTCTCCTGACCCGTGCCACCACAAGAATTGCTCGGGCTTACGAGAGGCGACCGGTCGAGTAGGGTGTCGTTCCTGCACGCGCAGCGCTTCGCACAGCGGCGTGTTTCAATACGATCTCCAGGCGCAGTCTGCAGCGCGGATGGTGCGATTGCGAACGATGAATGATGTGGGGCCGGGCCAAAATGAGCGCGGCCGCCCGGCATCAGTTCGCGACCGCGCGAGCGGATCGCTGACTGTTGCCGGACGGCGCGATTTGTCGATCGAAAGAGGACGCATCCCGAACCGTCAGGGACGGCGGGAGTGACGACCTCAGGGGCTGTTCGCAAGACGTTCGATGTCGTCGTGGATGTGATCCAGCTTGTTATGGTTGATGATTCCGAGCACCAGGCTGCCGACCGCGAGGCCACCGACCCCCAGCGTCAATAACGGTGAGCCGCCGAAACCATCAAAGAACTGGCCGCGCGTCACCTGCTCGTCGGAAACGAGAACGAGCGAGCTCCGTGCTGCGGGAGGCGCAGTCTCGGGCGCCCAGAAGCGCGAGACCTGCTGGCCATGACCGGCAACGACTTCATAAGTCCCGCCGCGGAGGTTCGTCAGCGTGAAACGGCCTTCGCGGTCGCTCACCGTCTGGGCGACGACCTTGTCGAGTTGCCGCACGCTCACCACCGCACCGTCGATTCCAATTCCCTGGGCATTGACCACCTGCCCGGAGAAGGTTCCTCCGGGGCCGAGTGCCACGTCAACGGCGGCGGGGGCCTTTACAGTATCGACCACCGGCGTGTGTTGAGGATTGGCAGCCATTGCGCCCGCCTGGGGGAAGACAACGCCCCAGCAAGCCAGGGAAACGGCAATTCCTTTAATCAGCTTCATGCATCCTTCCTTTCGACCAAACATGGATCCGGTGAGGTGAGTGCAGCTTTTCCGAATGTCCCGGCCGAGCGACAGCAAGGATCTCGGGGACAGACTTCCATTCTCTTCCGCAAGGGGCCGACAGTGGCTCCCCCGCGAACGAATCGTTGAGGTCCCGCCGCCGGAGCCATCAGCTCTGCCCCGGCTCATTCTGCCTCAGCAATCCCGGAATGGAGAGGCTTCGGCAGCCCGGGCGCACTCAGAAAAAAATCCCCCCGGCACACCGCCATCGCAGCTCCCGCGCGACAACGACCCGCCGAACATTGTGGGTATCGGCACCAGGCGGTCCAATCCTTGATTTCGGAGCAGCGGAAACACCGCACAGAATCGATATTCACCGGAAAACCGGACGGATTGGCATAAACACCTCGCTCTTTTTGCCGAACAGGGACACGCCTGTCGGTCACGTTTCACCCCCAGCCGTGATCATTGCCGGGCCGGTGTTGCCGGGGCCGCGGAGATGCTTTCGGTTTCGGTGCGGGGGCCGTTCTGCCGTCGCTCATGCGGCGATCCGAGGGGGACCCGGAACTGGGCGGCGATAGCCGGAATTCTTCCCTGTCCTCGCGGCTCAAACCGGAGACACATGCGGTAGTGAAGCATTTCTCGGTGGGGCTGCTACCGCTGCGGAAACGTTCCTCTTCCAATCCGCCAGGTTGACCACTGCGATAATCCGAATCCGGGAAATGCGCATCTTGTCCGGCGAAAATTGGTATTTGTACTGCCCGAAGGGGCGGATCTACACGGAAATTTTCCGTAACTTCCTAATTGACGGGTACAGAAGCGACCGCGTCTAATCGGCGATGATGCTCAATCGGCCACAGATCTGTCTTCATTGCCGTTCGGCAGGTGGCCTCTCAAACTCCGTTCCGTCGCCCTCCCTCGCAGGGAGTTAACTTATTCTTCGTCAGTTCTTCTCGGGAGCTTTCCCCGACGGTCGACATGGTTGTGCTGTGACTTGCCCGTCAAACGGAGGGGGCCGTTCGCTGCAGCAATATGATGTCGACTTCACGAAGGCTTCAGGTTCCCCAGGTAGAAAGGATGGCGCTGCACCTCACTCACCGACCTCTGCGGCATACTGCGAGAGCCAGACGATATCCCGTTTCTTCATTCGGTGTTGTACTTACGTTTTTCGGCACTCAGAAGAAGGACTGCACGCATGAAAGCATCGCGAACATCGGGACACGTTCGACAGGCAGGTTTCACGCTGATTGAGCTTCTGGTCGTCATCGCGATCATCGCCATCCTTGTCGCATTGCTGCTGCCCGCGGTGCAGCAGGCGCGGGAAGCTGCGCGGCGGGCACAGTGCATCAACAACCTCAAGCAGATGGGGCTGGCCGTCCACAACTTCCACGACACTTACCAGGTCGTGCCCCCTTCGTTCCTCGGCTATGAGGTTGCCGGGGTGAACACAATCGCCGGTGACCGGATCAATGGCCAGACCTGGGCGGCGATGATTCTCCCATTCATGGGGGAAGAGGGGCTCATGTACGGTATTGAGCTGCGGCGGCCCTGGGATGTCACTCACGGGCAGGACCGCAAGAACGCAATCGTTCGGACCTACTTCTGTCCAAGCCGCCGCAGTCCGATGAGGCAGCAGAATCCCACAACGGGAATGTCCCGGCGTGACGGGATGGGGCAGCTCGTTCCGGACCTTCCCGGTTCCCTCAGCGATTATGCAGGGAACGCCGGTGTGGACTCGTACACGAACACCAACATCCGTCGAACGATCAGCAGCGACGTCAACTATGCGAACGGCCTGTTTGTCCCGGGGCAGATCACCTGGCGCGATCGCAGCGCGACAGCCACCTCGAGTCAGAACGACATGTATTTCAAGTGGCGTGGCCAGCTGACGTTCTCGAACATCCCGGATGGGCTGACCAACACGATCCTGTTCGGCGAAAAGTTCGTCAATGTGAACTGGATGGGGTCCGCAAATCAGATGGATGATCTCACGGCCAACGACACCGCGTTCCGTACTCCGAATCCGTACACGATTGACTCCGGCTGGGGGGACGGCGACATCTTCGACGCGCGTCATCCGCTGCACTTCGTACGGCTGGGCAATACGATTCAGCGCGACGTCACCTACAACGATCCGGCTTACACCAAGTTCTGGGGGAGCGCCCATGCCGGCGGGGTCACGAATTTCTGCCTGGGAGATGGCAGCGTGAAGACGATCCGCTGGGACATTGACGGCACTGCCTTCAGCCGCATGATCGACCGCAAGGACCGCAACAAGATCGATTGGGATCTGATCGAGTAATTTTCCCGCTTGCGACGAGTTCAAGGCAGACATGTATCACGAGCCCGGACGCAGGGCTGTCCAGCGTCCGGGCATTTCTCTTTCTCTGTGATCGAGAGGTGACGATGGAAATTGTCCTTCGTCACACGTCGCCGTGGTTCGGCAGTGAGGCGTTCTCCTCGATCAACCGCCACGCTGCCTCGTTTCTTCGATATCTGAGCCTGCTCAGGAGAGGACGCCGTGGTCGACGCCGATGTCAATCCGCGAACTGGCCCGTCTCACTCGCTCGCCGAGTTTTTCGGCTGGTCTGGTCTCGACAGCCTGCCAAGTACGAAAAAGAATGCGAGCAGCGTTCCCACAACGAAACCAAGAGTTGCCATCGGCAACACCAGTGGCCAGCGGTCCTGCGGTGGGACATCCTGAAGCACGATGCCCGCCAGCAGGACTCCCAGCGCAACCAGCGGCCCGCCTCCGATCGCGGCGAGGATGATCGCGCCAGTTCTCCAGCGATGACCATCCGCGGCGGCAGATCGATCGCGACCGAAATACGCAATACTCCTCGCGAGCCCCACACAGCCACCGATCCCGGCACCGATCAATGTCGCTTGAGGAAGCGAAGGCCCGGTCGCAAGAGCCACCGCACTGCCCAGCGCGCGCCACCAATTGCGGCGATGCTGGCGACTTCTGCTGTCATCCGCAGACGCGTTGAAAGGAGGACGGCGACGATCGCGCCGGCAATTGCCATCGGGGCGCATAACCACATCGCGCCGCCCAGCCAAAGCGCACCGATTCCCACGATGGCCGACATTCCAACAGTCAGAAGTGCTATCGGTCGCATGTGATCGACAGTGCGGTTGTCGTCCGGGTGACTCATTGTCTGCGGTGGTTCCTCGTGGGGACTTCCCGGCTCGCGGGAGTATCGACTCTGCATGGTGACACATTCCCTCACGCATTCTCACGCCTGCATTCGCAGGCGGGCCCCCTTATCACGCAGTGGTGAGACACACAGCGTGGCCTGCGGAACCGCCGCAGCATTCCGCCGATTCTACTCTCCGCGCATGGGCGCGGTCGACGTCAACCGCTTTGTTGACATTACAGATGAATGGATGCGTGCGAAGCCTGGAATCTCCTCGCTTGAGTCCTTCAAAAACTTCCGGAGCATCTCCGAGTCGTTTCGCGAAGTATCGTAGGCAATGACCTCACCTCGGAGCCGCCCGCGAGTGTGGTGGCCCGCGCCTCCAGATCGGGCCGTTCAGAGATTGCCGGTTACTGGCAACACCGCGCAGGGTGGCTTAGTATGGTGTCCCTTCTGAGTTCATTCCCCACCCCCACAGGAATACACCATGCTCCGATTGCTGCTTCTCGGTTTCGCCTTCCTGTCGCTGATTGTCTCCCCGGTTGTCGCCCACGAAGGGCACGACCACGACCATGATCACAAACACAAGAAGGCCCCCGGGGCGAAGTTTCCCCAGGGGATGGTGTTGCCGGCGTTGCCGGGCCCGAAGCCCTGGTCCGACAAGCCGCTGCTGGATGATCCCGATCGCTTTCAGATTGCGATCATGACCGATAACACCGGCGGGCATCGGCCCGGTATCTGGATGAAAGCGGTCGAGCGACTGAACCTGTTGCGTCCCGCCTTTGTTCTTTCGGTGGGCGACCTGATCGAAGGGTACTCGAACGATCCGAAAGTGGTCGAAGAGCAGTGGAAGGAGTTTCTCGGCTTCATTGACCGGATGGAGATGAAGTTCTTCTTCGTCGCCGGCAATCATGATGTCAGTAACCCGCTGATGCACGAGATCTGGCGGAAGCACTTCGGCGTCGAGTGGTACTCGTTCGACTACAAGGGAGTGCACTTCGTTTGCCTGTCGTCGGAAGACACGAAAGACCAGATCGGTCCCGAGCAGCTTGCATGGCTCGAAGAAGACCTGAAGAAACACGCCGACGCCCGCTGGACGATGCTCTTCATGCACAAGCCGCTCTGGAGGGTCGCCGAGCGGGCCATCGCGGCCGGAAACCCCGACCTGACCAACTGGAAGAAGGTCGAGGCGGCACTCGGAACGCGGCCGCACACGGTCTTTGCCGGACATGTGCACCACTATGTCCAGTACGATCGCAACGGGATGAAGTATTACCATCTGGCGACGACCGGCGGCGGCTCACAGCTGCGCGGCATTCCGTATGGCGAATTCGACCATGTGGTTTGGCTGACGATGGAACGCGAAGGGCCGACCATCGTGAACCTGTTGCTCGACGGCATTGTGCCGCCCGATGCCGTGACGGAGGAAGGGATCGCCCGGTTCCGCGATTTCCTGAGCAAGACCCGGCTCGAAATCGTGCCGATTCTCGTTGACGATGAATCCGGCATCTCGTCCGGACGCATCGACCTGCGGTTGCAGAATGAGTTTGACAAACCCGTTGAGGTCAGCGCGGTCATCGACGGCCTGCCGCTCCGCGGATTGACGGTCGAGCCGGGGAACGCGCTGAAGCTGGCCGCGGAGCCGGGCGAAACGAAGGAACTTTCGGTTGATGTTCGGTTCAGCGAAAAGATTGCCTTCTCGCACTTCGCGCAGACGTTGCTGACGGCGAAGATTCGGGCCGTCGGAGAGAAGCCCCCCCTCACCGCGGAACGAACGATTCCGGTCGTCATCGATCGGAAGTACCTCTGCCCGCCGGTCGAGTCGTCCATCGCACTCGACGGGGACCTGAAGGAATGGCGCAGCCTGCCGCTGGCGAGCGGTGAAAAGCCGCTGCTGACGGGGGCGGGCGAGAACTGGCAGGGAACGGGGGATGCGTCGTTGCGTTTCGCGACTTCTTACGACTCGCAGCATGTCTATGTCGCCGCCGAAGTGACGGACGATGCCGTGATCGAAGGCGACAAGCTGCAACTGCGGATCGACGCCCGCTGGATCACGTCGCGGCGGGATGACCCGCGGTTGCGGAACGGCACCTATACGCTGACGATTCCCGCACCCGCAAATGAAAAGGTGGGATCGATTCAGGTTCCGCTCATCGGCAGCCCGCGACTCAGCGCGGCCAACGTCGCCGCCGAGCGGACCAAATCCGGCTGGGCGGTCGAAATCGCTCTCCCCATCAACCTGGTGGAGCGGAACCAGAGCAGCGACTGGCACAGCTTTCAGATGACGCCGATCCTCATCGATGTGGACAACGCCGACGAGGATCCGGTGGAACTGATCTGGCGCGGCACCCGCAATCACGCGACGGTCAACACGAATTTCGGCCACTTCGTGCGGGTGAAGTAACTCCGCAAGCATTCGCAGGCAGATCATCGCCGGGGATGCCGCCTGCATATGGCCGATGACGCCCTCGACCCGGTGACGGCGTGGGGAATCGAATCACACCCGATTTCCTCACGCCCGCCGGGGAGGAGTTCCATCGCGCTGCAATTCTCCCGACTTCATCATTAGAGACTCTTGCGCCGGCCTGTCCCGGCAACGTTTTTGCCGGATTGCTGTTTCTGTATCGCGTCGGCGGCTTCGCTTGCCAGCTGCCGTGCGGAGTGGATCTGGTTGCGGGTAAAGTAACGCGTGGTGTGTCCGCCGATGTGGCGGATGTGCTTGGCTTCCAGCGTCTCCCAGTCCATGTCGTCGGTGAGGTGCCAGGTCGCCGCCTGCACCGCGGGGATATCCAGCGACTCGCGACCGAAACGGTTCAGCAGTTCGCGGAGCACCGGATTAGTGGTGAAATTCTCGAGCGGCAGGAGTGCATAGGTCATCCGGGGCTGCGGGTCGGGCTTTCCATGCTCCAGGCAGACTCCCTTCACTGTGATCTGCACCGTCTTTTGCGGCGGAATTGAAAAGAACCCGTTCCCGGAAGGAAGCCCCGGAGGCATCTGCCCCTGCTGGTTCTGCTGAAATCCGAGAGCGGTCGCCTGTGCGGAACTGGTGTTGGTGCTGTTCGTTGCCGGTGTCGCGCCGGGATTCAGAAACCCGTTCGGAGGAAGCTGCTTGAGGGCCTGGACCGCCGCAACCGCGGCGGGAAGCTCAATCGTGATCGGCTGCGGGCTCGTGTTCTCCAGAAACAGTTGCCCCTGGTGTGCATCGCGCAGCACAAGGCGGGCCTGCAACAGTCCTGCCTCGGCAGCCTCGAAGAGGCCCATTCGCGGGGCCTCCGGATCAACGGTGAGTTTGCGGATCGCCCCCTTTTCGTTTCCGACTGTGACCGCGAGCAGCAGGCCCACGCCGAGAGTAACCGCCGCCACGTTTGCCGCCCGACGACCTGAATTCCGACGCAAACAGCGCATGGGAGGACCTTTCCGAACGGAATACCCGCGAAACAGGAATCGCCGCCTGGCCCGAAACAGCGTCTGAACACTCTGGAGACTCTGCCCCCGCACGAATCGCGCAGTGGCTTCGCATCGAGGTGACATGCCCGACCTGCAGTCAATCACACTGTCCGAAGTGAGTCAAGAAGATTCAGACACGGGGATGGATCGCTGTCGCGGATGATCTTGGGGGAGATCCGGGTGCGGTCCGCAGGCACGGCGGCGAGCTGCGCATTCGAGGAGTAGAACTGCCGCGACGCATTGTGCCTGTCATAACGCGGCTGCACAGAGAGTAGCCGCCGGTAACGCTACAGTTCGTCCTCCGGGCGCGATTCCTGCTGGCGGATGAATTGAACTGCGCGGTCAGCGTCGGCGGCCCGCACGAGTACGCGGACATTCAGCACCCCTGCGAAACCACCTTGATTCTCGCCGCTGATCTGGCTGTCGATCCCCTCGACTTCGAGACGCTGCTTCAGAAGCTCGGCCAGTGTCGGATCGGTGGTCGAAAAGATGCTGACGAGATTCTGCGGGTCCATCGATTCATTTCCTTCCTGCGCGGCAGTCTCTGAGAAGGCAGCGAAGTGCCGCGTGGTGGTGTGTAAGCAGACGCGTTAATGCAATTTGGGCAGTCGTGTGACGCAACCGCTGGCAGGCTCGCGGCCTGTCGGCGGCTGCATGATGAAAGGGAACAGAGAGACCGAGCGGTGAATTAATCTGGTACGAGGTATTGTCAGCCTTCGCGAGGGCCCGACTATCCTTCCGGAAGTTCCACCGGTTCCGATCCGGTCTCAATGAAGATCTGTTCGGCGAGCGGGATTGTCTGGTCGCGACGGTCACTGGTGTCTTCCACCGCGACGAGAATTTTGCCGCGAGTCAGTTCCTGGTCGTAGTAGTCGGCCAGTTCCTTTTCGATGCCGCGAGCCGACATCGCGCCGACCAAGCCCCCGGTGACTGCCCCTGCGGCACCGCTCAGCAGCGCGCCGGCTCCGAGGATCACGGCACCTCCCGCCGTCGCCACGCCGAGCGTGACCAGGCCGCCGATCGCCATTCCGATCGCTCCGCCGATGGCGGCTCGTGCCGGCGTATGTGTGCCGGCGGGATCCTGGTGGTCAAACTCCCTGAAGTGTTCCTCGACCGCCTTTTCCGAGCAGACGACCGTAATCTGCTCCTTCGTAAACCCGGCTTCCAGCAATCGCGCAACAGCGTCGTCGGCATTGCTGATGTGGTTGTAAACGGCCGCCACCACTGGTTGATGTTGCGGAGTTGCGCTCATTCCAGACCCCTTCGGCAAGGCATACGCATCGAAACTGCAATCCTGAGAACCGCGGTGAAATGCGGTTTGCATTCATCCTGCACGAACAGTCGGAACGAACCTGTGTCCGCGAAGACAGGTGAATGGATGCGGGTGCTTTCAGTCTGGCAACACGAGGGTGCGATTGCCGTGCCATCGAGTGCGGATGCGCAGCAGGCCACCCGGACTTCAGGTTTCTCCTGAGTCCCGCGACGGAAGAGAAGGAGCGTGATGGAGGAGTGCCGGAGTGGAGGCTATTTCGTTGCGACCAGGGCGACGACGGGCATGGTCCAGATTTCAAGCCGTTCTTCCTGTGTGATTTTCAGCCCGGCCTCGCGAACAAAGCCCGCCACATCGATCGGCTGGCAGTCGACGATGTGCGGGAAATGCTGATGCATCCACTTGTATGTCCGCTCGAGCATGCTGTCCCGCTCGCCCGGATTTGTCACCGCCATCGAGACGATCCCCACTCGGCCGCCGGGACGCAATACCCGCTTGATGTCGGCGAGAACCGAGGGAATCGTCTCGAGCGGAAACAGTTCGAGCGTGAAGCTCATCGACACCGCGTCGAACTCTTCATCGCCGTAAGGAATGGGAGGTACGGCGGCGACCTTCAGTTCGACCCGGTCACCGAGCCCTGCCTTTTCAATCCGCTCGCGGGCGACGCGCTGCATCCCTTCGGAGATGTCGACGCCACACACCCGCCCGGTCGGCCCGACCGCCTGCGCCAGGGTGAGTGCCGAGTGCCCGGTCCCGTAACCCAGCTCAAGAATCTTCTCGCCCGGTTGAGCGGCCAGCAGGCTCAAACCACGTTCACGGGCGGCGTGCTCTCCCGAGTCGGCGAGTGCATCGTAGACGTGACTGATACGATCATAAAACGACTTCGTCGGGTTCTGAATAGAAGCCGTGCCCTGCTCTGTCATCAGGGAATTCTCCTTTCCGCATGTCGAAGGATAGCAGGTCGTGGGATGCGAGGAACGAAAAGACGGCGGCTATCGATGTGGAGCCGACTCCCGCTTTCTCCTCGCACAGTGCCTGTCCCGAAGACTATTTCTGCGAAGCGGTCTTCCGGTCGGGGGCGGTCAGCTGCGGAAAGCAGGCGACGTTCAGCTGCGGGTAGATGTCCATCAGGTAGAGCGTTCCATCCGGACCGACGGCGGCCCCCTGCATGTGGTCGAGACTGTACTTGTTCTCGCGGATGTATGTGTGCTTCACCTGCTCTTCGTCGAACCCCTGAATGTCGGGAGTACCGACCAGTTCGCTTTCACCGGTCGCCGGATCGAACCGCATGATCAGCAGTCGCCGCTCATTTCGGCTTCCCCCCGGGGGGCCGGTGTTCAGCGGATAATAGAGCTTGCCGTCGAGGCCGAACGCGGCGGCGTGGATATCCAGCACCGGCCAGCCCCGTGGAGCCGCCGCGGCCACGTTCCGCATCGTCACCTGCGGGCCAGCGGCGGAAGTCCCGGCAGAGGTGTCCGCTTTCGCGATGTCGAACTCCATGATCCAGGGATGACCGCCGCGGACCCCATACAGCTTGCCGTTCGGTCCAAGGGCGATCACATAGGGATCGCTATAGCCCCCCTCTCCTTCGATCTTCACGGCGAGGTCTTCGACATAGCCGGTTTCGGGATCGAAGCGGCAGAGTGTCGGACCACGTCCGGTCGTATAGATGGCTCCCTTGCTGTCGATGGCCATGTAGCGGCAGTTATTGCCGAGGTGTCCCGCGTCGCGGACCTCGCCCGACTTCATGTCGTAGATGATCAAGTGGTTTTTTGGTTCGCAGTGATAGTAGAGCTTGCCACGCTGCTCATCCAGAGCGCCCGCCATGAGTCCTTCGCGCGGTTTCAGTATTCCCATGCTGCGGGCGAAGCCGGTCTTGGGATCGTAATAGCAGAGATGTCCTCCGGGGAAGCCGAGCGGATCTTCATATTCCGGCCGGGTCCCGAAAACCTCATGGGCCTGCTTGGTGGCAAACCAGATGCGGCCATCTTCGCCGACGAGAATCTTCGCGTGGATTTTTCCCTGCGTGTGAATCCCGTCGCGACGCTCGCCGCTGAGATCCCGAAGATTGACGACCTTCTCCATGAAGAGCGGCAGGTCGGCGGAGTTCTCTCCCTGGCCGACGCGGTCGAGGCCCGGGAACCGCAACAGCCAGGCGTAATCGCCGTAGCGGGCGGTACCGACATAAACATGTCCGTCGCGTCCGACTTCGATGGCGGTGTATCCCGAGGCTTCGGTCGTCGTTCCCTCAGGGGCGAAGACGAGTCGGCAGGGAAGCTTTGCCGCCTGGCTCAGGTCGGCAAGATCGACGGATTTTTCGGGAGCCGGGGCACGCCGCTTCGCAGTCTTCTCCGGCACAGGAGTTTCGAGGGGATACCGGACAAGTCGCGCGATGCGGTCGCACTCGCCCGCATAGATTGCTCCCTGTGCATCCGCGACGAGCGCCCCGAAACCGGTCATGGTGGTCCGCCCGTCCACCTCCGGGATTCCGCCGGTCACGAGACTGAACCCCTCGGGGCCGAGCGTGGCCCGAAAGGCCCGCGGCATGCCGTCCGGAGTCCCCGAGATCCCCTCAATGATTCGGATCCGCTGGCCCGCCTCGTTCTCGGCATTGCGTCCCACCAGCCCCTGGATCCCCGGTTGCGAGAACGGCTTTCCCCACGAGTTCAGCACCGGCTTCGCGGGATCGGCGACGCGCAGCTCGAACAGATAGCCATCGGACGTTCCTCCCACCAGGCTCCAGGGGCGATCTCCTTCGGTGGGAAACACCGCGGCGGCATCGAGGCTCGCCCACGCTTCCCGCCCCCGTGCGGCGGGAAGCTGTACGTTCAGCTTCTCGAGCTTTTTCGCAGCCGGATCGTAGCGGTAGAGAAATCCGTCCGCCCCCGCGGTGTACGCGCCGCTCCCGGGATCGACCGCGATGGAGCGCGACACCTGCCGCGTGTACTTCAGGTTCCGGTCGGTTCCCTGATTGATCTTGTCGGCATAGCGGGGGATTTCATAGGTCCGATAGCCGGCGATTGCTCCATGATCCTGAAACGTCTTGGCCTTCCGGTCATAGGCGAAGAAGTGTCCGTCCGGCCACGTGTTGCCGACGATCTCATCGGTCTCGGGCAGGTAAGCCAGCGAGTAGATCCCCTGCCCCGCGACGGCGGTTCCCAGATCCTCGGCACGCACCGAATCGTCCGGGGCGATCACGAAGCGATAGAGATGTCCGACGCTGCCCGCTTCGGTCGTGACGGCAAGCCCCGTCGGATCGACCTGTGTCCCGGAGATCAGGGAGCCATCGGGCAGACGGACCAAGCCGTATGAAAGCCCAATCCCGCCGGAGAGCCGGGTGAGGCCGACGAGCTTTCCGTCTTCGGGATCGTAGCGAAACAGATGTGCGGCCCGGCCGGTTGTGCCGCCGAAGATGCGGCCGTCAGGGCCGATTGACAGGCAGACAATGCCCCGCTCATTGGCGGGGAGTGCCCCGGCAAGTGGGATGCCGACGCCCTTCTGGAACGCATCGCCCCGAACCGATTCCGGCGATGCGCCCGCGAAAAACACGAGGATGAGCCCCACTACCGCGCGCACGTTCATCAGCGATCTCCCGTCGAGGGTTGAAATCGTTCTCAGGTGCAAGTCACGGAATGGCCATCGATCGGAGGGAATCGGCGGCTCCCCAGCAGCATACCGTCTGCGGGAAGATGATCCTATCCCTTGCTGCGGGGTGTTTTTTTCGGCTCGACATTTGCGAGTCTTGACAGCTTGCCGTGAACGATTGAATATGCGGCCCGAACAATTCCGATGGATGTGCAATCCTCCTGAGATTGCAGGTACTGTGTACTTGCAAATTGAGTGCAATAATGAGATGCTTTCGCCAGAGGGGGCGCAGGCACCTCAGGCGGATCGCATCGCCCGATGCGCCGCTCTGGAAGGCGTTCTGTCCGGGGGCAGTACGATAGAGTCGCTCGGTGGGGGACTTGAGTAACTGATGGCCATGACTTGTGCTCGGATGCGAAGCGGTTCCTGTTGGGATCATGTCGGCACCTCGCTGTCGCTGCTGTGCGTCGTCCATTGCATGACGGTGCCGATGCTGCTGGCGCTCTGGCCGGCGGTGGTCTCGACGCGCTGGTTGGGGACCGGCGTACACCGCGTGTTCGCAACCGCTGCCGTCGTTGCCGGCGGCATGGCGTTGATCCCCGGATACCGCCAGCATCGGCGGCTGTTTGTGCCGCTGCTGGGGGGACTGGGCGTCATCGCCCTGCTGTTTGCCGCATTCGGACCGGCCGTGGAATGCTGTGTCCCGCTCGGAAAGCTCTCGGCCAGCGCGATTCTTCCCGTGATGTTCAATTCGCTTTGCGCAAATCCCGTGACGACAATGGGAAGCGGATTGTTGCTCACCGCCCACGCATTGAATCAAAGCTGGCGGCATCAGGCCCGCCGCACGCCGCAGGGCACGCAGAGCAACCCAAAAGAGCTTTGCCACGCCGCCTGACCGGAGGAACGGGATTGCTTCCCGCAATCCCCTGCTTTTCTTGATGGCTTCCGACACTGATGGTCACCTGGCCGTCCTCCCGGCGTGATGATGTCGGTTCGTTGTGACTTCGCATCTGCCCTCATTGCGGTTATTCTCGAAGCCGCAGCGCTTGCCCGGGCGGAAAACTCGCCTCAATCGGCTTCCGCAGCGAATCCAGCGCAGTCCTGCTTCATGGCGCGTCTGTCTGCCAGCAGAGGCGTCGGAGGGTTTCCGCGAGTGTGCGGGCGGTATCGCAGTCCTTGCCGGCAGAGGGTGAAACGGTTCCTCTGAGGTCGCACGAAGCGTCGCGGCCTGAAGCGGCTGCCGGCTTCTCTCCGGTCCTGCGGCTGCCCGGTTCGCGTTGACTTGTCGCCGGCAGGAATTAGAATTCGCGTTTGGGTACTGCCTGTGACGATGTTTTGAGTGCTCAAAAATATTGAGCGGCGGGAGTGTTGAGAGCGAATTCTCCGGGAGAGATTCACGTGACGCGCGGACGCACTCGGGACATCACACTTCGCAGCCTGGTGCTGATGATGGGACTCGCTGTCTTCGGGTGCAAACCGTCGGAACCGGGGGCAGCCGGTTCGCGTCTCGATACCGCCGGACCGGGGAACCGACCGTTGCTCGTGGTCTGCACGACCGGCATGGTCGCCGATCTTGTGCGGCACGTGGGTGGCGAACGGGTCGAAGTCGATCAGCTGATGGGGGCGGGGGTCGATCCGCATCTGTACAAGGCCTCTCCGGGGGATATTCGGCGGTTGAGCAATGCGGATGTGATCTTCTATTCGGGCCTGCATCTCGAAGGGACGCTCACCGATCGCTTCGTCCAATTTGCGCGGCGGAAGCCGACGTTTGCGGTAACGGAAGCACTGCCGGAATCGCGGCTGCTCACCTTCGACGAGGGATTCGCCGACCCGCATGTCTGGTTCGACGTGCTGCTGTGGAGCGAGACGCTCGACCACGTCGCCGCGCGACTGGCCGAGGTCGATCCCGCGCATGCCGGGGAGTACGCCGCCCGTGCGGAGGCGTATCGCAAGGAACTGGTCGTGCTCCATGAGGAAGTCAAATCCCAACTGGCGGAGATTCCCCGTTCGCAGCGGGTGCTGGTGACCGCACATGACGCCTTCGGCTATTTCGGCCGGGCGTATGATGTCGAAGTCCGCGCGATCCAGGGGATCAGCACGGAAAGCGAGGCGGGGGTCAGGGAGATCAACGAGCTTGTCCGGTTTCTTGTCGACCGCAAGATCAAGGCGGTGTTTGTCGAAACGAGCGTCAGCAACCGGAACATCCGCGCCCTGATCGAGGGAGCCGCACAGGCGGGGCAAACCGTGAAAATCGGCGGCGAGCTCTACTCCGACGCGATGGGAGCTCCCGGAACACCCGAAGGAACCTACATCGGCATGATTCGGCACAACGTTCGCACCATCACTGAAGCGCTGAAATAGCTCCCCCCCTCGCGTAACCCACCCTCTACAGTCTCCAGCCTTCCCCCATGCTACGTCCTCAGCAGCCTGTGACCGACAGCTCGAATCGAATGCGTGCCGCCGTGGGAGTTCCGGGAGCGCCGGTGCTCGACGTCCACGACGTTACGGTGGCCTATCATCGCAAACCAGTGATCTGGAACATCGACCTGACGCTCGAAGAACCGCGTCTGGTGGGGATTGTCGGTCCGAATGGAGCGGGAAAGAGCACGCTCCTGAAGGCAATTCTGGGACTGGTGCCGCTCGCCAGCGGGACGGTCACCTTCTATGGTCGCCCTCTTTCCGAACAGCGGAAGCTGATCGGCTATGTGCCGCAGCGGGAAAGCGTCGACTGGGATTTTCCGGTGAGCGTCCTCGATGCCGTGTTGATGGGAACCTACGGTCGACTCGGCTGGTTCCGGCGTCCGGGAGCGAACGAACGGGCATGGGCGCGGGAATGCCTCGATCGCGTGGGGCTGGCGGATCTGGAGCGGCGACAGATCGGGCAGCTTTCCGGCGGTCAGCAGCAGCGGGTTTTTCTCGCCCGCGCGCTCGCGCAGCGGGCCGAGATTTACTTCATGGATGAGCCGATGGCCGGGGTCGACGCGGCGACGGAGAGCATCATCTTCGACCTGCTGCGCTCGCTTCGCAACGAGGGGAAAGCGGTGTTCGTTGTGCATCACGACCTCCGCACGGTTCCGCGGTATTTTGATCACGTCGTGCTGATGAACATGCGGCTGATCGCCAGCGGGCCGACCGGAGAAGTGTTCACTGCCGACCGGTTGCAGACGACTTACGGGGGACGACTCGCGATCCTGGAAGCCGCTGGCGAAGCGGTGCGTTCCCGGAGTACGGGGCATGATCAGCTATAACACTCTGATTGTGCTGATCGGGACGAGCCTCCTCGGCGCGAGCTCGGGGCTGATTGGCGCGTATGCCGTGCTGCGGCAACGGAGCCTCACCGGCGACGCCCTCGCGCATGCGGCACTCCCCGGGCTGTGTATCGCCTTTCTCATCGTCGGTCAGCGGAGCCTGCCGGCGATGCTCTTCGGAGCCTTTCTCAGCGGCATTGCCGGCATCGGCGTCATTTCGGGGCTGCGACACTGGACGCGGATCAAGGAGGACGCCGCGATCGGGATTGTGCTGAGCGTCTTCTTCGGCGCGGGGGTCGTCCTCAGCCGCCTGATTCAGAACCGTTCGGACGTCGGCAGCAAGGCGGGGCTGGAGTCGTACATCCTGGGAAAGACCGCGGGGATGATCGCGCAGGACGTGTATTTCATTGGCGGCCTGTCGCTGGGATGCCTGGTGATCATTCTGCTGCTCTACAAGGAATTTCAACTGGTTGCGTTCGATCCCGCATTTGCGCGCGTGCAGGGTTGGCCGGCGTTTCTGATCGACCTCTTGATGATGACGCTGATCGCGGTGGCGGTCGTGATTGGCCTGCCGGCGGTGGGGGTGGTGCTGATGGCGGCACTGCTGATCATCCCGGGCGCCGCAGCGCGATTCTGGACCGAACGACTGGGACGGATGCTGCTCCTCTCGGCTGCGTTTGGACTGTCGATCGGCATCTTGGGAACATTCCTGAGTGCCCGCTACAGCATGATGCCCGCCGGGCCGCTGATTGTGGTGGTGGGGACGGTGTTCTTTCTGGTTTCGCTTCTGTTCGCACCACGGCGGGGAATGATCGCCCGCTCGATGCAGGAACGCCGGTTCCGCCGGCAACTGGGAGTACGAAGACTGCTACAGGTGTTCTACGAATTTATTGAACCGACGCTGCCGGATTCGACTGTCGTCGCGTATGAGGATCTTTTCAGCCGCACGTTCCGCACAGAACGGGAGCTCAATTCGCTGCTGAAGGCGCTCGAAGCGGACTGTTTGATTGAAGAGACGGAACGCAGGCGGTATCGACTCACCGCGGAGGGATTGAGACGGGCCGCGGTCGAGGTGCGGGACCAGCGGCTCTGGGATCTGCTGTTGCGCGAGCATCCCGAGCACGCGGTCGAAATCGCGCACTTTGATACGGACCATTTTTCGAAATCACTGCCGGCTTCCATCGTGAACCAGCTGGAAAACGAACTGAAGGAGCGAGGAATCTATCCGCAAGTGCTACTGGGCGGGAGAGGGGAAGATTGATTCTCTGGTTGCGTCCGGCGTTGGCTTCTGGTGTTCCTTACCTTCCCCTGGTCCCGGGAATGAAACCACTGTGATTCGGCGAGTCTGAGATCTCCTGTAAGCTTGTGGCGAAATTGAGAGACCCTGGCCGTCGAAGGAGAAGCGTGTGCTCGACTGGTTGAGTCAGTACGATCTGGCGCTGTGGACGATTGGCACGGGGGTGCTCGCGAACTCGGTCTGCGCGATGCTCGGGTGCTATCTCGTGTTGCGCCGGATGAGCCTGCTCGGAGACGCCATCAGTCATGCCGTGCTTCCCGGAATCGTCATCGGAGCCTTGTGGGGAGGCCAGCTTTCAGGCCCTGCGGTCTTTATCGGGGCGGTGCTGGTCGGGCTCTTGACCGCTTATCTCACGCATTCGCTGCACTCCTATGGCAACGTTCCGGAAGACGCCAGCATGGGAGTCGTCTTCACGTCGCTGTTTGCCATCGGCGTCATTCTGATTACCCAGTTTGCGAACCGCGTCCACATCGATGCCAGCTGTGCCCTTTACGGGCAGATCGAGTTCGTTCCGCTCGACACGGTCGCAATCAGTGGCTGGGAGATTCCGCGTGCCTTTCTGGCGCTGTCGATCGTGCTCGGGGTGACGTTGGCGTTTGTCCTGCTCTTATGGAAAGAGCTGAAGCTCGTCTCATTCGACCCCACGCTTGCGACGGCCATGGGGCTCTCCGCGGTCATCGTCCATTATCTGCTGATGAGTATGGTCGCCGTGGTCACGGTCGCCTCGTTCGAAGCGGTCGGCTCGATCCTCGTGATCGCCATGCTGATCGTCCCTGCGTCGACAGCACATCTGCTGGTGGATCGGCTCGGCTGGATGATGGTCTGGGCAGTTATCTGCGGTGTACTCTCGGCGGTACTTGGCTACTGGGGAGCCGCGGCCTGGAATACGAGTGTCTCGGGAATGATGGCGGTCGTTGCCGGAGGGCTCTTCTCGCTGGCTGTCATTTTCGCACCGCGGCATGGGGTATTGACCCGCGGCCTGATGACGCTGCGGCTCGCTTTGCAGATCGTCCGCGAGGACATTCTGGCGATGCTGTATCGCGCTGAGGAGCAGCAGCGGTCGGGAGAACCGGCGCGGCCGGTCACCTCCCGGGATTGTGTGCGGTTCGGCGGCGGAGGCGTGGTCGCGTGGATTGCGTATGCCCTCCTGCGCCGCCGCGGACTGGTGCGTCGCGATCGGAATGGAGCGGTGAGTCTCACCGAACGGGGCCTCGAAGGGGCCCGCTCGCTCGTTCGTTCACACCGGCTGTGGGAGAGTTATCTGGAGAAGCACTTCGAGCTGCCCCTCGACCACCTGCACGAACCCGCGTCGCGGATCGAGCACTTCATCGGGCCCCGATTGCAGGCCGAGCTTGAAAATGAATTGCAGCTCCCCGAGGTCGATCCGCACGGCAAGTCGATTCCGCCGCGGCGCAACGTGAGTGAGGAGTGACTCGAAAGTAGAAAGGAGAAAAGCAGAAAGAAGAGACTCAGATCGGCCGGACGAGGAGCTTGCGGGCCATTTCGCAACTGAGGCTGAGCTGGCGCTCGTTGGCGCGGATCGTCATGATCCCGGCGGAGGGGTGATTCTCGACCACGGTGGCTTCGCTGCCGATCTCCAGGCCTCCATCCGTCAGGTAGCGGAGAAAATCGGGCGACTGGTCGAGAACCCGTTCGAGGATGAAGGTCGTCTCGTTGGCACATGCCGACAGCGGCTCGCCGTGGGTGCTTCGCAGGGTACCGTCGGCGTTCGGAATGGGATCTCCGTGGGGATCGCGATCGGGGAATCCGAGACGTTCATCGATGCGGTCGACCAGCCGGTCGGAAACCGCGTGTTCGAGTTGCTCGGCCTCTTCGTGAATTTCGTCCCAGGTCAGCCCGAGCATCTTCACGAGGAAGAGTTCGACCAGCCGGTGTCGGCGGAGCACCTGCAGTGCGAGCTTCTTCCCGCTGGCGGTGAGTTTCGCCCCGCGGTGTGCCTGGTACTTGACGAGTCCCGACTCGGCGAGCCGTTGCAGCATGGTCGTCACACTACCGGGAGTCACGCGAAGCCGTTCGGCGACTTCTCCGGTGGAGGCCGTTCCCTGGGGGGTACCGATGCTGACCTGATAGATGGCTTTGAGATAATCCTCGACCTTCGCGCTCTCCACGCGGCCATTCCTTTCCACTGAACCGCACTGCCAGTATTACCTGCCCCGCCCCGCTCTTGAACCTCGCTCCGGGCGACCGTGTCGTCGCGAATGATTGTCACTTCACCGCGGGCCGAGCCGGAAACCTTCCCGCATCGCAGCCGTGTCTCGTCCGCTTTGCCTTTCGGCCCGTCTGACCTGCGGGCGCGCGAACAATCACTGTCGCCGTCCGGGTTTTTCCCGGCACGTCGAGTTTCAATAACGGGTGGATGAATCTCCTCCGCTACAGTGCGGACCCCTGAACGGAGATCGACTTCGCGAGTTTCTTATCGGCCGAGCGGAGCAGCTCCTCGGTTTGTTCCCAGCCGATGCAGGCATCGGTGATGGAGACTCCGTAGCGTAACTGCGAGAGGTCTGACGTGAGCTTCTGGTTTCCTTCAAACAGATTGCTTTCGAGCATCAGCCCGATGATTTCCTTCGTGCCGGCGGCGCGTTGCTCGACCGCGTCTTCCCAGACTCGTGCCTGCTTCGTGTAGTCCTTCTCGGAATTCGCGTGGCTGCAGTCGATCATCAGGGAGGATGACACGCCGGCGGCGGCGAGTGTTTCGGCAGCGCACTTGACGCTCTCGGCGTCATAATTCGGGCCCGATCGGCCTCCCCGCAGGATGAGGTGCCCCCACGGATTCCCGGAGGTATTGATGATGCACGTGCGGCCGTCGTAGTCGATGCCCAGAAAACTGTGCGGATGTCGGGCGGCCTGCATCGCATGGATTGCGATCTCCAGGTTGCCGTCGGTCGCGTTCTTGTAACCGACGGGCATCGACAGGCCGCTCGCCATCTGACGATGCGTTTGCGATTCGGTCGTCCGGGCACCGATCGAGGCCCAGCTGACGAGATCGGCGACGTATTGCGGGGTGATCGGCTCCAGCATTTCGGTCGCCGCGGGAAGCCCCATCTCGGCGATGTTCAGCAACAGCTTGCGGGCGCGATGCAGACCCTCGGCGATGTCGAACGAGCCATCGAGCAGCGGGTCGTTGATCAGTCCCTTCCAGCCGACAATCGTCCGCGGCTTCTCGAAATAGACCCGCATCACGACATGCAGGGTGTTGCGGACGTCAGTGGCCAGTTTCGTCAACCGTTCGGCATATTCCAGGGCTGCGGACTCGTCGTGAATCGAACAGGGGCCGACAACCACGATCAGACGCGGGTCTTCGCCACGCAGAATCCGCCGCAGCGCTTCCCGCCCCTCGACGACGGTCTGGTTCGCCCGCGGCGTCATCGGGAACTTCTCCCGCAATTCTCGAGGGGAGATGAGTTGGACGGTGCTGCGAACGTGGATGTCTTGCGTGGGTTGCACGGGCGAGCCTCAAATCTGCCGCCGGCTGCGCATTCGCGGCGGAACCTTCGAGTAATCAAAAACCTGCACAACTCCTTTCCCGGATCCGCCAGGGCTGTTGCCGAATTCTGGGTGCGCAGGGAGTGTCATGGAATAGCGCTCATTCTGAAGCAGATCTGCGCGATTGTCCAGTGCGAGAACTGCTCGAAGAACACTTCGCCGGCTGTTCCACCGCGACTCATGCCGGTCCTGCGGCTCACCCCCTTCGCAATGATGTCGGACCGCTTTTCGCGCGACAGTTCGAGTCAGCGGGATGTGGATCTACTTCTCCGCCTCGCTCGCAACCGTGCTGACACGGCAGCGATGCAGCGACATCAGCGCGAAGGCTGTGCCGTAAGGCTGATGATAGTTGTAGAACGGGAAGTCCCACCAGGAGCCGTCTTTCTCCTGCAAGGGAACGAGCAGCCGCGCGAGGTCGTGCTGAAATCGCGGCTGCGCATCGGCAGGAAGTTCCTCGATGCAGAGGGCGGCATAGTAATGGCCGTAGTAGAAGAAATACCCGGCAACGGCGAACCAGGCTTCATGCGGAATCGGTCGTTTCCGCCCGATATCGAGCCAAAGGTGACGGGTGACCAGCCGCTCCAGCCAGGTTTCGAGCACCTCGTCGGTGATCCGCTCGTCTCCCCACAGACGCAGCGCCAGATTGCAGGCCTGCGAGCGGCCCAGGCTGCCGCCGGGGCGATTCACCGGATGCATCGGACGGTACTTCAGATACTCGCCGTAGATGTAAGAGAAGTCCCGCTTCATCTGTCGCTGCGTCGCGGCGATGGCGCGGTCGACAAGTCTTTGCGGCGGGGGAAAGCCGGCCTGCTTGGCCTCATGAAATGCGATCAGGACCGTCGCATTCACAAAGCTGGTGGAACTGCTTGCGGGGCGTCGTGTCCCGGCGCGAAAGTCGTAGTAGCCCCAACCGCCGTCGACCGACTCGTAGTCGGTGAGCCGCTTGAACTGGAGCTCGATCAACTTGCGGATCTTCTCCTGCCGCTCGGGGGCCCCGGGTTTGCGGGACTTCAGCCGCACCAGCGCCTGGATGGAATACGCATGCCCCCAGACGTTGTAAAGGGTATCGGGAGTCGCCCGCCGCAGTTCGGGAAGGTGCTTGAACAGCCATGCTTCGCCGCGGTCAATCGCCTGCTGGACACGTGGATCATCCTCATCTCCTGTTTCGAGGAGCGAAGCGAGAGAGAGTGATGTCACTCCCGTGCGAAATGCATGATGGGCGCCCGGCACGGGAGCGTAGATGTTCAGTCCCTTGGTCCGGGTGGCCGAGCCCCACGAACCATCCTCGTTCTGTACGTCGAGCAGGAAGGCGACTCCCCGGTCGATCGCGGCCTGAACCGCCGCTGAGGTCACCGGCGGGAGCGTTGCCGTTTCTGCCGGGCTGGTGTCCCGCGCCGTTTCTGCGCCGGAAGCTTCAGGGACTTCGGCGGCGGGCTCCTCGGCCGCGAACACGCTTGCCGCAGTTGCCGTGAGGATCGATCCGCACGCCAGCAGAAGCCGCAGTCTCATTCCCATCGGCCTGACGTTCAGCATTTCCGGTTCTCCCGGGAAGTTCGAGGCACCGCCGACTGGCGGGCGAACTTCCTTAACCGTCTGCAACAACCACCTGACGCCACCAAATTGAGAACGCCTGTCGCCTTCTTCATTTGGTCGCCTGCGTGCTCGACTGCGTGGGATCCTCCGCGAGAATCTCATCTCCTGCTTTCAAGCCTTCGAGAATCTCGACCTTCTTCTCGGTCTTGCGGCCGATCTTGACCGGGCGCTTCTCGTAGTTCGGCGATTTGCCTTCCCGGAACAGGTAGACGTAGTGATCGTTGGGTTCCAATACTTCCGCGAAGACCGCATCGGCGGGAACCGTCAACGCGTCCTCCTTCTGGTAATCCACCAGTGTGACCTTGGCGGTCATCCCGGGAAGAATCGGCGATGATTCGGGAAGTTCCACCGTCAGAGTTCCCGGGAATGTGCCCGCGGAGATCGGCACGTAATCGACCGATGCGACCTTCACAGGAATGCGGAGATCCGGGAATCCCGCGGGAATCGCGCGGCCCGTGACTCCCTCGCGGAACGCATGCAGATGTTTCTCCGGAACCTTCGCATGCAGCCGCAACGGACGGGGAACCACAATCGTCAGCAGGATCTGGTTCGCGGGCAGATTCGTGCCGGGCGTGAACTTCGTCGGCGGAGTCGACCATTCGCCCCGTTCACTGTGGCCGTAATAGACAATCCCGCTGATCGGCGCGACGATCTTCATCGCTTCGCGATCTGCCTTCAAATCGGCCAGCCGCGTCGCGGAGCGCTCAAACTCGATGTGCGACTTGTCGAGCGCCCGCTCGGCACGGGCCAGTTTCAGGGGGGCGGTCGCTCGTTCCGACTCGAAGGTCTTGGTGAGGGAACGTGCTGTCTCTTCCAGAGTGAGTTGCTGACGGGGCAGCAGCTTTCGCTGTTGCGCGTTCATCAGGCGGGTGGATTCGACACGAAACGTCGCCGCCTCCACTTCGTTTCGGGCCCGTTTCAGAATGATCTCTTCCGTTTCCTCGGTGAGCTCGTCCGCCTTGTACATCTTTTCGAGCTGACGCAACTCTTCGAGGCTGTATTCGAGATACTGCTCAGCCATCTTGTTCGACATCTCGAGCGCCCGCTCCTGATGCGGACGCAGCACTCTGCGAAAGTCTTCGAGATCCTCCAGTGCGTTCTTGCGGGCGCGCTCAGCCTGCTGAAGTTCGTCCGGCTGCGACTGACGGAGCAGCGCATACTGCTCCTTCGCCAGTGCAAGGTCCAGTTCGGCAAGACGGTGTGCTGCCTCCTGATCCTCGATCGCTTCATCGAGCTTACGGGACTCCAGCCAGATCAGCTGTTCCCCCTGCCGAACCCGCGTCCCGGCTTCCACTGCCTTGACGATCTTGAACTCCTGCCAGGCACGGGGTTGAAGGGCCACGGGATGCAACTGCTCGGCGGCGAACACCGCATCGAGAGTGACGTCAATCCGAAACGGACCTGTCTCCACCCGGTGGGTCTTCGGCTTTTTGGCCTTTTCCTCTGTTTCAGCAGCACCGGCCACCGACTGCATTGCCTGGGCTCCCAGGAGAATCACCGCGGCCAGACCCGGCAGCAGCATTGTCGGCGAACGCAGAAAGACGTGCGGCATCGGCAAGAACTCCTTGAGATGTGCAGGGGAGCAGCCTCACCAGGGAATACCCCGGACCTGCTTTTCATTCAGCCAATCTATCAATTCCTGACGCCTCGCGCGCGATTTCGCGCGGCTTGCGGCTTCGCGTGCGGAATGTTTTTCGGCGTGTGATGACTCCCGAATGATCCATTGTCTCGCATTAGAGAGAACGCCGAGAATCGATGTGGTGTACGTCTAAATAGGTCCACATCCTGAGCGAAGCGCTGCGGACAGGGATTGATCTGGAAAAAGAAGCTGGCTTGGTTCTAAGGTGGTTGTTGGATAACCCAACCGGCCTCGGAGACCAAGCCATGG
>Ga0180217_1000062_pt1 | contig 233059 bp, 72 predicted proteins | sample eDN3rd37CBELigOP_FD_128521 | JGI IMG/M metagenome (GOLD analysis project Ga0180217, IMG submission 128521) | Enriched Organic Plus compost microbial communities from Emeryville, California, USA - eDNA 3rd pass 37_C BE-Lig OP (version 2) (version 2) ... | reverse complement strand
GCGACTGGGCGACGGGGCCGCCGGGGTGCGGGGTGCTGGAAAGGGCGAATAAATCGCGGAAAATCGGGGGACACCCGGGAAATTTAAAAAAATTCCAGGAAAATCAGGGAAAATAGTGGAAATTCCCCTTGGACAGAGTGGCAAGAAAGTTGATAAAAAGCGAGGAGGGTGTCAGTGTGGGTGTATGGAAGTGGTGTGTTGCTGCTTTATCACTACATAGTATATATTGATATAGGTTTATACTGCAGTACTCGTGTGTATCACGCGCTAGACGGCTTTTTCCAATGCAAACTCAACAAATTCAGCCAAGGTCCCAGGATATGTCGTGCGACGCACGGGCTGGTGTAGAATTCAGCCTAAGATTTAACGCGAGCATGCCTTGACCGAATGAATTCTGCGCGCATCCACCTGAAGCTCACCCCTGTGGTCTCCTCTCGGCCGTATTCTAGTCGCGCTCTCAGGCGCACACCAAGCGCACTCGCACTCCGCCGCCCTTCCTATCGTTTTGAGTAGGCCTACGCGCTACAGCTGCAGCAGCTCAAGCACCATTGCCTTCTCACACTCGTTAGGAGTCCACACGCACCTGAACACAGCCATAGGCGTGTGAGTAGGGAGTCGAAAGCGCCTCACACAGACAGTCGAACCAAAGACGCTCTTCTTCATCTTTCGTATTACCCGTACGACGACGTGAGGCAGGAAGACGACGAGGCAGAAGAAGAATAATAATAATAATAAGAAGAAGAAGAAGAATAAGATCACGACGAAAACGAAAACGCAGAAGACGCGACGACGGTAACGATTGGAAGCTCGCCCAACCTGAGAAGCCAAGCCAGGCAGTAGTCGCAATTTCGGTGGTAGTTTAAGTAGTAGTTCCCGCTCCCGCTGTCGCTGTTGCCATTGCCCTAGTCATTTGAACCAGATCCCACAGGGTCAGGATCACACTGGACGTCTAGATCCAGTTGCAGATCCATTTACTGGTCACACGACGGACGCAACGCAGTCTAGCCACCAGAAGCTTCTTATTAAGCATTTGAAAGAGAAGACGCAGCCGCCACTGTCCTCATCCAACAGCAAACAGTGGAAGTGCGCAGGTAGCACTTAGCGAGCGAGCGAGCGAGCGAGCGAGCTAGCCAAGCCCTCAAGCCCAGCCCACGTCCCCACCCTCCACCTAGACCGTGTAGAGTGCAGTGAGCTCGGCGCAATAGGAGGCTCGGTGAGCTAAAGTGAGCTAAGTCGAATTAAAGAAAGTACTCGAAGTAGAAGATCGTACATCGTAGGCCAGGCTTTAACCCTCTTCCCACAATCCTTGGCCGCAACCATCCTCTTTGCCCCCCTTCTTGAACATCCACCGCACTTTCACCTACGTAGAACCTCCCACCCTCGTTCTATTGTACTATCCAAGCCGCTGACTACCTCTCTAAGAAGCTATCCTAATCATCACTTCGATCGATCGATTGACGAGTCACAGCGTCTAGCAATCGATTATCCAGTCTCACACACTTTGTAAGGTTTCACTACGCTTGACAGATAGCCAGAGCAAGCAACTCGCAATCGGCACCTCAGACTTACAAAAAGAATCATTGTTACGAATTCTGAGAGGAACCTTTGCCGCTGCGGTTATCATCTGCACTTGGAGTATTCTTCTTTGTCAGCCCCTTACAACTTCTTAAGACCTCAGACTTCAGATCTCAGATTTTAGAGCGTGAATCTCGAATCTCAAATCAAATCTCAAGCCTCAAACCTCAAAACTCAAATCTTTGACCTGTCACACCTACGAGTTCGGATCAGACCAAATCATCAGTCCGCTCCTGTGGTGATTCCCATCCCTTTCTCTTCCCTGACAACAAGTCTTCCAAGCAATTGTTGTGTGGGTACTGTATCAGATTCCTTCTCCAGGAACTCTCAATTCTCCTTTAGTTTTGTTTGCGTCTATTTTGTACGGTGGTTATCACTACTCTAGTACCTTGTCGTCGTCTTAGGGCAAATCCACTTCAATGTCAAGATATACAGGGACCCATGGAATGGATAACCCTACGGCACAATCTACTCTAAATGCAGGCCAATACTCGCAATCGATGATGTCACACCATGTGCAGCAAGTGCAGCCGCAGCACCAGCAGCAGCTTCAACACCAGCTTCAACCACAAGCGAGTCAGTACTCGCAGCCATACTATTCGCACTTTCATCAGCCACAGCAGCACTACCAGCAAGCTCAGTATCAGCGCCAAATTTTCGATAGCGATGTTCAAGCTATCGCGCAGAATACGCATGCGCTGTCTATTGTGCAACAGCAGGCTCCGCAGCCTCAACATCATCAGTCTTTCGCCAGTTATGCCGCGCATACTACAATGCCTGCATGGCAGCAACCCCCAGTGCGACAGGCGCAGCCATTGCACGGCGCCGTATATGCCACGCAGCAGCAGCATCAGCATCAGCATCAGCAGCCGCAACAGCAGCCGCAGCAGCGTCCGCTACAACAGCAGCAGCAGCAGCAGCCCCAGGTTCCAACAACACAGCGTCAGCAAGACTCTCAGCAGCATGCGTATGTTGCAATGCAAGCACAGATGTACAATCACACCGTAAGGCATGGCGCCTACCAGCAGGCTCAGCAGCAGGGGTCTCACCAGCAGCAACAACAACCGTCGCATCAAGACGTACCCACTCGCTGGAACTACACCCAGATTCATGCCGCTTCCACTACGGTGAATCCGTCTCAACTGGGCGTGGATCACATTGGCCATCAAGTGTATCCCCAGAACATCGCCGCTGTGTCCAGAGTTCAGCAAGGTGTCCAGTGCGCCCTGGAAACGACACTGGGGAATCAGACAGCACAGGACTCACAAATGCCTGCGCAATATTATGCTCAACAACAGCAGGTTCAGAAGTACCAACAGCTCGAGCAGCAGCGTCTGTTGAATCACCAGAAGCAACAACTCCAGCAGCAGCAACTCCAGCAGCAGCAACTCCAGCAGCAGCAACAACAGCTGCAACAGCAATCTCAGAACCGACAGCAAATGCCACACCAGCAAAGGTCAGTTCCCGGAACTGAAGTGTATGAAACACTTGGTGTTGACCAACCGAGGATCGGTGCTGATAGGGGCTATGGTAAGGAGGGTGTTAAAGTGCAGCGCAATGACGATCCGTATGCCGACGCTGAATCTGACGAAAAGGACTTGAGTACAGACGATGAAATGGAAAACGAGGGCACTGAACGCAAAGGTGACGGTGGTGTGGAGAAGGGCAACGCAATGGCCGTAGTTGAGTCGAGAGAGAAGAAAACTGACCTCCCGACTCGTGACCAGATTATCCCAAGCCTTTCGGACTATTTCAAAGCACCAACCAGAACTCGGTTCCAGACATACGTGCTTCCCGACTGCGTCTTCCAAGTTGAGAAGCGTTACCGCATTAAGCAGGCACTAGGTCATGGTGCATACGGTGTTGTTTGTTCAGCTCGCGACATGCAGACAAACGAAATCGTTGCGGTGAAGCGCATGTCGAACGTGTTTGCACACCGCGGCCTCGCAAAACGGACACTTCGTGAGCTGAAGTTCCTTCGACTTCTTGTGCACCCAAATCTGCTTTCACTCAAGCGTGTTATGCGACCCAAGTTCCAATCTTTCAATGACGTATATGTCGTGACTGAGCATATGGAGACGGACCTCGCGAACATCATTAAGTCGGAGCAAACGCTATCGAATGCCCATTTTAAGTTCTTCATTTATCAGCTTCTTCTAGGTTTGCGAGTGATCCATCGATCTGGGTGTATCCACCGCGACTTGAAACCACGTAACCTCCTGATTAACGCCAACTGTGATCTGAAAATCTGCGATTTTGGTCTAGCACGTTATGACGATCCCGAGTTTAACGATGATTACCAAATGTCGACATACGTTGCCACACGTTGGTATCGGCCACCAGAGGTCATTATTGCAGACCAGGGCTACGGGCAGCCCGCAGATATTTGGGCGGTTGGCTGTATCCTCGCTGAATTGATTGGCAGGCAGCCTATCTTCCCAGGGCGTGATAGTTGGGATCAGCTCGAACGCATCTTCCGTGTCTTGGGCACCCCTCCGAAGCACGTGCTCATGAGGATGCGCGAGCACAACGTACACCCGGCCGTCAGGAAACAGCGCATGAAGCAAATTGAAGCCAATGGAGGTGTGGGTGATCTCTACATGACCACTTCCAGTCCCCATCTTCAGCCGGTTGACAACTGCGATCGAATTAATGGGATCCCGAAGTTGCTTCGCAACCGCGATGGCAAGACATATGTCAACATAGACTATTTGTTGGAGATGGATCCCATCGAACCGCAAAAGCTTTCGAACCTTTATCCGCGTGCGGATCATCTTGCACTCGATTTGCTGTCCAAGCTGCTTTCATTTGATCCTGCAGCGAGACCAACGGTCGACGAAGCGCTCGAGCATCCATACCTGAACGAATTTTATGTAGAAGCCGATCGACTTGACAATACTCAACGTATTGATCGCTCAGTTTTCAATTTCGAGCGTATTGAAGTGACCCGTGAGGATCTACGCGCGCTGATTGTACAGGAAATTTTCCAGCATAACGGCGAAGACCACTTTGTTTGCACCGAGGAACAGAACCGTATGATCCGTCACGCGGTCAATTCATTACTTTTGCCAGTTGTCTTCCCCATGAACAAGAACCCACGCCAGCGCAGCAAAAGTGTGTAACATTCCGCACTTAGTCCCAGCGTATTAGATTGGACATCCTGCATCGACGAAGCATAATCAGTTAATTACGTCTCTTTACGAATGACCATGAGGATTACAGTAGATGTACTCTTGCTTCAGAGCGTCCTGTCATCGACCTTCATTTTTCGTTAAAAAGGGATATAACTTGAAATGAGTGTCACCTGTTGCGCATCATCGCTATCTTAACGTCTATCTTCATGCCGCCAATTTGGTACCGTTGTCATCTATGGTTTCCTCGCTGATCATTGACTAAATTCCTTTGCTTTTGCTCTCGCGCGATTTATTGGCAACTCTATCCTTACATGACACGACTCATCTTTGCGCTGCGTTACTTTTCGTACTGTCATTAACTTTTCAGTTCGTTCTCTCTCCGCATTTCCTCTCTTTGGCACCGCTAACGACCGTAGATCCCTCGTCGATCCTTTGTCCTTCTTGATTGTTCTTTACACCTCTTTCTTTTATGTTCCTTTCATCCAACCTTTCCTTGTCATGGTTTCTCTCGTACCACCCATCTGTTTGAGTTCTTGTCTCTAGTATGCTGAAGCGGCACACAAGGAAAAATAAGGCATGTTAGGAACACATCTCCTCCCTAGTCCCTGCTCCCCTTTCTCCTGATCCCTCCCCCCACCTCTTCGCATCCCTTTCCCTCCATTATTTCCCATCCACCATCCTCCCTTAGCCTTACCCCGCTTCATTGTTGCATTACATCCAAGTCGTGGATTCACCCATGACATTGGTGTCGTGCGCGTCGGTGCAACAAAAAAGGAATCAAGTCGATAAAACCGTGACCGTGAAGCTCGCCTTCGTCTGAAGCGCTCTCCTGAGCTCCCTCGCGGAGTTGCATCAAGATTAATGGCCACACCCCAAATTCCATGTTTACTTGTTTAGGCCTCCGTTCCCTCGTTTCCAATTCAACCCTTTACTCTGTATGTCACTGTTCCCACTCCCAGACCTTTCCCACACTTCCGATGCATTTTTTTGTTTGGTCTCCCTTTCGTTGTCGCATTTCCCAATTGCAGCTCTCGAATGATTCTCGCTTTCGCTGGCATCCGATGAATTGAGATCATGGTAGAGTCTCCAACCCTCTCAGATTGTAGCACCCCAAACACGTCAAGGCATATCATCGCACTTTAGTTTCAATTGACCCGCGATTAGTTGTCCCATTGCTTGTTTTTTTATCTCTCCCCTCAGACAAAATCCGAGGACGTCGTTCGCCTTCCTTTGATTTTCCCATATTCCCTCAATCAGCTTTCCCACACTTTTCCGTTGTTTTTGCTTGTTGGACATCCCGCAATTGAAAACAAGTACTCGTTGAGTAACATCCTATTTATCTACATTATTTCGTAACGAGTATGCAGCATCTCAGCTCCATCCTTTGATTTGTTGAACAAAGTATCGCTTCCACATTCATCTGACTAATGGTTCATTGTTTACATTTGCTGCTTTCTACGCATCTATTGCCGCCTCCATCCAAACGTATTCCACGCAGTTGTAGCAATACGAGATCAACTTCTACCTAATCCAGTTCCTGTGGACGCATCCGAACGCTTTCCCGCAAACGTAACATCTTGGTATACGCGTGCACATGTCTACGGATTAGGTTTAGTTGAGTCCAATGACAGCCGCAATAGAGGATCAGATGGAACATATTACCATCATATTTATTCCAGACCATTGTACCAAATTGTGAGTGACTTATTCATTTGAATGGATCTTCATCGTCTTCGGCCTCGAAGCTGGATTGCCGGAAGATGTTCATATCGAGCAAGGGGCTTCGGTGGGGCTGGTTTAGCGAGAGAGTGGAAGTGTCAGCAGCGCCGCCAGTCGCAGTGGCAGTGGTTGCAGCTGGTACAATGGTGGATGTCTTAGCAGGCGTGCTCGGAACATTGAAAAGTGTTGCGCTCGCATCCGTTGACAGAGATTGAGTGGAAGTCGTCCGCTGAGTTGCGGGCGTACTCAGCAGCGCCAAGAAAGGATCGTCGTTCACATCGAAACTTGGCATAGGAGCCTGTGGTTGCCCAAGACTAGGCAAACCCGTGCTATTGGCAGTGAAACCGGACGGGATGGAGGGCGATGTTTCGTTAATCCTCATCGGATTCGTAGCCTGTGGTAGGGCTAAAGGTGGCTGAGAACCACATACCTGTTGTGCCCGCGTCGGGGCTGGAGCTGGAAGTAACGTCGTAGCGACCGCGCTCTGTGGTGGTAGCGATGGCGGGACATCCACATTCGGCGGCCTACTGGGTTGCGTGACAGGAGCAGGAGCAGACGAGAATAACTGCAGTAGGTCAGGGACAGTGGCTCCTGACTCTTGAACGGGTGGAGGTGAGGCGACAGAGAGCGATGCAAACAACATATCCAACCCCGAGGGCTGTGATGCAGACTCTCCTTTGTGTTCAGACTTTTCGACTTGGCTGGAGGGTGGCTCTGGTGCATTCTTAGCTTCGGTGGGTTCTGCTAGACCTTCCGATATGAGTTGAACGAGTTCCTCTTGTTCCCACTCATGATTGCTTACCTTGGCTGCCTCAACTCTTCGAGAAACTTCCGAAGGTGCTGAATTCTTTGCAATTTCACTGAGCTTGAGCGCGTACGCAATGACGCGTTCGAGTCGGATCTTAACTCGTAATGTCTGCGTGATCACTGATGGGTCCGCTCGCTCCAGAAAACCGACTGCCGTTAACCTATTTCGCACGATTTTGTTCAGCTGATCATTGACTGTTCGAAGTAAGTCATCCATTAAGAATTTGTACTGTGAAGGCTCTGTGGAGTTGATAACGTCTCGGACGGACGTGGCGATGTTATGACTTTCTTCACATTCTTTATCCGTGAAAACACCGACAGGAACTACAAGTCCCTCGGAGGTTCGACGATTCGCCATCGACGCATCGTATGGTGGTGGTGGTTGTTGCGGCGCCGAAGATCGACTAGGGGGGTTTCCAGGGGGATTTCCACGAGCAGAGGTTTGGACATTAATAGCTCCCACACGACCAGGAGTTGTAATAGCACTTGCCACTACCCGAGCGGGTACGTTCCGGGCTGCACCTGGGGGACTGCTGTTTGCAAGCCTGGGTGCAGCAGGCTGCGCCTGACTTTGTTTCTTCTCATGCAGCAGCCGCTCCTGAAGAAACATGAAGAGGAGAGGAAAGCGCTCTCGATTTAGCCCACGCGCGAGTTCCACAAGAGTTGGGTGGCCTTCCCCAATCTCAGAGGCATCATCACTTTCAGGAGTAATCTGTTCTCCGGGAAGAGCTGGAGGGAACTGTACTTGAGCTTCAACAAGCTTATCGTACTGAATCCGGACGGGAGTCCCTCCCTGGAGCTTTGCCCACGACTGAATCAATACCAATGCTTTGTTATAGCGCTCTCTCGTCTCTTCTCCGAGTTCTTCGAGCTTCTTGTGGGAGAAGAGCGAAAATCCCTTGGCCTAGATCATGGACAGTCGGCGTGGTGGAGTTGATTAGTTCGTAGTTTGAGCGCCGACGGGATCATCAGAGTGATACCATCCTAGATGACAGCTGAGAACAAATGTTGCGCGCAGACACAGGAAAGCTACTTACGTTAGGGTCACGGATGCAGCGTGGCATGGCTTTGACAAGCTCAGAAACGTAGTCTGAGTTCAGCAGTACCCTGCGAAACTTGCGACTGTTTTTCACCAGGGCATCGGTGAGCTAAACGAACATAGGTCAATACATCAGTGGAGCAGCGTGGTTGCGTTAGAAGAGACTTATGACATAGGGGTGGGGATACATTCTTGCGGGAAAGGAGCGAGGTAGCGCTCCATGCCTGTTCAACTATCTGATCTGATCCCATCATCACTCATACGTACGTGGAGTGCATTCACCGCGGTAGTGTCATTGGGCTCGCGAGAGAGCTTGCCCAGTGTGCGCAGGGCTCGTGGACAGAGACTGGGTACCGCGTTGAGGATGTCCACCACCTCCATCACGCGACCGATATCCGGTTCGGTGTCATCGACGCGACATATCTGCTTGAGGTTCTGGATTGGGGATATGTGGGGGTGCGACGCGTGCGGATGCGTGAGACATGGCTCATCCGCATGTGGTGATGTTGCCTGCAGTTGGGTCAAGCCGAATCATGCAGCACAGTTGCCGTTCGACGTCTAGATGCACATGATGATCATAACTGACCTCTTTGTGTTCGAGTTCGACGGATTTCCAGTCGAGACTCATCGTATTAGGTGGGTCTGAGAGTAGAGTCGAGTGTGTCCTAGCGCTCTGAATGCAATGCTAGCGAAGGATGCTGGGGACACGCGCTGCAAGGTGGCTATTCAGAACCGACGCCTCCCTGATTTTTCCTCGAGATTCTGGTGTTTGGACCCTGGTTCCTGGGCGAATGAATGGGAACAGTGTGTATTACGGCAGTATAGCATGCATGGTATTTTGAGATTACGATAAATGGGGTTGCGACGTATGTCATTGATTAGCTGGCAGTAGTATGTACATGGCAGGAGCATTATTAGTGCAGACATATCATATCATATAAAGTTAGCTAGCTAGCTACCTTCGGCTGCGCGTAAGAGAGAGACGAGACGCATTCGTCGCTGACGTCCTCACACTCATGTCATCCTCAACATCCTCAATCTCGTCTGGGGACAGACTAATGTGCTTTGACATGGACATCTGGGTTTCGCGTGTGCCTGAGCTTGACAATGAAGGAACTTGCCGACTGTCGGTGCTGCTTCGACTTGCACGAGAGCGCTGGGTAGGCGGGGTCTGAGAAATGATCTCATCCTCGCTTTCCTCCTCTTCCTCCGAAGTGACTTCAGACTCTTTTTCTTCCTCTTCCTCTTCTTCACCACGCTTGCGACGCTTAGGAGCAGACTTTGCTGGTGTCGGTTTCGCCTCCCCAGTAGTTGTGCTCTTACGACCACGTTGCGATGTTTGCAGAGCTTCAAAGGGTTCCTGAGAACTCTCGGAGGGCTGCGAAGAGCTGAGAGGCTTTCCGCGCTTCTTGCCCAACCCAGGTGCTTCTTCCTCTTCATCTTCTCCTTGCTCTTCCTCTTCCTCCTCAGGAACCTTGGACTGCTCCTTTTGCAGCTCCTGGTCCTTCTTCCGGCGAAGCACTGCTTCTCGCAAAGCGCGGACCTGTTCTTCATCTTTCGTGACTCCAGAGGCGGAGGCCGAAGAGGCTCGCTTGGCTGCACTCAAATTAACAGATTGACCGGGCTCAAGTTCCGGAGCAATTAACACACGGGAATCAAATGTGAAACCTTTCTTCGCTAGCATGCGAGCGAACTCATCCAGTGGTTTCCAAAGTGCGATTTGCTGAGGATCATTCGACTTGAGGGCCTGCGATTGCAACTTGCTCAACCCACATGCATGAGCTTGCCGTGCGAAGTGTGTAGCCAAATAGCGAGTATCTGCAATACTCGAACGCATCAAGAAAGGTTTAATCGCGGCAGGAAGGAAGGCCAGCAACGAGGGAGGCTGGTCAAGCGCAAAATCAACCACAAGGCGGTGGAAGATTGCCAGGGAACGCGCTGTAGTCTTGATAGGATGCATCAAGACGAACTTGTTAGCGAGTACTTCGACGGGGGTTGTATCCTCATCTGGCAGTGACAAGAACAATGCACGCAGAGCTTCAAATTGTGCTGTGAGCAAGGCAGCCGCACCGTGTTCGCGAGTACGCAGCTGACGAGCAACATGTCGAACAACGGCATCAACGGCCTCACCAAATCGTGACACAAGACCCATGAGTGCAGACAGCGCACCAGGGGCCTGTGCGAGTGGACAATACAACGCAACTTTTGCCAGGGCGAGAGCGACTTGTAGCGCTAGAGCACGTGAGCGGCGCGCACCTGCAGGCAACTTCTCCAAGGCACTGAAGGCTGCTAACGCCGCGGGAGTTGGAGCATTGGCCGTAGCGCTCGCAAGCGCTGCTGGGTTCGTCGACGAGGCAGCTAACGTTGTGAGGAAGGTCTGCGTTGCGCTCGAGTTGAGAAGTACAGAGGCAGGAGACACAGTTAATACAGCATCCTGCGCTTCAACGTAGTCCTCCTCTTCGGTGTTAATCTTACCTTCATCATCCAAGTCGCCATCAAATGAATCTGTGAAACCCAAATCTTCAAGCTCTGAGAGGAGCTCAGGATCGGCCATAATGTCACTTGGGCTTAAATGCTGGAACTTCTCAAATCTCTCAGCAAGTGCATCAAGCAGTAAGATTGTCTGCACGAGGAAATTGTGACTCTGCACTGGATTGATTGGAGCAGCCAAAATAGCGTAGGGCGTCTTTTCGAGTGCACCTGAGAAAAGCGTTTGGGCCTCACTCAACGCTGAAACAGCAGTGACCCGGACGGCCAAAGTCACAGTCGCACTATACGACTTAAGCGTACGTAGGCAGTCAGTAAAGAGGACGTTTCGAAGCCTAACTAGCTCCTGGCGTACACGGTCGTCTTGGGCAGGAGCGCTCGAACCGGATGAGCTGGTTGTCGTGGACATGTTAAGTGTTGATCGATCTGCGTCATCCGACTCGACAAGCTTCTTCTTACGACCGCGCTTCTTGGGTGCATCGCCTGATCCGGCGTCCTCGGCAGCCTCAGCCTCACCTGCGCCCTCTTCACGAACGCCTTCCGATTTGACGGCAGCAACACTCCACAGAAGTGCTGCCTGCTGGATACGAAGCAGACTACGAATAGTGCCGCTTCCAACAGCACCTAGAGCCCACAGGGGAGGAGGATACGTACGCCAATTGGGCTGGGATACCACGGCGGAATCCTCACTATCTTCACCCGAACCTGACGACCCTGATCCAGAGCTGTACCCGGATCCCCCCCGCTGGCCGTCAAGCAATGAATCGGCGAAACCCGGTTCTGGGATGCCTAAGCCAAGGTCCTCGTTCCCTTGAGTTTCATCAGCACGACGAGGGCGCTTTTCGTTCAGAATTGCAGCCAGAACGGCTCTTCGAATATTTTCGGCCCGCGGTGCGCACAGTTCATTCTCGATGGAGCAGCCTACAGCGAGACCTTCCAATCGTCGTGCAGTTGCGAGAACAGCGGCACCAGCCTCGGCACACTGGCGCTGCTCCGCAGCGTTGAGCTTGGAAATTAAAGCAGCATGCTGTTGCAACGTGAGTTGTGGTAAAGCACGATTAGGGTCTGAAGTGCTCTTCTCCGACGGTGAAACATCGGGACCTTCGTGGTTGCGTAGGAGACGTGTCTGAAGCTTAACTGCGTTGCGTAACGCGCTCTCAAGCTGAGCGCTGAGCTCAGCAGCGAGTTCGCGTGCAGCCGATTGAGCCGCAAGGGTAAGTGCATCTTGTGCACCGGCGCTGAGCACGTGGAGCGCGCGAGCAGTCCATTGAATCACATCTCCATCGGTCGCACGAGAAAGAATCTGTTTCAATTCCGTCAGCAGAGCGGCGTGCTGAGCAGAGCGACGCAAAGCTGTGTACTGCTCAGGGTCCAAACAGGTCACAATGGAAAGGAGGGGAACGACGCGAACCGGATCAGCACCAAACACCCGTAGCAGTTCTGGCATTGCTTCACACAATGATTCAGTCACAATGCGGCGCCTTCGCATTTGTTGGTAACGATCACGAGACTGAGGCTGATCGAGGTTCGAGACGGTGGACGCAGAATTGGAGGCATATTCGGATGCACTTTCACCCGTAATGTAACGGCGAATGATGGAAAGCAACATCATAATCGCGACCGTGGTTTGCGGTTCATTGAGGACAAATACACGCTGTCGCTGAATCTGACGTTGAGAGCCCTCACTCAGCAGGATCAAGTCAACTAATGAGTTCCAGTGTCGAACGCATTTCAGCTTGGGCCAGAAATTATCAACCATTGTGTCCATCAGCGCCTGCAGGGATTGAGAAGTGAACTTTGCCCCTGACACGAGTGGTGAATACATCAGGAAGATGTTGAGGAGCTGAATATTGTCCTCCTTGATCTGAGTCAACTCAGCATCGGACAAGGTCGTGTTGCCGCCTCCCGCAGATCCACCCGCGCCAGAGCTTGAACCTGAAGCAGCTTCGTCTTCACCCTCGCCTCCTGCACCTTCGCCGTCCTCAGGTCCTGGTGAAGGGCTATCAGCAAAGGAATCTTCCAAGACAAAGGCAGTTGCCGCGGCGCGAACCATCGGCTCAGCATCCCATATGTAGCGGGGAATGTCTTCACCTTTGGTTTCATCCAAGATGCCCTGTTTGAGCAGCGCAGTCATCACGTTGATCGCACGAGCTGCAGCGCGTGAATCGACATCGCGGGTCATTTCTGAGAAACGCGGGAGGAACCTTGCGGTGAATGCGCTGAGCTGCGACTGAAGCGACTGATCGGGGGATTCGTAGATCTGAAGACATGCCTCTAGAGCTGCGACACGAACTAGGGGGGACGTGTCACTCAACGCCCAGGCAATATAGCGAAGGTACTTGTCTTTCAGGAGTAAGGTGGGGTGAGCAATCAGGGCAGAGCCAAGATGGGTAACGGCCGCAACACGGATGGATGGATCGACATCACGGTAACGATGCATGAAGGTACGCACGAGGAGGAGAATGTAGGTGTCAAGGGCCTCCGTGTGTGTCATGTACAGGCTCTCATCCGCCTTGAATTGCTCGAGACGCGCCTTTGATGGCTTGGGGCGAGCCTGCTCTACAGCCCACATCTTCTTGACTGTATCATATCGTCGCACTCTCTCAAGGCATATCCCGATGAGATCCTGGATAAGCACTCCGGCCACTGTGGTCATGAGTTGACGATATGGACGGAGGTGTGAGGCCGATAAGCAAACTACCCACTCAGCCAACACGGGGCCAAGACGAGCTTCATACAGCAGTCGTTCTTGGCATTCATCAACTAGGGTGCGCAAGAACTGAATGAGACGCGCGCTTCGGGCACGATTGCCTGCGGCTGTGGTTTCCAAGGGATGCTGCGCCATCAATCCAAGCTGCTTGACAATGTCCATGGTGTCTTGCTCCAGGTCGGCTTCGGTAAGAGTGTAGTTCGCACCACATGCCTGAACGAGCATGTTGATCAGAGTTAGAATGGCAGGTTTGGGGGAAGACTCGAATTGACGAATCCACCCACGCACGGTGCTCTTCATGGCGACATCGGGAGTGTAGATTGCTTGAAGAAGTTGGCACATTCCAGGTTGGTCTGCACTGGATCGCGCGGTTGACCCTCGGGTCGTCGCTGAAGCTGACGCAGAGCGTGGTGCTGTGGGAGATCCCAAAGAGGGTAAGGAATCGGTGGGAGATCCAATCGATTGGGTCTGCTCAGACCCGGGAGTGTTCATGGCGCGCGAGGAAGATCTAGCCGCAGCTGTGGAGCGAACCGGAGTGGAGGAGGTCATAGCACTTGATCGATCGGGGATAGAACCGCTGGTAGTGGTGCTACTGCGCGCCCCACGCTTGGGCGTCGAAGAAGAAGCTGAACCACGCGAGGCGGGCTGAGTTCGCTCGTCATCCGAGCTCGCATCTCCAGGCATGGTATAGCGAGATGCGAGGGGGAGTAAGCTATATCCGATTAATACACAGGGTAAAGTGAGATAGTACAGTAAGTTCGAGTGGATCGGCTTGGCTAGTCAGCGAGATGTGATGCATGCCGGGTAAGATTCGGCAACGTTTCGAGACGGCGAGTGAAATGGGACAAAATCCCGTAAATCTCAAAGGATTACAGCACTATAACTCGTATAGGTCAATACATGGTGATATGATCTTTCATTTTACACACTGCACCCATCCCCATAGGGTCCCCACGCATCAGTTTCAGTATACCTGACATTCTGCGCGGGAAGGTCAAATTTCTTCTGCCTGCCTGGTTTTGCCGGGGCTCCAGCGTGATGCAGCGGCGCACGACATGAAAAACGCCGGATTCAGGGCTTATCCTTGAGGATATATCCATCGCGCATTTTATTCGAGCGCGCTTGGCTCGCGCATCCCCCAAGACCCTATTTCCCGCGCTCTCTTCGAAAGAATTTGATGAGCGCGGAAACTGATTCAGCACGGGTATCTTGTGACAGGGACAAGAGAATGATATAGGTGTGGTGCTAGTAGTCTTGCAGGCCGAAATCTGCGAGCGGATAGCCTAATAGACGCAAAATCCCTTGTTTGGTCTTTGGTAGACCTCAAACTTAGTCTGAGGTTAGGGTCCAGTCACTCATTTCGACATGAAAAGGGTAGAGCGTATGCACGTGTGCCAGCCGACCAGAGCTCTCCTGGTATATTTAACTAATCTTCAATGATATCACTTCGTTCCAAGTTAGTCAGACATGCCGATATCGTCTATCCACTCCGGCGACTCAGTGAGGACATCGACTCGACGCTGAAACAGAGAGCGTGCGGACAGACCCGTATATAGATTATCCATGAAAGTTAGTCAATACATTCCTTTCGACGATTCTATACTGGCCTCCATCTAGCTTGCCAATCGGACTTGCGAGCAGAGAGAACGAGACCGAAAAGGCCGCGCACGGTTGGTGAATCGAGCAAAATGATGAGTATATGGTTATGCAGCCGCAGGGAGTGTCCTGGCGTAGGACTCATTTTGTTAGATATACCTCACTTGATTATGTTCAGTTGATTTCGTTGGGGCTCAGTTACAGCACCTGGTGTGGCGCTATGACGTGTCAAAGCAATCCTACGCAGTTTGACTCTAAGATATTTCCCGTTGGAGGCGTTTTTGGCGAAGTTGCGGTGGAGAACTGGATCTAGGAATGGATGGGGGTTGCTTTAAGACTCTATCCAAGACGGATTCGTCTGTAGGCAACACCGATGCTTCCCTGGAACCCCGTGGAATCTATCCCAAGTTGCCTCTCACTCCTCGGAACTTCGATCTTTCGTGCTCTCCGCCCGGGAGCTGACGGCGAATATCAGCCAGCCCATGTGTTATGTTGTCTCACCTCTTATTTACTTCCCATATCCCGCACAACACCGCCTCTCCAGCTTCCACCTTGTCCGTGAATAAGCCTATGGGTGCCGCGGGCCCGGCGTCGTCATCGTGGCTCAGCGAGTATAGCAAGTCGGGCAAGGCATATGTGGTACTCGCGATCCTGGAAACTCTCGCGTTGATTTTCGTCTGCGCCTTCGCAATCCACGAGGCGCAGGGCAAAGACAAACAGCTCCGCTTCACCGCAATTCTTGGCGTTTACTCGTCGATCGCGTTCTTGTACTTCGCTTGGGACTCTGTTGCTAAGGAAAATGCGTTCCAGTATATTTCGTCCGTGCTGATGCATGTGCTTATGTTCATCTATGTACTCTGGCACTACATTACGGAATCCCTGGGCGAGATCTACAAGCGCTACAGCTTGGCGCTGCTGATCGTGGTTTCTGTGTTCCAATTGTTTTACATCCTCCTCATGCCTGGCCTGCATAGCTCCTTCGGTTGGCGTCTGTATCGTCGCGTTGGTGCGTCGATCCCACTCCAACAAATGTACCGAACAGCTCACATGGTATTTGCGCTTCTGCGAATCGATGTAGCAATGTCCGGTCTGTTGTTCCTTCTCGCATCCTTCTACCTTTTCGAAAGCAATGTCTCGACTGAAGGCTCTCTTAACATCGTTGGTATGATTCTCTCTGTTCTCTGGGTATTCGCCGCACGTCACGCAATTCGTAATGAATCGCGACGCCTCTTCTGGATCTGTGCTGGTTTCTCGCTCATTGAGCCCACTTACATTCTCTACAAGTTCGCCCAGCTGAATCTCTCCAGTTACTACCGGGACTACCCGCGAACCACTTATCGTCAGTTCTACATTGTCGGATCTATCGAGTTGGCTATTCGTCTCCTCCTGGGCTACACTGGATGGTTGGCCTACAACAATTTTGGCAAGGGACTCGCGGAGGCCGTCTTCATTCCTCGCGACAGTCGGCCACTCGGCTCAGAGCCTCCGCCAGCGATTACCAGCGCAGGTGCCATGCACCAGCGCAAGGACTTCTCTACACTTGCCAGTGATGCCAACGCCGCCAGCCAGCTGCTCGCCGGCCGTAACGCGACCAATAACGCACCCATAGATAAGGTCGCGAGGGAGGCCGCAGAGGCAGCCCTTGGAACGGGATACCTCCCTCCTCTGCTCAGTGTAGAAACCGCACCAACTGATTCCACCCGGCCATCCAACGTGAGCCCCACGGCTACCAACGTGGATGCAGTCCGTGTCTCAAGCCGTGCCTTCTCGAATGAATTCGCATCGCAGCCATACGGAATGCAGCACCAATTGCTCTCGACGAACCGCGTCGCACCAGTCAACAGTGCTGGCAGCTCGGGTGGCACCTCCGCTGCAAATCGGTCTCGGAACGCAGAACCAGTACCAACATCACCCGCCCCATTGGCCGGATCTGCTACTGTCGCAGTGCAGCTCGAGCACCTCGCATCTGAAGCCGCTGCGGCTGCGCTGGGGGTCGCTCCTGACGAACTCGCACAGGGTCACGTCGAGGCTGAGTCCAAGGCAGTGGATCCTGACGATCCCTACGCCCGCTTGATGCTTGAGTCTGAAGCCGAAACTGCAAGTGACTCGAAGGGCGCTCTGAACGCATCTTCATCCGCAAGCCAGATCACCGTTGAGAAAGAGGCGGGCGGTAAGAAGAAGAAGAAGAAGGGGCGTGGCGCAGCAAAACCCGATTGGGAAGTTTAACTTAGAGGTAGATGTAGATGAACCTTGATATTGACACTTTAGTATTTTTACTACCGGCACCATCGTCGTTTCCATCATCAAAGACTCGAATCGGTTCTTCACTTAAACACTGAATAGAATGAACTCGCTGTTTATTAATATTGAGATGTTCTAGGACACTCTGCTACACTTGAACCTAATATAACAAGGCTTGCAATCGATTACTGATCCGCTACCCTTCGTCGGCCTGGCATCAGGGAGCGAACGGTGAGCGATATCCTTCGGAAACCCTCTTCTCGTTGGCTGGGAACCTTTTTAATGCCATGTCGCCACCTGTAGCGAGAATCACCTGCCATCACGTAAACTGAGCCTGGCTCGAGCATAATATCCACCTGCTGGCTGGGGTGTCGGCACTTATTCACAGCTGAAAGACTGGGTGATTCCCAGGTTACAAAGGTTCCGTCGTCGTCGAGCCTGCATTTGGTTTCACTGTCACTAATTTCATTTGGAGACGGCGGCGGCCCTTGGGTAAAAAGGCTCTTTCGCAGCATCTCAGTTCGCCTACCTTTTTTAATCGCAAGCTTGTCCAACCATTTCATGGTCGGATGAATATCACTCGGCGGAAGCTTGTTCACTCCTCCCCCGTGTGAGCGTTTTGCTCGAGCACTTTGCGCGTTGCGCCGCTTTTCAGATCCCAAGGCGGCAGTAGCCCCGGCATATGCCTCATCAGCTACCAGGGATGCCACTACAAATGCTGGGACGAATGCCAATTCGCTCTTCTCCGATGCGTAAGCAGTCAAAGCATGATCCACCGCAAGCCTCTCGCCCTTTTTTATCTCCATATCCAGGGCCCGCACGCGTGCTGAGGAAACCGACACACTCATGGTGCTGAGTCGAGAGTCCTCTGGCTGGAGTAGCTCGCGTTGGGGGCCGCGCAGTCTCGATACCTTCATCATTGTCCTTGAAGCCTTGTCTGACATGCCCATGGATGCAATTTCAAGTGCTCGAATCGTCCACTCTTCGCGAAGGCAAGCACAGACGCGACCCAACGGAGCGGGTGCTTGGTCGTCAGGAAGCTGGGTCCAGTCCGTCGACACGTAAGCTCGTAGAGATGTCAATGTTGCGTAGTCTTTTCGTCTCTGGGCTTCTGATGCGTCCTCCTTTTCGTCTTGGACCAGATCTTCGACTTCGGGGCAGGCAGCCGAGGAGGATGAGAGACTGCATCCACTGTTGTTGGCGGTTGAGCTGCACTTGTTAGGGCAATCAGCACCTCGGCATGCGGGAGCAGAACCATCACACTCTCGGGCCTTCGACTCCTTTTCCACTGAAGGCCCACCATACGTGTTAGTCGTGTAATACGCAGGTGGCCTTTTCAGGTTCCTTGCTTTGTCCATACAACAAGGCAGTGTAAGCGTCAACTTCGCGGCCGAGCCCAGTGAAATACCCAAGATGAGAGGTCCGAAAGCGCGGGGGTCATCGTAGTGGTTACCAATGCCCTGCTTTGCAAGATACTCGTTCACAAGGATCTGTGTGGGATACCGATGGGAGTGGAAGCTGCGCCTCGACTCTTCGGAAGAGTATTTGATGTCAACATTTTCCTCACAGGGTACTTGCACAATCCTGACTGACCTTGGCGACGTCTCGCCAGTAGCATCACTCGTTGACTTCTTTTCTGCAATCAGGCTTTCCTCAGTCAGCTCCTGCTGCACACGCTCCTCTTGTTTGCGTTGCCACACCAACTCCTCCGACGATACAAACTCTGCGAGCGGTTCTTTAGGGTCAGCTTCTACAAACAGGCCTCTCTCGATTAGGCGGTCTACTACCCATTGAAGAGGCTCGAGGCTGTGACAGTAGATCATCTCTTCTGGCTGTACATCGCTCTCGGGCTGGAGCGCGGCGTTTTCAGTCGTTGTTTGGTAGTACACGGTGCCATAGAACTGCTGTCTTCGATGAATGTGGCTCGAGAAGGCGTGCTGGTCGATGATTTCAATGATTCGCTGTTGCTCCTCGGGTGTGAAAACCCCAGCAGCATATACAAAGCCGCTTGGGAAGCAATTCGACGGGAGGTCCCTCGCTCCCTCATCGCGCGCCACCTCCGTCGCGAACCGCACCTGGTGACTGAGAGAGCTCATCACGTGAGAATTGAAAGTCGAGGCTGTCCGTCTCGGTGGAGTGGCCTTGCGCCGTGAGCACACTGCAGCAGAGCTCTCCCAAGTAGACTTACTATCCTCGGCTATTTCTAGGTGTGAGCCAAACCTCGACCCTGACTTTCAGTAAAGGTGACAAAGCTGCGGACTTTACAAATTTCGTTTCATCTCTTCTGCGCGAATTTGCGGCAAGATGCGGGTTTCTCGTCGATTATATTGGGTTTTGAGATGTATTAGGAATCGCCCCATGTGTATGTACAGGAGAAACGTGGCATCCTCCAAGATTCCCTTGAAACATGAGGAAGATGTCATTTATCCGAGTTCGAAACCGCACCACGACGAGCTCTCCAGCGGAGCCGGGAAGAATCTACCGCTTTCATATGTACTACGATGTCAAGGTCTCTGCGCCATAGCTGATTCCATATTGTCATGATGAAACACCCTACCAATCCCGCTATAGAGCCGGCGCAAGCAAGGACCAGCCGAAGAGGACATGTCCGAGAGTACGAGTGCGCCGACAGTATGGACAGACATTACCGAGTTGATCAAGGAGACGTACAAGGGTATGCCTCCTGGTCATTACCTTCATGCGAGTGTAAGTAGATTGAGCACATTGTCCGTGCCGGAGAACCAGCACTTGCCCAGCCCAGCGCACCTCAGGATGTTCGCTGCCTGCACGCATGGACTGACTCATTGCGAGTAAAACTTACATCTGACTCCTTGAACTGACCTCTGTTGTAGAATTTCGATGCCCAACGGGCCATGACAGCTCACCATCTGTGCGACGCCCGAGTCGATCAGCTCGCCAGCCCAGATTATGTAAAGCCTCGAAGTGCTGAGAACGTGCAGGAGGACCCGCTACTGAAGAAGCAACTTGCTGGAGCTGAGCTCCTGGACGTATTGGACAAGATCACTTCACTTGAAGAAACTTTCTACACTGGCGCCTCACTCCCACAGAGTGTATACTCTTGCTACTATTTCCAATGTGCCGTAGCACCTCTGACCAAGCGACCGCCCCGTCCGCACTTGGAGTATGTCAAGCAACGAGCGAAACAGGAAAACACCCATCAGTACGATGATATTCTCAACCAGATCGAGGGCAGTGCCAAGAAGTCTCAGAACAACAGGAAAGACAACAAGCAAGATCGATCCAAAGGAAAGGGCAGAAACAATCAGCCGCAACCGTCGAAGGCGGGTAGTCGTGAGCACGAAACCAACGCTGGCACCACCCCTGAGGCTAGTTCTGCCGAGTCTGAGCAGAAGGTTGAAGTTATTGAGGAGAAAAGACCTCCCGTCCCATGCGATGTTCTGCGGGGCTTCCTTCGAAGTATTCTCAAGCGCATCGATGTAACGATCGAGACGTTAACTCGAGCTGAGGTCTACGAATCCGATGAGATCTACCCAACTACAGTCGGACTCTCTGTAGCTGAATCGTTGACTGTAGAAGAGGTATTAGCCGATCTGAACAAGCTGGAAAGCGAGTTCCTCAAGCGTGTCCGTGCGGTCCTCCATGAGCTGCCTCAGGGTAGTGGCGCCGAGCTGTTGAAATTCTTGGAGCAATCTCATGATCCATCGAAGGAGCATTCACAGTCCCAGCAACAGCTTAACTATACTGGCCGTCGAACGCTAGAGACCTCACGAAGCGACATTCAAGATACTCTTGCTGCCCTTGCTTACGACTATTTATTCGTCAACAACACGACACTTGCCCAAGAACTGATTATGAGCGTCGCAATTCTACTGCGCTTCCGCCTCCGCCGACAGCTCATCGCAATGCACTCCATCCTCAATCACTCGGATGGACTTGGTGTCGAGCCTAGTCTTTCCTACATACTTCCCGCCCTTACAACAGCAAAGCACCTTCTAGATCTTCGATCCACACTTGCGCAGTGGCTGGGCATTGCCCCAGAGTCTGTGCCGAATTGGGCATTATTTGAGCACCCAGACCCAGCGGTCGAGGGTGCAGCGGCGGGTTCTCCAGCAATTCTCGCTGCCCTCGAATCAAACCCTGTCTTCGACACGCGTTTTGGCGCTTCGCTCCTTCCTCCATGGGTATCCGTCCGTGTCATGAAGCTGCTGACTCCTTCCGCAGCACTTCAGCATGTGCATGTGATGCTCTCCCAAATGTATCAGGTGTTTTATTCCTTGGCTAATCCTCCTGCCATTTCTGCACACCACAAGAAGGTCCTGACTACCACAACGGATCCCAATGCCAAAGTCAAGAGTGTGTATCCTGAACCTGTCCTGCACTCATCGCCTGTGATTGACACCAAGGCCGAAATCAAGATCAAGGGTCCCCCTCATACCATCTTCCACTTGGTGGACGTCTTGCGCTCGCTGACCTTCGCCAAGGAAGAGGTGAACGTCCTGGTGCGTTCACATATTGCACTCCAGCTCCACTCCGAACAAAATGTCCTCGGTCTGGGCAAGTTGTCACTGAACACAGCAGCCTGGATCAGATCGTTTGTTCCTGGTGTATCTGGCTGGTTGGATGGTTCTGCAGGCCAGGAGTTCGAAGGATTCTTGCGTGCATGCACAACGGCTATGGCGACGACTCTCGTGAGCACTTGCAACACCAGGATTCTCGCTGCCGAACTTATGGATAATATTCTGAGCCAGTGGTATACAGCACAACGCTACGCGACTCTCTGTGATCGCAAAGTCGATACGGAGCTCACACGACAGGGATTTGACCAGTCAGTTGTAGCTCTTGCGCCCCAGGCACCAGCAGGACGAGTGAGTGCAGCTCCCTATCGACACCCCTTCTTCAGTGCGGCTTTCGAAGCCATTGCAATGGTTCTCAACCAAAGTATCTTCTTGATGTTTGATAATACCTTGCTACTGCCGGCTGAATATTGGTTTGTATATTACACACTTCAGTACTTGAATAGCATGCGAGTCAAGAACTATGACATCGCCCAGCGAGACCTCCGGCAACCAGGCACTTTAGGCTCTGGTCCTGGTGCAAACAATGATCGGCCTTCTAAGGGTGGGCCCAAACAAATTCAGAGCGTGCTTTTTGCTACCTCCCCTGCGCCACCCAAGCCTCGCGAGATTCTCCTCGCCATGATGTATGAGAGGCTTTCTACGGGAATTGTTCATCTCTTGCTTGGCCTTCGTCGAGGCGGCGCAGTGGCCCCGGAGCTGCCGCAATTACAAACGACTGAACTTACTACAGCTTGGTACACAAATCGATTCTCGCAATTCCTAAATGTCGTTCACCCCAGCCTACCAACAATCTCCGAAATGCTTGCTATCTACCAAGATTCAGCAACAGCACCAAAGCAGCACTTCTCCAAGGCCAGTCAAGCCTTCCGAGAAGTCAAGGCCATTGCAGATGAGTACTTTGTCTCGTATCCTGCCAGCACACCGTCGACAGATGGACCTCAGCTCCAGCCCATTCTGGATCTATATGCTGAGAGGGTCAATGCTCTGGTGCGTGTGGCAAGCAAGAATACGAATGTCATCATTCCTGCACTTAAGCTCAGAGCTCTCCTAGCTACCGAACAGCCTCCTAAGTGGGAAGTCGCTGCGAAGCATATCAAATTCGGCTTCGATGAATGCCAGCATTTCCCTGTCATTGAGATTGTTGACAACCCACGACTGAAGAAATAAGCCCACCACGTGTATGGAGCTAGATTGGCACATGTGCTAGAAATCAGGTATAGCAATAGAAACATTGTCATTTATTGTACAGTTCCAGACATTAGTCGCCGGTTTAGACATAGTACACGAGCTCGCCATCCTCGTCAAGCTCGGGGATTGGGTTCTTCTCCAGCAATTGCCGTTTCTGATATCGGCGTTGTTCCTCAATTGTAAAGCGCTGCTGTTGCTGCTGCGCAGAATTAGCGCCGGCTTCATCACGATCGTCATCGTGTTGACGCTCGATGCTGTCCACACTTTGAGAGTCGTCTTTCACGAGAGGAGTGACCAGCGGAATCTCACTCAGTCCTCGTTCCTTAAGTGCCTTCGTGACATAGGCCTGAATTGCGCTCTTGAGCACCAGGTTGGGTGTCAGAACCTTCGATGTCAAATCCTCACCCGTCATGGGCGACCGGGACTTCTTTAAGAACCATTTCTCAATCGCCTCACGTTCGTAGGTATGGCCGTCGGCCGCAACGACAGGATCATACATCGCCTGATATGTAATTGGGCACAAGAACGTCTCAGGGCATCCTTCCATAAAGGCATAAAACGCATTGCGCTTGGCCACTTCCTCAGGAGAAAGGGCTGGTAGTTGAGGTTTGGTTGATTTAGAAACGGGTTCTTCGGGATTATTTCTGCTATTGCGCATTCGACGAAGACTGGCACGAAACGCGGCCGTAGCCGCAAGCGAGTTCGCAGCACGTTGCTCATCTGCACGTAGTTCGGCAGTCTGTTTCGCATCGTCATCGTCGGGCTTCCGGCTCGTTGCCTCGAGTTGGGCTTCAAGCTCAGCAGCGAGCTGCCAATTGCCTCTCTGTTTAAGCAGCTCAAGCACCTCAGTGGATACTTGTCCACTTCCCTCGTCCAGTTCATCCAATTCCTTAGTGTCACCTAATTCAACAAGAATGCGATCAACGATGGAGGTAAGGGAGTCATCGCGACTGATACGTGGCCGCGCGCTTGCGCCGGTAATACGATTGGAGGTTGGTGAAACCTTTTGCTCATCTCTTGCATCGCTCGTTCGAGTGGCTGATGTTGGCCGATGGGCTCTTGTTGAAAGTCGGTTTGAAGTCGCTGCCGCTGCGGCCTGTTCGTGTGTGGGTACAGACCCGTCTCGACTTGGGGAAAATTCCTCCAGTAGACCCTTGATAAGTAACTGCGTAGCATTCTCCTTTGTTTCTGCGCTTCCCTTCCTACCCATGCTAGTCGAAGTGACAGCGAGGCCGCGAGAACCGTTTGTGGGCGTGGTACGGCGGGTAACCGCAGGGACACGATCAAAATATGGAGCTCCTTGACCACTAGATCCATTCTTCTTCGTGTTCGTACCTACAGAGGGTGCAGTTTGCGATGCAGCTGGTGACGCAGCAGCCCGAGAACTGGGTTCTCGGATGGGTGGCGCTTGGTCTATCCGCTTTGACTGAGACAAACCAGCTGAAGGATGGAGTGGACGATCACTGTGAGCATTTGAGCTCGGGTTCGATGAAGAAGCTCGTTGGTACTGGGTAGCGCTCCGGTTCACCGTGGACATACCCTTAGGCGTTTGCTGTGCCCCTGATTTTCCCCGGGTTGAAAGTTCTAGCTCGCTTCCGTCATCATCATCTTCGATTAAGCGTTTGTAGTTCGCCTCAATCTCCTCTGGATCATCACTCATCAGCTCGGCAATTCTGCGCATCCGTAGCTGAAATTCAAGCTCTCGAGGATTGTTCGTGGGAACTTGCTCTTCTTCCTTTGTCATGCATCCAGCCATTTTTTCGCGGTTTTGATATGGAAGATTGACCTTCGTCTCGTTCATAAGGTCATCCGTCGCTGATGAAACGGTTACACGGGGTGGCTCGAAAGAATGACCCGTTGCATTTGATTTTGCCGCATTGCTGTTAGAAGGAGTGGACGAGGGCTGGGTACGTCGCTGTTTTCCCTTTCCCGGCTTCCAACCAAGGAAAGCAAGGAAATCCTCCGTAGCTAGTCCAGCGCTTTTTGCTTCTTCGATTAGGCCCGGATCAGCTTCAAGAAGATCCTTCAGCAGCCGGTTCGCAGGTCTCTTCTCATCGCTATCGGATGATGTCGTTGGAGATGAGGGTGTGCTCTCAGTTGACTTAGGCTCGGCTTGCTGTCTCTCAGCACGTGACGAGCTTTTCGACTTCGATGCCTTGCTCTGGTTAGTATGCCACTCCCGTAGTAGAAACAGCCCGCCGTAGGCAATATCCTTAGGTGGATTTACAAGCTCATTTCCTGTCAGGGATATCGTGTGAAGTGCGGGTACATACTCTTCTACAAACCAACTCTCGTGCACTGAAGTGATTTGATTAAAACTGAAGTCGATCATTCGCAGATTCGGGAAAACTGGACGCTTATCAGGATCCAAGCCGGATAATCTGGAGATCTTGTTATCTGTGACAAACAGCGACTCTAGAGTCAGCCGAGCTGGCCCACGAGTAAGAATTCCTTGAGGGTCGAAGTCACCAGAGAGCTGATTGAATGATAGATCGAGCTCCTTCAAGCACTGCATATGTCTCAGGACAGACGGAATCTCTGCAAACGCATTCCATGCAAGCGAGAGGAATTTGAGTGTGGGCGCGAGTTCAATGAACTCAGCAGGCAGACTGGTTAGCTTATTTGAAGTGAGGATTAAGTGAGTCAGCCCGAATTGTGGAGACACGCATGCCTTTGGCAGCTGATTGAGCATTCGAAGGCTTAGATCTAAGCGAACAACTTTAGCATATTTGGCATCATCCGATTCTACAGTCACAAGCGATCTGACAACATCTTCATTGGCTAGCAGATTTGGACCTAGTTCGTGTGGATCGATGTCCGAGAACGTGGTTTCCTCCCTGCCACCAGCCCCTCGAGACGATCTCGGGCTTGTAGGGTATGTTGCATCGGAAGATGCCGGTGGAGGGATGGTTGAGACCACCTGAACTGGTGGTTTAACCGCCTTAAGTGCCTCACGGAGCTTAGAATCGGTCAAAATCAATCGACTGATTTGAGCCTCTACCGACTCTTCAGGATCGGGATCTTGAGATGACGAGGGTGATGATTGGCCATTTGACTCATCGGCCTTGGCTGTGTTAGATGAGCTATTGGACGGTTGCTGATGTGTCGCTGGCGACGTGAGCTTGAATAGATCCTCTCGCCGACCTGATGGTATTGGCGAATCGCTTGTTTGTTCAAACGCGCTCTGATGTAGGATGTCCTTGAGAATTTTCGACTTGATGTCACCATCAAGCCTCACTGACACCAAGTCAGTATCAGAGGCATTGACGGTTCTTGCCGTCGGTTTAGGAAGGGCAAACTTGGTTGGATCCCAGTTGTACTCAATTGCTGGTTCCGAATATGAGAATCCTTTCGCCTCTTCGTCCGTGACGTCTGCATCGGCATTGCCCACATCGAGCAGAGGGAGTTTGGAGCCCAATTTGGGTTCACTGCTATCGATGGCACCCCCAGCTGGCCTTGTCGGCCGGCTGGAGAGTATCGATAGTCCTGAATTAGCGCTCCCAGCACTACGACCGCGATTGTTGACACCACCTCCTCCACTCACGGGTCGAAGTGGACTCAGACCCTTTTCGCCTGGCGTCTTTCGACCAGAAAGCGATGCACTAGGCAGAGCAGCTGCGGCAGCTGCAGCAGAGGTGGACGTGGAGGAAAGAGAAGTACTAGGGCCCGACGACGGTTGAGTCGAACCTATCCTTGAGGCTCCCAAACCCTGAGCCGAAAGAATCCTCGACTTCCTATTCGCCGCCGCCGCTGCCGCCGATGTAGATGCGGCGAGAGCAGGCGATGCCCGACGGGCGCCGGCTCCGGCTAAGTCAGCTGCGCTTGCAGAGGCGATGCGGCTAACCTTCATCTCCAAGTTTCCGGGCAGACGCGTGCTCACTGTACCTGATCCTGAGTGTAGTGAGCCGAGCTCGACTTCAAGGCGGGACGTACTCACAACACGTGCAGCGGACGAGCCCGGGGCCGCGACAGCACCGCCAGATTCAGACCGCATACCTGTGGCAGTACCCGATATGCTCAGCCCGACCACGCGCGGGTCGCTTCCGCGCCGCATCACTTGCTGAGTTCAAGCTGAGATCTGGACAGGGCGTTGGGTGAGATGCTTGAGTGATGAGCGAATAGATTAAACCATCCAAAACCTAGTATTAAGTTGTTCTGAGACGGAATGTCTGGTTCCAGTGCCCGCTGACTGCAACAAACACGAGATATGCAAGTTGTGGAAATCGAACGGACAACTTTAGCGATAAGTTGAGATCACCCGAGGGGTGAGTGTATCACTCGGACAAATTGCTGCAAACGGTATGCAATCTGAGTGTGGATGTATCGCAATTAATTTGAGCCTGCTTATACCCCACGAATATGCTGCTGTACCGGTCTGAAAGCTTCGCTTGAGTCTTAGTCCCTCGTACGCGTCAGTTTCCCGTGCTTCTCTCTGAATCTCCTGAGTATATGAAGGAACTACTGGCATTATAATATCTTATGAGATATGCTTCATTGACTCTGTCCCATTTAACTCTGCAACCTAACCCTAACTTCAGAGAACGAGGCGGAAACGAGCGCCAGGGAACGACGGCAAGGAGGAAAGCCAGCCTCCCCCGCGTCCCTTGTGGCTTCACACGTAGTGCCTCATGGGTAACTCGGCTTCGGCACGTCGAAAGCCCGAGGGCGAGCCGATTGCCAAGGGTCCTCCATCGACCCGTGAAGGTTCGCAACAAGAAAGGCGCGCGGCTACAGAAAAGCCTACCCGAACAGGAATAGGCTCTAAGGCCGCTTCGGCGTCGGCATTGTTGTCAGCGTCGTCATCAGTCCACAACGACGGCTCAGATACGCCTTCTACCACGAATGCTACTAGTCCTGCATCGGCTGCTCGGACGAACGTGGTGGATGATGAAAAGAATGTTACTCGTAGGTCCTCAGTGGCAACACGACGCGCTCGTAGCTCGGTGCCTCTTATCATTCCCGTCGACGGAGGTATCGCATCCGGCCATGCTATTCCGTCGGTTGACCCGAAAGAGTTTGAGCCAACAAATATTGGTAACGCACTAACGCCTCGGCAGTCAACAAAGGGAGGCCCACTTGCGCAGCTTCCAACATCCCCAGGTAACCGAAATCGACGTACATCGAAGCCAGGTGAGGGGACTATAGGTGTGGAACCCAAAGTCGTAAGTGGGGTGAGCACGGTGGTCCTATCAAACCCAGCGACGCTGCTTACTCCATCGCCTTCCCCTGCATTCGAGAAAGCTAATCCGAAGGCGCCATCTCCACAAGTGAAACAGGTCGAGGCTTCACGCGAGCAGCCCATAGCTACTCCACGGCCTCAGCTGCAACTGCCGCTGTCTGATCTCAGTCCAGGTAGGCACGGCCAAACGAAATTACTCTCACCCCTTGCGGAAACACCCGAACCTGGGGCAACGCCACATATAGTGAACACAACTCAGCTGCCCGATCGCTTGGTCGGTCCGAGAGGACACATGCGATCTCAGAGTGGAACTAGTACGATTACGACAGTTTCTGATCTCAGTGCGACATCCCATGGTCCCTCATATTCGCTGGCGTCGAACCATGAGTCAATTCCAGCACGTGTAGCCAGCGCCGCGTCCGAGTGTGAGCTCACTATGAACTCGGCCTCGGCTCACAAAGAGAGTCGCTCTCGCCCTTCTGGAAGCAAGCCCGGGCCTTCCACTGAGAAGCCCAGTGAATTGCGCATCGTGGTGACTACAGAAGGAAATAATGTAGTCCCGCTTACCCCTTACGTGGAGCGAGATGCCCTTGTTTCAGGCTTGCCTGATGGGCCACCACCCTCTCGACCTGAATCAGTGATCAGCGTCTCTGGAGTATCATCATCCAGGCCGAATGCAGATGAACATTCTGGTGGACATGGTCATCATAAGGCACGCAAAGCCCGAGTCAAGGCTTTGGAACGAGAGTTGGGTATTGATCTGCGGCATCGGAACCGAGATCGCCCAGCCAAGGGTGGTGAATCCAAGATTGCCCTTGGAATGATTGGAGCGGACGGCATTGATGATGTTATGGATGCCCTAGATGCCCCAGACGACGCTCTAAGCACCTCTGCTCCAGGTTCTGCGCGTCGTTCAAATGAAGACGCTGTGATGCAATCAGGCTCACAGTTTGCTGAATTGGGTGGTGGTGTTTTGAATCTGCCCACTTCGTTCCAACCAGACGACGATCAACTATCTGCTCGAAGCTCTGCATCAAAGCTGAGTCGGGGGCATTTGCGGAAGACGGAGCATGTGAAGGACTCGTCGTCATCACCTCCACAGCAGGCGACTCGTCTCAGTGCATCGTCGAATGCGCCGAGTCCCGTAACTGCATCACCACAGGTGGGAGGAGCCTCACCGACGAGCCAAGCTCCAGCAGCAGGAGGCACCAATGGTCCTTCGCCTCACTCTGGTCAGATTCGCTCCCATGTTGGTAGTCTTAGTACCAGCTCGCCTGTCTCATCCAATGAAGATCTCATTACCAGCCGCCCGATTCACTGGAGAAGGGGCGCGCTAATTGGTCGAGGCAGCTACGGCCATGTCTTCCTTGGTTTGAACATTCATACTGGTGAAATTATCGCCGTGAAGCAGATTCCGCTGGATGAGGAGGTGATTCGTCATGACCGTGCGCGTGTAAAGGCGCTTGAACAAGAAATTAACTTTCTACGCTCTACGAATCACCCCAACGTTGTAAAGTATTTGGGTGCGCAAATTGAATCCGATCCTCAGGATCCTAAGAAGCTCAACCTCAATATTCTTCTAGAATACGTCCCTGGAGGCTCAGTGGCTTCGTTGATTAGCACCTTCGGACGATTTCCGGTCGAGACCGTTCGTGTGTATACCAGGCAACTACTCTATGGACTGCGCTTCCTCCATCGACATGGGATCATTCACAGGGATATCAAGGGTGCTAACATTCTAGTAGATGCTGCTGGTATGTGCAAGCTTGCAGACTTTGGTGCATCTGCACGAGTTGTTGACTTGCTAGAAGACTCGAGCCACTCAATCAAAGGCACACCATACTGGATGGCGCCTGAGGTGATCTGCCAGAGACCAGCTACCACGAAAGTTGACATTTGGGCGCTGGGGTGTACTGTGATTGAGATGGCAGATGGGCGACCTCCATGGAGTGACGAGAGTGGTCTCGTCGAAGTCCTCCTCAAGATTGCGCGTGCAACCTCCCCTCCTCCGATTCCAGCTTCACTCGGTCCAGAGGGAACGGACTTCGTACAAAAGTGTCTGATCCGAGATCCCGTACTGCGTCCAACAGCTGACGAGCTCTTGCAGCATCCATTCGTCGCGAGTATCAGCTACAACGGACCAATCGAGTCACCGATGTCACCCCAGTCTCAGATCAGCCTTTCTCGTCTGTCCGTATTGTCCGAGCCAGCTGCTTCCAGTCATCCTGCGAGTTCCCCTCTCGAATCACCTGTGGCAGCACACTCGCATGTGCAGTCGTATGCAATGTCGCACTATAGTTCCTCGGGGAACACGGCAGAAGACGGTGCGTATATGTCGATGCGTGGTTCTCTGCATCTAGCCCAACACATATTAGAAGGCGCAAACGCTCGGTTTGATGCGGATCAACCAAAGCTCATTCCCATTGCACCACCGTCGAGCGCGTTACGTCTTAGAGAGCGAGGTCGAAGTGAATCCAAGTCCTCTCTAGGTGGGCCCGCATTCCCATTCCAATCCTCGTTTTCACCGACTTCGCGAGTTTGGGGTCATGGTCTGCAGCGGAGTGTGCACCCTGCAGTGGCTGCTCGACGTCAGTCCATGGGTGCACGTGTTCCTTCACAGTTTGTTGTGTCAACTACGAGTAGCAGTTCGAGCACAGCGGTCGGGCCAAGTAATAGCACAAGTGATGATGTGCCAAGTGATGAAAGGTTCCAAGTCAGCACTTCAGGACACTCAGCAAGCAGTCGTGTTCCCGAAAGCCTCCCAGTCATTACAAAGCCCAACCGATCAAAGTCAAGCTCCGCCATTGTCTCCCAACCTGCTTCTGCTCCGAGGACCCAGCAGCTTCAAGTGCAAATCCACACCCAAACGTCGGCGCAACCTGAACAAGGGCGACTCCAAGTTCCTGCTGCAGGTCATGCAGGTGTCCTGCGCAGCCGCTCGCCTAACGCTAATCCACCAGATGCGGCGCACCCCACACCTTATCCTACCCCATTGGCACCAGCGTCTGCAGCATCCACCCTTTCTTCGACGATGCATGTTCCGCTCGTGACCGCCCGTGCACCAGCTCCTGATGCGACAACGGAATTCTCGCTCCTAGGACTAGGCCTAGGACTGCCTCAGGCATTTGGTGCGAACAGCGGTCGATCACTTCTGGTCTCTCAGCCCATGTCTCGCATACCGCCAATTGAAACGCACCACCAGCCCTACAACCATCCAGCCAGATATATCAGCCGCTCCGCTGCAGCAAGCCCTGTCGGTGGTCGAGCACTTGGAGTAAGCAGGGCTCCCATTCCCGAAGAGGCTGGAAATTTCTCCCCGAATCCATTCTCTGGGCGATCGCTCCACACTCCAGATGCCACGATTGATCTTCAGTCGAATCCGAAGGTACTCAAGTCGCGAGATAGCAATGACAAACCGATATCAAGTCACGTTGAGTTCAATGCTTCGGAAGCTTACAGCCTGCCCAGCAGCCAAAATGATGGGCATATGATGAATCATGCGCTGAAGGGGACATCTGTAGTAGTTTCCGCGACCCCTGAAGTGGACGGAGTGAGTGGGAGTGACGATCAAACGGGCTCAAGCCGTCGAGGAAGTACTGCCAGCATGGTGGTCACTCAAGTCACCCAGGTTGAGAGCGTATATGCAATGTCAGGCATCTCAGGAAGTCGATCAAACTCGTCACATCAGCTGGAGAGCGGGGCAAACCGAATCGGAGGGGAGATTCATCGCACCATTACCATGGAAAGTGGTGCAACCGTACAGGATTCTAGCCAGAACGATGGTAGCGACAATTACTATCCCCCACTTGCGGTCAACAATTACCACCCCGGAGAGTCTATCAACTTACCCAGCGAGGTCCTTCGTAGTACCAGCAACCTGGCTGAGATGTCTGCGCGACCCTTTTAATGATTGTCCTTTTTATTAAGACCCAGTAGAGCGTACCAAGAGTCCATCCATTGTTGAGATAGATTAATCCTCATGTAAAGAGACGTTACAGCTAAATTTAGTAAGCCATCCGTCCATCCAAATTAGCCGGAGGGACGCCTATTTCTAGGTTTCTACTACTTCAGTACCTTCGTCCGCGGCCTTGTGCTTTTTTTGATTCAACTGATTTCGGTTGAGCTGTACATATCTTTGGCGTTCCGCGGTCCAAATCTACAATCGACTCGCGCTTCCGCACACGTGGTTGTGCCGATGTGAGCGGTTTGACAGAGTGAACTTGACTCTTTCATCTGCCCCTCAATGGCGAGTGACCTCGCGACTTCTGGTCCGAGGCCAATGAATCTTCTTTCTTCTTTCGTGTGTACACTAAACCAATACAGACTCGAAGAAGTGCCAATTCTTTATCCTGGCATGCTGAGACCACGTGCACCTACGATCATGGAATACGCAGGCGGAGCATCAACCTGAAACCTGACAGTCTACAGCCTGGTGGATGGAGATGAAATCCAATTGAGGTTGGTCATACTTCCAGGTGATCGATAGTGTACGATCCGAGCATGAGTCAGGAGGGAGACTATTATACAATTGACGAGCTGAAGGCCAAGGTTGACCGGCATCTTTTCGATGCCATGCTGGAGTACGGATTCACCGAGTACGTAGACCTAGATCATCTCTCACTCATTCCAGTTCACTCTGCGCGGGTTGGGGGGGGTGTCACATCTCGCTCGTCTGCCTCCTCTTCCTCTTCTCCTCCCTCACCCCCCGCTGCTAGACATTGCTACGCCACTAGCTAGCCCACAACACGCTTTCTGGGGCTCTGGTGCTCTGCCAGACCCCTTTGCCCGGTGCTGAGTTGTTGAGCAGTTGTATGGCCTACAATAACCCGCTCGGAATATGTCGTGTAAGAATAAGCGGAGTGTGATTTGGGTACTCTCAATCGGCGTCTTTCCCGTTGTCCTGGTCGCTCTCCTCATGGGTCGTATCCTGCCGCACACCTGTCTCCTGAGCAGAAACCAGTGTTTGCATGCTTTGCTAGCACCCGGTGTGAGGAATCTTGACTCCGCAGTCGACTGGCTCACCCAACAGCCCGAAGAAGTAGTCATGTTCCCACCCATCGTACCTCGAGCTGCGGAGGCCAAGGCGAGCGCTACCACAGACTCGTCGGCTGCAGTGACGGAGTCAACTCCTATGAGTGCTAGGGCGCAGCCAACTGAGGTAATAACTGAGACTGGGTCTGTGGTAGCTGCAGCTAGTACTGACTCTGCCACTACCACTGTTACAGTGGGCACAGCAGATTCGACCGCCACCGCCGCGGCCAAGCAGGAAGAAACCGAAGACGAGGAAGCCAAGGAGATCTACAAGCAGGCTATCAAGTCCCCGCTGTCGTTCCACTACAAGATGATTCTTGGCGTGCGCATGGATACGGCGATGGAGAAGGTGCGTAGCGCTTGACATGTTGATAGGTCGGCTTATTCGTGTGGCGTTCTTGTTCTTTTCGCTAAGTTTTCCGCTCACTGCTTAACTTGCTGGTCTGCTTCACTCTCATCGTAACAGGGAAAAATGATGGCTCAGTGCGCGCATGCCGCCGTTGGTATGGTGCTCGAGTTGGTTCCTCGGCGTCACAAATTCTTGGAAGGGTGGCTGATTCAGGGCCAAGCCAAAATCGTCGTGAAGGTTCCAAACTATGAAGAAATGATGAAGCTTGCGGAGCACGCGTCTCGACTGAACATCCCGAACTTCATCGTGTATGATCAAGGCCGAACTCAAATTGCAGCAGGAACTGCAACTGTTATAGCAATTGGTCCTGCCCCAATTCCGCTAGTTGACAAGGTCACAAAGCATTTGAAACTCATGTAAATTCGATAGCATAGATTATTCAATAGAGAATCACTACCACTACCTAGGATTCGCTCAATGCGCTTTTTATTTGTCGCCATCTCAAGTGTCGTCAGTCAAACACAAATTCAAAAACAACGCTACTATATACACATCCAGCAGTAGATCCAAAGAATTATTTGCGCTGGACTTCAGAGTACAATCGTGTGCCTGAACCAGTCATGGCAGCAAGCACGCCTTCAGATCTCACTGTTGTAGTTCCGGGACCGGATCCGCGACCCTTTCCAGTGCCTGTAGCAGCAGGCAAGGGATCCTCGTCAAAGCGGGCCTCATCTAGTTCTTTCTCTTCGCCAAGCAAGTCTGCGCGAGCATCCATAACCTGACGAAGGAGTGCAATCTGCTCCTCCACGGTAGAATAGCGCAGTGGTGGTGCGCCAGGGGCAAGCACTCGAGCTTCAATCTCACTCTGTTTCAACACCTTGTACGAATAACCTTGGTCAACCAAGAAACGCTGGCGTCGAGCAGCATGGATCATCTCCTTGGTATCCGTAGAAACCAAGGTATAGAAGTGAGCATCATACTTATTCATGGAACTTGATGATGATTTGGGTCTTGTGATACGACCCAGTCGTTGTGCTTCCTGTCTACGTGAAGAGTAGTGCGATGAGATTTGGATGATGACATTTGTATCAGGAAGATCGATGGAGTTATCACCGACCTTGGAAATAAAAATGGTGTTCTGTGTTGCCGACGTCGCGAAGTTTCGCAAGATTTGCATGCGGATATCCTCGGGCGTATCACCATAGATGGCAGGCCGACCCAACAATTCCGAGAATACTCGCAAGGCGAACACATTATCGGAGAAGATCATGATCTTGTCACCTCTTGCCTCGTGTTGACGAACTAGAGCTTCCATTGTGCGGTACTTGTTGGGATTGGTGACGTATAGCAGGTGCTGCTTGTTGTGATTGGCCAAGAGATATTCGTGGTAGAATGCGGGTGGCATAGGGCACCAAACTTCGACACAACGCACTGTCGCGATGAATCTACGCGCTTGAAGATCAAGCCAGTTGGCCTCATATAGCTTTGGTCCAATCAAGAAGGTTAGACCTTCAATTTTGTCATCTTCACGGACAAGAGTGGCAGTAAGACCCAGCTTGCATCGAGAGTGGGTAACAGAGACGCACTTCTTGAACTTGTCTGCGGGCGCGACATGCACCTCATCCAGCAGAATAAGACCCCATTCCTGTTGAGTAATCATTCGCATAATCTCAGTTGCACGTGGACCACGCTTTTGTTCGTACGCGATCATAGAGTATGTTGTGATAACGACTTTAGGACCCTCGCGGATAGCTGCCTTGGAGTTGCGTGTAAAGCAAACGACGTACTTCTCATCCAACTGAGTCCAAAGATGAATTTGCCTTCGCCACTGCTCGACAGCGACCGCAGTAGTGGCGACAATCAGTGTGCTGCGGCCGATGGTTGCCATGGCTGTAATGCCAACGAGTGTTTTACCGGCACCACAAGGAAGCACAATGATGCCTGAACGTGCACGACCATTACCGAACATCTTACTAAGCGCCTTCTCCTGGTAATCACGGATCTGTGCAGAAGGCTTGAGTTTGATCGGAAGCTGGGAAGAAACGGCATTCGGATTGCGCTTGAGCTCCTCGTCATCCTCTGCTTTGTCTCGACGGAAGTCATACTCTTCAAGCATGGGGTATCCCAGCACACTTGCTCGCTGTCGGACTTCCTCGACCTTTGCGGGATCGACTTCGAACGAATAGATGTACTTCTGCTTCGATTTTGCGGACTCATTCGACGCACTATAAGCACCTTCTACATGTGCAGTAGAACTACGACCACTGCTACTGCTGCTACTGCTGCTACTGCTGCTGCTGCTACCCCTACTGCTGTCACCCAAACTCTTGAGTTCAGAAAGAGGACGTTTTTCGCCTAGGCCTAGTTCGGTACTTGTAGAACTTGGGCCGTTGTCCTGCGGCTCTGACTTCACGCCTGGCTCTGTTTTCACGCTGTCAGTCATCTCGCTGTCGTCATCAATAATACCCATCGCACGTCGAGCATCGGCACGTACAAGTCGACGCGCTTTGATCATGTCCTCAGTAATGACACTTCCATCTGCGGCGATGATTTGCACTGGACCACCATCGGTCGTGGTCATCGTTGTAGTTGTGACTGCTGCGCCAGCCTTCGTCTGAGATGCGCTAAGCTCAACTGTACCCGTGCCAGGAATGAATAGTTCCGGTGCCTGCTCATCGAACTTCTCAATCAAGAATCCGGTGACGGGATCACGGTCCATCTTGGGTGCGATGGTGGATGGCGCTGCAATCGCAGAGCGCTTTGTAAACGTGAGATTCATAAGATGCGCATTCGCAGCGCGGGCCTTCTCCGCGAGACTGAGGTCACGTGCGTCACGCAACGCCGCCTGGGTCATGGTTGCTGTGGCAGTTGAACTCTTGATCATAATTTGTTGTCTTTGGAGAGCCATGGCATTTGCAGCGGCGGCCGCAGCGGCGGAGGGACTCGGCTCGCTAGGTGGTGGTGGCGGTGGATTCAAGTCGATGCGCGCGTTGGCAATTGTTTCATCCGCGAGCAATTTCTTCAGAATCGTCGGGTCGAGTGACTCGACGTAGTAACGCTTGTGCTTCAGAATCATTTTCACTTTACCGCATTGGTGGGTCTTTTCGTGGACGAATTGGAGCAGTCGTGGATCCAGCTCGTTCTATAGAGATATGGATGTGGATGAGAACAAGACATTAGTGGGCGCATAGAGCGTATGTGGCGGGCTTTGGCGTGGAGGAGACGGAAACGCGAATCCGAACTTCCCGGGAAAGTTTGGACTTACCTTACTCATTCGATCCAGACCGCGCTGGATATCCTCAGTGCTCAGACCGAGCGATGCAGCTGCGTAGAGCGAGAATGCGGTAATAGTATACTCGTGGATGTACTCCGGTCGGCAGATCGGTTCGCTAATCGCAATCAAGAAGTCATAAGCCTGTTGTTGGGAGAGATAGCATGGGGGAAAATTGAGTAATCTGAACGTCTCATGTAGACATAGTCGGTGACATTAAAGATCATCATGCTGTCGTGCGGGGTGAACTTACCTGCTGGTATATGGGCGACGACTTCTCAAGGAAAATGCGTCCGTTCGGGCAAACCCAGAGTGGTCTCCTCTCATGATCTTTGCGAAGCTTCAATCCGCCAAAGTTTCGGTGGCTTGGGAAGAGATCCTTCAGGCCAGCCGGTTCGAACATGGCGAAAATAATACGTCTCTGGGATTTCTAGCTCAATATATCTCCCCAAACCCACGAATTCGCGACGATGCAAAAGTGACTTGGAGTCTGAAATGTTGCCGCCAAAACCTGGTGGATGAAATACGCTGCTGCGGCTCGATGGATGAGACGGTGCGATAACTGGTTGCACGTGCTCAGGTGCTGATATCAAGAGAGATCCAGACCGGATTTCGCGGAGAAATTAACATATGGCATTCAAAACCTAATAAACTGCATGTATTGCATCTATTGGGTATTGAGAAGACATTAACCAAAACGCCCCCAAGGCCCTATAACTGGCAACTCAGGGATCGCAACTCGAGAAGCCTTCACGTTGAATCGGGACATGGAACCGCGCGGCATGTTGTAACAGAAAAGGGGCATGATGGGATATGGGGGGTCAAGAACACTGGGATATGGGGGAACTATCAAAAGCTGTGGAATGTCGATTGTCTACAAACGTATTCACAACGAAGCATAACTTGCAGCTATAGAACGGAGTAAGTACTTTCAGGGCGAGAAGAAATAAGCAGCGCAGATTACAGAGCGAAAGTTTCGCTGTGGAAGTCCCAGCCCATCTCCAACGCAAGTTGCTCACACTCGCTTGTCAGACTTTCTGGCCCACAAACAAACACGAGGGTCTCGCTGGGAGGGCGAGGATATGATGGTGACGTGCGGTTCGCACCCAGGGGGTGGCTTTGCGCCGCACGTGCTGCTGAGACGTACTCTTCATGCGCTCGTCTATATGCAGGATCGATATACGAATCCTCTCGGTTCACAATTGCCGGGATGATTTCACGAACGCTAGGTCGTGACCGTTCAATATGGGCGTTGTAGAACGTTTGACTCAATGTCATGTCCGTGCCTTCCTTTGCCTCAGCATCGGGCTGTGCCACGTCATCCATTGACTGCGCAACACCTTGAACTGCGGAGCTCATAGGGGCCTCATAGGAGCCACGCAGCAGCGGGTCCGTCGAAGATGGAATCGGAGGCGTTCGCGAAAAGGAGCTTGAGAGCTTACGGACGTTGTACTGTGATGCTGTACGTGAGCCAGGTGGCGCTGCAACGTGGAGCTTGGCAGAAAACGGGCCGTCGGGAAGGTTCATGAATGAGTCCCGCATTAGGCTCGCAATGGATACATCCCTTGCGGCGAGCATAAGATGGACGCGCTTCGGATATGAGAGTTCACGATGAGAATCACCCATGCAAGATGGGGCTACCGACGTTGGATCAGGGTCTTCTACTGTGTACAGACCAGAAGGGTCCGTCAACGTGTCGATTAAACTCGCCAATGCACCAAAGAAAGACTGGCAGCATCCCCTTGGCTTGTTGGCGTCAGCTGCCAGCATTGGTGAGTGGTTACAAGCAGCTTCATCGTTAATGGGAACTGGACCACCAGGTGCTGCTGGACCGGAGCTTGATCCAGCTGGATTCGGTTGCTCACGATCATACTGGTATGACAAGCGCATGGATTCGAAAATGGACTTGACGGGCGTCAAACCGATGCCGCCAGCAACGAGCACAACTGTCGAGTACTTGCGGAAGTCGATGGGATGCCCATAGGGTCCATCCAAAGAGACGGTAATGGAATTGCCCTCCGATACCCAATCGTATAGACGCGAGGTCCATGTGCCTGGACCCATGTCCTTAATATGGAATGTGATTTCATCCGGCGCATGAGTGGGATGCACAGGGCTGGAAATAGTAAATGGATGCCACTCTAGGAGAGACAACTCCGCGACATTGATGAATGCATATTGTCCTGGAAGGTACTTCATCGCTCCGCCCGCAATACGCAGATGGACAATACGACCCGCTGCGCCGTAGTCGACTGCAGCGCCTGTGGCGACGCGCTTCGACGACGCCAAGACATTAGACTTCATCGACTCCTCTACGACAGTTGCGCGGGCATCCAGCAAATGCACAGCACGACTACTTCGATAAGCACGAATAGCTCGGTCGATTACAAAGATGGCGAGTCCTGGGATGAGATACTCCCATGCGGCCTGCGCGTGCCATAGCACGACCGGGATCAGCGTGAAGTAGGAAATGTAGTGCATGACCATGAACAGTTCAAAGTTTTGCCTTCGGAAGCGCTCGAAGCCCGCAAATACACCAATTGCGATGAACATGAAGTAAACGACAATTGTAGCCAGAGGGACTGTAAAGTTGTCCTTGGTCTTGGCATGCTCAGCTGGGACGACGATGATATCGTGTGGGAAAACGCCATCTTCAATGTACCACCAGTAGTTGGTAATGACATGCACGGCGGTAAAGAAGATGAAGGCATACCCCAATGCACGATGATAGCGCATGCTACTCTCCCACGAGATACCCAAGAAAGAGTAGAGTGGAGAATTGCGTGCTGCAGGGAACATCAAAAGCGACATGAAGAACACCGCCACCATACCTGATGTTCGTGCCATGCTTTCCGAAAGGTTGATATACTTCTCATCAGGCCACGTCCCGATGTAGTTATGATCGTGGGCCCAATAGAAAGTGAAGAAACCCAAGCACATAAAGCAGAATGCAATTAGGAGTACCTCCTTCAGGGAGAAGTACGCAGACGACTCGGGTTTGTTGCTATCTGAAGCCTCGCTGCCAACGCTCTCCTGGTCATTTTGGCGCCGCCGGCTGCAGCACAACTTGGTCTGCACGTTGCGAACGCATCCACAGGTGAGGAAGCAAAGCACAAGGCTCGCAACGTTGTAGCGAACGGAGATTTTCTTGGAGAGAAGTTTGTCAAGGAATGGGATCGAACGAATGATGAAGGCAAAAATTGGGGTACCAAAGAACATGGCAAATATGAAGGCGTTCGAAGGGAAAATCTTGATCCGCATGTACTCCCAAAGCTCAATCATCTTCGTTCGCATAATCGCCCTTGGAAGTTCTGGGCAAGAGTAATCTGGCCATTGTCTGCAGACGTCGGCTTCTGGGTCTGTCTTCATTTTCGCGAAGCGTGCAATACGATAGGACGCAAAGTACTCCCAGTTGTTGGGAATATACGACGCAGTGAGGTAGTAAAAGGTCATTACGATGAGGTAGAATGCGAACCAAAAGTATGCTCGCCAAGTTAGACTCACTTTGTAAGCTCGAGCGATAGGCTTTCCCGGGCCTACCCTTTGGGGTGATTGTGAGAGTGCTCCATATGAGGCACCGGCGGACGACGAAACGGACTTGTCAGATGCAAACATAGCGGTGTTGAAGGCCACGTGTTTTGTTGAAGGTACATCTTCGGGTCGCTCCTCTGGCTCAACGAGCATATCGCTTCGGTCATCCTCTGAAATGCTATGGACGGGGACCTTATGGTGGAAGCTTGCGTACTGGAGCTGATCAATGACTCGGAAGACCCAGGTTGTCAAGAATATCACGGCCAGAATAACATGGGTACCACCTACAGTAAACTTAAAGCCATTGGCCGCTGCAGGTTCGACCTTCTCACGAACGGCAATAATGCGATTAGGCGTGTCGAAGCAGAAGACGAATCCGCACTCAGCGAAGATATCGCCAAAGTGATACATGCCATAGGTTAGAACAGTTAGAATGACCAAGAGTCCACCGCTCGCTGCGAGGATGTAATTGCGGAGGCTGAGATGTGAAATTTAAGAAGGGGTGTGGGGGAGTGACTCAGTGAATGTATCGGTGATTGAGGATTAACACGAAGCAGCCCAGAACCAAAGGACCAGACGAAAGCAGCAAAGGCAGGACATGCAGGAAACTCTACGTACCTCTTTCCAGACGCAGTCATGCGCATCGCGAACTGGCTCGCGAGGAAGAGACATGTAAAAGCGGCTGGCATGAAGAAGGTATAGAGCACTAGGGTGGCAAAGTGCAGCTTGTTATAGGCTGAGCCCTCGAACCGAACGACGGTGAACCATTCTGCGGTAAAGAAGTATTCCAAGAAATAAATCGACAGTGCGAGCAGTGCCGTACCCATCACGGCGAGTATGCCCAACTTCGCTTTGAGCGGCATGCTGGATGGCTTATTGTTAGCCACTTGGGACATGGTGCGTGACTTGGGCGATTAATTATTACGCGTTCTCGCCCCTGGTCTAAACGATTAAGCAGTGTTGTAGGCCCACGACATGAGTCGATCCAGAGTTTCAATGCATTGACAATTCTGCAGCAAACTCGCTATTTTTAGCCGTATCAGGCTAAAATTCCCCTTTTTGTGCTTCGTGATCAGGCAGCTGCCAGCACTGCTTTGGATTAGGAGCGCACTTCGCTGCATTTGCCTTGCCACGAAAGAACTGAACTCTTCAGCTTGTTGTAAGGCTATGTGGAGCGCTTTTCTGGCTCATCAATCCCTATTGCCCAGCAATGCCGCAAAGTCCGGTACAACTCCAACACACATCTAAATCTCCCTCACTGAATACACCACGAATAGTGGCGGGATCACTTGAAAAATGAGCTGTAGTGTAAAGCTCCGCGCGTGCAACCTCCTGCGGTCCCGTCCAGGCGGATGCGTCACGAGGATGGCCATTCGGAGTATGCTGTTCCCTCACTCAACCCGCTCTCCGGGCAGCTTCCAGGCCAGGACGGATGCGGCCGAGCGCGGCTCTCCGGCGCCGGGGGGGCAGGAATACCCCGCCTGGGAAAGTGAAATCCAAGTGTTCAACACACGCTTTTCGATACGTGTAGCGACGAGGGTGGGTAGTGTGACAGTGAACTGACCCTAGTATTCGATTAAGCTGCACGTGCGGATTATTATAATAATCTCATTGACCCGCTGCAGTACGCAAACTAACACAAAAAACGCCACACCAGTGGTGTTTACTGGATAAGAAGATATCTTGATAACGCTCCCCGAGGCGGTTTCGAGGCCAGGCGGAGCGAGTGAGGACACAACACCGAACCAGAGTAGGTAGATCCCATCCAGAAAACCCCACACATAGCGCCACACCAATGGGTTGCGGAGCGAGCCGGCTGGGCCAGCAGTTCATTAACGCCGCTCGAGAGGGCAATGCCAAGGTGGTGGAGGATATGCTCGAGGCACACCCCGAGTTGGTACACTACGCAGACCCAATCACGGGCCTGACGGCTCTCCATATGGCCGCGATTGCGCCTGTCGCAAAGGAGGAGCGGTTCTATGTTCGTTGCATCGAAGCGCTCGTCCGAAAGGGTGCTGAAGTCGACGCTCAGATCGATGGGGCACACATGACCCCATTGTTCTTCGCTATTCGTGCCCAGAAGACCAAGCTTGTGCATGCCCTGATCGCGGCTGGTGCAGATGTAAGGAAAATTCGCGATAACCGAGGCTGGTCGGCACTCCACTTCGCGGTTGCCGAATCGCGGCCCAAGGCGATTGAAACACGAAGCGGACTCACGCCTTCGGACTCTACAATTCTTAGGCAGGTACTGAACGCCAAGGCGAACGTCGACTCAGTGACAAACGCTGGCTACACCGCATTGCACCTTGCATGCAAGCATGAGAAGGCACACATGATCCAGATCCTACTCCAAGACCAACACCGCGCTTCTCCCTCCACTCCAGACCCCAACGGCGACACGCCGCTTCACTATGCTGTGAAGATGGTGGACCAGCCGAATGCGGTACGTGCTCTGCTCCGTGCAAACGCAGAAACGGACAAATTCAACAATGCTGGCTATGCGCCAATTCACCTTGCGGCTATGTACAACAACCCGGATGCGATCGAGCAACTCGCACTATATGGCGCTCGTCTCGACTTGCCAGATCACTCGGGTATGACGCCCTCAGCGATTGCATATCAACGCGGCCATATGGCTGCACTCAACGCGCTGGATCGCATGCTGAAGGCGGCGAACGGAGGTCAACTTACGAGTCCAGGCAGTGGAATGCTAGCGTCACCGGGTATGAGCGCGATGTCACCGCTCCAGATGCCTATGTCACCCTCGCAGATGCCGATGAGCCCGTCAGCGTCCATGCTCGGTGTGAACAAGCCCAGTGGATCGGATTCCGACGGCAACATCGCACTGAACATGGCGTCGCCTGTCATGACACCCAAGCAAATGGGTAACGGGCTTATGCCACCAATGTCGTCGAGGCGAACGAGTGTACAGTTTATGTAAAATTTGCTTTGTAACACCTTGGTTAGATGGTTGTTGGTCCATTGGTATGTTATCTCTCCCGAGAAGGCTATCTTTCGTAGTCCTGAAGCAGCAGTACGAGCAGCTAGAGTGTCGACCGTGACACTCTACTCGTTTGCTGGCTCTCCGAACACACTTCGTTCGTTAATCACTGCACCACTGACACCGGGACGCTTACTTAGTAGTAGAGCTATGCAGATATCGTTGTACACGCACACAGCGGGCGTCACGGTGCATTAATACACTTGCGCAATTAACTGTATACCCGAAGGACCGGCGAAGTTAGTCACTCCATACTGGAGCAGACAAAGGTTGCTTAGACGGACATCTTTACATTACTGTGTAGGACAACATCCCCTCCCACGTCCACTCAGCAGTCGGACCCCAGGGCATATGTCTTTTATGCACGGTGTGGGTGACCGTGCGTGGGATACGTGCTCGAGGGCCGGCCCAGTGTATGTACAGGCGCGGGCCCCCCTCCCCTCGGAGGGTCCTCGACGGTTACTCGGGAGAAATTGGATTCAAAACTGGTCGGATTTGGGACTCAAAACGGGGATATGCGGGGGTGTATATGGGATGATAATACAACCACTTGATATAGAATGTGATTATCTATCGATTTAATCTCATTCATTTATTTCAAAACACAACGCGTCTAGGACAAAACCCGCTCCAAACCTATTTGAAACTGCCGAGTTTCGTGCTTTCCCAAACTTTGGCCCCATATCCGCACCCCTAGACACACCCAGACGCCGAAACACCGGTGCCGACGACACCCACAAGCAAACATGTATTCTGTGTACGTAACCAAACGTGTCTGACCCTTCCCAGAGCCAGGCTAGATGCAGCATGGCTCGAATTCCAACCGACATGAGGACGAGTGGGATGATATACGTCCTTTGATCGAGCCAAGCGTATGGTACCCACTGTGTGACGTCTTTATAGCGTCATGGAGCCGATAAGCCGATTTACTCGTTGACTAGTACTCACTTTTCCTGAAAATGCAACTCCAACACGTATAGGGACCCCGCAAAGACGGCGTTTGTTTCGACGCGGGAGCTCAGCACTTTCCGGACTCTCGCCGTGACAGGCACATTGCAGCAGGAGCAGGCCAAGTTAGAGCATCAGAGGCGCGCCGAGCGCAAGGCGCTGTCCCAGTCGCGTTACAAGAACTGGCCCAACACTCTCGAGGCTCAGCGTCAAAAGAAAGACCTGGACCGACAACGCAGGCTTGATGAGATCGAGGCGATGCAACAGGCTATCGATGAACGTGAACGACAGTTCAGGGATCAGGAGAAGCGACAGGCGATTGCGCGCGCTAACATCCTCCTGTACCAAGAAAATGACCGAGTGAAGACCTTCCGTAGCTCAATGCTTGCGAGTCAGGTGCTCCAGGAACGAGCCAACCAGTCTCGATTCAAGATCGAGAAGCAGAAGCACATTGAGGCGATGGAGAGGAAACATGAACAGCAAGTCCAAGCTGCGGTCAAGGCGATGGAAGAGCGTGAGCAGCGCGAGGCGGACGCGCGCGCTAAGCTCGCTGCCCAGGTTGCGCAGGTGAGAAGCGAGCAGCTGCGACAGAAGGCGTTGGCTTATGCTGAGCAGCGCCGAGCAGACATCGCCGAAGGTGAAGCCATCCGACAGGCGGCCATCCTGGCCCTGGAAGAGGATAAGCAAACTGAAGAGCAGTTGCGAGCACAGCAGCGTGAGCACGCCATGAACTACCTGCGTGCGAACGAAGAACAACGCAAATTGAAGAAGGAGCTCGACAGCATCGAAGCCATTGAAGAGGAGCGCATCAAAGCATACGCTGCGCGTAAGGAAGAGCTCGAGGCCATTCGTCGCAAAACGGAGGAAGAGCGCCTTCGCAAGAAACTCGAAGAGCACCAACGCCTCATCGAGCGACAGCAAGCTCTGCTTGAGAAGATCAAGCGAGAACAGCAAGAGAAGATTGAACGCGATATGGCGGCGATGGAGAAGAAACGTGAAGAGGCCGAGAAGGCAGAGATTGACTACCGAGCACGATTACAGGAAGACCTGCAACGTGGACGGGAGATGCAAATCCAGCGACAGGCACGTGATGTGGCTATTCGACGTGAGATCGATAAGATGATGGCTCAAGAATGGCAGCGTCTGAACGAACAGCAAGAACAACAAGAAAAGGAACACGAAGAGAAGACGCGAGAGGCGGCGAAACAGCTGCAGCAGGAACATATTGCACAGATGGAGGAACGACACCTCCGCGAGGCACGCGCGCGGGCAGAGCAGCTCGCCGCTGCTCGAAGAGCACAACGGGCTCATGAGCATGACGACCAGATCTTCAAGGCATACGCTGAGCACCACATCAAAGAATACGAGTCCGCGGGTCGCCCAACTGAGACCATGAAGATCACGCTCCGAAAGCTACTCAAGCCTGTGTCTTTGTAAGCAAGCCGCCAACCTGCTGATTGCAGGCCTTAGAATCGCAAATTGTCAATCACTTCCCTCATGTTGATTCCATACCTTCACTCAATGTACATGTGCAATAGTAATACATCCACGGTAGTAATGATCTGATTCACAGCACGAGAAATTGACTGTACAGGCCGCGAAATTTATTGCAAAAGGGAAGTGGGGATACAGTAGTGTTTGTGTAACAGCGGAAATCCCAATGATATACATGTTAAATTAACTAGGCATGGCATACGGGCCTTCTTATTCCTTGCCTTCGGCGCGTGGAGCGAGGAAAACGTTGAGGTTGATAGGACGGAATATGTCCATGCCATCGTATGCAGTAGACATGAGGAGGTTGGGGATCTGGCGATGGAAGTGCACCTCCTTGATGTGGTTCTGACCTGCGTGGTGGAAGAGGAGCTGAGGTGGCACCTCGTAATCAACGACATCGGCGCCGGTCTTCTCTTTCTCGACTTCTTCAGGGTCGACTTCGAGCGCGACATCCCAGATTGTAATCGTATTGTCTTCGCTGGAGGCTGCAAGTGTAGTGGTTTCGTTAGGTTGCCACTCGATCGAAGTAATTGCCTTGGTGTGGAAGTCGAAGCGGCCGACTGCAGCACGCTCGGCATCCTTCTGTGCAACACTCAGGTCCCAGAACTTGATGGAACCGTCATCACCACCAGATGCCAAGCTGATAGGCTCAGACTCGTTCCACGCGATGACGTTGACATCGCAGTCGTGGGCTTGCCAGGTGAGGGAGGCTTTCCTCTTGGCATGTCGAGTGTCCCAAATGCGAATCGTACCGTCGGTCGAGCAAGATGCGAAAACGGTGGCTTGCGAGGGAGACCAAACAATATCTTCAACGGAGCCGGTGTGTGATGTGAATGGCTTGTCCTCGACAACGATTTCGGATTCAGAGAGGATGTAACGGAAGATCTTGCCATCGCAACCGCCTGAGAGCAGCTGGCCGGGCGCAAGTCGAGACCATGCGAGGGCATAACCCTCCTGACTGTGTCCGTTGAACTGCAAAAGTGGAGCGGGATGTTCAGGGAGATCGACGTACTGATCCAGTGAAAGCACCCAGGGCTCAATGTTCCAAATGTTCACAACGCCCATATCGGACCATGTGGCAACGATGTTGGCCTGCTCGGGCATGGCGCGAATACGGTTGACAGTACCCATGTGCTTGATTGTACGGTATTCGATCATGGGATCCTCATCGAGATCATCATCGTCGTCCTCAACATCGCCCTCAATCACAACACCATCATCGTCGTCGTCTTCGTGGGGCAGACGTCTGATGTTGGAAATCTTCATCACAGTGATAGCGTTCTTGTGCGCCTCATCAGCCTGAGAACCCGAGACGGCATACAGTGTGTGCGGGAACTTGGTACGGTGAAGACCAAGACCGTCGTGGAGGAAGTCAAACGAGAGGCAGGGCCACTCTGTGTTGAGCTTGTTGTAAACAGCATAGGCTGCGGGGTCAAATTCAAGCTCCTCGTCTTCCTCGAGCTGATCAATACCAAGACGGAAGACGCGAGGACGCTCCTGCTTGGCCTCCATGGCATCGGGATCAATGATGTCGCCGACAATTTGGATGTCGTCCTCCTCGCCCTCTTTTCTCTCGCCGTCGCCCATTGGTTCCTCTTCCATCGCTTCCTCTGCCTCATCGTAGACGACACCTTCGTCTTCTTCCTCGACTTCGATGTAGGGAGTCTCGAACTCAAGTTGTTCGCTTTCATCCTCCACTTCTTGTTGGGGGGCTGGATTGGAGTGCAGAAACAAAAGAATGGAATGGGTCGGTGAGTTTGTGCCTTCTATGAGTAAGCTAGTGGTTGCGCGGCATGGTGATCACGACTCGGGCTACGGTCCAAGTCAAGACCTATCCAGGCTCTCGCCCAGGCAGCTCAGCACGGCAATCCGAAAGCATCCGTATGCAAGTTAAGCCATTGTAGTGCATTCTACTTACCGAAGTTACCGCTGACGCGCTTCGAGGGCCCCTCGTCGTCTCTGCTGCGGGCACGGCGTTCGGCCATCTTGTCTAGAGGGTCCGATGGGAAGCTAAACGGTGAGCCTTTGCTTTCATAAACTGGATTCAAGTTTGGAATGCGCAGATCTCCCACAATACACACTCGGATCAAGGCCCCCTTACTGAAGTCACCACATATCCACAACTTTCCAATCATGTGACCGCAAGGTGGGTTGGAAGTAGGGTTCTTCGTGGGGGGCGCGGAGGGTGTTGTGGCATAATACATGGCTGGATGTGCTTCTGCACGCTTGTCAGAGGTAAACACGCGGGAGCGGTGACGAGGCACTCGCGCCGCGCCGGACTTTCGACCTCGCTTCGACCTCGCAAACCGTGGATTTCAGCTCGTGCAAGACAGGAAAAAACAAGTGTGAATGGGAGTGGCGCGTGGTTACCGATCCGGATGAAAGACTGGAAACTGCGATTATATCTCAGTATAAATCGATTGCATTGGGTTTAATTCTGCGTATCCCTCTACAATGTAATTATCCAGTACCATGCACAAATTTCGTTTTCTGCGGATATCTCGCGCGAGAGTTAGGGTTTGGCAAATCTTCCACCGCAGGTCGGTAGGCACTGCCTAGACCGATTGTGTGCACGCCACAGCAACCCACCCTCCCAGCCTCGCACGCGCGGTAGACCCCTGTAAACCTCACGGTTAAACCGGAAAGCCGGAAAGTGCGCACTTTTTCCGACTCATTCCGGGGGTCCGAAACGCGGGGGTGGTGGGACGAATCGGGATAAGACCCACACAGAATGACGCCTGGAGTGTTTATTAATCCATCGCGCTGGATATGACCGGCACGACATTGCGTTATGTATGGATTTGACACGTGTAGATTTGATTCCTGACTCGAAACTCCCAGTCTCTGCACAACTTGAGGATATGTCACTCCCTGCATGTGGTGGACAATATCGTCGTCTGATTGTGGTCTGCATAACTAACGCATGTCTTGCATTGTTTTCCCCATCCCTCGTCCCACTCTAGCGAAACAAAGCCGGCTCTGCACCCTCTCGGACCAGGTCGTACGAGAAGAGAAGGAGAGACGCAGCGGAGCGGCGCGACGCATCGAGAAGTGACCCGTCGAGCCAGCCCGCGACGCCCCGAGCCAGCGTGAGCCAGCATTAGCTTGAATAACCCAAGCCCGACCACGGCTAGGCTGCAAAGACTAGAAGAAACTCAAGCCACGATTCCGCTTGTCCGAGCTGTGGATACACCGCATACCAAATCACACTAGAGGTTAAAATTAGGACACATCCATTAAAGCAGCATCCAAGATGTCCATCGCAGCACAGTTGCGCGTCCTCGGAGGCGCGGACCCCCGGGCCGCACAGCCCAAGGGACGGCCCTCCTTCCTGTTCCAAGCCAGGGACGCAGCCGATACAGACACGCAGACGATTTACAACCTCAGCAAAAACGGTCTGAGTGAACTGATGAGACTGAATCAATCCTTCGCAGTCTTTGACAAGACTCTCTTTGGGCGCATGCCCGATCCCAGTCAGGTGCTCAATATGGCCGACGACGTGCGCAAGCGACTCAATGGAACGATTCATCTGTTCCTGAAACTGCTGTCGCCGTACTTCCTCAACGTTGCCGCACACAAGTGCCTCGAATTCCTGATCCGATGCTACTCCATTCAGGAGAACAATGTCGAGTCCGTGATCGAATGCATCCTGCCGTTCCACGAGACAAATGAGTTCGCCCGCATGCTGAAGCTTCTGAACCTTGAGCGAGCACCCAAGTTCAGCTTCCTGCGCCAAGCACAGCAGGCAGGTGCGCCGCTCGCACGCGCCACCTTGGTTCAGCGATGCATCATCGACAGCGCCGTTCGCAAGTTCGTATGCGAGCTTGGCCGCCCTATTGACCCCATCGCAAAGCTTCGACCACAACTCGCATCGCTCGGGATCGTAGTCACTGAGTTTGTCAACCGGCCTGCGATTTCACTCTACACGCTGACCATCACCGCGATGCTGAATCAGGTCGACAGGATTTCAAACGAGATGACAGCCTCGCTCTTGCCCACACTTCTGGAAGGACTCTCAACACAGACATCGCCCGAGGCTCAGACTGCTGCATACATGGTTCTCGCACAGCTGTCCCAGCGAACGCACTTCCAGCCCCAGGTCCTGGCGGGTATCCTCCAGGCACTGTGCCAGAGCATCCCTAAGAATGCAACACCTCAGGCACTGCAATACCCTCTCTTGTGTTTGCTTGTACTGTTCGATCGACAGCACTCGGCACTCATGTCGACGCTTCCACAGGACGTTCTCGCACTTCGTAGCCGTGTGCACGAGGCCCGACAGAATGTGGACGCAGTGGTAGACATGCCTGTGGAGAGTCTACACGTCGTCGCAGAAGCTGCATGCGTTCCTACCATTCCCGCAGTGGCATTTGAGTCCCTGAAGACTCTGGTAGCGCTTCCGGAAGCCTTGCGAATGACGAGCGACTCTCACATCATTGATGATATGCTGTGGCCCTTCGTTCGTACACTTTGTGAGGCACTCGTGTTCCCAAGCGCGCCTGTGGCGGCTGAGGAGAAGGACAGTTCCATTGCCAGCGACGACATTCAGCACAAGTCAAAGAGCAAGCCATACGTGGATATGGTTGTTGTACGATACTTAGTCAATCTTTTCAAGGTGCTCGACTTCGAGCCTCGTCTCTCCTCGGTAGTGCTATGGGTGATCAAAGCGTTCATGCCATATATGGAGGAGCCAGTCGCGCAGTCGACCAAGGCAAATGGCAAGGTTGGGAAGAAGAAGGCTATGAGCCAAGAAACCGAAGTGGACGGTGCACAGACTGGATCGGACGAAATTGGTGTTGCACTTCAATTGATTCTTCGAAGTTTGGATGCGAAGTGGCCATCAGCAATGGATCAGGCCCTCAACCACATCGTCACCGCGAGTGGAAGTGCGGCCGCTGACTGCTTCTTCAAATTGGACAGCAGTCGCGTCACCGGCAATGATAACAACATGACGACTCAGACTGCGACCCCCAATCCTCAGCTTAATAAGAAGCGCGTACTCGCAGTCATTGGACGCGCCTTCAAGGGCACACGCCACGAAGTCGTAACGAATGCAGACACCACTCTGTTGCTTGCATTCGAACACCCCTCCCAAGACATTCGCTTGTTTGCAATCGAGCGTCTCGAAGCAATCACCTTCCAGGCCTTGCAATTCGAGCGAGCCAAGTCTAGTAAGGGCTCCGACGCCGACCCCAAGGCAACGCAAGTCAATGACCTCTCGCTTGACAGTGAAGCGCAGTTCCTGTTCGGTTCGCTCATGGGTGAGAGCACTGAAGACGGTTCTTCGACCCAGGCAGAAGCTACCAAGTCTGCAGATGACATGGCAGCAGAAGCTGAGTCTCTCACTAGCCAACTCGATGAATTCCCACCTATTCCGCTGACCGCCGCATCTGAAATCATCAGCACAAGGTTGGCCAAGGACAAGAGTGCTAAGGTTCTTACACGGGTCCTGACCATGGAGTCGATTCTTCATCCGTCCGTTGTGGAGCCAGCTAAGCTGCTCGCAAGCATCACGGCGCTCTTGGATCGCGCCCTTGTACGTCTCGGTCTGGTGTGCGGGACTGGTGCTAGCGGTGAACTTGGACTGGATCCCACGAGTGCCGCGCTGAATGACTCGACCATGCTCGATTCTGTGCCTGGATCGGCTGCAGTTATCAGCACTGCCTTGGAGTTTGTTTTGAACAAGTTCCTTCCTTACAACACTGGAAAGGCAACCCCAGAGATTATCTCTGCATTGACGTTCCACAGGGACCTACAACCGACCTCCAAAGCACTACTTGAAGTAAGCGAATCGATGGACGTGTACACCCAACTGCTCAGCGCATCGCAAATCATGGATGCGATGTTGCCCTACCTCCTCGAATTGATCGTACTTCGAACCTCACAACTGGATGCAATTGCTGATCCTGTTGCAAAGTTGCGCAAGAATCAGCACGCTGCGCTTCTTCAACTGGCTCAGCGCACTCGCGCATTATGTGCAGTGCTCGGCCAGGTGGCTTCGAACAAGTCAAGCTCTGCCAATTCTGTCGCAGCCGCGTCAAGTAAAAAGGGTGCAAAGAAGGGTAGCACCAAGACTGTACAAGAGGGTAGTATCAACGTATCGGAAGCGAACGCCCCAGCACCACTGGCACGCGTCGCCACCGACCTCAAGAACACCGCTGCTATTATTTTCTCCAACACCCATCAAATCAGCGAAGTCGGACCTGAATTGTCATTGGAGGACGAGGCCAAGTATAACCAGGAGATTGCTCGAGCATTGGCCGCAGCTATTGGTGTCAACCAGAACATGTTTACACACATCCTACGTGAACTCTTTGTCCCATATGAGCATGACCGACTCCTGGACGTGAATGCAACTCCGTCCGTTGCCGCATGTTCCTTTGCATCTGGTGCTCAGCGCATATGCATGTTGACGCTGATTGCTCTGCTTCAGGCATCATCCAGTGCAGAGCTCCACGTCAGTTGTGTGCGAGCGGCTGTTTACGTGTATGTTACGCTGACACGGGGCCCTTACGCACGTCAAGTCGCGAAAGAGGAACGTCGTCATGCGAAGACTGCTGCTAAAGAGAAATCCAAGACCGCAGACGTCACTCCAGCCTTTCCCAAGTTGACCGCTGCAGGCCCTACGACCCATCACGTCGGAGCGATTAACGGAGAAATTAGCAGCTTGATCACCACAATGAATGCTCTTATGAGCGCGGCAGTGGATGGACTACCAACGACCACAACTGCGATTAGTAGCAACACTCGCGTTGCAACTTCCCAACTTTGGGGCCGTGCTGCAGCCGATGCAATGGTGTGGTCCATGCAGACACTCACACCAGCCGAGTTCTTGCCAAGCATCATGGCGCCAAGCGCGTCAGCATTCAACTCAGTGACTCATGCTGAACTCGTGATGAAGGTTGCAGTAACCCTACTCTATCCTCTGCGAGCTCAGGCTTTTGCACTTAATGAGTCTATTCTCACCGCATTGGTTGCCCGTCATGTTGGACCGGTTCCCATCGCATTCTATGCATCCATTGCATGCTTCCCCTATTTCCATCTCAGCGCACTTGTGGCTGGCAGTGCAGTCAGTTCCCTGGCTGCTGTCTCTGCAGCGGCGTTGACTCGGCTCACCAAAGTTGTCACGAGTTTCATCGCATCCGCCAAGGCGAAGACTACGTCGCCGAGCCCCCAGCTTGGTGCTACCCCATTTGACGCGTCACTTGCTGTGGGAACACTCCTCGCAGGTCTTGCCTCCAATGATCAGGCCATGCGTGTTGCCGCAGTCTCATTGGCATCCGCGCTCCAGCAGCTTACTCAACTCGCCGTGGAGGTCACTCCTATGCGCTCGGCTGCGCTGGAGTATCTTTCTCTCAGTGGAATCTGCGATATTCTGGGACCCGGACAGTCCGGCTCGCCCACGAGCGGAGATGTGCTTGCCGCGATTCGAGCAGCCCTTGCGCGCATTATTGAGCACAAGGACGCCATTATCATGAATGCGCAGGAACTTGTTCCAAACGTGATCCTTCCTGTCCTCCTTGAGTATGCTTCGTTCTCGCACTTGCTTTCATCTCTGGCAAATTTGGTTCTCCCTTATGGTATTTCAAGCTCGCTTCATCCCCATCGTGAGCCACTCTCTATTCCCTTCATCGCACTGAGTACCTCAATGCTAACCCTCGCTCAGGCCGCATTGGCGACCTTGAACGAGCGATTAATCCAGTTGTCCCAGGCCAGCGGGGAGGCAGAGGCTACTCAATTCAAGCGGGAGCAGGAGCGCATGCGAGCCATCACGGAAATCCTGAATAGCGCCTCACTTGCGATGACTACCGCAGTTTTCCCACGACCCGTCACGGAGCAGATCCCAGCCCTTAAGCCCGACATGCCAGCTGGGTGCATTCTGCTTCTAACCACGTTTGTTCTCTCTGCGGAATCTATGGCGACTGCGCTTTTGTCCTCACTCACTCCGTCGACGCTTTCGCATATCTCAACCTTCAGCATCTTTACAAACTTCCTTTCCTCGGACTTTGCGCTGTCAACCTCCTCCACGTTGTTTGAAAATGCACAGGCGGTTATTCCAGTCCGCTTCTCGCTGCGACGATTGGCAATTGAGCGTGTACCCGAAGTGTTCCGCAAGCTCGATCACACACAGCAGCTTCGCGTCTTCACGATCCTCGTCGATGCTTTGCGTGCGACAGGTTTCACGACCCGAGCCGAGCGCAAGCTTACAGCAAAGCCTACACGGGCTGAGGAAGTTGCCACCCACGATGCCGACGGAGAGGAGGAGGAAGGGGACGAAACTGATACACAGGACGCCGTCGTGCAACGAGCCCAGGCCTCGGCGGTGCGCACAATTACGCTGGTTGCGTGCCCACCAGTTGTTTCGGAGACGATTCACAACGTATTCTTGCACACCAAGGTTCCTGCTACCACATTCCTTCCGTTCATTGATCTGAAGACTTCTACGGGAGGAGGTGTTGAACCCGCTGTGGCAATTGGACGCACCCTCGTTGCACTAGATATCCTCGCATTAATGATCGAGCAACGTGGACTCAAGGCCATCCGAAATGCTGAGCACCTGATCCGCCCACTCTTTGATCGCTTGGCCACGACGATTGTTGACTCTACAGTCGAAACCCCGAACCAACGTTACGGAGAGGGTGCTGCCAAGTCCGTTGCAGACTTCGGTCTGGCTGCACAGCTTCTGACTGTCTTGTCGCTCATTTTTAAGGATGCAACAGAGGAGGCTGTGCGGTTCCACGTACAACCCGAGGATGTAGACGTTATCACATGGGTTGCCCTTGATGCACAACGTAGTGTCCTCTTTACCGACGTGCGAGACTCTGACGTCGAGCCAGAGTCCGAGGCCGAGGAATCTGCTGACGAGGAAGATAATTTGGAATCGACCGATGAAGACACGATGACTGCCGAGCCAATGGGCCGTGGCTATGTGCCACAGGCCATCACTAATGGTGCTCAAGCCACCGTCTTGCTTGATGCTCAACTTTCGAATCCTCGCAGGCATCTCGCAGGTATGGCCGCGCTCTCTCTCTTGAGTAAGATTGCACAAATTGCTCCGGCATTGCTGAGCACGCGACGAGTTCTCGAGCCCGTCTTTACGGTACTCTTGTGCCTTATTCGAAGGGAGCACCAATCACTGGTCGCAGTCGGTCGTCCGCCTGCAGCTTTCGCGCTGCCTGCACCTGGCGCTGCCGTCACCCTCCCCTCATTGGATGGTGCCGTCGATCTGACTCTGCGATTTATTCGCTCCGTTCTCGCCCCCGTTGTTCGCTCGGTTGGTTACTCTGACGACTCTCAGCGAATGCTTGCCACAAACCACTTGTTCATTAACTTTGCTCACATCTTCGCTGAGTTTACTTCAGTTCTAACACCAGTGGCAACCTATGCCATTGGTCTTGCGCTCGTTAGGGAATGTGCGTTGGACGCATCAGCGGAGCTCATAGAGTTCTCGTCCCCAATTGCAGATCCAGCTGCAAGTGTTACGCCTGAGATCGATGAATCCAACGTTATTGGACTATTGGCGGCACTCATCGCACTTAGCATCGCTCGTGCAATGAGCCCGGGCCGCTGTATCGCGCCAATTCCCATCACAACCGTGCTAGGCTCATCCATTCCATCGAATAGCTCCGCGCGCTATCCAGCTACGACTCCTCAACAGCGCTCACAGATGGCCAATACTCTTCTCAATGCTTTAGCCGATACCGAGGTCGAGTCGCGCCTGACCGATGCCATCACAAGCTCAATCGCATCTTCAGCGCATCGATTGCTTGTTGCATTCCCAGCGCTGATCCAGGTGAACACCATTTCTGCTCTCCTGCCGTACGTAACAGCAACTGAGTTGGATACCACGAAGAATGAGACTCCGGTGTCATTCTTGTCAAAGTCTTTCACTAAGCCCGCGGCACTCATTAGCTGGCGCACGCGCTTGTTGCAGTTTATTACAGATGTCTGCGCACACGCATCCTTTGGAACATTGCTGTCCGATTTATCGCGCAAGGCCGCTGGTACTATTGGTCATGCACATGCAATGAATCACACCGCTCTTGACAGCATTGAAGAGCATGTTGAAGCGGCCGACAATGCCATGTCAACGATCACAGAAGATACTCAAGTGGCCGATGCGATCAACTCAGTCTTTGCACGTCTCATTTCTCGCCTCTTCACAGTTGCGCTTTTGGCTTCTCACGTTCAATCCAAGTTTGCAACTGGTAGCCAAGACTACTTCCACTGGAAGCAGCTTGCGGATCTCGCCACTGCAGCCAGCAGCTCGCTTGTTTTTGTATTGGTTACGAAGCAATTCGCGGGCGTGTTCACCACGATCTTTGCCTACGCGTTGCCTTCATCCTACTCGACCATCGGCTTCAAGGGTACAGAGGAGGAGTTGTTGATCGCATCTCGAGCCGCCCTCAGTCTCCCAATGTCTGCAACACTGACGAACATGTTGAGCTCACTTGAGCAGGCCGTGCACGGCTCGGAACCGCTCGTTTCCCAGTTCTCAACGGCTTTCCTGCGTCTCACCTCTACCAGCTCGTTCTTCGTCCCGACTCGAGTCGAGGTCATGAAGAACCTACTTGCTCTCCTACTTGAACGTATTCGCCTAGAACGAGAAAAGGCCCATGCTGAGATCTTCTTGCACCTCTCTACTGCCACCGAGGAAGGACACAATCCCATCGATGAACAGGAGGCTGAAGTAGACGAAGATATTGATGATGTCAACCCTCTGATGAGCCTGGTCGACGATGATTCGTTCCTCGTTGGGATGTCAACCAAGGCGTGTCGTGAGGTCCGAAGGAAGCTGTGGTTCTATGACCTCCGACGGCGTCAAACCGCGCTGATTGATCTTGTTCCCGTCCTCACAACGCAACTGTTTTTCCCCTTCCTGAAGCAGCACAAGGCTAACATTGAGTCTGTGAAGAACGCTAAGCAGACGGTTTACATTTTCAAGAAGGCTGAGCTGCAAAATATTCAGGTGGCAATGCTTGCTGTCGATGAACTTGCAGATCTTGCATGCCTGCTGCTCGCACCCCTTGCTTCTCCGCAAGCAGCCCTTGCTGCAGCGGCTATGGCACAATCCAAGGCTCAGCAGGTTGTCTCCACTACAAATGAAGGCAAGGGTGTGCTTGAGGAGGTTAAGCAAAAGCGTCGCGAGGTCAAGGCCAAGTATGGCTCTGGCAAGAAGAGACCTGTAGCGATCCTCCCTCGCTCTATCATGGAATCACTCAAGATTGTGTTCACTATGGTTGTGCGTGTGGCAAGTGCGGCAGCGCAAGAGACTTTCTTGAATGAAACTCAGCGTCTGAGCCTTGAGGCAGCAGCCCTTGCCGATGTCCGCCATGCTCGCGACGCTTGGCCTCTATTGCTCTCTTCGTCTCTGCTGTGCATGTCAACCTTGCTGTCTCGCATGTCAGTGCATGCTCTCAAGTTCCTCCCCGATTTGATGCGCCTTGCGCTCTCTACCCTTAACACAATTGCTGCCTACCGTGAATCGTCGGTCTACAACGGTGGCAAGGTGGATCCTGAGTCCGTTGTTTCCAGCAAGCGTGTGAAGGGCGACATCGGCACTGCCACAACTGTATCCAATGCTGTGCACTCGCTCTCTAGGCGTAACGTTGAGATGCTCCAGCTGGCCGCTCTCTCAGTCATTGACACGACCCTGCGCACATGCCCTGCATTCGTTTCATCGCACTTGCCCGATATCATCGGTACGCTGCTGCTGACGTCTCTACCTGACAAGAGCTCCGTAAGTGCCAGTGAGCTCCGACAGCTCAGCACGTCACAAGATCCGGCCAACGAAGTTTCCCTGGAAATCCATGCCATGTCGACCGGCTCGGTTACTGGTACGTTGGCTACTGGTGGTCTCGTGTCGGCCTGCTTGTCCTCCCTTGCAGCATTTGTTTCACCCCGTGTATCGCTTCCCCACGTGTTTGCCGCATGGCGCCTTGCGGTTTCACGCGGTGCTGTCTCAGCATGCCGCATGCTGGCATTGGTGAACAATATCGTCAGCACTCTGTATGCGATGGGTGAGCGTGAGGCAAAAATCAAGGCTGCGAAAGCACGAGCGGCCAAGATGGTGGAAATTAAGGAGGATGCCGATGAAGACGAAGAAGACGAAGATGATTATCTGGATCTGAATGACGATGATGAAATGGACATTGACCATTACTACGAGTCATTATACCAATTCTTCTTCACAGCGCTGTGCCTTCGTCAAGAAGCCTTCCTACTTTCTGCACAGTCGCATGCAGAAGCCATCCAAGAGACCAGTGGTATTGAGGTGTTGGGTGTTGGCTCAACCGAGGACATCTCCTTCGAAACCGCTCTTATCGGGGCTACTGGAGCCAACATGCAACAGCTGAGCAAGAACAAAGGAGGATTGACCGAGGATAAGCTGTGCTCGTGGACAGTGCTCCCAACCGCAGCTACAAAAGTTGTTCAGTGGAACAACCAGACCATCACTGACGTCGAGAACGCTATTTCGGCGGCGTTCGTCAGCACGACCCTCAAACTCGATGAGTCGCGCCTTGCCCAGATTTTCGGCAAGTTCTGCGAATGGGCCAACGTTACCAACCAGGCCGGCACTTTCGGAGAGTTCAAGGGCTTGCAGGACGATGAGCCTGACAAGGATTCAGATGCTGTATTCCGCTCTTTGCCTCGCTTCATCCCGTACATTAAGATGATCGAGAACTTAACTTCGACATTGAAGCACATTTTCCTCCCCTATCTTCTGTCCGTCATGAAGCCATTCTGCCGTATGCTGCGCTATGTCCCTCGAAAGTCCCTCATGAAGTCGGCTACCAAGCAGTACGAAAAGCTTTTGAAGTTCGACGCAGCGCATGCACCGGAGGAGAAGGAACCTGAAGAAGAAAGTGAAGATGCAACCTCGATGCTGGGCAAGAAGCGTGGTAAGTTCGATGCACCTAAATCCACCTCATACGTTGCCTTGTCTGAGCAGTTGTGCATTAACGTCAATCAGCTCGCTTGGTTGGCTCAAGCCACTCGAATGGTTGTTAGCGCAATCCATGTGGCTCTTGTTGCCGACACCACGACCGCTCGATCCAAGGCCCTTAGCTCGACCGTTGTCTTCACTAAGGATGTCATGGAGCCCCTTATCGGCGCACTCTCGGCACAGCTCGAAGCGGGCTGCCTTATTCGTGCCGCTGTTCCTGAGTCGATCAGCGCCACTTGTAAGGATGACACGTTGGCATACCCAGTCTTTGTGGACACCAAGCTTATTCCTGCTCTCGGTCAGCTCTCGGTTCATCTCTCTTTCTCTGCCCCCGCGGTTTGGGACTACTTGTTGTCGCAGGTTCTTTCGCAGACCCGCCACAAGCAGGTTTTGGTCCGCTTCGCTGCGCTCTCATCATTGCACGAGTTCTTCAAGCTGAACAAGGAGGACTTCCTTATCCTGCTCCCCAAGGTCGTACCTTACATCTCCGAGCTTATGCAGGATGACAATGTGCTTGTTGAGAAGCTCGCTCAGGATGTCATCAAGACCATTGAGTCGCTCTCGGGTGAGCCCTTCTCACAGTACCTTAAGTAAGAAAAGGAGCACAAGCTACCGATCCGTCACTGTACAGAGTTCTATCGCATAACCTACAGTAGTCTTAGGACAATGAAACTTTTTGTAACATTACACGTCTACCACACCATCCGACGAATGCCATTCATTACGTGTTATTGCAGTATCAGTCATCCACAAGAGTTAGTGAAAGCATTCGGTCACTCAACCAACGCCATGCACCATCATCACCATAAATGCATCCATTGTGTTGTGTATTTTAATGACTATTTGGCAACGGCAGTCCCACCGGTATATATTTTGATGAGTAAATGTGAGTTCTCTCGACAAACCACAGTTACACCGCTCCTAAGACGCAGCGGACAGACGATCCTTGGCAGGCTCACTCAGTAGCCGTTGCAGGTTGTTTTCGCAACCGGGGGTGACGGAATAGTCGACGGCAAGATTTCTCAGGCTCACGTGAACGTTTCTTGGTAAAACTTTGGCGGCGAAAAAGTGGGGTATAATGCGAAGTATCTATTGTGTGAATATTAGCGTCTAGAGCATCCAGTCAGTCATCATCGAATGCTCTATTTTGTTTGGGACTGCCATGCGGAAAACATGACGAAAGATACTATATTCGTATTTTCAGCAGTCCTGCGCGATCCGTTGGACAGACACCCTCAGTGGCAAAATCACGTGGATCTGGAATCATGCCGACTTATATGAGGACAGGGACCAGTTCCAGTCAAGTCACCTCGCATATGCCCAGTGCCTCAGCTTATATACGCATTCCTGTGTAATGAATTGTAGACCAAGACGAACCTAATGTCCACCCTGTGCGAAGGTCCGATTGCATGTGGCATGGCGGACCTAGCCAAGACTGCGACCAGCGAGTACAAGACGATGAAGTTTGACACCTCCGCAGCGTATGAGGATAAGAAGACCGAGTGTGAACCCAAGTTTGACAAATATGGTCTCACCGACAAGCTTTCGACAAACTTCGAGAAACGCCGCACGATCTCCGTGAGCGAGGCATTGGCAGCGCTCAAGTCGAAGAAGAACCGAGGTAAGTTCGTAACGCCTCCCAATATGGAAAGCGTTGAGGTTCTTGCCGATAGCCCATTCCACAAGCAGATGATCCAGGTTGGTAACTGCATGCTGGAGTATGGTAAGATGATCGGTGAGATGCGCGACTCGACTGACCTCTGGAAGGCCAAGGATAGTGAAGGACTGCGCAAGCGACTCGAAGAAGACGGCTTCTTATTCGTCAAGGGTGTTATTCCTTACGAGCGCGCGCAGAAGTGCCGCATGAAGCTCCTTGAGCACTTGGCGAGCAAGGATGCTTTCGAGGACGGCACTCCAATTGAAGATGCAATTATCAAAAACCCTAAGGAAGGAGGCTGGACTGTCGATGCCGAGAGTGGTGGCTTTGTGTTCAACCGTGAGCCTGATTCTGCTATTCGTGGCTGGCGTGAAATCGGCTGGAGCGATGAGGTGCGCTCAGTGTACGCAGGTGATGACCTTCGCAACTTCTACCGTCTTTTGTTCGGTCCCGAGCGTACCAACACTACCGATGGCTTCAAGATGCTTTCCGAGGTGACCTGGTTGCGTGCTAAGGGCAAGGGTGAAGTTACTGCAGAGCACACTGACTACTACTACTTCAAGGAGAACACCTCTGTGTACAAGGACAACCGTCACCCTTACGTCGCAGGCTACTCTGCCGAGGAGAAAAAAGCCTATGCCGAGAACAGCGCCAAGGACGACGATGGTGTGCACATCCGCTGCGACCTTTGCGCTCGCGTCTTTGAGCGTGCAAAGGTGACTCCCAAGCTCCCCGCTGACTGGTGCAAGGAGCAGAATGGCGAGTGGCATTGCGAGGACTGCGCACGTCAGCCCTTCCCCTTCTACACATGCTGGATCTCGCTGGGTAACTACCAGTCGGGCAACTCCTCGCTGTGCGTCATGCCCAAGAGTCAGTGCTTGACAGAGTTCCACAATCCCCTGAAGGGTAACCAGCTGCCTCATGACTTCACCACCTTGGTTAAGAACAAGTGGGGCTGGTACCGCGCTGAGATCACCATCGGTGACATTATCATCTTCAACGTCAAGACTGTGCATGCTGCCAGCAAGAACATTTCGCCCAGCTTCCGTCTTAGCATTGATACACGTGTCAGTAGCAACTGGTTCCGTCCTCAGTGCCTCTACGGCTCCGGTGAGGCTGCCAAGCGCCTGGCTCCTGAGCGTCTCTCTGATGAATTCCTTAAGACATACGTACCCCCACCTCCGCCTGCCAAGAAGGAGGACTTTGCGGACGAGTTTGACGACTCGGACGATGATGCCTCCATTGGTAAGAAGCGCAAGCCGGTAGCAATGGGCATGGGCATGGGAATGAGCATGGGTATGGGTATGGCTGCCGTCAAGCGACCAATCAAGCGTGCTGCAATGCGATAAGCTCCCTTGCAACAGAGCGTGTGTTCTGACAGCTGTAGGGGCTCGCGAATGCTACCCCTTGAACAGCGATCTCTCCTCAACTCAAATGTATAATGGCATAGACTTCTCTTTATTTCGTAGCTCAACTATGTGTTTAGTATCCAAATCGTACTAATAAGGTGCATGTGTCTACATGTGTTGTGTGAGGTTACTATACATGGCAGCTCAGTGTATCTCGTGGGCTCATAACGACCAGCCACGAAAGTTTACAAAAGCATGGTGGCCCGTTCTTACGGCATGCACGGAGACTCAAAATGAATCAAGTCAAGATCATTGTCTGGGATAATGCACGTGTGAGGAATCGATGTGTGGCCTGATTGGTCAACGACCTCGGGCAACGGCACTACTTCGGGTAAAATGGCTTTCAGTCGGACTTGGGAAGGGACGACGCGTCCGTGTTCAGGAAGGCGATATCATCTCCGGCAACGGATGCGGCACCCTTGGGGATGACGTTAGGGTTCCATCCGTTCATGTATCCGATCAAGTGCATGGTGCCATACACGACCGAGCAGAAAATGACTGCCCCCGGGATGAACTTCGTCTCAAGTGAACGGATAATCGACATCATATACGCGGCAAAGAGAGTAGACATGAGAATAGACAGCTCAGGTTGGTTGTACCACCGGATAATCACCAGTGCAGTAATCACCCCGGTGATGAATGTGGGTCTAAGGCAGAATGCCTTCAGGAACCTGGTACGCGTGGATCCTGACTGCTCCTAAAGTTGCGATTTGGAGGAATTCCATGGGGATGTCACATGAAATTTGTGAGGATAGTGCATACACATGGTGTAATCATGTTGAACATGCTAAAAATACGCTCGGTTGGGCACAAAGTAGCTTGAAAAGTGACGTACTTCGATCGGATGACCGTATAAATTCACGAGTTTCTTTTTGCGCTCGTGAAAGGCACCGCGTTGGATGCTTAGCATGCCATATAATACAAACACTGCGCCGTAGAGGCACGCCATAGAGAACAGTGCGTTTCCAAACGACATGGTATGCGTCCTATCCCAGATATCAGCACTCCGGGAAATGTAATCAAATTTCTAATTGTTACTTGGCGGTCTGGACTTAGCTGAGTTTGCGGCTGCGCTGCGACGCACCGGGGGCCGACGATCGGCCGCGACACGGTGCGAGTGAGCGAGACACTAACATGAAAGACAATACAGCGAAGAAGCGACGATCACTTGGGGCGGTGCATACAAAGCATTTGTTGAAATGTTGCTGCTACAACACATGCGTAGAGACTGACACGTGATGTGCTGCACGGCAGAGATGCCACAGCAGAGCGATTGGATGCGGCTATGCAGTTCTGGAAATGGTGGCCAATCAGCTCAGTAGCATATCTACTTCATAAACACTACTTCGATCCGACAGCCTCCTCGAGCTGCTTCAACTTGAGAAGCAGGTCTTCCTTCGACATGTTTGCAATATCGTCAGGGGTCATGACCTCGGGTGAGTCGGCGGACTTGCCACCCGCAGCAACAAGCAGCTTGTAGTAGTTTTCCGTCAGGTCGTTCATCTTTCGCATGTGAGCCGTCTCGATCGCCTTTCGCTGCTTGGCATGTGTAGCCTCAAAGTCCGTCAGCGCTTGCTGCTGTTTGAGTGAGCGTTCAACTGCTGTTCGTGCCTGCATGATTTCATGAAGCTTCAGCGTCATGGTATGCAACGTTTCCTCAACCTGCTGAATCTCCTCAGCGACCTCTGCGTCATGCCTGCGAATGTCTTCCAGTTCAGCTGACGTTGACTTGGCGAGCTGCTCCTTCTCCATTCCTAGCGTAGTGAGGGCAGTGGAACGCTCCGTGCGCTGCTGTTCCAGCGTCGCGCATTTGGCTTTCAAGTCAGAAGACTTCTCCGTGATGGCCTGGATCTTCGACTGGCTCGCAGCCGAGTCCTTGACGAGAGCATCACACTTTGACATAAAGTCGTCCTTTGCGGTCTCGAATGTCTTTCGCAGGTGATCTAGCTTCTGGCGCAGCTCGCGAATCTCTGCCAACGCATCCTTCGCAAGTTTTCTTGTCTCACGTGAGCACCCAACTTGACGCATGTGCACGGCGTGGAGTTCGTTGTACCCCTGCCTCAAGGACGCGAGCCGGCCCATTTCACGCTCGCGCTCAGCAATTTCGTTGGAGTAGTTCAGGGTCTGCTCTCGATGAGTTTCGATCGCACTGTGCAGGGCGTGAATGCGGTGTCGCATGTCGGCCAGCTCTTGCTCGACCTCAGCGACTTCGCGCTCTGCCCGTCTGAACATCTCCTCTGCCTCCTGAGCCCTTCGTGTGCTATCTGCGTGAGCTGCCTTGAGCTGGGCATTGCGGAGCTCAATCGCCTGTGGGACGGTCTTCGCTTCTCGGAGAACTTCAAGTCCAGTTGTGCTTCGGAGCTTCATCCACTCGAGCTTCCTCTGCTTGTCAGTTTCGAGCAGCTCGCTCATCTGCTCGTTAGCTGCTTGAACTGCAGCGGCGTTCGTGCTGATCTCTTCAATAAGCTGTTCAAGTAACTGGCTTTGCTGGGCGTGTTCGGTTCGAACGGCCTCCAGCATATTGCGTCGGTGCTCGAGTTGGGTCTTTGAATCATGGTGCTGGATGTTCAGTTGTCTGTTCTCACTCTCCGCGTCGTTTGTGAGCATACGCAGATCGTTGAAGCCCTGCATGGCAGCTTCGAGTTGGGCTCGGCCTTGTTGCACCTGCTTGCGAACCTCAAGTAGCTCCTCGATGAGCTTAGGGGTTGACTGGGTCAGTTCGTAGACCTGTTCGTGAGACTCTCGCTGCTGCAGCGTCTGCACGAGTGCCTTGCGGATCGCGTTGAGTCGGTTCTCATTTGACGCCAAGACCTCTCGAATTGCACTCACATTCGCTGCGAGCAGGCTGCGTGTGTCCTCGCTCCAGTCCTTGGTGTTTTCATACAGCTTGTCTGGAGATGGAAATCAGGGTCAGCTAAACGAGTAAGTACACATGTGGCATGGTACGCGGGACAGTATCGGTGTGTCACGCCCAGACAAGCCAGATGGAATCGGAAACTCATGCGTTCATCCAGGGTACACATCTAATCGTTACGTACTGAGCTTGCTCGTGCAGAGTCGACCGATGGAAACGTGCGTCTTGAGTGACTCGCGGCTGCTGGAGATGTCAGACGTGAGTTGGTTCAGACGCATCTGTGCATTTTCGTCCTTGGCCTTGCGGGAGGCGGTCTCGCGGACCGTTTGCTCTATAGTTACATGCAATAAACGCGAGGTACGCGAGGTCGGTTGCGAAGAAAGATTGGAAAAACATTAAGATGGCGGGATACATGTGATGTTCGCGTGAAACTAACAGAGCCAATCAATTAGTATAGTACTGCAACGTGGAATGCACATATTTGCACTACGTACCCAAAGCACCTTGCAGAGTATCTGAACGTAACATTTTCTGCAAATTTCAGGTTGGAAAAACCTGAAGTCGTGTCATTTTGGAGATATTTCGGGTCTCTTACAAGGTTATAAAACTTGAAAAATGCGATAAAAATGTATGAAACAATACAAAATATTACAAATACGCGCGGCCATTCACATGCACGTCGGCAATCAGCTCCTTGAGCCTACTCTCCCAGTCTTCGCTTTTGCGGAAAACCGGGATATCCAGCTCGGGGCGAGTGGCGAATTGCACTGCACTGGCAGGCATGCGTGCTGAACGGCTTGCAGAGGCTGTTGACGCGCTGTGAGTCTGTTTCGAGCTCGCTTGAGCTGAAAATCCAGGTAAAAGCTCAGGAAAGCATTCCCGCCAAACTCGTTCTCCCAAGGCCTTTGTGATAGCCTCCTCGAACTTGACTGGGTGCGCCGTGGCCATGACAACCACAGTAAGCTCCTGAAGCTCTGTGCGTGTCAGCTCGGGTGACGCAACGGGCTTTGTGTTTGCTGAGAACCCAAACGGACACCCCGCCCCAGTCTTACCGCTGAGAGGGCAGACGTCTGGCTTCGTGTTTGCATTGGCGTTCACATTGGACTGTCCAGTGTTGGCCGAGCAGACACCCGAGGGCGGATGCAGAGGCCAGTAGCCCTTGCTGGCTTTGATAAATTTGAGATCGGCCTGCGAGAGCTTGCGCTGCGAGGGCACTCTCGAACTCTGACGGAGACCCACCTTATACACTCCCGTCAATGCGACCGCGGTGTGTGGGTCGGAAAGATAGCCATGGGCAGTGTAATACTCCCGAATCGTGTCGAGCATCTCATCATCCGTTACGTTACACGTATTGATGAGGTTGAACAAACCGCGGTGCCACTTCGGCTGAAGCTTCGCCACTCCGGTTTTCGCCAACTCTTCATAGAACTTGGACACGCCCTGTGCATCCTGTCCAGAGATGTAGTAGAGCATTCGCTCAAAGTTGTAGGGGCACTGGCAATTAATCGCCTCACTGAGTGTACGGAGCATTTCACCGCGTACGTCATAGACACCTGTGTTACGTACCCTGTGCACAATATCGTTCTTGTTGACCGCACAGGTGAGTGCGATGGGAAGACCCATCATCTTGGCAAAGTAGCCTGCCATAACATTGCCCATGGCGCCTGTGGGGATGCAAATGAACACCAGAGGTAAAGGCTCATTTGGATTCAACTTGTTAAAGCTAAAGCTGTCCTCACGACTTGGTCCTAGCCTCGAACCCACTGCTCGCAGATAGATCCAAACGAAGTGGCAAACCTGTGCAGTAACACGAGCGATGTTGATGCTGTTCACTCCAGCGAGCTGGTACTTGCTGGCGAAGTCGGGATCAATCGAGACACGACGGATGTGCACGTCCATATCGTCACCGCCTCCTTGGAAGGCATACACGCGAACCTTCCCTGGCGCGTTCACTGTTGTCATCTGTCGTCGCTGAAGGTTGGTGATTTGGCCCTCTGGAAAACCGCAGACAATCTTCAGATTCTTAGATGATGCCACAGCGTGGATAGCAGCAGGTCCTGTATCACCTGTAGTGGCACATACCAGCGTTGGGAGCTTACCCGTTCGCACCGCGAAGTAATCCAACAGCCCCACAAGCATCTGCTGTCCAAAGTCTTTGAACGACTGAGTGGGTCCGTGGAAAAGCTCGGCGACTTGTAGATCCGACTGACCTGGGATGTTGGGAGATTCTCCATTGGGTGATGCAGGGTTGATCTGCTTACTCTCACCCTCGCCACCGGATATCTTCACGAGTGGAATGATCTCATCATGCTCGAACTGGCTAAACGCGTTGGTGACAATGCGTGCCAAGCTAGCGTCATCAATCTCGTCAGGTGCAATGAATCGGCGCATGATACTTGTGGCTACCTCAGGAAAGCTGCGCAGCCTGCCCAGAGCGACGATATCTTCGAAGGAAAGTGTTGGAACAGACTCTGGAACGAATAGGCCATTGTCCTTGGCGTATCCTGTGCTGATGGCTTCTGCATATGTGACATTATGCACACGGCCTCGTGTGCTCTTGTACTTCATATTGTAACAGGTTTTACACCTCAGAAATGTAGCGCCTAACAGTTACACTTACCTCAAAAGCAATGTTTCGATTGCCAGAATCTGCCGTTTTGGCCTGATGCGGCTAAAATCAGCGTCCGCAAGACCCACTCGCTTTCGAGACGCTCGAACCGTTAACGTGTGCACGGGAGTTCGGGCAGAATATGCCGCCTCTAAGTGAGTATAGCGCATCGGTATGATCATTTTGGTGCTGTGTAACACCGCGCTGGGACCCCAAACTCACTTATGCGAAATCAAACAGGGCAGGTGAACGGATTGGCTAACTCGTTTTGAAGGGTGGGCAGTACCGCGCGAGGCTCGGGCGGGGAATAAAACGTGTATTGGGGTGCAAGACGTAGTGCTGCGTTGCTGTTAGGGGAATAGTTGCGGTTTGCTTGGTGAATATGGGCGAAGGCTAAACAAGAGCTCCCTGCATCGAAGTCCGCTGAACTAAGAGCTCGAGGCTTTCCGTCGAGTGTCCTTTAGTTTACCAAGGGTATCGTGTAGCTACCGAGCAGCGTTTCGTGTATGCTCTTGCTGGTGGGCATGAACATGTGCGCAAACCGGCTCGCTCTGTGTGTCACAGGTGGATCATACGGCAACCGAGTTGATAGAAGTGAGAGAGACAGAGAGAGAGAGAGAGAGAGAGAGAGAGAGAGAGAGAGAGAGAGAGGTTCTAGGTCCTGCTGAACCTGCTAGCAACCTGGGGTGGTTCCGTGGCTTTCTGCGAGCATCCTGTGCGGCAGAAGCTAATGTGGCCCAGGTTTCTGATGATTCGACAAACAGTAATCAGCTTTGGGCTGTTAAGGTAAAAGAAGCAGGCTAACGTTGCGTTAGACTGAAATGACTTATGCATGTGATTGCCGAAGGATCGTTTGGGCAAAGTTGCATGTCGAGCTAACCACGATGTGGAAGTGTCTGAAGAGACAAGACTCCAACGACAATGGTGACAACAAGGCCAACGAGCAATGTCGCCGAGGCCGACGGTACAGCCATTGCTGCAGATGTCGATCCACTCGGCTCAGATGGATCGACCGAAAGAGGAGGCATGATGACCGCGCCCTGCACTTGAGGGATATCGCTGATCTTGGCGAAAGTAGCAATACAACCTGCATACGAACGTACAGTGAAAGCACTGACAGCAGTAGGGATCAGCGTGCCTGACGACAGATCCAAATGTCCAATCAGTCTCTCCTCGCGGTCGCCCTCAGAGATAAACGCTACGAGTGGGCCCTCGGTACCACCAACCATTTCAATCGATCCCGAAAGAGCAAATTCCGTCTGAGGACCAAACTTCGCCTGGTCGGAGCCGCTCGGGGGGCTTTGGCGCAAACCAAAGAAACCCTTCGATGCATCATAATGCTGAGCTCGCAACGACAAGCATTGGCCCGCCTGGAACATTGTGAAGGACGGCATGGTCTCGTAACCTGCGATGCCGGGCAATGCTGCATCGGTGTCGATCAAGGTCGTAGAGCAATTCGTGGAGGTTAGGACCCACACGCCAGCCAGTTGTGGCAAATCATCAGATGCTTCACATTTGGTAGCACCGCGACCTGACGCGACAAGAGAGTATTGCTGAGTAGTGGAGACGGAATGACCATTCACGACAGCGCAGTACATGCCACCTTCAAACGCATCAACACCTGATACAATGACTTGCTCGACGTTGTTGAGACGATCGACTTGATTATTACCACGGTACTCTTGCCCTCGTGGACCGAACACGTGCAAGTCGAGATCGTGGATTAAAGCATTTGGCGTCGCAGGTGCAGCGGCGACATCGCTCCAAGCCAAAGTAACCTTCACCTCGTCAGGTCCTTCATCGTAACCATCTGCGTCGCGCATTGCGGGCGCGTCATGCGAGATGTAGAAACAAGATGTGCGGAAACTGCTCTGGGTGATCCTGCTCTCTGCGCCATCCAGGGCGTTGTTGAGCACAACGAGTCTGCGTGAAGAATGCGTTGTATTTCCGTAGGGGAAATCACGGCCGTCTGCTGCAAGGGTTGCAACGGTGTTCATACGAATTACGCCGAAGCCAGACACTGGGTTGGGCCGGCTCTTCTCAAGAGGAACCAAGTCAAAGTTTGGAGGAGTAGCCGAGCCTCGAAGAGTCACGAAGACCAGATCCAATGGATTTCCAACATTGCGTATTATCTCCTTCGACTGAATTCCGTTGCGGTTGCTCGCAACGAAGCGATACGCTGTACCGCCTAGCTGCCCTACCACTGCGTCCAGCTGCGTGACCGCTACAATTACCCCGTGTTCGACGGTAGTACCACCATAATTGAATCTCGAAATGGACCCTGAGTGAATGGCCGCTTGGCAAACGGAGGACTCCGCGGCGTAAAACGTGGTGCCCCACACCTGCGCGTCGTTTGCGTCGGCAGGCACGCAATCTTCAATTGGAGGGCATATGAACATGTACGTATCAAATCCGCCAAACAGTCCTAATTCGCTCAACCTGGTGTCACAACCTAACCGTGCGATAGTTGGTGCGGTGGCTAGTGTTGGAGCATCAAATTCAAGAATGTTCATAGCTAGCCTGCAGTCAGATGGAATGGTAAATTGCCACTCATACGGGGTCTTCGGGGTCAGGCTCTCCCAAAGGAAGAGTCTACTGTCTGCGACGTTTGCCTCCGTCACGACAAGTCCTAAGTTATTCGGAGCATCATCAACAGCTAATTGCGCAGGAATCGTGACCGGTGGTTCTTGTGAACAAGAAAACTGGCATCGCATCACTATGGTATGAGCATGGTTCTCATCATCCGGGTCCTCAGCGGGCGAGATGACGCCCTTGCCAGAATAAGTTCCTGGAGTATCGAAGTAAATGGCTGTACCCGTAAGGTAAGTAATGCCATCAACTCCCGTGCTCGCAGCCGTGGCTGGACTTTGTACGGGCAGTGGGATGGGGATGCGAGCAGGTACAATCTGTCCATAGTCAGCCTGTTGGGCGGCATTGATCAGGATAGCCTTCATAAGCGATCCAGCAGGCACGAATTCGTTGCCAGGCCCTGGTCGACCTGCAGGGTGATATCCTTGACGTAGGTACTGCCGAAGCAGTAATGCGGCTCCAGCAACTGCAGGAGCTGCTGTACTTGTCCCTGTCATTGCCGCAAGCTGGCACGTCTCTGTGTGGCCTGAAGTGTAGCCGTCACTACTGAGGGCTGAAACAGTTAGGAAGCCCGGAGCCACAATGTCAGGCTTTACTCTTCCGTCGAATGCTGGTCCCACCGAGCTGAATTCGGCAACGTTCCGCAGACGGTAGTATGCGTTCGACGAAGAATGTGGGTCGATATCACCATTTTCTTCGCGGTCCGAGGTAGGTAAGGTGCCAACTAATCCATCCTCTTCGCGCTGCCGCAAGCCGGCAATATCGATTGAAGATGCGCCCACAGCTAGAACATTCTTGGCAACTGCGGGGGATGCAACAGTGCCAAAGCCAAGGATACCTGAATTACCAGCGGCGAAAATGAGTAGGGACTCTTCATGCGTTCTCATGAAGTCATCTGCCTCGGCTGCTTCAGGTGAATAGGTGTTGCATGCGTCAATTTCCTCGTCAGGATAGTTTGCGCCGCAACCCCATGAATGCGACTGAACTCGGGCACCGCCGTCCCAAAGCTCGGAGAAGAGGATCGTAAGCGGCGATGGAAGAATCAGTCCTCCTCCTTCAACGGCAAGGTCAACAAATGCAACCTTTCCACCCGGGGCAATGCCATCGAAAGACACTTGTCGAGTTTGAGTCTGTCGCATGCTTTCATGTACACTACCGACCGCAGTACCAACAACATGCGTACCATGGCCAAAGTACTCATCGAACTCATCTCCGTTAAGATCTCCGTTATAGTATGTGATCTTGCGGTGTAACATTGTGTTGATTTCATTGAAGGGCACGGAATTGATTGTGTCAACGAAGTAGCAGGATTTCGTGTCGAGGCCAGTGTCCGAAATTCCGACGATTTCCCCTTGGCCATCCAGACCTCGAGAATGCAACGGTGTGAGTTGGTCGCGATAAGAATACTGGCCGATTGCAACTGGGTCGCTGCCAATAATGATCGACCAGCGAGCTCGATTATTCATTAGCGTAAATGACAACTCACGTCCGACATGAAGGACGCTGGGACTTGAGGCGACTGCAAGCATGACATCTCTTGCCGCCTTTGCAGTCCATCGGGACTGCAGTTCAGTGAAGGACAGCGCTGCCGCCGCGAGAGCCTGCTGATATCTTGCCTGAGGAGTCGAGTCCTTCTGCTTGAATGCTTCAAAGATCTTTGTCTTCTTGTTGCTATTCGGGGCTATCGTTGAGAAGGTTTTGCCAGCAATCAGTTCTAAGAACTCTGTTGCGGAGACGAGTAACTCGGACTCTGCTTGGTGTTTTGCCTCGTCAAATGCCAGCAAGGTTACTTGGGAGCTTCCATCAACATAGAGCTGCTTCGTGAGGGCCTGGTCCAAGGCTCGGGCAAGGGTGGCCAAGTGCTTCATGGTGATACTGCGGAGGGGGTCCAAGCGCAGTGGTTTATCCGCATTACCTCCCTCACTTTGTGTTTTGAACAAGCGATTCAAACTGAGCGACGACAAAGGGCGCTCGCTATGAGCAGACTGAAACAATGGTGAAAACAGTGACAAAGAGCATGCGCTATCAATACGGATGCCTTGTGACTTGTCTTCCTCAGACGAAGCGGGAACATCCCTTTGCGAGAGCGTCACACGGTGCCTCGTGAGACTGTCTTTCGCTCGGTATGCTCGTGGTCCAACAAAAGCCTGAAGAGGGATAAACTTCGCTGCAACACTCTCATCATGCTCTGGCGAAGATGGGACGGTCATCCCACTTGACTCAAGGGCCTGTTCCAGCGATGCCACGAGAGTTTCCATGTTGGCGCTCGTCCAATGGGAACGTTGGCTCCGGCGTCTGAGTTCCTCACCTGCTTGGTTGAATGTCTGAAGGACTTCCGCCCGAGCGTCACGATCAACTTGCTTAAGCACGCGAAGTACTTTCTTCGAAATTTGTTTACTCGCCTCAGCTGTCACCCTTGCAAGGGCCTCCGTGCTCGTCTCGCTCTTTGCCAGCCTAATAACAAAGTCTCTGAAACGATTCGTGATCGTCAAAAAGCTCTGTAGGATCGCTGACTTGGGCGTGTGATCTGCAGACTTCTTAGCATCGCTGCGGCGTCTGAATACGGTCTTCACGACATCCCCCGCGGGATTATGCTTTATCTTGAGCTCATTTGTCGACTCATGCTTTTCTGCGCTCAGATTAGGCTTTGGACTCGACTTGCTAAAGACGACGGGAGGTCTCGAAGACGATGCTGCCTGGACAGCCGATGTACTTGCCTCGGTGGCAAGGAGCTGAACTAAAGAGGCTGAGGTATGGAACCGAATGCCGAGCGTCTTGGGAGTCGCATCACTGGAACCGTGTGACACTTCCAGTTCATGCTCGCGGAACCCAAGTTTGGCCTTGCTTGGAACAGCATGAGCCCAAATGACGGCGGGAGACCTGGAAAGCTTCATGAAACGGCTCGGGGTGCAATTTAGCATAACGCTGTCCCTACCGGTGAATGCAGCTAGCTCATCTGGTGAGAACTCCGTGCTGAATGTGTCTCCAATAATTGGATCCAACTTGAACAGGAACAAGTACCGCTCCTCATCGAAAAAGTAGGTCACGCCTTCTCCTTTCTCTGAAGTCGAAAGAAACGACTGCGTGCTTGCCTTCCAAACCCTGCGAGCTTTGCCATTGCTCTGTAGCCTCATGCGAGACTCTCGCCAAGACCCTCGCGAACTCAAGAGCTCGGACAGATAGTCCAGCGCGTCACCAATGAAATTTCCAACTCGATCAAGCCAGTCTGGCTCACGGGGGTTACTTGGATCCGATGGGCGGTGAGGCTGGCGACCACCGTGCCGTCTGTCTTTGGCTCCGCGGCTTCTCTGCTCAGGCTCGGCCCACCACCCTTCGTCATCCTCGCCAATGTCTATAATAGGATGTACTGGGTCTAGAGGTTCAACGGTTCCTGTTTCAGTAGCATACGGGGGCGTCGTGAGGTCGCGATCGAAGGGACCTTCAAGTTCAAGTGATGGAGTGGTTACATCGACTGGTGTAGCCTGGAATAGGATGGGCGCTTGAGACTGCTGAATCAACTCTGGGGAGTTCGGAGAGAGCCCCTGTACTCTCAGGCGTGCGTCTCGAAGAGTCGCATACTCGGCAGGGAGTTCTCGAGCGATGGCGAAGGCTGCAGAAACTGCAAGAACAATAAAAATCCAAACGATGGACCGATAACCGGTTAAATGAGGCTGAGCCATGATGTTGCTGCTCGAATGTATGAGGCGGCTCGAGTACCCGAGAGGGCTTTCTGAACGTCGTAACGCCGAGGACTGACTGCGCGATTGATTGATTGTTTGATTGATTGATCAGACACGGCAGTCTCTTAGACCTGTGGCTATCCTCGGTTAAGAACCTGTCAGCAGAACCGAGACTGAGGTTGACCCAACCCTAAACGAACTAAGTTTACCTAAACAAAGAGCCGAATGACAAACGAGATCGAGATCAAGCGGGACGAGACGAGTGGGTCGAATCAGGAGGAGAGTATGCATTACCTCTGCGAAGCCGGAGATGGGAGCAATCGAGCAGTAGTGATGCCAGCGGGAGCGGAAGCGGGCCTAAGGCACCATCAACTCTACTACTAGCAAGCATTCAACAACCCCAGAGGTCGCATGTATGCGGAAAGCACAACCAGCAGGTTGTATGTGACCTGCTGCTTGATGCTGATCATAACACCACCGAAGCTGTAGATGCTGCAGATGTGTTACGATTAAGCTCAATTCATATTAATCTTTGGGTTTAAGAGCATTTCAAACTGTAATCCAGTGAGATCCCTATGTATTTAACCCCAGATCTTCACCCTCCAGTACCGCCCAGTGCACGGCCTGAACCACACACTACGCATCAAACACACCCAAAGGTCTGAGGTTTTGGCACAATTTCGTGGAAATATCTCGTCGCTGGACTTTTCTGGGGTTTTCGCACTGACGCGCCGCGGCTCTGCGGACGATTTGACTATGTTTACTCTCTTCAGTACCTCGCGCGCTATTTGCAATTCTATGCCTCTCGCAGATTCGTCTTACGCAGCGGAAATGGGCTCCACAGATCTGCGTTTGGTGACTGCCTTGCTGTTCACGCGTGACCGCTTTCCGCACTGGAGTCATGATGCCGCCGAGTGAGTAAGCAAATTGCTGGTCATCATAGATGAACGCAGTGCGTTGCACCCACTGCATAAATACCAGCTCAGAATACCTTGACTCTTGCTGAAGGAGTTCGCTCATATCGAGGTCAAGTCGAGCATACGCTTCGCGGTACTACCACAGGCCGTAGAGATGGACATGCTATCTGGGTCTGTCATTAAAGCTGCAGCTGAGCACACGCGATCCTGTACTGTCCATGCAATAACATACCAAAAGTCGTCAGTCTTGCAAGTGAGCGCTCCAGGTACGCGCGTCTCTCCTCCGTCCAAAATCTAGTTTTTGGACGTGTTCTACATGCAATCCGCAGAGTATCCTCTAGCCAGTGTGTACATAGTATGAACACCATCCTATCTCCTTAATCAGCCTCTGACTCCCGTGCCTGTCCGGCAAGCCGCGGAGTTCCCGATACCCCTCACAAGTCTGAGAAACGAAGTCTGAGAACTTTAAGCTGAGGTTGAAAAGGGGCCGGACGGACGGTGTCTCGACAAAGTAACCCGCATCATTCGATGTATCACCACAGTAGAAAGACAACAGCTACCGATGCGGACCACGCACTGGCACGCGCCACGAGATATTCGGAACAAATCGGGATCCCTCTCGGAGAATTGCAGAACAGACTGGGATATGTCGCGACGAATGCGTTGTCTGACAAGGATAAACGCTATTTAGAGCTTAGGCGACTGCTATTCAACGCCCTGTGCAAGCCTAATATCTTCCCTGAACTCGACGTTGCGCACATCAAGGAGGTCGCAAGTATCAGTCTGACCCGAATGCTGAGTTTACCCCAGGCGCAGGTGCTGCGGGAGACCTTCGCGGGAACCGGGCTCGACATGGAGATCGGCTTCAACCAGGGAACCGGTCTGCTTCGACTCATCTTCTCACTTCCAACACCTGAGCAGCAAATGCGCACTATTCGTGACGAACGGCAGGCTGTGCTCTGGGCTGCGCTTGGTATACTGCACGACCAGGCTCGACTTGAAGAAGACTATGCTGTTTTGGCTCAGATGTACGAAGATGAACTTGAATCCAACGGTCGAGCTGATCTCGCGCAGTGTATTCAAAAGTTCAACACCCTTTATGCCCAATCCAGCGCATCTTGGGGACCTAGCTCAAGTTTTCCTCGTGAGCTTGTGTGCTCGGTGAGAGCCAGAGTGAACAAGCTTCTCGAACGGCCCTCGCGTTTACGCGCCCTACCGTTACTGGCGAATCATGCCTTGGAGATCTTCATCAGCCAAACTGGAGTCGCCATCACTGAGCGCAAGATCGACTTCGAGCAGGCGACCATGACCATTACAGTGCGTAGTGCTAGGAACGGAGTGCGTGCTCTGCTTCATGCGCAGTCAGGCGTTCCTCCTGCGCTTGCCCTGCTACTTCGAGACGATGAGCGCGGCGATATTCCTCCGAATCCCAACTCAGCCTTCTTGCAGCCCCCCTTGTATGCGGATGACGGGACGTTGGCATACCGTCACTGTCCGACCTATACACTGCTGACTGGAGCTGTCCCAGAAGCTGCTGACCTGTCGACGCTTCCTGCAAAGTCCGCGACCTCCTACTGGTCTCATCACGCCTTTGATGCTCAGAAAGTGTGCCTCGTAAAGCAAGCGTTGGAGGCCTTCTGGGATTATGCTACCAACGTACTGAGATATTACCCCAACGCAATCCTGAAAGAGCAAGTTTCCCAAGCGCTTGAGTCGTTTATGCTTGCCTCAGCTGACGCACTGCCCAAGGGCCACAGCGAATTCAATGTGACAGAACCGCTTGTCATCTTCTTGAACGGCACAGCAGGCACTGGCAAGTCAACCTTCGTCAGAGTCTTCACTGCAGCGCTTCGGTTTGTAGTCGGCAGGCTTTTCGAGCCATCAAAACGCATGGACATCATCCGAGTTCCATTCAATCAGATGACACCTGAGGCACTGGCTGCGCTGCTCATGGTCCGTGGTATCAGTGACTGGAGTATTGAACGCATTGTTGAGCAAACGGTGTGCCGCGGAGGCATCGCCATGCTCCACTTGGAGGAACAGCCTAGCGACAAGGCCTTGCAAACGAACCTGTTCTTTCAAATGCAAAACATGACGAAGACGCTGCTCGGACGGTACCCCAACTATATTAATAACGTCATCAGCATCCTAACGTCGAACTACGACCCGTCCCCTGAGATCGCCAAGATCAGTAAGTACGTGTACATTGAGCCACCAAGCCAAGAAATCCAAGCCGAGTGGTGTGCACGCACGCTCGAGGATTTGATTGCTTCAAATCTGCTGCGTGTACAGTTCCGCTCATTGCTCAGTTGTCGATCCTCTGCAGCGGAGCGCAAACGTGATACTCAGCACTCAAACATTAAAATCAACTACCAACCCCACCCTGCGACGCCTCCTTACTTCAGTCACAATACCGTTCGCAGCGCGGTCGCCGTAACATACGCATCACCTTCTCGAGCACTCCAGCCCTTTGAGCGACCCAAGCAGCTAGTACAGTTCTACGTGCCATTGGAGCTGAAAGACCCACCCAGAGCTACGCGAGATATGCGCAAGCTCGAAACGTGGAAGAGTAGCATTGGATTCTGCGTTTTGGTTCATCTGACTCGGCATCTGTCAGCATTCCTTGCCGAGACAGGTGTCTGCCCTGAACTTGAAACTCTAGTGGAGGAAATGTGCGCACCGAACCCGCCTCGGAAGGTGGTGGCCTTGGTCGCGACCTTGGCCATTCGCGCGACACTTCGAAAAGTTCCTCAGCCCAACAATGTCGACTGCTATGCGATTACTTTCAACACAATTGACAAGCTTGGACAGACGATTGTCGAAGAGCAACCCGCGATTCCTGAGCTCCGACTATACTCGCAGGATTCATTCTTCTTCGCACCACCCCACGAACAGGTGTCACAGGTCCCCATGATCTCGCAAGCTCCAGCATTCAAGGCTACTGCTTCAAACTGCCTACCGAACGATTCGCTTCCTAGAATTCGCTCAGCACTGCAGATGTGGCTGGCGAACTTCCTTAAGCCCGCTGTCATCGTCCTTCATGGACCGAGCGAAAAGATCCAGCGTGCTGCGTTGGAGATTCGCAAAGCTGTTTTCGAGCATGCTCAAATGTTGGCACTCCACCAGAGCCAGCGTGCCACGGCTGACCTCACAGCTATCCAAGCTTCTACGGTAGGATCGATCTCCGGGGTAGCCGTAGAGGAGGAGTTAAAGCTCGCACAGGCTGCTGAGCCGGTTCCCGCTACCAACATCCTGCGTCGCACCGTTGACCCATCCCTATCCGCGAGCGACACGTCACTTCTGTGTGCCGAAGAAGCTGCCCGACACCTTCTCCCGAAGATCCCCAAGGCAGAGCTTGACAGCATCAACTCGATCGTCGCACAGCACGCCGAGACATGCGAGAAGTCGGCACCGTTTATGGTGACTGAGTTCTTCGCACGTGCTTTGGATGACCTCGATCAGCGCATGCTGATGGGTGATCCAGACCCTTCCACGGGTACGCTTCTGCGGTTCATCCATTCGATCAATGCCGAGAACGGAGGAGCAAAGCTTGGTCGCAGACGCATCGCACAGCAGCAAGCGTCAGCCTCGGGATCAGACACGGCAGATGACCAATCCAGTTCTGCTGTTGGCATCGTGTGGGCATTGGCAAACGAGCATGGTCAGTTCACTCTACGGGAACTGTTGGATGCAGGTGAAAGTAACACCCACGTGACAAGCGTACGAAAGGAGGGTCTTCTGTTCGTGGTGCTAGTGCCCGAGGATTCCCAAATTCAGCCGCAAGTCGTCTCACGAGCACATGAAATCGTTATCTTCAAGTAATGCTCCACTGTCTTACGTACCTTAGGCTTTTACATGAGATTTTGTGTTTATTGGCAAGAGTGTTGATTTACGAAACTTCCTTTCCAGACTGAAACCAAATCACAAGTGAAGTGACTAAACTAGCAAACGATGATGGTGTACCGATACTTTAGCCTACCCACTGGTAACTACACAGTATGACAATCCTCCGAGTCCAACTCGGGTGACGATCCTACTATGGACGTGAAAATAGAAGGATAGGGGGATAATCTGTTAATGGCTGGTGATATACTAAATGAGTACTGGATATGCAACGCAAGGAAAATGTACAGAGGATGATGATCTAAACATTCGTAAACGGGTCCATGGAGCCGCCTAAATAAACTAAAATACTCTTAGGATGAGACTAGGTATTACATTCACTTCGAGTCACCAGACTTTGTGAGCATGACCAAGCCGTGGATGCGCTCCTCAAGCGCACGCAACTTGCTGACCAGCACAGTTTTGGTGTGACCCATGCGCTTGATCATTTCACGCATCTGAACAACTGCGGGTGGCAGTTGTGGCGGTGGGGTGTTAGTGCCGGCAACGCTTGCAACAAGAGATGCGTATTTGGCCTCCTCCTCTAGCAGGGTTGCAGAAACAGCCTGCATCTTGGTGACAAGAGCAACAATCTCAATGTTGACTTTGTCAGCCTGCAATCGCAGGCGCTCCAGCCGTGCGAAGTGAACAGCAGCGTCTTCGGACTTACCTGAGAGTGCAACACCCAGGTGTGCGGCGAGTGCGATAACATCATCCTGGTCAAGCTCGGGTGCCTTGATGTCGGGTTGAGCGTTGGCCTCATGCTGAGCATCGTGGACAGCCATGTTCTTGCGAACGTTCTCCTCGATCAAGGCGAGCTCGCGCTTGAGAGGCGCGTACTCGCGGAATGCGCGGTACTGGTCGAGGCGCTCATACAACTCCTCATTCGCAAAGAAGTCGTCTTGATCGGTGGCAATGTCGAGGAAGTCACCAATGATATCTTCCTTGAGCTGCAACTGAGTGCCGGGTGCAAGAGACTCTCGCAATGCACGATCCTTCTTGAGAGTAGCCTCGAGCGCTTCCCAGTGCTTCTCAACTGTCTCCCATGGGGTCTTCGAATGGCTGCGATTCAATGGAGCCGCACCAAGTTCGCTAGCCCATGACGATGCAACGAGTGGGAATGCAGCGTTGGCTGTCTTGAGTGTGGCTGCCACTAGTTGCGAGTCGATATCCGCTGAGTTTGCCGTGTTCGATGAGCCTGCAGCATCCGAAGAGAACGAGCGTGCGAAGAAGAGTTCAGCCAGAAGACCAGAGAGCAAGAAGTAGAAGTTCTTCTGGAATGCGGGTGAATCATCATACCACTCGTTTGCGACGATATGAGCCACGACATGTGCCAAGATAAGAGCCAAGCGTCCAACGTGCGTCAGGCGTGACTCGTGAATGAAGATGGTGCGGCTGGGGGCATCATAGTGGAAGGAGTTCTTGAACATGTTGTCTTCGAATCGGTAGCCAAACTTCTTGACAGGTAGCTGGCTCGCAATTAGAAGAGAGAAGCTCGGAACCTTGAGCGAGTTCGCGCAGAAGTCAACGATGTACCCACCGAAGCGATATACAAGGAACTGACGCGCATTCATCGAAGTGGGCTGCAAAGCGATGGGCTTCGAAATGGTGGAGCTTGGGACAATTGCCTCATCAGCAGGATCGACATAAACAGATGAAGTACCGTGAGGCAGTGCAGCCACCTCAGGAACGTTGGAGCGGCACAGCTTACGAAGGAGCTTCTCCACGCGATCGACCTTGTGAACAAATGCGTCGGTAGTACCATCGCCCAGTCCACCCGGGGCCGCAGCAGCGGAAAGGGCTGCGGTGAGGTCTGCACCACCATCGGGCAGGGATGCGAGGATGCTCTGCTTCACTGCCTCTGGCAAGCTCTGGAGTGCGGCAACGTTCAAAGGACCAGCGACTGGTGCGCTTGACTTGCCCGCGGGAGTTGCGCCAGCCCCTGCAGCTGCACCACGAAGCTGAGCAAGGATTTTCTCACGCTGCTCCTGGTATGCCTTCTTTAGCAAAGCAACAGCATCGTTGATACCCTGCTGGCGAAGCTGTGCAACGATCTTGCCCGCCTTGACCAACTTGAATGCGAGATTACGGTTGGCAATCTGCATAGCTTGCTGTCGGGCCGCCTGTTGTCGTTTGAGCTCCTCCTCCTCTTGAAGCTTACGGCGGTATGCCTCATCCTTCTCGAGCTGCTCACGGATCTTCTTGTTCGCAAGTTCCTTGGCGCGCTTACGCTGGGCTTCTTGACGCTGCGCGAGAGCGAGCTGGTATCGCTCCATCTGACGCTTAGCTTCGATGTCAGCCATCTCGAGCAGCTGCTGCTTCTCTTCATTGAATTGTTTCATGATCTGTTCAGCACTCTCCTTATCCTTAGACTCGTTCGCCTCCTCGCGAGCCTTACGCTCACGCTCAGCAAGGAGACGCTCGTGCTCCTGACGCTGCTGCTCCTGACGCTTGGCAAACTCTCGCTCACGCTCCTCTCGTTCCCGACGAAGGCGCTCTTCTTGCTGTGCCATCTCTGCCTCAAGCTGTTCGTGAGCCTGGAGCTCGTACTCTTGACGCATACGTTCAAGGTCCTCTTCGAGCTTCTTCTGTTTCTCGATGAGCTCCTGTTCCTCCTGACGCTTGCGCGCCTCAGCCTCTTCGAGGCGTCGCTGAAGCTCCTTCTTATCCTCCCAGCGTGCGACGTCTCCTGCACCAGGACCGATAAGCTTGGTAAGCATCTCACGGATCTCGGCATTGGCTTGGTCACGAGCAGCCTTGAGTTCGGCTTCGTGCTTGGCCTTAATTTCTGCCTCAATCTTTCTGCGGAGTGCCTCCTCATCGACAGACTTCTCAAGATCATCAAGCTGGCGCTTAGCTTCGTCCTCATCGATCTCACCCTCATCGCGAAGGCGGCATAAGCGCTCCTTCTTGGAGAAGAAATCAGCATAAGCTTGATCGAGCATCTCCTTGGTTGTTCGAGCAGCCTCCTCACGTTGTTCCTTCATGAGGTTCGCGAACTGCAACTTGTGACGCTCAGCGAGAACAGACTCAACGACCTCCTTTGCACCGTTGGAAGCATCAAGGTGGTTCGACTCAATGACAGTCTTCAAGAGCTCCTCCTCCTTCTGCTGCTGTGCCTTCAGTCGCAGTGATTCCTCAAGCTTCTTCTGCTCTTGCTCGGCCTTGAGTCGGTCCTTCTCTTGCTGCTTGAACAGATTCTTCTGGCGCAAGGCCTGCTTGGCACGGAGGGCCTGCTCAAGCTTGGCGCGCTGAGCGTTGGCATCAGCGTCCATTTGGCGTTCGAGATCCGCCTTATCCCTGAGGTAAGCCTCCCAGATTCGGCGACCTTCCTCAGTATCATCCTTTGGCTTAGACGGATCTGCACCACCACTAGCAGCACGCTGCTGCTCCTCAAGACGTGCGAGGGCCTCTTCCTTACGGCGCCTGGCCTCGGCTTCGAAGGCTTGAAGCTGCTGCTGGCGTTCGCGCTCAAGCTCTGCCTCAAGACGGCGCTTGGCTTCCTCATGCTCACGCTGCAATTCGCTGCGCTTCTGGGCTGCGAGATCTTCCAAGAACTTCTTCTTCTCTTGGCGGATCTCCTCGTCGTCCTCAAGTGTGAACTCGTCATCATCATCACCACCTGCGGCATCGCCGGTTGCTCGACGAGCAGGACCCTCCGCACCAACTTGTTGGACAATTTGAGCAAGCGCTGCGATGTCGACACCGCCAATTGTTTTCTTCTCCTCTTCTTCCTTCTTGCGGATTTCAGAGACAGTGTCGCTGTAGGCCTTCTCCTTCTCCTTGAGCTCGTTTTGCTGGCGCATTCTAAGGGCATCCATCTCACGCTGACGCTTCATCTTCCACTCAGCATGCTTGTCCTTGAGAGCTTGCTGATACTTGTTTGAATCCTGGCGCTTAGCCTCATCGAGTTGCTTCAGCTTCAGAATGTGCTCAGCGATAGCCGCGGTATCCTCTGGTGAATCGGCAACAAGGTTTTTGCGCTTGGCCTCAAGTTCAGCCTCGAGTCGACGACGCTCCTCTTGGTACTTGATTTCATCTAGCTCGGCCTGACGAGCCTGCGCCTCAATCTCACGCTCCATAGCTGCCTGTTGCTCGGCTGCAAGACGTGCTGAGAGCTCGCGCTTCTCTTGCTCGTGCTGGTCGATCAGAGCCTTAAGCTGCTCTGTAGCGGCCTCAAGTCGCTCACGGTCCTCCTGGTCCTTGGCCTCCATTTGAAGCAACTCCTGTGCCTGCTCAATTGTGCGATCACGCTGCTCCGCAAGAAGCCGCTCCATCAGGTCCTGCTTCTTAAGGAAGTTGGCATACAGAGACTTGATATCATCGGGGGTGAGAGTGGAGTCATTGAGACGGCTGAGAATTGTCTCGACGTCTTCGTCAATATTGCCGCTGAGCTGTGCTGGCGTGGTGAATGTCTTGTCGGTCGCAGCATCCTGAATATCAGAAACAAGGAGATCACGCAAGGGGTCAATGTCAATGATTTCATCTGCATTGACAGCTGTTTTGCCTTCTTGAGGAAGACCTACAGTACCGAAGTGGACATCATCAGGCATGATTGCGGAGCCTGCCTGGCACAAGAACAAGCGCATCGCCTTCTCCAAATCCGGTGGAATGCCCTTGAAGATGGCATGCTTTTGCTTGTTGGTAGCCTCCGCAATCTGCTTTCGTAGTCGAAGAAGGGCTTCCTCACCATCACGCTCTGCATTCGCGCGCTCGTTACTGATACGACTGAAGATATCCTCCATCTTTCGGAGGGCAAGACTAAATCGTTCTTCATCGCCGCTCTCCTCAATGATAGGCTCGAGAATCTTGCGCTCGTAATTGTCAAGCTGAAGCTTGAATCGAGTTTTGACGTTGTCGACAACAGCCTGATTACGTTGCTTTCGGAGATCAGCCTCGCGGGCAGAGAACTGCATGTCAAGCTGAATGATGGCCTGAATATTGGGATCAAGGTACTGGGTCTTGAACTGCTCTAAGAGCGTGTCGATCTCCAGCTGGTACTGATCAATACTATCATTGCGGTCATCAATGAGGTTCATCAAGTCACGTGAAATGAGTCCTGGGTTGTTTGCGAGGAGCTCACGGCGTTCACGTTCCTTACGAGCATGAGCAATCAAGTCGTCAATGAGCTTCGACAACTCCTGACCGTAGAATGTGACCTGCTCGTTCGCGCGAGGAAGAGGTGAATTAGGTCCCAACTGAACGGGAGTAACTAGGTCTTCCTGGATCTCCTGCGCGAGCTTAGTCAAGAGGTTCAGAACGCGCTGCTCGTGCATCTGCTGGGTGTGGTTGTAGGCAAGTCGGGCGGTGTTCTCAGCCATGAGGAGGTTCTTTGCAGCACGCAATGAACCAGCATCTTCAGTGACCTTGATCGTCAAAAGCGCCTTGATCTGACCCGTCTCTGCGGCCACACGGTCACACTCTCGGCGGAAGCGCTCGAGTTGATCCTCAAAGAGGTGCTTGTGTTCCTTGGACTGACGCTCCAAAAGAGAATTCAAACGAGCGAAACCCTTCTGAATCAAGGTCTCATCGACGTGCTCCTGGACCATCATGGCTCGGCGAGCTTGGTACTGCATCAACTTTGCGAAGATAGCAAGGAGAATGGAGACACCTACGAACACACCAATTAGCATATAAACCGGAGTGAGATCAGGCGTAACTGCAACATTATAGGAATTAACGATTCCCAATGAAGCAAGCGAGGTACTGTACGTTCCCGTCGTGGTAGTAGGGCAAGTGAGACCCTCATCCAGGACCTTGAAGATCGTCAACGTGTAGGGGTTCGCATAGTCTGAGAAGACGTAAGTACCGGGCTGGTTGAAGGAGAAACCGAACACTGCAATATTCTCCTGCTGATTGATCAAGCGATCAGTGAGATCAGTGAAGTCGGAGTAGTCGAAACTTGGGTTGGTATTCAAAGCATGAGTGGACTCATAAACAGGGTGGTGTTGACCGTTGATATTCCAAATGACACCCTCACCCAGGACAAGACAGACTGTAGCATACAAGATACCAGTGTACGTGTCTGCGAGTGACGGATCATAAGTGATCACAGCCTGAGTCGCAAAGGAAGAGGAAGAAGCGACACTGCCCGTTCCGGCAGCCTGTGCATCTGCAGCCTGCGCATCGTCGTATGTGAACTGCAGCTTGGACATGGCCCATTTCTTCGCCCCCTCAACTTGTGGAGCAAGGCTGCTGAAAGTGGACTGCAATGAGGACATCATGGAAGAAGAAGCTGCGATAGAAGCTGAATCGGATGTGGTTTGCGATGAGCCAAATGGCAGTGCGCTTGAACCAGCGAACTTGAGGTCCTCGTCGGAGACCAACAGCTGCACAACCTTGTGAGTACGTCGATCGACGGAGTTGGAGTTGGCAAGCTTTTCTGCCAGCTTAGCACTCGACGACATTGCTCGAATTCTTCGGCCTGAGGATAGGAGGGTGTACTCATCCTCACGAGAAGCGTCTACCTTGGGGGTCTTGGAAGGAGTCGCCATTAGAGCTGCACCGGTAGCATTTGCGATCCATTCGGGAACACCAAGAATGGCTCGGTGACCACGAGAAGTGGCTTCAATGGAAACTATCGTGCAGTCCGTAGGATTGTTGCAACGGAAAGAAGGGCCGTAGAAGCCAGGGAGACTTGTGACAGGGGTCGAGTGTAGTGCGCCAGTCTTCGGATCCAGAACGTTCAAGATAGGAACGTCGCTGCTAGCCTCTCGGGAAATACTTAGTCTAGGAAGATTCTGGCAGTCAAGCGAACTGCAGACCTCCTCGTTAGTGGGAGAGGCACAGATGCAGATACCTAACTCAGCATCGAAATAACCTCGTGCCTTAGCACGGGCGATGCGCAGGACATCTTCGCTCACAACGACATCGTCGTCAAGAGCGATGTCAACTCGAACGTGGCCGCAAGACTTATCGCATATGAGAGGGTTGGCAGGATTGACGCACTCGCCCGTTGCGGCGCGCACCTCGTCAGGCTGGCAGATCGGGAGTTCAATAGGTTCACAATCAGATTTGCCATCGAGGGTGTAGCGAGATGGGGCTTGGCCGTCAACCGAGGATGCGGCAGGTGCATAGCCAGCCATGCAACGGCATGAGCCATCTTTGGGGAGGTAGGTGCGGTGCTTGCCTACACACTGACACGATGTGCTTCCGCGCCGAGAGAATGCATGGCGACCACACTTGCTGCAAGAGGAAGAACCGGGGTTCGCAGAATAGGTGCCTTCGGGACAAGGCTTGCAGCTGGACGCGGAAGTAGCTCCAGTACCCGATGAGAATGTTCCGCTAGGGCACAGCATAGGGCTGGCAGAACCCTCAGTGCAGAATGAGCCTGATGGACACTTCTTGGGGGCAAGGAACTTATCAAGTACTGCATCAGAGGTGATCACACCAGCGGCCTCGTCCTTGGTGACACGCTTCACGAGTTGCTGAACTGCGGCATAGTCATTCTCGCAGAAGTGACCAGCCGGGCATGGGACGCACTTCTCACGGATTCCGCTTTCTGCGCTAGTCATGCCAGAGGGGCAGGGCTGGCATGCCGTGGTGATGGCGCCGCGATGGCCAATGGAGTGGGGAGCTGCGTCCACAAAACCACGTGGACATGCCTTGGGTTGGGTGGACTTTGCAGTGCAGTAGTGACCAACAGGGCATGCTGAGCACTCGAAGCTGCCTGCTGGGCTGAACGTGCCAGCTGGGCAGGCAATGGGAGCGATCATGCCCGAATTGGGGCACGCGTAGCCTGAAGGGCACGCTTCGCACTGGAAAGAGCCCGCTACGGAGAAGTATGCTGGCGGGCAAGCAAGAGGCTGGGCGGATGCAACGGGGCAGTAGTGGCCGGCGGGGCAAGTCGTGCAATCCTTTGCACCGAGAGGAGAGAAGGTGCCAGGAGGGCAGGCGACGGGCTTCGTCGTACCGTTCTGACCTTCGAGCTCATCCGCCGCCGCACACGAAAAACCCGCTGGGCATGGGCGGCAAAGGGCTGAACCTGCGGGGCTGTACTCGCCGACGGGGCAGGCCTTCGGTTGTACGTCAGGTGCAGGGCATTCGTATCCGTCAGGGCATGGCAAGCATTGTGCGCTTCCCGCCGGGGAATACTGACCCAACGAGCATGGCATGGGTCGAGTTTCCGCGTTAGGGCATGCATAACCGGCTGGGCATAGTGAGCACGATACACTTCCAGGTGCATTTGTGAATGTTCCAGGAGGGCACTTGGTACAATTCGATCCAAGCGCTTGGCCTGTTAGGCTATTTGATGTACCGATGGGGCAGGGGACAGGTGCTGAACATGCGCCCGCGCAGCTGTAGGTGAGATGGGGGATGAGGAAGCTCAAAAGTGAGCATTGAGTGGACAAGGTACAGAGGGAGCAAGAGGCAAGCATAGGTGGCCAGCAGCACAGCCACTCAATCCCAGTTCAGAATCACGAAACTGGGCATCCGCGCGGAGTCGGGTGGATACAAGCTTGTGCCATCAGCACAATCCAAACATATAGACCACCCGGGACTGGGTCCTTTCAAGCTCAACCTGGTCAGTGCGGTTGGCTCAACATGGCATGCGTCACAACTCCGTTCTTTTTCGTTTGACTACGTACAATGAGCCTGCGGGGCACTCTAGACATTGTGATCCGGTGTGGTAGAATCCAGGCGCGCAGCTAGAGCGACAGTCTTGCGCCGCGTGCGCATAGGCCGTGCCCAGCGCCGCGCCAAGGACCGCCACCACGAGCGATATGTGCAACAGATGCCATTTGCGCGTTCTAGGCATCCTGGTATATCTGTGGTTTTGTGGAAGTGAAGGTGATGCAATCCAGTGAGACTTGGCCAGATGATCTGATGTAGCACTACACACCGATGAAGATTGGACTGGGTGTCTCACACCCATGGCAACACTGCGTATTCGGATACAATATCCGCCCCACACTTTAAATTCAAACTTGAGTTCCATTTTCACGCAATATCCATGTTGGTGGTGTCCCGTCTGGGGAAATCGGCCGAACGAGCCGCCAATACACACTGGTTTACACAGTCTGGTACATTTAGCACCCAGCGACAGTGCCGAATATATCACGAAATGGCCCTTTTTCCATTCTAGTTTTCGTTGCTTCAGAGAAACGGTTTTCCGGGGTCGGGGGTGTAGGAATATCGAGTCAAGCAAGATTCGAATGGCCAGACAAAATCCAGGCCAGGACACTTAACACACTCACGACTGCCGTTGGCACTGAGAAGAGGCAGAAAATGCAGTGCGAATGGGGTGGCTGCCCGCGCCAGACCACTAGGACTACGGTCGCTAATGGGAGATACGGCCCTGTAACAACTGGAATTGGGATGACACTCCCGCCTCGGAAGAGTTTATCCTGGGAATGACTCGGAAATGCTCTTCCGCAGACTGCTGTCTGAACTGGATTGAGGGGCATCTTGAAGGGCGCGTTCAGAGTCAACCCCTCGGATGCATCTACCAACCTATGCCAAGCTTACCTCTTGCGTCCCAGTACTGGATGCTCAGGCTACCCGTTACAGAGAGCGGCGTGTCGGAGTCAGGAAACGGTTTCTCGGTCTGATTTTCCAGGGTGGTATATCTCGTGTGGTGTGGAGTGCTGCAATTAGAAAACCCCTCGATTACATGTGAAACGTTATGTCAAGCGTATTCTACCCGGTCAAACCCCTGAGAACTCCTTGACACTCTCTAAAACCAGCACAGACACTGCCTCTCTGCGTTACACTTTCCGTCTAACACCTCATCCGAGCCTTCGGCAGCGACTCACCATGGCTTGTGCCACTTTGGACCCTGTTCACTTAACGCGTCTAGCAACCCTCAATAACTCCACAGCACAAACCCGCAGTATCACACGGGTGTGTGCACGAACCCAAGCGAGGGAATCATCCGGAAGCTGAATCGATCCACTTATGTCGGCAGTTCCGGTTGCGCTGGCACAGGCCCAGCACCAACAGCAGATAGGCACTCCAAGAAGCAGGCCTGGCACGCCGCGAGACGCCCCTTCCTCCCTTCCTGCCGAGACTATCGAAGCAGCGCCTCCATCGCCATCATCAGCTCGTGCCAGGTCCGGGGGTGTCATAGCAAATCAACATCAACAGCAACAGAAGCAGCAGCAGCCACCCTCGATGGACGAGATCATGAACAAGAAACCTAGACACCAGTCCAAGACGAAGCTTCGCCAGCAGTATGGCATCACTAGACTCGAGGATGTGATCCAAGAGCGCAAAGCGGACAATGTTTGGTCCCATGTCGTAGCCCCTGAGGTTCCGGAGAAACAAAAGATATACGACCTCACCAAGGGCGTATTAGCTCGAGAGAAAGAACAGGTCTTTGAGAACGCCCTGGCCAAAACCCCTATGTATTGGCAAGTGTTTGAGCGACCTATGTTCCGTCCGCCGCTCGCTTCAGCCAGGTATCAACGCCAGATAATGGAGAAGCAGGTCAAGGCGCGTCGAGAGGCGCTGCTGACCTCACGAAAGGGTGAATCCTTTGAGAGTCATCCCTCTGTGACGATAACATCGTCAATAACTAGGAATGCGAAGGAAAATGAAGCAGGTGCATCCTCAGCTGGTTCGTCTTCAGAGGCAGCAGGCGGCAGGTCTGATGCCACGCGTGCTGCTGGAAGAAAGGATAGCAAAGGAGGAGAGCCTCGAGCTACTGTCCCTGCAAAGGTTACGACTCCACCATTTAAAGTCTATCCCGCACCACATGTGGAGGCGATCGGCGTGAGTCGAATTGGCACACTCAAGATCCACGAACGCTATGTCGGTCCGGACCGTGCAGGCGGAGGCGGCCTCGCCCGCCTGGATGCCATCATGGGACCCAATGCCGCAGTTCCGGACATATCCAAGAGTATGCTTATTTTTGGAAGCACAGGTCGAATCCAGGACGCTGCAACAGCCTCCGGAAGCATGGTGGACCTCACCCCCAGACCGCAAACCTCACCAGCAAATGGATCTTTGTCTCCTACTCGTGCTCCATTTGGCTCGACTGCAGCTCGCTTTGGCACGGCTACCTTTGGAAGCATCCCCACTAGTCGCGTCACTCTCACCGCTCCAAGCGCCGCGAGGGTGGTCCCAGATGTAGTGGCCTACCTGGAATCTGACTCGGGGCTCAGCAAGCTTCAAAGGGCGATTCATCATCAACTAGCTGAACTTATGCCCGAAGTGATGCAAGCTGCACCGAATGCAGGTGATGAAGGCGTAGCGTCATCAACATCGAAACCATCCTCAGCAGCAAAGACCAGTTCTCCTCGAATCCGACCTCTGACTCCGGCCGAGCTGTTGGCGATCCACAAAAAGCAACAATCTGCTGCGGCTGAGGCCGGAGCTGTTGTTAGCTCCGCTGTAATCGCCGCGGGACTGAGCAAGGGTGCGGATCCTGAGGTCGCAGCAGTCGAAGCCGCCAAGGCAGCTTCATCCATCGGTATGGGAATGGGATATCCAACTCCCAGAGATCTTTCTGAAGCAAACAAGGCGTTGGCGATGACCGCGAAGGTTAATTACCTAACCCAAACCGGCCTTGAACGCCAGGGCGATGCTAGCACTGGTAGCGGTCACGCTCGCTCAAGCTTCCCCATGAAGGCGCTTATCCACCACCAACAGCAGCGTGCGATGTCACCTCGGCGTGGAAAGTCAATGGCTGAACTCACGAACGAGGAGCTGCAGGCGCAGGCTCGCAGCGTCACGGCCAGGTTGCGAAAGAAGGAAGCATTGGCGCAAGCCGTTGCTGACGGTTTGGTTAGCGCCAAGGATTATGACACGAACAAAGTCCCAGACGGCTCGGCTTCCGTGGGTGGCACATCCATCGACGACTACGATCATGATGTCAATGAAGAGGATGCTGATTCAGATGGCGAATCCAATACTCGCGGCAGTACAAGCCTGAGAGGAGAATCACTTGAAGCGAAGCGTAAGCGCTTCGACAAACTTCGTGCAGCGCTTGCACTCACAACCCCACCTTCGGGTATCAACTCAGGGCTTTCGTCCACACTCGGTTACAAGGCTTCCGTAACTATTCCAAGGCTTGATCTCGCAGTGGCTGCAACCGTCGCTTCGACAGGTGCAACGAATAGTGCCGGGGCGATCATGAGGAGCCTAACTCAAACACTAACTCAATCCACATCTGCTCTACCGAATCCTAATTCGGTAGCAACGCCAAACTCCATGGCCGAGCCGATCTCTTGGTCATCTACGATTCCGGCCTTCGCTTCGGCGGCGCAGATCGCTCAACTGCGTGCTCCGCCACCTTTCGCCGCTGTATCAGGCTCCCTTAACGGCACTATCCTGAATAGCGCTTCAGGCAGGCCAAAGACAGTAGCATCTGTCTATTATCCAACATACCATCCTAGCCGTGCCGACACGACCTCGCTGGTTGGTATCAATGGTGCAGCTGATGATGCTACTATGCTCAATTTGCTCCCAGACAACACCACCGGTCAGCTGACATTGAATGCACCACCTTCGGCGCTCACGTTGACTGCACGTTCTCTAACCCGAGCCCTGTCCGCGCAATCATTGGGAGGTGCTCAAACAGCACGACCCGCAAGTTCTTCGCAGTCGTCCCAGGTTGATCTGAACAAACGCCAGACTCTTCCGCGTATGAACAGGCCACTCCGGGTGCTCGCCCCAGCGCATCTCTTGCTGCCACCTCGCACCGAAGATCCTGACCGAGACCCTACGGCCTCGCTACCACTGTCACTTCGTGATGGTCTGTCAACAAAAGGCCTGCCTTCGGGTGAGGAACTCATTGTTTCCCCTACTAATCAGGGACCCCCAGCACCCAGTCCAGCTGTCCTCAAGTCAATGATGTCCGCTGATTCTAGTAACCAGCCGGTGCCTCAGAATGGGCTGAATATTGTTGTTTCAGGAGGCAATGGCAAGTCACAGCGAGAGAAAACTGATGAGGCGGATGAGGCCAAACGCAGATCACAGCGTTTGATCGAAACAAACCAGGTCAAGATGAAAAAGGAAGTCACCGATGCCGTCATGCGTGCGGAGGCATGTCGCCGAGCGGGCCGTCCCTATGCCCAATCGACGGCCTGTTTGATTGCCGCGGTGTTGCTTGAGAACTTATTGCGCTTTGGCGACGCAGTCGTGTATTACGCCCGATTTGTAGCTTGCCAACGCGCAAGCGGCGATAAGGCACTTCTGGCGTTGGGTCTCAACTCGATGGCACTTGCACTTGCGAAGTGCGGAGGTGACGCCAACCTCAAACTCGCGCTGAAGCTTCACGCCGAGCACTTCGAGATTGCTGACGACCTCGGCAAGTTCATCGCGCTTACGAACGTTGGATTGGTGTACTCCACGCTCCGCATGCCCAGCATGGCAAGCAAGGCTCACAAGGCTGCACTTAAGACTGCATTGGACTACTTGAATGCTCCCTTGTTGCAGGCTGTAGCCTTAGGTAACCTTGGATTGGCGTTTGCAGACGCCGAAGAGTGGAATTCTGCATCAGCCTGCCTCGAACGCTATATTGACTTGATGAGTTCATTGACGCGTGACTACACGCTGAGTACATTGCCCTGCCGAGCTCTGCTCGTGGACCGCGTGCGCGTCCTGCTTCGACTTGGTGACGTATACTTCTCCAAGGGGGATATGGATAGCGCAGTTGAGGCCTATGGACATGCTGCAGACACAGCTGAGGTGGCTCAGGATAGTCCTGGCCTCAACCGAGCCCGAGTCGCTCTGGGTGTGGCCAAGGGCAGCATTCTTGTTCGAGACCAGAATGCGCAGATTCTTCAATCACTCATGGCTGCGACGGGCAGTGGGTCGTCGTCTTCTTCGCAGCCGTTTACGTACCGAAGACCAGGCACTTCCAGTGCTGGCCTTAGTGCCTCCGAGCTGTCTGTACGCATGCAGGAGCTCTCCAAGAATCTGGGCTTGAGTGGATTCCGAGGCGGTGCGATTACGCAGTTCCCAGATGATCTCGTGATCCCGGAGATCGCAGAAGAGGCTGCCGCAGAGGTTGTCGACGAAGAGCCCTCTCGCCCGAGGCTCGGACTTGAGGTTCAAGCACGTTAGCTTTATGCAAGCTCACTTGACTAATAAGATCACTAAGAGTAACATGACCCTGCTTCTCTTCCTATTGTTGTCTCTCCCGCATACAATAATCTTCCCTTATGTGTGAATCTGCCGCGTACCAGTGACTGAGGTGGATTCGTGCTCTCTCCTCCGTTCTCACGCAGCGGAGTCGTTTTGAATAGAATCTTATGTGTCGTTACTCGAGGGAGTAAAGATATGTCGCAGGTTCACCAAGCACATCAAGCTCTGCATGTGTCTAGAGGGCGGTTAGTGCTGCACGAGTCGAATGCCTCCAGGGCCCACTGGTTGTCAGCAGTCCCCCAGCTATCTATTCCATCACCCCCACCCACTCCCGCTCCCGCTCCCACCGCCTCAGATTGGCTCGAAACGCCCTCAGAGAAGCCTCGAGACCTCAGTTGAGGGTTTCAATCAATACGAGGATAGGCACAAAGGGTGCCCCTAAATTGCCAAAACTGGTATTGGACACGGTTCAAAACTCTTCACATAGTCACTACCTCTGCAGGACCACTGCACACGCGATATCTAAAACACACCTACACGAAACACGACACGCGACACGCTACACAGGGTCAGTGTCGGTGCCGATAGCACCACCTTGGGCCCGTCAGCGCAACGAGAGGTGCGCTGCAGGGCAGGCCTAATCACTGCCGATTCAAGAAATGCTGCCGAGCGAAGAGTCAAAAGTCGACGACTTGGACTCGAGCGCAATACCATTGCTACTTGAAGAACTGGACTTCTATGAACCTTACATCACTGATGATACCTGGGCCGCGAAGGAAATCTCGGACCCGACGCGCAAGATTAATGTAAATCATGGCAAGCCGATTGTGCTCCACTTTTGGGCCACCTCGTGCAGACCTTGCAGAATGGCCACACCTTTCCTGAACCATGTCTCACGAGTGCACAACGACGTTCAGTTTCTTGCCATACATCGCAGCGAAGACGAGGTGAAACGGAACAGTCATGGAATCATGTACACTCTTGTCCACGATACAACGGGAGCAACCACGTCGAGGTACAAGAGCAAATTCAACATTACTGGAATACCACATGTGCTCGTGATATCCAAGGATGGCAAGGTTGTCTACAGTGGTCATCCGCTAGACCTAGGGTTCCAAGCTGCGCTGCAACAAGTTTCAACGCAGCGCACAGAAGGACAGTTTACGGTGAAGGCCGAGAGCTGGGAGCACATTACTCCACTCTTCGACGCGCAACTGCCTAACTTTACTCAAGGGAAGTATGTGCTGCATCTGCTCGACTATCTGGAGCCAGACCGCCCAGAAAACGTAGCACAGATGCAGCACATCATTAAAAATGTGCCTTCGGAGTACACACAATATGTTCTCGTCACAGACGAGGCCATCGATCTGCGGCCGAAGCTGGGTCTGCCTCAATTGTGCGATCTGGAGGCCAACTTTTTGTGTGACGTTTGCGATCTGTATGATATGCCCCTCAAGGAGGACTGCTATTCACTGGTCTTCAAGGATGGCGAGGTCGTTATCGTTGACGGTCCCAGCGCTGTTCTAATGCTGCTTCAGAACAAGAGCACCCCATCCGACAAGAGCTAGAGTGGAACAAAGCACGAATTTCAGAATTGTCGCTCCAGTTCGAGGCTACCGACAGCGTTATATAGTTCAGATAAGTGTTGGTCGCCCGAAGTGAGCCTATGTGCCCACATGGATATTGATGGGCAAGCTCCATTGTAACATAAACTGACTGTACGTGTATACACTCTCGATGTTTCCAGTGAGTGAGCCAGTCAAACACTGAACTCCATCCACCTCAGCCACTTTTCACCATAAAAATCCCTGTCTCGTTGCAGCACGGATCACGCAACTGAAACTTGCGTGTGGACACACTGCACTCGCAAGATCTCCTTAGGAACCACTTGCGGACCGTCGTACACGCCATTCTACACGCTGATCACGCGCAGGCACTCGCTCCCAAGCGGCAGTTCGATTACCAAAGGTTTCTCACTCACTGAGGCAATCTACTCCTAGTTGCTGGACACACGTCTTTGAACGCCAGTACTACGCCGCCGGCGACCTACAAACCCCTCTTACACCTTACATAGCATCCGTACTCCGTATTCATGTCGACTGAGTCAAAGGACAAGGACAACGCCGCGACCCCATTCCTGCTCGACGAGCTGGTCTTCTATGAACCCTATCAAATCGAAGACGGCTGGGCGGCCCGCCCCCTGACCGACGCGAGCCAGAAGGTTAATGTCAATCAGGGTAAGCCTATCGTGATGCAATTCTGGGCACCATGGTGTGGCCCTTGCAAAATGAGCACGCCCTTTCTCAACAACGCGTCGCGTGTCTACAGCGATGTCCAGTTCCTAGCGTTTAGCAGTGTCGAGTCGGACATCACAGAGAACAAGCTCCACTTTAACTATCCACTTGTCTATGACACAACTGGTACCACCATGGTGCGTTACAAAGTTAAATTTGGTGTGAGAGGTGTTCCACACGTCTTAGTAATCTCGAAGGAGGGCCAGGTTGTGTACAGTGGGCATCCACTGGACGACAAGTTTGAGGATGCGCTTCGGCATGTCTCCAGCCAGCGCCGCGAGCAGGCCCGCAAGGTCAGCCCCGAGACATGGGCCTATATCACCCCCATGTTCGACGCTGTGCTCCCGGACTTTACTAGAGGCAAGTATGCTCTGCATTTGCTCGACTTCCTTGACACCAGCAATGCCCGTGCTGTAGCTAACCTGAAGGATATCATGCGCCACTTCCCTTCGGACTACAAACACTACATTCTCGTCGCAGACGAAAGTATGGATCTCCGTTCATTGTTTGATCTGCCACAGCTGGGCGACTTCGATGCTGAGTTCTTGAGCACCATTTCCAACCTTACAGGCACTCCTCTACAAGAAGCCTGCTACACGCTTGCGTTTAACGATGGTGTAATCACCGAAGTCGACTTCCCCTCTATTGTACAGTACATCGTCTGCAAGACCCAGGAAACCTCTGCGGTTAACGAGTAGAAAGAGATAAGCCAGAACTGTGCGTTATTACCAATAAACTAGGCAGGTATTTCAGTGTTATTACCACCCTCGTTGGCTGCGCGTCTGTCACGGAGTTCCAGTAGGATGAGTGCTCTGGGAGGAAGGGATTACGCACAGGAGGTCTCCCTGTTAAACCCGCTTAACAGCAAGGCAATCTCACACTCATCGATCTGGACCCCAGGACCGACCCCCAGTGCTGACGGTCAGATTGGACCAAAAGGGTCTGAATCCGACGGAATCCAACGGCTCCGGAAGTGGTGCTTGCCGATATGCGACGCAGCGGATTTTGCACAAACGTGTTAGTGCGGCGTATTTGGGCCCAAATATTACTACTGATCCACGAATCCCTCCCTGGATCCCCTACAAGGTGAATTATTCTCTCGACCTAACGTCATGCAATCTGTTCTCTTCCCACTTTAGGTTACTGTAGGGCGCACGCTGGTATAGAAGTGTCACACATCGGTATTATTTTGTGTTACTTGCCGTAATATCCAGATACATACCCTCGTGACCCACCATGCACCCCTCATTTCCTGAACCTGTTCCCCCGCAAAATGACTTTGGGCGTACGTTTCTCCGCTGATCTCTACATGCGCTTACGCAGGTAGTTGTCCACAACTATACACGTGCGATTCCTGCCGCACTATATCGATCTCCCATCTCACCTTGTCCACTCTCGCTTCCTTCGCTGTAGGAATGGGAGGTCAGCCCAACATGGGTGCACCCAATATCTATATGAACACTGGAATGGGTGGGCAGCCCAGCCAGGGCGGATATATGTCCCAGCCCATGCCTCAAGCTCAACCCGCGTCCCAGGCACCGAATCTGTTCAATGCACAAGCGATATCTAATCTGATGGGTGTCGAGTCAGGCATCCTTCCAGGTCTGATCAGCAATGCAGCGACGGCCCAGCTTGCGAGCACAGCTCTGAATCAAGGTGCCGCTGCGGTCCAGAGTAACGTCTCTAAGTGGTTCGGTTGGCTTTCACTTGATGGCCTGAAGCCATACTTCCATGTCGATAACAAATACGTCAAGAACAAGATCAAGTTGGTAGCGTTCCCGTATCCCAGAAAGGAGTGGACACGTCAACCCAACACAAGCCAAGAGGGCGAGCTGCAACTTACTGAAGAGCAGATGCGAAGTATGCACTGGGCTCAGCGTGATGCAATTTTAAATGCGATGCGAGCATATAAACAGCCCTGGGCTCCTCCAGTGTCCGACGTCATCGCACCTGACCTGTACTTACCGGTTATGGCGTTCATTACGTACGTCCTGCTACGCGGGTATTCGAGGGGACTTTCCGACGAGTTCCATCCTGAATTGCTTTCGTCATTTGCGTCTAGTGCATTCTTCGCAGTTATGTTCGAAATGTGCTTAATTCGCTTCCTTTTGTTCTTGGCAGGAGCCAACTCGCCTCCCGGTCTATTGGACATCCTGGCGTACTCCGGATACAAATTTGTTGGCTATTGTCTCGCAATTCTGCTGTCCTGGACGTTAGGTTCAGTGGTCTTTTATTTGTCGCTATTCTACTTTGCCCTGTCGCATGGTGTCTTCCTGATTCGATTGTACCACCCTCACTTGCTGCCACCACAAACACAGCAACAAGGAGCAGAAATGCAGCCCTTGTGGCAGCAAAGCCAACCTCAGCCCATGCAAATGCAACCGAGTAATCCCGAAACCCTAATTCAGGCGTCGCGTAGGAAAACCTTCCTGCTCATTGTCTTGGGAATTCAAATAGTCTTTGCATTCCTGCTGGTTCGAGGCGCGATCCCTGATTCCGGTAGCTTGCTTGGTAACTTGACAGGATGGTGGAGGTAACGACATCGGTGCTCTCAACTAAGTGAGGACAACCTCACAATTGTACATTACGTATAGCTATGTCATACTACGAATACACATAGAATCTCGATTGATGAATTCGTTTAGTGATTTATTCGACATGGTTATGTACAGTAGGAGCAACAGATCAACAGTTGTACAAAGTCTCAAAGTCCGTAGGCATTCATTTGGAGGTTTGTCGCAACGTTTTGATGAGTGTTGCAGTTGCTTGAGCGCATAACTCGAAAGCTCTCGCCTCGGCGCGGCTTCGCAGGCTCTTCTCTGATGCCGAACGGGCTGACATTTCCAGGACGTCCGCATGAGTACTCAGACTAGTGGCCTTCTTCGTCATGATCTCCTCAAGGGCAAACAAGGAGGACAGGCCAAGGTGCTCATGAGTATATACATTTTCCGCCGAGGGGACCTTCTCGCCTCGACGTAGTGCCTCGTCACCACCGCCGCATCGCAAATCATCCGCGAACTCAGATGAAAGAGTAACGCCAATCAGACACAGCTTGACCAAAGCGAGATAGACCTGAGGGCACTCACGAAGCAGTTGAAGGGCATCTAACAGGACCGTAGCTGCATCAGCGGAGGAGCTACGGCGCGTGGTGCTAAAGACAACAGGCGACAAGGAGGTTTTCTCAAGGAGGATCTTGAGAATCTGGATGAGCTTGTCTGACATCTCAAACACGAAACCTGTCACAGACACAGCTGAACTCTCCTGTTGTTGTGGATCACCTCCGATGTGCAATGAGTCACGAGAGTGCACAATGGACGAAAGCAACTTGTAGATCACGCGGATAAAGTAGGAGGGGGCTTGGAATTCTGGGTAACCTACATGCTCTACATTCCGATTCGTTGCAATCGAAATCGCAACCCGTTCGCAGTCAAGCGCAATCACAGGTACAAGCTTAATCAGTGCCAACAGCCGTGTTGTGCTCTGCACGATTTCACTCCTTCGTCGTGCCGACAGGAAATGCTGAGCCGCCTCCATCGCGACCGCATAGAAAGCAGGGGTAGCCCCATTACGGAAGCGTCGTGTCGCCACCGTCAAACGCTCTCGGACAACTTTCAGGGCCTTATGTAGCTCGGGGTCCTTAGCAATCCTCTGTCGAGCCAAGAACCCACGTGTCCATCGCTGGATAGAGCACAAAGCTCCTCGCGTCCTACGCTGTGTAAGGAAGGCCTGAGAATATCCCGCGCCACTGCTGACTGGGCCGTGAACATTGAGCTGGCCGAGCAGCTGAGTGAGCTTCGTAACATCGATGGTTAACTTGTTCTCTGCTTGCAACAGCTCGAAAAGCGCTCGTCGGATTTCACGCTCACGTTCCAGTGCCCTTTGCTCAGCGTGAACCTGGCCAACCAGCTTTTCAAGGCTTTCTCTTGATTCCATCAGCCGTAATGTCCTAAGTGTGGTCAGCTGTAGACATAACTTGGACTCTTCAGAAGCGAAATGCTGAGCCTCATCCAACTGACGCTTCAGGTCATTCAAGATGCTGGCAATGTTACGATCATGGTGCTCTAGCTGCTGTGCGGGAAGCATTGGGGCATCCGAAGATTCATTTTGACTCGATGTCACTCGAGTCTTGGCTTCAAGCTCAGCACGGGCGGCATGTGCCAGAGCGGCTTGCTTTCGTGCCTCCTCGAGCGCAGCTGCAGCTTCTGCTGCTTGGCGCTTCGCGCGCTCGATCTCGGCCTCCATGGCCTGTCTCTTTGCTGCCTCCGCGAGTGCTAGAGCCTTTGCTGCCTCGGCCTCCCTCCTTGCTGCTGCCTCTTTCTCAGCCTGGAGCTTGGCTTCCTCCTCCGCGGCACGAATGCGGGCTGCTTCAGCTTCTCGCTGTAATGCAGCCTCGCGCTCAGCTCGCACTCGTACCTCCTCCTGTGCCTTGATCTTAGCAAGCTCAGCCTCCTTCTTGAGAATAGCTTCGCGTTCTCTCTGAAGTCTCGCAGCCTCATCAGCTGCCTTTGCTGCTTCAGCTTCTCGTTCGCGTTGGGCCTGCTCCTGCTGCTTTTGCCGTGCTTGGGCCTGAGCTTGCTCTCGTGCGCGTTGCTCTGCTTGGGCCTTAGCCTGAGTGAGTAGTTCACGCTGGCGTGCGGCCTCTTCTTCGAGTGCAGCTTGTGCTCTTCGTGCCTCAGCCTCCCGCTGGGCTCGCTCCGCTTCCTCCTTCTCCGCCATGCGAATGAGAGAAAGCTGTTCCGCGATTCCCATCGACTTGGTTTGCAGAGCGAATGCGGCGATGGAGCATGCGAGGATGGAATTCTCCATTCGACGCCGCTCAAAGGCTTGTCGCTCCAACTCCCTGCGCTGAGCCTCTTCGACAGCCACTTGGCGTCGCTTTGCCTCTTCTTCTGCTTCACGTCGAGCCCTCTCCTGGAGAAGCCGCTTATATTCTTGCTCCCTTTCGCTGCGCTCGGCCTCTTGGTGTGCAGTCATCTTAGCTCTCCACAAGGAGGCGCCTCCCAGGGATTCTCGTGGAATTGACGAATCCTTATTCTCGGCATTAACAACGGTCGCTGCCTCGAGGGTTCTCTGGAAGCGTAATCTTGCCGCGAGCTTGCGTGCAAGAACGCCTCGCATCCATGCCTGGATCTTGATAATCGCCTGGTCACGATCAGGTAGAACACTTCGCTCACGCTCACGCTCATGCTTCTCCTGCTCAAGCGCCAATTCACGCTCCAGCTCAAGTTGTCGCATCCGTGCCTCGTACTCAGCCTCGCGGCGTTCCTGCTCCCGACGCAGAGCTTCAGCGCGTGCTTGAGCTGCCAGTGCAGCCTTGCGCAGGGCTTCCTCCTTCTCACGCTCGCTCTCCTGTCTTCGAGCCTCCTCGAGTGCGAGAGCTTGGAGCCGTGCGGCCTCACGCTTTTCTTCGATTCTACGATTGATTTCGCGATGAAGTGTGAATCGGCGCCAAGCACGCAGTAAAGTGCGAGTTGCATGAATTGCAGCGCTTGCGTGGCCGAGACGGTGGAAGAGTCGAGCGACGAAGATTATCACGACTTTCTCGTCAGGAAGTGAGTCGGTGTCCCGCACTCGCTTCATCGCGAGGCCTGCATGCACAGTCGTGCTACCGCCAGCGGGCGACATAAAAGACATTGTCGTATGTTGTCGGGAAGTTGACGGAGTGGAGAACATGTTGCGCTTAGCTGGAGTCTTGAGAACATCGGCGACGTTGAGTTCAGGGTGAAGCATGGGAGGGACTCCTCCCAGTTTTCGCACAGCGCGGTTAATAAGCGCGAAGTTTTTGGCAGCCGCGGCCCTTCGATGCTCTCGGTCAGGATCATCGAAGAGAACCTGTTTAAAACTGAAGTCTTGGCGCCATCCACCGGCGGTGTGCCCAACCTGAGGGGTCTTGGGTGAACCAGGTTGTAGCGCTGGATCGAGAGGGAAACGAATCTCGCGCACTGGAATCAAAGATGGATAGTAATAATGGATAAGGAGACACAGGACAGTACCGTCAGCAAATGCTGAAGTAAAATTATCGACGACAGACCTCGACTTGAGAATTCGGTGCAAGATCGCAGCAGGGGCGCGGAAGGATTTCGAGGGAAGGTAAGGACGAAGCTGCGCTGCAACAGGTAGGTCAGCCTTCGCCTCTCCGCTATCATCACACAAAAGATCAGCATCTGGATACATACGTTCGAATACATATCGAGATGACATGGCGACTGCTTCAACGACGGTTTGAGCCCACTTGAGTAGCAGCGAAAGCTCAGGCGCAATCATATACACCTGTTCATAAATTGGGAAAGGTCGAGCTGCCCAAAGTTTGACTCTGCGGACTTCTTGCTTCAGATCAGTCAAGGAGAGCAGCGCGGGAAGTTCCCATCGCTGAGCAATCTTCCATAGCACTGTCAGCACCTGCTCTACATCACCCTTCGCGATATCTTCGGCGGTCCTCGTCCTCAGCAAGTAGATGTCCTTTCTAGTGTTCGCCGTGAATGCGGAGCTCCAGACACGTGAGCCTTTTGGATTTGACTCGTCCGCCTTTGCATCCTCTTCGTCATCCAAGTCATCGAGGCTATCACCTGAATCATCGCCTGCCTGGTTTGGCAACGTATACCCTTGTGCAAGCTGAGCTAAGGCAACCTTAACGTTAGCGAGCCGGTCCTCGTAGGTCGCTGCTGGGACTTTGAGTGAGAGCTCGAGCATTCTCTGGCTCTCGCCGGTGCTCGAGAGCTCGATGCTACGCCGTCGTGCGGCGATGTGTCGAGCGACTCCGCGACTTGGTGACGACAAGTGACTCACACCGTATCCGCCACCTCCATTCTCGAGCGCATTGGGATGCGACATGGAGGCTCGGCGTTGCGCTCGGACGGTTAGGATCTCAGCAAGCTTGGCAAGTCGGATACCATCCGCGAGTTGTGCGGCTAATGTCTCCGGATCTGGGGATGTCGAATAATTGAACTCATCGAGAGGCGATTGACTGGCAGTGAATTGGATTCGGCACGTTGTCGTTAAATATGAACTCAACGAAGGCGCGGCGCACATGAGCGCTATCTCTTCACTCGTTGGAATGTTGTGAGAAAACTTGCCTTGACTGCCTGCGTTCTGCTGCTTAGCGACGAGGGAGCTTGCGGCCATAGAAGGATTCTTGTTCATCACGGAAGGCGAAACACCAATAGGTCCCAACATGCGCATACCAATGGCATCCAGTAGGGGTGCACTAGTGATAATGTGCTTGCCACGGCCACCCTTGCGTGGACTTGTCAGTTGGGCCAAATCCGCACCGTCTTCGAAAGTTCCACGCTTGGCGATATCGACATAGGCTGCAACTGCATGTGACTTGAAGAGTGTTGAGCACCATGGCAGAAGCGAGTGTGCCCGCCCAAAATCCAGCAGGAAGAGCAGCTTCAGGAATCTGTATAAAGCGGATGAATTACGAGGGTGAATCGGATCTGACGGAGCAAACCGTACGCCCGCCGTTGGTAGCCCGCAGAGAAGTACATAGTCACAAGCTAACTTCACCGCCGCGGAGACTTGTTGTCCTTGTGAGCGTGAGCTCGTGAGATCTCCGAGTTTGTCCCCATTGCGCAGGATGTCTGGAATCAGCCGACGCTCACTTGCTGGCAGCTTGCTGAGATCATATTCAAGCAGGAGTGGCGTGATAAACAACAGCCAGTACTCGTCATAGCACACGAAAACTTCAGAGAGCGCCTTTCTGAGCAGTGTCGAATGAGTTCCAGCAAGGGTCTTGCCAGCGGGAGCCGAGTCGCAAATCACTGCGGGGTTAAACTGCAACGCGCATGTCTCAAGCGTGGCTCTTTTAAGGGTAGCAAATGCCATCTCAACCAACGGCGAGGAAGCGAACAGTGCCTTAGCATATGCAGCGGAATCAGCGTACGCGGGCTGCTCAAAGAGCTCCAAGAGGGTTAAGCCCTCCAATCGTTCAGCACCAGTGCCCGCAAGCTTGGACGTTTTGGAAACTGACACGGCACGCCAGGGGGAGCGGGGAGTAACACCAGTACTATTGGTTGTACCACCGCTTGCCTTGTAGTCTGATGCGGCCGATGCACCGACAAGTCGTTTCGCTTCGGAACTAAGTGGAGCGATGATGCTGTTCAGCCATGCCGAAAACCCTCGGGCTTGTCGCTCTGTCCAGTTCTGTCCACCCTCGCTGATGGCCCTTCGGAATTCGTTGCGCATAGGCTCGAGCTCGGCGTGTCCTTTCCGCTTGTCCTGACGGATCTTCTCAATCGCGGTCTTCTGAGGCTTCTGAGTGGCCTGCGATCGATCGCTTGTCTGAGCACTTGACTGGGACTGAGGCGCGACTGTAGCTTCGGGTAATTTCACCAATCCCCGTGGAGCATCGCCACGAGCATCGCCAATATTGTCGCTGTCCTCGCCCTCTTCACTCGAGTCCTGGACGATCTGAGCGACGAGCCCAGTGGTTGTCGTCGTATTCAAGGGCTCTGTTGAGCTATCCCCAAGAGACTTTTCATGCAAGTCTTCCTGAATGTGATCCTGATTGAGCTCCTGTTGCTGACCCTGTTGCGACTGCTGTGCGGCCTTGAAGTCGACTGAGGCTGAGCGTCGCTTCCATGGTTTGTCTTCCTGCTGATGTCGCAGTCGAGTTTCTCGTCGGCTCTCGAGCATCGCCTGGGCAGCTGCCTTCGAGTTCGCGGTCGAGGACGAAATATTTGTGAGTGGTGGGCGAGCGGCACTAGCTGAGTCGCTCTGATGGGACTTGCCTTGAAGCATATGGTGCTTCGATGTGGCTTTCGCCTCAGATGGTCCTGCAGCATGCTTCTGAGCCTGAGCCTGAGCCGTTGCCGCTGTGGTTGCTATCGAAGCCATGGTGATTGAGCCGGGTCGCGTGTAGTACTGTGGAAACGATGTGGTATAAAGCTCGGCCTGGCTTGGGACCCGCTGCTTATGTCAACCGCCTTGTGGTTCGGGTCTGCGCGCGTAAACGGTCCCGAGGTGGCAGGTTGAGTGCGGACCTGGTTTGGAGTGGGATACAGGTGCGATTCGGGGGGAGATGAGTCAAGGGTAGCGGTTTCTAGGGGGTCTCGATCCCACGTTAGCATCAGCACAAGGCGGGGTCATGTCAATATCAGCGCAGCCGGCAGTTATCAGCGCATTCTTCAAGTAGTTCCATAGGAGTTGAAAACAGTACAATAGATCTCGTATGATAGTAAGTGCATTGGAGAATCAGGTTCATAACTTATAAGTGTGGACCTAGATCTTGGTAATGCACTGCAGTACACTCCCACGCAGAAAGCTTCATCCACCCAAATCACACCCAAAACACTGCATACAACTACCGTTTTTAACTGTTCCAACGGCTAGTTGTGGGTGTGGGGTGGGGGATCCGGGCCAGGACGGATGGGAGGGGGGAGGCGAGGAGGAGGAAGGGGAAAGAAATCCGGGCCAGGACGGATAACACCTCGACACTACTCTGCTCAACTGCCACCAGTGTGCATATCACAACTCCACCAATTGCACGAAGAAAACAAATGCTAGGACCGAATTCTAGACACTAGGCCTGACTTATTTAGACAGGATCTGACCCTACTTCAAACCTGTAAACTCACGAAACGCCCACTCTCAACGAAGCAAACTCCGAAGCCCAGACAGATGCACGGAAATAGGCTCAGGAGTGCCCTCCGCGCGGTGCGGAGACACGAGCGCACCAGGTTCGAGTTGGGAACAGGGCTTTATGGCTACTCGCCCGGCCTTGGTCTCAGGTGCCAAAGCGGGGGTGTAGGATGGACTCGCGGAACCTCACTACGAAGTAGCATTCAACCTCAGCATTGTGTGGTGTACCCTAGCAGGGGCTTTGCGTCGGCTGCTGAGGGTGGATCCTGGCCAGGAACAACCTCAAAAGATGTGCCTAGAACATACCCAGAGGATGTTCGCTACTTTCTCCAGCGACTGAGACAGTTGGCGGCCTCTGGACAACCTCATGAATGGAAATCCCTTGACAAACTTGTGAAGGACGAGTATGGTTTGGATTTGCTGTGGAACCGACAGGCCGAGCGATTGGCCACAGCCATCATCACGGAGGCCTGTGACGGCCTGAAAGATCGATCAGACGATACAGCCCTACGGATACCTCCGATGGAAGAGTCCAAAGGGATCCCAAACACACGCTTGAATTTGGAACGAACCGTCGTCAAGGTCCAGAGACAATGGTTACGGACAACTCCCTTAGCCACGCTAGAGATACCGCTCAACGAACCACCGGTTGTGAACGAGATCCGCGCATCCCATAGCCAGGTTGAGTACTGTGAGTTACCGGCCACTGTGCTGGTCGATTACATCGAGTCGTGTGTGCTGAAAACTCTCTCGCTTTTCCAGATTGTCGGACTCAAGCTCCGAATGCCTCGCCTTCGTGGCGCGCCAGCGCCGTCCACCTCGCAATCAAAAACAGATGATGATAGATCTTGTGACGGCAAGATATCTGGCACGAATGCTCCCCCTAGCGTCGCTGAACTTTCGCAAGTCGTGACACGTCACTCACAAAGTTGGACAGAATGGGTAAATAGCGTAGCTTCAGAGATCACACAGGAACGGGTCCACTCCTCCTCGCTAGCCGAAGCCAATGACCTGGCCGCCCCGAACTCATTATATAAGCATCATATAATGGCCATAGCCCGGACGCTGGGAATTCAATATGCCTCCGCGGATGTCGACTCTCTGGAATCTGGGTATGCACTACCTGAGGGCCACACCGCCCTTCTCTCAGTCTTCTTGCCGACCGCGGTCATTAGCCGAAATGCGACGCTCAGATGGGCCACCATTGAAGAGGATAGTGCACTCGGGCTGGATACGAAGGCGAACTCCGCTGCAGGAGTCGTGTTCCCTTTTGACCGTGTGTTCCTAACAATTGATCGAATGATTCAAGCCTCTGCTGATGAACGAGTGCTCGTTGAAAAGCTGAAGGATTCGATTATCCAAACGTTTGCGGCGCTAGCTCATATCGCTGGATCAGAAATGAAGACGGACAGTGGAGAATCAGTGTGGGAGAGTAGCACGCGATTGTTGGATCACATCGACGAGCGATTGCTGACAGAATTCGGTGCGGTCGTTCTGCTTTCTGCGCTGCAAACAGCGCGAGAAGTCGAATTAAGTCAACTCATTCCTCAATCAGTGGACTCAAAGCCGAAACTTTTTTCGCCTTTGTCATTTGCGCGTGTTCTTCGAGACTCGAAGCTTCTTCCAGAAAACATTCCCCGAAAGCTCTCAGGTACCATGGAACTTGCGCCTCGAAATACTGAGGGCTTTCCTTCTGACCTATTGAACTTTTCCGCACGCCTTAGCTCGACTACCATTGACACAGAAACTGGCCCCATCAAATTCGCCGTATTGGCTCGCTATTCACAAGCCCTTTCTGATTACTCGTGGGCAATGACTCTTCCACGGCCACGTGTCGCCCCGAAAGGCGCATCTAATTCGTTATTGCACGTGCTTCCAGAGAAGCAGAGCCCGCTAGCGGTGAGATATGGGCAGTATCGCCTTGCCTTCTCCATCTCAATGACACTACTACTGGTCCACTTTGGCTTATTTCAAGCGGTCTCTAGACTCCACCGCATTATGGACGAGCTCGGTTCCGCTGGAACTGATCAGCATGGGTGGCTTCAAGTACGGGAATGGCTCAAAGTGCGTTCCAGCCTGTACCATTGCCTGAGCAGTGTTAATCTGGAATTCATGCAGGTCGATGATCTGGGTATTACAACAGGCAGACCGGATGCTGGCCCAGGTATCGACCAGGAATGCCCTGACTCCCAGGAGGATGAGAGCGTCCATTTGCAACAGATGCGTGAAGTTGCCGTCGGTGAAGGTTGGGTAGATGGCACGATGGAAGAGAAGCCAAAGACCGGACTTAAGCGGGTGTTAAACAAGATTCGAGATCTCTTTGCGGAGGAGGCTTCATCTCCATCCACGTATTCTCAGCACCCATACCTAGTACTTCCAGCCTCAGTAGATCCTGAAACTTCCTCAATCTCTGACACAAGCTTGAATGAACAGCCTGCGAAGAAATTACCCGTTGATAGACTGTTCGAGCACCTTGAAGAGTACCTGCTTCTAGTGGACGCGGGCGAACATCTCATCAAGACATCAAGGCTACCAATCTTTGGAGGAACCTTTTGGCAAGCCTCCCACCGGCTCCAACGCTCATGGCTTCATAGTCAGCATCTCCTACCGGTCCCAACCCGAGCTAATTCAAATGGAGCCACCGAAGACTTGGAATACTTCGATAGTCTAATTCAAGGTGAATTCCACCCAGACGTGCTGGAACGCATTGTCATAGGATCACTGCAAGAGCTCGCCTCACACAACTCCAAGCTTGTGAGTAATCATGTGTCAGCTACGTACTGGATCATGCATACCCTTCGTGGGCCGATTGCGGCGCTTTATGCGGCAACCAAAACGAAGTCGACTTCGGGAAGTCCGTCGCAGTTGAAGGTTGATCCCACTCATTGGTTGATGCATGCACCAGTGGGTCAAAGAATACTCAAACATCTGGCGGGTATGACCCTCTTCTATCCAGTCGAATCTGTGAGACTTTCGACTAATGCTTTACTTGCGGCCCTTGAGCTGGGCGAAAAGCAGAGGCATGGGCAAGTCGCACCGCTAGCTCACTACGTGAGAAGTTTGCGACCCAACTCGTACTTACATCGTTATTCGTCTTTATCGGCTTGCATTCTCGGCGAGCAGGCGCACATTAATGGAGATGCTGCAATCTCGACTTCAACACCTGTCACAATCCACCCAGGACGGTATACGGGTCTTAGTCCCGCACAGCTCCTAGCATTAGCCACCCGTGCTGCCTCAGTATCGAAGGTGAGCCAGCTCGCGGGACAGGAATTGTTCCTTCGTCCGACCCTTGACTCAGGCCTTCTTCACTCCAAGCTCAGTGAGCTCAAAGAACTCGCAAAGTCGCGTACCTGTCAAGTCGCCGTATCAAGTATATCAGACTATTTGCAGGCGCTGAGACCCTTGCTTGGTTCAGGAGTAACGGCCGACCTATATGCAGCTGCGATATTGCTAGCCCAAAGGCACGACGCCCCTGCTATTGTAGCACTAGCCATCGCCTTTGCACGTGCATTGGAAGTGGCGAAATGCGATGAACTTGCATGGAAGCTGGAGAGTATGGCAAAACCAAGCCCTCCCGAAAGCGATGATGCCGATGAGGACCTTGAAGACTCATCGCTGGATTCGGAAGATGCTATCTCAAACCTTGAGGAAGATGTCACAGCCGGGCTAGAACAATTGTCTGAACTCTCTGACCCACGCTTATTTCATCCATTAATCATTTCATTAGGCTTCCAGCGGCTGCTTGAACTAAATGAGGTCACCCTCGCATGGGAGGCTTACAACGCCATACCCAACGCGATTAAGTCACAACCCTGTATGATTCGAGCAGCACTAAAGGCTTTCTCTTCCGCAGCAGCGCGAGAGACCAATTCCGCAGCCAAGTCCAAGCCAACGGCATGCGATCCATCACACGAATCGTACTTAGCCGTGCCACTCACAGCCAAGCAGGCGCTTGTTCACATTTTAGACGCGCTTTTGCCTTATCTCCGGCGCGATGATATCGCCGTGGCGATGATCAAGGCCGCGCTCGCGGCAGGACTTGTGCCTGAAGCTCAGAGAGTGGAATACGTTTGGAAGGAAGTCTTCCCAACGAAGTCCCTGCCAGCGACCGCGTTCCATGCCTGGATTCGATATTACACCCTACAAGATGACGTTCTAGGCCTGTCTCAAACTCTACATCAGATGCAGCATGCAGGATTCCTCCCAGCAATGGACATAAGCCTCGATGAAGAGGCGCCTGGTGGGGAAGAGCAAATCTCAATCCTATTCTCCACGGAGCGCTTCATGCGCTTGCGAAAGGTAGGCGAAACCACGCTGCGCCCGAGATCTGTCCAAGAGTCGGTCCCGTTCGGAATTATGATTGGTACACTAATCAGAAGAGGGCAACTCGATCAGGCTGCCGAGAGCTTCAAGCATATTGCTCGATATGATGTGCTGCCCGACTTGACGCTCACTTTGCACGCCCTCCGCCTCTATCTACACATGAAAGAGTTACACATGGCTCGGATGGCGCTCAGTTATGCAACGAAATGTCTCAAGTTGAAAGCGTATGACTTTGGAAAGATCTTTAATGTGGCACTCGCGAGCCTAAACTCAATGAATCCTAATGAAGCGCCCAGTCAGACTGCGCCGACAAGCTTTGCTCAGGCTGCTGAGCTTGCATTATCGTCGCTTAGCATCCTTGTAATGATGAGGGCATTGAGTCTAAGACCTACCTTGCAGTCATATGACCCTGTCTTAAGGCTATTGTTGTATCGAGTCCGTGGTGTGGATCTCGCACAAAGGCTTCTGCAGAAATGTGCCATTGATCAAGACGGTGTAGTACTGGATCATCCAGGACGAATCCTTCGAACTGCAATTGTGTCTGCTCAAAGAGGCAAAACCAACCACACTGAGGCACATCCCTTCGAGGCTCAGTATATGTCTGCTTTGCAGTCTGCGCTCGATATCTTCGAGGATCTTGATGATTCGATGCCTCATCGGCAATCAAGGGAATTTTCAATCCATCCCCGCCAGCTCACTAAGGCGAAAGCAGCGTGTAATGCTATCAAGGCAGCTCGTGACATGGCGCGTGATATCATGAAATCGTCGACAGAGCAAGAAGAGGCATTCTCGAGTTCACAATTGGCTTGGCAACTCGTCGACATGTACCTCGATGTCTTAACAGAGACAGCAAGCATGTCAACTCAGACTACGGTGGCAATTGCCCCGGAAGTGAGTATGGCTCAAGATCTCAGTCAGAGCTCAGCTGGCTCCATAGAAAGCATTGCAAACCCATCAACTGCAGTGACCGCAGCAGCTCACTAGGATACATCAACCATTTTTAGCACTTTGTAAATGTACAGTTTTATGAATTTCGCATTGTTATCCAACAGGTAGCATATGTACATGTAAATAAAGCATCTCCTGATATAATATTATAACGATCTTTACCAATCAAATCGCAGCAATCTTCTGACAGCATCCTTCACGTCTTAAATGTTGGTCGTGATACCGAACTTTTGCTTGAGTTGCTCCAGCTCTTCTCGTCCTTTGGCTGTCAGCTCCCTTGACTTTGCCACCTCGCTCTGCGTCGAAGATTCACCTGAGGAGGTTCCTGCAGACGACGATGACGATGAAGAGGAGCTGGACTTCTGGCGTTGTGGCTTGTGGTAGGCGCAAACCAGGTACATTCCTCGGAAGCTGTAACCATTGAGTTTTTCTACGCAGCGCTGTGCATCGAAGATGTCTTCATAGATGACATAGGCACGACCTCGCGTAGTGGGTGTGTTGCCAAGTCGGATTTGTCGAATCGCGCCGAATTTGCCGAAGAGATCGTACAGCTCCTGGCCAGTGACGTTATAAGGTAGCTGTTTGACGAACACGAATCGCGATACTTCGGGGGGTAATCGTGTCTACATGTGGAGGCAAGCGGAGGCAAGCGGATGCAAATGGATGAACATGAGCTTGAGTTCAGTTTGATGGTTCAAGTGTACTGAGGATCGTTCAGGCTACCGTCAAGCAGGATGCAAAGCCGAGCTAGACCGGTGGGAAGGAAGTTGCCCTCAGGCTAAATGAAGGGATGTGCCCGAGATCTATACACAGCAGTTGGAAATCGGCAAGACCCTGCAGATCCAACTCACCTCCGGGTCCCGAATGTGTTCCCAAGCCCATGGATCTTCGGAACTACATGCAAGTATGTCAAACCTTACCAAGGCTTCGAAAACGTACCAGTTGCTGACCCGTTCCAACGTTCATGGTGATACAATTGCTTCAATGGATGTAAGTCTTGGTTTTAGATCGGGCAATCGTGTTTTCAACCAACCTAGAGCTCCAGGTTCCGAGATATCGCAACCCAGGAAGTATGCACAAACCCCAGAGAATTTCTCGCCGAAGAGTATACCGGGTTTTCGGGTCATGCAAAAATTGCCTAAAATTCGGACTTTCGGGTAAATCGCTCTGCAACAGCGCGTATTGTTGTTTTCCAGTGTTAACATCAACATCGACACCCGACCCAGTTACCCACGCAGGGTATGCCCGGCTCCGAGTTCTTATTCCGGCACCCCTGGTCCCGGAAGGTTTAACCGCCCTCTTCAACCACCAACTCTACCTTTTATCAGCCAGAAACAGGACCCGACTGGACGGCCTTTGCACGCGCTTTCCGCGCCGCGCAGCGAGTGCCTGCGAGCGATGGGAATATCATTTGATCGAGAAGCCACCTGGCTACCGAATCAACCCCCACTCATCCTAGCAACACCCCACACCTTTAAACTTTTAGACGTCGGAATGCACAAGTCCACCATCTTTACGGTGACTTTGCTGCTTTTAGTGGCGTTGTTGGCATCGGCCATCCACGATGGTACGTAGATTTGTTTGCAGATTATTTCTTGACATAGGATCTAGCTGTTTCATGGGGTCCACGAAGGATCCGGGTCCCAGCAGACACGCTGGAGTCGCAAACATCACCCTCTCCCAAATCGCATCAACCTGTGCTCACCACTTTCGACACGATTCGCTGACGACTCACCCACCCGTGTAGCCTACAACTACGACGCAGAGGCCTTGCAATTCGAGACCGACAACGCGATGAGCTCGCTCGTTGAGCTCGACGCCGAGCTCGATGCAGAGGCCAGCCAGGAACTCGAAGCCGACGCCATGGCGCAGCTCGAAGCAGAGCTTGAGCTCTCCGCGGAGGTTGAGGCTGAGCTCGACGCTGAAGTGGACGAGACTGCTGAAGTCGAGGCCGATGCTGACGTCGAGGCTGAGGCTGAGGAGGCAGAGAGCGAGGCTGAGGCAGAGAACGAGGCTGATGAGCCTGCTCCTGCAGCTGCCGCTGCTACTGCTCCTTCCCAGCTCCCTGCTAACGCCACCACTGCGAATGCCACTGCTACTACTACCACCACCACGCCCATCCAGCCCGTCAATGTTACCATTCCCGGTCTCGGCCAGGTCAACACCACTCAACACCCTGAGCTCAAGGCGCTTGACATGAACGACACCCAGCGTGTGATGTACCTCGCTCTTCACGATGGTCGTCAAGGCTCCGTCAAGCCCATCATCCCCCCTCGCAAGGGTGAAGCGAACGCCACCAAGGAGCTCGCTGAGATCGAGGCTGAGAAGGTCAAGAAGCAGCAGTCGTGGGAACAGCGTGCAGCTGACGAGCAGCGCACCCAGGAAACCGCTGAGCACGAGATCTTGAAGGCTGCTGGTATGCTTCCTCCTCCTGTGAAGCACGTCACTCCCGAGATTGGTATCCCCAACCCTAATCTCCCCACTGTCCCCGCGGGTACTGATCTTGAGCCCCCCAAGCCTGCCTGCAACACCACCCTTGTCACCGTCCCTCCTCCTGAGAAGTCTTTGACCGACATGCTCAATGAGTAAGTGAGTCATTGCAGTGCGGTGCAACCGTTGACGACGCGTGGAACCCATGTGTATGCGTTCACGGTTTGATTCGTACAGAATACAATCGATAGTGCCTTTCATTCATTAGAGATGCGTTTCTGCTTTATGGTGCTTGCATATGCGACGCTAGGTCGTAACAAACCAGTGTATTCATTTGGGAATAATAGGGGTAGTGTACCATACCACCCTGTTGACATCTCCTGGACTGCAGCTTGATCCACTACGACTGAAGGATATACAGGAAAAAGCATTACAGGCATCAAGGGGCCAAACAGGGCTAACTAAGAAGACCACAAATAAGGCTAAAGTGGTGAGATATTGTGTACCGGCTTTAATGTCGTGTACGTCTAGACACGAATGACTTGGATGCAAATTGGAAAGCAGCCAAGTCTTCGGAATGGAATCGATACCAGGATAGATCATAGCTGGGAGTCCAAAAAGATAGTTGAGGAGCTATGATTTCAATCCATTTGAAGACCCGGCGATACCGACCTCTCTGCGTGCATAATCCAGCCTATGCTCTCGCGGAGGCATTTGCAAAACGACTTCATCTCGTAAAGCTGAAGAGACAAGCAAAGCGTTCGTGCTTGTACTACCACCAGTCAGATTGGCAGCAGTATGTGCAGCAGCATCAGCCCGTGCTCGAAGCTTTGCTCGTGAGGCACGTTCACGCTCGAGTTGACGCATTGCTTCTTGCATCGCTTCAATCTGAGCTTCTTGCTGTTGTCGTCCAATTTGCTGAGCAGCGAATCGATTCAATTCGGCGAGCCCATCAGGATACTCCCAAAGAGCCAAAGTATCGACAGTTTCGACACCCTCAACCACTGTCTCCTCTAGCGGTTCAAACGCGCGTGCGGCAGGACCGATAGGGGTGCTCGCTGCATGGATATCGGCGGGTAGGGTGATATCGCTCTGGGCGCCTGCGACTGAGCTGCTGTTGCTGCCACTGCTCAGGCTGCTACTTCGGTCACGCGATGTAGTCAAGCTCCCCTGCTTTGCTGCCTCCTTTAGCATGTTATCACGGAGTGTGAGAATGCGAGCCAGTGTGCTGGTATCGGGACAAAGGCTTCGCAGCATCCTTTGCATTGGGAACAGCTGGAAGATGCAAATGGCTAATAGAACAAATAAGCCCTCTAGCTTCGTCAGTGAGAAATGCACCAGAGCGCGCTCTGATTCAGTGAGTAGCATGGGTAACTCAAAACCAAGGATGAAGGTTGCCAATAGAAATCCTTCTAGGCACGACCACTGTGCCAAGGTCCACACAATCTCACGGATCCACCACAATGCTCTCCAGTGAGCACCAATTTGCAGGATTGTCACAACCTCTTGTGCCGTCAGTGAGGAGTCGTAGTACACAACTGAAGAATCGAACGACTCGCCTTGTTGGCTTGCACAGTTTGAATCGAGACCGGTGCTTCGTGGAGAAGTTGTTTTGGATATCTCGTCAGTGTAGGTCATGTCGTCTTTCTCCTGGTCACGCCTGGGGGCCTGACGTTCCCTGGGTGCATACAGCAAATCCTTTACCTTGTACTGTAAATAGACTCTAAGAGCAAGGAAGGCCAGAATAAGTGCGTTCATGAGCATGGGCAAGACAATGACCATCATTGTGAAAACAAACGCGAGACCTGCGTTTTGTTTGTGGCGCCGCCAGATTTCTTGCAGAGACCCAATGAGCGAATAAGTGTCATCATACTCCCATGACTGATAAATGGTAACATGAATTTGGAAGCATTTGATGCAGAGTGCTACAAAAAATGCGCAAGAGAATAATGCAAGTGTTGAAAATGCGACCCAGTTAATCTGACTGCGAGTCAGCTTTGCCAATTCTTGATGCAATGCGGAACGGAGGCTAGCTGGTGTAGCACACTCAATCGGAGCTTCTACAGACCGAGATTGGGGATCGGTTCGTTGTGACCCTGCCTCCTGCTCCTGAGGGGTGGCCAACGACAAGATCGCTGACTGTAACGCCATTGTATACGAGCGTGGTGTGAGTGGCTTCTCAAACATACGCTCGGACTTTTCATCAACCTTGGAGTACCTTCCGTTCGCTCGTCCCGAATCGCCTCCAAAACGCCAAGGGTAGCCCGAGCTACCTTGAGTTCTCATCAAGCCCATCGTTGACGAGGCTTCACGAACAGTTGTCGTCGTGCTTCCGAACGAAGCTGGTGTCCAACGGGTCGATCGCTCCTCAGGCGCTGGTGCTGCATGAGGCTGTGATGCATCGACTGGTACTTCTGCGATTCGTGCAGCCACCTGGCTTTTCAGCTCGTTCGGTGAATAATCTATCACAGCGGGTTGCGACAAGCTATAAATCACCGCCGTAGACTGGTCAATGACAGGAGTCGCTGGGGGAAAGGTGGGCGGCGCATGATGGAATGACGTGAGAAATGTCTCGTTGGATTCAGGAATCGTTGACAGCTCACTGGTCTTGAACTTGGTATCGAGTTGCTTTCGAATCAAATGAAGCTCACTAGTAATGCCGGAATCTGCTAATCGCTGATTGCGATCGCGAGATGCGACGGCACAGTAATGCACTGTGGTTACAAGATGGAGTATAAGAGTAGCAGAGAAGAAGAGATAAATCCCTTGCCGGGCTGTTGCATCAAGGTCGAGGTAGAAGATGCTAATTCTGCGGTGAACCTGCACAGCAAGCACAGCGACGATGACAACCCAAACATCAATAAACGACCATTTGCCGAGCTGAAAAAATACGGATGTAAACCTGCGCTCATTGATGCCACAAAGGAATCGTTTGTCGATTGCGCCCAGCAAGGCCAAAGCCTTGATGTACGGCCAGAGTCCCGAGCACACGGCAATGACAACCACGAGTGCGTATGACCCACGCTGCCACAACTTGAACATGCCATCCCACATGTTGTAGTTAAATCCTGAGCCTTGCGTTTTGGAATTGCCGATTGCCAGTCCTGCCTCGTACTCCAGGGAGAAGCTCATTGTCAGTTGGGCGAATAGAATGAACAGGATACAGCTGACCATAGTTACACCGTATGTTATCTTTGCATGCTTGGTGAAAAATCGCTCGGACCAATGGGCGCATGCCTGGGGTAGACCAACGATCGTTGCCGTACTGCATGCATTGGGGGAAGGCTCGTCTTGGTTTACAAAAGAGGAAGTCTTAGAGTAATCTCTGGACTCACCGGTCACGGACTCGTATCGCCTGCTCTGTCGAGGGGTCAGATTCTGACTGAGCAAGGAGCCTGTAAACCCTTGAGTGGGTCGACTGGAGTGCTCGGAAGGCCTTTCCCCACTTGAATGATCAAAGGAATAAGAATACGAATAACTGTGAACCGGCTGTGGATGCTGCCATCCTCGTGCCAAGGCGCTCTCTCCAATGCGTCCCCGTTGGTCATTTCTCGACGAGTTCGATTGACTCGAGTCATTGGCTCTTCTGTCTAGCTTTCCCCTTCCTTGTTGTTGGTCAGAGCGATGTGGCTCTTCTTCCACATTCGGACTGGGATTGTCTTCTGTGCTTGCATTCACCATGCTGCCATCAGAATCCGATGACTCGTTCTCCTGCCTCTCGCTCCTCAAGTTTGTCGGGTGCGAATTCTCGGCAACGTCAACTTCTCCGGCCAGCACACTTGGTGATAAAGAGAGCGAGTCTTCAAGAGGGGCGACTTCAGACTCGGGCATGTCTCAGCAGCAGGCAGAGGCGGTGTGCAAGCAACGAAAGAAGGTATTGCGAGTTGACCTTGCGCTGACCGACCGACCGGCCGACCGACTGACTGACTGACAGACAAACAGAGAGACTGGCGAACTAACTGGCTAGCAGGCTCAAGTACTAGGGACTGCTGCCTGTCGTCTGTCGTGCCGTTGTCCAAGTCGTCGTTGTATGCTTGAACGAAGCCCCGCTAGATCAAGTAAGGTACGTCCGTGTAGTCATGCAATGATGAGCCGTGAACGAACGAGCCAGCGAGCAGCAACACAAATGATCCCACGGGGGCAAGATGCACGAAGGACAGACTGTGCGAATTGTCAAGGGCCGCATTATCGCACAATGCGGTGCAGCACGCTCTACTCGCGAGCGAGAGCAATAAGCTCTTGGGTCGGATATCCGTTCGAGATATCTCGTATGTGGAGAGTGACCGATTCATTCAGTTGCAAACAATCACCGGGTAATATATACTCGCTCACACTACAAAATCATTTGCACACACTGACTGACTGACCTTGGCCTATACATATCGCAGAACGCCATATACACGTGATGAATTTCATTACCCGACTGCAGGCGCTGGCTTTACACCCTGCGTGCGTGGTAGGTGTAGGATTCCCGCCACTGTCGGCTGCGCCATAAAACTCAGACAAGCGTGCTGCGCGCGCCCACCGTGCTCGTCCGGCCTCGCGGCGAGCCCTACGCGCCGTACGGCCCACGGTTACTGGTACTCAAGACTCGGCGAATTTGTTGCGGAGGCTGGGAAGCGGGGTGGTACGCCAGCACGCGACTTGAAAGACGAGATATGTGTGCACGCTATGCGCAGATCCAGTTGGTTTGGCGTGTTTTCAAGTTGTTTCGTGGTGCGTGTGCGGCTGCACACGCCGCAACCCCGCGCTATGCCTGCACGGAACCCCGGAATTCGAATTTTCGAATTTTTGAATTTCGATTTGAAATTCGAAGATTTTTGAGTTGACTGGCTGCACCACTGACTGACTGAGGCGACATGACCGTGAGCCTGTGGTCCTAATATCACACAGAGCGCATGTATTCAGTTCGATTAGGGACGTGTGTTAACAAATCAGCCCTGAAAATGTGTGATTGAAGACGTGTGTAATGTGCTACGAATGGTACTATTATATTCAGCGGCACTCAATCTCTTCAGCCAAGTAACCTCAAGCAACAAGAACCGCGCTGGAAGTGGAACAGGCAAGAGAGATACAAACTGCGACAAGAATCGGATTCAAGTGAGTACGTATGATCGTTCGAAACTCTACATACTTCATCAAATACAATACATTAAAATACGTCCTTCCTTATTTCAGTTCGTCATCTTGGTTTAGTTCGTGAAGATGGGACTGGTGACTGATTAGAGGTCCTCGGTCTCGCGCTCAAGCTGTCGGATTTCGCGTTGGAGGGCAGCTTTACGCTCCTTCTTCAAAGCTTCCCACGCTGCAAAATCGCTCAAGACCTTGTAGCGGGGGCTGCTTTCAACAGAACGACCACCAATCTGAGCCTCCCTCTTCAAGCGCTCTTCTTCCTGCTGAAGCGCCAACTCAGTCAGCGTACGGGGCTCGTTTGTAGTCGACCCGATCGAATGCTCCTTGCGACGTTGCTCCAATCGGCGTTGAAGACGTTCAGCGGCAGCCTCAGCCTCCTTGCGCAGGAACTCCTCAGAGTCCTCGAGTGCATTCTTCGGTGGAGCTACGGCCGAAAGGGCAATGCGACTACGCTTCTGCTTCATCTTCTCGAGCTCTTGCTCAAGCTTGCGCTTTTCCTCGTCAAGCTTTGCGAAAATGGCAGTGCGAGGGCGGCCTGGTTGCGGCTGCGACTGCACCCTCGTCGTGTTAGAGGAGGTGTCAAACCGCATTGCCTTGACTCGATGGACAGCATTGGCTGCGGCATCGGTTCGAGTCTCACCCGCCTTCAAGCCTTCCATGAATGCGGCATAGAACGGGTGTTGCTTGCTATCCACAGCTTCGTCGACGAACTCAATAAAGCCAGCCTTGTTCTCACGAAGAATACCCTTGTCGAAATATTCACCTAGATCGTCCATGTACAGAGGTGGAGCCGAGGGACCTCCGCGGTACATTCTCAGCTTAGTGAGCCACAAGGACTCATTCTGATCAAGCAGGGCGTCCTCTTGCTGACTTTGCTTGAGTTGCTCCTGAACCATCCTGCGCAACTCAGCTGGGGTTTGCTTATTACGGGCCTGTTGCGCAGCATCTTCGGGCTTCGACGACTGAGTCGTCTTGGATGCGGTGATTTCAGACAAGTCCAGTGGAGCCTGTGCAACCGCCTCGGAATCTTGTTGTGTGCCATCAGGATTGAGTGTGAGAGGACCCTGCTCAGTGGTGTCTGCAAGCTTCGCGAGTCGTTCATGCAAGGGTGCAGCTAGGCGCTGACCCTCACTTGAAGATGCATACTTACTTTCACGAGCCAGGTACTTGGTAGCGTCGTGCACGCCAGGCTGAGTACCACCATCCATATCATCATCTTCAGCCTCGTCCATAATCTCGTCCAACTCCTCGTCATCGTCAGGAATCAGCTCGCCAATGCGGTCTCTTGCGTAGTCGAATTCCACAGCACCTTCGCTTGTATCAATATGGAGGTTTGAAGGATCGAACGCGTCGATTTCACTTGATGAGAAACCCATCTTCTTGAGCTCCTCTCGCTCTAACTTTCTTCGAGCCTCCTTCGCTGCCTTTTCAGGGTCGTACTCCGCGCGCTCCTCTTGGGGGGTGAGACCGGCGAAGAACTGAAGAAGCTGAGGTATAGTCATCAGTTGGGACATACGGGTGCGTCGATGCTGAACCTCAACGCGACCGGAAAGCTGCATCTCCTTGCCGACAATAATAATCCATGGGAAACCACAGAGATTAGCATCCTTCATGCGAGCACCAGGGGAGAGGTGGTGACGGTCATCGAGAATGACATCGTTCTTGAGCCAATCAACATTGCTCATGAGCAGAGCTGCAAGGTTCTCGGCGTGCGTGGGGTTGTCGAGATCCGGGCTCCAATTCATATCGGCAAGCAAAGCAGGGTTGCGAGCGAGGTGAACCATTTCGGCAAGCTCAGCATCGCGGGCTTTCTCGATGGCCTGACGTTCGATGTCTCGCATGAAAGTAGCAGAAGTTGGCAATGGGGGGCGCTTTCGAGCCTCGCTGGATGCTTGCTCCGCCTCATACTCAGATGCCTTCTTGGCATCCGAGTTTTGGGCAAACGGACTCAAGCGAACCGACTCAGGAAGCGTGAACTTCGACTTCTTTTTCTTGCCCAAGGGATTGTCCTCTGCCACTTTCCGAAGGACATCGCCAACTGTCTCGGGACCACGGATACCAAGGTCATAGTCATGGTCGTCTTCGTCCTCATAGCGTGGGTTCTTCATGGACTCAGGGATCTCGCCAACGAATACTTCTGGCTCGAGTGGAGGCAAGTCGGAAGCCGGATCCTTCTTGGCGTTGGGCTTCTTACTCTTACTCTCGACAGCAGACTTCTGTGGCTTCGCCCCGGGCTTACCAATCGCCGTGATGTAGACCACGTAAGGAGCGATAGGCTCACTCCATATGATGCCGTGTTCGTCATGACCTCCCTCGGATTCAATCGCCGCACTCAGCAGGCGAGATACACCGATACCATAGCATCCCATCTCGATCGTCTTGGACCTGTCGTTGGCATCATGGAAGAAGGCCTTCAATGGGGCGGAATACTTGGTGCCAAGATAGAAGACGTGGCCAACTTCGATACCTCGCTTGGTCGTAAGAATACCCTGCGAGTCGCAAGCGCGTTGCACGCAGCGATCACCCGCCTTGGGCAGTGAGAAGTCCGCTTGAAGAGGGCTCACCGCAGTGTAGAGATCCTCGCTCGCACCTTCCTGTTCTGAATCGCTGTCGAGATCCAGCGAATCGAGTTTGTGTCGATCTTGGACCTCATCAAGCATCGCGCGCTCCCACTCGTTCAACGTCGAAGGATCGACGTACACATCATCAGGATCTTGGTTCTTGATTTCACTGATAGGAATGATCTCTTCCTCTTCGCTGGCTTCCGTGTTGACTGATGTGCTGTTGTCTACCTGTGCATCGTCACTGGTGAGCGTCTGCAGACGCTCCTTTCGGCGCTTCTCGTCGTTTAGGTATTCTGCCGTCGCAGACATGGCTGCCTGAGAAGAGCTGCTTGTTGCTGCGTCGAGGGAATGTGGGTCCATATTGGAAGGCATGTCGAGAGGCTTCATGGGATCCTGTCCTTCAAACATCTCCTCATCCACGTCGACACCATACGGGATCAAGGACGAGTCAACCATGATCACCAGACCACCATCGACGTTTTCTCGAGCGTTGCGTTTGTCGAGCTCCCGTAGCTCCGCCTTCAAGGCTGCATCATCATCACCATCCTCAAGTCGCGCGAGCTTGTTGAGATCTAGAGTGTGCCAGCTCGTCGCGCGGCGCTCAAATGGATTGTTATGGTTGGGAGGAAGCTTGCCCGATGCCTTCAGTGCGGCATGTTGATTCATTTTAAAGCGGTAGTATCGGAGGATCATGAGTGCCGCCATGTCCGCCCCGACGAACTCCACATCCTGGGCGCCGAAGTAGCTCATGATTGCGCGGTCGTTCAGTTCGCGGTCCGCACGAACAAAGATAAGCACATGGTTGCCAAACTCCTGCTCAGAGCTGGCGAGACCAGCAGCAGTCATGCGCATGCCCTTTGAGTCCTTCGCGTTTGAGAACTTGAGCTTGACAAGGTTCGCCACGCAGGGTACGTCTTGTCGGGCCATACTAGGAATCAGCTTCTTAATGATGCTTGCAACGTTTGCACGCACGTCGGCATCGACTTTGCGTAAGGCAGCGAGCTTCTCGGGGTCGCCCTGTGCCTTCTCCGCTAGCTTTGCCTCTTCTTCAGGCGTGGGCCAGAGGCGGTACGAGCGAGGATCTCGGCGCATGGCCTCGGTGGTAGGTCCCTTTCGCAATTTCCTCTCGTGCTCGGCATGATCGAACTCGGGATTCGGCACAAAGGCGCACTTTTCCTGGTTAGCGGTGTAAGCACAGAGCCCACATTGAAGCAGTGTATCCTCACCGACAGGAGAGATAACGTGGTATTCATGCGATAGCGAGCCACCAATGTTACCCGAGTCGGCCTCGACCTGGACTGCAGGTAGCTGCATACGCTTGAACACACGGCGATAGGCCTCCAACACTTCTTTGTAGGTCTCGTGTGCTGCATCATGATCGATATCAAACGAGTACATGTCCTTCATGACGAACTCGCGGGCACGAAGGAGCCCACCACGAGGTCGGCCTTCATCACGGAACTTGCGACCAATCTGATGGAGTCGTAGAGGAAGCTGCTTGTACGATGTCACCTCTGCAGCAACTAAGGCCGTAATAGCCTCCTCATGCGTAGGACCAACGCAAAACTCGTTGCCATTGCGATCCTTGAGACGGAACAGCTCAGAACCCGTGCTCTCCCAGCGTCCTGTTGCCTCCCAGAGTTGTCGAGACATCATGATGGGCAAGTCGATACGTTGACTGCCGGCGCGCTGCATTTCCTCATCAACAATCGCCTCGATCTTGCGCAACACACGCATACCCAGAGGAAGCATCGTGTAGTGACCAGACGAGAGCTGGCGAATGTATCCTGCCTTCAGTAGCAACTGGTGGGACTTGGTCGTGGCGTCGGCAGGGACCTCATGGAGGGTGGGAACTAGCATCCTGGAGAGGAGTGGAATACGCACGGGGATGGTGTTCTCGTCATTCGGGTCAAGCTCAATGCCCCGCATCTCAGCCTCGGAGCGGGCCAACTTTGCCTCTTCCTCGCGAAACAGAACTGTGAATGGAGTGGGAACTTTACCCTGCTTCAACTCGTACGAGGGAGCACCACCCTTGCCGCTCTTTCCAGGCTTCGATCCTTGAGTGTTGCTGGGATTGACCTGTGCGCCAGCAGTTGGAGCTGCACCAGTTCCCGCAGCAGCATGCTTGTGTGTGGAATCTTTCTGTTTCTTATTGTTCTCAGTGCTGTTGAGTGCGCCATTCGCCGCTGGGGTTGGTGCTGGATGAGCATGTGCATGCACGCAGGCATCGGAATGCCCGTGCACGTGGGCATGCGCATGCGCATGGCTCGAGCAGACTGTATCGGTGGAGTAGGAAGCGTGGAAACACCAGAGCATGAGTGGAACCGTATGTCCGAAACCATAAAGACTGGTTTCACGCGACCGCTTTGTGTAGTTTCTCAGGAAAGAAGCAGGTGCACAATACGGGGAAAGCAGCTAAGATTACGTACACAGGGCGGCAAGCGGGTCGCGAGCGAGCCCGGGCTGCAAACGCACTGAAAACACCGCGTTGCGGGGTGTCCATGCGAGGGCTTTAATGCCTTGCTTGGCAAGCCGCAACATGTGAGTTGCAGTCTGTAGGTGAATAGGTGATATGCATGTAAAGCATCAGTCGCTATCGATTTCATATATTATTTTATCTATCACACATGGGCTATATCACATTCGTACACTCTATTCACAACTGAGACATGGGGCCAAAATTAAACCTATCCACCCTTGTAACATTTTTGCACCTCAGAATGGACAGTGGGTGCACGGACCTTGGCACCTGCATTTGCAGCAGCGCCAGCACTGCACACACGCGGCGCACGCTATGGATTCCAGTGGAATTAAATGCAGTCCCGCCCCTCTGAGTGACCCATCTTAGACCTACCCAACATCACGTATTATAACAGTGTATGGATGAAACCTGTACCAATGTTTTCGGACATCGGCTTGAGTTGCGGTCTCTGTGCTAATGTGTGCGAACGGATTTATCATTGCATCGCGTCCTCCGAGGAAGCATTTGTTCCCACACTGCTACTGTTGCTGCTTGGACTACAACTTGTCTGAGCAACGGTGTTATCGATTGATGTTGACGACAATGTTGATGACGATGAAGTTGACACCTCTGTCGGAGTGACTTTTGTAGTTGCCGACGCGGGGGACGCCGCTCGCTTGTCGGCCCCACGAGTACCTAACGCGTTCCAGTCACCAGCACGACTCACCCAAAGACGAATTGCAGGACTCTCAATCGTCTCACCAGTGGCCCATACATACCGACGAGTACGGTCAAGCGGGCTTCTCTCAGTGATGTCAGAACCACTGTGTCCGTCCTTATCAACATGTCCAATATCAGGCTCCTGATCATCTCGAGCATTGCCGGACGACGAAGCGTACGCAGAAGCAGTTTGGAAGTGAAGCAATTCGGAATCAGGAACAACTACACTTCGTGGAGATACATCCATTGCGATCACAGGTGCTAACTTGCTTCCTCGCTGCACGCGCACACGAACCACAGGCTCGCCGTTCTGTAGATTGTATCCACAGACAGTGCCGTCCTCCGATGCCTGCACAACCGTAGGCGGTGTCGCTTGTGTGCAAAATCGTGTAGGAAGGCAGTAGGTCTTGCACACATGCAGACCAGTGTAGATCTTGAGTGGGCGGAGCTTGGAGCCCAGCAGGTCCCACATGTATGTCCTGCTGTCAACATAGCCAACGAGCAGATAGCGACCCCCTGGCGCAAAGTCCACTGACGCTGCAGCAGCGGCTGATGCCGCACTCGAGGCTGAGGCCGACGAGGTGGCTGCGGCACCACGTTCCCGAGGTGGCCTGGGTCGCAGTAATGTGCGCAGACATGCACGGGACGCGCAGTCCCATATTCGGCAAAGCCCATCCAACGCAACGGTTGCCAGTACTGTTCCGTCGGGGCAGTATGCAATGCCTGTCACGGGTTCTGAGTGTGCGTCGAGTTGTGCGACAACCTCACCTCCGATAGCATTCCAGATAATCACTGACTCATCGGCGGAGCCCGATGCAAACGTGTTGCCGCGGGGGTGAAAAGCCACGCAAAGCACGTGATTGGTGTGACCCTTGAACAGGCGGATAGGGCGTGCTGTCTCGATCTCCCACAGCGCGAGGAAGGTGTCATCCGAGGCGCTGACCAAGTAACGTGAGTCGGGGGACCACGCTACGTCGTTGACACCAAGACGGTGGAAACCCTGTAGAATGGCGATACACTCACCTGTCTCTACTTTCCAAATGCGGATGGTGTGGTCGCCGCTCGCACTTGCGAGCAGTTTGCCATCGGGGGAGAACTTGATCACGCTGATGGCTTTGGTGTGTCCATGGAGGGTTTTCCACTGCATGATGCGGGGCTTTCTCGGATTGGATTGGTCCGCTGTTGTCTCCTGCGCTGCTGTACTGGACGCTCGAGTGTTCGTGGAGCCTGTAGCTGTCACCTCTTCACTGATCACAGCCTGTGTCTTTGCCTCCAGGCCTGTTATCCGCCCGGTTGTGCTCATGATACTCGGGTGAGAAGCTCGGGAAGTGTTCTGGATGTGTGTACACACAGAGATCTTGAGGGTACAAGTGGGTTGATGGCTAGGTGGTGCGAGTGGGAGTATCCCCCTTAGAGATCAGGTGGCTGAGTGCTCCTGGCGCCAAATCTTCTCAGAGGGTTCTAAATCCGAGTGTCAGTTGCAGGCTCGGAGTGCGAGACCTTTGATAATACTTTAAAATTATCACGTCGATACCAATTCAAACCGCGGTGCTAGGACAGATTGTCGATTTACAACGGCGATCCTTGGATATCCAGCTCGCAGAGAAGTGGTTTGAAGCAAGTTCGCTGCCGAGTTTACCGGCTCCGTGGGTGACGGAATACTTTCGTACCCGGCACCCTCAAGAAAACTCAGCCTTGCCAGCGACCGACCGGACGGAGGGTTTTTGTGTACAAAGGTCAAAAAAATCGAAAGGTGGGTATATAGGCGTGTTTGCGTGGGAGGGATACAGTGCTGTGGAGTGCTTGACATACGTTTAGACGAAGAAGCTACAGGCAAGTTTATTGCCGCGCTGCGATCTCATGCCTCAGCCGCCTCACGGCAGAACACCTCGCAACACCTTCCAACCTCAAAGGGATCGAGGGCGTCGCCGAAGGGATGGTAAGGGGGGCTTTTATCGTGTTTTTCGCGTTGCAGATCAGGTAAATATCGATTTTGACACTGTATTGAGGTGTATTTCAGGAAAATAAGCCTCATGATATGTCACATCACGGGAATGTCCCCGGCGCATAGCGTGTACGCGTGAGGAAGGCGAGCCTTGGCGCCTCACGGGTTTTTGAGCCAAATTGCGTGCAATTGGAACTGGAATCGAATTTCGACACAGCTGGTTGGGCCCAGTATGAGTGAATCCAGGAAAGACACAAGGAAAGACACGCTCGTATACTGATCCGTGTATGCGTGGATTTGAGGATGCATTCTTCTGTGTTTGACATTAATCAAGTCCTAAGACTCTTGTTTCTCGGCCCCTGTTGTGTATTCCGTCTCGATGCATGTGCGTGTGAGTCGAATTGACTCGACTCGACTGCCACAGACCCACTGCTTGAGATCCTGAACTGAACTTGACCAAGAGTGGGAGCCGACTGAATAACACCCCACGACGCTTGACTCATCGTATCCCCATGCCACATCAACACATCGACATGTAGACCTAGACTCATGACAAAGCTCTTTGTCGTCTTGGTTGTCGCCATTGCGATGATGCTCGCTCTGGCTTCGGCTGAGAACACTGTCAACAAGAACATCAAGACTGATCCTGCCAGGGTGGCCACGGCTCTCAACACCGAGGGTGCTCGTATCGGTCACATTGATCCTACTTTCTCCGCTGCTGCTAGCAAGGTCTTCGCTGCTGCTCGCGCTGCTCGTGCCGCAGCTGCAACTTTCGGCTCGAACCTCAAGGTTCGCGTCGATGCTAAGACTCTGGGCCAGGCTTACGACGCTGAGAAGGCAGCTCGCGCACCCGCTGCTGAGAACGCAAAGCAGCGCGCGAAGCAGCGAGCTCAAGCCGCTGCTGCTGCTGCTAGCCAGACCGCCTAAAGAACAAACTTGGTAGAGACTCCACGAGCTCCAACTAGGTTTAGTAAGGTCATTCTCACCACTCGGCTTCGTTCATTGGGCCCTATGGAGCGAGACTTAATCCCTCGTGTGTCATTCCTCATCTGAGGAACTTGCCATTCGAAGTCTGGATCTCGCATGGTTAGGGTCCGCCCCTTTTCAACATTCGTGAATAACCAAGACGAATCCCCCTCACGTAGAGCCTTTTCATCAATTCCCCGTTCAGCATATGTCCCCCCTTAACCCAATTAATATTGAGATTTGCGTCACACACACACACACCAACAGCAACAACAACCAAAACTTCAAAACGCCATATTGTCACTTCGTTCTCGCTTTCCAACTTTTTCGTTTTTCATCTCACACACAACCGTCACACTAGTTCGAAATGTACAGTTAGTCAAGTCAAGCGCACTGAGAAGGTGCGAGTGTATTTGCGTCAATACACTCCAGGCTTAGAAAAAACACGTAGATGTCGTTGGTGTAGCGATGTATTAACAACAAAATAATGCGTGGGTAGACAGAGTGGTACCTTGGGTGAGGCGTAAGTTAAGTTTCTGAAGTACACTACTCGGAAGTGGAGGTGAGGATAATGATGTAAAAGCCACAATACGCGACGATAAAGCAATGATGATTACGAAAACAAACAAACCCAGGCCAGGGACTAGTATACGCAACATTCGGACGTAAACAAATTGCTCTCCGTGGTGAAAGAGAATGTGGTGTGGTACTAAGGTAGGTGGCAGGTGCTGAATGAATGTGACAACGTCGGTGATTGGCCCAAAACGTAGAATATGTCATCTATAGCCGCCAACTCGCGAAATATATTTCAAGTGCTAACGGTCCACTACTACGTGGTATTCGCACTTGGATTACAAACATTACATATAGAACAGTGACTACGTACGAAGGAAAGTAGAATAGTCGGGTGCTCGGAAATTCTTAAGCAAAAGGGACGACAAGATCACGGAAATGGAAGAAACCATCATTGCGAGCGCAGCGACATCTGGGGGTAGAGTCTTTCGGTACACAGGATAGAATACACCCGCCGCAAGTGGAACTGCGAGGAGGTTGTAACCGATTGCCCACATGAAATTGATCTTGATGCGGCGCATTGTAGCGCGGGCGAGCTCATACGCGGTGACAATATCGAGAAGATAGCTCTTGGAGAGGATCACATCCGCCGCATCAATTGCGACATCAGTGCCTGCACCTATCGCGATGCCAACACTGGCTTGCGCCAATGCGGGCGAATCATTCGTGCCATCGCCCACAAATGCCACCATGCGAACAGCCTTTGTCGGTGCCTTCATGTCATCCTCAGAAGTGTTTGAGTGGCCAATCAGAGGATCGTTGTTTGAGTTGTTGTGTGCATCAGTCATCGAAGTTATCAATCCTAAGAGACATGACTCTTCTGATGGCTCGCTTCCATAGACCGAACCAGCATCTGAGCCTGCTGCCTGTCCCTGTTCCTCGAGTCGGCTCTGAAGCTCGAGCACTTCCTCAGAGAGTGGTTGTTCCTCTAGCTGGACACCTTGCTGAATCTCTTGGAGGATCTCAAGTTTGTTGGCTGGGGAGAGCCTTGCACGAAGGCGGTTGAGCGGGATTCCAACCGCTCTGGCAACTCGGACTGCAGGGCCCACCGCGTCTCCAGTGAGCATGTAAATGGGGATACCGCGGACGGCACAAGCCTGCACGAAGGCACGAGCTTCAGGTCTGATGGGGTCGTGAATCGGCACGAGGCCACGGAGCTCTCGATTGATCGCAACGTAAACTACTGTCGAACCGTCACGGACTTCAAGTTGTGTCGCGAGCTGAATGACCGACGCTGTAGCTGTCGAAACCCCATTCTCGCTCATCCATGCACGATTTCCAACCACAACTTCGAAGGTTTGAGAACCCGCCTGAGGCTCCTTCTCTTCAAGGCTTTGCTGCTCCTGTCGCTGCCGCTTAGAGAGAGAAGGAACTAAAACCTTGCATCGCGTCCCGCGCGCTGCCACTGACTCTGCGTTAATCATCTGGATCTTCTCAAACCAGCTGCGAATGGTATCGTCTTCGACCTCTTCGATAGCTTCCTGAATATGTTTCTTTATAGCGTTACCCAAGAAGTGCGACGAGTTCACCTCTGCTAACTCGATCAGGTGGAGCAGCAGTAAGAGCTCAGTAGATAGTTGAGACCAATTCATTCTCTTTCCCGGATCCGGTGGAGCCATCGACGCGTCCATCTGTGCGAAATCGATGGCAACATTTCGACGACGCTGTTCGTGCGGATCGTTCTCGTGCACGACAACTACATGTTCTGAGACACGAATCATGATATCGCTCGCCGATTTCCCGTGTCCAGGGAAAATATGAATGGCTGAGATTATTGGTCGTCCTTCTGTCAGAGTGCCTGTTTTGTCCACCACGATGGCTTCAATCTGTGCCGCGGCCTCGATCGCTTCACCTGATTTAAACACAAGCCCCATCTGAGCACCAACCCCTGTACCTACCATCACGGCGGTGGGTGTAGCCAAGCCTAAGGCGCAGGGGCAGGCGATCACTAGCACGGACAGGCCAAAAATGAAAGCAAAGACAAACGAACCATTACCACGTCGCATATTCTCATCAACGATATTAGTTGATGCCAAAATAAACCAAACAATAAAGGTCGTGAGCGAGAGTGTGATGATCCCGGGGACGAACTTGCCACTGAGCTTATCCGCAAATGCAGCAATGGGAGCCTTCGTGGTCTGTGCATCCTCAACGAGCTTAATGAGTTGCGCGAGAGCCGTATCGGCTCCCGTGCGGCGAACACTCGCAAATAGTGAACCCGTGACAAGAACGCTACCACCAACAATGTCATCTCCTGGACCTCGTGGAATCGGTAAAGGCTCACCTGTGAGCATCGACTCATCTAAAGCACCCTCGCCTGCCACGATTGTTGCATCAGCTGGGACACGCTGACCTGAAACAATGTGAACAATATCACCCACCTGCAGGTCATCTGCCGGGACAAGTCTCTCTGAGCCACGAACAAGCTGGTAACGCGTTAACACGGTGTCTTCTTTGGCCTTGGTGGTTGACTGATCATCTTCAACAATCGGCTGCTCGACGAGTTGGACGACGACCGCAATCTGCTGTTGCAACGAAAGAAGCTTAGCCAATGCGTCCGATGTACGCTCTTTGGCATACTGTTCCATATACTTACCGACCACGAAAAGTGCAAGAATCGTAGAGCCTGTTTCAAAGAAGTGAGACTGCATGCCCAAATTCTCTCCATGGGAAACTCCATGAACATACCGGGGTCGACTCATTGCGATGAAGCTCATCAAGAGGGAATAGATATACGCCGAGAATGATCCGATAGTCAGAAGCAAGGCCATGTTCGCGTGCCTGTGGCGAAGAGCAGTAATGGACGCCTTCAGCAGATCAAGTCCGACAGTGAATTGTACCGGTGTGGCGAGTAACCACAAGATCAGGCCCAACATGTTGAATTGCCCAATCAGATCCATCATAAGCATCTCGTTGACACGGGAGATACGTGTGAACACCATGGAGATTACCAGCGCGGGAATCGCAAATATCAGCGTCCACTGCATGCGCAGCCGCTCCTCACGAAGCTCATCGGAGGACTTCTCTGTGATGCTTGCCACCCTTTGCGCACGTTGAAGCTCCGCTTGTTTCGCACGAATCTCCTCAAGCGTAGCCGCAGCATCCTCTAGTGCGACAACGTCCTTTGGAGCAACCCCTTTGCCATCGCCTGAAACTTGTACTTTCTTGACGAGTGGAGCTCCGGACCTTCGTTCTGTTGGGCTACTCACCGCCTGGTCACTATCGATGGTGAAGGTAAAGCCTAAGGAGTTGCCAAACTCTCGGATTACATCAGCTGGTGAGAGCTCGGATTCGCCCTGAGCCTGTTCGTTGCTGTTGTTGTTACTGGTGGTGCTGAGCCTGTAACCGACTACATCGGGGGCGTAGACCATCTCAGCCTTTTCTAGAATCAGATTTACATTCGCCTTTTTGATTCCTTCGAAGGTCGAAAACTTCTTTTCCAAGAAGTTGACACAACCACCGCATGTCATACCTTTGATTTTGACCACCAATCGACGATGCGGTCGCTCCAGCTCAACCACACTGAATCCGAGCCGAGTCAGAGCATTAGAGATGTCTTCTGGGAGAAGTCCGTATGTCTTGGCATCCCCCGCGTTGGGTGCTGACTGAGGTGATATCGTATTATCCGTCGTGGAAGTGCCAGTGTTACCTTTACTCTCATCAGAGTTAGGTGAGCGCTGTCGTCGGCGATACTCCACGGTCACATGAATGCCGGGGGGCGACGCCACGGTTCGAACGGCTCCAACTCCTGCCAAGCCCCGGAGAGCGGATTCAATCAGCGCCGCATCATTAGCATCGTTCTGCTCCGAACCCATTGGGCGTGCAGCCGCATTCGTCTTGGATGACGTAACTTGAAAAGCTGCAGTGCATCTTGGTAGTTTTCTCAGACTTGGGTCTGATTCCGTAGGTGGGGCTGTCTCAAATCGAGCCTGCTGGTTTGTCGCGAGATTGTCACTCAGTTGACATGACGTTGAAGCGACTGTCTGTGGGTCGTGCAGTCCTGGCGGGCCACAAACGCCCGAGGATGCCACAAGGCGAGTCTGTTCCAAGCTGTTATCCGCTTGGATTTGCATGACCTGGGAGTGATTTCTCGCGCGAGAAATCAGACTAACGTCTTTGTAATCAAGCCTGAACTACTACAGGATATTCTATATCACTCGTCCTGTCTCAATCTATACAGTATACATATCGGAGTTTCGTTCTCTAAGTCCTCATTCATCCTTTATCGGGTTCTAGCGGCGTAGTCATAGTGTCAATCACGATGTGTGTTGGACAACCCAATGGCCAGTAGTATCCCATATCTGTGTGCAGTCCTGCACGCGCTCCCGGGCTCCCCACTCGCGAGGGGACGCAGAAAACACACCCGTCACAAATGTGTTCCCTGGTCTCGAATTTCGAACTTTCCCGAAGGTAGCGGGGAATTTTTTTGCCGCCGTAAAAGTGCTGGCTGGCTGGCTGGCTGGCTGGCTGGCTGGCTGGCTGGCTGGCTGGCTGGCTGGCTGGCTGACACTTAAGTGAGAACAAACAATCTCTATGAATACTTCAGATAGTAAGGTCATCATGACCATCGGTGTGGATTTCATAACCACGTGGATGAACAAACTCATGGATGTTCAAATACCCTGCTGCCGCTGGTGGAGCAAAGTTCACAGGAGAGGAACTGTCAGTAACAAAAATGAAGCGAAATGTAAACCATGTCCGAAGGGAGTCCCAATCAATGTAGTGTACTCCGTTTTGATTCACGCGATTCGCGCCTTCTGACTGGTGTCCTTCGAGTTGCTCCATGGCTCTATCAATAAACTTTACAGCGAGTGGGATTGAGTATGACCCATATTCAATCGCTGCGATGTCCTCCAAAAGGCGCTTCCACATCATATGCGTTTGATTTCGCAAACTAGGGAGAAACTTAAACGCATAAACTACCGGGCGAGGCAACGTGACATAGCTTGGCTTCCTCTGATTCAGCGACCCCGAACTATTGTTGTCGCTTCGCGCATTTCGGCCTCGACTACTGCGAGGCCGCGCTTGCGAAGGAAGCGTGGCGACCGTTTCGGGTTCCAGGTACAAAAGATCGTAGCAATAATGATTGCGAATGACTGGCTTGACGAGAACGGGGCGCGTTCCTGTCGTAAGAAGCTCTCGTACAGGCCTAGGAGACCGCGAGACAGGAGCTTTCAAGTACTCAATTTGCATATCACAAGGGAACTGGAGACGGAAGCTATGCGGTGTGTAAGACCGCTTTGATATAAGTGGGATAATTTGATGCACTTTCGCAGATGCTCCGTCCAACGAGGTACCTATTCGGTGCTTCTCCAGATGCGACAGAAACTGGTGTTCGAGTGCCAGCGGACGGAACGCGACTGGGTCTAGCATGGACTGCTGATTGAAAATTGAGTCAAGTGCTGACACGTCAGCTGAGGATAGATTACCCTGTGACTCCTGGTCTCGGAGAGCCTTCACCCGCCACTGTATCATGGCACACTCTGTCAAATCCTGTGAAATCAGGCGAATGGATGCGCTTTCGCAGCTTAGACCTTGAAGAGTATGCAAAACTTCCATCTCGTCCAATCCGCCCGCACCCTGGTCAAGCACAACGGAATCTGGGGCAGGGACATGTCCATCTAGCCTCGAGATACCTCCCTCTTGAGTGGTCTGCACGCTCATGAGAGGATGGTGTGCAGGGGCAACTAGATTCGAAGATAAGCCTCGTTGTCGTCGGTTGAACGTGGAAAACTGGGTAAGCTGATCAAAGATGTCTTCACCGAGGACGACACCAGCACTATAAATCGGTAGACCTTGGCGAGACGACTGTGCCTGTCGAGAGCCTGACGCTACGAGAACGTGGTCCCCGTTGAATGAATGGAATGGTGATTTCCACTGAGATTTGCGGCCCAAGAACGAAAGAAGATTAGCAACACTGATTCGCTCGCCTGGTTCACGATCTATAACCGCGAGGCGATACAAGTACGGATCCCTGATGTGGGCAATTTGTTTTGCTGACCGCAATTCGAGGACAGAAGCTAGCGCGCTTGGACCCTGGGCCACTGCAGAGTGAGAGACATCGTCATCATGTGGCCCTTGAGAATGCTTTCCATGAGAAGATATGATTGTCTCACGGAGCTGGTTGTACACAACAGCCTTCATCATCCGTGGATCAAATATCAGCTGTGGAAGGCCGCCACATAATCCAAGCCGCTCTGCGGCATCTTTGGTGGTGAATCGCGCGAGATCTGGACTTTGCGATGAACGAACGTTGAACCTGGGGCTTTGGAGGCATCGCTGCACGTCCAGAAGCTCTGCCCAGGACCAAGCATAGGAGAGAACATAATGGTCCTGATCGCTCAGCGTATAAGCTCCTGCTGGATCAGTTTGCAATCCTGCGGGCTTAACGTACAAAGTAAAGGCTGACGGGCACGTCAGTCGTGGTGGCAACGGAATGGATGTGCTGCCAGGACTCGTGTGAGGATGATCGACATTCACAAGCATGACTGTCGCTGGGTGACTGGCACTATCTAAAAAAGGGACCTGGGAGCTGGGCAACTCGGTCACAATGCCTGAGAGGACATTGAACTCGTATGCCACGTAGTCATTGGATTCATTTGGAAGTGGGCATCTTGTATCAACCAAAATGACCGTTCGCCCTTGCCGCAAGAAGGCTAAGAGTAGACCGTTGAGTATCATCTCAGTCCACGCGAATCGATTCCCAGTTACAACCAAAGCCGGTCGCAGCTTACTGCTGGCTGGAGTTCCATTGCTACCTGTCGGATCTTGCATCTGGGCCTGCGGTTGCTGCTGTTGTTGCTGTTGGGATTGCGGAGGATGATTCGCCAAGAAATCCTGCATCGTAGCCGCATCTACTTGGCCAACGTTCAGGATGTGACGGAGTAGATTCATGTCGGTATGCCGAAGTAGCGTGAGATGAGATGGCATGTTTCCCGATGCGATGGGCCAAACTAAATCATCATCAAGGCGGAGGATGTCCAGTGTCGCACTCGATGAGATGGAGAGAGAATTACCCGAGAGGGTACCAGAACCATACTGCCTCAGTGCTTCCATGAGCATTGTGAACTGGGACGATATGCTCGTTCCAGCGCCCGATGGAGTGACCCCTCTCTGTTCCTGTGTAGCAACCAATGTGACTTCCGACCGTTCATTCTTCAGCTCTGTAGGCTCGTTGGGGCTCGAATTTTCCGATACTTCATCAGAACAAGACTGAGCTGTGTTGTAAAATGCCCGATAACATATGTGATGTTGACGACTTAGTGTGTGGTACTGACTGGCATACCAGAAACTTGCTCTTGACGCCTGTGACACGTACCAGGGCCTCGGAGATCGAGAGCCTACCCCATTGGCACGCTGCCGTCCCAGCGTCACACAAGGAAAGACACGCTGTGGCAGTGCTCTAGAGTTACATCGAGTAGTCAATCAGGAATATGAGCAAAGAAGCCAGGGGCGTGCATTCTGACCCATATACCACCTGCTTACACAAGCCTCAGCGAGGCAGCGAGTAACGTACCTTGTCTTAGACACAAGCCTCGCAAGAGCCAACGCGCGCAAAGGTTGCATGCATGAATTTGTATGTGAAAAACCAATTACTATACGAGTGACCGTGCTGCAACGCTTAGTTTCGCGATATGCGAAAATGTGGACGCATGTCCGAAGAATGAAATCATCCACCAGGAGACAGAGACCGAGAGCTTGATTCAAGGGAATAATCGACACACGCATTTCATGTTATGGTAGCCGCTATCGCGCTGGCTGGAAGCCAGGACGCCTAGGCATGCCCTGAGAGAGTGTATCGAGGAGAGAATTCGCACTGGATGTAGCCGAACCAATACTTGAACTCGTGCTTCCCAGTGACGAATTTGTGGTATCGAGGTTTGGCCTGACGAAACCGGGTCGTCGCTGAATCTTTGTGAGCTCATCCAGCGCTGTAAGATCGGCTGCGGGTTGCTGAGGTTGTCCGCGGGCCGACAATGGAGCTGTGGAACTCGGTGATGCTGCGCCGAAGGATGAACTGGCTCCAGGCATGCTCGCTGGAACAAATCCAGGTCGATACCCAACCGCGGTCTCGAGTCGCTCGGTAGCCTCAAAGACCTCCTGCTGTGATGTCACCGGTGAGGGTGCTCGAGGTCCTCGAGCGCTTGGGGGTGGAACGAACCCAGGTCGTGGTTTCAAGTTCTCGAGTTCGTTCTGCAGCTCCTCAGTTGTTTTCGGAGGCGCGGTTGGGGGAGGAGTGCTTGAATGGCCCACACTCGTGGGCCTAACACCCCCACGGCTACTGCCCGCACGACTACCCTGTGAAGAATCAGGAGGGATAGGAACATACGGACTGGGTGAGCCGATTCCAGGCGAATGCGGACCTGCGCTGGAAATAATCTCTGCCACAATGTTCTTGGGTTTTGTCAAGCCAGGTTGGACAGTGATATTGAGCCCGGGACCACTAATAGGACGAGGGGGTCGACTACCGAACATATTCAATCCGCCGTTCTTGTAGGTCTGCGCTGGGACAATATTCCGCTGCTGTGCCGCTTGAAGACGAAGCAAGGTGGCTTCTTGATTATTCGCAGGGTCGCCACCATGAGGACCAGAGAACGGTGAAATGACCGGCAGGACCACTGGAAGTGTGATATGTGAGAGATTCCACACGCTTCGTGTCTCGTCATAACGTGCTGTTCGAAGAATGAGTTCCATATCACCAGGCTTAAATACAGTTTGGGCGATCTGCTTGAAGAGCTGAACTTCACGTGTAAGCTCTTGGATGCTTCGTAGATAATCCCGACGCTCGGCATCGAATTCGGACTGCAGGTCTAAGGTTTCTTGCTGCAATTGTGCGTTTCGACGCTGGAGTTCGCGGATCATGTTGTTCTTTTCCTGGATTTCCGTTTCTGCACGTTGCTCGCGTCGTTGATGTTCAGCGAGTTGTTTTGCTCGCAAGGCCTTTGCTGCGCGCTGCTGCTCAACCAACTTCTGAATCGTTTCCTGTGCCTTCAGCATCTGATCGTTGACATCCTGCTGGCGCCGACCGCCTTCAATCAATTGTTGTTGCATCTCTTCGAGACGCTTCTCCAGCTCCTGCTTGGCTGTTGCCTCACTCTGGAGCCGTTCGAGGCGCTCCTGAAGCTCTTGAATTCTCTTATCGCGTAGCTCACCATCGGCATCACGTTGTTGCTCCATGGCTCGCACGTCTTCGGCTGCACGCTCCCAACGCTCCTCGAGCTGTTGTTGCTTCGCACGCTCCTCTTCGAGGGCGGCATGAATGGCCTCGCGGTCAGCCTCCAACCTTTCGTCATCTTCGGGGGAGTACTCGAAATCATCATCCAAACCGTCATCACTAACAGCAGGCTCGTCGCACGTCTGTGAATCTCCGTCCGAAGAAGCCGCTTCCTCTCCGTCGCTCGATGCTGACTTCTTCTTACCTGCCCCCTTGTTCATACGGCGTGCAGCAGCCAGTTTGCGCCTTCGGGTTTCTTCATCGACAGCCGACGCGGCTTCTTCAAGCGCGCGAATTCTATCAGCCTGCGCCTCTCGTTCAGCAGCTAGCATTTCTTTCAGCCTCTGTGCTTCGCGAACGCTAGCCTCTTTCTCACGCTGTAGGCGGGCCATATCTTCCTGCGCCTCAGCAATCATGCGTTTTTTCTCGGCTTCGAGGGCTGCCTCCCACTCTGGAGAGCCCTTCACAAGACCAAGGCCGCCACTGACTCCACCCCCTGAGCCTGATTGTTGCAGAAGCTCCTTCAGGCGTTTGATTTCGTCCTGATATTCTCGCAAGAGTGCATCACGTGGGTCCTCGTTGACCTTGGGCTTGTTCTTAATGTTCTTCGCACGATTTGCATAGCGAAGCGTCGACAATGTTTCCTCATAGTTATAGTGGGCAGGAGAGATCGCAGCGATCATGACAGTCTTCGCGTTACCACCGAGTGAGTTCTGCAGCAGACGCGTCAGTTTGGAGTCACGATATGGGATGTGGGGTTTACCCGCGACGAGTGCGGAGATAACGTTACCGAGGGCGGACAACGAGAGGTTAATCTTCGTCGCTTCCTTGAGTCGCTGACCCTGTGCACCGGTTTTCGACTGACGCTCGGAACCGGCAAGATCGACGAGGTTGAGGACACCCTGTTTGATAGTCACATCACCGGGCACACCGTCGGGTACTGGCTCGGATGTTTCTATCTCCACAATGAAGATGGAGTGAGAACGACTCGAGTCTGCGTTCATGAGAGTAGCTCCTACGGAACGATTCGCTGCACCATGCTCCATTAGCTTCGTGATTTCGCTAATCGTCGTAACTGTCTGCTTGATCATGCCTTGAACGTACACACCCTTCTCGGGGTGTTCCTTCAGCTCGAGACGATTTGTCGGATTCGCAGACAGCAGATCTCGGACCTCTTCGTTGTAGATTTCAATGTACGACGCACGAATCAAGAATTGCTTATTGGCTTCAGCGCTGTTCGCCATCTCTGCGAAGATTTGTCGGAACGCACGCGGGATGATACCCATAAGGTCAGGGTCCGTGGGAACACCCATCATTGAGTAAGACTTACCACAGCCTGTCTGGCCGTAGGCGAAGATAGTGCCATTATAACCTGCAAGCACACTCTCTACGAGCGGGAGAGCAGTCTCTTGGTACACCTCTTCTTGCCGTGAACCTTCGTCGAAGACGGCATCGTAGGTGAAGGCTTTAGCCAGATCGGCAGGTTCATCGTCCTTTCGTATGCTGATTCTACAAACATCAGATTCGACACTAACACACTTCGTGCATTTCATCTCCTTCTCACGTGCATTCATAGGGCGACATCGCACGACGACCTAGAAGTGGCAGAATCATAAATCAAAAGATAAAGCCCATCAAGGTATGAGCTCGGTTCACACATACAGTCCAATGGATCATTCTCATCTGCTAGCTTCAAGTGCGAGCGCATGTTCATCAACAAGTTCGAGACCAAGAACAAATGTTCTCTGCCTTGACATCCGACGTACCTTTACGGTCTCGCTGGTGTCTCTGCTATCACCCTCCATCCTGTAGCGTGAGTGATAGTCAAATAACTCCAAGAACTACCTAACCAACGAAACGAATAACGAATGCACTACTGAGGTGCAGGAGAAACCCACAAAGAGATCGTGACGAGCAGGTGGGGATGGGCCAAAGCAGGTCAGTCGGTCCCCCTCTCAGTGCGCGTCTTAGTGCGTCTCTCCGTCCCTTCGACTAACCTCGGCTGGAACTTGGAACGCGGTCACCTCAGCCGGACTCGGGCTACACTGCGCTCGCCTGGCTACACGGGGAGAGGGAGGTTGGATTGGGATGAGTGAGACTGGTCATGCCTTGCGGTCTAGGTTGGAGTGGAATCCATAAGATGGAGACTACCAAGTAAGCAGGGCCTATCCTATCGCAGTCCGACTCCGTCTTGGTGCTCAAACAGGCGCGTAACCGCGCGGCACGAGAGAAAAACGGTTACTTGTGGTGTGACATGGATTGCTTGTGTGGTATGGGTTGCTTGTGTGATGGATGTTCCAGGGTGTGACAGGGTGCTGGACACATTCTCAATCCAATTGTAATACCAGCACTCATCCACACGCACCCCATCGTGAGCTACGCTCTCGCGAAAAGTATACTCACAAACACCTTTTCCACTCTTGTTGGCCGAGTGCGGGTGGATGGGGTCACCCCAACCGTCCTGGCCCGGATTTGGAGTGCTGACAAACGACTCTGCTAAATTAATACGCACGGCTTACTGCAAGTGCTGGCTGTGCATTTGCGAATCCAAGCATCTGGGTTGGTTCAGCATAGCCTGATCTTCGCACTGCTGAGCTCGGATCCACGCAGCAGTCACTATCACCTGGTCCTGTCCTTATCCCCACCCCAGGTCTGATCGTCGGTGGATCCGCTCTGCCAAGCCCTTTCAGAGCGCCGTGGCGAGTTGACGCCACCAACCCAGCCACCGATCTTTTGAAGAAAGGGCGCTCTCGTCGAGGCCTATCCGACTCAGTGTCCGTTGAGTGCACACATTGCCAGATCCAGAGTTAGCCACTGCGTCCCGACCAGAGGAGTCACAGTGATCACGGAGAGATAATCCTCAACTTGCACATAGACCAGGCGGTGCAACCGAATCAGCTATTCAGGGCAACATCGGATTAAGAGACGCTGTCCAAGCCAGACTATCATCACAGCTGGGCTAGCTGAACTTGCCCCATAGGCAGATGAGCGGCAGTAGCACCAGTCTTCCGACTGGACTGCCTGTGCCACCAAGGCCTATGCCACAGATCCAGCCTCAGCAACCGCTCCAGCCACGGCATAATGTAGAGATAGGCTCAGCTACACCGTTAAGCCATGCTGAAGACTTGCATACGAGGAATATAACGCAGGACAGAAGTGCTGGTGGCACAAACACAACAACCGTGGCAGTTGTTCCTGTTCCAACTCTCCGCCTGTATAGCAATCAAGTTATCAATGCCCCTGTAGCCGCAGGTCCACGTCATCTTAGCTTCAACGCCTTGATGAGTGGGCGACCGAACCAATTGGAAGACATTGCCGCATGGCAGTCACCCAGCGCAACTTCCTCCAAGAGTGATAGATTAGAGTTTATCCTTCAGGGCCTCTTCAGAACGGTAGCAAGTCCAAGCATGGAAGAGCAAGATGAAAACGATGGAGGACGAATTGCTGCGCGGCAGAGGTTACGTCAGTGTATTCAATTTGCTAAGCTTGAACAGAACCGCCTGATTCCGGAAGCCACGAAACTTGCATCCCTGCCCGACTTGATTGCTCAGCAACAAGCCCATGCGCGCCTCTCTCTCCTTAGCAAGAGCGAAGCTTATGCTCAACTCCAGAATGAACTCGGCGTTGGCCCAAAGCAGAGGACAAGATCTTGGTCTTTCACCCGTCTCTTTCAGGACTTAGGGAGGAGACTCTTTCGCCGAAAGCAGAGCAGCGATAGCGCTAATGTCTCAAAGCCTCAAATACCAGCGCTTGCAATCCAAGTTCCAGCATTCGAAAGCGCTGTGAAGCCAATCCACGAAGCTCAGGAATCTCGGAGCGTGGGAGAAATCGCTAGCAGTCCCGATTCTAAACATCCTCGCGAGGGTTCAACCGATACCCAATTTACTGAGCAACTTCGAGCACTATTGCCTTTTTATGCCATCGAGAATGTAGATGGGCATATTCCCTGGAGTCGGTTGCCGCCTCCCCCGCAGGCTCTCCTTAGAGTTGGAGGCCGCCATGGAGGAGTGTACGCGTTGACGGAGCGATACTTGTATCCGCTGAAGTCAAACTCGGATGTCAGCTTACCCGTAATCCCATTGCCACCTTACCTTTTCTCACGAAGTGCCAATCCAGTTGCCTCACTTGCAACTCTCCGAAATGCGTTCGTAATGGCTGCGGCGACTGAATGGCTTGAGGACCAGGGACAGCCGTCTGCGGTGGGATATCTGCCTCCTGCTGCGTCTCAGCATAGTAGACCTTTGGCTGCGAGCGAAGATGGTGAATTCATCGCATTCATGACCGGGATTGCAACGATATCTGTGGTCAAGATCGGAACTGTACAGCAAGGCTCGAGCTCACGTCGTATTTCAGAACTTGTGTGTACCTTCACTCCCCCCTTCCCTACTGAATCCCCTCAGAGCCTAGGAGAATTGTACTGTTGGACCTCGCAGAGTCTGCCGGCTGATTCACTCTATGCATCCACCATGGGTGAGCGTACGAGCTCTGAATGGGCCCAGAAGTATCCGCTCAGAGCTGGCCCATACGTCACAGCCCTATCCTTCGCCAATGTCCGCGATGCGAATGTTCTTTTCGCGCTTTGTCACGATGGCAATCTCTTCGCGGTCGATGTTAACACCGTTGTTAGGACTGGGTCCAAACAACTCTCCGAGGGTGTCTCAGTTCACGAGGAAGCGGTGGCATTGGCGAATGTGTATGTTAGAGGGTGGCAGCTTAATGAGCATGCCATCGTGCATGCGAAGGCTGCCGAAGGCTCGATGCCCTCGAATCCTGTCCGACCAACTATTTATTCCTCGCTCAGCATATGTAATCCAACTGCTGGCTCAGTGAGCAAATTTCCCTCGCTTCTACTGCTCGGCGGTCTGAAGCTACGACCAGCGCTATCGATTGTCTCCCTTGGGCCGATGAATCCCCCTAGCACAAGTACCTCTGACGCCGATGGATCTCGCCCAAAGATTCTATCGGATGCCGAGTTCGTACTCTCTACATGGCAACTTTCCTGCTCTGAAGCACCCGCTTCACCGTCCCACTCATCTTCTCAAAGCATTGTTGCTTCGCTGCAGCTGATTGTATGCGAGCAAATGAATATGAATCCATCCCACCTACTAGAGAAGGAATCAAAAGAGCGTGCAACCGCGTCATCCTACTTGCGCCTTGCTGAGCATATTACAAACCATATCCCGAGTCTCTCAGCACTGACACTTCCCGAAACTGCGGTGGACAACGGGAGAGTTTTGAGCTCCGCGGATGACTCCGAGAAATCCATGTCATCTGCTCCTGACCGACCACCTCAATCCTCCGTATGGAAGCTAATTCAGAGCTCTCTAGGTCTTGGGAGTCCAGCACCAATCGCCGACGCTGGGGAAGGGCAAGCGGATCGCATTGTTGCAAAGTGGAGACAACTGACTGGGGCCGCTTTGCACCACTCATCAGCCCATAGCAAGGAGGCCCTCTCGAATTCGTTTAGCGCTCAACATTCGCTTTCTGCGGAGGATGCGTGGTGGTCTCATGAAGCCGTTGTCAGTTGGGAATGGCGTTTGGAAAACAGGGAGAGGAGTCGCAAAGAAAAGCCCATGGTATGCCCTGGTTGGAATCAGTATGCAACGATTGTGAGTGGGTCAAAGCCTGGTTCCGATAATGAAGTTGTCCATGATGAGCCCCTGTTACGCCATCGTCGACAAAATCTGCCGTCGGCCCCCCAGACTGCCACGTCGCATCCTCCACTTTCTTCTGTGCTGAGAACGGGAACTTTGCCGATTGCTCGCCTCCTCACAGACGGTGCAAGAGATTGTGAAACTGAGTCCCAACGTATGATTCTGACAGCAGAGGCTCAGGAGTGGTGGAAGGCACAAGAAGCCAGAAGACGGCAAATTGGCCGAACTGACCGTGCCGGAAATAATGAGTTGATGAAAACCATCCTTGAAGGGGGTGTCAGCAGCGATGCTTCCACAATGTTGGTCGATCAGATGTGGGATGTCGCCTCCACTGTTTTCGAAGGTGAAGAACCTGAGGAGTCTCCTCTCTCTAGTCCGATGGCAGCTGCCGAATTGAATGTGAGAGGGACGATTATCAGCTATGGTAGCAACAAAATCCTCTACAGAGACCCACACACTGTCTTCGCAACGTCATCAAGCACCTCTATTCGCAGTGGTCAGCCAAAGTTGAATCCAAGCTGGCTACAGCAGATCCACCATCGCCGCTTGGTCGAGAGCGAAACCCCTTGCTCGATCGACGCGATCGTCCCTCATCACCAAGTCCACCTCGACTGGATCATTCATGGACCGAGCCTTCGGGTCGTGATGGTAGACAACCATGGCAATGTTCTGCTAGCAGATGTGAATCGGGCCACCGGCAAGCAAATGCGCCTGAATACCCTGATTCCTAGCTCATCAATGTGGAGGGCTGATAATGCAAATGCCGCGCCAGGAAGTATCCCGGCTACTGTACATATTACTGTACAAGCCGTGTGGGTCAACCCTACGGCGCTGCTCCTGTGCAACTCCGCTGGTATAGTAGCTTTATATGGCGTAAACGCACTGGAGCAATCATCAACCGATATCAGTGCTCAAGCATTACGCTGCTGCCTAACGTTACCTGTTCCTATCGCAGAGGCCGCGCTTTACGACAAAGAGCAAGCGGATCTGTGTAAGCCACCCCTAATTATGGTGAATCACGAAGCAACACCAGGTTCATGTCATTCTCCTCAGTACGAGATTCTGCTCACCACTTCGATTTCGGAGCCTGTTGTGTGTGAATACTCCAAACGACACGAACTTGCCTCGGTCTCGTCATCTGGTCCATCCCAACCTGCGTCGCAGTTCGGCGTTGTGGAACTTGCTATATCCCCCTTGGGGATGTATAATTGTGGGCGCTCCCTCGTTCTGAAGAGTATGCAACCCAACTGGTCCCTGGGCTACTCGGACTTGGCCCAGGCTGTTACCGTCGCTGTTTCCGCCCAGTACCTAGCCAACCCCAACTTTGTTCCTCGATTTACGTTCCAATCCCTGAACAAAGGGATCCAGATTCTGTCAACTGGGCGCCTGCTCACCCTGCGCTCGGTACCAGGTGTGAGACTGGTGCGTGACTGTGTTGCTCAAGGGGATATGATGGAGGCTCTGCGATTGTGTGAAATGTACAACCTTTCGCCTGCGATCGCCAACGTCCAGCGACTGAGATTATGTGCTCGTGCCCTGCTAGCGCAGGTGTCGAAGGTTCTGCGCTCGAGTGGCTCTCAGCTTGGAGAAGGTGAGATTTATGCGCTTCAGGCCAAACTTGAGCGGCTAACTCAGGTCGCTGAATCGATTGGAAATGGCTTGTGTGAAGCGTCAATGGCTACACCAGCCAAGTGCTTGATATCTACCACGCGCTTTATAGCCGTTTGCATCAACACTATCATTTGCATGGTAATCGACTTCGTGGCTAGCACCGGCGTATCCCTGACCATTCTCCACCTCCTTCGAAGATGGTGTGACATTGCTTTGGCGTTGAATGGCACAGTCCTTCGAAGGATTGCATCACAGCGCACAAACCTCTTAAACAATATCCGGAGAATGCGAGCGTGCTGTCTTGGCTACGAACACCTTCTTCGTATATGGAGTCAACGGCTGGAAACACTTGAGCAGATTCTAAACGAGCTATCCAAGTCCTCGTTCTCCGCGGTTGATCGCATGGAGTTCGTCCAAGCAATTTCACCCAATTTTGCGTGCAGACCCTTGGATACTACATGTCAGCAAATTGCTGAAATATGTACAAATCCTACCCGGGGTCGGTTGCTCTCAGTTATCCTTAAGTCACACAGGTCAGAGCTTGGTATGGATTTGCTTAAAATCCTCCAAGTTATGCCTGCATCAGGTTTAGCTCCTGACGAACTTATGGAATTGCTCCCCTTCCCTGCCTCGCATATGGCGGGTACCATCATCAATTCACTGACTACTGGCCCTCAGACAAACAACGCTGGGAGTCTTGCTCTTCTTTCCTCGAACATGTTCAAGGGTGACAACACCGGCAGTCCCTCAGCAGAAGCTGACTGTCAGGATGGAGAGATGCATACTGACTTTGATTGCGTCTTGAACGAGACCTTGTATGCTCTACGCCGAGAATGTCAAAGACGAAATCGCCTTGTAGATGTGTGGGCGCTGTCGTTACTCGAAGACACCGTCAGGCGAATTAACACGATATCTACCAACCTGCTGATGTTCTGCGGAGCCGGGACTCTTGCTGCGGCAAGTGGAGGCAGTGCTCTGACGGCTTTCGATAGAAACTGCGCGACCTCCGCCGCTAATGTGACGACCATCCACACTAATGTGTTGAGAGCCCCTCCGCAAAGTCCGATGATGTCCTCTACAGGCTCTCCAGTTCGCCTGAATGTGCATGTGTTCAAGGAAATTATGAAGGTTGTACTCCCCAATCCACCATCTTCCCATCAGTTGAATGATCTCGAGAGTACATCTCTGCGATTGATTACGCGATGGAGATATATACCTCCTATGTATGTGTTGTTGGTGTGGATTGCCAAGAGGATATTAGATATCGATGCTGCAACGGGAAACCTGAAATTGGCGCGTCAGTTGGGAGAGTTATCAGATCGCAAACTTAACGAATTAGAATTCGACCATTTAGATGTTCATACCCTCCACCCTTCCACTCGAAATGCAATCTGTGCTTTTAAGGAGGTGTTATCATCCGCGAAGGAGCTCCAAACTGCTCTAGTGTCGCTCGAATCCCCCTTCGCAAAGACGCCTTTGGCTTCTCTTCCGCTGGCTCACTACGTCGCGATGCCCCCTGCAAAACGTCTCGCAACCATAATCTACGAATGTCGAAGGAATGATCTTGCACAAGTCTTCCTTGAGGTTGTGGGATCTAGAGCCCATCTTGGAGGCTCTCCGATGGCCCAGTCGCACCCTATCGATCGTGATCTGTTGTTCTCAGTCGCTCGACGTATTTGTGAATTAGAAGGGGGCTTTACCCTGGTCAATCAGCTGCTCGACCGCCCCTTCACACATCCCCACTTCATGTTGACTTCCAGACTTGCACTCGAGTTAGCATTACATTGCGTCTATGCCGCAACACACGAAAGAGCACTGGACCCAGAGATGTATCTTCCCGTTGCTAAGGCTGCAAATAGGATTGCTAGCGCTTTGAAGACGAAGAGTGCTAGCCCGAGTTTGTCTGAAGTTCAAAATCGTTTGGCTCGTGATTCCGAACCCTGGTATTCAGTTGCCAACCTGGAGACTGCGATAGATCTTTCTCAACGAGCGGCTGAACTCGATTCATTGATCAGTGCATATGCTGCCATGATTTCCATTGATCCTCGAATCACGCTGGCAGACTTGGTAGCCATGCTAGATGTAGATACGAAACAAGATGTTCATTCGTCAGAAACGATGTGTAAACTCATCGCTCCAATATCACAACGTGCCACAACAACATTTTTGAACCGTTGCCTAAAAACTCAAACATTAGAGGACACGGAAGAGGCGGGTATGCGCTTCTATTACGAAGTCTTCGGACCGTTCGAGGTGCTTCGCGCAAAGATTTTCCCCAATTCGCTGTCGCAAGCCGTACTCGCCCGCATGTTATTAACCGACCTATTGCTCAGCTCGCACCCTGCTACCGATAGTGATCCGCACGCGGTCGCAGGTCTGACGAATATTGCGAAGTCAAGCCTGCGTCTACTTACATCGGGACAACTAGGAGTTGTACTGACGAAGGCAGAGGCCGAAATTCTTGTCATTCATGCTATCATCACGCTGATTGCCACAGCGCAGCGCATTGTTGATCGGAATATGCTTCGTTCACAGTATTTCTTGCATATTCTTCCATTGCAGAGTGGCGAACCATCTCCCCTCGGTAAATTTAGCACGAGTTCTGTGGCAAGTTTGTGGCAAGGGCTATCTTGCTTCTTACAGAGTATCAGGCAGCTTATTAGCGCCGGACTCAATCCGGAAGTCCCGCCTCGCGAACTATGCAAATTAGATAGCCCCTTCCCAAGTTTTGTCCACTGGAATGGCCATGCCTTAGGTGGCCTCCCCGATGTTGTTGCGCCGAAAGAGGTGATGCAAATAGCCCCACAGCTAGATCAGCTGAACTATACTCGATGGATTGCAGAATGCCTGGCGCATAATGTGAATGCATTCGCAGCCAGCAGAGCGCTGTCCTTAGATCAGGGTGCGAAAAGGCAAGGTGCGGTCGAAGAGGCCGGATCGGGCAATACTAGTCATGAAATGGAGGGTGAGTCGTCAGAGACTGAAGAACTTGATGAAGAAGAACGCATCGATCCGCAAGCACCTGGGTCCCGAAAGAGTTTTGTTGGCTTGATGACGTCAGTGGCTCAGCGCGCTGGCGCAAAGGTTAAAGCTGCTGGTGCCAAACTACGAGAAATGGGACGAAATGTACGCACTGCCAGTTCGAAAATCGTGAAGCAAGTACAACAGAATTTGGATCAGGACGTTGATGAAGAAGAAGGATCAATGAACATAGCGAACTCCGCGGGGGTTCGGACGCATGCAGGCGCCCCCAAAGCCGTGAGAGATTATGTTTATCCTGCCGTTGTACCCCAAGTTCAAGTCCCGGCTCCGGATTTCCTTTTCAAGCTGCAGAGCAGACGAGGTGCGTGGGAAAACGACCCTATTCTGCTTCAATTGACTCAGTTTAACGAGGCCGGCGGGGAACTCGACACGAGTGATCGGGGAGAGGACTCTGAAGGAAGTGATGTCGATGACTCGCTACGGCTCAATGACACTGAGAGCGAGATTCGTTTATCGCGCGTGTCACGAAGGGGTCTAACAGACTTTAGTGGAAATGCCATCGGCGAGGTACTGAATAAGGAGATCGTACAAGCGACGAACACCGCAGGGTTGATTCGACGTGCACGATTATCTGGAGTTTTTGGTTATATCTCACGACTAGTGACACGAGATTTCGCTTCTCGGTATGCAGAGTATGCGGACTATACTTCAGAGAGCTCAATGATTGACGATGTTGACGAGAGCATTTTAGGCATTGGACCGGATTGTGCAGTCCTATATCTCTATGCATGTGCTTACCTGTGTCTCGGAGAGAGCAAGGTTGCGTTTGTGTTGATTTGGGAGTTAAGTCAGAGGCGAGCCGGTGGTAAACTCGCCTTTGCGCTCGCGACCCTGATGGCTGCCTTTGCAACATCGCCTAACTCCCACGCCCATAACAGCCTACTCACGATCATCCTGCAGCGATGTCCTGCTGGTGAGCTTGGCCGTATTATCGAGAGTCCTGCTTCAGCATTAGGAGTACAGCATAACCTTCATCCCCTCGATCAGCAAATGCACGACACGCCAGCAATTCTTCACCCGGCAGATGAGCAGCGGCTGCTGGAGTGCGCTGCTGTGATGGGAGGATTGCTCGCAGATTTAGCACACTCGGAGCCAGCGAAGATGAGTGAAGAGACTGGGGTTCCCGTTACACAGATGTTACTGCCAAGGTTATACGCTCAGCTATTCTCGTTGTCAGCACCCTATTTGGCTCAGATTTATGTCTTCCCTGCAGCCATGAAATCCTTTTCCGGTATGACGAGTGGATTTGAACCAGGCTCGCCGACGCGGGACTCTAACATTAGCTGGATAACTGATGTGGTATCTAACATGATGCATCTTCGTATGAACGGTTCGGCGCCAAATCTGGTCGAATCGCTGCGTGATCAGCTTCGCCAAGTGATGACTTCGTCGAAACTTCAGACAGCACGTAACATTAAGACTTCACCGGCACAATCTCCTCTGCATGGATTGTCCCAAGACGAGGAGGAATCGAACGTCTATGCAATTGCGTTGGCATTTTTCGTGATGAGCTTGCTGAACGGTGACCCCTGCTCCTACTGGAGCGTCACTGATCTCGACTCTACAGCGACAATCATGACAGAGCTAACGCTCACGCCGCCCGATCTAATTTTTTGCAAGATCAAGGACGAGATTCCTTCACTCGTGGCCCAGTTCCAATCAAAGACCAGTGAGTGCTTGGCAGCCATCAAGGACCAAGCCTGCCGAGGATACTTGGGCGTTTCGTCTGGCGATTTGGCGTTCGCTTTGGCATCTATGTACTTCATGAGGCTGTCAGATCTTGAGACCGCGAAGGCTAAGCTTGCTACGCTGCACCAGTTGGTTCAACGACGACCAGCGGATGCAATGACCAGCATGGGTCCTACGCCAATAGCAACGACTACAACTCCACTACAACCCCAGCCATCTGCCACTTCTAAACCAGTTGCACAGCAAACCAACGAAGCCGGGACGATGACGACTGCTGATCATGTAGCAGAGTCGACCACAACATCACCACAGCGATCGGTCCCATCATTATCATCATCATCGTCAAGCGGATCTGGGACACAAGAATCGCAATCTGTGGAGCAGCACTCAGATACTCCGCCCCTCAGATTGCAGCCGGTGCAAGCATGGGTAACTAAAGACCAACCAGATTCAGAGCAGGACGAAGAACTCAGCAAGGAGCAATTTGTCCGCAGCCCTCAGTATCGCCATAGTCTCATCCTCAAATCAATTTGCCGCCCACCGCAGCACGCTGATGAGAAACTGGACTACGATCAAGACCTTAGAAACTTATCCGATCATTACGCTGCTTTGGCAGAAAGCACACGATGTCATCGGGTGATATTGCTTACAACGGCCACGCTGGCTCAGGAGTACGAGTTGAATGCGGCCGTGCTGCTGGTACAAAGAGGTCTGTGGCTCTTGTTCTCTGCAGTTTGGGCCGAACTCCTGAACCTAAATGAGACTTCGGCTTCAGAGGGCGTTGAGCAAAAGGCTCTTGAACTAGGTCTTCCGTCACTCGTCCGCATGAACCCAGACTGCGACGCCGATCTAGCGAGAGGAGCCATGGAGGCTGAACTTGAGCGGGTCAACTTCGCGATCGCTCGTGCTTCAACTTGGGAGGGTTGGATTCAGGCATGCATCCAAGGATTCACATCGGTAAAGCTTAGACCGACCATTGACACTGGCATTACCTCCGCGCTAACGATGGATGAGAAGCTTCGGACCATTCCGAGCCCTAACAAGCATCCATGGCCTGAGTCCATATGGGCGCACTTGTTCCCCTTAATACCAGGCGATTGCTATGGTCTCCTACGAAAGGTCCTTAACATCATTGTAGGATCCCAGTCCTCGGGCACGACTGAACGTGCCAGTTGTGCTGAGTTGGTACAGAATGCCGGACTTGCGAAAAAGCACCTAGTCATCCTTGACATCATTGAGCTGTCGTGTCTTGGACTGGATTATCATGTGTTGAGAGCATGGCACCCTGATACAGTTTTGAAGGAGATCTTGAGGGCCTGCACACGTGACTCAAGAAGCGTTGGAATGGCCCAACTGCCATTCTTGGCGAAAGCCATCCCACGACTTGCGACAATTGCCGCGAAAACTCCTTGCTTTATCGGCAAGAGAGGCAGTGCAAATGACCTACACCCTCTCCAAACGTGCGTTCTTGATCAGGCTAGTCAGCGCGCCTACACTGCGGCACTTTCATCATCCGCAGTTGTTAGGAAACTATGTGTCCATATGCTGTCTGAGGTACTCACAGCGTACGCTGTGCAGGTGAGTGCTGATCTACAGCAACTGCTGACAGCATCAGCGTCCTCGCTACTGCAATCCTCACGTAAGTGCCCCTCTTTACTCAGCCAACAAGACGCAGCTGCCCCCACTCTCGGATCACATGGAAATCTAGTTGAACAGCTTGTCCAGCGCGCGTCTTATGTAAACATCTGTCAGGCGCTCCAAGCATATTCGGCATCCCTGCTTCATACGAAATGGGAAGAGATGCGTAGCATGCTTCCTGAAGGGGTGGGCAGTTCTGATGACTGGGCTTTGTTCCAGCCACCATCCTTTGGTCCAGAACAGCGATTCGAGACTGTGCTTGCTTTTGCCCAGGGTAGCGACATGGACCTGATAATCCTGCAGATTATGATGAATAATGCCTGGATAAGCACTGCGGTCCAAAATCCTGAGCGCAGTGTGGCTGGCTGCATTCTAACCTTGGCTGTGTGCAAACTTGCTTCCCTGGCCTTTATGCACTCTCTGGTGGCGTGGTGTTACGTCGGAGCGGAGGCTACACAGGTACCTGACCTTTTATCGATTCAACTCACCCAAGCAGCACAGGAGGAGTTCGCCCAATACTTCCCATATACCTATGAGTACTACAGGCAAACAATGCAAGACCTGGAGGTCAGTCCCGCATCAGCAAGCGCATCGAATACCTTTGGCGTCAAAGATTACGCACGGTGCCTGCTACAGCTGTCAGCCACTACTTGCGCTTCTCTTATGCGTCTGATTGCTTGGTATAGCGCAAGTGAGGCCGAAGTCGGTCAAGTGGCCAATCGTATTTGCTCGCCCCTTCGTCTCTGGCCTCGCTTCGAGAGTGGCCAGCAGCATGAAAGCGAAACTGTACGTAGTCAACACCTGGTCGCAATTGGTGTTGTCGAGCTTCTCCATAACAGCGCTTATCGTCGCCTAAGTCCCGTGATCACAAGGCAGAACATCATTAGTTTTCTGGCGAATAGTTTGGCGCAAGTGCGTCTCAGGAGGTCAGTACTCAGACCGCAAAGTGAGTGCTCAAAGGTATCTGATGCGATTAAGCAGCTCGTCGCAAGCGAGTCTGATTTTGTTTTCACACCATCTCTGTTCTCTGCACTCATTCAAGAGCTTGCTGCTCTTGACCACGTCATGTCTAAGCAACAAGTGTCTGCCGCCGTCTATCTTTCGCAGGTTCTCGCCAAACTACCTAGGCCAAGAGTAGTAGTCACTGATACCGTCAATGCAGCCCTACAGATGGCCACATTTGCAAGTGATGTCCTCACTAAAGGAATTCACTCATTTGTAATGCGTGAATTAGAGTATCCTGAACTTGCGGATTGGGATACTATTGTTCGCTACTGCCCTGATGTGACGTCTTTGCCGAGTATGTTGGAGTATTTGCACTTCCACGATGCGACAGAGCTTCCAACTCCCGAGGGTCGATCATCAACCTTTGCAGCCTTGCAGGTGAAGAAGGCTTTGAAGGGTCTTCTTGGAAGTGAGCAACTCGCTAACCTCCTGGAAGACTACCAGAAGTTCGTAACCATGGATCAGCCCACGAGTACTATAATTGGCGAGGCAATCTTATGTGAACATCTCACTTCGAACGCAAACGAGGTGAATGCCGCGAGTCATCAGGCGTTCACGAGTATATCCGGTGCCATCATGGTAGGCGTTTTGGAGCAGGTGCTTACGAAGAGGCTGAAATTCCTAGGGTTGCAGTTAATGGGGGAGCAAGATGAGCAAAGTCAGCGGGCTCAGGTTTCAGCACCCTTGTACGCCTCCCTCTTGGCTGAGGTTGTGGAGCTCAAGGAGGCGAATTCCTCCCCAGATACAATGATTAGCTTTGTTCTTCGCCGTGGCACGGATTTTGCGACCCAGATGGCTTCATCTGCAACTGACTCTAGTCACAACCCGGAGCTCTATTGTCTCCTTGGCTATGATTTAATCACAATCGCATGGAATATGATATGCATGAGCAGTAGATGGACTCCTCCGCAAATCAGGAGTTCGTTGCTTGTTTCTTGTCTAACAGACTGGGTGACTGCAGCAGTAGGCTTCGCCAACGCGAATTGGAATCGCACGTTGGTCACTTCCGTCAACCATTCTTTCTCGAATCCATTCAAAGTGCTTGAAATGAACTACATTGCACCACGGTTCCCTGAGGAGCTTACAAATCACTTTGTTCGCAGCGCCCTACAATCTCTTGCAGCAGAACGACAAAACTTGTCCAAGATGCTGGGAGCAAACCAGTTCCGGCACCTAAAGACTGCTGCACACGTGGCACGGAACCTCTGCTCGAGCTTTCTTTCGCTAATGTCATTCGCGATGTCTTATCCTCACCTCTTCGCGCCATGTTTGGAAATGCTCTGCTACAACCTCCACCAGGTATCACTCGACCTCCGCGGCCTTCCAAATGACGCGCTATTCTCGTGTACAACTCGTGGGCCCAACCTGACGAGCTCGGACCGACTGCTCCTGGAGTCCGTGATGGTTGATGATGGACTCATTACCGCCGAGATTTCTCCCACAGTTAGTCAGCTATCCCCTCAATGGCCCAAGCTGGCTATTCCACCTGACCTCTTGCCTTCGACTCTTTGCAGATACTTGTTGGCAACGGGAGATGTATCAATTTGGTGTGGACCTACACCAACGACTTCCCAGGACGCAAACCTTGCTCAGCTGGTGAAACTTCTAGCGCATGAGGAATCTGATACCACACGTTCCAGCATCATTACTGCAATTGCACAGCGCGAGCCACCCGTGTCTCGTGACGCCGCCCTCGTAGAGCGGGTGCTAGGGCAGTTATTAAACGCACCAACAATGAGTTCGATTCGACTACTATTGCAGCGCATGATATCTGCAAGACGGCAGTATGCCATTTCGTCAGTGCCGAACATCCAGGGAAAGCCCTTTGTTACCGAATGTCTGCAGAGGCTCTATGAGAAAACTCTCATGAACATGATCTATTCAGCAGTTCGTGAAGTGAGACAAGAACCTGCAAATGCGCTCACACTTAGTATCAACGAGTTTTGGTCAGAGACCCTCCAAGTAGAAGCTATTGTGTTGGGAGTCACAATGAGCAGTTTCAGCCTGCGGTCGTTGTCTCTATTGCCTCTACCTTCACTTCCCGTTCTGCGTGCGATGATCCCTCCAATTTTGGCCAGCCGCTTGGAAGCCATCCGAACTAACCCGGTTCTTAAAGATATCGACATGGCACTAGGCCACTACGTTCTTTTGTACACTGTATCGAGTCTTGTGCTGGCAGGTCGAGTAAATGAAGCGCTGGCTGCTTGGCAATGTGCTCGACGCATCGTTACCAACCGTCCAATCACAACGAGCGAGACCTTGTGCAAGAGCGAGAGCGCGAAGATGGAGGCTCGTAAAGAAATGGAACTCTACATCATTCAGGCAACGGGGCATTATCGCTCCCTGTTTGATGAATGCCAGGACCAACAGGTCAAGGGCAGTTTGGAGAAGCTTGCCCTGTTACTTCAGAACGCAACTGAGCGAATAGCAAATGAAAGAGCTGAAGCAGCGAAGCTAGGATACGTCATGTAAATCGAGTTACAACGCCAACGACCCACGAATAAAAGCCCGTTCTCAGTAGCACGTTATAATGTGTATTGCGGTCAAAAATAGGGACTGCATGTAGCGGAGTCTTGAAGGACTGAACTTAATCTTACAGCAAGATAGGATAGACCAAAAGAACTTGAATAGCTACACTAGACGAGAACATCGAACAAGTACGGACTTGTAAGTGTTGGCGGTGTTAATCCTGTTGGCGTCGACCCTCCAACAAACTTAGTGCGAATTCGCGTTAGCATAGTCACCGTCCTTGAGGTGCTGGCGAGCGAGAGGAACAGCCTCATCAATGACCTCAGTAACGAGATCAACCTCATCCTTACTGATGTTGAAGACAGGAGTGAAGCGAAGGGCGTTCTGACCACCATGGATAACACCCAGACCAAGCTCACGGCAGAGCACCTCGAAGGCTCGTGGGTGGCCGAAGGCGGGGAACTGAGGGTTGAGCTCAATGGCGTTCAAGAGACCAGTACCTGAAGTGTGGGTGAAGACATCAGGGTAGCGCTCAACGAGGCGATCGAATGAAGCAACCATGTTCTTACCCTGCTCGACGATGTTGGCACGAATCTCGGGAGTGATAGACTCAAGAATCGAGACGGCGACATCGAGGGCGCGAGGGTTGGTGGTCATGGTGTTACCGTACAGACCGCGAGCGTAAATCTCCTCAACACGAGGGCCAAGGGCAAGGACGGAGAGAGGGAACTGACCACCGTTCAAAGCCTTGGAGAAAGTCTCAAAGTCCGGAGGTGCAGCGTCCTGGAAGCCAGGGTAGTCCATAATGGAGAGAGTACCACGTGCTCGGAGACCAGCCTGGATTGAGTCGACAAGGAGGAGCGAGCGGTACTTGTCAGTCAACTGACGAGCAGCATCGTAGAACTCACGAGTGATGGCCATGCCTGGGTTACCCTCACCCATGACAGGCTCCATCAGCATAGCCTCAACGTGAAGACCTTCCTCCTCGACCTGCTCGAAGATGCGGTGAAGCTCGTCAACGTCGTTGGGGGTAACGGTGTAGAGTGGAGGAGTCGAGCCCTTGAACGACTTGAGGTAGCGCTGATAGATCTTGCGAGTGGAATCGGAAGCTTGTGCGGGACGCTCAGTACGGCCGTGGAAAGAGCCCTTCAACGAGATGAGGCACGAGGGACGGCCATTGTGAGGACCAGAAGCCGAGGTCATGCGACGTGCGTCAACATCGGCAATGCGCAGCGCGAGTGAGACGCACTCAGAGCCAGAGTTGAGGCAGATGAAGCTCTCGTAGGGGCAGGAACCGTTGCGGGTGTGGCCAATCTCCTTGCGGATGGCATCCTTGAACGCCTGCTGCGAGAAGCTTGGGGTCATGATGTTCGCCATGACGACAGGGTTCGCAAGCGTCTTGAGGACGTTGTCAGGGTTCTGGCCGAAGCCAAGCATACCGTAACCTCCGGTGTCGTAAACGACGCCACCATGCGAGGTGACAATCCATGGGCCCTTCGCTGCAAGAGGGATGTAGGGGTTCACAGCCTGTACAAATGCATCAAAGAGGTGGGGGTGAGGCAAAAGTGAGTAAGCAATGCAGGAACGGGGGAGTCACACGTTGAATCAAAACCGAACTGGGCTAGTTTTGCGAACATGCTGAGACCTTGAAGGTTGGATGACCTCGCATGCGAAGCGCTCTCGGTATCTATCCCTCTCAGACCACTGGATCCAAAGTCCGAGACCGATCTCGGGTTTGAATGGATTTCAGTGTGTTTCTCGGCAACGACGACTCCAGACTCGGAGGGTGATGCGAATTTGGAGAGAAGCCTCGCAGCTGATCAATCGGGTATCGAGAGCCGAGAACGGTAATTGATGATTCACGACGAATGACAGCACGAAATGGAATTTCTGCTGAGGGTCGATTGGGTCTTTGACGTACATTAGCATCATAGAACTGCATGTAACCCTTCTGAATCTGGGTAATAGCCTTGTACTCATCGAGCTTGAGCAGCTCCGGGTACTTGGTCTGCATCTTCTGATGCACTTCCACGGCCTGAGCCACTGCCGTCTGGAGATCCTTGTTGGTCTCAAAGCGGGAGATAATGTTATCGTTCAGTCCGCGGGTCAGCACGCGTGCGCCGCTCTTCGCGACGAACTCGCGGATCGTTCGCAGGCCCTGCATCTGTCTGGATTGGGATTTACCACAACAAATATATGACAAGCGTGAGATTCGACCGAAAGTGGACCTCGAGTTGTCAATCTCGGGGGATAAAATGCGAAAGATCTGGTATATATGGGGGCTTAATGACACTCAAACTAGGCTAAAAGAATTTATAATACATTTCTCACGCATTCAGGGTATTATTTCTTACGGACCATCATCCCATCCGCCAATCCACATTACTTAGTCCTTCGTTTTTTTACCGCCTCTTGACCACACAGTGCCCCCTCCGTTCCCGTCACGCGCGCCGCGCACGACCACAATCAGTGCGCACTGGGGCCCAGGGCATCGAAAACATCGCCCTGAAGCAGAGATCACATGATCCGGCTTGCCGCACATATCCAGCCGACATCCACTATTGTTAGCTTTCGGGGTTTGGGAAAGTAGATATGCTACGTCAGGCTCGGAACATGAGGAATGAATCTGCATGGTGGCAGCAGACTTCTTGCACCAGTCTGGTGATATCTGCGTCGTTTTAGCTCGAGTTCGTTGCAGGAAGCGAAGTATATAGGGCTGATCTTGATCTGTGCCATTCGAGCCCACCTACGGTCAGTGGGTTGAGTAGGGCTCATTCGCACATGTTTGAGTCACACATGAATACAACACTACACCCATATGTATTTTCATGTCGTGGTTGTGATATATTCATGCCGTACACCCACAGACAATCCATTTGCTCAGGGATTGATTCACGGTCTCCGGACATGATCCTGAGTATGACATTACCGATCAAAGGACGCTGTGTAGCTTGGCATATGCACAGCACCTGCATCGCATAGTCGCTGGCAAGCCTAATTGCTGTAACCAATCGATCATTCTCTACGTCTGTATGCAAGATTAGAGCCGAGTTATTCAGTCGCAGAGACCCTAAAGCATGATAATTGCTGCGGGATACAACCAGGGGCTCACATATTGGGCGAGCGAAACTGGATATCTCTCACCTTGAGCAAGGTAAGTTTAGTCCAGTGATGCCAGGCGAAATCTCGCGTCCCGGATCGAGAACGCACCCTAACTATCCCCGGCCAAACCCAGTTTGTCGAAATTCGTCATGGCAATTGTGTGGAAATATTTTATAGCCGCATCCGGCCAAAGAGCATCGTTCCCTCGCGCCGCTCCAGCCAACCCCTGGCGGAGGTGAGCTCGGACCGAAAGTTTTCCAGCACCCCACGTCAAGGATGGGGTGGCCGAATACAACAGGCGATCTCCTCGCTTACTTGGAGTCTGTTTTCCGTGTGTATACAAGTGCATAGTTTGTATCAATAACTTGGTTGGATGTGGAGACCCGAGATTAATCGAAACAACTCGAGTGCGCATCCGAGTGATGCCTGGGATCCACACAACTTCGCCACAAGCCATCGGGTTTCGGATTTTCCTTTCATATCGCTTGCGAAAACGCGGTTTTTCGGGGCTAATAGTTGACGCCGTTTGGAGACTCCTGGTACTGACGGTAGTTTGTGCAGCGCTACGTTGTTTTTCGGGGTTGTGGAGCCCAGTAACAGCCCTCGAGCTTGCGAATCACCTCCTTTCGGCCTTGTCCCGGCCACCCGATTCTGACCCAGTACGCGCTCGGTTTTGTCCCTGGATCGTGGCCTGATCGCGTGTGCATGGCCCCGGGTGCGGTGCATTTCAACTCAATCCGGCACTGTCTATTGTCTGCTCCATCCGTCGTCTCACTTCGCATGCCAATCCCGGCGCAATCCTCGGACTTCACCCCCTCTAGCTCAATTTTGAGAGAACATGCAGCGAAGTAGTCAGCAACTCCTGGCACGCCTGGCCTCGCGCATCACATCTAGCACTGCATTGGGTGCTGCCAGCGTCACTGCTGCAGCGGCCACCGCAGCCTGCCGCAGCATGGCCACCCTTGCCCCCCGCGCTCAAACCGCTACCGTGTTCGAGACCCCCGCGGGTGTCGTAAGCAAGACGTCTGTTTCCAAGTTCACAGCTACCCGCCAGACCACCAAGGCGACCTTGAACCTCGCAAACGTCGGCCGCCGCATGTTCAGCTCCTACCCTCCTCATACCGTCCTCAATATGCCTGCACTCTCCCCTACCATGGAGCAGGGTCGTATTGCATCTTGGGGTAAGAAGCCTGGTGATGCTGTCAAGCCTGGTGATCTCCTCGCAGAGATTGAGACTGACAAGGCTACTGTCTCATTCGATTCTACTGAGGAGGGCTACATTGCAAAGATCTTGGTTCCTGCTGGCACCGAAATCCCTGTCGGCACTCCTGTTGCGATCCTTGTCGAAGATCCCGACTCCATCGCTGCTTTCGAGAACTACTCCGCCGGTGGTGCTGCTGCTCCCTCTGCTGCTGCTCCCTCTGCTGCTGCTCCCTCTGCTGCCCCTGCTGCTGCCGCTCCTGCTGCCCCCGCTGCCCCTGCTGCTGCCGCTCCTTCGGGTCCTTCCTGCTCGAATCGTGGTGTGATGCCACTCCCAGGCTTCGATGATGATGAAAAGCCCACGCAAGCTGCTGAGCCCCAGTCCAACGGCCGTATCATTGCTTCTCCTGCAGCAAAGGCTGCCGCTGCTGAGCGTGGCATTGATCTCTCGCAGATCCAGGGCACTGGTCCTAACCGACGAATTGTCAAGGCGGACGTGCTCGAGTTCACTCCTGCTGCTAAGCCCGCCGCAGCGGCTGCTTCCACAACTCCTGCTGCCGCCGCCGCCGCTGCCGCTACTTCCGGTGCTGCTATTCCCGCTGGTGACTACGTTGACATCCCTCTCTCGCAAATGCGCAAGGTTATTGCTCAGCGTCTCAGCCAGTCCAAGGAGCGTATTCCTCACTACTACATTACTGTCGAGTGCCAGATGGATGCTTTGCTTAAGCTCCGCACTGAGCTCAACAAGAAGCTCGAGGCTGATGCTAAGAGCAAAGAGTCTGCTACCAAGCTTTCTGTCAATGACTTCATCATCAAGGCTGCGGCTGCTGCACTCAAGCAGGTTCCTCAGGTCAACTGCTCATGGCAGGATACGACCATTCGACAGTACAACTATGTTGACATCTCCGTCGCCGTCGCTACTGACGCTGGTCTCATCACACCCATCATCGCTGATGCGGATCTGAAGGGCCTTGCCACCATCTCCAGCGAGATGAAGACCCTCGCCAAGAAGGCTCGCGAGAACAAGCTTCAGCCTCATGAGTTCCAGGGCGGTACTTTCACCATCTCGAACCTTGGTATGTATGGCGTCAAGCACTTCTCTGCGATCATCAACCCTCCTCAGGCAGGCATTCTCGCAATTGGTGGTACTGATGTTAAGGTTGTGCCTGTCCCTGGTGCCGAAGCTGACAAGCCTCAATTCAAGACCGTCCAGGTCATGTCTGTCACCGCATCTTTCGATCACCGCGTCGTCGATGGTGCAGTCGGTGCTCAGTGGTTGGCAGCTTTCAAGGGCTACATTGAGAACCCAAGCACTCTCCTTCTTTAAGTGAGCTGCTTGACAATGATTGTTCTACCAACAGTGGTGAGTACTCCGCTGCAGAGGTTATATGATTAAAGATGATGACCACGATGATGACCACGATGATGATATGATACGATATATGTGACGTGGTCTTATACTGCTTCATGCATACGGTTTGGATCCATGTAGTGGCCTATTTTTCCGCGACTTTCCATCAACTTCCAAACCAGTCCCACGACTACTGAGCTTCGTTGACCTACTTCACCTACTCAACAACACAAAAGTTGGTTGTTTTTCGAAACAAAGTTGCCCAAACAATATATTATTCTTGCAATTTGAGGTTCATTTTATTGTTATCGTAGAATTTCTGGACTAAGTGTAGTTGATGATGTCATGTCGACAGGGGCAGCTGCTGTTATGTACATAAATGTGGTTTCGTTAGGGCAGAACTTATTGCTGAACGAGAGAAACGATGTCGTTGAAGCTTGTGATAGGCTCTCCGTTCGAAGTAGCGTCCTCTAATATCGTCTTGAGCTTTGAGGGCACGCTGGAGAAACCTTGGCATTTCAACACAATGCGGTCGACCGCACGTTGTGCATCAGGATTGAGTGGCGTCGAGGGAATGACCTCTTCAAAGCCCATATCCCGCAGCACACCGAATACATTATCACGGCCGAGTGAGCGTACCACTACAAGCAAATCTTCAGGAGTCTTGACGCCGGCTTCTCCGAGTTCACTTGCAACACGCGAGGTCAATGCATCAATATTTTCGCTAGCAGCGACAAGCTCTCCTCCGCAATACCTGAAGATGAGTCCCAACAGTTCCTGCGGTACGTTTTCGTTCGAATCTGGAAGTAAGCTGGAGGAAAGCAAAATCTCTTCGAACCCTTCCATATCCTCCTTCTCGGCATCTGTCAGCGGGGGATCCAGCGGAGGAACTTCTGACGCTGAACTCACGGATGGTTGTTGCTGTTGCTGTGACTGCTCTTGTACTGGCTGCTGCTGCTCTGTTCGTTGATCTTGCTGCTCTTGTCCCGACTGTGAATGCTGAGTTTGTTGCTCATCCTCGACTTGTTGTGATGGAGACACTTGCTCAATCATCTGATCAGACTGCTCTGGCTGTGATTGTTCCGTGGTTTGCACGTGAGTTTGCTCGGGTGCTTGCTGCTGCGCCTGGCTTAGTTGGTGCTCTTCATTCACTTGCTTTTGTTCAAGCTGTCGCTGCTCCTGATGAGAGCTAGCGTCCTCCAACTGGGGGCTTTCGGATTGTGACATGGCAACGTCCACGGGTTGGTCCTCAGCCTGCCGCTGCGTTTCTGGCTGCTGCTGAGGTTCCATCTGTCCTTGCTGGCCTGCGTTAGCCTCGGAATCGTTTTCTTCCGTCATTTCCTTGCTTGCTGAGTCATTCTGAGGCTCAGAGGTGGCGGCATCTTGAGGTAGCGAGGGGGGCTCGTTTGTGCATTCATTGGAGGGCAGCACCTCACTACCGTCTTCCTGCTTTATAGGTGCATTCTCCACACTACTGCTGGCGTTGCCAGTCTGGTCCGTTTGCTCGGGAGCGGAGGAGGATTGGACTTGCTCAGTTACTTGGACTTGCTCAGCTACTGACTGCGTCGGTACCGGTTCGTTATCCGACTTGGATTCAATTTGCTGGTGGCGCGTTTCATCTTTGCTGGGATCAGATTGCGATGTCTCCTGTGTTGGGGTGTCGGCTGAATCAGCTGAATCCACGAGTGCGACCGTTGGGTTGCTTAATGTGGCTTGTTGCTCGACGTCAGACTCAGGCGCTTGAGGCTTCGAGGCCTCTTCCATGGGTTCAACCGGTGCAGTGCTAGCATTCGACTGTTCGACTGATTCCGAGCTGGTAGGTGGCTGAGAGGACTCTTGGTGATCTACGCTAGAATCCTTGACGACGTCGGTCAGTGCTACATCGGTGGTATTTGCTGGTGGCTCCTCAGATCGATTAATCTCGTCGTTTTGGGAGAAAGGCTCAATTCGCTGTTCGGTCAGTTGCGAGTCCACGCCTTGGAGAGCCTGAGAAGGGGCTGTGTCCTCAGCCCCGGTCTCGGAACTCACCACTTCGGCTTGTGTTGCTGATTCTTCCGGTGCAGTGGCAGGGTCTGCCACGCCCGAGGCAGTAGTGGTTTGCGTGTCCAATTGTGAGTCACTGTGCACATTAGAGTCATCTGCATTCATAACGGCAGTTGTGGGTTCAGCGTCCACGCTCTGCACTGCGGCTTCGATAGCTTCAGTGGTTTCAACCTTTGGTGCGTTTTCAGGAGTTGGTGACTCGACATTCTCGGCTGCGACTTCTGCGGTAGAACTAGATGCTGATGCGTCTTGCTGCTCGGTCTCTGCAACCTGCAAGGTAGCAGCCGCATACGACTCATTCTCTGTTGCTTTTGGCTCCAAAGCTTGATGCTCAGAATCTGAAGTAATGACACCCAAACCTGCGACGTCATCTTGCGCCTCATCTTGACCTTCACGGTCACCCCCTTTGCTGACCCCTCCCTCTGCCTCGATTCGAGACACTGCTTCGGCGTCTGACTCCGGCGCGTGCCCAGCCGCCGCCGTTGCAGCCGCCATCGCTGCGGTCGCTGCAGCTTCTGCAGAAGCCATAGCAATATCGACCGACGTGCGGCGACTGTGCTCAATTGCAAGAATGCTGGTCTGTGGCTTCAAGAACGAGTTGATATCTGTCACACCATCGCCTCGGGCGACACCACGAGCGGCGGCGACAAGTACTGGAGCAGTAAGCTTTGCCTGCTCGGACAAGTCCGCCAGCGCAAACCAAGGTGCTCGCACGAGGGCTATGATCTTCTGTTCGACATTGCTTCGGAAGGTCTTAAGCGATTCGTGCCACTCATCGATCGATGTAAAGGGCAGGAATGGACACTTAATAGCCTTCACTGAAGACTCACGCCATACTTTCTCGTTCGCGAGCTGGCGCTGAGCCCAGATAATAACGAACACACTATACATATCGCGTAGCAAGACTCGCTGCGTAGTTGGTGTTCTTAAGGCACATTCTAATTCAGCACAGCGACCCTGTGCGGACGCCAGCGACCAGTCAGTTGGGTCAATATTCTGCCAGAGGGGATGCAGGTTCGCCGATACCGATGGTTTAGATGTCCTGCTCGACTCTTGCATTTGCGCCTTGGGAATGTTAAGCAATGACAGTTCATCAACTTCAGCACCACTGAAAAGTATCGAATTTAGTAACTCGAACGCAGACCCGGGAAGGGTGGAGCCAGGAATACACTCGCTTTCTCTTAGGCCGAGGATGGGGAACCGGCTGGGGGTATCTGGATGCTTTGTACTGCGTCCTGGAGAGGATGGCTGAGACTCATCTCCCTCCGTATCATTCGAACTCAACTTATTTTGACGTAGCCGCGTGAGTGCTCCACGCACATAGTATAATGCGATTGCCCTAACGATTCGTAGCGCTCGGTAAGCGGCCGCAGCGTCGGTCCAGAGGTTGATGCTGTCCTCATTTAATGGGAATGGATAGAAAAACTGGAGCTTCTGCTGATTGGATATCGAATACTGACCGAAGATGGGGCCCTTAGTAATATTAACGAGGGCCTTGTGCAACAATGCTCGAGTACTTTGCTGACCAGATTCGACCTTCTCAGTGACTAACTGCATCGCGGCCATATCATTGATGCAACGATCAAGTGCCTCTTCTTCTAAGCCAGCACAGAGACTTTCACCGGCGGTAAGAGCCAATTTGTGCGATTGATATCGAGCCATTAAGGTCTGGCCCACCTGAACTACTCGAGGACTGACCTTGGGTCGGAAGATACGACTGATGGCCAAGCCTGCAGTGGCAGCGAAAGATGGTAGTGCTGGGGCCTTGCAGGTAGATGTGGGCTTCATTGTTGCGAGAAGCGCAGTCTCAAGGTCTTGATTCGCAATTAGTTGATCACCGGCATCCGGAAGGAATGCAGGAATAGTAGTGGCTGACTGCACAGCATTCAGGGCGCTTACTGCTGGTAGTGATAAGTCCCATGCATCGCCGCTTACGATGCGTGAGCGCATTGACGCAGCCAACATCTCTAATACTTGATCAGGACTTAGTACTAGGGCCGTTGCTATAAGGTTATCCGAGTCTTCCATATAGACTGTGCCAACCGTGGAACCTTGGTTATCCGCGGACTGGCCATCGACCTTGGGCTGAGGGCCCGAGCGAGATGACCGTGATCTTGGTACGAGATTCTGAGGAGGTTTGGGGGAGAGGATACCATCAAATGCAGGAGAGGACAAGTACTTACCCAAAGCCAATCGATCTTCGTCCCGAACCAAAATCGACAATACACATGTGGTCAAACTGCTCACAGATGCAAACGGACGGGTCATCATCTGCGCGAACGCTGCGCCTCCACGGAAAACATTGCTCAGCACAAGTGACCGGACATCTTCCTTTGCAGAGTTATCCAGCCGCAATTGGTGCAATACGAGAGCGGCGCGCAAGTTGCGGATCAATGCGTATGAGTTGTAGGAATCAAAGACATTGTGCTTCGCGCCTGAGCTGTCCACAGATATGGACGATGCATCAGAGTCCTGGTGGGTCTCGGCTTCTTGTTCAACGGCTGCGATAATGTTGCTGATGTGGGGCAAGAGTGGTACTGCCAAGGTGGCACAAATCAAGTCTAAGAGGAATTGACTAAAGACGTCAACGAAGGCACCTCCTGGGGCAAGGTTGAATATGGATGAGTTTTTAGAGACCAAGAGCCTCAAGCATATTGCTGGGTCTAGTGTACTTGAGGATTCGGGTGTCACTCCTCCACTCAGGCTCGGACGAGTAGTACCTCGTTCTGCCCCACCCAGTTCGACTTGGAGGGAGTTAGCAAGCGAGGGAGGCGCTGGCATACGTGGCCAGCATGCAATATGCGACGCATTGACAACAAACGGTGCACCAGAGGTCACTTCGCAGCGATAGACCCCAGCAAGTGGTGACGTGGCGACTGGTGAGTTACCAACTTTACCAAGAGTGCCATCAATGAACCGGTTCGGAATGATGGGCACGGTTTGCAAGACAAGACCCGACGCTGCCTGAAGAGCAGCCTGCCACTTGGAGCTCTTGCGACCGGTCTTGTTCTCATCCAGTTCGTTTGGATCTATGAGCAGACCTACCCTGGTCATGGCTGCGCTAGTGTCCAGACCGCGCAACGAGCTTTGGGAGACGGGGCGATCGAGCTCCACCACGCACTTGGTGATGAGATGACGCTCACTTAGGCGTGCCCAAATACCTGCATCACGCATCATTCGAAGGCGAGCAAGAAGCTCTGCATGGAGGACAGGTACGAATTTCTGGACAAGTTGAGCCAAGTTGTCTCCTGCTCCATTGCCAAATTCCCTTGGTCCGAGATTGTTACTAGCAGCAAGCAGTTTGATAGCCGCACTAGCCACATCTGCATCACCACCGACTTCAAAGACCAGGCTATGGAGGAACTCCGGCGCAGACAACTCTTGAGGCGGTTCAAATGTGGTCTGGGCATCCTCGGCAGCTAAGCTTTTAGCACGCAGAATAGGTGCAAACAGCAATGGAGATATTGTTTCGATATCCGCTGCAAGCGAGGCCAGGGTAATGGCCGGGATAGCTCCCATGTCTCCAACCTTGGTGCTGCGGTTTTGCATACTCACGTACTGATTGTACAGGTGAACACATATGCCAACAAGGATTGAACGAGACAACGACTGGGGCGCTAAATCTGGTTCATCATCCAATTCTTGCGCGTCAAGTGGGGCAGTATTCGAACTTGCTCGCTCAGTGGGGGCAGCATGATACGACAGTATAGGAGGAAGTTGCAGTGGCACGCGAACTTGCACGCCATTGAGTGACATTAAGGAGTGCAAAGGACTTGGGATCAGGAGAGACACACCATTATCTAGTACACTCTCTAGTTTAGTCTGCAAACTCGCTGTCAGCTTTGTTGCTTTGGTGTCTAGGTGCATACCTGAGAGCTTTGAAACCAGGTCAGCCGCAGGATCATAAACTAGTTGAGATGCTGATGCGGTGTTCAAAGCCAAATCTACAGTGGTACTGATAGGCTTTGGTGATATGGGTACCTCATCCTCACTGTCGAGGAGTTGACTGAGCATGAGCCCTGCCGATGTCGCGCTGCCTGCACAGAAGATCATCGAATCCAGCTCAGCGTCCGAGAACATGACGGTGGATAGCGCGAGGTTCATTTTCTCGACGATGCTTGGTGGAATGATGTCGTCCGCCCGTGATTCGGTCGTAGGATCGGAACCTGTGTTCACCTGCTTCAACAGATTCTCGATCGGTCCCTTACGAGTCATTAGCGATCCTGGGTAGATGTCTTGGCGGAAAACGTTTGTAGAATGGGCAACCAAACAGTTCGCGGTAAAAATGTCGGATGCAGCGAATGGGGACATCAGATAGTCTTGAGGAAGACCGTCCCTGGAGAGTCGTTCAACACCCACAGTCCAGGCATCCTTCAACCTACCGCGTAGTCCACTGAGCTCTGCAATTCTTCGACGTCTCTTTGCACACACCGCCTTTGTATCTGCCCAAATCGCTGACTTCTCAGCCGGAGGATCGTTCATTACATCCGCGAAGAGTAGATCCTTGACGGCGGCACGCAGCGACTGGCGCTGGATCACATGATGCGTGTACATTGAGGCGATGGTGGATTTGAGCCACTCCGCGAACTGAGCGGATGCAGAACCTACCGCATCAGGCTGTTTTGAGGCATCACTAGCAATGTTTTGCGTGATTTCTGCCAACTGCGACTTAGATATCCATCCGCCTTCAAAAAGTCGCCAGAGGAAGAATGCACACAGGACAACATTATTGCCGCACAGCTGAGCCATTTCGGCAACGGTCTGGGGTGTGATTGTCCATGGCGTAGTTCCCTCCGCTGCGTTGGGCCAAGTGTTGGCGCTGATGACATGGGCATAGGGCGTGTTGGGAAGCAGGCGAACTATCTGCTCGAGGAATGTCAGCGGATTAGCCAGTGCTTCGTCGCTGGTAGACTTCCCGAGCATCTGAGTCACTTGGTGGTTCACGTAGCGCGAAATTATCTCACCACATTTGGAAACATACTTTGAGACGATGCCCTGAAGGTGGCTCTCGACGGACAGACGCGCCTGGCGCAAAACACGTTCATGATCTGCAACGCTGGCCAGGTGCACCCGGCTGTCGCCCTCCTGCCACTTCTTTAATAAGTCTTCGTCGATGGAAACTTCGATCCACGACGCAAGACTCGATCCAAGCATCGCAGCCGAGCCCCCTTCGCTTGCTAATGAGTCTGCATGTAAAACCGCCTTAAGGAGCCGTCTTGCAGCGAGCACAAGCTCCATGTCCACCGAGACGGACGACCTGGATGATGTTTCAACCGAGGAGGCTGCTGAGTCGCTAGATGGAGCTGTCTGTGCAGTGTCTTCCGGGCCTTTCATGAAAGATGGGTTATCGAAGCCGCTAAACACAGGAATAAGCTCCGATATAATTTGCTGCAATATACCGCATTCATCACTCGGAGCTTCATCGCTTGGGTCTAAGTTCAGGGCGCGCATCAGTGTAGAGTTGAAAATGGTTGCAGTGCTCAGAGGGATCTTCAGAGTGCGGGTGTTTAACTTACGATTCAGTGGGGCAGAGACAAGAGCACGCAAATCTAGCTCAGCCTCGTGCGCAATATGGTGGAGGACTTGACCAGCATCAGTGGTCAGCGTGGCCAACGCCGCCTGAGATTGAGCAGATTCCTCAGTGGCGGGATCAGCATTAAGAGAGGACGAATCGACCTCTGACATGTCGAGAACTTGGATTCTCACCTTAGCCGCCGAGGAGCAGAACTCTCCAGGCAATTCGAGATGCAGCTTTGTTTCGTCTTCACTCAGAAGCGATTGCGGAGGTAAGTCCACAGCGCCAGTTCCCATGCGGACACAGACTCTGGACGGGAAGATAACGGTAGTCCCAGTGGCGGAAACGCATTCGGTTTTGCCAACCTCACAGAAGCGTGGAACAATGAGTGCTGGGAGCGCGTGCTGGACTGAGGAAGGCGCGTTAGGGAGCTCAAGGGAGGTCACGAGCTGATCGCGCGACTGAATCAGCCCCAAGGGTCCGGCATTCAGCGTTTCCTTCGCGATCTTCATGTGAAGCTGCGAAATCAATTCATCTACATTCGACTCATTGCTTTCCGCTTGGCTCGCTGCACCAAGCGTTGTAGCAATCGATTTGTACGCATTGGAGATAGCTTGGTCAAGCTTCGATGCTGCAATCCTCACAACTCGCCCATCCTCGTGCTTGAACGGAACTTGCTTTTCTCCTTCGTCGCTTGCACCATCTGATCCAGTGTCGTAAGCCGCTGACAGTTCTTTTCGGACAGCATCAACGATAAGCCTGAAGCCCAACTGGCTTGCCGGATCATATTCCTTACCTCCGTCTCCCGACAGCGGGAATGTTAGAGACGAAGCAGGAAGCGAGTAAGCTGCTCCACAATCTGCCAGTATCCGAATCAGCGGTAAAGAGGATGATTCAACACTGGCCGTCGCCTGACCAGATACTTCGGCGATTGCCCGCGCAATTTCATCATCCGAGAACGATAGAACTCGCTGTGCAAACCTCTGGGGGATTAAGTCAGCTGCATTTTCAGCCGTAATACTACCCACCTGAGGTTGCATATGAACAAGCTTGGCTAGCAGAGCTCGAAGACGTCGCATTAGTGAAACCGGAGGATTAGTGATGGAAAACTTCAGAGGCAGGCGTCGAGGTCGACCAACATCCGTTGATACCACGATTCGACCAATGACCTTTGAGCTCGAGTCAAGGGCCTTCACAGCCTTCGCAAGCGTGGATGCAGGCTCATCGCTCGACGCTAGCTGGGATAAACCCGATACAAGTGCGGGACGAACAAGATGCGATTCCGCATAAGGATGCTCAGCACTACGTAATTGGTTAAGATCAATGACGCCATCTGCAATCACGAGTTCATCGGTCAGAAGCGTAGGTTGCGACCAGGTATCGGAAGTGAGAAGCGAATCTAGCATAGTAAGTAGTGTGAATAGCGCCGCATCTCGACCAGCAGAAGGGGTAGCGACCAGAGGAGCAAGGGGTGATGGTTCGTAGTAGCCAGCGGTAGCGGGAAGCGAACCTGGGGCACACATATTGTTCGTGATGGTAGTCGGCTGCATGGCTAATGATCGCTCAGTATTCTGGGCTGAAACCTGAACAGCTTCTCCAGCGGTAGTAGTCTGAGCAGCAAGTCGTGCGAGTTCGAAGATGGCGTTCGGGACGTTTCGAGATGTAATTTGGTACACTCGGAACAAGAAGACATTGCCGTAGCCCTTCATATAAGGTAGGATCATGCTGCTTGCCACAAGCCTCGAGTTTGCTGCGACAAGGTTCGGATCTTCGGGCATGATAGGAATGGGATAGACTTCCGAATACGCACATGCTCTGGATGGAAGTAAAGAAGAACCTACTAATCCAGCAGCCGCGAGGATATCCTCAGAAATATGCGGCAGTTGAGTGGTTGGGTCGGTTATCCATGCCATGAGTGCCTCATTCGGGGCAAGAGACATTGAAGAGCTTGTATCTGTTGCTGTCAAGATGTTGGGCACATCCGATTGCACAGACGAGGTTGGCAAAGACACCAAACGGCCGTCAAGAGGGTATGCGAGAATGAACCGATAAGCGTATTCACTGTCAGCTACAGGCTTATTCTTGCCCGTTTCTTGCGGATCGTAGATGGAGTCATTTGATTTCTCCTTTTGTCGAAGGCGGAGACATCCGATCTCCGTTCGGAGTCTTACAGAGACTGGAACACTCTCACAATATGAATCGGGTTGTTCGTGACGTTGAGCAGACGGCTGCTCCACAATAGGTGTTGCAATGTTACTGACTGTGGTAATAAGCTCCTGTTGCGCATGCTCTATCTCCGTCGCGAACTCGAGTCCCGATTCGAGAACCTCGACGCATTCTTCAAGCGCCGTTTGAAGCACATTCTGTTGATCGTTAGCATTCGATTGTCCCTCTCCTTCTGGCTGTATACCGGATATACCTTCGTTTGCCTTCGATTCGTCGAATGCGTCGGTTAGGGCAGGATTAGAGCTTTCCGACGCCGTAGTCTCCTGTTGGGAATCAGATGGTTTGGACGAGTGGTCGGCAGGTAGTAAGCGGTGTCTCTCAAGCATAGACGGATATTTAGATCCTAGCAAGGGGCGCTCGCGCAACTGAACCATCAACCACGTTCGTCGTGCGGTATTCGTACCAGTGCCAAGCGCAATACCAAGCATGGCGACCACATCGATATTGCGGCTATGCATACTTGTTGATGTCTCGAGACCAGACGTTTTTTGGGCCGCAGTCGATTCGACATTGTTCCATGACTTGAGCGCACGAGCTAAGTCTTGGGGGCCTACAACCGCGAGACCAGCTCGACTTAGAGCATCGGAAAACAGGAGCAGGAGTCGATTTGGAGTGATCTGAAGTTCATACAGTCGATTGATCAGCGGCCTTGAGGACTCTGGTGCGCGAGATAACTCTTCTTCCAACTCCTCTTTGTGATGCAAGGGCTGGATACCGAGACTGGGTGCAAAGAATGCTGATTGAACGAGCTCCATGGTGAGAAGGTGAAGATGGACAGGAACAAACATTTTTGCAAGTTGTGGATTCATCACATAGAGCGAGTGGGCAGGCAGGGCAATCGCAGCTGAGTTTCGCACTACCATGTGATTGGATTCGGGTGAGCTTTGAATAGGCTCCTGAAGCTCTTTGTTCCCGAAATTAGACAATTCGGCTGGTTCATCAACCCCAAGTTTCAAGGCTTGCATCATCATCGTGGATTGTCGCTGAATTTTCAGCTCTTCGGGCAACTCGTCAAACTCTGATTTGGCTTCGGAGACCACGCTGATGAGTGAGCCCAGATCTAAGCTCTCCCGACGGCCCAAGGATTTAGCTGGTTCACATTGAGGTACCTCCATTGGCTTAGTACTTGCTGCGTTAGTTGCGGAGCCTGAAAGGCAATCATTTAGGACGTCAATGTGCTCACGAACCCAGTTTAGTACCTGCTGTAAGGTTGAATCCTCTTGAATCGCCTTGAGAATAGCCAATCTCTCTGATGCCATCCATGCCTGAAGCTTCTGCAGTGCGTGTAGAAGCTCACCGAACGTTGAAAATGTCAGACCGAGTTCATTGAGAAGCTGTAGCGAGAATAATGCTGCGTGGGCAGCAGTGGCAGACGCAACACCAGCTTGTGCAGCGTTCTTTTGACCAGGGTATGCGGGCTTGGACCGGTTCTCGGTCAGTTTGGTCGCAGCAGGACCAGTCACGGATTGGGAATCAACAGCAAGGTAGGGGTAGTCATATTCATTCCCAGTCATTTCATCCTCATCAGCCTCAGCTTTTAGCCAGTCTTCGATGGTATTCCAAGGATCCTCCACCAAACCAAAGCCTGCACAGCAATTGATAAGTTGGTCCACCTGTGCCAGCGACAGAGTGACATCTCCCGTGGTTGCGAACATATCAACGTAATCGTCTGCAGCATTAGGCGAACGCTTCGTAAGAAGTGTGCAGTGTGAGGATGCGAGATATCCAACCAGAGCCTCACGGGCCGCAGTCGCGGCTGCTCGACGGACCATTGTATCAATGGCAAAGACGCTTGCCGACGTTAGAGCGTGCTCAGCGTTACCCGCATTAGCGGCTGAGTCCATCAGATTACCTGGAGGAATACCGAAGTTTTTAAGAGCGGACGAAAGACCAGCGGTCATGATCGAGCCGCCGGCTCGGGCGTAAATCATACGTCGCTCAGTTGCTCCGAGTGCGGCTGACAAAGCCTGCGCCAAATTCATGCCAGCATCAACCGACGATATTGGTGATGAGAGCTCGCTATTCATCAACCACGTGTGCACATACAAATCCGAAGGTGTGGCAACGTACGGCAGGGGAACTGGAAGGACTCCAAGTTGCGCTGTTGCCTGCTCATTATTTGTACTTGCAAGTTTACCAAGCATGATCTTAGCAAGCCCAGGTTGGAGTGGATCGACATAGCCACTTAGCAAGGCGTGACTCATTGCAAGAAGCAACTCTAAGACCACTTCAGGATCCTCCTCCGCTTCGATTACAGCCATTCCCGGCTCTACAAAAGCCGAAGTCGCACTTGCAGGGGGCGCGGGAGTCGGGAATTCAGCATCAATGCTTTCCAAAGGAGTTGTACGCTGAGCAATATTTGTAGGTGTGGCAATTAGACGGCTGGTTGGCATCATCAACAAGCGGAGGATGTCTACTCGAACGAAGTTCATGTCCTTCTCGGCCTGACGCAGTGCGAGGAGTAGCTCCACGCCGGTTCCGAACTGACGGCCTGCGGCGCGGAAGGATGAAAGGAGATAAATAGCTGAACTCGCTGATTGGCTTACAGCCAAAATGCGGTCGGCAAATCGTTCTCCCATCCATTCTGCAGAGAGTGGGGACGCACGATGCGGTGTTGAAAAGCTGCCAGGAGCTACCGGCACAGGCAACGAATTGACATCGCCTTGTGGGTGCGAGGTCTGAGAGTTTGCATAGGATGTAATCACCACACTCGATAGAAGTGTCGTCGCTGATGTAGCAAGCTGATGTGATGTAGGGACTCGGATGATGTCACGGAATACGGGGCCACATACGTGGGTCAGAATCATGTTACGTTCCGAGGCTCGTATAGTGGCCGTGACCTTAAATGCAGTATTCACAGCTGTCGCAAGATCATTAAGTGAAACAAATCGCTGCCTGGCGGCGTTCAGCCATCGACAGATGGAGTACGTGTGCAAGCCCGCACCAGCTTTTTCGACGAGCGTGTCGACGTCTTCCAACGTCAAGAGCTTTTTGCCAGCTATACCAGTAGCGCCATTCGAGTGCACGGCTGGGTCCTGCTCATCTTTCATGGAATCCGCTGGTACACCGCTTGAGCGGACTCCCAACGTATCAAAAATCAGTAAATCAGAGCGACGCAAGAAGCCAAGCAGATCCCGCTTAAGGACGAGATCTAGGTTCTCATATTCTCGCACCGCGTCGGCCAACTGCCTCACAGTATCAAACTTACGCCCTTCAGCGAGCAACATTCCAAGTATCTCCGGGACACACGCAGGTCGCTGAACTTCGGACAGAATGGTCTCCACTTCATCTTCTGTGATAATCCAGTTTGGCGTTCCCACACTGGAGAGGCCTTGCTTACCCGAGCTTGTGAAGATAAGCACGGATGAAAGTGTCTTCTTGGGTGCCTTCATTGCTGTGAACGCTGAAGCGTATTCATATGCACTTCCATCGTCGAGCTCCAAGGGTGATTCTACCTTCGGGTTCGAGGTGGCGGGATCTTCAACAGTTCGCATAGCAAATGCACGGGTAGCCATAGGCGACCAGAGCGCGGCCAAGATGCCACTCGCACTTAAAGCGCTACGTAACTTTAGGTTTGTCAGGTACCGTTGCTCAGCCTCCCGTTCTTGCTTCTCAACCCGCGCCCGTTCAAGCCGTAATGCTTCCGCTAACTTCTCCCGCTCACGTACAGTACGCTGAGCGCCCCCATGCATGAGGACCCGGACGAGCTCTTCGAGATTATGAATCGCTGGAATAACACCTACGTAGCCTACTGAGATTCCAGATGTGGGGATAGAGCCATGTTCATGCGCGATGAGCTGCATCAAGACGGCAAGAGTTCTGCGACCGGTACGGCCAGCGACCCACAAATACTCGATGGCCGGGGGTGGGAAGGTGAGCGGGGTTAGAGTATGCCTAAACAGGATGGCTCCTTCACCTGCGACCAGCCAAGCTCTTAGTTGACTTCGAGCATGCACAAGCTCATTATGACGCGACGTGAACATTGACAGCAAGCGAGCCATACCAGCCGCTGCTCCAGTCTCCGCGGCAGAAAACGAATTCTTAGCGAACACGACAAGATGCTCTCCCAGAGATTCTGCATCCAACAGTGTGCACAACGCCAAATAACATGAGTGGGAGCATGCAATGGCAAGTCGTGTGACGTCGTCAAGGGTGATCTTTCGAGAACCCTCAGCAAATGTAAGACGGTGATAGCAGTTTGACGAGAGCAGCTTGACACGTGATACAACCTCACGAATCATTGAGAGCTGCCTTTCAGATATAGACTGTGTGGTGTCCGCTCGATTGTCTTCAGCTCTGTCATTCGAAGTGCTAGGTGAGGAGCCATCCTTCAGCGATGCTTTAAGCAGAACCTCCTTACCTTGAGCGTAATACTCATCATCGAGTAGCAGACCGCTCGTAAGTGCCATGGATTCAGCGCACATCGAGGCCAGCGCTTGAGGCGACAGAGGTGCTGCCAAGACGAGCCAGAGCAGCTGCAGAGGGGATCGGCAGCGAGGCAAGGATCTTAGGGCTTTGAACGCCATTGCAAGTGATGCCAGTGAGTCAAATTGCGCCCGAGCCGCTGAGAGCTGCCAAGCAAAACCAAGCGTTTCAAGCGCATACTGTGGGGGGACGACAGATAGAATGCTATGGGTTACCGCTTCCATCGAGATAACATCCGTGGGGTTGGAACTCTCCACATCCCCTGATCCTCCCTGCATACCATGAAGGAATGCAGGGGAAGGCCGTACCAGTGACGTAGGCAGCAAGCGGCACGCTGGATGAGACAAGAATCGGTATAACAAGCGACCTACTGATTCAGGATTTTGCGTCCTAAATTGGATATAGTTGCACAACGCGTTCATACTTCGGAACACTGGCTCGGTGAGCATATCATAGATCGACGCCATCTTCGCGATCTTCTGGAGAGGTGAGTCAGGAAACAAATCGAGAGCTTCTTCTACAGTCAAGGCTGAACTCTCGATCTGTGCATAGTCCATATTTGCACCATCCATTTCATTTGACTTCGTATCCATTTGCCTCGGAGACGCTAGCCTCATCGAGTGGTGGGATCTGAGCGTCTTGGGCGCCTTTTGGGCCAACGCCAAAACACTCGCACCTTCTGCCTCCCCCATGGTAGGTTGAGACTTTTGGCGAATGATACCTCCGGCCTCCTCAGCCTCCGCTGCAGCGCTTTCTGCCTGTTGGCGCGCTTCTGCATGCTGGGCAACCTGTCTCTCGATGGCCTCCATGGCGGCTTCGCGTTCGGCATTGATCAGCGCAACGAGGACAACAAGTGCTGAGTTGCTTGCCAAACCTATTAGTCGAGCAATATCGCTCATGTGCCACTGAACGTTGGATGGCAAAAGCATTCGTCCGGGAGCATTTACATAGGCATATAGCATGGCAAACTCCTCTCTGCGGACGAACGCTTCCTGAGCCAATTCGGCATCGACACTTCGCACCAGGGCAGATGCTGCAAGCGCTGGAGACGAAAGGTCGATTCCCGCTTCGGCCTGAGTGATCATCGCGACGTGCGAGGCTCCTTCGTGGTGGAGAGTGGAAGCAGGACTAGTAACTGAGCCCAGTGTAGACATCCCTGCACTGCTAGATTGAGCATACTGAAGGCGTGCATACTGGACGAGTTCTGTAAACGCCCTCGAGATGATAGCATACGAACTTAGACCCGAGAAGTATGGGTTGTACAAGATGCGAGATAACAGCCCTTGCGCCATGGAGTTCCGCAAGGCAGATGAGAGGGTCCATGGCTGGTCTGATTGCTGCTGCTGCATTGCTAAAACGGATACATCTTCGAATGTAGATCCTCCTGTCTTCCGGGTCCTTGCAGCCTCAGCTAGTTGTCCAAGCTGAGGAAGTGTTGAGCTTAGTGGAGGCAAAAAAGGAGATGACTTCGAAACCAACGAGTTCTTCAGCGCTTCACAGATGCGAAGTGGTTCAGCAATCGCGGCCCGAACCGCTCGCTCGAGGTCCTCATATGTTCCGAATTGGCGGCGTTGGAACTTCTGATCCAGGAGCCCTTCGAATACGAGTGTAAACGGCTCGATAGAAGCCAGGTCGAGTAGCTCATTTTTGGCAAGGTTAATACCAGGATAATAAGGGCGACGAGCATACGGGACCAAAGACGCCGTTGACTTTGCCATGGAAATAAGATCTGAATGGCTAGAACCGGATAAAGTGGACGCTTCCTCGTTAGTTGGCATCAAGTGATCCCCCGATGATGAAGACGTGTCACCTGCAACGAGTTTGCGTGCAAGCGCCAAATCGAGTGGACCAAACACAGACGCAGGCAATTCCGGATGCATGCCCGCAGCTGCATACTCGGGGAATAATGGATTTCCCGCGGCTTTCTCGAGAATGATACGGTAGGTATCCATTCTAGCTGGGGAATCCTCTGGCCACAGCTCGCATTCAGGGTGTGTGACAAATGCGGCAAGAATAAGCGACGCTGCCTGAGAGGTGTTCGTCCGCTGAGCAGCGTACTTCATCTTGAGTGCAATAAGCAGGCGCTCAACCGAGCGGTACACATGGTTCTCTGCTGCCAAGAGCGACAGGTAGAAGGTGATGCCAGGACCTATGAGATCCGCGCACTCCCTCAGCAGAAAATCGGTCGCTGCCCAGAGTGCGTTCTCCGCAATAATGGCTCGAAGCTCTAATTCCTGAAGCTGCTCAGCCCGCATTGCCTTTGCTCTAGTGGTCGTGGTCATGAGTAGGGCGTGAGCAGCTCGACTGATCGCAGGTTGGAAAGAGTAGTCGCCATCGAACAACTCCTTGGCCATGTGTGGACCAGGCCGAGCGTCAGATCCGGAAGCCGATGAAGCACTTGGGACGAGTCGACGTTTTGGCATATCCGATGGGTTCATTGACTCAATGAAGTTGGGCAACTGACCCCGCAGCATCATGATGAACAGAAGTTGCGCGACTTGGCGCCGTAAAATAAGATGAGGAGCTGATGCTGTGGCGACCGCTGCGACAGGGGATTGCACAGCATTCAGAACACCAGGCCCTTGGCCTTCCAAGGCTTGGGTTGCAGCTGCTTCGTTAGATATGACAACACCAGCTGTGGGTGGTTTCTGAGGGAGTCCTAGTGCAGGAGACGACGCGACAGAGGACGAGATTGAGCCTGCCGAGTTCGCAGCATAAGCCGCAGTTAAATTCGCTCGTGAGACAGCCTGAGACGTGGCTGCGAGCGAGGCGAGCTCTGAATCACGAACGACCGAGTTCGAGTCAGAGGTCGTGAAAGATTGCCACGGACCGAGCACGGCAGAGTAATAGTTCGTAACAGCGACAAGTAGCTCCTCTGGCGTTGAAAACACTTGCTTAGCCTGCTGGAGCTGGAAGAGAACATAGAACACGGATAAGGAATCGCCTCCAGCTGCTGTCCAAATCGAGTGCAGGAGCATAGGAGTGAGAGTAACCGGCTGGACAAAGAGTTCACAGACGGGTGACAGCAGATACAAACGGACGCACTCCTTCCCCAAGGCATCGACGGCGCGCGCAAGCGGAGCCATATATTTCAGTTCCGCGATTATTGATTCAACGTCCTTCGCAACGAATCGCGATGGGATTACTCCGTTAGGATCTGCAAGGGAGGACGGAGACATTGCAATTTCTCGATGACCAATTAGGGGTTTCATCGAGTCTAACAGTGCGCTTTTTTCGGTTACCAGCGAAACGCCAGCTCCAGTACTACCGCTAGCAGCAACTGCACTCACCGAGGGCATCTCAGCCATTGTGTCTGTGAGTGTGACAAGGTATGCCACAGCGACCTTCGACGCAGGCAGAGGCTCTTGCGGGGCATCTCGCTCACTCCCGTTCCCCTGCTTCGCGGCTTCAACTTGGCCGTGAGACTCCTGCGGCGCAGTCCGAGAGTCACCGATTTTGTCCTGGAGAAGCGACTTGCCAGCTGGAGCGAAGAAGACGATTCCGCCGGTGCGGCAGTCCAGCGCCTTGAGAAGTGATAGAGTGAGCAATCCGGCCTCGCTTTCGTAGAAAATTCTGTCAATGTCTTGTAGGCACAGAGAGCGTTGCAATTCAAGACCAGCTCGTTTTTTGGGATGCATAATGAAGCTGCTGCTCGGCATGCCACTCGCCGCTTGATGAGCAAATGGCGGACCTTGGGCAAGCGAAGCCTGGCCAGACTCTCCACTACCAGGCTGACTAAGTATTGGCGTTTCTGGGATGAACATTAGGGTAGCTGGAGATGTCAAGTACGCCAAAACAGCCGAACGTGCCCGGAGGCTCTGTTTACGGAAATGTCGAAGTGCATCCAGCAGCGATGGCTTGCTTGAGAAGCTTAAAGGTATCGATGCCTGTTGCTGTTGCTGCTCTACCATCTGACTCAATTGCGTAAGGGACTGCGACTGCGACTTGTTACCAGTAATTTGTGACGGGAGGAAGCGATAGCCAGCAAAGCTGAGATGCTGCAGAGCCACGAGCAAACCAGAGACGGATCGACCGCACAAAAGCATCGCATCAATATCTGCATCTGAAAGGTTTAGATTTGCATTTTCTACTCCCCACGCGGGGGTGAATTTCAACGGAGCAGCATCTGCTGAGGCAGTTGCGGTGGGGTACGTGTCCCCATGAAAAGTCGAGAAACCTGGGGTATTCTCTGCCTTGACCAGCCTGAACTTCTCCATCGTCTTCCTCGTCACAAGGCTATTCGTAAGAAGCCTGCTCATGGCACTACCCGCTGAGAAGTGGAATGCATCGCCAGTGTCACTGCCGAGCAAACGCGACTTGTTGCCAGTCGGTGAAGCACGGTTACTGCTCAGTCCAAGGATGGCAGCCATAATCGGACCGGCACCACCCGCGGCAGATCCAGAGCCAATCCCAGAACCGGAGTGGAGCACCGCGAGAACAGAGGCATACAGTGTCGTGACACAAGCTCCATCAGTAAGACCATTCGGGCTCGACCCGTCATTTGACGAATGAACTTGCTTCTCGGATCCATGCTCCCGACTAACAACCTTATGTAGGAGCGGAGTTTGGTATCCTCCACCAATTTCCACTTCCAATGGTACTTGGAAGAGCTGACATTCGGTTGACTTCAGATACTCACGAATCGCCGAACGAGCTAAACTCACGCGCTGGCGTTCCTTTCGAGCTTGCTTGGAATTTAGCTCAGCCTCTGCAGCAGCCCGCACAGCGGATGCGACATCATCTAGAGAGTTCATTCGTAAGCCAGATGATGCGAGATTGGCGAGGTGCTGAAGACTCTCCGCACCTGCATTGCACTTTTTGTAAAATGCCTCGCAGTCTGCGATGGTCAGCAAGTTACGCGAAGCGCTACTGGCTGATAGCGTCAGTGCGCTGGAGTCGTCATTGTCGGGGGCTGAGGAGTTGGGTGCAAGCAGGATGGAGAGAGTTTTTGAATCGGCCGGTGGGCCACTTCCACCAAGTAACCGAGTGTCGGCCGTGAAGAATCGGAAAAGCCGCTGCTTGCAATCCGTCATGACATCATACTCGCGCTTAACATCTTCTATCAAGTGTTGGAATGATTTGTACTTCTTCTCGCCCTGCCGACTCAATAAGCCCAAGAAGAACAGCGCATTGTCCAGCCCATGTGCTTCTTTTAACAAACTGTCGAGCTCAGACCGTTGAAGAACAATCTCGGCACCTTCGGAGGGGATGTCGAAAAGTCCGTTACGACCCAGTGCACTGAAGTACGCGATGAGTGCGCGTCGTGCTTCTTCACCAAAGCCTGCCAATGATTCTTGGTCTTGAAGTGCTCTTCGAGCTGCAAGGAAATGACTACGAACAACCGCAGTAAGGCCCTCCATGTCTGGGACTACGATTGGTGGATTCCGTCCGAGCAGTGATTGAAGAACTGTCAGGGTTTCATGGCCAGCCTCGCTTTCAACATATAGCCTGTCAACATCTGCGGCCGTAATGGAGACTTGAACAGCGTTGCTGGTGCTTTTCCGAAGTCGAACGCTATCCGGATGGCTGTCTCGGAGACTATGTCGCTCTGAGGTCGAGGCTCGCGCTTGAGAAAACAACAGTTGTCCGCGCTCAGGATCCCGTAGGAATGAAAGCACAGCCAATTTGATTTCTTTGGCACGTTCATACTCCAGCTTGACTGCTTGCGTGAGCTGGGGTATTGTCCTAAAACGTCGACCCATCATGTTCAACTGCCGAACCAAGAAGGGGGTCAGAGCCCGCCCGGCAGCCAGTAGAGCATTGAGCTCTGTCTTGGACACACGCACCTCCTCGACGTCAATGAATAGTTGACATTCGGGGGAGGAGATGTAGTCGATCATCAGTTGCCGATCTTTCTCTGACACGGCCCATGTTTTCCCGTCTTGGAGCGCGGAGATAAGTTGTGCCATATTCGAAAAACGTCGCCCCGTTAGCTCCAAATCTTTTAGAAGCCGAATAGCCCTTTTCACATCCCCTGAAGCCTCAGCAAGGATCGCAAGTAAATCTGATTCGGTGACTTTAAGGACTGACATAGGATGGATGGATGGATCCAAGGCATCGTTGTTCAGCCCCGTACCATCGTGTGACACCCCACCCGAATGGTTTGAACCTGGGGCCGCTACACCCGATGCCATCTCACCGTTCTCCATTCCCACAGTTGTCGTGTCCTCAAACAGCATGCACTGCGGTGATGATAGATATTGGAACAAGATCTTCAGAGTGGCTTGTGTATCCTTGGCTGCTTTTGCTTTGCTCACTTTAGCTGCGTGCAATGCTGCAGACAGCGCCGTGAAGTCCGCAAACTTACCCTTCTCCTGAGCTAGTGTTCGTAAGAGTTGAATGCACTGCTGAGCGCCCCCAGCGTCAACAATGATAGCATCCAACTCAGATGCGGCGACGCGGATGCCTGTGTTGGACTTGGCTCGCGACGAGTTGGGGATCAATGGTGAGTCCGGACCAGACAGAAAACCCACCACTCGTGCACGATCGGCCTCTGTAACAATGATGCCGGTCTGAGCATTCGCGTTTGCTTGCGATGCATTTGCAGCAGCGATCTCGGCATCTCTTACCAGGCTGGCCAGTTCATCAAGCGAAGCGACTCTTGTTCCAGATGCGGCCAGTCCCTTAAGCAGGGAGACAACAGTCATTGGAGTAGATCTCGCCTCCGCAACAATATTTGCAATATCAGCTTCCGTGATGTTTCTGCATGAGGCTGAGTCGTTTGGTCCACACTTCCCTGTGCTTGCCGATTGGATGAAAATCGGGCAGTTGGGGGACGATAGGTATCTGGCTACATGAGCGCAGACTTCACTGTTGTCGGCCTCCAATTCCCGAACACGATGCAAAAGATCATTGAAGGATTGAACCCGTACACCACGGCGGTTGAGATCCGCAAGCAGTGCGAGGGTATTTTGAGTTGCTCGACCTGCCTCGAGTAGCAAATCTAGATCGTGTTCACTCAGAGGGCAGGGCGCCAAAAGATTCTCAAACAAATGGCAGGCAGGTGACGCCAGATAGGCGAAGACCTGATTTCTTTCGTTGTTCAGAACCTGCCTTCGTGCGCGTTCTGCTCGTTGCTGGTCCCGCTTGATGACTGTGAGAGCCTGCCCTGTTTGCTCATCATCGTGTATACTATGCGCAGTGTGGGGACGGCGCAGTGTAGGCAAGTTCACGCCATCCGCGCCAATACTACCACTCACATTGTGACTCACTGTCCTAGCAGGAAGTGGTGTAACTCCTGCGGCTCCAACGCTTGCACCAGCGTTGGTCGCAGAGCCGCTTCGGCTTGTTGGAGTGGAGTTCGTGCGTGGTCGTGCCAGACTCGTCTGGGGTCGTGCCGAGACTGGCCTGGGGGGCTGTGCGGGATGTGTTGCGAATGGTGAATGCTGTGCCATGGCCAGCGAAGCTTGGCTGGAGCTGGCCTGTGACTGATTGTGCAACCCTGACTGGGGTTGGGGTTGGGGGGTCGCTGTTGTCGTTACAGTCACATCAACGGGGCCAACCGTGATCGGAGCAAGTTTGACAGAGCGCTCAGCACTAATCGTGCCTCCCACGAACAAGCCATCCTGACCCACAATACGTGATACATCCTTGGCTTCATGTGCTGCACCCGCATTCGCACCAGGTGCCGGGGCGTTGTGTTTGTCGTCTAGAGCGAGCACTGTCTGGAGAAAGCGTTCTCGGCCACGCGCCGAGAAAGGTCTGTGGCTCATCTCCGTGCTGCGGCTCGCGCTAGCGCTGGAACAAGTGGCAGGGCCCGGATTGGGGCGTGGAAAGGGGGCGGTTTCCGAGGTGAATTTGAATTTGAACGGGTGGAGAGTCGTAGTGGTGTCGGTTTCTTAGGTGTGATGAAAGTGTCTAAGACCGCCACTCGGTCCAACGGGTACCAATACACTACAATATCATAAGCTTAAGTTTATGTCCCAATGCACTGCACCCCTCGGGCGGTTTCCATATCTGGAAAGTATACTCGGAAAACTGAAAAACCAAGTCAAATTTGAATTTTGCCATTGCAAACCCCGGTAATTTTTTCTCAGGTGGACGGTCTCACTTTTCAAATTCATTTCGAAATCCGTTTCTGGCCTCTTTTACTACACTACCACATCTCGACACCTGCGTGTGTCGACGTGTGAGAGACTCCACAGGCCGCTCCGAAGCCAGTTCGTAGCTTTGTGTGTGGTCCCAGATCGACTCGAACACATGGCTGAGTTCTACGAAATCCTCCACAAAGTTGGGGAGGGCACCTTTGGTGAGGTGTTCCAGGCGCGGCACGTGCAGACTGGAGAGTTGGTACGTATATGAAATGCATGCGCTAGGCTGACGTCTTTGAGCCGAGCTGTGGGTACGTTTCCAGCGTAAAATGAAACTCTCATCTGATCGAAATCAACGATACAATTCTCTACGTGGCTGTTTCTAGGTCGCTCTCAAGCGGATTCGCATCCGGAACCTGCAGGCTGGCCTGCCACGAAACGTTGTGAGAGAGATCCAGGCGCTGGAGAACATTGAAAGCGAACACGTGGTTAAACTCCATGAGTACTTTCCACTCCGCTCCTCGATTGTGCTCGTCTTGGACTATATGGCCACAGATCTGCACCAAATTCTACAGCTGTGTCGAAGTCGGGGAATCATCCTGCCAACGCATATTGTACGGCACATCATGCGCATGCTCCTGAAAGCCGTAGATAGCATTCACTCGAGCCAGGTCATCCATCGAGATATCAAGCCGTCGAATGTGCTGTTCGCCCCGAATGGAGCTCTAAAGCTGGGCGATTTTGGTACGTGTCGTACGGATCTCTCTTCAACCAGCGGGAGTCCAATGAGTCCCAGTACCGGTAGTGACAGCAAAGAAGCTACGACTGTGCCCACACCTTCGAGCTCTGTCGAGTCGGCTGAATATTCCCACGAAGTTGGAACCCGATGGTATCGATCTCCAGAATTGTTGTTCGGTGCTCGCAAGTACGGCCGGCCGACCGATATTTGGTCTGTTGGCTGTATTCTTGGCGAGCTCTTGCTCGGTGCACCCTTGTTTCAGGGTGATAACGATATCGACCAGCTCTACCGAATCTTCAAGTGTGTTGGCTCGCCTGTCCTTACCTTGAGGAGCGGCAAAGGTGGTAATCAAGGGAACGCTCCCAATCCCACAAGCGTCCCAAGTGTCACGTCTAATACGACACGAACATCTCCTAATCTTATCGCGAGGCAGATGCCACGCAAGTCGGCTAATTCGAAGGAGGCATTATTGGCTACATCCGGGAGCAGTTCAGGGTCTTTACAAGTCGGTCGTGGCTCGAAGCCTGCCTCTAGATCACAAAACCAGTCTCGTACCTCGATGACAGGTCAGGCTTCCATGTCAAAGCAGAGCACAGAAGGCCACGCGACATCGAAGCGAAGCTCTGTCAACAGCCAAGAGTTTGCACCCGCTGCCTGTGCGGAGCCGAGCGAGCAGTCGGGAAATGCAATCCCAACCAACTACTGGCCTCGTGCATCTGAGCTTCCTGACTACTCCAAAATCGCGTTTCCGGACTTGCCTCCACGAGCATGGAAAGACATCTTGCCTCCATCGACCGATGAGCTTGCAATCGACCTTCTGTCGAAGTTGTTGATGCTGGATCCGGGACAGAGAATCACAGGGCAACAAGCGTTGAACCATCCGTTTTTGCGTGAAGATATCATGGTGGGACGTCGCCTAACTGCACATGAGCCAAACCATGTATCAACGCTGGACAGCTTCCTAAGAGGGTTCCAGACACTGGGTGAGACAGTTGTCGATGAGAGCACAGCTCCTAGCATTACTCTGGGGGATATCATCCTTTGCACAGTTGTAAATTCGACCCAACAGAGAGTCGTAATGGACGCATGTATTGAAGGGCTCAGTCAGCTACGGCGCCGCCTCAAGCTAAGAAGAACGCACCAGGCGTTGGGACTGTTAAATCCCAACGGGGAGGGAGGACCGCTGAGGTGGCCAGGGCGACTAGCACAGGATCAGATGCAGCATCAATCCAAGCTAGTATCTCAACATTCGGGGTTTCATCACCCCCAGCACGCATATGCGGATCGACACATTGACATTGACCTCGAGGACATTGGGTCACGACGATCTTCGCTAAAGTCTTTTGTGTCGTTCTCAACTCAAGAAAATCTGTCTTCGCATGGGACCGTCCACCATGTGGGTGGCGATCGCAAGTTCCCACCCACAGGCATTCCAGGCTCTGATCTATCAGAATGCAACTCAGAGGTCATAGCACGGAGACCAGACGTCGATAGTTTGTCGGCAGTGGGGGCACGCATGCAGAGTGACTTGTACAGTGAAGGACGTGGTGTGAGGGCCGCCGGTCCATCCATGGGTGTCAAGAAGCCTTACGGCGTAATGGGCACATTTAGACCACATGAGCTTTCTAGCAGCCAAGTAATGGAAGGATCTTCCGATAAGTACCTTCTCGCAACAGGGCAGTCGCAACAACAACAACAACAACAACAACAACAACAACAACAACAACAACAACAACAACAACAACCTGCCATCTCATTTGAGGGTGAACCTGAGCCTGCACAGAGACCTCCTACAATGGATCAAGAGGCCAAGATTCACGAGAATCAGGAAGCCTTTGCTGGACACGGGTATCGCCCGGATGCAGCCATGGTTGGTGATGACGACGATGCGGATCCACTATCGTTTACCATCTTAGGGACTGTATGGGCACATGGCAAGGCGAAAGAGGAGGATCAGTCGTCTCACTCACATGGAAACACCTCAGTGCTTGAGCCGACAATTGAAAATGTGTCACATGGTTTATTGCAAGTTCGAACCAAGATCATGCCACTCGAACTTGGTGACGAGCCCACCGAGCCACTGTCAGGCTACACCATGATCGGACATCTCCTAAGCGTAGGTGTTGGTATTGCGAAATTCATGAGAGAAACTGCTTCTACTGGTGTGCCAACATCAGGGTTCGATTCTGCTCCTGAGCCGCCTCCAATCCCAAGCTCCGTCCCCGGGTCAGAGGCAGATGCTCTTAGCGCCCCTGATGTGAACAGGCCAGCAGTACCCCCTCTGAAACCCGCTCGCAGTATCCTTAAGATTGATCTGAACGAGGGTGTCGACGGTGACGATTCAGAGCCTCGAGCGGGATTTGGTTTCAAGGGATCGTCGACTCCGACGGTTGCCGAAATCCGGACACACCGCCGACAAGTCTCAAAGGCTATGGAGTTTCAGGCACGTAGGTTATCTCAACCTTCCCAGTTGCCTGGCGAAGAGGCTCAGACGATGACAGACGGTTCGATACCTGACCAGACGAACGCTGAGAATCCTGTCCTTTCATTGTCACCAGATCCACCCGATTGTGCTGAAGAACTGGTAGTCAAAATGGCTAATGTTCAGACGCGGGATCAAGCACCGTTCAACCCTTACATTCACCAGAGGACAAACATCGCAAGCGACGACCCTGCACAGCCCAAAGTCCAATTGCCCACCTTCCAGCGCTTGCAGTCGTTTTCTGCTGGTGAACGTCGTGAGGCCGACGCGCAGCCCAAGCATCCCATTTGCTATTTTGAACTTAAGTCTCTACCCCATACGCCAGTAGTCCAAATACGCACTACGCGACCGAGTGCGGGTGAGATCGACGCACTGAATTCGATGACCATGCTACGGAAAACTGCTCAACAGGTATATGGACTCGAGGATACATGGACGGACGATCGACTCCTCGCAAGGCAACGAATTCTAGCAGCAGACATTGATATGCAGCCCATTTGTTCTGGCATTCTTACCACAGCCGACGTTCAAACGGGCAGTCCTGACACAGACACATCGTCGGTGAGGAAACCAACAATCCAGTGGAACGGTACACAGGGCCTGTTCGGAGACAGCAAAAATGTTGCCGCGATGCTCTCCACACATGGACTTTATCATTATGAAAACAGCGTTGACGCTAAATTGCACACCTTCCTTAATCGCTTGAAAACAACCCCAGAGTTGATGAAGGCCATCCTCAAGGAGCAGCAGCAAGCGGATGCTGATGCAGACGAGTTCCCTGACACTGCGAATCTATCACTGAACCACGACGAACCCCTTTGGGTCCCCAGTGTTGCTTTCCCCATTGTACTCGAAGAAGTGGAAGGCGAGACAGAACTCGAGCAGAGGTTGTTCGAGGCGTTTATGCAGTATGTGGCTGAGGAGGAGTAACCACGTCCGTTTGACAACAATCTCTCACCACTGTTACTTTCTTCAATTTGTACACTAGTAGACTTTGAGTATACCATGGCGGTATGATTTCTGCCGCACTGGATTGTATATAGTGCTAAGCGACAACCCATTGCGTATTGTGGGGCAGACCCCCAGCACCTCCGGTCGGACTCGAACGGGTGGATGAAATACACTCGCAGTGAAACTTTCCACTTGTCAGATATATGGAATTACAAGATCTAGCCCATTAGGGTGTAGTGAAAAGTATTGATCTCAGTCTAGTGTCTGGTTTCCAATCGATAGTACTGGTTTATAATTCGCCAAAATACCGGAAACCAACACAAACAACAGCAACAGATGGATCCGGCATCGATACCTTCCCCTGTAAAGCTGCTTGGGGCACGGGATCCGCACCACTGGCGATTTGCTCCACCCTACAGACCCATCAAGGTGGGTATCTGGATGAATGATTCCAAATTCCAGTCCATGGCCAAGCGGGGCGTATTCGATCCCATCCCCGTGACCGCTTCAGAGTCTTGGAGGGCCGCAAAGTCGCTGGTGGAAGCGCGAGAGCGGCTGCTGCGGACGAGCGAGGCGAATCCGGATCCGGATTCGACGTCGCGGGTTGAATCAAATGACACTCCCAAGACGTCAGACTTTGTCATGGAGTTCTGCCGAGTCATCCCAGAGTTTGTTCAGGACGAACGCAAGGGCACGGCCCACGATGACATTGACGTGTTCTTCTACAAGACCAGCGAGTGCTTGATCGGTGATATGTTCTACGACCACCCCGAAAGCCGGCAGGAGGTCGCTTGGATTGGCAAGTTCCTCAAGCGTGTCATCAACCAGCGTCTTCACAAGCACCATGAGCACTTGAAGGCTTTCCCAAAGGACTCACTCTCAAACCCGGTCATCTTCCCTGTGTACCGGTACAAGCATGTCCCGTCTCCTAGAAAATGTCTGAGGATGCAGCCCTCGGCAATTACAAGTGTGGCTAGGGATGCTTCATCAGTGACATCGTCACCTACACTGGAATCACCGCCGTCCCCACCCGTTGAGGGCAATATTGGTGAGGCCGAGGCTCAGTGGACAGAGAACAGACTAAATACTGAATCTGAGAGCAAGCCCGACGCTGACTCTGACATCGAGTACGATGACGATACTGAACAGCTCGCTTCCTTCCCCAAGGCGGTGCCTCTAGTACTAGACCCATTTCACGCCGTTGCACGAACCATGTGCCGAGCCCAGCTTCATAACATGCTTCAGCAAATCCAATTCCCTGCGTATGTCGAAACACTACAGGATATGGCCGTGACAGGAGTCTCTGAAGAGGAGCGCGGTAACCCACTTACTATTCAGATCAAGGTTCCCAAGGCGGTGCTGCTATACCTGCCACCAGTCGGTGCAGAACCCAAGCCAAGTTTCTATGCACCCAAGACTGACGGCTTGATGGATCCAACCCGACCTATTTCGGTAGCGCAACTCGTTAAGGATCGCGAGCTGAATTGCAGTCAACTTGTCATTAAGAGTGTGCCTGCCTCGGGATCATCTGAATCTCATTCCATCATGATCCTGCCACCATTCACGCAGCGAGGAAAGCCAGCGCCAAATCCAGCGCTGGCTGAGAAGCTCTTACGAACGGTGCTCCCTCCGGGTGTTTTCTATGTAAGCAAATACGTGCATCATCCCCAGCGAGTGTACAAGGTTTACGTTTTGCATCCGCATGTGTTTGTCGCAGCCCGAGCATCGGTACCACCACCTGCGGTTCCAGGTCGTCGAATTCAACCATCGAAGGCATCAGATAAGATCACGACTACGGATTCAGCTGGGTCTTCGAGCAACTCAGAGGAGCAAAAAAAGAATCCTGGGGCCGAAGGAGAGAACTATCCCCTTGTCTTTGATTCGCAGCGGATGGAGTTCTTCCATCTCAAAAAGGAAGGTCCCACGTCTTTCTCCCATGGTTCATCGCAGGCGTCTGCGTGCACTGCGTCTTGTTGCTCCCACGAGGCCTCATCTACCTCTGGTTCAGGTCGTACTCCTTTGGACAGGCTCTGTGGGGCCCCTGGCGTCGCTCGCCTGTTGTCGTTCTTGCCCGTTTCTGCCTTTGATTTGTCATTGTATGATAACCCAGATTCAGCCCTAAGTGTTCTTAAGCGTGTTGTCCTGGGTTACCAGAATGCCTTCCCCCAGAGTGACGAGCTCCTAGATAACCGTATTCGCCAAGTGAATGAACTTGGACTACCTATCAACTTTGTAGCGAGCGCTGACGCCCGGGCCGCATTTGCTTTCCATCACGCGCAAGCGCGTGCAAGTTCTGAGGCTCATCAAGCCAAGGTTCAAGCACGCAGACAGCGTAAAGTCCACTCCTTGATTGAGCATGCCAAAGCGATGCAGGAGGAGGCAAGTTCGGATCCACTCATACGCCGTCGTCAACATGCTATCAAGGCCGCACTCGCTTCAGTCGCCAAAACACTACAATCGACGTTGAATCTGACAATGTTTGGCTTTGATGCTGTTGAGTGCGTCGAGACTGGCGATTTGTACATTGTTGATGTCAACTATTTCCCATCATTCCAATCCATGGAAGAAGTTCCTCGGAAGTTTGCTGAGCTTATTCTGCGCGAGCATTTACAACACTGTGCTCGCAACGCCGCTCAGTTTGTGGCATCAACCTTGGCGTTACCTCTGGCAAAGAGAGCTTCCAAGTCTCAAGAGGCAACAGACGAAAAAGAGCAGACTCTGAAGTCTGCTCTGCTCCCACTACAAGTTGAGTATCCATTCGAAGGATCACTTGCCTCCGCCATGCTGGCGGCACTCCCGGTGAACGTGGCAATCGTGGAGTATGGCTCTCTTCTTTCTGAAAACTCATCACGCATGACATGCAAGGGCTTATTTAATTTCCAGCCCGCATTGGTTAGCGGTTTTAGTAGAGTATTCTCATTGGCCTCCATCAATAATCTGAAGTTGGTTCGGGAGATCAAGAAGAGACTGACAGGAGGCGCCAACCGCGGCAAGGACGAGGAGGCCAGGGTTACATCGGGAGAGTCTGGTACGAAGACCAGCGACGAATGGTGGCTTAATGGGCCGTGCGATGAAGATTGCATCGCTGCAGTATCAGTCCTACCAGTTTCATCGAAATTTTTCACCCCACCGTCGTCCAATTCTCAATATGATGAGCCTGAGCAGGATCCATCTGTAACTCCGCTACTTGTTTCATTGTTCTGGATTCAGAGAGAAGAGTTGGTCCCGTACTTGCTCAGAGAACAACGGTATCAATTTACAACCGTTGAAGCCTATTCCATCAATCGCGAAGAACTTGCTCGCGATGCTGAGATCCAAGGTCACATACCGGATGGTGTTAGTAAAGCTGTTGTGGACGCCTCCAAACTCCCAGCAGGCTTTGAGCTGAGCGGTTTGAGTCCCCGACATCTGACCAGTCCAGAGACTGGCATGCTTGTGTCTCCAACTACTGCTGTTATTTGCACAGAGTCCACTGATAAGCTTCTTCGCTTGCGATTTGCGTCCATGCTGCACTACTTTGAATCGTTACTGCAACACTACCCTGGTAAGGTCTGGGCGAACGAGTCTTTGAAGCCAGGAACTCGATATTTGCAATTCTGCCTTCGAGCTGCGTATGAGCTCGCCGGCGAATGGGGCTATCAAAACTTTGTCAAGACGTCCTACCTTGCAGACTCGACTCCGCTGAGTGAATATGTGGAGAAGTATCCACGTGCCTTCAGTATAGAGGCAGTCTGTGCGGCTGAGTTCCAGATGTTCCCACGTAAAAAGCAAGCCAAGGAAGAGCGCGATAGTAATTGACGTCAATCAATCAACTGATTCGTGGATTGATGGATCTGAGATTGCTGGTCAGCGATACTATGTGGCGCTGCACTCCATTAGGAAAAAACAGCAATAGCTCCACTGCATGCCAGAGTCAAGCAGATGCCTTGTGATAAACTCTTGCACGAAGACGTCGTTTGTATTTAGCTGGTTAAGGTTCAACTGACCTAACCGGACACGGGAGAAACACCTTGAGACTCAACCGATGTCACGTCCGTGAATAGAGGGAACGGGGCGATCACGTTGACCGCGCTCCTATGCTTCATAGAAAGCCAATAGAGGAAATCAATTGGAGCGTAGTTATATAAGGTAACAGGCTGTATAAAAAGTGTCGAGGGAGGATGTCGAAGAGCGCATCCTCAGTCATTCTGCCTATCACGAGAGTCAATTCCGCACAATACATCACTTGACGGAACAGTAACTTCATGCGGTATCATCCATTCTTCCTGTGGGCACAGAGTAGGTAACCTGCATTACCCAATTAATGTGCTAAAGTCTTCATTCTATCGACCATACTCATGTCAACCGCAGTGCAATCGCAGTGCTCTGCACGATTTCTTCCCTGATCAGGCTAAAAAGATTTCGGTCGAATCGAAACGTGCATGACTGAAAATGGGAACAACACCAAGTGTGTGCGGGTGCTTTTGTGACGATTACATCAAGCAAGTGTGATAACACCAAATTATCCTGCAACATCCACAAAAAGCCCTGCAGCGATGTTGAAATTCGTCTAGTTTCAGATTCCCCCATTGGCTCACTGTCACGGACCCTGGACATATCACACCACCTGTCCCATTATCTTCGATACAACTCACCCTGTAACACTACTGTGACATCAAATTCGCAAACAGTACCCCGTTGCAATGTCTAACACGTCTGCAAGCGCACCCAAGGGCGACAGCTGGCCCCTGCTGTTGCGCGTCTGGCTCTGGATCCAGCTTGTCGTTGTGAGGTAGGTGCACATTCGTTAGAGTCAATCAATCTGTCTGAATATCACTGAGAATGCCATTGCCTAGATGCTTTCTTACGCCTCCCTTGTTCAAGGAAGAAGGCCGACCCGAATCGTCCTGCGCCGAATGCCTTGCAAGCCTGTGGCCTTGAGTCAGGGAATCAGTCCGCACACGTCTAGTTTGGACCTTACTCAGCGCTTCGAATTGCTGACCATCTAACCTGCGTCACTCTTTAGCTGGGACTCGTGCTTCGTGCTCTCCCGCCCCTACTCCTTCCCCGATGGCCCTCTCGGCAAGTTCTTCATCCCATTCGCAAAGTACATGGAAGTCGACAAGGTTTACGGTGATCCCACCATCCCCTTTGGTTGGGCTACCTCCACTATGTGCGTCTTCGAGAATCTCCTTCTTGTGATTGCTATGTTCATCCTCCACCCCAAGGAGCAGAAGAAGGCGACCAGCCACAAGTTTATCCAGGCCTCCGATCTCCTCGTCATGCTTGCTTGCACCATTCAGTGGGGCAAGTCCGTTTTCTATTGGCTCGTACGTACTCCACGCTGTGTGCTGCTTTGTCTGCGTGCTTAACTGCTGGTTCACTGTGCATGTATTGCTTCTGTCAGTGATAAGACTCTGCTCCACTCCAACATGCTCGACTCACGACCACCCCTCTATCAACCCATTCTCGTCTGCTTAACCACTCTCTTACAGCACGATGGCTACGCCGGCTTCGCACACGTCCGCCACAACCCCCTCCCCGACTTGCTCGCTTATTTCATTATCCCCAACGGTATCTGGCTCATCGCACCTCTCTTCGTTGTCAACTACTTTAAGAACAAGATTCTTGCCACCACTGCTGCTGCTGAGGGCAAGAGCAAGTAAGAGCAAAGGCATGGCCCCCGTGTATTCTCAATAAATCAACCGTCACGGTACTGCTAACTTACACCTTACTGCAATCCCAACAAAAATCCTTTTGGTAAAGCTTACCTAATGTGTTTGAGGTGGTTTGTATTGGTTTATAATAAGTATAAACGCATTGCTACGTCACACGAGCGTAGGATGGTTGAAATGACCTCCATTGCTCACTACGCTAGAATAGTCTTGTGTGGAGATAATAAACACGCTCCCCAGGCTGTGTGAAAGCGGGGAGATTGCGAGGAAATGGGGGGTGTGAACGCCACCCCATCTCACTTCACGCAATTTTCCTTCGAGTCGGAGCCCAAAGTCCGACCCCGAGTGCTACTGAGATCCAGGGGGGAATATCCATGGATGGCGGCGCTACACACTCTCAGCAATATGTAGCACAAGCGGCAAAATGTACATAGAATTAACAAAGGACGGTGGTACGTACCTACGGACGAGCTAGTCGTAGCCGTAGTCGTCATTGTTCTTCCTAGTTATTGATTGCGGAAGCTATATAACTTGGGTTTTGCAGCATTCGCAAACTAAAATAACAAAAGAGATGGGTTTTCCATCGTCAACTTAGTAGGGGCGCCACTCGGTGGGCTTCTGGAACCAGCCCTGACGTGCGGGTGCATCCTTGGTCATCCATGTCTTCATCGTCAAGACAAGACCCATCTCGAAGTTAGCAGGCTTAATACCCAAGGCCTCGAGACCGTTGGTCTGAGAAGCCTGCTGGAGGACCATGTTGGCCTGGTCAAGCTCAGCCTGCTCAAGGTCGTATGGCAAGAGCTTGTTGGGAAGGCAAAGAGCCTTGGCAGTCTTGGCAAAGAACATGGACTCCTCCGAGGAGACGTGAATCAGGTGGCGCTGGAGACCGATGATGCGCATGCACTTCTCAGCGAGCTCACCACGTGTGGTGACCTCAGGGCCAAGAAGCTCCCAGATCTTACCGTCAAGTTCGGGATGGGCCACGAGCTGCTGAAGCGCTACAGCGACATCACGCGCAGCGACGAGCTGAACCTTGGCATCCGAGGACCAGATGATGGGCAAGAGCTTGTTGCGGACAGTCATCGCGAAGCGGTTGAGGTAGGGATCGTTCTGGCCGTACATGATGGTGGGTCGGACGATCGTGGCCTTGGGGAAGAAGTATTTGACAGCCTCCTCGGACTCGTACTTGGTGCGAAGGAATTCGCTCTGTGCGTTAGGATCGGCGCCGAATGCGGAGACGTGAATAAAACGTTCAACACCAGCCTGCTTGGCGAACTTGGCAATTCGATACGCAGTCTTAACGTTAGCGTCATGAAGCGAGTAGTGCATCGTGCTCTTGCTTGCGCCAATCAAGTTGACGACGAGGTTGGACTTCTCCATCGTTCTCAGGACCGAGGTCTCGTCCTTGAAGTCGTAGGGCATGGGAACAACCTGGCCAGGATCACCTGAAACCTTGTTGATACGCACCGAGAGACCATCGTCACGGTAGGGCACCACCAGCTGTGAACCCATCGAACCCAATCGATCGCAGGTCAAGTAGCCCAAGTGGCCCGTGGAGCCGAAGACAGTGGCGACGACACCCGAGACGTTCGCGCGTAGACCGACGCGCACCTGCGATGTACTCATCGTGCGGCTGTTTTCGACAGCCTTTGAGGCTAAACAGGGGAGATAACAGGGGGTGAAAGCGTGCCGAGACGCGGAAGGCACGTCGGTGAGTCGGGTTGTTTTCGTACGCATTGTGAAGAGGACACTGGGTATCTGCGGGATGCATCTCGCGAGGCGATAGAACACATCTAGATACATCGATCGCTGCGGTACATAATGCCAAAACCGCGCGGAGTCTCGTCGAAAATACCGAGAGGCGTCGGAAACCTAGGGTCTCCAAGCGTGTTAACCCGCTTGTAGGGAAGCATTTGCGAGGAAAATACACACCTTGCCGATACGACATAGACATATAACCCAAAGAAATATAAACTAGATAAACGTACCATTGCGAGAAAGTGCCTTGCCAAGTTGTGCAATTGCTCGACTATGCATTATTTTGGCTTTAAAACTTGCCCTTTTTGCTCGAATTTCGAGCTAGCTAGCTAGGTTGGGTTGGGTTGGCTGGTTGGTTAGTGGGAATTTTTTCGAGGGCGTAAATTTGTGTCTGTGTGTCACCCCTTCTGTCCTCCAGCTAACGGTCAGTTTCAGAGACTGAGGCAGCGACTGAGGTGAAATTCACGCGCCCCGGGCAACACGGTGCGAACTGCGATACCACCCAAGTCGAGTCAGACACATTAGTTGAGACACACTGTAGCGCCCTCCGCATTAGATCCACCTGCTGCATCGCTGGATCTTCATATCTCGTATTCTCATTGACTCGATTGCGTTCGTTCGTTGTCGAGTGTGTGAGGCCAGCCACATACATTTGTCTCGATACACGAGACACACTGGGCAGGAGACGAGAACGAACCTCGCACCCACCCACCCATCCACCCACCCATCCATACGCTGAACCACACGGCGCTGCGTCGCAAGAGCACGGACAAACTACTCTCCCGCAACAACATGATCACCTGGTTCCTCAGAAAGCTCGCCCCACCGACATCACCCCAGTCACAGCAATCACAGCAATCACAGCAGTCAGAACAGTCGCAGGATCAACAGTCACTGGCTTCGGGCGAGCATCTCCGTACGACTGCTGGTGGTGTTGGAGGTTCCTTGCCTGATCCTGCCTCGATTGACAACCCACTGACCGATGGAAACGGCCAGGCCAATGCCCTCATCGCTGGAGATGACCCCAACTCATCCTTCCACGTTCAAGTTCGCACCGAGGAGGTGCGAGTGAACTACACCGACCTAGACAAACTCAAGAGTGTGGCTACAGCTGAAATCTGCAACAAACGCAGGAAGCGAACAGACTCGGGTGCGGATGCATCGGATCATGAGGAAAGTGTGGTGGGCCAAAGCGCAGACCTTCACGACGGACTGGCAGGTAGCATCCCCGAAGATGTCGAACTCGAGCTTGAAGAAGAGGGCTCCTCCGATGAGGCTGACGAGCGCGTTGAGCCCATCCCACTTTCTGAGAAGCAACCACTGGCAGGGTCTGAGTTGGGTGTTCAATCAGCCTCGGCGTCTGGTATCGAGCGCGTTATTGACACCGCAACTCGTCTCTCGCTGAGCAAGCTCTGGGAATGGCAACGGGCATACTTTGAGCAAGCGACTGCCACGACTTCGTTCGTGCTCCCTGCTACGAGTCGGGAAGTGGGGCGTCGTCCCACACTGGCCTCCTCGAATGCTGTCTTGGCTCACGAGTATGCCCGACTCGTGGCAGCTTACATCCGAGACATGCTTGCTTCTGGAATGGCCTCGCCCGAGCAAGCTGGCTCACAACAACCATTTTACATTGTTGAGTTGGGTGCCGGTTCGGGCTCTTTTGCATGGATGTTCCTCAACCAATTTATTTCGCTTGCGAAGCAGTACAGACTACTTGATTTACACATGAGAATGTCGTCTGAGGAGACCCAAACTGCTGCTCCTGCGAATCTTTCTTCCCTGATTTGCTATGTCCTGACAGATAGTTCTGCATCTGCGGTTGAAAGCTACCGAAGGTCACCCCAGCTGGCGACGCTGGTCCAGAAGGGCATCCTTGACTTTGCTCAGGTTGACGCCGAGAACTTCACATCCGTCCATCTGCTGGAGCGGAACCTCATTCTGACCAGTGAGAATAACATGGCATCGACAAAGCACGGAGGAGATACGGAGGTGACGCATCTCGAGATGATTGCTGCAAGCACAAACACTGAGGTTGGAATGCTGGTTCCGGATCCACATGCCCTGTCGAAAACCAGGACACAGGTGATTACACGTCCGCTCATTGCGATTGCAACGTATCTCTTTTCCATCCTTCCGCAGGATGCGTTTAGGGTCACATCCAGTGGAGCTCTCGAAGAAGTTCGCCCTACTCTTTGGCAGAGGCCCGAAAACCTGGATGACAGTATAGAGAGGCTGGACCCCTCGGCAGACGACCAACTGAAATCATGCAGTATCAGCTGGGATGCGATACCGCTTGCTGCCTATACTAAGTTTGCTAGGAAGCAACGTAAGGCGCAGCTCGCAGAGCTCAAAAAGCTGCGAACACCGGGCAGTTCCCCGCAATGCCTAGACAACTCGGCTCACCCATCAAGGTCGAGTTTTATGTACTACACCGGGAACTTATCGCTCGTGAACGAGATACTTGATGATATTGTGTCATCAGCAGCTGTCATGTATGACGTTTCCATGCGCACAGAGCAGAACACAAAGCACGATCCAGTCGCAGCAGCTCGGCTGGCAACGAAACTCAGTAAGCCACGACTCGCTTTGATTCCGACTGGTGCACTCAAATGCATTGAGTGTCTTCGTGCTCTGGCGCCAAAGCGCTTCAGCAGCTTTGCTGCTAGTGGGGAACCGGAAAGCGGGTTTATGAAGGAGCCATTACTCATGGTGCTGTTTGGAGACAAGTGCTCGCGTTCAAGCTACTCGAATTTAACAACAGCACGCTCGAGCCGAGTTCCATTGTCGTATCATGGATGCATTTCTTTCCCAGTCAACACGGCGCTGTTAAAGCTCTACTGCGAGCTGAGAGGCGGGAAATTCTACACACCCTTGTCACTTAGCGGCGATGATGAACTGAAGCAGCTGCTTGCGGATGGAACCATCATCGAAGGTGTTAAAGCGAAGCCCACACTGCCTCCATTCTCGACCTGCGGAATGGTGTTTGGTGGAACACTACAAACTGCAAACAATACCGCTGACTCTTACCCGTCCACTGCAAAGCATCCTGTTACGAGTGAGATCAAGTCACCTTCAATCGACCGTTCACGAGTCGCCTCAGCCGAGCTTCAGCAAACTCCACAGTCACGACCGACTCCTAGCACCACGGCGAGTACCATTACAGACGATCCAACGATGAAGGTGCTCACACCTGCACAACGGCGCGCATCTCTCGTCCATCAAGAGATTTTGAGGTCAGCTAGTATTCACAGAAGCGGAGCTCCACAGGGAGGACTGCCGGCGGGTTCATCGACGCAGGTTGTAGAGTCCTTACGCACCGCAGGCGCGTCGAATTTGCTGGCATCGGTCAGAAGCTTCAGAGCGCAAATAGTCGGTGGAGGAAATGAAGGTCTTGGCGCTGGGCCATCTTCCGCAGCCACACCAGCTGCTGGATCGGAGACCCTTAATGACTGTCGAGACATTGGCCAAGACAGCAGTCTCTACACGTGCTTTGAGGAGGCCTTTTCGCTCCACGAAGACTCGCGAGAGTCGGCCCTCGCCAACGTGATGCGACTCCACGGTACGCTTAACACTTTGTTGACATCAGTCGCCGCAGCCGCTGCACCGATCGCCGATGTTGATCAGATCGTTGATGATTATGTCAGCTTGCTTGCCACAGCTCGATATGACCCTAGCTCCTATGCTGCAATTGTGCCCGGCCTGATTCAGCTGATTGATCAATGCGAAGGGCGGTTAAGTCCGTCCACAGTAGATCGCATACTGAATGCGGCTGCAGAATCACTAAAGCTCTACTTCAGAGGGCATCGCAAGGCTGGAGCGGGCGGACAGGAACCCACCGTGGACTTGTTCTTTGAAACCGCCCGATTGGCTCTCTCACTGGATGTGATTGAGCTCGCCGAGGAATGCTGCCTGGCGTCTCTTGAGGACCAAGGAGGCAGTGCCGAAGTATATTGGAACCTTGCCCTATGTCGTCTCCGCAAACTGTCATCCGTGAGCAAGACCATTCCGACTGCAGATCGAGAGTGGTTGCTGAGGCAACTGGAGAAGGTGTTGAAATGCAACCCAACCCCTGAACTCCGCGACAACGCCGTGCGACTGATGGCTAGGCTGGTTCCCCAAGGAGCGATTGTAAAGTAAGCCGACTGAGTTTGCCCTATTAATAAAAAGATGTCAAGATGATGTATTATGGCGCCAGAAATTCTAACTTCATCACAAATACTAGTGCACACTCGAATCAGAAGCACTCAAAAGCACGCGGCCTAGATAGGACGGAGGAGTGGACAAGTAAACAACATCAGGGCATGCTTGACACGTACAGCCACGCGCTTAGGCCATCGCCTCAAGCGGTTTCAAGGGCAACCAAACACCGAGCAAAGAGCGAACAGAGAGTCAGAACCAAGCATTGAGCATGGTGATAAAGACCCCGTGCCGCAGAGGAGCTGTTTGGGCGAGGAAGAGAATACCTCTTTCTCACCAGGGCAATGCCAAACGGCAAGCCATCCAACAAGCAACGAAGCGCACACGAGACCCGACCAGGTCCGCACCCAGGCGTGGCACTGCTCTCCAAAAAACTTGGCCGAGCTGCGCCCGCATCCCAGGGCCTCTCTGATACTGCACCGATAATAGAATGGATAAGCTTTTATCTCCATCATACGCACTGGTTCGTCTTTGTGGTTGGTCTGCTTACGTAGGAGCATCAAATCGAGCCTGCGATGGGACTCGATGCGCACAAGTATGCGTTAAGAGCAAAGCGCGCGAAGTGATGATAGGAAACGTACCCCTTTTTCTCTCGCAGCGAGTAGGTGTTTGCAGACATTATAGGTCTCGCGTGCTGTACAAGTCGTTCCACACCGATATGTGCAGTCACACACGACCGTAACCCGCGGCACGTCGACATATACGTTTGCAAAGCTTCGCACCAATTCGCTGATTTCTCCCTCGGTTTTGGCCGTTACTGGCTAAACTGGACAGATGTATCCAGTTTGGCCATCGAAGCAGGGCAAAGGTAGAGTTGACGGTGAGGTGGGATTTGAGAAAAATTCTGACGAGATCAGTGTCGAACTGGATTCTCAGGCGGATATACCCCTGTGGACGTGCCCTTGATAATGCCAGTAGTAGTTGTTGCATGTACGCATGCACCATGCTCAGAACCTATAGAACCCAGTCGCAACCAGCTCTGAGTGCATGTAGACAAGTTAGAGTGTTTGTATTGAACTGCGACTTGTACGGGCTTTCAGATACCGTTAGCATCACTGACATCGACGTTGCACGGGAGAATAAAGGCCTTTCCACTGACAGCCATTTCAAGGCCCTCACCGTCATAGGCCAGAAGCGGCGAGATCTCCGCTAGGCAGGATTCCCGAATCTCGATATCTATCTCTGCGTCGTCAATGGAAGGCAGATGCGAATCTACCACAGGGACCAACCGTGACGCAGCCTCGCCGAGTTCACGAAGCTTATCTTCAGGAATTGCTGGATCCTGCTTCATCAGCGCGTTCAACTCAGCGGACTCCCTTTTCAAGTATTTCTTCGCTTTCTCCGCTTCCTCTGCAGCCTTGGGGTTGAGCTGTTCCTCTTTCTTCGTCTTGATTCGATACAGCTGTGCCCCGGCAGCAAGAAGTCGCTGTCGTGCGAGTTCGCTTGAAATCCAACGCGCTGTTTGAGGGGAATCGGCAACACGGAACCCATCTGCATTCTTGACCGGGGCGAATTCTTCCCATCTTTGAGTAACGAATACCGCAACTTTGGACGGATCGCTTGCCCAGTGGAACACATCGAATACGAACATCTCCTGCTTGAACGCATTCTCAGTCTTGGGCTGGATCAACTCCTTAGTCTTGAAGTCATACCAAGCCACTTTCTTCTTGGCAACGTGCCAAGGCAGCTCTTCACAACGCGCAACGCACCTCTCTACAAAATCGAAGGTGAAAGCATGGTTGGCAATATTGGCCATGTTGTAGAGTAGCTCGTTGGTGTGTGGGTGGCGTTGGCTGGCACGGCTCGGACTGAGTTCTGAGTATTCTACAATGCTCGCAAGCCGATGATCACCTTGCTTTCGAATACACATTACACCTGTTCGTTCGGATGCATCACGCTTCTCGATGCATTTGTTCAATACTTCCAGTTGATTGGTTGCGAGGCACCCCATCATGGTAGGATCGCCAGGTTTTACCAATACGTTGTCGACACCGTGAACATGCACGTACTGAATTCCTCGACGTCGCATGTCGTCAATAACTTTGGAGTCCCGCAGCGCTGCATACAGTCCTCCGTTCCCATTTGGTGACATAGCCACACTACCGGGTGAGTCCATGATAATTGCGCCAGTTTTCATTTCTAATGCAGGCAGTTGCCCTTGCTCAAAGAATATGACGTCCGTCTCAGGCAAACCGAAGTAGTTATGCTCTTTGAAGAACTCTGCTGTTGGTTTCATCGTGGATTCGCTCGTCATGATGTACCAGGGGATAGACACACTGCTAGGATCAAGGGCAAGAGCCGATGCCAACTTACGAAGTCGTACGAGGCGCTCCGCCATGACATGGAACAGCGACTTCTTGGAAGGTAACCCGATGTCATACATCCCCTTGGGTCTCGAGCTTCCGAGGCGTGTACCCTGGCCTCCAGCGAGTAGGATTACGGCAATCTTGCCGTCTGCGAGCAATCTGAGTCCTTCCGCCCTCCAGGCTTTCCTTTGCTTCGTGTCCGTGCTTGGATCAAACACCGACCCACTGAAGGGTTCAATCTCTTCCTCAGGCCGAGGCTTGGTAAAGATGTTGTACTTGTTCACGAGGCTTTGTACATCAATCTCATTAAGCTGCTCCGTGAGTCGCTGCCTCTGGTGAGGATCAAGTTGAGGCCATCCCTTGAACACGTGGGCTTGGTTGTGCAACTTGAAGCGAGTGAACAGTTTGAAGAGTTGCGCCTTTTCTGTCGCCGAGAGCTTCGGCTCGCTGGTTTCGACTCTTAGCCAGTCGGGATCATCGATTGGGCCCGTACTAAGCCATTGGGTGTAGGTCACGAAGAGCCGGGCGAGCTGCTTGTTTAGGTCTGCACTGCTGGCTGCATCACCAGCCTTGTTGCTGCCGTCCATCCTTGTTGAATGCGACTCGAATTCGGCGTGTAATTGCTTTCCGGGTTGCACGAAGCTCTTTGAGGGGCGTTAGAGGGCTTGTCGCGGGCTCTGGCTCGTGTGTCCACTGCTGACACCTGCTTACCTGCGTTCGTATGACGGTATAACGAAAGCGCGCACGAGGTCGATTCCAAAATCTCTCGCGATGGGTTGACCCCCACTTCTATGATATTCAGCTCCTTGTTCTATCTTCCAGTTTAATCAGCTGTCTGGGGGAGGGGCGAGAAAGCACGTGGGTGCGCGGTATGCTAGGAGTGAGCTAGCCGAGAGAATCATCGACCTCGTGATCAGGCTGGCTGGGTGAGTGAAGTCTCCTCAACAGTTACAGTGCACACGCACACATCCACGCACACATCCCATCAGAGGGAGAAGCACACGTATACTCGCATACCTGTCGTCTGACCAACGATTCTGGCCAGTCTCATCACTCACCTGCTCATTCCTCCAGTCATGGAGTCATGTTCAGTCCACTCCACTCCAACGCGAGTTACTCTGACGGTGTATACGCACTGGATGGACGGGCTGGCTCGGATCCTTACTCACCACGCGGTGCGCCCGGGTTGGATCCTTCGTCCTGGCTTGCATCCGAGTCGCGCACAGGTGTCACACCCGCGCTGCACACAGCCTGAGTCTAGCAGCAAGCAAGCTTGATATCATCGCTGATTGATTTGGGCCAGGACGGATAGCCCCTGGACGGACAGTGTGAGTTTCGGTCGGACTGTCTTCCCAAGGCTGACTCGGTACCTCGTGAGTCATGTCAAGTCGGAGGAGGGAGCGATAATATTTTCTCACCCCCGAGACTAGCTGCAGAGGGACGAAACAGCACGAATTCAACACGGAAACGGGACAGGTTTGGAGCGCAATTTACGCGGTTGGGTCGGTGCTCGCGGGATATTCTTCTCACGAGACTATGCGTGGTCTATCCTGGAATCGATATATTATCTGGATGTGTTGTGAAAGTCTCGTAGTTACCGCGATATTCATGCCTTTTGCCTGATGAGTGCGAATGGCACTCGTCCTCTGAGTCTGTCTTACAGCGCAAGCGAGGGGTGATACTGCTGTGGTAGCGATACTTCGTGCGCCATTCTATGAAGGCGTTTGTAATCGATTGTTTCGTCTCATCATCGGCTCACAAAACCTTTACATCCTCCGGAACATCCTTGTTTAGATGCTTCGGGCAACGAGCAGGATCCTTGTTCAGGCTGCACAGCGGGTGCAGCGCGGCGTGGGCGCAGCTGCAAGTGGGCACATGGCTACGGCAGCCGAGGGTATTCGCACTTTCACGCTGTTCTATGCACCTCCTCCGCACCCTACACATTCCCAGCCAGTCGTAGAGAAGCTCAAAGCGATCGCCCCTGAGAAGAAGCCCCTGTTCCACACCAAGACAGCACAGGAGTTCATCGCAGAGGTGCCTATCATCGAGGTCGATGGTAACGTTGCCATCTGCGATGGTGGTGATGGTGCCCTCGGTCATCCCCGTGAGTACATTCAGCTCAACAAGTCTAAGCAAAACACTCCTGAGACGTGCAAGTACTGCGGTCTCCGTTACCGCAAGAAGGCCGATGCTCACCACCACTAAGCACAACGTGATGGCAAGCTAAGTGAACAGCCGTTATAGGATGAGGACAAAGTGTCAGTGAGCCCTCTCATCCTATGCTACCTCTTCAGCGACAAAACGAGTGCTCGTGACCTCGACTTCGTTGAGACAAAGGACTCGTGTTAACAGGACTGGCGGGGTGGACTCGCTGTGACTGTCGCTATGGCTGCAACGACGCAGCATGACAGCGAGAACATCCGTAACCACACAAGGAGAAGACACAGAAAGAACACAGTATGACAAAAGGATAAGGCGTGGAGAGTGACCAACCAGATCAACCTTGGGCACCGCTTCTTGTCTGCAGCGAATGGAAGTGACTTTCGCTGCGTAACCGCTTTCTGTAGCCTAGCCGATACCGGCATCTTAGCTGTCCCCTCTCTCGAAGATCAATCGAACGTAAGACTAATGCTGTACATGACTAAAACGAAGAAAATTGATCTGACAGGAAAGGATGATGGGCGGCCTCAGATGCGATCACTTCGACTTGAGATACCAGAGAGCAGTGCGACAGCGCGAACTGAACTCAAAGACGTCCGCACATACACCCGCGCACGCACGCAATCGATGGATAGAATATACAATAGGACGTGGAGACGACGAATATATTGCAGGGAGACCTGAGGTATCGCACCTGTGATGCTCTGCGGTTACGAGGACCTATGTAACTCTAGCCCTGGCTCCTTGGAGTAGTTCATCTCTACTATTGCTTACGTTATGTCTAAACTTATATAACCTCTATTCTCATAAACACCAAAGCTACACAATTTCATCATTGATTCCACTTCGCTTGATTGGGCAGTAAGCCGATTGGTCAGTATCTGATTGTTTCAAATAGAAGGGCACTTTCCTTGCGCAGCTTAGGCAACAGTGCGCAGACTTCAAGCAGAGTTTCACCCAGTGTCTGAACTAATGGTTCTTGCTGGCGCGTTCCGTGAGCTGTGGCAGCGACTCTATCCAGCTTTGGTCGAGCACCTGTTCGTGCGTCTGGAGTCGTTGCACGCGACCGCTTTGTCCCCAGGGGCGACGGAGTTAACATCTTCGACCCGGAGATGGTAGAGGTGGTGGAGGGTGATACTACGCCCTGACTGGAAGACGATTTAGGCCGGCTTCGACGAATACGAAGCAGGACTCTGTTTCGCTGATGCTTATCGAGACTCGCAAGAATACTACGTGCTAACACATCCGCCTTCAAGTATCCAGTCCCGTGAATGAGATATCTTACCGGAGGTACGGGCGCTGTGATGACCTCAATGGATGAGAGGATCAGAGACCACGCTAGAGTGGTTCCTGGGATGTTGGCGATGTTCTTCTGCAATAAGGTTCCACTGGGACTGAGCTGAAGCAGAACATCACGCAAAGCCCTCAATCCAAGGAATCGGAGCTGTGGCTTTGTCAATGGGCAATGTCCCAGTTTCGCCACTCTAAGCGTCGAGCGTGGTGGATGGCGGTTGTTCGAGTCCCCTGCGATGCTTAGTTTTGAAGCGAGAGCACCGACGAAGAACTCAATCGCTTCAAAGAATGCCACGAGTACTCGTCTTGCGACGGCCCAGGCGTGATGTGAAGTGGAATTGATGGCTTCCCCTGTCGTATCACCCTTATCTGCGAGATTCGCTGTGTCGAATCTTATTTTTTGAGGCCTGGGTGAAGCACCGAGCCCTAAGAAGATCTCATCTACGGTTCTGACAATCCTGCCCCCCTCGGACTTGTTCACGTTGTTATGATTCTTGTTCTTGGCCTCGTCTGAGGGCTGCTCTCGAGGTTGTTGTGGGCAATAAACGTCTCGACTCGATCGCACTATGATGGCATCCGATAATTCGTGGCATATCGCCAGAAACCTGAATCCAAGTAGCACAAAGAGTTGGTAGACGTTGAGGGCGACTATGGAGCGTTGAACGTACTTGGCTAAGTCGTGGGATGTAGTTTCGACGTACTGCACGTTTTCGTCATACAACATAGGTACTGCACGTGGGATTAGCGTTCTTACCAACATCCGTCCGAGGTGGGATAAACGGTTCTTAGACGTCTGCTGCTGCAGCGTGTGACTCCCATATCGCATCGCCATCGAATCACGGAGATCGGTATTAATAACGCGCGTCATGTCAGCCGTGACACAAAGGGTTATGCGATACTTCGATCTAACGTCCTCTGAGGCCCCCCACGTATCGTCGACCCCACTTCGGACATGAAGAAGTAGACCATTCCACTTGGCAGCTGTGGTTGACGATAGTAGGCGCGAAGAGGAGGGTGTCTGCGGCGTCTCTTCAGAGTTATTGGGCGAGTATGTGGTCATTGATTTTGATGGATTGACGATCAATCCGACGCGCCGCATATTACTTGAGCTTAGTAAATTCATGAAGTTTTCGCATGCCGTCTTCGAAGTACTTAGACAAATGAAGTCGTCCATTTGTCGCATCGCCAAGATCTGGTGACCGGTGTCCGTGACCTGCTGGAGGAGCGGGGCTAGTGACGAGGCCTCAACTGCTGAGATGTAGATGTTTGCCAAAAGAGCAGAGAGGCAACTACCCTGAGGAACACCTCTGGTTTGGAGATAGAAATTCCCACCAATGCGGATTAGGTTGCGCTCCACATGCTCTAAAAGCTGGCCGAGGATAGGCTCTGTCGAAATGGTTCGTCTTGAATCACGGGTTTCAACATAAAACGACTGAGGTTTCCGAAGACCTGTAAACGCACCACTACAGTTCAAGCCCACTGCCTGAGGCGAGGTCTTTAACAAGGAGCGGAATGAATACTGAGCCATGTCACGAAGCGGTGCGGTAGCCTTTCCTGTGGGAAGCATCAGGCGCTGATGACGAATCATGACAGAGGCTGCCGTAAAATTGATCAGCGAATACCGAACCTGGACAAATTGCATTACCATTGCAAAAACTCTCCGCAGAATCATAAGGAGTCTGTCTCTGGGTATGTTATCATAACATCGTTGCAGATCAAGCGTGCAAATATGGATGCTTAGGGGTCCTTTCAACGCCTTCAGTTTGCCCACAAACTCCTTCAGCTTCTCGTGAATCTGAACGCTGCCTTGGACGTGCGATCCACGTACCAATGACAAGTATCCAGCCAGACCGCGAAGCGTCTCGAATACGGGCCTCAACGCAACATTGGCTGAACGAAAACTAATCTTGCGATCAAATTCAGGGCTATGATAGGAGCTTCCACGCGCCATATTCACAAGCGGTCGCAATTCACGCCGCTTTGGCTTGAAACGTGCCGTAGAATACCCCAGTGGGGGCAACGTCTCGTTATTATCCAATGAAGCGGAGGCCCATCTTGATTCTAGCAACTGCTGAGCCTCTGTTCTTTTTACCGGACGATACAAGGGGATCAGGTGCAGAGGCATCGACTCCGCCTGTTGCTTGGATTCCAGTGCATCGTCAGTGATTTCTCGCTGTCTGGATTGCCCCGCCCACATCTGCAGGCCGAGCTTTGTAATTCGAGACCACACTACATGAGGATAAAATCGAATCGATGATTGCTCAGTTTCTGCATCAGTCACGTAGAAGTAGTAGCGGATAACAGGAAGCATAAACTCGACCAGCATGAAACGAAGGAATCTGCGAAATATAAGGGATTTTGACTGAGTCTCCCGCTTGACCCCACACAGCCACGGAATCTTTGACAAACGGAACCCATGCAGCAGCTGGTCTTGAACTAGGGTCTCGAATCGTCGCATAAGAATATAACGTGTTGCAATCTGCGCCGCTTGTTCAACGTTCGAACGCGTCCCCCAAACTACATCCCTGGGAAAAACAGCTAGGAGTGTGCGGATGATGCCTTGGGCTACCTCATTTTTTGAGACATGTCCGAGTTGCAGATACAATGCCAGTTGGGCTTCAGGAATCGGAGGGTCACCATGCTCTGAGGACATCCAGTGATGCGTAAGGGCCTTTGGAACTCTGGTACACCTAAGTAGCCACTCGAATTTTGATTTGTGAAAGCGATCCAGCACCTCCCGAAGAACGGAAATAAGCGGTCGTAGCTGGCGTGGGATTGGAATGTGGCGACTCGCACTAAATGCTCCAAGGGGATTTACCCATAATCGCATGTCTGGTTTGGAGACCACATCATCATTACGACGTTTGCTTTCGTTTGGTTCCTCTTGTCTTCCCAAAGTGACGCTAGGCGCCATCTCTCTTCTTAAACGTCGCCTCTCGAGCTTTGCTCGCCGTTTTTCACTGCTACTTGAATACATGACTCCGCTCGCGCTTTTACGCACATTTGCATCCTCAGTCATACGTGCATCTCCAGACCTATCTCTCGGCGTCTTCCGCGAGATTGGAAGTCCGAACAACGTGGCGAGCAGAGCGCGAGCACCATTATTCGTAGGAGGAAAACATGCTAGCAGTCCCATTGAACTACTGCGGCTTGCTAAGGTACCAAGCAAATCCACACGCACAGCATTGACATGCGTTTTGGAATGATGTGGCTTAGGCGCTTCTGCACAAAACAGCAACGAGCGGGGAAGATGAGCTCCCTTAGTTTTCTCGCGCTCAAGCCACTTTGGTACTGACACTGGTGATGACGCATTGGCTCTGCTGAATCCCGACGCGCGACCAGATCTGGCCGCGGTATCCTGCTCCTCATTGAATGATGTACCGTGGGCTGATACGGTGAGAGGAGTGGGAACAGGCCCCGCCGCCTTGATGTACGGTTTACGCCGAACTAATGAAATCCAATCGGACAGAGGCATTCCAGATATCTGCATGTAGGAACAACTTTCAGAACTAATCTGCTCGAACATGCACACGTCTTGCATCAAGATTCTCATGCGTTCCATTCCAATAGTTCGCAAGAGCAATAGCCATCCATCTGCAAAGAACACTTCTACGTGACTGTTCGCAGTGCCCATCTCAACTGCAGAAGCAGGAGCAGCGGATCCTGTACCGCTGACGAACGAGCTGATCTGTGGTAAAGAATTCGAAGACAGTGATTTGGGAACATGGATCACAGAATCAAGCAGCCTATCCATGAGTTCACTCTGTCCTGAGTCTACCCGAGGAGCAAGCGAAGATGGCTGCTGTTGTGGATTTTGTTGTTGTTGTTGTTGCTGGTGGTGTTCGCGACTGTGCGTGCGTTCTAAGTGGTCTTTCCTTGATCCATATGTTGCTGCACGCTCGCTGTACAGTTGTCTGTTGAGGTTGAAGAGCCTGTTACGAACCGAAGCCGCACGCCGTCTGCATTCCAACAGAAGATCAGTCATCTCGCGAATTGGAGCGCAAGGGCTTGGCGAAGAAGTCGTGACATCGTCCTGAGTTGGTGGGCGAATGGGTACCATTTCTCCTACCAGAGTTGTCGTCAGGATAGTCAGGTATGACTTGAGGAGTCGATGCGACAGCAACACAACGCGATCGTCGCGTTCACCAGGGGCAGTCCCAGTGCCCATTGAGAAATAACGGGCGGCGGGTTCCGTCTCGAGCAGGAATGTACTGGGCACGAGATCCTCCGTCCGCATCCCTAGGGTCTTCACCAGGAAGTTGGCCAATGAAAAATGGCTTCGTCGGAACAAGGCCATGACAGCATCTGTACGTGGGGTACGAGGCGCATGCTGTTGCAGAATGTATCGGCGTGCTGCTGACCGCCAATCCTCGCCCACGCTGGGCCGCAGGACGGCTTCCATCTCCGCTCGCCGAGCAAGAGTCTGCCCTGGAGCACCTCTAGGGGTTTCAGGATCAGCTGGATCTCGGATGAGCAGGTCGTGCACTAATGCACCGCTCTGGTATTCGGTCGCTCATAGCGTAGATATATAGAAAGTGCAGTTCGGTAATTCGCACACAAGCTCAATACCAAGATCTCGAACTCAAGGAAAAGAAGAATCTTTTAGCCGGATGCGGTTATAAAAGAAGAATCAAGTTGGGGAAAAAGTGGTCTACTGGTCGGACAGGTCTGGCAGGTAGTGGTGGGTGACAGGATTGTGGAGACGATTCGTCGAAACCAGCCGACACGCAGAAACAAGTCCTATTTACAGACTAGCTTATTCTGGTCTCTGACCAAGTGCTTTCGGTGTCGTGGGCGTTGAACACTTGAAAAGGGGTAACTTGTTGGGGACAGTGCTAGTGTATGAGCTGGTGATTTAGTTAGTCATCGGAACTTAGTACACGGGGGCAGATACTATAACATATGCCATTGCATACTCTGACTATGCATATGAGTAACAGGGTTCAAATACCTGTAGAGAGTGTCTGCTCAGGCTTCGACACGGCGTTCGATGCAAGATGATGCTGATAGAATTACTTGAAACCAAACAATCTCTCTTTCGCCTTTGCGAGCTCAGCTGCTTGACGTCGTTTCTGAGCTTTTTTGGACTCCTTGACCTGGGCTGCCAGTCTAGCCGCAACCGGAAGTGAATAGCGGTAGCCGGCGTCTTCGTAGTAGTCCTCCGACTTCGGTTGTGCTGCATGGAGTTCATCTTCGTTGCCGTCGTCGTCGCGTTTCTCTGGCAATGTTAGATGTGCAGACGTTTTGGTTGACCACATGGGGCCAGCCGATTGCGGTTGCAGCCGGTCTTCTTCAGACTTGGAAGTAATCCGCTCGATTTCGTCTGATGATCCTGAGGAACTTATTACTTCAGGCTCCTCCTGAATCGACTCACGGAATGACGAGGTCGAAGGTGCTCGCGGCAAGTGTCCTCGTGGTCGGCGCATCAGCATGAGGGCCGTGGGCAACTGCTTGGAAGTGGAGGAAGTGGGTGTAATGGACGATGTGGATGAAGTGGATGAAGTGGATGAAGTGGATGAAGTGGATGAAGTGGAAGATGGAGGTGCAGCGGGGCTAACAGTAACAGTAGGGAATGCCGGACTAGTGCTATTGGCGACACTAGATTCGGTAGATGATTCCGCCCTTCGCTGAGGTCGCAAGACTGATGATGAGGACGTCACTGGGATGTCGTGCTGGTGGTCCATTTGCTTTGCCAGGTACGCCAGACGCTCATCGATTGCCCGAACTCGGTCTTGGTCATGACTCGATGCAAGGGAAGATGAGTCATCATATGGGTAGAAAGATCCCTCCTCACTGTATGGGTCATCGTCTCCGCTGTCGCTCAATCCTGAGTCGTCTTCAGAGCTTCGACCGAAATCAACCTTGCTGTGTTTGGAGTCTAACGAGGTATGGAGTCTGAGGAGCGTCGCTGAGAGCTCGGAGCCCTCACCATCCTCAGCGGAGAGCTGCTTCGTTAATTCACGACGATACAACCCGTGGCCCGCCAAAGCTAAGGCGGCTTGCCGCGGATCATCGTCTTCCTCAACTTCCGTCGATTCGCATAGCGTTCTGCAGCATTCGCATCTTCTGCATTTGGCACACGGGCTGCACAAGCAAGTGATGCAACCGCATGATAGGCACCATGCAGTGAGTGACGAGACGAAGTAGCCAAATACGCGGCCGATGCCGACAGCTTCAGGTTGACCTGTTTGCGTCAGTTCCTTTGGACGAATGGGATCCTCGTCGCTTGCGACACTGCCATACTTTGGACTACTTCCTACTTGCCCTGCACGGAACAGCGGAGTAGCAGCAGATATGCCATTTTGCTGCCTTGAGAGGTAATCAGGAACTTGGTGGCTCGGCGAGTGCGGGTTGTGACATGTGATGGAAACAATAGTCATAACTGCAGCAATTGCGACAATGAACAAAACGCTTAAAAGCTTGAAGAATGCACCGCGCCACCAGCGTAAATCCGCAAGCCGCCGGCGCTCCGCACGATCAGCCATGATTCTCCAGCGGCGCTCATTGACCTCACTAAACATGTAGCCAATTGCGTAAGATGCGTCATTGGCTGTTCCAAGCACGGCAACTGATGAGGTTGTGGAGATCGGGAGCTGCGCTGTACGAATTGGCTCCCAATGCAGTGACAAAGGTGAGGTCGAAGACGGTACAGTATCTGCCAGCGAAGCGTTAAGAAGAACTAATGAGGCAGACTGGAACGCAGCATCGGAGTGTAGCTTCCTGGCAAACACAATGTCTGAAAGACCAACCACCTTCTCCAACGGTTTGGGTTGCATTGGGAAGCCATAGCCGGCTGTGAGCAATTCCATCGCATACTGAGCAATCCAGCATGCGTTCGCCTCAAAACCACTTGTGAAGTGAGTCATTTGGAAGAGCCTATCAGATGTTGGCTGCAGCTGCGAAAAACTTGAAGTTGAAATAAGCTTTTCTGCTGAGGAACGACCAGTGAGCGACCACAGGCGGTCGCGTAGGGAGAGGATTAGGTTGGAGCTGGTAAAGCTATCATCCATCGTCTCATTTTCCTCTTCACTCGTTTGAGGGGACGCCAATAAATCTGCAAAGCGCGATTCCTCCCACGCAACATCACCCGTTCGGTTCACATAGTGGTGTGCCTGCAGAACAACGCGACGCAACATATGGTACGAAAGCCTACACATTTCATCAGCTTGCTCACTGATTTCAGACAGCTTGAGGTTGTCGTTTGTTGGTGCAAAGTACATGAGGGCATCGCTCGCGGTCTTATTATTGGCCATTTCTGCCTTGATCCTCTGATGGCTATTCAGCCACATAATCAGCCTTGAATATGCACCCGTTGCAAAAAAGGTGCTCTTTGCATACACATTCCGGATCGACTTGGTCGATGAATTGAGCCTGAGCCATTTGAGTGGAAGCGTGGGCTGGTATCGCCCTTGCACTCCTCTGCATACGCCTTGGCTGTTCACTAGTGAAGTGCGAACCGAGGCTTGTCGCGAGGTATGCGGTTTCGCCGCTGCTCCTGCGTACTCTCCGATAGTCGCATTCTCACTTGATGACGCCATAATTTGCTTGTTGGGAAGGAAGAAGATCTCCGCGGGCAAAGCCCTCTGATTCGTTGTGATTAAGTGCCGTTGTGAATGAAGGCCTCCACATGTGGCTACGTTGAGGGGTCCTGAAGTGTCATCTAGACTGGAATAAGGGAACGAGCCCGTGAATGTCTCATGTGGCTCTGATTGAATAATAGAGCGCGCTAGATGCGCGCATTGCCCTGGGCTCCCAGAACCCTTGGTTGCGAACAACGTTGGCCCGTCGAGCTGCATACGTTGGTGGAGGCTGTCAAGCGACGACGTGAGGGTTGGGAGAAGTTTGGGCGAACCGGATTGTTGATTAAGGGGCTCAAAAATAGCCCAAGCGAGTAATGCGACTGAGTTCAGCTTCGATGTATCCTCGTTCGTCCTAGCAAGCACTCGCTCGACCACTTCGAGCACAGTGTTGCTTGTCAGGGGGGCCTTCGAGCCATCAACAGAGGCCAAAATCTTCAAGATGGCGTAAGATGGTGAGAATTGGAGCAGATCATTGACTACGGTAGCGACATCACCCAGAGCAAGACAACTTCCATGCTTATGGGCGGCTTCATTCATGTTTCCACTTGGAAACTTCACCCCACGGCGTTCCAGCTCGGTTTTCCAACGACCTACGCATTCGCCAAGCCAATTGCCTCGTTCCCAGGAAACTTCATAGCCGACTGGGAAGCATGGGTGCTCGACAAGAATAGGTTCAAACGAAGTCTCGGAAGACTGTCTGCCTTTTGAGGGCCGAGAGGACTTGACTTTCGTGACTAACTGTTGATGCGGAAGCATGTTGCTCTTAAGCCAACTCTCGATCTGATCAATCCGGGTGTTAAAGCCAAGTCGCTTCGCTGCTTCGTCGAATTCCATCATGCGGTCAGCCCAAATTGTCGCCCAAGTCGAAGAATGCAGCACGTTCGCAGTAGAGTCCGTTGAGCCGACCTCTGCACGGTTACGGATCTCAGTGTCAAAGGACACCAATTGAAGGACATCATCTGCGTTGAGTTGCTTCATTACGTTAATGAGCGCCTGCTCGTAGAGTGCTGCCTTCAACAGCTTCATATTAACCTGATCAAGCGCCTTTTGCCAGCCCAAGAGTGGTAGGGACTGGACAAAGATGCGCTTGAGACGACTAGAATGCGAACCTCCATTAAGCGGTTTCGAGGGGGCTGCCTCATCTTGGGTCATATTGACAGGTGTGGTCTCAGCAGGAGTGTCAACATCTTGCCACGAAAGCCCGTTCTGCTCGAACTTTGCGCTCATTACGTCTGAAATTGGTTGAGTCAACGGGAAGAATCCTTCATGGATCACACTCGTTTGCTGTGGATCCGGTTCGAATGCAATGGTTGCAGCGCTTGCACCGAGATGGATTGCACCAACGAATTGGCGGGTAATGAGTGCTCCCGCCGAGGTATCAATCGACTCCAAAGTGTTTGGCTCGTCGTTCTGCAGGAAAGCTTTCAGCTTGGCATAGAGGTAGTTGTTTAACAAACCAACCGAGGTCCAAGCATAGGCTCCCTCTTCAGCTCCCGAAACGATGCGGGCGTACTTCGGAACGAATTCATATCCGGACTGAAAGAGACATGAGCGGACTGCATCTAGGAGTTCAATCTGAGCATGATTTGGCATCTCTCGTATGGGCTCTCCACCCATGAAATAAATCGGGAAGTCAGGCTTGCGCGCATATACGGCTTCACTTTGTGACTTCAGAACGGAGTCTGCGAAGTCAATTAACGGCATAAGAACAGTGCAAACGGCGTTCGCCAAGGGTTCGGTCTGGCCAGTGTCAGAAACGCGTCGGAGGTACAGTCGATGAAGCGGATTTTTATCGTGATACGTCCATTCGATTCGCGTGATCGGGAGTGATACAGGTGGAGTCACACTTGCTGGAAGACGCAGAGCAGACGAACTTGCGGTGCGGTTCGGTCCCCGCAGTTCGGAGCGGTCCTCTGTTTCGGTCCACGTTCGGAACAGATGCGTGAGTTTGACTCGAAGCGGCCACTTGAAGACGAACACCTTGTTCTTGGACGTGCCTGCATCGATCACAACGCCATAGTCAAAGGCAATGTCGGCTTGCTCAAGCATTTCCAGGTTTGGAACCTTCTTCCCCAACCCCGCGGCCGCTCGAATGATCTTAGACGGTGGGGAAGATGGAATGCGAAGTGGACCTTTGAAAGGCGATGCAGGTGCACTGCCGTGGGAATGCGTCGAATTTTGTGTGAGTCTTGACGCGCTCGACGCGCCTGCCGGGGCAGCGTATTTCGTCGGCGAATCAGTTATCATAAGATCATCCCCTTCAGTGGACTCCGATCGCATTCGGAACAATCGCAGAGGGTGTAGCCTCGTGCGAATAGGTCGTGGCGGCACGTACTCGCCCTTGGCCATTTTAGCAAGTTCAGGTGGTGGTGTGATGCCCTGCATCCTAAGGTACTTGAGCTCCCGCTTGGCCTGTTGCTGCTGAGCCTTGGTAACCCGGGGTGCTGGATGTTTCGCCTGGAGTGAGTGTTGCGACACATGCCCGTCTGGTCCTGGTCCTACTTCGGGATGAGTGAGTGCAAGTGCCGAGGAGAGTGGGGGCAAGGGAAGGTACTTGGGTCGATGTTGGGCGGAGAGGATCAGGGTTGCGCGGTGATGGTGTTGTGATGGTTGTGGCGAGAGTTGGAGTTCTGGTTTCGTTTGCTCTATCCTGTGGTCAAGGGGCAGGTTACCATTGCTATTCGGGCTACTCTCGCCTTCTACTCCTGCGACGACAAGGGGCGGCGAGTTGATCAGCAGCAGCAACGCCAGGATCATGACGAGTGCACCAATCTGACTTGCTCCACGCCATCTGCGTCCTGTGTGTTGGGCATCAGTGTAGACGTATCCCGTCGCCGGCTCTTGGCCGCTGGTGCTGAGCCCGGTAATCTGGGTCTTACCGAGACCATCGGTATGACCACCAGCTTCGCTGTGACCACGCTGGAGGTACTGGTCGAACCGAGGATCGCCATCGCAATTCCGGTCGCAGTGTCTAGCGTGTGAGATAGGCATGATGCTCACACTTGAGAGCGGGGTGCGGTGCCCCGCGTGGCCCACAAAGCGAATAAGTTTGCTGCCGACTCGCTTGCAGTACGGCAAAGCCCCGGTTTCGAGCGCGTATCAATCAAATGTTAAGTGAATGAATGAGCCAGCAGACAAGCAAGTCAGAGATACATCCCGTGTGGTGTTGAAATTCGCGCAAAATAAAACCAATGTGACAGACACATCACGCGGCCTCAAAGCACCCTCCCGATGCGGTTTTCTGCTCTAGTGACTCCACCGACGAAGAATATACCTCTGATCCCCAAGCTGGGGCTGAACCTGAAAAGACGCGCTTGGTTGGAAAGATCATTAAAAGGCTGGGTGGATCCACTAGACAGCTACATTTAAGCAAAGGATCGAATTTGGAGTAGCCCTTGGAACTACGGGCCGTAGGTGTCGCAGCGTCATACCCACGCAGACTCGCGCACGCAACCAAGAACAACACATCAGAAGTCGACCATGAGCCTGACCTCGAGTGAGGTGACCAACTTGGTACACTTCGGGGACCTCGCGCCCTGGAACACGCGCACAGCGGCAGTAGACTCCAGTACAATACCGACGTCGCCTTCACTCGTGCTTGTGCAGGACAGCAGTACGTGTTCAGGCGAGTTCATACTCGCTCAGTTCATCAAGGATAAACTCAAACGACAAGAGTCCGTCTGCCTGATCCTAATCGCGCACGAGTATGACGCGTTCAACGCTATACTTGCGAAGCAGGGCGTGCAGCTGGAGCGGTACCGCAAGGCAGGCCTGCTATACGTCGTAGATGCTTCGCTGGCTCCCCATGAACGCTGGATCGCTGAAGCGAATTCAACAGCGGCAGGATTAGAGGCGCCTCGCGTGCAACCATCTCTTACCATGCTCGCAGGAGAAGTTGCCAAGTACTTTAAGGTGTGGTACAATGACGGTATTGCCAATTCCACGGCGTTCAATGTAGTAGTCGACAATTTGATGTTACTCAGTTCGCTATATACCTCACACTCGATGCCAGGAGAGAGCCGAACCCAGATCTTGGATTGGATTGGGTTCCTGCGCCGTCTCGTGACGTCCGGGAAGGCAGAAGCCAAGTCTCAATCCTCCACAAACCAGGGATGCGTATTAATAGGCTATCCACAGGATCTGAGCCCCGCCTATGAAGTTTGCCCTGTTGATACGCTTGATGGACAAACTGCCGCAAGAGAGGGAGCTCCAGTTGGTTTGAGTGCAATCGTAACGACAGGCACATATGGCGCAAGCAACTCTACAGCTTGGATTGTCAATGAGTCACTCCCGGACGCAGTGCTCTCTGTGACACAGTTGAGCACAGGGTACTCGAAGGACCTGTACGGCAGACTCGCGGTCTACGTACCTAGCCAGCACACCCGCCTGGTAAACATTCCTGGTGCAAGTGCGGCAGCGGCAGTGAGCGTTACAACAGCTGGCGGAGGTCGATCCGCACCCTCAGCACTTAGCCTTGGGCTCGGAGCAAGCGTAGACGCGTCGTCATCGGCCTCTCGCGAGGCACCGTCCCGAGAAGAAACGATGCAGAGACTCCATGGAGCCGGTGGCTACTACAAGATCTATCATATCCAGCTCAAAGATAGCGGAGCGATGTGTATGCCACGATAGTAAGATCGAGGTTCGAGTAATGGCGAATGTTTATGGGTATCAATTCGTTGGGTTACGATCATGTACATAGAAGTTCCGAAGCGACACGAAGCGACACGAAGCGTCGTGACAACGTGAGTTATTAATAGAAAAAACATTAAACTGGTTTACACGGGAAGATAATCGAGCGCTATACAAAAGACAGGCGAGCGAGTATGCTCTACTACTAGAGGAGAATCTGCTCGGTTCGAAGCGAGGCGAGGCGAGGCGAGTGGGTTCGAAGGCAAGGCACAGCCTGGCCGCATTGAAATTTAGATTAGGCCCTAATCAAGGCCGTAGAATCCATTTCGTTGCGCTGCTGGTGTGTCGTGCCATCGCACTCAAGCGAAGGCGTTGTTGGGCTTGCAAGAGCATGCACCTGTGTAAAGACCTCGCTGGTCTGCCCGTCAAGTTCCTTCATGTCAGCGGGATTATCTATCCTTACTTGCCGACGCGAAACCGCGTTGGAGTTGTTATAGGAAGTGTTTTCCTTTGGAGGGCTGTAGAAGTTGTGTCTTGGCCCCACCCTTGACCGAGCCTCTTCCTCTGCATGCGGCGCTGTCACAGGTGCAGACGAGGGTGAAGATGCAGACGCGGATGGAACTGGAGTCATAACTGGGGCTGATACCCCCCGCTGCTCAGTTTTAGCTGCGGTTGTAGGCGTAGCTGTTGAGCCAGCTGCATCACTCTGCTCGAACACAGGATTTGCAGTTCGTTCTTTGTTTTTTACAAATGGAGTCGAGACATCATGTTGGCAAGTTGGACATAACGACTTCGATTGGAGCCATGAATCAACGCACTCTGCATGGTAGACATGAGAGCAAGGTAATTCTCGAACCTCTTGCTGATCTTCATATTCACCGTAGCACACGACACATCCGCTACTTCGGCACGATTCCTTCTGAGACTCAGGCAGCTCCACGAACTTGTAAAGTTTCGTAAACTTGGCGAGTTCCTCGCGCGAGGAAATACCTTTCGCTTGACGAATAGTCTGCAGTCCGTCACCCTCCGCGAAGACGACGCCATAGCGGTAGGCTGTGAAAATGGCGTATGCCACTTGGAACACAGTCTGGCAAGCATGAAGGAACAGAGGATATTGAAGTTCCTCATCGAATTCGGCCCATGCACTGTAGAGCCCCATGACAATACCCGTGGCAATGCAGATAGACATGACCTCACCCAATGACGTATAGAATCTCCAGGCCCGGGAGCGCATTAGCGCCAGCACACCGTTGTGCAGCTCTGCAGCCTCATCAAGCTTGAGCAGTCGATTGGACTCACGATAGAGATACCAGCGAAGTGGAACTGCAAAGAACTGCATCAAAACACGGACAATGTGGTAGGCGTACAGGGCACCACTTAGAAGCCCGTCGAGCTCGCGTGTATCCCGAACTATGCAGGCTGAGAAGTACAAGAACAGGACGGTCATAGGGAAGCCGTACTTGATGGAGGATTCTAGGACCTCCAGCGATCGCCTGGGGCGGATAAGAAAGATTTCAGCTTCCTACAGGGTGTGTGCATGTGACAGCGTGGAGTAATCAGGTCATAATGTGTCGTGAGGAGCGATTCCAGCGCTTGGAGGAGGTTGGAGGGCCTAGAGTCAAGCGATTGTTCAATCTTGGAGTATTTCGCCTGCACAAGTGATCATGTGGCGATAAAACCGCGACCATGCGATGGAAAACGTACCATAGTATGCTGGTATGCGACTAGCTAGCGAGTGCAGGTGCCACGTCGCGCAGTTTGGGAGTGCAGAAAGTGCGCTCGGAAGACCAATTTTCTTCATTCTGAGGTTAGAGAGAGAGGTATAAGCCATTTGGAAGGATGCGGGCCTCGATAGGGACTTGAATAAAACAGCTTTTCATGTCATATATGGTGCATGAAATCGATCTATGGGGGTTTTGGACCCGTGTGATACACGCTGTATCTACTCCCTATACACCCTTAAGAGGGTCCGAATGCGTAGATATTCTGGACCAATTCAAATCGCCGTAGCGTTCGCGGTGGGATACAAGGCATCTGAGGTATTAGCCGTGATGAATGAATTTATTGCAACCACCCATGTGGAGTGCGGAATAGACATGAAAAGGCACATAAAGGAACAATACAGAAAGAATACAGGTGGATATCAAACTGGATGGAGTAACGCGAAACGAAGGGAGAGTATGCGTTTGGAATCAATGGGCTGCGCCGTATATGGATGAACATAGGTCACAGTGCGGCTTCATTTGCGCATCAGCATGCCACCCTCCTCACCTACTTGAAGATGAACTCGAGGATGATGATGATGATGAAGATGATTCTGTGTCGTCGGGTTTTACGTCGCTCGCAAAGTCGCTGGGATCGATGGTAACAGATTTAGTAATATTATGGGTCTTGTAAATACCCACGAGGCGATTGGCTCGCTCGAACATATTGTTACGCAAGGAGATGACGATGAACTGCGCATCTGTGGTACGCTGTTGGATGTACTTGGCAACAATCGAGACGTTGATTCGATCCAAGGCGGCATCGATTTCATCCATCACGTAAAGTGGGGTGGGCTTATAGTGATGGAGCGCGAAAACGAGCGCGAGGGACGCCAAAGTCTTCTCACCACCTGAGAGGTTCTGGATCTTCTTCCAGCTCTTACGCAAAGGACGGACACTGAATTCAATACCTTCTGCGAAAGGATTCGAGTCCTTCAACTCCAACTCAGCGTCACCACCCTTAGTGAGCATCTGATAAATCTCCTTGAGCTTCTTGGAGATGATTTGGAAGCCTTCCAAGAACTGGCGCAAGCGCTCCTTACGAAGCGAGTCAAACTTCTCGTACTGGCGATCACGGGCCTCCTGCTTGGATGCCTTGATGAGCTGATACTTGTAAACTTCGCGGAGCTGCTTACGGAAGGCAGCAATTTCAGCGAGGTTCGCTCGAGACTTCTCACTAGCACGCTTGGCTTCAGCCAACTCCTGCTCGAGGTGAGCAATATTGCGACGAACACGCTCAGCAGCTTCACGTGGGTCAGACATGGCGTCAATATTGCGCATTTCAAGATATATTCCTTCTTCCTCACGATCTACAATCTCTTGGCTGCCCTCGCCTTGTTCTTTTTCGTCATCCTCCTTACCGAGGTCTACCTCATCAAGCTGAGGCTCTTCCTCTTCTTCTTCCTCGGCGGCAGTGACTGCTGTGGCCGCTGCTGCCTCGAGCTCGAGCGTAGGCGGAGAGGCTTCTTTTGATTCGCCATGTTCATCTTCACCCGCAGTAGCAGTAGCGGCAGCGGCAGCGGCTTGTCTTCGAGCCTCCTCCAATGCCTCACGTTGCTCGCGGCGAACCTGCCTCTCAGCAGCCTTCTCTGCAAACGCCTTCTCATTCGGTGTCAGCTCCTCCTCTGTCTGAGCTAGTCGATGGGTGAGCTTTGCAATTTCATCCTTGGCATTCTGTCGCTTGCGCTCCTCATCTTGTACACGGTCATCCTGGCGTCGAATTTCAGCTTGAATTTCAGCGATGCGCTTCTTGACACCATCAATCTGGTGATTACTCTCTTTGAGTTCAGCTTCGAGCTTCTGCTGCGTCGCTTCCAGCTCACGCAAAAGCTCTTTCTGCGCTCGCTGTTGAGCATCGCAAGCCTCTTTATCCTGAAGGATCTGCTCTGCTTCGGCTTCCAACCCTCTGATGCGCTCCTTGATCGACTTCTCCTCCGCAACCAACGCCTCGTTTTCCTTGACCAGGGCGCGTTCCATCTCCTCAATGCGAGCGAGTTTCTGCGTCGCGCCCTCTGCAGATGCCTTAGCACGGGAAAGCTCGTTTTGCTTCTTCTCACGTTGCTCGCGAAGCTTCGTACCAGCCTCCTTCATTCGTGAGAGTTCGACACCACCGGCTGCCATGAGTGCAACTTTAATCTCCTTGATCTCTGCTTCGAATCGAGCTGTGGCCTGGATCGCTTTCTTCTCATCTTCGAGACACGCCTTCAGCTTATCCTCAAGCTCCTCAATACGTGATTGTGTAGCCATATTCTGTTTTTCCTCGGCTTTGCTCGACTTCAACTCTTGTTCCAGATCGCCTTCCAATGCTGCGACTTGCTGAGCCAAGGCAGGCTGCTGCATTGAGAAACGATGCGCTTTGGATTTGCGATCTTGGAGATCCGCTCGGAGTCTACCGAGCTCATTGTTCAGTGTTGCAATCCTGCTGTCCACTCGATCTAGTTCCTCTACAACAGTCCGACGATCATTCTCGATGGCGTGCACCTCCGCTTCGGAGAAACTCTCTGCTTTCGATTCGGTGTCCTCGACACGAGCAGCAGCTGGGCCACCAGAGCCCTGGCGAAGTCGAATAGCACCACGTTCGACCCTACTACCACCACCGGACATGGAACCAGATGGCTCAACAAGCTTACCACCGAGCGTCACGACACGATATCGACGGGGACCACCCAGACCAATCTGCGTCGCATTCGTCAGTGTATCGGTAACTAATGTATCTCGTAATGCACTGTAGAACGCGGGTTTGAAACGGTCCTCCGTTTGCACGAGATCAAAGAGTCGTTGGGAACCAGCGGGGGCTTGGAATGGCTGCTGCATCTGGCGCCCGACAGACTCGGTGACCTTGTCGAGCGCAATAAATGAGGCGACACCCAGCTTGCGCTGACGAATGAACTCAATGCAGTTCTGTGCGGTACGCGTCGTATCGGTCACGATATGTCGCAGTGCGCCGGAAGCCGTGGATGCAGCAACATCATACTTTTCGTCAATCGAACCCAGATCACCCAACACGCCATAAACACCACGGAAATGGCTCGGGTCTTTCTTCTTCATCTCCATGAGCTGTGCCACGATAATGCCGCGATTCTGCTGCTGGTTACTGCCCATGGCCTGACGCATTTGAGCAGCCTTGGCGTTGAGTTGCTGAACCTTGATTGTGAGTTTCTGACGGTCCTGCTGAAGCGTCTCGATCTCGGCTTCTCGCTTCTTGATTTCGGCTTCGATCTTGTTCACTTGGTCCTGTGCTGCCTTGAGGAAGAGAGCATTATCGGAAGCACGCTTCTGCGCGTCCTTCAACTCCTGTTCAAGTGTCTCGCGTCGCGCTTGAATCGCACTAACCTTTTCGCGAAGCATGTTCAACTCGCTCTCGACCTCCTTGCGTGCTCGCATAGCCTTCGTTTTTTCAGTTTCGAATGGTGCTAATTCCGCCTGCTTTGCTTCAAGGCGTTTGGTATGAGCTTCCATTTTGCTCTTGTGCTCCTCAAGCTTGCGATCGAGTGCATCCTGAGCCTCAGCCTCTTGCTTTCGTAACCCCTCGATTTCAGCCTCGAGACGTGGAATAGACTCACGGTCACGAGCAGCAGCAGCCTGCACGGTTTCGCGATCCTTCTGAATCTTTTGAATCTTAGTGTTATTCGCGGCCACACTCTTGGCGCGGTCCTTGAGGGTTTCACGGAGTTCGGCGTCCTTTCTGTCGAGCGCGGCTAGCTGGTCTTCAAGGCTGGCCATCTTCTCAGCAAGTTCGACATTTGTCTTGCGCCACTCCTTCATCTGCCGATCATTGATCTCCTTCGCCTTGAGCTTATCAGTCCTGCTCGCCTCGAACTTCTCGATCTCCTGCTTCCCACGCTTCACTTCTTCTTCAAGCCGGCCTTTCTCTTTCTCTGCTGCGAACTTTCGCCATGTGCTGAGCTTCTTTTGGACCACCTGATAGGCAGAGTCTGCGTTGAGGCAGTCCTTGACCTCCTGCATCGCCTTCTTGAGCGTCTGCAGCGTGTTGTCCGCACGCCGGAAGCGTTCGGACTCAGCGACGAATGCCTTATTGCGAGCCTCATAGAGTTCCTGCTCTTTGTTGATTCTCTCGATCAAGCGTGAGGTTCCAATGATATCTTCGAGGTACTCAAGCAGACCAGTCTCCTTCGGATTCTGTCCAATGGGCTTCATCATGGCGATGGCCTCAACCTCACCCTGAAGAATGAGGAAACGGTTATGCTCAAGGTCGATGGCCTTTGTCTTGAGGAGATCCGTCACGGCGGTGTAGGACGAGCTTTCGTTGTTAATGAAGTACTGGGAGGTGCTATCCTGGCGTGCGACACGAGTGATGGAGAACTCGCTCCCGGGCACGATATCGTATCCAGGTCCGTCGACGTGGTCGATGATCTCAGCAAAGTAAACCGTCACACTGCAAGAGTCTGCGGTACGTCGAGAAGCGCTCTTATGAATCAGCTCCGCGAGGTTCTTGAGACGAATCTGCTGGGCGCGCTTACCAAAGACGAACAGAAGGGCATCGATGACGTTGGATTTGCCACTACCGTTGGGTCCGATGACTGAGGTGAAGCTCTTATGGAAGGGGCCAACCTCCTTGAACCCACCGTAGGATTTGAAGTCACGCATTTCCATTTTGGTGATAATCAGGCGTGGCTTGTTGGCGCCTCGGGTTGCTGTGGTCATTGCCGACATGGCTGACTCAGAAGAGCTGGCGCCTACGCTGGCGCTAGCGCTTGTGGAGGACATCTTAGCCTGGGCGGTAGGATCTCGGTACTAGGTGCCAACACACAGTCGGAATTGCCACCACTGCACTGCTGCTGTCTCGAAGTCTGATACGGCAGTCGAGTCTCAGGGCGGGCGAGTGGAGTGTACCAACCAAGCCTCTAGTCGGGGAGGAGATGTGTTTTGGGAGTTTGTGTGAGGCGATGCAATTGAAAGTCAGGGAGATACACTGTGTGGAGATTGTTAGCGCCGTTTGGCATCTGCAGGCGGGCTCAATGCGGCGACTTGGTGCGTTGAGCCTCCGAAAGGGGATCGATAAACACTCATAAACGGTTCACTCAGATGACCGTTAGAGAGAAAACTCTCTTTGGGGTCGAAAATGGGGGTAATGTGGGGGATTTGGGGAGAATAATACGGATAAAATGGTAGGCATACATTGTGCATATACAACTACCACATGTTCTTGCTGTTCCTCTCACTTAATATCCCGCATTTGAACCTCGCATGATACCATCTTGAGTCTCTCCTCGTTCCAAATTCAAATTCGAGCCGAAACCGCCCGCGCCCTGGCTGGGACAGCGGCGCAGTACTCCGAATCTCATTGCGTGCTCTGTGGTCGTCCTTTTTGTGTGTGAGACCGACCAAACTCAGTTAGGCCTGGAGTAGAGCTTGCCTGTGGCGTTGTAGCGCTTGGTGGGAGACCGGTGATTAATTCAGCAAGCATGGCAGGGTAGGTCGGACTGCACGAGCGTTGATATCAGCGCGCACCTGTGCAGAGTTCCCCAGAAATATCCCATTATTTTCTATTTGTGTGAGGTCAGTTCGTTCGCTTGTGCTCGTCTTAAGAAACTGCAAGAAGCAGCCTAAGAAACTTTCTTACTGCAGTTGGTCAGTTAGGACTAAGAATCTTAGTCTTAATCTTAATCTTAAGCTTAATCTTAGTCTTCTTGGGCGCTGTTGTCCGGTAGCCTTTTAGCCGGATGAGGTTAAAATTGCCTTTAATGATCACTTCTCGATGTGTGGATATCCAAGCACGCGCGAGAATTAGTAGCAAACTGAACTCAGCCACGGTATTGTATGAGTGTGGGTCCCACGCATAGTATACTTAATGTCATTCCGTCCAAGCGACCAGTGTGAAAATCCTTCCATTCCGACCTCGCTAATTAAGTGCTTCGTTCCTGCGTGTGTTGGTGTATTTGTGCGTGTGTGCCTGTGTGCCTGTGTGCCTGTGTGCCTGTGTGCCTGTGTGCCTGTGTGCGTGCGTCTGGATGAGAGTGTGTTCGTGTGAGCCTGCCGTCCACACCGGCCCAAGCGGAGTGGGCACTTATCCAGTCACCTACCTTCGGGTCCGCTCACCCTGTCCTGGATGCAGTTGAGTTGGCTCAGACTTGGTTGGTATTGGCACAGCTCAAATGACTTGATTGAGCTTGAGTTGACTTGCCTCAAGTTGGCACATCGCGCCACGCACTGCTTGGCGGGTTCGTTTACCCCGGAGCAGTTCAATCCGGCTGACCCCTGTTCATTCGTCTGTCCTTCTCTGCTCCCCTCACCATCGCCCCCGCTCTCTCCTCTTCCTTGGTATGGCTCCTAGCCTCGATCCCGATCGACTGCAATGACCGACCCCCGTGCCTAGTCGCGGACCGATGTCTGTGCCCCTACGCTGTGTCAACCAATACATTGTGAAAGACACACGGTACCATCCTTCACCAACCGGCGCTCGATCTGAACTTGGTCTTGAACCAGGCTCTGCTACAGGCGCCGCTGCTGCACACTCATATGCCGTTCCACCGAGGCTGCTACAGGCGCAGCAACATGGGGGACTGCGTTGTTGCTGCTGCAAGGCCTGAAGAGGTGTGAGCTGGGACAGGCATACGCACTCCTAGACGACGGACACATAAGCTGAGATCGGCAGAAAACAATCCAAGTCCCTCTGATGTGTGCGGGGCACAAAGAAGACCAACACTTTCGATCGAGTCCGACCCCAACACTGAGCACACCAATCACCAGGTCGATGAAGACAGAGTAGGGCACGACGGAGAACTTCAACAGCCCTCGGTGGCTCAGCAACTATCACAGTCCATCAAACCTAACAGCACCACACCCATGGCAATAACATACGCCGGCATTAAATCCTGGTGTTCCCATATACTCGCGAAGATCGCGGAACATACGGAGGCCAACTTTGCTTTCTGGGAGAAGGAGAGTCCGGAGAAATGCACAAGCCGTTCTCTAGCCGTACTGCGCCACGCTCCCCCAGGATGGACCAAGACGAACCGGATAGCAACTCTTGGGCTGTGGATATGTATCACCCTCGTTGTCCTTGCAACCTTCGTTCAGCACCGGCACAGATCGACGATGGCAGCGAGGAAGTGGACCGTTCCAGGCGGCTCGCCGAGTGTCCCAATTTCGTACTTTATACACGTCAATGAAGCGCTTTCACCCGACCCGTACGGATTCAATGACACTGGCAGCTATCACGTCTTGAAGGAAGGCACGACGACCAGTATCGTTTATAACTTCATTGCTTCCGACACTGGTGCATGGGACAATCAGCAACTCGTATTACAGCTAGGACAGGAATCCGATCCTGGGCCTGATCCATGGTCAGGGTTTTTCCAGGTTATACGGATCAATTACGGCGAGTCGTGGGAGTGTGTGGCTGATTTCTCATCTGAACAGATACCGACGCCTCACTTCAACTGCGATGATAGACTCCTTGTACAATTGACAGCCTATACCGTGGTTCTTGATTTTGTAATCCCAAACCCATTCTACGGGCTTCCCGCATCTGAACACCTGCAAGTCAAGCTGAGTATGGTCTCAGCTGTGTCACTTGAAGCGTTTAGCCTTGCACCATATGTTCACGTGCGCTTGACGGGAGGATCTAGCGTTCCCATCACACCACTGAATGGGAAGATTTATTTCTTTGACAAAGCCGATGATCAGCATGTGCCTAATCCCGATATGTCAATATCATACTATCCCAACCTGTCCGGCGGAGCCGGATTACCCGCCTTTAGTTTTCACATCACTTCACCGTCGTATACTGGGTCTACGTGGTCAATATTCTTTCCACCCTCGTTTGAAATTGTTTCAATTCCCTCAAACTGCAACGTCCCAAGCCACGCAATTCTGCTGACTGATCTGAACGTCATCACATGCGCGGGCGGACCTACACAGGACGTCAAATTTCGGCGCGTTGACTATACTATTGTGACAGAATCCTTTAGCTTTGCGCTTCATCCGGAAAACTCCCCTATTCCTGACTCTAGCTTATTGATTATGGGATTAATTTCGTAGGGGTTGGCCAAATGACTGTACCATCGTCATGGTTGTATGCCATGACCTTGTCGAGCCCAACTCTCACCAGTACTCAGACAGGACATAGGAAAACATTAACCTCGACGTTCGTGTCATCCGATGCGAACATCCCCTCAGTGCCTTGCTACTTTGTAGTTGAGCTTAGAAACGCATATGCCGTTACGACCCCTCCATTTGCACCATTTGTCACCTATACGTCGTCCCTCCCAGGCCAACCAGGTTTTCCGAAGTCCATGAAAGTCCTCTCTCAGCGTATTGGAGGGTATAACAATGCATTGGTACACGAGGTTCCTGGACCTCAGTCCGTGGGTCAGTTCCTCATTTATATCAATGTGATTCCAGTTGCCCAGGACACGACCGCAGAAGCGTACCTCTATGTCACGACGCGGTTTGGAAATGTTCTTAGCGAGATGAAACTGTGGGAAGACAGCGCTACGGTCACTTTTCCGGCCAAAGCCCTACTTCACGGTGCTCGCATCCTGAATTTGGCTTTGAAGCCCGTGCTAGAGCTCCAACTGCCAAGTAGCGACGTAATGGCCATCTCGTTCGCTGACTGCACCCGGCTTGCTATTGGCTTTATGAAACGAGAAGAGGCCGCTGTAGAGGCCCGTTTTGCCACTGAGTTCATACCTCCAGAGCAGTCGAAAATGCTTGTAGATGGTATCTTGGTTGAGCAGCAACCAACATACTTGGAACAGGCAACATTCATATTGACTATGTCATATCTGGTCCATCCGAGCGCTGAGCTCGGTACCGTACAGCTCAAGTGCCAATTCGACCCTGAGGCGGCCGCGCATATTCACGCTCTTAACCAGACCATGGGATTAACGCTGAGTGGGATGCTAATACTATGTGAAGGGGTTGAAAACCCATCACCGGTCTTGATCATGTCAAAGGCTTGGATCACTCTTCCATATGCCGTCATCTCGCAAGTTGTGGGGGCAAGTGAGCCATTGAGCATCGCTGAAATGAGCATCGATGCATTTTTTAACGTGATTCACGCCGCACCAACTCTTGAGACAGACAACCTGTCATGCCGATCCTTCGCACAAAGCGGCCTCGAGGTGCTCCAGATTCGGACGCTACCAGCTGAGCATCCTGTCCAATACCTACCGTCAAGGATTGTCCCGTTCTTGGGGTCGCTGACCCCACCTCAAGCAGAAAATCTTGTATTTCGAGTTCCTGGTGACGGTCCGGCTGTTCAGAACGTGTACCTCGATTTGAACTACCAGATAATTACGGCATCTCTCCGACGTGCAGGGCTCGTTCAAAATGAGGGCGGAGGCAGGACCACAGCAATTCATAGGTTTGCTCCGCCCGATATCAATGGAAGATATCCTCCTATCGATTCTGGTGCGGTATCGGATGAGACGTTGCATGATTTTAGGGAACACATGCGAGTGAAGGTCTTGAAATCACTGGACGTAATCAACCAAACTTCGCTCACAGTAGGGACACGCATCCGCTTCACCTATCCGCAATATGCTTGGCCGATCATCTGCGGTGACCAGGCGACCATCCCGCTGGATCATCTGCCTCGACTCGCAAATGACTCCGACGTAAGTTTCTCACTCCGAACCTATTTCAATCTCGTCCAGCTTGAGGAGGACTGTCAAGCGATCGAATCCACAACCTTGGAGGTTGCAGATATTCCTCATGAGAATGCTCTGCTGATTGATCTAAGTCAGGATGACCACAACTTAGTGAAATTCGCTTGGCCTGTTAGGTATATTCCACAGAGTCAATGGCCGCTCCTGGACGGGTACTTTGAACCCAAGCTATGGCACAGTATGTATACGGCACCAATCGGTTCGGTCGAGTTGCTGGATGGTATGAATCAAGTGATCAGCGCAGCTCAGGTACGACTTCCTTCGCTGTTCGGACCACGAATCGACCACCACCCTCTGCTTATTTCATGGGGAACGCATCGACAGTTCTCTACTCGGATCAGGTACTCGCGCAGCTTTTTTGCGCGGTCGCTCTGGGCGAGCAGTCCTGCAATGGCAGATGAGCTTGTTTACGGTTCCCATCCAGGACAGCGTGTTATCACCAGCGTAGGAGAACCTGTACGATATGTCGACGACGACCACCTATATCTGAGAGGAGTCAAGTCTGTGTGCCAAGACACAGACTGGGCACGAAAGTGGCCCAATTTCTTTGAGGAATATCCATACTTACAAGGTAACTTGAGTTGTCGCATATTTCCGGACGCCCCAACCTTTCAGGAAGATTACGGATACAGCACGTCAGAGCCTTCTGAAGGCACTCCCGTGCTAACGGGGTATGAGGCAAAGGACGCGATCACGTTTCAACCCTTACTGAAGGTGCAACCGAGTATTTACGAGCGCCTACACCATCAAGAGCTCCAGTTCCCGGACTATGCAACATTTGGAACGCGTCTGTTTGTAACCATCGGTGATACATGTTGGCCTAATCATAATGAGGAAGCTGGATGGATTCGCAAATCAAACTATGTTCCCATGGATCCTACTGATGACAACCCCGCGATAACTCGCTCCGAAGATGGCAGTAGTGACGTCTGCGATGTTGAAAATACTCCTCATTACGAGTACTTTATTGGGTTTAAGGTTCCATACCGAGTCAAGCGGCTCATCCCTAGCGACTCTGATTGGAGTCGCCCTCTGGCCGAAGGACCAGCTTTTGTTGATGAAGGATCCATTGCGAGTAGCTTCGACCATAAGCACATCATTTTGCCTACAGATCCGGGTAAGAAGCACGTAGAAAACTCGACGGCTCAATGCAGAATCGGTGCCTCGACACCATACCCCGGCGGCTCGGTCGACGCCAAGCCGCTGCCATTAGTTTATTATACGACCTCGGAGCCTTCCCGTGTGCTTGCCGTGTCAGGGAGGTCTGCACACCCAAATGCTACATCCACTCCTAGGAGCTTTGCTCAGGGATTTGGAATAAGGTTGTCGTCGCTTGTGTTTGATCCTACGTGGGCAAATTGGAGTGACTACGCACAGAGTCAGTTCATCGGAGATCAGGCGCTCACAATTTCCTTGTCGGGACTTAGGCATCTCACGAACCAAAATGGCAGCACCGCGACTCTGTCGGCTCCAGAACGGTTGGCGCGCGTTAATAAGCTGAGGCTCCTCTCTGTTAGGAATGAGAGTCAGAGCTCCCTCGCAGATGAGCAAGTTGAGGATTATGAGCCACCTCTGCCACCGCACTTGGATCGCCTCGAGCTCAAGGAGGAGATCCCATTAAGCCAGCTCGCCGGCTCGGCGCGTAGCATTGACATCTGGACAGGCTCTGCATTGGCCGATTTCTGTGCCGGATTTACGAATTGTGAGACATGTTTGAACCATCAGCACACATGTCATTGGGCGGAGATCAATGGACCGACCTCATCCGGGAATAACCCCAAAGGGTGCTTCTGGCGCTTTGCGGACTTGCCACTGCGTACACCAGTCGCGATGTGTGAGGTTGTTGTTTAAATGGGTTTACGCTGCGCCCAATTTGTCCGAAATCACGGAGGTCCTGTTCACAGGCGAGGGCATGAGCGGTCCAATGACAACTTCGCGGACGTTACGTGGATCCCTCACCCGCGGCTTGCTGGCACAAATGCGCAAGACCCTTGTGGATTTGAGACTGTCCGCAGAACATCTACCATCCCTCAAGCGTCCAACTGCGGAGCGTACACAAAGTTTTCTTAGTGCGTTTATCTCCCAGCTCTATTCCGTGCAGGTGGTTAAGATCATTGGTGTTGTATGGTATATTTGCTTCCCGAACGTTGTCCGGGTGACAACTGGCATCTTTGACTGCCAGAGTGTTGCCAATGTTCGATATGTCACGGCTGACTTTAGCACCGTCTGTGGAACGAAAACGTGGTATTTACACGTTCTCCCGGCTGTGATCGTCTTAGCCCTCTACGTCGTCCCACCGGTTTACTGCTTGCTGAGATGGTCTAGAGTCCTAGAGCGATCCATTTCTGTAAATTCCCAGGGGCGAGTGGCAGCAACGAGGCTCAACTCAGAGTTGCACAACAATAGCTTGCTGCAGCTCAAAGCCGGCTTTTTCATTGACGGCTATATTGAAGCCAAATGGTGGTTCACATTCGGTGTTGATACTTTAATCAAGCTCTTTGCTTCCCTCGTCATCCCACACCTTCCGAGGGAATCACAGACGACTGTCTTTACCTGCACGATTTGGTTCTATGTCGCATGGTTGCTTTGGCATGATCCGTATGAGCGAAAGGCGGATGACGGCCTCCACCTGGGTACACTTTTCGTGGTGGGTCTGTGCTCCCTCTTGCCGTATTTGTATAGTGAGATCGGCCATGCCAAATCCGAAATTGGGTTCCTCAACAGCGGCTCTGACAAGATTGGTTTGGTATTGTTGTTCATGTCGATTGGTCTCTGCATTGCAAGTTTCATTTATCTAGTGTTAAGAGTGCTTTGGTGGAGGTTTGCTAGACTTCGCCACAAGGCACAGGTCTCCGAGGCGTTGGTCCTCCATGTGCTGGAACGACCTCCGAGAGGCTCTAGCCTAGATCCCAACGTCACGCAGTAACGCTCCACCGAACTCAATGGTGCATGCCTAGACCGTAGTGTTGATTGCGAACAAGACTGTAGTTGAAAGCGGATGAGCTTTCGCTTGAAGTTTCTGTATTATCATTTTTATAATTAAGTGAGGTTAACTTGTATGTCCTATCCACTGCTGTGACGACGACGACTTCGAACTACTCAGTGCGAATCTTTGGAATCACACAGTGTCGTCTGTTTGAACTAATCAGTCTTTGCTTAACTCTATCGCTACCGATATAATCGCTTTCGAGCCGATTCTTATCGACTCAAATTGGTTGTTCTTGATCCTCACCACATCAACTACCTCAACGTGCTGCCACCTTCCCCGTCCCTTGTATTCTCAGACGATCCTTCTAACCCTTCTATCCCGCTGTCTCCCCGACATGTTCGCTATCACTTTCTTCGTGTCTGTACATTGTTCGCGACGACGTGACATGCCCGCCCTTTCCTAATGTATGATACAGGTGTCGTGCTCTTACCCGTCCCAGTTGGTGGTTCAGATGTTTCTGCAACCTTGATCTTTCCTCTCCTAGCTCGGGCTCGCTTACATGGTTGCCCAGTAATAGCCCACTGTGCTAAAGCCATCTTTTTGTTGTACATAATTCCAGTAGATGATTTTCAATAAAGTCACGACTGTTCTTTCCGACCATCTCGCGAGAGCCACTCAGGGCTGAGATCTCTTCAGATCCAGTCCAATCCAACCCAACCCAATCCAATTCAGTGATGACCTTAAATGGAGCTCGTGTGTCTGATTGCCTTTGGCCGGATGCGGTTAGAATTATATTAGTGAGCAGAAGATCTTTTCCTCTGACTGGGTCGTGTTGGAGGCATTTCAGTCTGTGCACGATGCATCTAACCTTGTCATTATATCCACTCGACTTGACTAATCCCTACAGACGCAAGATCGCCATCGTGCGCTTACTTGCAATGAGTCAAATCCTTGTAGATTTACTCCGAGATCTTCGCGTGGCATTTTCACTTGGCGGTGGTGCAGGAAGCGGAGCAGGGTATGCTCGGCTGAGGCTGATACGTGCGGCACTCGCATGGTACGGTCTATATATGCTGTACAAACAGCTGCGCGGCCTCTCGCTCTCCGCCCTGCTCAAACGCCTCCCTGGCGCTCAAGCCCTGATTGAGAGCGTAAGTACCGACCACTGCTCCTAGGATACCAGGGACGACTCCCTTGACTTCCCGACACTTGCCACCCGACGGGACATGCACCTTGGAGTGCCAAGTCTCATCTCATCCAGTCGCGTCGATGCGCTCATTTTAATTCCAACCAATGCATCCCGTCATCCTCCAATTGCCTACACTGCATCTAGAATATCCGCAAAGACGTCGCCGCAACAGTGAAGCGCCTGTTCCCCGAGTTTGGGGGTCCTGAAGAGCACCAACACACTTTGCCAGAGACGCCACGACCCTATGCTGAGTTGCTGGACAGGCTACAGAAATGGCAAAAACTTGACGCGTCGGGGGAGAACGGACGCCACTTTGCGTACATTTACGACCCCGACGAGACTCAATTCAAGGAGTTTGTGAAGAATGCCTATATGATCTTTTGGCATGAGAATGCTTTGAATCCAACGGCGTTTCCCGCGCTGCGAAAGCTCGAAATGGATGTAATCCAAATGACCGCGCGGATGCTCAACGCACCCTCAACGGCTGTGGGTACTCTTACCTCTGGAGGAACGGAGTCGATCCTCTGTGCGATCAAAGCATATCGCGAGCGAGCGCGGGCCATTTGGCCACACATTACGGAGCCTGAAATCGTTGCACCAATCACTGCACACGTTGCATTCCCCAAAGGCGGGCATCTGTTCGATGTAAAGTTCGTGTTCGTTCCAATTGATGAGAAAACCTGCACACCTCGCATCGAAGACTATGCAAAGGCGATCACGTCTAATACGATCCTGCTCGTGGGGTCAGCGCCAGCATATCCACATGGTGTGATTGACCCAATTGAGCAGATTGCACAATTAGCACGAGGAGTCGGACCAGTTCAGCGCGCTGACGCCTCCCGCGTCCTCCCCCTGCATGTAGACGCATGCCTTGGAGGCTTCATCCTACCGTTCGTTGAGAGACTCAACTACCCTGTCAAGAAATGGGACTTCAGAGTGCCTGGTGTGACATCTATATCGGCTGATTGCCATAAGTTCGGCTATGCCCCAAAGGGCGCTTCTACTCTGATTTTTTGCTCGAATGAGTACCGGAAGTACCAATTTTGGTCCTTCACCAAGTGGCCCGGTGGTCTCTTCATGTCGCCTTCGTTGCTCGGTACACGGGCCGGCGGCCCGATCGCAGGTGCCTGGGCCGCGATGGTGGGATTGGGTGTGTCTGGTTTCGTCAAGATTACCCAAAAGGTAATGCGTGCACGAGACGCGTTCATTGCCGGTATCAAAGCCATCCCCCACCTCAAGATCTTAGGTGAGCCGGAGGGTCCGATCATTGCATTCACGACGCAGTCGGCGCCGCATCCTGACAGTCGCGATGGCAAACTTGCAAAGCCAAACGTTCTTGTTGTCGCAGATATTATGCAAGACAAGTACAAGTGGGGCATGGAACGGCAACAGAATCCCAACTGCATTCACCTCACAGTGATGCCAAGACACTTGGCAATTGTGAATGACTTCCTCCGCGACTTGGCAGATGCCGTTCAGACGGCTATTCGAGAACCAGAACGGGAGAACGAAGGATCTGCCGCGATGTATGGTATGACGGCCCGTATTCCAAGCGCGGAACTCATTGAGAGCTATCTCATCGAGCTCGAAAGCCAAATCTTTGATGTTCCCCGAGACGGTTAATGCGGGTGTCGATGCAACTGTGGTTTTGCATTCTGGTGTTATCTCTATTGTTCTTTGTAGAAGCTGATAATAAATGTTCTACAAGCCGACAGGCTATGGCAATTTCGTAGTTTGAGGAGTGACAGATGAAGTGCGCGAACTTGTCACGCGACTTCGTGAGTTAGACGACGTTAACTGACTGTCAAATTCAAGGTTGGTTTTTTTCGCTGCGGTATCACAGGGACATGCTAAGAATTGTGACCACCAATCTAACTCACTGATGAATGAGTGGCCTCTGGATCAGCTTCGTCTGCTTCTGCCGTTTCTCAGTGCGCCTTTGGCCGAATTCTTGAGCCACCTAGAGTATAGTACTGAGAGCACTGTCAAGCGCGAGCTACCACTTCTGGTGGAGTGAGACGCTCACTCACTACTACTAATTGTAGTAAACAAGGCCAAAGAATTGACTGATAAAATAGACGCTCGAGCGGTGAAGGCTTACGCAAGCTCGATTCTGACTCGTTAGCAGCCGCAGAAATATAAGTCTGCTCGGCGCGCCAAGGAGGGCAAGCTCCATAAGAGATACATATACATCTCTATATGGTAATACATGCATCTCTCCAAACCCCCCGGGAAGTTCTAGCTTGCCACCCAGTTGCATACCAAAGAGGCAGATCACGGGTTATCCTGGGTGACACTGAGGAATAAGATTCGTCCAAGTGCCCTCGCTCTCTTTCGAAGTCCGTCACACGCATTTTGGTTGAAACAACGTACTGTTTCGGAGGTCCTTTCGCTGTTTCTGGAAGATTTCTCTCGCAGGAAGTACCAACTTCCCGGACAAGTCCTTGAAAACACATATCCAGACCTGACCAGCAGCACGACGCCATTGATATTCACGTTCAGAGGTTCGAACCTGGGGCTTTTCAGCCCGATCATGAGTATGCTGCGCATCTTAGAGGGGTCTCGAATTTTGGAAATCTCTTCGTCGCTTCGTGACTTCGAAGTAAAGGGGCTGATCAGTACCTCAAGAAGGCCTCTGAATGATGCTCCAAGAGAGCTGTAATGGACAGCCCCACCGCGATGAATAGTCTTGGCATGTGCATGTGCATGTGCTAATACTAAGGCAAGGGCTGCAAACGAGTTTTACGGTCATGACTAGCGGGTTGTGTTGACTCCGAACTGGACAAGCCACTCCAAAAGAAGAAGGCACGACATCGTCAGGTGTGGACTAAGAATCAACATGTCCTGGCCAATGGATGCAATGTGCGGTCTTAATGGGCTCTCTAAAGTGGATCCCCTATCTACACCTCCAGCGCTCCCAGCTCCCCAATGTGTCCCCAAGTCCCAAAGTCAAATTGTCGAAATCTGTCCGAGGCGACCAGGGTAAAGGATTATTTAACCCGATCAGGTTAATTCGAACTGAACAAGTACAACTGATCATACCGTTAAAGAAATTCAGGCAAGAAAGGACTAGGGTTAAATGCACTAAGCAGGCAGGGTTTATCTTGCATTTAATCATAAATCACTGGTTATCTAGTTTTCTGTGGTTTTAGCCTGTCGCAGGAGCTCCTCTCTGTGACCACAACCTTGAAGTCCTCACTCGTGGTTCTTGG